>Ga0101944_10000019_pt1:62500-665953 | contig 665953 bp, 586 predicted proteins | sample DewCreD2012metaG_FD_75245 | JGI IMG/M metagenome (GOLD analysis project Ga0101944, IMG submission 75245) | Hot spring sediment bacterial and archeal communities from British Columbia, Canada, to study Microbial Dark Matter (Phase II) - Dewar... ...
GCCGGGGCGTCAGCTTCGGTGGAGCCGTCGGTGAGATACCACCCTTACTGCACTGAGGTTCTAACCTCGGCCCGTGAATCCGGGTCAGGGACACTGGCAGGTGGGTAGTTTGACTGGGGCGGTCGCCTCACAAAGTGTAACTGAGGCGCCCAAAGGTTCCCTCAGGCTGATTGGAAACCAGCCGGAGAGTGCAAAGGCATAAGGGAGCTTGACTGCGAGACCTACAAGTCGAGCAGGGACGAAAGTCGGGCTTAGTGATCCGGCGGTCCCGTGTGGAAGGGCCGTCGCTCAACGGATAAAAGGTACGCCGGGGATAACAGGCTGATCCTGCCCAAGAGTTCACATCGACGGCGGGGTTTGGCACCTCGATGTCGGCTCATCGCATCCTGGGGCTGAAGCAGGTCCCAAGGGTTCGGCTGTTCGCCGATTAAAGCGGTACGTGAGCTGGGTTTAGAACGTCGCGAGACAGTTCGGTCCCTATCTGGTGTGGGCGCAGGATACTTGAGGAGAGCTCTCCTTAGTACGAGAGGACCAGGAGGGACGAACCTCCAGTGTACCGGTTGTCGCGCCAGCGGCAGCGCCGGGTAGCTGTGTTCGGATCGGATAACCGCTGAATGCATCTAAGCGGGAAGCCAACTCCAAGATAAGGTATCCCGGGTGATGAGCCCCTAAAGGCCTCTGGTAGATGACCAGTTTGATAGGCGGGAGGTGGAAGCGCGGCAACGCGTGTAGCTGACCCGTACTAATCGGCCGTGCGGCTTGACCATATGTATCCCGTTCGTTTTACAAGAGCCTGGAACCCAGTTGGGTTGTTGAAGTTTGCGCGGTGAAATTTTTCCGGTGGCCATACCGAGGGGGAAACACCCGTTCCCATACCGAACACGGAAGTTAAGCCCCTCAGGGCCGATGGTACTGCGCTGGAAACGGCGTGGGAGAGTAGGTCGCTGCCGGGAAGTATGAAGGGCCTGCAGGCAACTGCAGGCCCTTCGCTTTTTCCGTGTTGGTGCTGTGGGGCACGACCGGGGGCAGCGACCTACTCGGGCTGAGCGCGCATCGGGCTGTGCCGGTGCGCGCGTGGGGGCTCGGGGGGCTTGAGGGCGCGGGTGGGGGAGGGTGGGCGCCCGTGCCCCCCGCGAAAGATAGCGGTCGCTGCCGGGAAGTATGAAGGGCCTGCAGGCAACTGCAGGCCCTTCGCTTTTTCCGTGTTGGTGCTGTGGGGCACGACCGGAGGCAGCGACCTACTCGGGCTGAGCGCGCATCGGGCTGTGCCGGTGCGCGCGTGGGGGTTCGGGGGGCTTGAGGGCGCGGGTGGGGGGTGGTGGGCGCCCGTGCCCCCCGCGAAAGATAGCGGTCGCTGCCGGGAAGTATGAAGGGCCTGCAGGCAACTGCAGGCCCTTCGCTTTTTCCGTGTTGGTGCTGTGGGGCACGACCGGAGGCAGCGACCTACTCGGGCTGAGCGCGCAACCGGCTGTGCCGGTGCGAAGGGCGGGGCTCGCCGGGCGAGGTGAACGCATCAGTGCCTGGCCTCCGGCTTCTTTGAACATGTCATTCTTTAAGTTTGGGGCACAATCCGATGCCGTGAAAGCTGCAGGGGTTCGTTGCAGGCGCCTCGTATCTCGTCTCCTGCGGCATCCCCTTCCGCTACACTTACCCTTGAGGTAAGAATATGACCGAGGGAACCGCATGATAGCAGCCGTGCCGATGCTGATTGCTGAAAGGATCCCGAACGGGTGGCGGTCATTGGCAGGAACATGAAGGGTCGGGTGGAGCCGGCGGGCAGCGAACTTCCGGCGCGAGAAAGGACGTTCCCGCTGGCCTATGGCAAAGACGCGAGCGACACCCGGGGTGGTGCGTTCCCCGGCGGCCAAACCTTCGGCTTCCAAGGCGCCTGGACCGACCCCGTCACCGGCCTTGCCTACCACCGGGCGAGGTGGTACGACCCACGAAACGCCACCTGGCTTTCCGAAGACCCCTTGCAGGACATCGACAGCCCGAACCTCTACGCCTTTGTGCGGCACAACCCGGTGAATGCGGTGGATGCGACGGGGCGGGCTACCGATTGGGCGTTCGGACCCTTCGGACCGGCGTTCGACAAAGGCTTTGCTGCACAAGCCAAGGAAGTTGCGGCCCGGGCACCGCGACCCGAAACTCCGGAGCAACGCGCGGTTGAGATGGGTTTCCTACTTGGCCCACTGGTTGTGGGCGTAACGGTAGGTGCTTTGGCGGTGGCAGGCGAAGCGGCGCTCGTTGCGGGGTTGGTGAGTGGTACGATCGCGGTGGTGGCAAGCACACCAACCCTGACCGACCCAAGTTTGCCGGCTGACACGAGGACAGCCCTGGGTTTGACCACGTTTACCGTAGGTAGCCTCACCGGCCGCGCAATACCAGCTACGAATCCAACGCTCACTGCCCTTGGGGCGGCGGGAGGCTCGGCACTTGTCCAAGGCATTGCAATAGGCGAGGTGAACGCCAGCTCGCTTGCGGTGACTGGGCTTGGGGGTTACACGGGAGGGCTCGTTGCTTGTCAATGGTCAGCGGAGTTTGTCAAAAAACGGGCCGCGCTCACGGGTATTACCTCGACCCTTCAAGCTGTTTTTGACTATATCAAGCAGGAAGTCGAGAAGAAAAACTCCAACGCTTCGAAGCACCTTGTGAACGTCACCGAGGGCACCAATCCGGTTGCGCCTGAGGGTCCGAGGTGAGTGGTACGGTGACTCAAGCTGGGACTGCCATGGTGGGGATCGTGGTTTTTGAGGGGAAACGCCTTTGGGGGTGGATAGGAAGTGCCGTGGTGCACTTCTGTGTGGCTGGCGGTCTTTGGATTTGGTTTGCGAAGTTTTTTACCGCTGAGCTGGTAGCCCGGGGGTGGTCTGAAACGGCTGTGACCGTAGGAGTTTGGCTTGTGTGCTTTACATGGATTACCCGGCGGATCGGCTGGTCGGCCTGGATTGGGCCGCGTTTGGTACGCAGGATTGTCAGCGACGGCGAGCTTGTGAGGGTTGAGCGGCTTGTAGGGTACTGGGAAGGGCCGGTGCAAGCCCTGGCGCTTCGGCGTCCCCAGTGGCTGGTGCCGTTTGTGGTTCCATATTTTCGTCTTGAGCTTGCCGATGGCCGCTGTGTAGGCGAGATCATTGCAAACTGGAAAAAAATTGAGGCAGACGTGGAGCGACTCAAGGCCTGGCTTTCTGAGCACGGGGCGCGGCAAGTGGTGGATGAGCCCGAGTGGAAGGTGAGGGGTGAGCGATTGCGGCGGAGCGTTGCCCAGGTTGCAGAGCGGTGGCAAGCGTTTGGGAGAGTGCTCTTTTATATCTGGCTGGCGACCAGCTTGGCGGGTATCGGAGCTGCTGCCTTGCTGTGGCCAAACCTGCCGGAAGTAAGCCTTTACGCCATTTTTGCCCTGTTGGTGGAGGTGCCTGTGGTGGTCAGTTTGGCCGGTGCCTATCGGGCGGGCTTTAGCGTGGAACGGGGCCTGGCCAGCGTATTTTGGTTTGCTTTCGTAGCCTTCGGGGCCTTTGCGCTGCCGTGCCTATTGTTGCTGAGGGAACGGGTGAGCGTCTCCGGCCCGGCTGCCGTGACGTTTGGTTTGGTTTGCGTGTGCATCGTGGTACTAGAATGGGCACGTGCAGGCAGCGTTTTTAGGGCGAGAAATTCGTAAAGGTCAACGCCACCACGAACCCCCTCAACGCAACCGGAGACGCAGAAATGACGGAGGGCGGCTTGGGCAGAGGGGAGCAGCGCCAAGGCGCACGAGAAACACTTGATTTTGGCGGTTTCAGGCTCTATGGGTCACTATTGAGTTACGTGTTCGGATTGTGCGTGAATGTTGTCCTCTACAGGTGGACTTTCCGACGCGGCTACGAAAAACAAAGAGAGAACCTTGGAACGCACGAATTGGTTGCGTTCCTCGTTTTTTCCATCGTTGCTGGCACGATTCTTTACATCGCAGCAAAGGGGATCGTAAATCGTATCCTTTCCGCGAAACAAGTTGTGCGAGAAGGCGACAGCATTTTGGTGCAACGACTCATGGGTTCCTGGCAGGGGTCCATCTGGAATCTCCATTTGCGAAAAGTGCCTTTTGGCTTGTTTCCCACCAACGGGCAAAAAGGATTGGTTTTGGAATCATCGACCGGCGGTCGTGTCGCCGAAATTATCGTGCTAACCCCCGAGGCTCAGCAGGCTTTACGGCGTCTGCAGCAGTGGTTTCAAGATGCAGGAAGGGAAGATTTAGCGGTGTGGAGGAGCGTACGGAAGGTTTTGGCGGAGCAAACGAAGCGAGCTCTTTCCGTGTTTTACCGCCGCTGTCCGTGGGTGGGGAGGGTTTTGTTTTGGTTGCACATCATTGGTGCCTATGGGGCGTTGGTAGTGGCGGCGGCGATGCTTTTCCAGCTGAGTTGGCTGAGCATTTCGATTTTGATGACAATGGTTTGTGACGGGGTGGTGTTGGTTGTGGTCTTGGGGCGTACCCGTGAGGGGAGGGCGAGCCGGCAGATGTTGGAGTACGCCTTCACGGTGTTGCAGGTGTTGGTGGCGGGGCTTGTGGTTTCGGTGGCGTGGGATTGGTTGGGGAGGGAGCACGGGCAGGTATGGTTGGTGGTCCTGGTAGGGATTTTCCAACTGCTGGCCGTGGGTTTGGAGTGGGCTGTCCCGGGCTCGGTGGTGGCCCCGTACCCAGAGAAGGAGCAAGATCGGCCGCAGGTGGGTTGACAAGGCCTGCTGCAGGCTCGGGAACTTCTTGCCGGGGGAAGGGCTCGGGAACAGAGCTTTTCTGTCTGCTCCCATAGCCGGAAAGCATTTCAGAGACGCTCGTAGCGCACCACGCTGGGGCTAGCTGGCCTTCCTCCGCAAGCACGGACCAGCTCATAGGTGGGGGTCGTTTTGTTCACGACGTGGTTTCGCGCTTGGGGCAGGCAAGCGTTTCGACGCAGAGCTTTGCGGCGAGCTACAACGCCTTTGGTTTTCTGACCGGGATGGCGAAAAACGGTTCGTGGCAAAGCTTTCTTGCGGATGCGGGAGGGGCGACCAATCGTCTTTCGGGTGTGGGCTACGATGGGGCGGGTCAGGTGGTGTCCTGGGGGGAGCGAAGCTTTGCCTGGTATCAAGGGACACCCAGATTCCCGCAGTTAAGGGACACGCAGATCCCCGCAAGGGTCCCAGGGGTGTCCCGTGACCAGGGTGCGGGGCATGGGTGTTACGGCCTCGCGGTGCGAGCCGACCGTTGTCTCCGGAAAAGGTAACCCGTGAGCTCCGCGTGGCGGGAGAAACCGGTGCGGGGAAGATGAGCGAGCATCCGGCTTTGCTGGTGTGGAGGATGGGGCGCGCGGGGGCGAGGTTAATTCATCAGTGCCTGGCCTGCCGGTTCTTTTGAGGCGTCAAGTTTTAGCTCGAGGCACCACCCAGCACCGCGAACGGCCTGTTTTTCTGGAGAAGCCGCGTACCACCTCCCCCGCGGCATCCCTTTCCGCTACACTTTCCCTCGAGGTAAGCGCATGACCCGGGGAACCGTATGGTAGCAGCGGTGCTGATCTTGACTGATGAAACGATCGCGAACGGGTAGCGGTCATTGGCAGGAACATGGAGCGGCGGGTCGAGCCGCTGGCAAAGTGGCTGTGGGAAGAGGGGGCATTTCGGAAAGAGGGGGCATTTGAGGAGGTGGCGACGTTTTCGCCGTCGGTCGCTGCGGACAAGCGCTGGGAGGAGCTAATGCGCAACTACCCTTCCGGTGTTCCCGACTGGAGGGCGAGGTGGTCACTCATGTTCCGGGAAGACGAGGCGTGGATTCGGCGAATGGTGGAGGAGGGGTACACCATCGTTGACGCGGGCCAGCCGGCGAGTTACGGTCGGAGTACGTTTTACGAGATGGAAAGGAGGGTGGTCTATGGCCGATGACGATGTTGTTTGGTCGGAGGGCCTTCGGAAGTACCTGGCGGGTTTACGGAAAGAGCAGCGGGAGAAGGCGCGGGTTTTTTTGGCGAAAGCCCCCGGGTTTTTTGCCTTTCTCAGGGACGTGGGGTACGACGGGCCTGTTGCGTCTTCTAGCGCGGATTACGAATTCCCGTTCGACGTAGAACTTTCTTATGTCAACGTGCAGCTCGATCAGGATTTTTATATGAGCCTCTCGCGGTGCCGCATCTCGCGGTGGCGCACCGGCGCCGAACTCCTCACCTGCGCTATCAGCCGGGAGGCTCACAAGGGCGGCACTGCCCCGAGGAGCAGGGGGGCGGGGCTTGTTCCTAAGCTGTATCTCCAGCACTACCACCCCGAATACGACCTTGCAAAGCTGGACCTTCGCACCTACGAGGGGCCCTTTGCGGAGCGGCTGGAGCGCTGCCTTCGTGCCTGGGCGGAGGTGCTGCAGAACCAGCTGTGGGACATCATCACCGGCAAGAGGTGGGTCGAGGGGATGGACTACAGCTGGGTCTAACCGTTCGGGCCCGTTGCAGCAGCCGGTTTCGGGGATCCGCCGCGTGTTGCGAGGCGCCTTTGCCCGTGGGCTCAGTCGAAAGGTGGCGACGTTTTCGGCGTGGGACGCTGCGAAGGCGGACTGGGAGCGGCTAATGGGCGACTACCCTTCGGGTGTTCCTGACAAGGTGGCTAGTGGTCTGTAACATTGAATTCGGAACCATGATAGGCAACGATGGAGCAGGCGAGGACGAGGGTTGCTGGAGCTGAGCGCGAGTGACCGTGAAGAGCTGGAGCGGCGGGTTCGGTCTCGGAGCGGTCGAGGGGAGGACGCGCGCCGGGCGCGGGTGCTGTTGATGCTGGCGGATGGGGCGACATACGACGCAATCCAAGCGGCGGTGGGCTGTGGGCGAGCCTACGTGAGTCGGTGGCGGAGTCGGTTCGACGCGGACGGGTTGGGTGGACTGTACAGCCGCTATCAAGGGGCGCCCCGGCGTGTGCTGAGCGCGAGGATGGAAGCGCGGATCCTGGTCCGGACGCGTACGAAGCCAAAGGATGGGTCGACGCACTGGACGACGCGGAAGCTGGCGCGGGAGCTTGGCATTCACCACATGGCGGTGCAGCGGGTGTGGGCGCGGGCAGGAATCGGGCCGCATCGGATCGAGCGTTACATGGCCTCGGATGATCCGGAGTCTGAGGCCAAGGCGGCGGACATCCTGGCGCTGTACGTGAATCCTCCACAGCACGCGGCGGTCTTCTGCATCGACGAGAAGATCACATGCAGGCGCTCGATCGGCTCGATCAAGTGCTGCCCTTGTCACCGGGGCGCCTGGAGCGGCACCGGTTCGAGTACTACCGCCATGGCACCCTGTCGCTGCTCGCGGCGTTCACCACGAAGGCGGGGACGGTGTTCGGACAACCCGCTCCCCGGCACACCAGCGCGGAGTTCGTTGTGTTCCTGGCGCAGGTCGTCGCCGGCGAGCCGCAGGGACGCGAGATCCACATCGTCCTGAACAGCCTCTCCAGCCACAAGACGCAACGGGTGCGCGGGTTCCTCGCCGAGCACCCCAACGTCCATCTGCACTTCACGCCGACTTACCCCTCATGGCTCAATCAGGTCGAGCTGTGGTTCGCAAAGATCGAACGTGACGTCATCGCCCGCGGCGTCTTCATGTCCACCGAGGACCTCGCGGGGAAGCTCCTCCGCTCCATCCGGCGCTACAACCAGGCCCCGAAACCCATCCGGTGGCGCTACGCCGATCCCACCCGCCGCCTCCCTCACACCGGCTCCACTTCAACTGTTACCGGCCACTAGAGGCGGACACTGCCCCAGCGGAAATAGTGGCGTTTGCCCTCCCGGGCGGCAGCTCCAGCGTGAGGCTTGGGTGGGTCGGGCCGTCGGTGCGCATAAGTGCCCATGGCCGGTCACGCGGGAGGCGCGTCCAGGGGGGGTGGGGCGGGGGAGGGGAGCCGGGCAGCGCTGCGACGCTAGGGGGCAGTGGTGGGGCGGTGGCCGAGGGAGAGGGCGCCGCCGCGGGTCACCGAGAAGCCGTTGCGCAGGACGATGGTCTCCGTGGCGGTGAGGTGCAGCTCTCCCCCGCTGCCGACGCGCAGCATGGGGCCGGCTACCACGCACCGCTCCCCGGGCATGGTCACCGCTCGCGTGACGACCCGCCCGGCCAGGACCCGGCAGGGCGACGAGGGGGAGACGGCCAGCGACAGCGGCTCCTCCGGCCGGAAACGGTGGCGGGGGAAAAGCTCGGCGCAGGCGGGCGGGGTGGGCGCACGGCGCCGGTAGAGCGTGTAGGAGCCGGCGGTAGTGGCCAGGTCGTAACAGTGGTCGAGGTAGGGGCGGAAGAAGCCTCGCTCGCCGCGGGCGAACCGCGCGTTGTAGACGAACAGGGCGGGGCCGCTCGTGACCACCTCCTCCACCAGCCGTTCCCAGCGCCGGTCGCGCCGCTCGGGGGGGCCGACGAACAGCGGCGCGATGGACACCATGGCGGTGGCGGCCCGGCGTTGGCTGTAACTGTAGATGCCGCTCTCCTGCCCCCACTCGAACACGGACTCCCCCGGCGCGGTGAGGGCCCGGACCTCCTCCGCCACGGCGCGCGCCTCCACGAAGGTGTCGCCGTACTTGCGGCGGCTGATCTCGTCGGGGTGCATGCGGGCGTAACGGAGCTGCGGCAGGGCGAGGGCCAGCAGGACGCCGCCGACGAGGCCCCCGGCCAGCCACCGCGCCGAGGGCCGCCGCGCGGATCGACAGGCCGAGAGCACATCCTCCAGAAGGAGGGCGGTGAGCAGGCAGAGCAGTGGCAGGGCGAGCTGATAGTAGTGGGCGTACAGTCGGCCCGGCGCGGCCACCTGGAGCAGGGTGGCGACGGCGAGGGCGGCGACGAGAGAGCCGGGGAGCACGGCACGCGCCCGGCCGCACAGCGCCCACAGGAGCGAACACGGCACGAGGACGGCAACGTCGGCCAATGCCTTGTGGCGGGGGAAGGCCGCGGGGGTGAGGAAGCCCCAGAGGTTGGCGAGGACGCTGCCGGCATAGTCGCGGTTGAAGACGATCACTGCGTCCCAGAGGTCCACAAAGGCACCGAGGGCGAGAAACGCTGCGGCCGTGGCAAGCCAGACCACCGGGGTGGGCAGGGCAACGGCCAGCGCTGCCCGGGCCCGCCCCGCAAGCCCTTTGCCGCTGGGGGCAGCCAGCGCCGCCCACCCGGCCAGGAGGGCCACGGCAAAAGCGGCGATGGTCTTGTAGGTGGTGGCGAGGGCCAGCGCTGCCCCGGCCACGAGATGCCAGCCCCTGCTGCCCTCCAGGGCCCTGACGAAGGCCCAGGTCGCCGCCAGGGTGCAGAGGTTGAGAAAGACCTCCACGTTGGGCTGGTTGGCCTGCAGAGCGACAGAGTTGGCGGCGAGCGCCCAGAGGGTGCCACCCAGCAACGCCGCGCGCGGCCCCGCCGTGCGCCGGAGCGTGTCAAACAGCACGAGCAGGCTCGCAGCCGCCGTCACGATGCCGAGGAGCGTGACGGACAGTTGGCGGTACCCCGCCACTGCCTCGGCGGCGGCAAAGGAGAGGTAGACAGCCGGGGGTTTGTGGTCCCAGACGTCTCGGTACAGGGTGCGGCCGGAGAGCATCTCGTGGGCCACGTAGGCGTAGGTGGTGAGGTCGCGCTCGAGCGGTTCTCGGGCCCCCGGGAGGCGCAGCACGACGGTCCCCAGCAGCAGGAGCGCTAGCCCAACCGCGTGCCGCCTTCGCATCACAGCGGATGGTAGCGCGGGACGTGTCGCCCACCGACGCCACCGACCGGCGGCTGCGGGCGGCGGGTGGGGCGCTGCCGCATCAGGGGGCGAGGTCGTGGCAGGCGGCGCGGACGCGGGTGACGTGGTTCAGGAGCGTGCGGAACTCTTCCGGGGAGAGCTGCGTCTGGGGGTCCGAGCGGGCCCGGGCCGGGTCGTCGTGCACCTCGACGAAGAGCGCGTCGCAGCCCGCTGCCACCGCGCCGCGGGCAAGGACCAAGTAGAACTCCTTGGCGCCGGCGGTGGCGTGGCCCAGCCCGCCGGGAAGCTGCAGGGAGTGGGTCACGTCGAACACCACCGGCGCAAAACGGCGCATGATGGCGAGAGCGCGCAGGTCCACCACCAGGTTGTTGTAGCCAAAGGCGGCGCCCCGCTCGGTGAGGGTCACGTTGGGGTTGCCGGTGGCGCGCACCTTGTCCACCGCGTTGCCCATGTCGTGAGGGGCCATGAACTGCCCCTTCTTGATGTTCACGGGCTTGCCGGTGCGCCCGCAGGCGAGGAGCAGGTCGGTCTGGCGGCAGAGGAAGGCGGGCACCTGCAGCACGTCCACGACCTCGGCGGCGGCCTCCGCCTGGGCCGGTTCGTGCACGTCGGTGAGCACGGGCAGCCCGGTGGCCGCTCGCACCGCCGCCAGGGCCGCCAACCCCTCGGTGAGACCCGGCCCCCGGTAGGACGAGAGGGACGACCGGTTGGCCTTGTCGAAGGAGGCCTTGAAGACCGTGGGGACGCCAAACTCGCCAGCGATCTCGCGGACGATGCGGGCCACCCGCAGCACGTGCTCCGGCGACTCGATGACGCAAGGCCCGGCAACGAGGGCCAAGGGGTGGCCGGGGCCGACGACGATCCCGGGAGCCAGGACGGCGCGGGGCAGCTCAGTGCTCACGCGGCACCTCGTCGGCGGGGGCTGGCAGGTCCTCGGCGGGGAAGGGTTCGGCAAGCGCTGCCGCCTCCTGGGCCTTGCGCTGCGCCTCGGCCTTTTCCTCGGCGAAGGCGAGGGCGGCGGCCACGAAGGCCGTGAACAGCGGGTGCGGGGCGAACGGCTTCGACTTCAGCTCCGGGTGGAACTGGCAGGCGACGAACCAGGGGTGGTCGGGGATCTCGATCATCTCGACGAAGATGCGGTCCGGGGAGCGACCGGTCACCGCCATGCCTTTGCCTTCGAGGATGGGGACGTAGTCCTGGTTCACCTCGTAGCGGTGGCGGTGGCGCTCCCACACCGTGTCCGCCTTGTACGCCTGCCAGGCCCGCGACCCCGGCTTCAACTGGCACGGGTACTTCCCCAGGCGCATGGTGCCGCCCATCGCCTCCACCCCCACCAGTTCGCGCATCTTGTAGATCACCTTGTACGGCGGGTCGGGGACGAACTCGTTGGAGTTGGCGCGCTCCAAGTTGCAGACGTTGCGGGCGAACTCGATGACGGCGGTCTGGAGGCCGAGGCAAATGCCGAAGAACGGGATCTTGCGGACGCGCGCGAACTCGATGGCGCGGATCATCCCCTCGATGCCGCGCTTGCCGAAGCCGCCGGGGACGAGGATGCCGTCCACCTGGAACAGCTCCTCCACGTAGGCCTCCTCCTCCAGCTTCTCGGAGTCGATGAACACAAGCTCCACGCGGGCGTCGTTGGCGATGCCGCCGTGCTTGAGGGCTTCGTTGAGGGACTTGTAGGAGTCCTGGAGGTTCACGTACTTGCCGACGATGCCGATGCGCACGGTGCGCGAGGGGTTACGCAGCCGGTCCACGATGGCCTGCCACTTGGAGAGGTCCCGCGGCCCCGGCTGGAGGTTCAGCAGTTCCAGGAGGATGCGGTCCATGTTCTCGGCGGCGAGCTGGAGCGGGACCTCGTAGATGGTGTCCACGGTGCGGGCCGGGATCACCGCCCGCTCCTCCACGTTGCAGAAGAGCGCGATCTTGCGCCGCATCTCCTCGGGCAGGCGGCGGTCGGTGCGGCACACCAGGACGTCGGGCTGGATGCCGATGGACAACAGCTCCTTCACCGAGTGCTGGGTGGGCTTGGTCTTCAGCTCGTCGGTGGCTTGCAAGTAGGGAACGAGGGTGACATGGACGTTGATGGCGTTGCCGCGCCCCACGTCCTGGCGGAACTGACGCAACGCCTCGAGAAACGGCAACGACTCGATGTCGCCCACCGTGCCGCCGATCTCCACGATGACCACGTCGGCCTCGCTGTCCAGGGCGCGAATCGCCGCCTTGATCTCGTCGGTGATGTGCGGGATCACCTGGACGGTGGAGCCCAGGTAATCGCCCCGCCGCTCCTTTTCGATCACCGACTGGTACACGCGGCCGGTGGTGAGGTTGTTCTTGCGGGAGGTGACCACGCTGGTGAACCGCTCGTAATGGCCGAGGTCCAGGTCGGTCTCCGCGCCGTCGTCGGTGACGTAGACCTCCCCGTGCTGGAAGGGGGACATGGTGCCCGGGTCCACGTTGATGTACGGGTCGCACTTCATGAGCGTCACGGTGTAGCCGTGCGCCTCGAGAAGCGCCCCCATGGAGGCCGCGGCGATCCCCTTGCCCAAAGAGGACACTACGCCGCCGGTCACGAACACGTACTTGGTCGCCATCGGACACCGCCTTTCGGGATCGAGAACGTGACCCGCCACCCCGCGTCGGGACGGGACGCCGCCCCCCTCGCCGCCCGGGCCGCAACGGGGGGGACGGGGCGCGACGAGCCGCGGGTCGTGGGCCGCCGGCTCCTCATTGCCCAGGCCCCGGGGCGAGGTTCGCCAGTGCCACGAGCGCCGCTTCGGCGCGGGGCACATCGGCCGGCACGTCCACCGCCACGGAATCCCCGGCTGCCGCGAGGACGTGAATGGGCATGCCGTGGTGGAGGGCGCGGAGCTGTTCTAGGCCCTCGCAGCGCTCGAGGTCGCACTCCGGCCAGGAGGCGAAGGTGAGCAGCGCCTCTCGCTGGAAGCCGTAGAGCCCCACGTGCTTGCGGTGGATGCCGGGGAGCGGGTTGCGGGGGTAGGGGATGGGGGAGCGGGAAAAGTACAGGGCTTTCCCCGACACGTCGGTCACCACCTTGACCACCGTGGGGTTGTCCAGGTCGCCCGGGGCTGCCGGGAGCGCCAGCGTGGCCAGGGGCACTTCCGGGTGAGCCAGCAAGAAGTCCACGAGGGTCCGGAGGTTCGCCGGTGGCAGCGCCGGTTCGTCCCCCTGGACGTTGACGATGACGGCAGCGTCGAGGGTGCGCGCCGCCTGGGCCACCCGGTCCGTGCCCGAGGCCGCCTCCCCCGTCACCACGACCGTGGCCCCCGCCTGCTCCGCCACCCGGGCGATGCGTTCGTCGTCGGTGGCCACGACAACTGCCGCGAAGCAGGCGGCTTCCTGGGCGCGTCGCACCACGTGGACGATCATCGGCTCGCGGAGGAGAAGGGCCAACGGCTTACCCGGGAAACGGGTGGATCCGTAGCGTGCTGGGATCACGCCGACCGCGGTCGTCCTCGCCATCCTGTGCCGGCACTCTACGCGACCCGTCGTGGTCTGTCAATTCGGATCGGCGGCCCTCGCAGCGGAGCGTCCCTGCTGACCTCGCAGGGCCACGGGCCCGCCCGCGGGCCGGGGAATCCTGCCGGGCGAGGGGGTGTTGCCCCGAGCGACGAGGTGCGACATGGACGCGAGGGACAACGCGAAATTGGATCTGTTGAACCGGCGAGAGATGCTGGGACTGGTGGGGGGCGCGGCGGTCGCGTCGGCCCTGACCCCGCTGGCGTGGGGGGCGGAGCCGACGCCGCCGGCGACCCCGGCCGCCGAGCCGTTCCGGCTCCCGCCGCTGCCGTACCCCTTCGAGGCCCTGGAGCCGGTCATCGACGCCGAGACGATGCGGCTCCACCACGGCAAGCACCATGCGGGGTACGTGGCCAACCTCAACGCCGCCATCGAGCGGGCCCCGGAGCTCAAGGGCCGGCCGGTGGAGGCGCTCCTCGCCGACCTCGACCAGGTGCCCGAATCGGTGCGGACGGCGGTGCGCAACCACGGCGGCGGTCACGCCAACCACTCCCTGTTCTGGCAATGTCTGGCGCCGGGGGGCGCGCCGCTGAGCGGGCCGCTGGCCGAGGCCATCGTGGCTGCCTTCGGCAGTGTCGAGAGCTTCAAGGAGGCGTTCACCCGCACCGCCATGGGGGTCTTCGGCAGCGGCTGGGCGTGGCTGGTGCTGGACCGCGGCAAGCTCGCCATCACCGCCACCGCCAACCAAGACTCGCCCGTCAGCCAGGGGCAGGTACCGCTCTTTGGCGTGGACGTGTGGGAGCACGCCTACTACCTCAAGTACCAGAACCGCCGCGGCGAGTACCTGAACGCCCTCTGGCAGGTGGCCAACTGGCCCTTCGTGGCGTCCCGACTCGCAGCGGCGCGCGCCTGAAGCCTCGGCGCTGCGCCGTCACCGCTCGCCCGCCGCACCGGGGCGTGCGCGCCCAGGAGTGAGGTGGCTCCTTCGGGCCGACCGGCCACTACGCGAGAGCCGTTGTGGTGCTCGATGGCGGCGCGACGCCTCTGCGGCCAGACCGAGGCGCCGCACGGGGCCGGGGCAGCGGTTCGGGGGCGTCCGCCGCTCGCGACAGCGGCGGGGCGCTCACCCCCGGGTCTTGCGCCGGCCCGCCCCGAGTTTGCCCAGCGCCGCGAGGTCCTCGGGGGCGTTGAGGTTGAACCAGCAGCGGGCGAGGCGCCGCGGGGGCGAGGGGGTGGCCACTGGGGCCACCTCGGCCAGCCGATGCGGGGCAGCGGTACCCTCGGCAGCGAGCTGCTCCAGGGCCGAGGCGGCGGCGGGTTCGTAGACGGCAAAGAGCGGCTCGACGCCGCCGCCGGTGCGGGGCAGCACCGCCCGAACGCCGGGGCGGCGGTGACGGAGGAGCCAGGCGGCGGCAGCGGGCGTCGCCAGGGGGAGATCGCAGGCCGCCACCAGCCAGCACGCCCCGGGTTCCCGGCGGAGGGCGGCCAGGATCCCGGCCAGCGGCCCGCGCACGCCGGGTGCGTCGGCAAGCCGGGGGCAGTTAGCAAGGGCGTCGGGGATGGGCCCGTCCCCCAGTAGCACCACCTCGCGGGTGTGGGCGGCCAGTACGGTGGCCACGTGCTCGGCCAGGGTGGCACCGCGGAACGGCAGGAGCGGTTTGGGCGTTCCCATGCGCCGGCTACGCCCGCCGACCAGGAGCCCGCCGAACACCGGGATGGCGCGCCAGGCGGTGGGCAGCCACCCGGCGAGGAACCCCACCAGCATCTGCAGCCGGTGGGGCCCGGGGGAGAGGACGGCGCACGGCCGGCTCGGGCCGGCGGGGGGCTGGGGGTCGCCATCGCTGGCAAGCCAAACCCATGGCAGCGGCAGCCACGTGTCGGTGGAGACCAGCACCAGGTCGTGAGCGGAACGGGCGGCGGCGACCCGCGTGGGCCAGGGCTCCGGTGCGTCCGCCTCCAGGACCGCCACGTCCAGACCGCGGCCCGCGAGGCGACGCGCCGCCGCCGCCAGCAGGGCCGCCCGCTCCGGCCGGGAAGCGCCGGACACCGCCAGGACCGGGCCATCGGTAGCCACCTGGGGTTCGCTCACCCGCGGTCTCCCCCCGCGGCGGGGCAGGCCTTCGCTGGGCCGAGCGACGATTCCGAAGGTGGACCGGGAGTTCGTGCGTCCACCGCGGAAGCCCGGCAACGGTCGCGTTCTCGCGTCATGGGCCAGTGCGCCACCGAGCAAGGCTAGCACGGGCCAGGGGCCGAGGCCCCACACCCGCCTCGGCGCAGTGGTTGCTACACTCGCGCCGTGCGCCGCGATCTTGACCGCCGGGCTGCCCTCGTCGCCGTGGCCCTCCTGGTGGCGCTCGGCGGCTTTGCCCTGCACCGCTTCTGGATGCGCGCTCTCCTCCACCTCACGGGCAACGCCGAGTGGCTCTGGGTCACCACGTCGCTGGAACGGGTGTTCCCCGCGGCGGGGCTCTTCGTCGGCACGCTCGATCTCGAACAGCCCGCGGTCGACGCGGTGCTGAAGGTGGCGGGGGACCGCGAGTACGTGGTGTACATCAACGGCTCCGCCGCTGCCTGCGGCTGGAGCCGACCCGGTTTTCGCCTCGACCTCTACGACGTCACCCACCTGCTGCGGCCGGGGCGCAACGTGATCGCCGCCGAGGTGCGCTCCCCCACGCCGGTGGGTGCCCTCCTCCTCGCTCTCGACGTGGGGGGGCGCGGGACCAACGTCCTGGTGAGCGGGCCGGAGTTTCGGCTGCGGCAGACCTTCTCCCTCATGGCCGAGGGGCCTCCCGAGGAGCCGCCACCGGTGCGCTGGGGGCTGCCGCCGCGTTTCCCCTGGGGGTACCCGGCGGCGCTCCCCCGCCCCCGGACGCTGGATCAGGTGGTGGTGGAAGATCCGCTGCGCGTCGAGCGGGCCCACGCCGAGGCCCTGGCCGGCGGGGGTGTGGCCTTCACGTTCCCCGGCCGCCACTTCGGCTACCTTTGGCTGGAGTTCGAGCGGGACGGGGCCTGCTACGCCGTCACGGTGGACGGGGCAGCGCCGCCGGACGCGGCATCACTGCGCCGGGTGGCGCAACCGGTGGTGCGCGTGACCGGCCAACGCCGGTGGCTCGATCCCGAACCGCGGTGGATCGCTCGCGTGTACGCCTTTGGCCGCTGCCTGCCGGTGGCCGCGGAGCTGCATCCGGTCCCGGAGGAGTTCAGGTCAACTGCGCCAGGAGTCGTTCCAGGGAGGCACGGGCCTGTGCCACGCACGCGTTGGACGACTCGAAACCCCCCAGAATGACCACCTTGCGGAAGCAGGAGAGGGCCGCGGCGGGGTCGTCGAAGTAGCGCCACGCCAGGTGCCCCTTCACCAACCAACTCTGCAGGTCGTTGGGCTCCTCGGCCAGGATCCGGTCGCAGAAGCGGTCGGCGAACCGCCACCGCTCCTCCTTCAAGGCTCGCTCCATCTGGCGGCGGAGGGCCTCGATGAAGGCGACCTGCTCGTCCCCCCTGCGATCACTGGCCAGAACCTGACGAAGGATCGTCCGCACCATCCGTACTTGCCAATATAAGGCCAGAGCGGAGAAATGGCAAGTGGCGGCGAGCTTTTCCGTGTGCGATCCGGTGGCGATGACCGTCGCGACAAAGCTGGGATCAGGACTGCCGCTCGAGAACGAAGGCCGTTGCAGCCGCGAGGAGGTCACGTTCGGGGTTGGCCGGTAGCCCATCGAGGGCGGCGAGGGCATCCCTGCCGAAGGCCTCGGCCACACGGCGCGACTCGGCCAGTGCGCCGCCGGAGATGAGCCAGGAGCGCAGCTCGTCCGCGGAGACGTCGCGGAACTCACCGGTCCGCATGACGTTTTCGATGACGGCCCGGCGTTGGTCATCCAGCGTCGGCAGCATCAGGATGAAGGGCAGCGTGAGCTTACCCTCCCGCAGGTCGGAGAACACCGGCTTGCCGAGCCTGGCCTCGGAGGCGGTGACGTCCAGGAGGTCGTCCACGATCTGGAAGCACACGCCAAGGTTGCGACCGAACCGAGCGAGAGGCTCCCGGAAGCCGGTGTGAGCGGGCGAAAAGTAGGCGGGGAGCGTGCAGCACGCCGAGAACAGCTCGGCCGTCTTGCGCCGCACGATGTCCAGGTACTGCTCGCGGGTCACGCCAATGTTGCCCTTGAGCTCCAGCCCGAGGATCTCCCCCTCCACCATCTCCACAGTGGCCCGGGAGAGCACCCGCATGACGTCGTGGTCCCCCAACTCCAGGGCGATCTCCATGGAGCGGATGTAGAGCCAGTCCCCGAGCAGCACCCCGAGCTGGTTGCCCCAGCGGTTGTTGGCGGTGACGCGGCCGCGGCGCACGTCGGCGTGGTCGATGATGTCGTCGTGCACCAGGGTCGCGGTGTGGATCATCTCCACCACGGCGGCGTAGGCGATGTCGCGATCCCCCTGGGTGCCGAGCAGGCGGGACACGGTGAGGAGCATGGCGGGGCGCAGGCGCTTGCCGCCCCCTTCGAGGACGTACGCGCCGGCGTCGCGCACGGTGGCTGGCCCACTGCCGATCTGCCGCGCCAGGAACCGCTCCACCTCGGCGAGGCGCGGGCGAATGATCTCCAGGGCCCCGCCGAAGCCGGTGGTGTGCGGATCAGCGTTCAAGGCGTCCTCCCCATCTCGCAACCCTCGCCATGGTAATCGCACCGGTACGCCATGTCACTCCTCGACGGCGGGGCAGGGGGGGGCCCCGGGCAGGTGCGGCTGAAACGGTTCAGGGCCCGGGTCGGCCAACTTTTCCCAATGGGAGAAGCGGAACTCGTTGCGGTTACCCCCCGGGTCCAGGACGACCAGGACGGAGGGGGGCGCGCCGGGGGTGCCGCTGAGGCGGATCTCCTGGACATCCGCCGTTGGTTGGCGCGGTCGCAGACGCAACCCATCCCCCTGAGCCTCGGCCTCGAAGGCGTCCCGTGCCGCGCCCGGGTCGAGAATGGCGGCGAGGGGCAGCCGGGTCCAGCGGCCCCGGTCCAGGGGGACGGCGTCGCAAGTGCCCGCCGCCACGTCCACCATCCGAGCCACAGCCCCGTCCACCGCGAAGACTCGCGGCGCCTCCCCGGCGTACTCGAAGCGCAGGCGCAGCGGTCGGGCGAGGAGCAGGGTGCCCCGCTCGGTGGTGCCGGTCTCGAGGCCGGCGGGCACGTAGCGCTGGACAAAACGGGCGCGCCAGGCCGGCGCGCCTCGCAGGGTCGCGGCCAGCGTCTCCAGGTCGAAGCTCCCCGGGGCGGCGAGGAGAAGGGCGGCGAGGGCAACGAGGGGAGCGACCATGCTAGTGGCGGAAGTGGCGTCGGCCGGTGAACACCATGGCCAGGCCCAGCCGGTCCGCTGCGGCGATCACGTCGGCATCGCGTACGGATCCGCCGGGTTGCACCACGGCGGTGACTCCGGCCTCGGCCAGTACTTCCACACCGTCAGGGAACGGGAAGAACGCGTCGCTTCCGGCGGCGCTGCCGGCCAGCTCGAGCCCCGCCGCCCGCGCCTTGCCAACGGCGATGCGGCAAGAGTCCACCCGACTCGGCTGGCCGCCCCCCACCCCCAGGGTGGCGTCCGGGCCGGCGATGACGATGGCGTTGGAGGGGGTGTGCTTGACGACCCGCCAGGCCAGGGCGAGAGCCTGTTCCTCGGCGGGCGTGGGGTTGCGCCGGCTCACCACGCGCCAGCTCTCGTCCCAGCCGTGGTCGGCGGTCTGCACCAGCAGCCCCCCGTCGATGACGCGCAGGCGCGGCAGTGGGGGTGCCGGCGGCGGCGCCAGCAGGACCCGCAGGTTCTTCTTGGCGGCAAAGACGTCCCGCGCCTCCTCGGTGATCTCGCCGGCCACCACCACCTCGGCGAACAACTCGGTCATGGCACGGGCGGCGGCAGCGTCGATGGGGAGCGTGGCGGCGATGACACCGCCGAAGGCCGACACAGGGTCGCAGCGCAAGGCCCGTTGGTAGGCGGCGACAGCCGTCTCCCCGAGGCCGACCCCGCTGGGGCCGGCGTGTTTGATGATGGCCACCCCGGGCGCCGGCAGGTCATGAACCAGACGCCACGCCCCGTCGGTGTCCATCAGGTTGTTGTAGGACAGTTCCTTGCCCTGGAGCTGGCGAAACGCCCCCAGCCCCTCGGCCGCCGGGGAGGGGACGAAGACCGCCTGCTGGTGCGGGTTCTCGCCGTACCGCAGCGGCACGGAGGGGGCACCCACCCAGGGGGCGAGAGCCGTCATGGCGAGGTCGTCGGGCAGTCCCAGTCGCGGCGGGAGCACCGCGGCAATGGTGGCGTCGTAGGCGGCAGTGTGCCGGAACGCCTTGACGGCAAGGCGGCGCCGCTCCTCGAGGGAGGGGCCGCCGCTCTGCAGCGCTGTTGCCACCCCGTCGTAGTCCGCCGGGTCCACCACCACCGTCACGTGGCGGTGGTTCTTGGCCGCGGCGCGCAGCAGCGAGGGCCCGCCAATGTCGATGTTCTCCACCAGTTCCTCGACGCTGGCCGTGGGTCGCGCGGCAGTGGCGGCGAAGGGGTAGAGGTTGACGGCCACGAGGGATATGGGCTCGCTCCCCATGGCGGCCAGGGCCTGCCGGTGCTCGGCCACCTCCAGGTCCGCGAGGATGGCGGCGAAGATCTTGGGGTGCAGCGTCTTTACGCGGCCGCCCATGATCTCGGGGGAGCCGGTGAATTGGGCCACGTCGCAAACCTCGAGGCCCGCGGCCCGCAGCACGGCGGCCGTCCCCCCGGTGGAGAGGATGCGGTAGCCCTGGGCTGCCAGCGAGGCGGCGAAGGGTTCGACGCCGGTCTTGTCAGAAACGGAGACGAGGGCTAGTGGTTTCACGGGGCTTGGGTTCTCCAATCCAGACGAGGATCGATCCAGCGGGGGCGTCGATGCGCGGCACGAGACCACCGCCGTGGTACCAGGCCCAGGAGGCCAGGTTGACGAAGTCACTGATGGCGTGGTTCAAGGAGATGGACGCTGCCCCGAAGGTGGAGGAGCGGTCGTCCAGTCGGGGCCAGGCGTTGGCCCCGCCCAGCCGGTCCAGGTCGGCGCGGACGATGGGGGCGAGCCGACGGCTCTCGTGCCGGCGTCGGGCAAGCATGGGGGACACGCCGGTGGGCGGCCCCGTCACCATGGCGTGGTCCTGGCCGTAAAACACCACCGGCACCCGCGGCGCCACCGCGGACAGGTAGGCGGAGAACGCCGCCGCGTGAGGATCGTGGCCCCGTGCGTCGGCGAACGGGCTGGCCAGATCGGCGGCCAGGTGGGCCAGCGTGCCCATCCCGGCCACCACCTCGGCCATGGGGGCCCGGTTGCGCATGGCCGCCGCAATGCGCTGGCACTGGGCGACGATGGCGACCTCCAGGCCGCCGGTGCCGCCCGGGGTGTGGAGCGCCGCCGGCCAGGCTCGCGCCGCCGCGATCCCCCGGGCAAAGTCCTTGGGTCGCCGGGCCACCTGCCGCCCCAGGTCAGGGGGAAGCCAGGGCAGGGCTCGGCGCCCAATCTCGGCGTCGAGGCTCGGGGTGACGGCGAGGCAGGAGACGATGGCGGCAGGGGCGAGGACGGCCAGCACAGCCGGATTGTACGGGGTGCAGGCGACTCTGCCAACCGGTGCTACCCTTCGCCCGGGAGGGGGCAGATGGACGAGCTCCTCTGGCACGAGCGGGTGGCCGGCCGCGATCTCTACGTCATTCGCGGCGATCTCACCGAGCAGCGAGTGGACGCCATCGTCAACGCCGCCAACTCCGACCTGGCCCACGGCGGCGGCCTGGCGGGGGCCATCGTCCGCAAGGGGGGCCAGGAGATCCAGGCCGAGTCGTGGGCGAAAGCCCCGGTGGCGGTGGGGGACGCGGTGGTCACGGGGGCGGGGCGGCTGCCGTGCCGCCACGTCATCCACGCCGTGGGCCCGCGCTTCGGCGAGGGGGACGAGGAGGCCAAGCTGCGGCGGGCGGTCCGCAGCGCGCTGGCCCGCGCCGAGGAACTGGGATTGGCCTCGCTGGCGATGCCGGCCATCTCCACCGGCATCTTCGGCTACCCCAAGGCCGAGGGGTGCCGCGTCATCGTCGAGGAGGTGCGCGCCCACCTGGAGCGCGACCGCGGGTCGCTGCGGGAAGTCAGGCTGGTGAGCCTCGACGGGGAGACCGCCTCGCACTTCGTGAACTGCTTCGCGTGAGCCAGGCCGCATCGGGAGGTCCCGCCGGCTCACCCCCGGCATCGGCTCTCAGGGGTCCGCGGCGCCCCACCGCCCCAGGCGACGTTGCGCAAGGTTTGTGCTATAATCTGTTTGCGCCCGTTCCGGGCGCCTTCCTTCGCGGAGGATGGCATGGCAGACCTGCTGCAGTATCGGAGTGCGCCGGACGAACCCCTGGATTGCCTCTACCTGGCCGTCGCGGCCGGGCGCAAGCCGCTGGCCGGTCTCGACCTGCCGGGCAGCGATCGGAGCCGGGTGGAAAAGACCCTGAACGACCTCGGCGTGCGAGGCCTGGAGGGGGAGGTGTTGGTCACGGCGAGTCCGGTGCACTCGTTCCACAGGCTCGCCTGTTTCGGGATCGGCAAGGCCGAGACGTTCAACGTCCTGTCGCTGCGGAAGCTGCTGCGGCGCGTCCTGGAACAGGCGGGACACAACCACGAGTACCAGATTGCCGTGGGCATCCCGGTGCCGCTGTGCGACGTGGAAAGCGGCGAGTCCCGGGCCGTCACGCTCGCGGAGCTTGCCCTTGCCGACTACCGCTTCGACCGCTTCCGCTCGCGGCCCGACGAATCCACCAAGGTGGACGGCGTCCACGTGGTGCCGCTCGCCGGTGAGAGCGAGGAGGAGCTGACCGACAAGCTTGCCGCGGCCCAGCGGGTTGACACCTTGGTCCGCCTTGCCCGCGACCTCGGCAACCGCCCGCCCAACGACCTGACGCCATCCACGTTCGCCGCCGAGCTGCAGGCTCTCTTCGCGGGTTCCCCGGTGCGGGTCACGCCCATGGGGCGCAAGGAACTGGAGAAGGAGGGGTTGCGGGGGGTGTTGGCGGTGGGTTTGGGGTCGGCGGAGGAGCCGCGCCTGCTCCGTCTCGAGTATCGGGCCAAGAAGCCGAAGCGAGCGGTGGTGCTGGTGGGCAAGGGGGTGACCTTCGACGCCGGGGGCTTCGGCTCGCGGCCCCCCCGCGAGTTGCTCCAGACCAAGTACGACGTGGCGGGGGCGGCTGCCGTGGCGGCGGTCATGAAGACGGTGGCGGAGGACGAACCGCCCCTCAAGGTGGTCGGGCTACTGCCGGTGGTGGAGAACATCCCCGCCGGGAGCACGCTGCGTCCGGGCGACATCATCACCATGGCCGACGGCACCACGGTGGAGGTGGAGGATGCCAGCGCCGACGGCCGGCTCGTGGTTGCCGATGCCCTCGCCTACGCGGGCCGCTTCCACCCTGACATCGTGGTGGATCTGGCGACGCTCTCCAGCGGCTGCGCCGAGGTCCTGGGCCACGAGATGGCCGGGATGTTCGCCAACGACGACGCCCTCGCCACGCAGCTGGAGACGCTGGGGCGGCGCACCGGCGACCGGGTGTGGCGGCTGCCGCTGCCCCTGGACGCGCGGGGGCCGCTGGAGAGCGACTGGGCCGATCTCCGCAACACGCCGGCGGGCGGCGGTTCGCTACCGGCGTCGGCGGCCTTCCTGCACCACTTCGTTCCCGAGGGGGTGCGCTGGGCTCACCTCGACCTGGGCGGCGTCGGCCATCTGCCATTCCGCCACAACGGTCTTCCCGCCGGAGCCACCGGTTTCGGCGTGCGCCTGCTCACCGCGTTTCTCCGCGAGCTGGCGAGCGCCGGATAGGGCTCGTCGGCAAGGGGGAGCGAGCGTGTGCGTGCTGGTGGCCGTGCGGCGGGACGCGCCGTCGCAGCTCATCGTCGGCGCCAACCGCGACGAGCGCACCTCCCGCCCGTGGATGCCGCCGGCGCTGCTGCTGCCCGAGCCGCCGGTGTTCGGCGGCAGGGATCTTGTGGGTGGTGGGTCGTGGCTCGCCGTGAACCTGGACACCGGGGTGGTGGTGGGCGTCACCAACGCCCGGCTGGGCGCTCCGGCCGGCGAGCGTTCCCGCGGCGAGTTGGTGGTGAGCGTGGCCCGGGAGGCTGGGGCGGCGCAGGGAGTGGCGCTCCTGTCCGAACTCGACCTGTCTTGCTACGGGCCCTTCAACCTGCTCGTGGCGGACGCCGAGACCATGTGGACCGCCACCAACACGCCGGGGCCGCTCCTGCGGCGTGAGGCGGGCGGCGTGGTGGTGCTGGCCAATGATGCGCTAACTGCCCAGAGCGAGCGCGTCGCCCGCACCGTGCGGCGCGCCGAGGCTGCCGCGGCCGGCGCTGCCCCCCTCGAAAAGGCCTTCGAGGCGCTGTTGGCGGACCACGAGGGGCCGGACCCGCTGTGCCGGCACGGGGTGGGCTACGGGACGGTGTGCGCCACTATCCTGAGCCTTGCTGCCCGGCGGGTGCAGCGTTATCGGTTTGCCGCCGGGCCGCCCTGCCGCACGCCCTTTATGGATGTGCCGTTGCCGGCCCCCTCCTACTCGTAGCGGAGCGCCTCGATGGGATCGAGACGGGCAGCCTTGGCGGCTGGGTAGATCCCGAAGAAGATCCCCACCAGCCCGGCGAAGACGAAGGCCGCCAGCACCACCTGCGGTTGCACCAGGGTGGGCCAGCCGGCGAACCGGGCAATGAGGCGAGCCACCCCGATCCCCAGGAGGATCCCCACCGTTCCGCCCAGCCCCGAAATGAGGGACGACTCGATGAGGAACTGGGTCCGGATGTCCGAGCGGCGGGCCCCCAGAGCGCGCCGCACCCCGATCTCCCGGGTCCGTTCGGTGACGGAGACCAGCATGATGTTCATGATGCCGATGCCTCCCACCAGCAGCGACACCGAGGCAATGGCCCCGAGCAGCATGGTGAGGACGCCGGACATCTGCGTGGCGGCGGCGGCGATCTCCTGCTGGGAACGGATGACGAAGTCGTCCTCCTGGCCGCGCCCCAGGCGGTGGCGCTGCCGCAGGAGCTGGGTGATCTCGTCCATAGCGGTGTCGATGCGCTCCGGCGCCACCGCGGACACCATGATGGTCTGGATGTAGGTGATCCCCATGAGCCGCTTCTGGGCGGTGGTGTAGGGGACGCAGACGATGTCGTCCTGGTCCTGGCCCATCATGCTGCCGCCCTTGCGCTCCAGCGTGCCGATCACCCGGAACGGGACGCCCTTGATGCGGATGATCTGGCCCACCGGGTCGGCGTCCGCCGAGCCGAAGAGGTTCTCCACCACGGTGGCGCCAAGGACGGCCACCTTGGTGGCTGCCTTCACGTCGGCGGCGGAGAAGTACGCGCCCTTGCGGGTTGCCCACGCCCGCACAGTGGGGAAATCCGGGCCGGTTCCCTGGATCGACGAGAACCAGTTCTGGTTGCCGGCCACCACCTGCGCGGCGGTGCGCACGCCCGGTTCCGCCACCGCTACCGAGGGACACTCCCGGGCGATGGCCTCGGCATCCTCCACGGTGAGGGTCTGCACCGACCCCATGCCGTGCCGTACCCCCCCCGCCGAGCGGGAGCCGGGGAAGATGATCATGAAGTTGGTGCCGAGGGCGCCAATCTGGCTCTTGATGGCGGCGGTGGCGCCCTCGCCGATGGCCACCATGGCCACCACGCACCCCACGCCAATGATGACGCCGAGCATGGTGAGGGCAGTGCGCATGGGGCTGCGGCGCAGGGCCGTCAGCGACACCTTGTAAGTCTGCAGGAGGTTGATCATGTCCCCTCCTCGGTGCGGCACCTGGGGATCGGGGCGGCGCGCCTCACCGGCGCCTCCCGAAGGGGCTCATCCCGGCGATACCGCCCATCTCCTGGCTGGTGGCGGTGGCGAGGCCCACCACCACCCGATCCCCCTCGTGGAGCTCGCCGTCCCGCACCTCCACGAACTGGCCGTCGGTGAGGCCGGCCACGAACTCCACTGGGCGCGGCGGTTTGCCCTCGGCGGGAGGCGCCAGGTAGACGCGGGCCCGGGGGGGGCCGGTGCGCGATCCCGGCCGGCCGTTCGTCCCAGTCTCTCGGGCGTCGCGACCGGGCTGCGGCCGCCCGCCGTTGGCCCCCACCAGCTCGGGGCGGAATCGCAGGGCTGCCGCCGGCACCCGCAGGGCGTTGGGGGCCTCCGCCACCTGGATGTGCACCTCGGCAGTCATGCCGGGGAGCAGCGCCAGATCGCGGTTCTCGACCTCGACGATCACGGGGTACGTCACCACGTTGTTGCTCACCTTGGGGGACAGCCGGATCTGCGCCACCTGCCCGGAAAACTCCCGCTCCGGGTAAGAGTCCACCGAGAAACGCACCGGCTGGCCCACCTTCACCTGGCCAATGTCGGCCTCGTCCACGTCGCAGGCCAGCTGCATGCGGGTCAGGTCCTCGGCGATGGTGAACAGCGTCGGTGCCTGGAACGACGCCGCCACCGTTTGGCCGACGTCGTAGTCCCGCGACACCACGACACCGTCGATGGGCGAGGTGATGACGGAGTAGCGGAGGTTGGTGAGCGCCCGCTCCAGCGCCGCCTGCAACTCGGTGACCTGCGCGACCGCCTGATCGTACGCCGCTTGGGCCGAGTCGAGCTGGTCCTGGGAGGTCAGGTCCGCGGCAAAGAGCGCTTTTTGCCGCTTGAGCTTGGCCTCCGCGTCCTGGGCGGCGATGCGCGCCCGGTCGAGCTGCGCCTTGGTCTGATTGACCGCCGCTTCGAAGGGGGTCGGGTCGAGGGTGGCGAGGATCTGCCCGCGGGTGACCCGGTCGTTGAAGTCGGCGTGGAGCGAGGCGATGATCCCGGACACCTGCGAACCCACCTTCACCGTGGTCACGGCCGCCAGGGTGCCGGTGGTAGACACGCTCTGGACGATGGTGCCGCGGTCCACCGTGGCGGTGAGCAGGCGGTTGGCTGACGCTTCGCGTCTGGGCAGCAACTTCCAGGCGGCCGCTAGGACGGCAACCGCCGCAACGATCCCGACAACGACCTTCGTGGTCTTTGGCACGCTTCGACCTCCCGGCCGCCAGCCTCCGCCAGCGGCGCGAGGGGAGGGTACGCCACCCGCCGAGAAGTGAAAAGGGGGGAGCGGGGAGGTCGGTCGGCACCCCTCGTGGGGGACCGGCAGCGCGGCTCCGGCGCCGGGACGACCCTCCGCCTACGGTGCCTCGGGGGACGGACGAGCGGCGAGGATTAGGTCGCGGATACGGGTGGTCAGGGTGACGAAGGCGGTGGGCGGGGGCGGCGTGCCGTGGCGGTAGGCGGTGACGGTGCGCCGGTCGTCGCCGTGGCGGACCTCCAGGCTGGTGGAGAACGCCACCAGCGCGCCGTGAGCCTCGTTGAGGAGTTCGGGCAGCTGGTCGAAACCCGCCTCGGCGAGGGCCTGCTGCACGGCACCCACTACCTCCGGGCCCACGGCCCAGCGCTCCTCCAGCGGGCCCCCCTGGGCCAAGCGCCAGCGCCGCACCGTCACGCTACCGTCCGCGGCCAGGGTGATGCGCTCCTCGCCAGGGTTGATCCCGCCTTCGGTGGCGAGAAGGACGAGGCTGAACGGAGGGGGAGGTGCGCCCCCCACCGCGGCCAAGAGGATCGACAGGACGATCATGCACCCTCCCCACACCCCACGGGCGGCCCGGCGCCTGCGGGGGAAGCGCCAGTCCCCGCCGGGGCGAGGCTACCCATGACGCGGACCGCGATCAGGCTCGCCCGCGGTCCAGGAGCAGCACCGTCACGGCAAAGAGGAGCAGCCCCACCGCTCCGCGCCAGTAGGTCACCGGCGGTTTCCCGACGACCGCGACGTTGCCGAAGGCCGCGTAGGTTCCGACGAGGAACGCCACCACGGCGAGCACCGTCAGGACGATGGCCAGCGTTCGCATACCGCCTCCCTCCTAGAGTCCGGCGATCACTTCAAGGAGTTTACCACCGTCCTCGATGGGCGGGAGGCAAGCGGCTCCCTGGCACACCCAGGCCGCCGCGCGACCGTCACCCGCTGGGTGGCGTCCGGCGAAGAGCGGTGCGGCGACCCCGGCCGCCGCCTCGCAGGGGGCCAGCGCCACGGCAACACGGCGCCGCCGATGGCGGACGGCGACGCGATGCAGGGCAACAGTGGAGGGCCAGTGCGGCTCGCCGACGATGGCGACGGTGGCGAGGGGTTCGCTGGCGAGTCGGGCGGCGCTGAGGAGGGAGGCGCAACTGTCCGGCACCTGCGCCACGAGTTCCCCGGCAGCTGCCACGATCCTGGCCGCGGCGTCGCTCCACTCCGGCCGGTGGAGGAGGGCGGCAAGGCGCGCCAAGGTGGCGGCCAGGATGCCCGCTGGGGCCGGGGTGGCGCCATCGGTGAGGTCGCGGGGGCGGAGGACGAGGGGCTCGCCGTCGTCCGGCGTGTCGAACACCCCGCCGGCAGGGTCCAGGTAGTGGGGGAGCCGTCGTTCCACCAGCGCCGCGGCGGTGGCCAGCGCGACAGCGTCGCCGGTGGTCTCGTACAGTTCGGCAAAACCGGCCAAAAGCCAGGCCAGGTCCTCCAGGGTCTCGCGCCCTGAGCGTACGCCGTCCCGGAAGGAGCGGACAATGAGACCGCCCTCGGGGAGCAACTCGCGGCGCACGAACTCGGAGGCGGCGCGAGCCGCGGCGAGGAAGCGCGGCGCGTCGAGGGCCACGCCCAGCCAGGCGAGGGCCCAGATCGCCATGCCGTTCCAGCCGGCAAGGCGCTTGTCGTCGAGAGCCGGGGGGGGCCGTCGGGAGCGGGCCTGGAGGAGCCGGGCGCGGATCTCGGCGAGCAGGGGATCGCTGGGATCGTGGGGCTGCCGCGGGCGAAGCACGCTGCGCCCGTCCTCGAAGTTGGGCGGCCCGTCGAGGCCGCACAGCCGCACCAAGGTGTCGGCCAGCTCCGGCGGCAGGGCGTCGCGGACCTCCGCGGCGGTCCACGTGAAATAGAGACCTTCAGCGCCGGCGCTGTCGGCATCGGTGGAGGCGAAGAAGCCCCCGTCGGGGCCCTGCATCTCCCGCAGCAGGTAGTCGGCGGTCGCCGTCGCCACCGCGAGCCACCGCGGGTTGTCGAGGCGCACACCGGCCTCGCCGTAGAGCCGCGCGAGCAGGGCGTTGTCGTAGAGCATCTTTTCGAAGTGCGGCACGAGCCACTGCCGGTCCACGGCGTACCGGTGGAAGCCGCCGCCCACCCAATCCCACATCCCCCCGGCGGCCATGCCGTCGAGGGTGGCGCCCAGCATGGTGCGGGCCGCAGGATCGGCGGCCAGGTCGAGGAGGAGGAACAGCCGGGAGGGGGACGGGAACTTGGGGGCCTGACCGAACCCCCCAAACTGGGGGTCGAAGTGCCCGGCCAGCCGACGCAGGGCCTCCGCCTCGGCGGTCGCCGCGTCCAGGGCGCCGGGGCGGCCCCCCCGCTGGAAGGCGGCAAGCTGGCGGAGGAGCTGGCGGGCACCGGCCTCCAGATGCCCGCGCTGCTCGCGCCAGGCCCGGGCCACCCCCTCCACCACTTCCCGGAACGACGGCCGTCCCCACCGGCGCTCCGGGGGAAAGTAGGTTCCCCCAAAGAACGCCTGGCCTTCGGGGGTGAGGAAAACCGAGAGCGGCCACCCCCCGGAACCGGTGAGAGCCTGAACGGCGGCCATGTAGATGGCGTCGAGATCGGGGCGTTCCTCGCGGTCCACCTTGATGCACACGAACGCCTCGTTGAGGCGACGGGCCACCTCCGGGTCGGCGAAAGACTCGCGGGCCATCACGTGACACCAGTGGCACGCCGAGTAGCCGATGGAGAGGAAGATGGGCCGGTCTTCCTGCCGGGCTCGCGAGAGCGCCTCGGTCCCCCACGGGTACCAGTCCACTGGGTCGTGGGCGTGCTGGCGGAGGTAGGGGCTCGCCTCGCGGGCGAGACGGTTGGGTGGCGCGGTAGCCTGCATGTCCGTGGCAACCTCCTCGGGGCGGAGAGGATTCCACGCCACCTTTGGCGGGGCTTCTCCTGGCTGCGGGGGAATGGTAGCGTGGCGCGGGAGGCACGCATGAGCGAATCGTCCCACCTTGGCAAGCCTGTGTTTGCGGAGCCGTCACCCATGGGGCTGATCTGCTTGGCCATCGGCTGCGCCGCCCTGGTGCCAATCTCCTTTGGCGACGCCCTCACGCCGGCAGGCTTGCGTACCGCCGCCATGTACTGCCTCTTCTTCGGCGCCGGCGGCCAGTTCCTTGCCGGGGTGATGTCCCTCGCCAACCACAACCTGTTCGGGGGCACCCTGTTCACCGCTTTTGCCTTCAACTGGCTGATGAACTGGTGGGTGCTGCGCGAGCTGGCGGCGGGCACCGTCCCCGACCACGCCGTGATCACCGCGGTGGACGCCATCTTTCTCGTGATCTTCCTGGCCATGACGTACGGGTTCGGCTTCTTCTCGAAGGTGCTGCTGCTCTTCCTTCTGGATATCGACATCATCTACGCGTTTCGCTTGGCAAACGCGGCGTTGGCGACCCAGGCCTTCACCATCCCCATCGGGGTTGGCGTTGTCTGCCTCGCCCTCCTGTCCCTGTGGATCGCCTTCGGGATGTTGCTGAACCCCCTGGCGGGACGCGCCATCTTCCCGCTGGGCGGGCCGGCCTGGACGGGGCGCCGGGCGGAGTAGCGAGGGCACCCGCCGCGAGCCATGGACGGGGCCGGTGTCCGTGCCGAGCAACGCCGCTGGCAGGACCTGGCCCGCCTGTTGGCGGCCCTCCCGCCGCCGCCGGACCCGGTCGGCCTGTTCCCTCACTGGCAGGAGCGGCAGGCGGCCCTTCGCGAGGCGCTGGCCCACCGCCGGGGGGAGGAGGTGGAGGAGGCGTTGCTCCGGCTTTACGCGCACCTCCACTCCCACGCCGCGCCGTACACCCCGGAGGAGCGACGGGTGGTGGATGCCACCGGTGGGTACTGGGCGCACGCCGGCGGCATCGCGCCGGTGGTCAAGGCGGTGGATTTCGTGGAGGCCGAGACCGTCTCGCTGGATCTGGGGGCGGGTACCGGCTTGCAGCTCCTGCTGCTCCAGCTGCTCGCGCCGCATCGCCTGAGCGTGCAGGTGGAGATCTCGTCGAGGTTGGTGGAGGCCGGGAGGGCCCTGCAGCGTTGGCTCGGGATCGACGAGGCACGGGTGAGCTGGCGCACCGAGGACGTCACGCGCATGGAACTCCCGGCGTGCAATCTCCTCTACCTGTACCGACCGGTGCGACCAGAGGGGGTGGGGAGGCGTTTCTACCAGCGTCTGGCGGCGCGCCTTGCCGCCATGCCGCGGCCGGTCACGGTGTTCTCGGTGGCGGACTGTCTCGGCCAGTTCTTGCCGACCTCTTTCGAACGGTTCTACTTTGACGGGCACCTGGCCTGCTTCAGAGGGCCGGGGTCGTAGCCTCCCGCCGCGTCGATCCAGCGCTACGCCTGGCCACGGTTGTGGCCGGTGGTCCTCAGCGGTTACGGGAGCGTTCGCCTGGGGATGTTGCTGCGCTCGCCGACAGCAAAACGGTTGCGCACCCAGCGGGTCCTCATGGTGACCTGCGAGCTGCGCACGAAGGTGAGCTCCATGTCGGGAACGTCGTCCCCGTTGGCGTCGAAGAGGAAGGTGTCCAGATACGCCTGCACAAGTGGTGCCGTGTACGGTGCGCCAGGAGATTCGGGATCGACAAAGGTCACGCTCAGGGTGTCGCCCTTGAGTGACACCTTGCCCTCGAACGCGTCGCCGAGGTAGTCCGAGAATACATACGTTCCAGTGTAGCGGCCCCACGTCGCCGGATCGGTCGAGTAGTCGGGCGGGGCCACGTCCTCCGGCTGCAGAACCGCGTCGACAATGCAGAACATTGCGTTGTAGAGAGGTTCGGAGGTGTTGGCCAGCAGCGCAACCGCGAATCGCTGCTGGGGAGCCCACAGCAACACGCTCCCCCAACCGGGGATGCTGCCGTCGTGCCAGCGGATGTCGAGCCCCTTGTACGTCTGGCTGACGAGACCGAAGCCGTAGTAAAGATCCGGGGTGTAATCCATGTAGACCTGGCGGTCCTGCAAGGCCTCGGCGGAGGAAGGAGACAGGACGGCACCGCCGCCGTCCATCACGAGCGAGGCCCAGCGGAGGAGGTCAGCCGCGGTTGAGAAGACATAGCCGGCGGGCGCGGCGGCAGCGTTGTCGTAGGAGTCCGGCCTGTAGATCGTCTCGCGTCCGCCAGCCCGGGCGCGGTCGTGCCCGTAAGCAAAGTTGCGGGTCGCCATGACGGTGCTCGGTGAGAAGGTCGTCGAGTTCATTCCCGCCGGCGCGAACACGTTGTTCTCCATGTACGTGCGATAGGGAACGCCGCTCGCGCGTTCGACCGCCAGTCCGGCCAGCATGTAGCCGGGGTTGGTGTAGTTCCAGAACGAGCCCGGCGGAGCGTGCAGCTTCACGGCGCCCTGCCGTCCCGCCCACGCCGCGAGCGCGCCGTCGTCACTCGACCCGGAGATCTCGCTCCAGTTGTCGGGGAAGCCCGACGTGTGGGTGAGCAGGTTCCAGATGGTGATCGAGTTGACCGACCAGAGTCCGCTCAGGTGTAGCTCGGGGACGAGGCGGGTGATCGGATCGTCGAGGTTCAAAGTGCCGGCTTCCACTTGCTGCATCACCGCCGCGGCCGTGAACTGCTTGGTCAGCGAGCCTGCCCGGAAGATCGTCCGTTCGTCGACTTCGCCCCCGTTTTGCCGATGTCGGTACCCATAGCCGCGCTGGTAGGCGAGTTGACCGTCGATCACCACCGCCACCTGGGCGCCCGGGGTGTCGAGAGCGGCCATGTCGACCAGCACGCACCGGTCGATTGCTTCTTCGATGGGTGTTGCCTTCGCTGCAGTGGACGAGTCCTCGTGCACCGGAGGGTGTGCGGGGAAGATACGCGGCGGTCCCAGTGGACTTTCGGCAGCGGCAGCGGCGACCTCGGTGGGCGGCACGGTGGCGCGCGATGGAGCCGGAATCTGCCCTGCGGCACACATCGTGGCTGCGAGTACGGCGACAAGAAAGCTGATTCTCACGGCTGGCCCAACGCTGCTCACGTCGTGGCGGTTCACGTTCACCCCCTGCTTGGGCAGTGGCGTCATCCGAGGCTCCTGTTTCGCCGTCCTCAGAAGATAGCAAGAGCCATGCCGGAAGGCGCCGTGTTGCCCAGCAGCGCGCGGTGGCAGCTGCGGTCTTGCCGTCCAGAGGCGCGGCATCTCGCTGCCCCCGACCGGAGGGTCGAGGCTTCGAGCGCCAGGCGCGAAGCATTGCGTCGTCCGCGCAGCTGGCAGTCGTGACCGCGGCGTCGCGGAGATCTCGACGCCGGTCGGCGCTGTCTCGGCGCCTCCCCGGGCAGTGGGCAGAGCCCGCGGCGATGGTGGGATGGCGCACCCAGCGCGAGAGTCGGAAGCATCCTGAGGCTCTCGGTCATCCTCGCTGCGTTATTGGCCGCCGGAATTCGTGCGGGCTCGCCGCAGGAAAGCCAAGTCGTGCCGGTGCCACCACCTTTTGCTGCTCTTCCCGTTCTTGTCGGCGAGTGGCAGGCAGCAGGAGCGGGCGTCCCCTGCCGGCCTCTCGCCTCGTTCTCCTCCCAGGGGGCTGCAGATGGCCACGCTCTCCTCCGGCACAACGAGACCTCGACCCCGCGGGGCCACATTCGGACGTTATGCGCCTTTTCCCCCACCCCGAGGGCGCCCTGCGCGCCGCGTACGCCGACAGCGAAGGGCATGCGATCGACCACCTCGTCGGCACGGTTCCGGATGAACGCCGGGTTGTCTTCGAATCGGCGGGCTCAGGGCCACGGTTCCGCCTCGTTAGCCGCGCCATGCTGGACGGCTCACTGGCGACGTGACTCGAGATCGCACCACCCGACACTCGCGAGTTGGAGACGTACCTTGAAGCACCGCCCGTCGCCTGGAGGCATCGCCTCGCCAGGGCGGTTCCGGGCAGCTTGGGGAACGGGGGAGGCCCCCACTCCAGTGATCGGAATCCTCCCCATCGTGCTCGTGGGCGCCGTGTTTCTGGTGGGGATGATCGTGCGGTCGCTTGCACAGCTCTCCGCACCGGCATGGCAGGGAAGGCGCTCCCGCTGGTTCCGACTCGCCGTCCTTGGCGTGTGCTCACTGGCGCTCTGGGTCGGCTGGTGGTGCGCCTTCATGATCGTCACGCCGCGTGGCCACAGTGTGCATCCGCTCGCGGCCTCGTGGCGGCGGTCGCTGGTCGGCTTCGTCGCGTTCGTGGGGGTGCCGGCTGCGTACCTCATCCGCTGCCGCCTCGGGCGCCGGAAGAGGCCGGCGCGGTTTAGCGGTGGGCGGACGGAGGGGCGGGACGGCCCATGAAGGGAAGGGATCACGCGATGCCGGCGGAGAGCCCCGCATTCTCGGGAGGGCCAGGCGGGAATCTCTTCGGATGATGAAGCGCGTTCCCTATCTTCAGGATGTCGAGGAGCTGACCGCGATGCTGCGAACCGCCCCGGCCCTCGAGGGGCTGCGGCAGGCGCTCCGCCACGCGGGGTTCGAGCCGGACCTCCTGCTCCTGGCCGGATCCATGGCGGACGAGGAGAAGATCGAGTTCGGTGCCTTCGTGAAAGCTGCCGGTGCAATCATCGAATACGCGAGACGGGCGGCCTTCGATGCCCCGGGCGTGGTCACCAGCCTCGTCAGGGTTGAGGATGTGGAGGAGCTTTCAAGGCGAGGCACTTCGGCGTCCGCCTCGCGTCGGGAGTCTGCCGCGGCGCCTGACGGCTCGCGGCGCAAGTCGACCTGTCTCACCGTCGCGCCCCTCGGACGATGCCGGGAGCCCGACAATGGGCGACCCGGAGTGCGGGGACTCCGGGTCTGAGAGGGAGAGGACGTCGCGGGGGAGGTTCATCAATGCGGCTGCTGATCCCGCTCGATCCTCTCCGTCATACGTCGCCGGGTCGAGAAGGTTGCGCGGCGATCGAGGCGCCGTTGTCGGCTAGTCAATCCAGTCCGCCAGGAACACGTTGGTCTCGTGGGGTGCGGCGTTGAAGCGGTTGGAGCAGAAGACGAAGGTGCGGCCGTCGGGCGCCCACATGGGGAAGCCGTCGAACTCCTCGAAAAAGGTCACTTGCTCGAGGCCGCCGCCGTCAAGATCCACGAGAAAGAGGTCAAAGTTGCGACGCCGGGGGTCCGCCACGTTGGAGCAGAAGATCACCTTCTCGCCGGAGGGGTGGAAGAAGGGCGCAAAGTTGGCGGCCCCGTTGTCGGTGAGGCGGCGGACGTTGCCCCCGTCGGCGTCGGCCACGTAGATGTCCAGCTTGGACGGGCGGACGAGCCCCTGGGCCAGGAGGCGGCGGTACTCGTCGGTCTCGGCGCCGGGGCTTGGCCGTGAGGCCCGCCAGACCAGCTTGCGGCCGTCCGGCGAGAAGAACGCACCGCCGTCGTACCCCACCTCGTGGGTGACGCGACGGACGTCGGTGCCGTCCAGCCTCATGGTGTAGAGCTCGAGATCGCCGTCGCGCACCGAGGTGAAGACGATTCGATCGCCGCGAGGCGAGACGGTGGCTTCGGCGTCGTAGCCGGGGGTCCGGGTGAGCCGGAGCGGTGTGGGGTCGTCCAGGGACGCGACGAAGATGTCGAAGTGGGGGTACAGCGCCCAGACGTAGCCCTGGGAAAGGTCGGGCTTGGGCGGGCACTCGTCCCCCCCCAGGTGCGTGGAGGCGTACAGGTAGCGGCGGTTGTCGGGAAGGAAGTACCCGCAGGTGGTCCGCCCCCGGCCGGTGGAGAGCAGCCGCACGTCGCCGCCGGCGAGGTTCATGACGAAGATCTGGTCGCAGGCGAAGGGGGGGCGGGTGGACTGGAAGATGAGGGACCGACCGTCGAAGGAGAAGTACGCCTCGGCGTTCTCGCCCCGGAAGGTGAGCTGGCGCAGGTTGGCAAGGTGGCGCTCACGTGGATCGGCGGCGCGGGGCACCGCCGAGGGCAGCGCTTCGCCTCGCTTCGGGTCACCGGTGCCGGCCACCGGCAGGCAGGCGGCCAGGCACAGTGCCAGGACGGCAGGAAGACAACGCAGCATGGCATTCCCCCCCGCCGGGCCGCAGGGAACTCCTGCTCCCCGGCGTGCCGGCCCAAAGTAGCACGGAACGGTGCGTCGGGCTGGGCGACCTGGCCTTTGACAGCCGCCCCGTTTGGGCCTACCTTGAGCGTGAAGCTTTGAAGTGGACTGCGAGGGGGCAGCATGCATATCAACGACATTCTCAAGGTGGCGGGGGAACGCAAGGCCTCGGACGTCCACCTGAAGGTTGGGGCGCACCCCATCATCCGCGTGGACGGGGCGCTGGTGCCGCTGGTCGAGTTCAAGCGGCTCATGCAGGAGGACACCATCGCCATGGCGTTCTCGATGATGTCCACCGGGCAGAAGGAACGGTTCAAGCAGTTCCTGGAGATCGATATCGCCTACTCCGTGCCGGGGCTGGGCCGTTTCCGTTGCGCTATCTTCCAGCAACGCGGCTCGGTGGGACTGGTGCTGCGCCTCATCCCGGCCCGCATCCTCACCGTCAAAGAGCTGCTGCTGCCACCCGTGCTGGAGCGGATCGCTCTGGAAGAGCGGGGACTGGTCCTCGTCACCGGCACCACGGGTTCCGGTAAGTCCACCACGCTGGCGGCGATGATCGACCACATCAACACGGTGCGCAACTGCCACGTGGTCACCATCGAGGACCCCATCGAGTTTCTCCACCGCGACAAGAAGTCCATCATCAACCAGCGCGAGGTGGACGTGGACACCCGCAGTTTCTCCGTGGCCATGCGCTCCGCCCTCCGCCAGGACCCCGACGTGATCCTGGTGGGGGAGATGCGGGACTACGAGACCATCGAGACGGCGCTGCTGGCGGCCGAAACCGGCCACCTGGTGCTTTCCACCCTCCATACCCTCGACGCCACGGAAACCATCAACCGCATCATCACGGTGTTCCCGCCCCACCAGCAAAAGCAGATCCGGATCCAGCTCGCGGCGGTGCTCAAGTCGGTGATCTCCATGCGCCTGCTGCCGCGTGCCGACGGCCTTGGCCGCGTGCCGGCGGTGGAGGTGCTCATCTCCACCGCCTACATCCGCGACTGCATCGAGCAGAAGGAAAAGACGAAGCTGATCCGGGACGCCATTGCCCAGGGCACCTCCCAGTACTCCATGCAGACCTTCGACCAGTCGCTCTACATGCTTTACAAGCAGGGCCTCATCACGCTGGAGGAGGCGCTGCGCCGCGCCACCAACCCGGACGAGCTGCGGCTCCGCATCCAGGGGATCCAGTCCACCGCGGACATTTCCCGGGAGGAGATGGAGGGCGCGCTGGAGGGGCCGGCGGAAACCGACATGTTGGGGGTGGCGAGCGCGTTCGAGTTCGGTGGCCGCGAGGGGTCGTGACGGGGTGGGGGGTGGCGAAACCGGGCCACCCCCTCTCGCCCCGGAACCCGCAGGGTGGGGCGCCGGTCGGGACTGCCGGGTACCGGGTTGGCGATGACTGGTGACGTTCACGAGACCGCCCTGCGGATGCTGGCGCGGCGGGCCCTGTCGGCTCGGGAACTGTCGACGCGACTGGTGCGGCGCGGGTTCTCGCCCCGCCAGGCGGCCGCCGAGGTCCGACGCCTCCTCGGCGCCGGGCTGGTGAACGACACGGCGCTGGCCGAGAGCCTCGCCCAGGCCGAGGTGCGCCGCGGCCGGGGCCGGCGGGCGGTGGTGGCCACCCTGCGTCGGCGCGGCCTCACCGCTGCCGTGGCGCGCGCCCGGGAGCTCGTCCCCGAGGAGGAGGAGCGGGCCGGTTTGGCGCGGGCGCTGACCGCCGCCAGCCGCCGCTACCCGGGCTGGCGGCAGCTTCCGGAACGGCGGCGGAAGGTGGTACGGTATCTGCTCGCGCGCGGCTTCGACCCCCGCCTGGTGCGGGAGGCCGTCGCCGCGCGCAGGGGGGATGCCGACGATGCCGTGGATGTCGAGCCAACAGCTGCGGAAGACCTTCCTTGACTACTTCGCCTCGCGCGGCCACCGGATCGTGCCGTCCTCCTCCCTGATTCCGGCTGGCGATGCCACGCTCCTGTTCACCAACGCGGGGATGAACCAGTTCAAGGACGTCTTCCTCGGTCGCGAGGTGCGCGATTACACGCGGGCCGCCTCCTGCCAAAAGTGCGTCCGCGCGGGCGGTAAGCACAACGATCTTGACAACGTCGGCTATACCGCGCGCCACCACACCTTCTTCGAAATGCTGGGCAACTTCTCCTTCGGCGACTACTCCAAGCCCGAGGCCATCGCCTTTGCGTGGGAGCTGGTCACCGAGGTGCTGGGGCTCGCCAAGGAGCGGCTGTGGTTTACGGTGTTCACCGAGGACGACGAGGCGGCGCGGCTGTGGCGCCAGGTGGGCGCGGCGCCGGAGCGCATCCTCAGGTTCGGCGAGAAGGACAACTTCTGGGCCATGGGGGAGACCGGGCCCTGCGGGCCGTGCAGCGAGATCCACTACTACACCGGCGACGATCTGGCCGGCAACCGGGCGGAGCTGGTGAACGGCAGCGGCGACGATACCATCGAGGTGTGGAACCTGGTGTTCATGCAGTACGAGCGAGACGCGGCCGGCCACCTGCACCCGCTGCCTCGCCCCTGCGTGGACACTGGCGCCGGTCTGGAGCGGTTGGCAGCGGTCCTCCAGGGGGTGAAGAGCAACTACGACACCGACCTGTTCCTCCCCCTCCTCGCCCGTATCGCCGAGCTGGCCCAGCGGCCCTACGAGCGGGACTCGGACACTGGGCCGGCGTTTCGCGTCATCGCTGACCACGCCCGGGCGGCGGCGTTCCTCCTCGCCGACGGGGTCGTTCCCTCCAACGAGGGGCGCGGCTACGTGCTGCGCCGCATCGTTCGCCGGGCCTTGCGCTACGGGCGCCAGCTCGGCTTCGACGGGGTGTTCCTGGTGGACGTGTTGCCGGCGGTGGTGGAGAGCCTGGGAGGAGTGTACCCGGAGCTCGTGGAGCGGCAGGCGGTGGTGGAGCAGTTGCTGCGAACCGAGGAAGAGCGCTTCTCGCGCGCCCTCAACGTGGGCACCGACCTGGTGGGGCGGGAGCTGCAGCGCCTCAAGCGGGCCGGCCGCAGCCACGTGCCGGGCGAGACCGCCTTCGATTTCTACCAGACCCACGGCATCCCGGTGGAGATTCTCGAGGAGTTCGCCCAGGAGGAAGGGTTGACGGTGGACCGGCCGGGGTTCGAGGCGCAGCTGGCCGCGGCCCGGGCACGGGGCCAGGAGGGGTGGAAGGGGGAGCTCCTGGCCCGTTTCCGGGAGGAGTACGAGCGTCTGGCCGAGCGCGGTGTGAGGACCGAGTTCGTGGGCTACGGCGAACTTGCGCTGGAGGGCGCCAGGGTGCAGGCCCTCCTCGGGCCGGACGGGGAACTCGACGTACTCTCCGGCGAGGGGGACGTGGTGCTCGACCGCACCCCCTTCTACCCCGAGGGGGGTGGCCAGGTGGGCGACCAGGGGGTGCTCACCTGGAAGGGCGGCAGGGCCCGCGTCCAGACCACCGAGCGGCCGGTGACCGGTCTCGTGGTGCACCGGGTGGTGGTGGAGGAAGGGGCGCTGCGGCGGGGTGCCACCGTCCGGGCCGAGGTGCACCGGGGTCGGCGCCTGGACACCCAGGCCAACCACACGGCAACCCACCTGTTGCATGCGGCGCTGCGGCGGGTGCTGGGACCGGCGGCGCAACAGGCCGGCTCGCTGGTGGAACCGGACCGCCTGCGCTTCGACTTTTCCTGGGGGCAGGCGCTGCTGCCGGAGCAACTCGAGGCCATCGAGACCCTGGTCAACCAGGACATCCGGGCCAACCATCCAGTGTCGGCCCAGGTCATGCCCCTCGCCGAGGCCAAGGCGGCTGGGGCGGTGGCGCTGTTCGGGGAAAAGTACGGCGAGCTGGTGCGCGTGGTGTCGGTGGCCGACGGGGCGGTCTCCCGGGAGCTGTGCGGCGGCTGTCACGTGACCCGCACCGGCGACATCGGCTGCTTCAAGATCGTCAGCGAGCGGGGGGTGGCCGCCGGGGTGCGGCGCATCGAGGCGGTGACCGGGCGGGTGGCGGTGGAGTTCTTCCAGTCCACCCACCGGCTGCTGCGGGCCGCGGCCGCCACGGCCAAGGTGCCGCCGGAGCAGCTCCCCCGCCACCTCGGCGAGCTGGAGAGTCGGATCAAAGAGCTGGAGCAGGAGGTGAAGCGGCTCAAGCTCCAGCTGGCGGCCGGGAGTGGAGGCGGCGAGGTGGAGGTGCAGGAGGTGGCTGGCGTGCGGGTGCTGGTCCGCGAGGCACCCACCATGACGGCGGCGGAGCTGCGGACCCTGGCCGACACGCTGCGCCGGCGACTCGGCTCCGGGGTGGTGGTGCTCGGCATGGTGGCGGAGGACGCGGCGACGCTCCTGGTGGCCGTCACCGCCGATCTGGAGGGGCGACTTCCCGCCGGGGAGGTGGTGCGACGGCTGGCGCCCCTGGTGGAGGGCCGGGGCGGTGGCAAGGCGTCGCTGGCGCAAGCTGGCGGCAAGGCCCCGGCCAGGCTCCCCGAGGCCCTCGCGGCCGCGCCGCGGGTAGTGGCGGAGCTGCTCGGATGATCGGGCGGTTCACCGTTGCGGGTCTGCTGATCGCCGCCGCGACCCTGGCGGGTGACCGTGGCGGTGGGGTGATTGTCGTCACCGAGGCCGACGGCTCGAAGCGGATCTTCAACGTGGCCGCCGTCACCCCGTCTGGCCGGGGCGTGCCGGCCGGTTCGGCGGAGCGCAAGGCGGCGTTGTGGCCCCACGTGCAGGCGGTTGCCAGCGCCTGCGGCGTGGACCCCCGGCTGGTGGACCTCATGATCCGCATGGAGTCCGGATACAACCCGACGGCGGTGAGCCCCAAGGGGGCGCGGGGCATCATGCAGCTCATGCCGGGCACCGCGGCCCTGTACGGGGTGGAGGACCCCTTCGACCCCTTCGAGAACATTCGCGGTGGTGTCCGCTACCTGCGGGATCTTCTGGAGCGCTTCGGCCACGACCTGACCAAGGCGCTGGCCGCCTACAACGCCGGCCCGGAGGCGGTGGAGCGCTACGGCGGGGTGCCGCCCTTCGAGGAGACGCGTGCGTACGTGGGCAGCATCCTGAGCGTCTACAACGACAGCGAGCGTCCGCTGCTGGGGGGCGGGTTCGGCCGCCCGCGCAACAGCGCGCCGGTGGAGGTGTCGCGCGGCGCAAGCGGCACCGTGGTCTCCAACGTCCGGCGCAGCGGCGACGCGGCACCGGTGAGGCGGCTTTCGCTGCGGTAGGGGCGCAGGATCTCGGCGCCTCACGTACAATCCCCCGCCGAGGAGGAGTGATGCGCATCCTTTCGGGCGTGCAGCCTTCTGGGAACCTCCACATCGGCAATTACTTCGGGGCCATACGGCAGTTTGTCCGCATGCAGGAGGAGGCGGCGGAGTGCTTTTACTTCGTGGCCAACCTCCACGCCATGACCACCATTCATGACGGTGCCGAGTTGCGGGAGCGGTCTTTTTTGGTGGCGGTGGACTTCCTGGCCCTTGGCCTCGACCCCCGGCGGGCCGTCATCTACATGCAGTCGGACGTGCCCGAGGTCACCGAGCTGGCGTGGATGCTCTCCACCGTGACCCCCATGGGCCTGTTGCAACGGGGCCACTCCTACAAGGACAAGGTGGCCAAGGGCATCGCCCCCAGTCACGGGCTCTTCGCCTACCCGGTGCTGATGGCCGCCGACATCCTCATTGTCCGGGCGGACAAGGTGCCAGTGGGCAAGGATCAGAAGCAACACCTGGAGATGACGCGGGACATTGCGGCTGCTTTCAACCAGCAGTACGGCGCCCCCCTGCTCACGGTGCCGGAGGAGTACATCTTGCCCGACGTGGCGGTAGTGCCGGGGATCGACGGGCAGAAGATGTCCAAGTCCTACGGCAACACCATCGAGATCTTTGCGCCGGAGCCGGAGCTGCGCAAGCGGGTGATGTCCATCGTCACGGACTCCACGCCGGTGGACCAGCCCAAACCCACCCGGGGCAACACGCTGTACACCCTCCTGAAGCTCTTCACGCCCGCGGGCGAGTGGCCCGCCACCAAGAAGTGCTTCACCGAAGGGGGCACCGGCTACGGCGAGCTGAAGAAACGCCTGCTCGGGCTGATCCTGGACACCTTCCGGGAGGCCAGGTCGCGGCGGGAGGAACTGCTGCGCGACCGGGCCTATGTGGAGGCAGTGCTACGGGACGGCCGGGATCGAGCCAAGGCGGTCATCGACCAGGTGATGGCGGAATGCCGCCGGGCCTGCGGCCTGGCTCGTTAGGCGCTGCTCACAATCCACGCGGGGCCGCGAACGCAACAAGCGCCGCGGTGACGCGGCGCTTCCCTTGCGGCGACAGCGGCGGCGGTTCAGGGCTGGTTCCCCCACTCCTCGTCCCGCGCCCGCGCCTCGGCGTCCTTGATGCGCTTCTGCTCGAGGAAATGCTTGCCGAGGATGTAGAGGCCGAAGCCGACGAGGATCAGCGGCCACCAGTCCACCAGGAACTCGAAGTCGATGGGATAGAACTGGTTGTAGAGAAGGATCAGGCCCAGCACGAGGAGGAAGGCGCCGAACCCCACGTTGCTCCGCTTGCCGACGGTGGGAGCGGCGAGCGGTTCCGGCTGGCCAGTTGGGTGGTACTGGGCCTGGCGGTAGGCGTCGATGACGCCGAAAAACCACACGAACGCCACCAGGATGCCGAGATCCGCGTGGTCCGCGAGCCAGATGGCCGCGGCAAAGCAGAGAAAGACCGCAATCCCGCGCTGGTACAGCCCCAGGTAAAGGTGGCCCAGGCCGGGGAAGAACGACAGCACCAGGGCCAGGCCCGGGGAGCGCCGCGGTGCCGGGGGCGGGGGGGCCGGGGGCAGGGTTGGCGGGACGCTCGGGGGTGGGGTCGGTGGCAGTGTCTCGTGAGTGGCGGGCTGTTCCATGGTCATCCTCCGTTTCCATCGGTTACAACGTTGGCAGCGGCAGCCCGGTTCGCCTTCCGGGGGCCGAAGAAATCCCGCAGCGCCGACCAGACCTGACCCACCCGGTCGCCCACCCAGGCGCGGATCGCCTCCCCCTGCTCGAGAGCCGCCTCGGAACAGGCCTGGACGCGGTTGACCACCGCCGCCCGGGCGTACAGGGAAGCCCGGTCGAGCTCTGCGGAGCCGACCCTGGCAATGCTGGCGGGGTTCCCGGCCACCAGCACCGACACGGCGGCCAGCAGGTACGCCGCGGCCGTGGCCAAGCGCAGATCGAACCACCGCCGCGACTGGCGCGCGGGGGAGCGGCGGCCCGGGTGAGCCGCCAACCGGCGGCGCAGGCGGCCCGGCGCCACGGTGGCCGCCCCCACCTCCCGCAGGGTGGCGGACGCTTCCCACGTGGCCCGGCAACGAGGACACGCGTCCACGTGGTCGAGGAGCGCGCCGCGGCCCTCCTCCTCCAGCTCGCCAGCAAAGGCGTCGTCGATGACCAGGATCGCCTGCTCGCAGGGGAGGGCAAGGCGGGGGAGGGTCTTCAGTCGGGCCACCAGGGTGCGGGGCGCCCGCACCTGGTCCAGCAGCGTCGAACCCTCCGCCAGCCCCCGGGCCCGGGCCACTGCCCCCTGGCAGGTCGGGCAGGCGGCCAGATGGGCGGCCAGCTCGGCGTCCAGACGGTTCGCCAGAGCCGCGTCCAGCTGGTCGAGGAGGGTATCGCAGGGTTTCATGCCCGGGACTCCGACGCCACCGCCCGCGGCACGAGCTGGAGGGAGATCACCGACGCCAGCTCGCGACGCGCGCGGTTGAGGCGTGATTTCACCGTGCCGAGCGGCACCCCCAACTCCTCGGCAAGCTCCTCGTAGCTCCAATCGGCGAAGTCCCGCAGCAGCAGGAGCCGGGAGAGCTCCTCGGGGAGGCGGGCGAGGGCCGCCCGTGCCATCTCCAGGCGCTGGCGCCGCACCGCCAGGGCGTGGGGGTCGTCGCCGCCGGCCAGGGATTCCAGGAACTCCGCATCCACCCAGGTCGCCTTGCGCTCGTGGGCGGCCCGCCGATAGGCGTCGATGAAGAGGTTGCGCGCCACCCGGAACGCCCAGGCCCGAAACGACGTGCCGGGCTCCCAACGGTGCAGGTTCTGCCAGAGCCGGAGGTACACCTCCTGGGTGAGGTCCTCCGCCTCGCCCCGATGGCGGGTGAAGCTCACCGCCAGCCGGTAGATGTCGTTGGCGGTGGCATCCACGAGCGCTTCCCAGGCCTGCTCGTCGCCGCTCCGGCACCGCTCCACGATGGCTTCGAGGTCGCTACCGCTCATCGAACAATTCCAACGAGGACCACCGGCCGGAGGTTCGCGAGCAGGGCCACCCCGGTAAGGTAACAGAATTTCCCCCGCCGCGGCGGCGTTGTGCAGGGGCGACGGCGCCGTGCGACAATGCGCGCGGCGGGAGGGTGCGATGCAGCAGGCAAGTGGTCTCGAGAGTCGCGTCAGGGCAGCGCTGGACGAGGTGCGGCCGGCCCTGCAGATGGACGGCGGTGACGTGGAGTTCCTCGGCGTGAGCGACGGCGTCGTTCGGGTTCGCCTGCTCGGCGCCTGCGGCGGCTGCCCCATGGCGCTGATGACCCTGGTGGGGTTTGTCGAGGAGCGCGTGAAGCAGCGAGTGCCGGAGATCCGGCAGGTGGTCAGCGCCTGAGGGCAGGGCGCTCCTCAACGCCCCGGCGGCGGCCTCCGTACACTCGGCTGGTCCCGGCGCGCGGCACCTAGCGGCGCGCGCGACCACGAAGAAGGGGGAACGAGCGCGATGACCAAGGGTTTGGTGGCGGCACTGGCAGGGTATATGGCGGCTGCGGCAGCGTTCGGGGGTGTGGTCTACACCGCCACGCTGGACACGTCCCACGAACTGGGGGCGGCGACCGACAGCAGCAAGGTGAGGGTCTGGATCGCCGACGGGAAGGCCAAGGCGGAGTACGTGGAAACTTCCATCCCCGGCGTCAACCCCGGCGACGCGTTGCTGACGCTGGACGGCGGGGCCACGTCGTCGCTCCTCAACTTCACCGAAAAGACCGTCGCCCCGGTGCGGGTGGACGGCACCTTCGGGAACCTGTGGGGGGTCGACAATCGGTTCGAGGGGCTGCTGCCCCAAACCGTTTCCAACGTGGCCGCGGCCGTGGTGGAGAGCGGCGAGGGGGAACCCGTTGCCGGGCGGCCGACGGTGCGCACCAAGCTCCGCGTGTCGTACCTCACCACCCGCGTCACCCGCCGGGGCGACGTGGTGAACACCAACGTCATCGAACAGGAAGTGTGGGTGACCCCCGAGGTGGTGGGCGTGACGCCGCCCTCCTGGCCCCTGCCACTCCCCCTGCGGCTGGACCGGCCCGAAATCCAGGAGGTGGTCGCCAAGGCCGTGGTGCTCCCGGCCGGCTTGCCGCTCAAGGCCATCACCACCCGCACGGTGACCTCCAGCGAGGGGCAGGAACGTGTGGTCCACGGGCGCTTCGAGGTTCTGGAGCTGGAGGTGACCGAGGTGCCCCATACGGTGTTTGCCGTTCCGGAGGGGTTCCAGAAGGGCGAGTTCCGGGCGAACACGTTCACCGACCCGACGCTGCGCGCCAAGCGCTCGCCTCGCGACTTGTCCTTCCCGCCTCGGCAACGACCCTGACCGACGGGCGTGCCACCCTCTCGCCCAGTGGGGCGAGCCCCGCCTGGCCGACGCTATGCCCTACAATCGCCAGGTCGGCTGCCCTCTGGCCGGCGGGGGAGGTTGACCATGCGCGGTGCTGTGGCGGTGGTGGTTGGCACGCTGGTCGCGATGGCGGCTGCGATCAGCGCGGCGGCGGGCGATTTTCTCGACCTGCTGCCGCCGCCGGTGGCCGGCAAGGCTCCAGAGCCGGTGGCCAGCTGGGGGTTCGACTGGGGCGAGGACGTGCCGGACGCCGAGCAGGTGGTGCTTCTGGCCCGACAGCTGGCGGCCGCGGTCCCGGAGCGGGTGCAGCTCGTGCCGTACGCCACCTCCCTCGAGGGGCGGCCGCTCGTGCTCCTGGTCGTGGCCAGCGAGGCCAACTTGGCCAGGCTCGCCGCGCTGCGCAGCACCCTTGACACGCTCGCCGACCCGCGCCGGCTGCCCGGCGCCGAAGCGGGGCGCCTGCTGGCCGACGTCCCGGCGGTGGTGTGGATCGCCGGGTCGGTGCACGGCGACGAGGCATCCGGCGGCGACGCCGCCCTCGCCCTGGCCTCCTACCTCGCCACCAGCCAGACCCCGGAGGTGGCTGAGATCCTCGCCAACTGCGTGGTGATCGTCGACCCCTTGCAAAACCCGGACGGTCGGGACCGCTTCGTGACCTCCCTGCGGCAGGCCCGCGGACGCGCGCCGGACGCGGAGCCGGCCAGCGCCGAGCACCAGCAGCCTTGGCCCGGCGGGCGCTTCTCTCACGACCTCTTCGACCTGAACCGCGACTGGCTCGTTCTCTCGCACCCGGAGACCCGGGGGCGGGTGGCCGCGATGCTGGCGTGGCACCCCATGGTGGCGGTGGACCTCCACGAGATGGGGGCCGAGCAGGGCTACTTCTTCCCGCCGCCAGCCGCCCCGCACCACCCCTTCCTGACCGGCGAGCACCTGGGGCTGTGGGACACCCTGGGTCGGCGCATTGCCGCGGCCTTTGACGAGCAGGGGTGGCGTTACTGGACCCGAGAGGTCTTCGACTCCTTCTACCCCGGCTACGGGGAGACCTGGCCGTCGCTGCTGGGCGCGGTGGGCATGACCTTCGAGCAGGCGTCGGCGCGGGGGCCTCGAACCCGCCTGAAGGACGGGTCGGTCCTCACCCACCGGGACGCGGTGCGGCACCATTTGCTGGCCGCCTTCACGACCTGCACGACGGTGGCTCGCGAGCGGCAACGCTTCGTGCGGGCGTGGTTCGAGTACCGAATGGAAGCGGTACGCAGCGGCGGCAAGCGCGCCATGGTCCTGGCGAGCGCGGCCGACCCGACCCGCGCTGCCGAGTTGGCGGACCTCCTGGTCCGGCACGGCATCGAGGTCTTTCGCCAGGGCGACTCGTACGTGGCGCCGCTGGGGCAGCCGGCAGGGTTCCTGCTCCGCACCATGCTGGAGCGCCACACGCCCATGGATGAGGCGTTCGAGGCGGAGCAGGTGCGTCGGGAGGCCAAGCGCCTCCCCGACGAGATCTACGACGTGACCGCCTGGTCGCTGCCGCTGCTGTGGGGGGTGGACGTCACCGAGGTGGCCGACTGGTCCGCCCGTTCCGGTGCCGAGCCGGTGACGGCGGGGGTGCTGCCGCAGGGCAAGGTGGTCGGGGAGGGGCGGGTGGCCTTCCTTGTCCCCTGGACGGGGGTTGCCTCGGCCAGGGTCTTGGCGGCTCTCCTGGCGCAAGGCTGGGACGTGGGCGTGGCGGCCAAGCCGTTTCGCCTGGCCGGCCGCGACTTCCCCCGGGGTACGCTGGTGGTGCGCAGCGGCGAGCGGCGGGGGGAGCTGCGCGCCGCCTGCGAGGCCCTCGCCGCACGGTTTGGCGTGGACGTGGTGGGAGCCGACTCCGGGTACGCCGACAGCGGCATCGATCTCGGGTCGAACTCGGTGCTGCCGTTGCGGCCGCCGCGGGTGGCCGTCCTGTGGGACACGCCCACCTCCCCCACCAGCGCCGGGCACCTCCGGCACGCGCTGGAGACTACGATCGGCTATCCCGTCACGGTCCTTCGCGCCAGCGGGCTCCGCCGGGCCGATCTTGGGCACTTTGACGTCATCATCCTCCCCGACGCCCGGGGCGGAGGGTACGCAACGATGCTGGGCGAGGGGGGAGTGGCCAGGCTCGCCCAGTGGGTGCGCGACGGTGGGACGCTGGTGGCCGTAGGGGACGCGGGGCGTTTTCTCGCCGAGGAAAAGGTGGCCCTGCTCGGCACCACCGTTGAGAAGCGCACGAAGACCCCCCCGGCAACGACCGCCGAGGAGGGGCACGAAACGGCACGGTTCAACCTTGCGGCGCACGTCGTGCCGGAGGAGGAGGACCCGCCGCCGGTGCCCGGCGCCATCCTGCGGGTGACACTGGAGGGAGAGCACCTGCTGGCGGCAGGCTTCCCGGCTGGGGCCGTGAACGTCCTGGTGGATTCACGGCGGGTGTTCCTCCCCTTGAAACTGGACAAGGGGCGGAACGTGGGCGTCTACGCAGGGGAGGAGGATCTGGTTCAGTCCGGCTTCGTCTTCGACGCTTCCCGACGGATGCTGGCGAGGAAGGGGTATTTGCTGGTCCAGGACCATGGGAAGGGTCGCGTCATCGTCTTTGCCGAAGACCCTGCGGTGCGGGCCCTGCCCCGGGGCAGCATGCTGCTCCTGGCCAACGCCGTGTTCTTCGGACCGGCCCTCGGTGCTGACGACGAGGACTGGTAGCCGTCGCCGTCACGACGTCGGGGGGTGCTGGTGTTGTTATGGATAGTGCTCGGCGGCGTGGTGGTGGGGCTTCTCGCCCTGGATCTCCTCGTCCTCCACCGCCACGCCCATCGCGAAAGCCTCAAACAGGCCGCGTGGTGGAGCGTCTTCTGGGTGGGCCTGGGGCTTGGCTTCGCGCTCTTCGTCTACGCCACGAAGGGCAGCGACGCGGCCCTCGCCTACCTCACCGCGTTCCTCATCGAGAAGTCGTTGTCGGTGGACAACCTGTTTGTCTTTCTGGCCCTCTTCACCTACTTCGGGGTGCAGCCGGAGTACCAACACCGGGTGCTGTTCTGGGGGATCATTGGCGCCCTCGTCACCCGCGGGGTCTTCATCGTCGCCGGGGTGGCGCTGCTGGCGACGTTCCACTTCCTCCTCTACGTGCTCGGGGCGTTGCTCATCGCCACCGGCGCACGGCTGGCGCTGGGGGAGGGGGGGGAGGTGCACCCCGAGCACAACTTGGTGGTGCGCTGGGCGAGCCGGGTCTTGCCCATCGTCTCCTCGTACCGCGGGGAAAAGTTCGTGGTGCGGGTTGGGGGGGCGTGGCAATTCACCCCGCTGTTCCTGGTCCTGCTGGCCATCGAGAGTACCGACGTGATGTTCGCCGTGGACTCGGTGCCGGCGGTGCTGGCGGTGAGCCGGGACGTGTTCGTGGTGTACTCCTCCAACATCTTCGCCATCCTCGGCCTGCGCGCGCTCTACTTCGTCCTCGCCGGGGCGATTCGGGCCCTGCGCTTCCTCCGGCCTGCCCTGGCCCTCATCCTCGTGCTGGTGGGGGTCAAGATGATCCTCGCCGACGTGGTGGAGGTGCCCACAGCGCTGTCGCTCCTCCTGGTTGCGGTGATCCTGGGTGCCGCCACCGTCGCCTCGCTGTTGCTTCCGCAGAGGAGCGAGGAGGACACGTAGCCCGACGTACCGCTGCGCCGGAAGGTCGGCCCACGAGGCCGGGTTGGAGGAAAGAGGGGAGCGGGGTGCCGGTGGGGGAAAGCATGGAGGAACAGGAGACCAGGTTCGAGCACGACACCATGGGTAGCCTGGCGGTGCCCGCGGCGGCGCGCTACGGCGCGCAGACGGCCCGGGCGATGGCGAACTTCCCCTTGAGCGGATGGCGGGTGCCGACGCGAGTCATTGCGGCGTTGGCCCTCATCAAGAAGGCCTTTGCCGAGGCCCACGGCACCCTGGGGGAGCTGCCGGCGGCCGTGGCCGAGGCCATCGCCGAGGCGGCGGAGCGGGTGCGCCGGGGCGAGTTTGCCGAGCACTTCCCGGTGGACGTGTTCCAGACCGGTTCGGGAACCTCCACCAACATGAACGTCAACGAGGTGGTGGCCAACGTGGCCAACGAGCGGCTGCAGGGCGCCGGTGTGGCGGAGCGCGTGCACCCCAACGATCACGTCAACCGCGGCCAGTCGTCCAACGACGTGGTGCCGTCGGCCGTGCGCGTGGCCACGCTCCTGGCGTTGCGGGAGGACCTGATCCCAGCAGTGCGAGCGGTGGTCGGCGAACTGGAGCGGCTTGCCTTCGATCACCGGGCCACCGTGACCCTTGGCCGCACCCATCTCATGGACGCGGTGCCCACCACCTACGGGCGGATCTTCGGCGGCTGGGCCAGGCGTTTGGCGGAGGCGGTGCGAGGGGTCGAGGACGCTTCGGAACGGTTGCGGGCGCTTCCCCTGGGCGGGACCGCCGTGGGCAGCGGCATCGGGACCGATCCCGAGGTCGTGGCCCGGGTGATGGACGCGCTCGTGCGCGCGACGGGGTTGCCGCTCCTCCGCCACGGGCGGCCGGCAGCGGCCATCGCCGGCCAGGACGCCCTCGTGGCCACCGCCGACGCGCTGGCCGGGGTGGGACGGGTTCTCCTTGCCGTGGCCAACGACCTGCGTCTGCGCGGCTCGGGGCCCACCGGGGGTCTTGCCGAGTTGCTCTTGCCGCCGGTCCAGCCCGGCTCCTCCATCATGCCGGGCAAGGTCAACCCGGTGATCCCGGAGGCGGTGGCCCAGGTGGCGATCCAGGTGGAGGGGCTGGCCGCGGCCTGCCGGGGCGCCGCCGTCCTGGACCAGCTCGATCTCAGCCACGCGACGCCGCTGCTGGGCTGGAATCTCGCGACGATGATCCACCTCCTTGCCAACGCCTGCGCCACATTGGCGAGCCGCTGCCTGAGCGGTTTGCAGGTGGACGTGGCCCGGGCGCGGGCGGCTGCCGCGCGCAGCCCAGCCCTGGCCACCGCACTGGCACGACGCATCGGCTACGAGCGGGCGGCCGAGGTGGCCGCCGCCGCCCAGCAAGGGGGGGAGGGCGTTGCGGCGGTGGCGGTGCGGATGGGGGTTCTCACGGCGGCGGAAGCGGAGCAACTCCTCGATGTGGATGCCCTTGCGGCGGTGCGGGAGGAGTGAGCGTTCTCGCCGCCGGGCTGCCCGCGCTCTGCCACGGGTGGCGTATGATGGCCGGCAGGAGAACGCCGCATGCTCATCCCCATCGGTCACGATCAGCAGACCGTGCGCAGGCTGCCGTGGGTGACGTTGAGCATCATCGCGCTCAACGTCGTCATCTTTGTCCTTGTCGGCAGCAACGCCCGGAGCAGTGAGCGGGCGTTTGTGGAACGAGCCCGACGGGCCATGGAGTACTGGCAGGAGCACCCGTACCTCGACCTCCCCGAATCCCTGGTGGAGACGATCGTCCCTCCCGGCGAGCGCCACCGGTTTCACACCATGGCGGAAGCCATGAGGGGCAGTGGCGTGGAGGTGAGCGCCGAGCAACGGCGGGACGAACAGCAGACCCTCGACGACCTCGCCCGCAGCGTGGCGGCCGCGCAGCAGGAGCACCCCTTCTTCGCCTGGGGGCTGGTGCCGGCACGCCTCGAGGCTCGGGCGTTCGTCACCAGCATGTTCATGCACGCCGGCTGGCTCCACCTGCTGGGCAACATGTTCATCCTCTTCCTGGCCGGTCCGGCGGTGGAGGACGCGTACGGCCGCCCCGGTTTCACGGCCCTGTACGGTCTGACCGGGGTGGTGGCATCCCTCGTCCACGTCGCTGCCTTCCCCTCCTCCCCGGCCCCCCTGGTGGGGGCCTCGGGAGCGGTGGCGGGGGTCATGGGGGCGTTTCTGATCCGCTGCGGAAGGAGCAAGATCCGCTTCTTTTACTGGTGGTTCGTCCGGGGTGGCACCTTCGAGGCGCCGGCCTGGCTGATGCTTCCCCTCTGGCTGTTGCAGCAGGTGTTCTACGGCTCCCTCACCGGGAGCGAGGACGGCGTGGCCTACTGGGCGCACGTGGGCGGGTTCCTCAGCGGCGCGGTTGCGGCGCTGGCGATCAAGACGTTGCGAATCGAGGAGCGGTTCATCCACCCAAAGATCGAGGCCGCCATCACCCTCGAGCAGCCCCCGGCCCTGCAGGAGGGCCTGGAACTGCTGGCCCGGGGCGAGGTGGAGGCAGCCCGGTCCGCCCTAGCCCAGGCCATCGCCGCCGAGCCCGGCAACCCCGATGCCCACCTGGCCATGTGGCGGAGCTACGTGGCGGCGGGGGAGGCGCCGGCAGGTGCAGGCGAGCTCGCCAAGGTGATCGACATCGAGCTCAGAACGGGGGAGCTGGGGCTGGCCCTCGAGCACTGGCGCGAGCTGGTGGCCGGAGCCGGCGTGGGCGGGCCCGCGGCCCTGCGGTACCGGCTGGCGAGCCAGCTGGCCGAGGCGGGAAGGCCGGAAGCCGACGAGGTCTTCCGCCACCTGGCCGAGGACCCCACGGCGGAGCTCCTCGGCGAGAAGGCCAGACGACGCCTGGGCTGGCCGGAGCCCCCCCCGGCGGCAGCGCCCGCACCCGCCGGCCCAGCGGCGGCTCCGGCCCCGGCTATCGCGGCGCCCGGGTCGGTAGCGACGACAGCCAGCGCGGCGCCCGCCGCGACGGGGGAGGACGTGCCGGTGCGTGCGCCGGAGGCTGCCGTGGCGCTGGCGGTGGAGGAGTGCGCCCTCGTGCGGCTCACGGAGAGCGGCGTGCTGCTCAGGGAGCAGGGGGGCGCCGAGGAGGTGCTGCTCTACAGCCTCATCGACGCGGTTGGGGTCGCCGGCATCGGCGGCGCCGGCAAGCCGTTCCTGGTGGTGGATCTGGTGGCGGGCTACAGCGCGCCGCGGCGGCAAGTGTTCCGCGTCTTCTCCACCGGAATGGATCCGCGCCAGATCCTCGAGTGGTTCGACGCGCCACCTCTGGAGGCGTTCAAGGAGCTTTTGCGGCGCATCGTGGATGCCTCGGGGGCCACCCTGCTCCCCGGCCCGGAGGCCATTGCCAAGATCCGGATGTTCACGTCGCTCCGCGAGTTCTCGGCTGAGGTGTACGGCGTGGAGGAGTGAGCGGCCGCCCAACCGCGAACCGCGGGGGCGTATTGCATCCGAGCGCGGCCGGGGTTATCTTGTGCCGGTGAGTGCGAGCACAGCACGTCCGCCCGGTGGGGACGAAGCCGCGGTGGCACCGGCACAGTCGCGAGCCGCGGCGTAAGGAGGGAAGGCATGTCGAAACTCAAGGAAACCCTGTTCGCCAAGATCCAGGAGCACCGCCCCCGCACCCAGAAGCTCCTCAAGGAGCACGGGGACGTCAAGATCGGCGAGGTGACCATCGCCCAGGCCATCGGTGGTGCGCGGGGAGTCCGCTGCCTGGTCACCGATATTTCCTACCTCGATCCGTTCGAGGGGATCCGGTTCCGGGGCAAGACCATCCCGGAGACCTTGGAGGCGCTGCCCAAGCCGCCCGGCCGCGAGTACCCCTTCGTGGAGGCGCACTGGTGGTTCCTGCTCACCGGCGAAGTGCCCACCATGGAGCAGACCCTCGAGGTGGTGGAGGACTTCAAGAAGCGCCGCGCATTGCCCAAGTACGTCATCGACGTGCTGCGTGCCATGCCTCGCGACACCCACCCCATGACCATGTTCTCCGCTGGAATCGTCGCCATGCAGCGGGAGTCCGTCTTTGTCAAGCGGTATCAGGAAGGGATGAAGAAGGACGAGTACTGGGAGCCCACCTTCGAGGATGCCTCCAACCTGCTCGCCAAGCTGCCCACGCTCGCCGCGTACATCTACCGCATGAAGTACAAGGCGGACATCCACATCCACGCTGACCAGGCCCTCGATTTCGGCGGCAACTTTGCCCACCAGATGGGCATTCCACAGCCGTACGACGACGTGGCGCGGATGTACTTCATCCTCCACTCCGACCACGAGTCGGGCAACGTGTCGGCCCACACCGGCCACCTCGTCGCCTCGGCGCTCTCCGACGTGTATTACGCCTATTCGGCCGCCATCAACGGTCTCGCCGGCCCGCTCCACGGTCTCGCCAACCAGGAAGTGCTCCGCTGGATGATGAACTTCCAGAAGAAGCTGGGCGGCAAGGAGCCGACCGAGGAGCTGGTGAAGGAGGCGCTGTGGGAGACCCTGCGGGCCGGCCAGGTGATCCCCGGGTACGGCCACGCGGTGTTGCGCAAGACCGACCCGCGTTACGTGGCGCAGCGCGAGTTCTGCCTCAAGCACCTCCCCGACTACCCGCTCTTCAAGCTCATCGACACCATCTTCAAGGTGGCGCCTGGGGTGCTCACCGAGCATGGCAAGACCAAGAACCCGTGGCCCAACGTGGACGCCCAGTCCGGCGTCATCCAGTGGTACTACGGTCTCACCGAGTGGGACTTCTACACCGTCCTGTTCGGCATTGGCCGCGCCATCGGCGTGCTGGCCAACATCACTTGGGACCGCGCCCTGGGTTACCCCATCGAGCGGCCCAAGTCCGTCACCACCAAGATGCTGGAGGACGTGGCGGCGCAGGCCATCAAGGCGGACGACCTCGGCAGCGACTGACCGCGTTGAGGAAAGCGGGCGGTGGACCGGGGACGGCCTCTCGCCCACGGCAGGTTCGAGAATCGGGCGCCCGGGGCAACCCGGGCGCCGCATCGTCTGCGCAGCTCGGGGACGCGGCGCCTGGTCGGTGGCTGATGGACGGCTCCTCGCCGGTCGCCGCCGTCATGGTCGCAACGTTGCCCTCAGCCGGAGCGGGTGAAGCAAGAGGTCCAGGGCGTCGAGGATTTCGCGTACGGCGATGTCGGCGACCCGAAGTAACGCCCCGGCCGCACCTTCCGGCCCGATCACGGCAATTCCCAGGGCTGCCTGCTCCACCATTGGCACGTCGTTGACGCCGTTGCCGATGGCAACCACCGACTCGGCGCCGACCTGCCCCACGAAGGCGGCCTTTTCGTCCCCCGTGGTGATCAGGGCAATGCGGACGGGCAGGCCGGCCAGGGCATCGCGGGCGGTACCGAACGTGTCGGCGGTCAGCACGGTGATGGACAGGCGCCGGGATAGTTCCTGCAACCGCTCGGCGACGCCGGGGAGGAGGGCGCCACCGGCCGAGAGGGTGCCCGTGAAGTCGAGCACGAGGTGCGTGAATTGTCGCTGGCCGGTGCCTGGGATGTCCACGGTGATGCCTAGGGGTGCCCATTCCATTGGCTCATCATAGCGGCAGCGCTGGCAGGATCAGGGTGGTGTAGAGTACGCGCGGCGATGGAGTCCGCCACAACCGCGGCTGCCGACCGCTGATGACCCCTACCCGGAGGAGAGAGGCATGGTGGAGGATGACGCCCTCGCGGTCATCATGGAGGTTGCCGAAGAACGGGGCGCAGCCGGGACCGTCGCCGAGGCGCGCCGGGCGCGACGACTGCTCGGCGAGGGACGGTTCAACGTTGCGGTGCTGGGGCAGTTCAAGCGCGGCAAGAGCACCCTCATCAACGCGCTGCTTGGGCGCTCGCTGCTACCCACGGACGTGGCGCCGCTCACCAGCACCATCACCATCGTCGAGCACGGCAAGGAAGAGACGGCGCGGGTGCTCTACGCCGACGGCCGGCGCGAGTTCGTTGGCGTGGAGGACGTGGCCGCTTGCGTCAGCGAGGAGGGCAACCCGGGCGCCGCGTAGTTCGCAGTACTCACCCTGCCGGTCCACCGCGAACCACGAGGACCGAGCAGTGGGCTCTATCCACGACCTTGTCGGCGGACGCGCCCAAGATGCGGCGTTTGAGAGCGGTGTGGGGGTTGGTTCCGACGACGATGAGGTCGGCGCCGAACTCTTCGGCACAGCGGACGATGGTGTCACCCACCTTGCCGAAGTCGAGGCGCCCCTCAGCCGCGATGCCGACCCGCCGGAAAGCGCTGACAGCCTCGTCCACTGCCGTCTTGTAGTGACGCAGCGCTTGGTCTTTCGCCTCGTCCACCTCGCTGACGGTCTCGGCGTACTCTGGAATGCGACCCACCGCCAAGACAAGAACCTGCGCTTTTGCTGCGATTTCCACCGTGCGGTCGAGAGCGAGCTTGGCGCCTTCCGATCCATCGTACGCCAGTACGATCCTCGTAAACATCTCACTTGCCTCCCTTGACTTCAAATAGCAGCTGGCGTTCTTGCCCCTTCGGCTCAAAGAACGTCTGCGCGATCAGCGTCGGGATGATAGCCGTCATGATCACGACCACGACCAGCACTGAGTACTGGTCCCTCGTGATGATGCCGTTGCGGAAGCCGTACAACGCCGAAATCGTCCCGAACGTGAGGCCCGTGCTCATCATTAGGGTGTTGTATATGTTGATCTTCCTCGTGAAGCGGAGGGCGAGACCCACGGGGAAGAGCCCGCCCATTTTCGCCACGCTCTTGGCGAGGAACAGCACGAGCACAATACCAATGCTGCCCATGACGGCCTTCATTGACACCAAGCTCCCGGCCCGCAGGAAATAGAACGGCGTCAGAAGCGCAAAGGTGGTGGCTCGCAACCTCTTGACGAGGTCGCGGTTCGCAAGGAAGGTGTCAGCGAGCACCATGCCCACCAGGTAGGCGGGCAAAACCCCCTCGCTACCGCCTCGTACCGCAAGGAACGCCATCGCAAAGAGCGCCAGCAGCAAAAAACGGACTTCCGGTTCGCTCGGGTGCGAGTTCAGCCGCCGCAACAGCGGCGGTGTCACCTTGGGAAGCACGACCATTGCGGCGATCGTTGCCGTCACGAACAGCCAGAAGGTAACGCCGAAACTGGTGTAGAGCAGGCCGAGCGCGATGACCGTGCCGAGATCGTTCACGAAGCACGCGGCCAGGATCAGCTTCCCGACTGGCGTTTCGTTGAGGCCTGTCTCCACCATCACTGCGTAAACGACGGCCACCGACGTCGTCGATAGGGCGATCCCGGCGATTTGTGCGGCGTGAACCTCCCAGCGGAAGACGAACTGAGCCACCGCCCACGCGAGACCAAAGGGAGCCATGAAGCCGACCGCGCCCAGCAGCAGACTCTGTTTCCAGAAGCGTCTCACGGTTGCGCTCTCGAGCTCGGCCCCGGCGAGGAAGGTCAGGACCAGCGCCCCGACTGCGGCAAGGAAATCAACCCATTCCGTTAGCTGGGGATGGGCAAGGTTGCCGGCCGCTATTCCCACGAGTAGCTCGACGAGCGCGACAGAGACGCCGATCCGCCATGAGATGATACTGGCGAGAAGAGCTAGACCCACCCAGACAACTGCATTTGCCCAAACCTGTTCCACTGTGACACCTCCTCGAATGAGGTAGGCGTCATCAGCCCGTGGGCGGTTCTTCGGAGAACGCCATCTCCGGCGCGCAAGTATAGCCGAGAAGTGAAAGAGGTCAAAGGTCGGCCCAAGGGGGCGGGTGACGTCAGCGCGCCATCGACGGCCACGACGCTGTGCGGCGCCCGGTGCAACGCCCGACCCGCTCTGGAGCAACGCCAGACCGCGAGTCACGTCGAGGTGTTCTTGGGCCAATTCGCGAGGAGAGCGAGATCTCGCTCCATCGCCGGCCGATCGGATGGCCCCTCGCCGCCGCGCGGCGTGGCAAGAGGCGTTACGGCCCGCAGCAGGCCGGCCTCGGCTTCCACTGTGTCGCTCAACTCCGCTATGACCCGACGGCTCCACGTGACCAGCAGACAGCGGTGGAGTTCGAGCGCCTCCTCGATAGACGCCGAAAAGTCCTTTCGGGCCCGAGCCAGAAGCCAGCGTCTCACGGCGTGGCCTCCCAGCAACCACGGCGGGGGTTCGTTGTGGAGGATCGAACCGTCGATCACCGAGGAATCGGCGGGAGGAAGCCCAGCCACCCGTGGAAGCTCGATTTCTCTGTCGATGCCGACGGCGGAACAGGCCGTGCGCAGCTTGTCCAGCAGGGCGGCCCGCAGCGTCTCCAGCGTGCCGGCGATTTCGGCTCCCACGGTGCCGACATGGTGCTCGAAAGCCCGTCTTATGGCCTCCTGCATCGCCGAGGCAGCGCCGACTTTGTGCGGCCGTTCCTCGACGACCCTGTCGGCGGCTTGCCCGAGAATCGATTCGACGGCCCCTGAGAGCTTGAGGGCGGTCTCCTCGCATGACGCACGAGCGGCAGCGGGGAGCGATGCCGTCTGCGCAAGGATCCGGTCGACCGTGCTGGCTGAAGTCCGGTCCAGCGCCGAAGCGTTCACTTCGGCGTTCTCGAGTCGCCGTCGGAGCGACGCGACGACGGACTCTCGAAGCGCGCCGATCTTTCGCCGCAGTGCCGCCGCAGCCAGGCTCTCGTGGTGGCGGCACAGCGGGAGCAGCGTTTCGTTGTACCATTCCTCGGCCAGCGAGGCCGAAGTCCCAACGACGCTGACGCAGTGCACCGGGATGTCCACGTCACACTCGGTGGCGAGCGTCCGTTCGATGTATTCCTTGACCTGTTGACGTTGCTCCACGGTGAGCAGGTCGGACTTGCTCACGAGGATCTGCGCCGTCGCGCCTGCGTGATAGAGGGAACGGATCACAGCGAGGTCCTGGGGGCCGAGGCCCGAGCCAGCTTCGACGAGAACGATGCCGAGGTCGCACCGTGGTAGGTATGCGAGCGTCTGCTCCGCTGCGGCGGCGGCAAGCGATCCAAGACCTGGCGTATCGACGAGCACAATACCGGACTCGAGCCGCGGCTCCCCCACTTCCACCAGGATGCGCATCACGTGCTTGTAATTGTTCGGATTCTGCTGTTCCGTAGCGACCGACGCGAGATCCTCAACACGGAGGACCTGCGTCTTGCCTTCGGCAAGCTCGACGACGACGCGATCGCGGGCGCCGAAGGTGACCCTCGTCGGAACCGACGTGATCGGCGTCACGCCGACGGGCAGGATAGCTCGGCGAAGAAACGAGTTGAGCAGTGACGACTTCCCGGAGCTCACGCGTCCGAACACCGCCACCTCGAACCGCTTCTCCGCGATGCGGTCCACGAGGATCGCGAGCGCCGGACGAAGTTCCACGAGGCCGTGGGTGGCAATCACCCGTTCCAGCTCGGAGAGGAGCCGAGCTTCGTCGGAAGTGGCGGTCAGGCGTTCCAGTCGGCTGCGCAGGCTCTGGTCGGGAGACTCCGCGAGAAATGTTTCGATCCGCTCGAGCTGCCCGTGCAGTTCCGAGAGCACACGCTCGATCGCCGCGGCATCTTCGGTGGAGATTGCCCCATAGCCGCGCATGGCTGCAGCGCGGCTGTCCTCGAGGGCGACTCCCGCAGCGATCAACTGCACCTTGAGCGCGCGAAGCGTGCTGATCGCCGGAGGGTTCGGTTCCAGGCCAAGTTCCGGAAGCCTCGCGAGCATGGTCTCGCGGAGGCGAGCAAAGTAGTCGGCCAACACTCTGGCCTGGAGCGGTGTGACATCGGCAACGAAGCGGGGGAATGCCCGGCCCGAGCGCACCGAGGCCAGCATGTGCTCGGCCTCATCGAGCAGTTCGTCGATGTGTCCGAGTGTGACCAGGAGACGGCGCTTGTGGTTCGTGTTCAAGGTCACCGGCAAGCCTCCACCTGACAGCCTCTCCAGCCTTCAAGCGAGCCGACCGTTCGGCCGGCGGCTCCGGCGGTTCCGAGTGCCGTGCTGCTCTCCCGCGCCTCACGCCACCGTCCGGTCGCCCGGTCTGCGGACCCCGGCAAGCCGAGCGGCCTCGCGTAGTTCATGGTGCTGTATTGCTGCTTTCGACTCCCCGCGACCGTCTGATGATGAGGGCGAGAGCAAGGAACCCGGCAGCAGAGAAGAACGCCGCAGTGCCGTAGGACCACGCGCGCCCCGCATGGTCGAGCAGGAAGCCGGTGAGTACCGAGGAGACCAGATCGCCGACGGCGTTTGCCGTTGCGAGCATGCCCAACGCGTAGGATCTAGCGTCCTCGCGGATCATTCGCGCCGCCGTGGCCTTCTCGACAGTCTCCTCGATCGCGATGTACACCCCACTGACCACGAACAACGGTATCAGCCAGCCCAGGTCAGTCGGGAGGAAGGCGAGTCCGACGTTGAAGACGAGTCCCAACCCGTAGCCCAGCAGCAACGTCCGCCCGTACGACCAGCGGTCCGTTAGCGCGCCAGCCGGCAGCGTCGAGACACCGCTGACCAGGTTGTGCCCCACGTACAGCAGCACCGGTACCGACAACATGGCGTGCGCCCAGTTTCCCGCCATCCTGCCGGACGCTTCGAAGATCAGGAACGTGCGGGAGAAGTCGCCCATGCCGAAGAGCAGCACGGCGCCGAGGAAGGCCCAGTAGCGCGCCGGCAACACCGGGCGAAGTGTCCGTTGTCGCAGGCTCGCGTCGTTTGGTTTGCGCTCCTGCACCAGGAGTACTACTGCAAGAGCGGCTCCGAAGCCTGGAAGCAGTGTCCACAGGAAAATCCGCGGCAGGCTCGTGCCCAAGGCGAGCAAACCGACCGCGGCGAGCGGGCCGATGACGGCCCCCGCCATGTCCCCGGCGCGCTCGAGGCCGTACGCCTTGCCGTAGTCGGCGGGATCCACCGACTCGGCCATCAGCGTGTCCCGGAGAGGGCCGCGGAAACCCCGTGAAGCCCAGGCGACGGCGCGGAGGATCAGGAACGGTATGACTTGGGTGACCAGTGAAAATGCAGCGACGCACACGGTGGTCACCGCATACGCCAATGCCGTCAGCGCTTTCCTGTGCCGTGCACGCTGCCCGACTGATCCAGCGGCCCATTTCGAGGCCGCGCCCGTTACGTCGGCGATGCCCTCAATCAGCCCGAGAACCGAGGCCCCGAGCCCCAGGTTCCTCAGATAGAGCGGCAGGACAGCCGTGGCCATCTCGTGGCTGGCGTCCGACAAGAAGCTCGCTAAGGAGAACCCGGACACCGTCGAGTTGCGCCATGAACGCGTGGGTTCGCCCATTCTGCCCCCTTTGTGCAAACGGTAGGAGTCATCAGCTCCGAGGAGCGGTTCCGGCGAACCCCATCGCCATCACCATCCTAGCTGTCAGAGCTGACGCGCGCAACGGTGCGCGTTGACTCACTGGAAATCTACTCGAAGGGGGAACGTTGGCTCACGAGAGCATCTACTCGAAGGGGCGGAGGGGTGGTGGAGTGCTTCCGATGGGGGGAGCGAGGATGGTGCTCTCGATGAATGAGCGGTGGGTCATGGTGAAGGCATTTGCGGCGCGGGTTCGAGCGAGCAGCAAGGCCGCGAGTCCGGTCGTGCGAGGTTGTTGTAGAGTATCTGCCGGCGATGGAGTCCGCCACAACCGCGGCTGCCGACCGCTGATGACCCCTACCCGGAGGAGAGAGGCATGGTGGAGGATGACGCCCTCGCGGTCATCATGGAGGTTGCCGAAGAACGGGGCGCAGCCGGGACCGTCGCCGAGGCGCGCCGGGCGCGACGACTGCTCGGCGAGGGACGGTTCAACGTTGCGGTGCTGGGGCAGTTCAAGCGCGGCAAGAGCACCCTCATCAACGCGCTGCTTGGGCGCTCGCTGCTACCCACGGACGTGGCGCCGCTCACCAGCACCATCACCATCGTCGAGCACGGCAAGGAAGAGACGGCGCGGGTGCTCTACGCCGACGGCCGGCGCGAGTTCGTTGGCGTGGAGGACGTGGCCGCTTACGTCAGCGAGGAGGGCAACCCGGGTAACGCCCGCGGCATCGAGGCGGTGGTGGTCACGTTGCCGGTCCCGCTGCTGGCAGGGGGAATTCGGCTCGTCGACACCCCTGGTGTCGGCAGCGTCTTCGCGCCAAACTCCGAAGTCACCCGCCGGTACCTGCCGCGCATCGACGTGGCGCTGATGGTCCTGGGTTTCGATCCGCCCATTTCTGGCGAGGAACTTGCCCTCGCCAAGGACGTGGCGCCGTACGCCGGGCGACTGGTCTTCGTCCTCAACAAGGCGGATCTGGCCGACACGACGGTGCGCGACAAGGCCGACGCCTTCACCCGCAGGGTCCTGGAGCGCCAACTGGGCCGACGGGATGAGGTGGTCTTTCACGCCTCGGCGAGGAAGGCCTGCGAGCCGGGGGGTGACGCAGGGGTGGCGGCGCTCGCCGAGTGGTTGACGAGGTTGGCGGCCAACGCCGCCGGCGAGCTGGCCCGCGGTTCCGCCCGGCGGGCCTGTCGCGCGCTGGCGGGTCGGCTGCTCCAGGACATCCATCTGGAAACCGAGGCCCTCACCCGGCCGGTGGCGGAGATCTCGCGACAGGTTGCCGAATTTCGAGCTGCGGTGCGGGACGTGGACGACCTGGCCCTGGCCGCCCAGGTGCGGGTCCGCGAGAGCGACAACCGGTACTGGGCCGGCTGGGAGGACCGCCGCCGCGAGTTCGAGCGGAGGGTTCTCCAGGCCGTTCTGCGCGATACCCTGGAGGCGGTCCGGGGGCTCGAGAGGCCGACCCGCGCGGCCATTCGCGCCGCCGCCGCTACCGCCGCCAAAGACCGGGTGGCGACTGCGGTGTGCCGGTACCGGGACGAGGCGGTGGCGGAGTTCGAGCGGTTCCGGAGGCGGCGCCAGGATCTGGTCCAGGGGGAGGCGGCCTCGCTGCTTGACCGGGTCGCGGCTGCGGCCTCGCAAGCTTTTGGCATGGTCATTGGCGGCTTTGCCGTCCAGTCCCCGGACGTGGACGTGGAGATCGGCACCTTCGAGTTTTCCCGACCCACGCTGGCGCTGGATCCCTCCACTTGGCTCGATCCGGTCGTCGATGCGGTGTTGCCTCGCTCCCTGGTCGTTCGGCGGGCCGCCGCCAGCGCGCGGCGCCTGGCCGCTGACTGGTTGCGGCGCAACCTCTACGAGGTGGATCGCCACCTCACCGACTGGCTGGACCTGTTGCGGCGCAGCCTGGAAGCGCAACTGCGGGAGCGCCTCGACACCCTGCGCGACGAGGTGCTCCACGCCGTGGAGGAGGGGCAGCAAGCCCAGGAGCGTGGGGAACTGGCCGTCCGTGACGCCCTCGCCCGCCTTGCGGTGCAGCGCAATCGGCTCCAGGCGGCGCTGGAGCCGCTCACCGAGGGCGGGCCAGCGGCGTAGCGCTGCCCCACCGTCCTGAGCGTCCGGCCGTCGGGGTACGCACGGTGGGCACCGGCTGCCGCCAGCCGGGTCCGATCGCCACGTAGGTGAGGTTCCGCCAGCCGAGACCGGCGCTGTCCTCGCCCACCGCGACGATCCCCGGTCCCCGGCCGACGAGGAGTCTCTCGCCCTCGGCGCGAGGAAGCCCCACCATCGCGAAGTTCGCAACCGGCGCCGCCCGGGGGTTCGCCTCCCGCCCCAGTTCGTAAGGGGGCCGCAGCGGCAACCTGGCGGGGAGCGTGAGGCCTGCTGCTGGTTCCGCGGCGGCCTGGCGGACGAGCGCGCCGCCGCTGGCGAGGAAGCGGCACCGCTCTGGCAGCGCGTTGTCCCGCTCGGCGAGAGCGATCGTCCAGGGGAAGATACCGATGCGCACGGTGGGCTCGAAGCGGCTGGCGAGTCCCCGGGTGAGGCGTCCCACCCCGCAGCCGAAGTCGAAAGCAACGGTTCGGTCGGGGATGGCGCCCAGCGCCAAAAGACGATCCAGCAGGGTGCAAATCGGTGCCTCACCGGCGGCGAAAGCTCGTCGAGGCCCCGACCGTCCTTGTGTTGGCCCGGGCCACGAGCGCCCACGGCCGGTCGGTACGCGCCCCCCACCGCTGCCGGCGCAGGGCAGTGAACCTGCGGCATGCCAGCGGAGTGGGTTACCGCCAGCGCGCCAGGGCGGGAGGGCGCACCTCAGACCACGCTGGCGCGCCCGGCCGCGAAGGCGGCCCGGTTGAGGTCGAGGAACTTCCTCGGCACCCGCTGCGCCAGGCAGGTCCACCACACCTCCTCGGGGAGCGGCACCAGGCGGGAGATGGCCCCCAATAGCACCACGTTGGCGGCCTTCACGTTTCCCGCCTCGGTGGCGAGCCGCTCCCCGGGCACCCAGAGGAGGCGGGCCCCCGCGGCGGCAAAGGCCCGCTCCACGGCGGCACTGTCGGGGTACACGCCGTCGCCGGCGGACACCGTGATGGGGACCAGTTCCATCTCGTTGACCACCGCCGTGCCCCCCGGCCGCACGAAATCGGCAAAGCGCAACGCTTCCAGCTTCTCGAAGGCCAGCAGGATGTCCGCCTCGCCGCGGCCGACGAGGGGCGAGTGGACCGCCTGGGGGTGCCAGCGGACGTGGGAGATGACGCTCCCGCCGCGCTGCGACATGCCGTGGACCTCGGACTTCTTGACGTCGAAACCGGCGGCAAGCCCCACCTCGGCGAGGATGTTGCTGGCGAGGAGGGTGCCCTGACCGCCGACACCGACGAGAACGAAGCGGTATTCCGCGTGCTCCACCTCAGCGGCTCCTTTCCGTGGGGCAGGCGCCGCCCCCGTCGTCCTCCAGGAGTCGCATCTGGTCCCGGGTGGGGATGGCGTCGTGGGGGCAGATCTGGGCGCACACCTCGCAGCCGGTGCAGAGGGAGGGATCGATGAGGGCGAGGGGTTTGTTGGTCTCGGGGTCGATCTCGTCGCTCTTGAGGATCGCCGGGCAACCGATGCGGAAACACACGCCGCAGCCGTTGCACTTCTCCTCGAGGACGGCAAGAGGCACGTACTGGCGGCGCACGTCGGGGAGGAGGGCGCAGGGGCGGCGCGCCACCAGCACCGCCGGTTCCTCGGTGCGCATGAGGGCGGTGAAGGCCCGCTCCAGCGCCTCGCTGTCGTAGGCGTCCACCACGGCGACACGGGTGATGCCGAGGCCGCGACACACCGCCTCGAAGTCGAGGACGCCTGCAGGCTGGCCCTGGAGGGTTTGGCCGCTGCCCGGGTTGGCCTGGTGCCCGGTCATGGCGGTGGTGCGGTTGTCGAGGATGATGGTGAGCACGTTGGCGCGGTTGTAGGCCACGTTGGCCAGCGCCGGCAGGCCGGTGTGGAAGAAGGTGGAGTCACCCAGCACCGCCACCACCCGTTCCTTCAGGCCGGCCTTGGCGGTGCCGTGGGCCACGCCGATGGAGGCGCCCATGCAGCCGCAGAAGTCGAGGGCCGAGAGGGGGGGCAGGAACCCCAGGGTGTAGCAGCCGATGTCGCCCGAGACTGCCACCTTCTTCTTCTTGAGTAGCCAGAAGACGCCGCGGTGCGAGCAGCCGGGGCAGAGCACCGGGGGACGCCCCGGCAGCTCCGGGCGAGGGATCGGCACGGCGGCTGCCGGGGGACGGTCCACCGGCAACCCTGCCGCCGCCCCCGCCTCGCGAACCACGGTGGGGTCGAGCTCGCCGATGAGGGGGAAGATGCTCTTCCCCTCGCAGGGGAGGCCGAGCAGCCGCACCTGCTCTTCGATGACCGGGTCCAGTTCCTCCAGCACCACCAGGCGATCCACGCCGGCGGCAAAGCTGCGGATGAGGTCGGCGGGCAGAGGGTGGACCAACCCCAGCTTGAGGACCGACGCGGTGGGGAACACCTCGCGGGCGTACTGGTAGGCGACCCCGGCGGTGATGATCCCCACCGCCCGATTGCGCCACTCGATGCGGTTGAGGGGGGTGGTCTCGGCCCATGCGGCAATCTCCCGCAGGCGCCGTTCCACCACCGGGTGGCGGCCGCGGGCGTTGGCCGGCACCATTACGTACTTGGCGGGGTTGCGGGGGAACCTGTCGCGCCGGGGCGGCACCTCGGTGCGCTCGCCGAGTTCCACCGGGGTGGAGGAGTGGTTGATGCGGGTGGTGGTGCGCAGGAGCACCGGGGTGTCGAACTGTTCGGAAAGGGCAAAGGCGGCAACGGTGAAGTCCTTGGCCTCCTGGGAGTCGGCGGGATCGAGACAGGGGACGCGGGCGAACTGGGCGTAGCGACGGTTGTCCTGCTCGTTCTGCGAGGAGTGCATGGCCGGGTCGTCGGCGGAAACGACCACCAAACCAGCCTCGGCGCCCGTGTACGAGGCGTAGAAGAGAGAGTCGGCACCGACGTTGACCCCCACGTGCTTCATGGCGGCAAGGGCGCGACGGCCGGCAAAGGCGGCACCGACGGCCACGTCGATGGCCACCTTTTCGTTGGTGGACCACTCGCAGTAAACGTGCGGGAACCGGGCCAGCTCCTCGAGGATCTCGGTGGACGGCGTCCCCGGATAGGCGGCGGCCACCCTCACCCCCGCCTCCCAGGCGCCTCGGGCGATGGCTTCGTTCCCGGAAAGGATGCGCTTCATGCAGGTCCTCCCGCGGGGGCAGTGTCGAAGAAAGCTCCCCCGGCAGGGCGGCGGGGACCGAAAGTCGGATGGCTTGGGGGGGAGATCCAACGGCGGTTCCCTGCGGGGCGCCCCACCGGGGAGAGCCAAGCTTCCATTGGAACGCCTTCGTTATCCTCCCCCAGGATAATCGTGAAGGCCTTCACAAATGCAGCATAATGCGTGAACCGCCGCTTGGCAAGTGGCGCGCCCGGCCGCGCGCTTGTGCGGCGGTGGCGGAACGCCTAGAATGCCGGTGCGGAGAACCTTATGCCTCGGACCCTGGAAGGAAAGCTCGACGCGAAGGGACTGCGGTTCGGCCTGGTGGCGAGCCGGTTCAACGAACTGCTCACGGCCCGACTGGTGGAGGGGGCCATGGACTGCCTGCTCCGCCACGGCGCGCAGGACGAGGACGTGCTCCTCGTCAAGGTGCCCGGTGCCTGGGAGATCCCCCTGGCCACCTCGCGCCTGGCGGCGTCCGGCAGGGTGGACGCGGTCATCGGTCTCGGCGTGCTGATCCGCGGCGCCACGCCACACTTCGAGTACATCGCGGCGGAGACCGCCAAGGGCCTGGCCCAGGTGGGGCTCGCGAGCGGCGTGCCGGTGTCCTTCGGCGTCCTCACCTGCGACACCCTCGAGCAAGCCATCGAGCGCTCCGGCTCCAAGTCGGGGAACAAGGGGTGGCAGGCGGCCCTGGCGGCCATCGAGATGGTCCAGCTGTACCGCCAGTTCGAGGCGTAGGTCCCATGGGTACCCGGCGGCGGGGGCGCGAGCTCGCCCTGCAGATGCTCTACCAGTACGAACTCGCGGGAACGCCGCCTGACGCAATCTCGGCGTCCTTCGAGGAGCTGGAGCAGGCCCCGCCGGCGGCCCAGGAGTTTGCCGTTCGCCTGGTGCGCGGGGTGGTGGCCAACCTCGGTGAGATCGACGCCAGGATTGCCGCGCAGGCCGACAACTGGCGTCTGGATCGGATGGCGGCGGTGGATCGCAACGTGCTGCGCCTCGCGCTCTACGAGCTGCTTTACGAGCGGGAAACGCCCCCCGCCGTGGTCATTGACGAGGCGGTGGAGATCGCCAAACGGTTCGGCAGCGAAAAGTCGGGCCAGTTCGTCAACGGCGTGCTGGACGGCGCGCTCCACCGGCTCACCGCCATGGGGGCGTGATGGGGCGTCTGGCCGCGGCGCTCGCCTGCGTCGGCCTTGCCGCGACGGCTGGTGCCGACCAGGCGGTGCTTCGCCTGCCGGCGAGCCTGGCCGCGCGGCTGGGCGAGACGTCCCGGTGGGGCACGGTGGTGGGGGTCGAGGAGGGGGTGGGGAGTGCGGTGGTGACGCTCACCCAGACGTTGCGCCCGCTGGGGCACGTACCGACCTGGCCGCTGCCGGACCCCGCCGGGTGCGGTGACCCGGAGGCAGTGGCGGTGGACCCGCGGGTGGACGGGGCGATGCCGGCGGCACTGCAAGCGAGGCCGGGGGAGTCCGCCCTGGCCGTCGTGGAGGCGGTGGTGCGCTACGTGTCCAACGCCGTCACGGCCGACGAGCGAGACACCGGCGCGCAGGACGCGGTCTCGGTGCTCCAGCGGCGCCGCGGGCGCTGTTCGGGGCGGGCCAACGCGGCGGTCGGCCTGCTCCGCCGGCTCGGTTTGCCGGCTCGCGTCGTCCACGGCGTTCTCCTGGCGGAGGGGGGGGCGCGGCTGCACCGCTGGGGGGAGGTGTGGCTGGGCGAGGTGGGGTGGGTGCCCTTCGACCCGGGGGTGGCCGTGGGGGCCGTGAGCGTGCGCTACCTGCCTGCGGCTCTAGCCGAGGCCGAAGTGGCGGCGCTGACGGTGGAGTCGGTGAACGAGGAGGGGTTCGCCAGCCTGCCGGTGCGAGGGGGGCTGCGGGTGGTGCCGGCGGTGGGCGTGACGCTGCACTTCCGCGCCGCTGAGCCGGGCGAGCGCCTGTTTGCCGTCCTCACCGCCCCGGACGGTTCGCGGTGGGCGAGGCTGGGCGTCGGGGGGGTGCGTTTCGACGCGCTGATCCCGGGTGCCTACCGGTTGCAGTGGGTGCCCCGCGACGGCCGGGGGAGGGCGGCGACCCTGCGCCTCACCGAGACGCGAGAGATCTCGGTGACGCTGGCCAATTCGGGAGGGTGATCGTGCGCACCATCGTCGGCAGGTTGTCCGATCTGCGCCTGCGGGAGCTGTTCAAATTACTGGCCTCCGCCGAGGTGGAGGGCCGTCTGCTCATCGATACCCCTGCCGGCCATGCGGAGCTCCTCGTGCGGGGCGGGGAGGTGTGCGGCCAAGTCACCCCGCCCATCGTCGTCGCTTACACCACGCGCAGCGGCTCGTTCTCCTTCCGGCCAGAGGCGGTGGTGGGGCAAGGTTGGATGCCCACCGACGACTTCCTGCTCCTGGTGGAGACGCGGGCCGGTGCCACGGAGGGTGCGGCAGCTGGGGGGGAGGCCGAAGCCAGGGTCGTGCGGGGGGTGGACCCCCTGGGCGAGCTGCGGGAGTCGCTGTCGGAAATCCCCATCGGTCAGGCGGCCACACGAGTCGCCGTGATCACCGCCGACCCGCGCCCCTACCGGGCGATGGAGGGGGAGTGGCGGCGCCGCGGCTGGATGGCGGAGGTTTTCCAGGAACCGCGCTGGCCCGAGGGTGTCCCCCCGGATGCGCTGGTCCTGCACCTGCCGGCGTCCGGCACGCTGGCGGGCCAGGAGGCGCTCTGGCTCGCCCTCGCCCGGCAGGCCAGTGCGCAGGTCCCGCCGGTCCCCACCCTGTGGATCGGTGGGCTCGCCGACGCGGAGCTGCGGCACGAGGCCATCGGCGCCGGGGTGGATTTCCTGCTGCCGGCGCCCATGGGGGAGGTGGGGGAGAGCGCCCGGCGGTTTCGCGAGGAGGTGACCATCCTGCTGGAGCGGTTGCTGTCCCGGCGGGCGGTGCTGGCCGAGACGGCGGCCGAGGCGTTCCGCGACTACTTCCTGGCCCTCCACATCGACGCCTCCCCGGCGGAGCTGCGGGCGTCACTGCTGCGGGCTGCAGCTACCTCCTTCGAGCGGGGGGTGCTCTTGGCGGTCCGCCCAACGGCGTTCGAGACGCTGGGGGGGTTCGGGCTGGGCGCCGCCTGTCCCCGGCAACTGCCCCGGGGGATCGCTGCCTTGGAGCAGGCTGTGACGGTGCGCCGGGCGATTCGCTGCGCCGAACTGGACGCGAGTCTCCGCGAGGACCTCGCCGCTGCATTGCCCGCCGGGTGTGGTGCGGACGGCGAGATCCTCCCGCTCTTTGCCGGCAACGAGTGCGTGGGGTTGTTCCTGGGCATCCAACCGTTGCGCCCGGGGGAAAGCACCGCCGCCCTCGCCATGCTCTTCGCCCGCTCCGGCGCAGTGGTCCAGCACTAGCGAGGAGCAACGGGCAGCGCACCGGCGCGCGGCGCCGGCAAACCCCGAGGCGCTCCGGAGCGGTGGGCTACAATCCGCTCCCGGAGACGACGATGGCGGAACCCTACGATCCAGCGAAAATCGAGCCGTTCTGGCAAGAAGTGTGGGCCGCGCAGGGGTTGGCTCGGGTCGACACCGCTGCGGCCAAGGGTCTCTACATGCTCATGATGTTCCCGTACCCCTCGGGGGACCTCCACGTGGGGCACGGGCGCAACTACATCCTCGGCGACTGCCTGTTCCGTTCCTTCCTCATGCAGGGGCGTCGGGTGCTCAACCCCATGGGCTGGGACGCGTTCGGCTTGCCGGCGGAGAACGCAGCCATCAAGCGGGGGATCCACCCCCGGCAGTGGACCCTTGCCAACATTGCCCGAATGAAGGAACAGTTCCGCCGCTGGGGCATCCTCTACGACTGGGACAAGGAGATCGCCTCCTGCGAACCGGAGTACTACCGCTGGAACCAGTGGCTGTTCCTGCGCATGCTGGAGAAGGGTCTCGCCTACCGGCGTCAGGCGCCGGTGAACTGGTGCCCCTCCTGTCAGACGGTGCTGGCCAACGAACAGGTGGTGGGGGGGGAGTGCGAGCGCTGCGGCACGTCGGTGGTGCAACGCGACTTGGAACAGTGGTTCTTCCGCATCACCGCTTACGCCGATCGGCTGCTGGAGGGGCTGGACCGTCTGCCGGACTGGCCGGAAAAAGTCAAGACGATGCAGCGCAACTGGATCGGCCGCTCGGAGGGGGCCGAGTTCACCATGGCCATTGCCGGCAGGCCCGAGCTGCCAGGGCTCACCGTCTTCACCACCCGCCCCGACACCGCCTTCGGGATGACCTTTGCCGTGGTGGCGCCGGAACACCCGCTGGTGCCGGAGCTCACCACCCCGGACCGGCGGGCCGAGGTGGAGACCTTCCGGGAGCGGGTGCGGCACGCCACCGAGATGGAGCGCTTGGCGGCGGAGGGTCCCCTGGAGAAGCGGGGGGTGTTCACCGGCAGCTACGCCGTCAACCCCTTCAACGGCAAGTCGGTGCCCATCTTCCTGGCGGACTACGTGCTCATGTCCTACGGCACCGGCGCCATCATGGCGGTGCCCGGGCAGGACCAGCGAGACTGGGACTTTGCCAAGGCCTACGGGCTGCCCATCGTGCGGACGGTGCAGCCGCCCCCCGGTTGGGAAGGGGAGGCCTACACGGGGGAGGGGCCGGCCATCAACAGCGAGTGGCTCAATGGTCTGGACGTGGCCACCGCGGTGGAGCGGGCCATAGCCTGGCTGGAAGCAAAGGGCATCGGCAAGCGCACGGTCAACTACCGGCTGCGCGACTGGCTGATCTCCCGGCAACGCTACTGGGGCACGCCGATCCCCGTGGTGTTCTGCGAACGTGACGGGATTGTCCCGCTGCCGGACCGCGAGTTGCCCGTGGTGCTCCCCACCGACATTGCCTTTGCCGGCATTGAGGGCAACCCCCTGGCGCACAGCCCGTCCTTCGTGGCGGCCCGGTGTCCCGCCTGCGGCGGGCAGGCCCGGCGCGAGACGGACACCATGGACACCTTCGTGGACTCGTCCTGGTACTACCTGCGGTTCATCAACCCCCGGGTGGACGACCGGATGTTCGACGAGGAGCGGGTGCGGCGCTGGATGCCCGTGGATCTGTACATCGGCGGCATCGAGCACGCCATCCTCCACCTCCTCTACGCCCGCTTCATCTACAAGGTGCTGGCCGATTTTGGGATGGTCCCCGGCGACGAGCCGTTCCCCGTTCTCTTCAACCAGGGGATGGTGGTCGCCCGTTCCTCCATCTCCGGCAAGCTGGAGAAGATGTCCAAGTCCAAGGGCAACGTGGTGGCGCCGGACGACCTCATCGAGCGCTACGGGGCGGACACCGAGCGGGTGTACACCCTGTTCATGGGGCCACCGGAGAAGGAGTGCGAGTGGACCGACGAGGGGGTGGCGGGGACGCACCGATTCCTCCAGCGGGTCTGGGCCATGGCCGAGGCGGTACGGGCCGCCACCGGCCGGGAGGGGGACGCCGCCGCCAGCGAGCGCGTGGAGGTGGCCCGCCACCGGACGGTCAAACGCGTGTCCGAGGATCTCGCGCGCTACAAGCCCAACACGGCCATCGCGGCCCTCATGGAACTGGCCAACACCATCGGCGCCGAAAGTGGCGCTGCCGGCGGCGAGGCGCTTCAGCGCGCCTACGAAACGCTCCTGCAACTGCTCCACCCCATGGCGCCGCACATCACCGAGGAACTGTGGCGGGCCCTGGGCCATGAGGGTTCCATCCTATTGGCCGGGTGGCCCACCTTCGACGCCGAACTTCTCGCGCGGCAGAGCGTCACCCTGGCGGTGCAGGTGAACGGCAAGCTGCGCGCCACCGTGGCGGCGCCCCGCGGCACCCCCCAGGAGGAGGCGGTGGAGCTGGCCCGACAGGCCGCGGCGCGCTGGCTGGAGGGCAAGGACGTGGTAAAGGTGGTGCACGTGCCCGACCGGATGGTGTCGTTCGTGGTGAGGGGCTGATGGTCGCGCCGTTGCCCCGTGGCGCTGTGCTGGCCGTCCTGATTGGGCTGGCGGTGGGCTGGGTGGCTGGCTGCGGGTACCACCTGGTGGGCGTGTCCGGCAACCTCCCCCCCAAGCTCACCCGCCTCTATGTGGCGCCGTTCGTGAACCAGACCGGCCGGGCGGAACTGGACCAACGGCTCACCGAGGAGGTGACGCAGGAGTGGTTGCGCCGCAGCCGCTTTCAGCTGGTCTCCAGCGCCGACGAGGCTGACGCCGTGCTCTCGGGGTCGGTGGTTGCCGCCACCGTGGCACCGGTGCGGTTCGACGAACAGGGGCGGGCCACGGAATACCAGCTCACCGTGGCGGCAGACGTGCAGCTGGTGGACCGCACCGGCGAGAAGTCGGTGGTGATTTGGCGTGACCCCCGCTTTTCCCGCACCGTCTCCTACGAGGTGGACGCCTCCACCGTGTCCTACTTCGACCGGGAAATTGAGGCCATGGAACGGGTGGCGCGAGACTTTGCGCGGGGGCTGGTGGTCACCATTCTCGAAGGTTTCTAGTCGCCCCTCGTGGCGGCGTGCCCCGCCCCGGCGAGGGTGGTCGGGTCGCGCCTGCCCGTTTCCGGGCGCACCGTCCGCCCGCGAGGGTGAGGGGGGCCCGGCGATCAGGCGCGCGAGGGGCGCGAGGCGAACCAGTGCGCCGTGCGGGCCAGACCATCGGCAAGCGAGGTGGCGACGGCAACGCCCAGGTCGCGACGGATCTTCGCGGCAGAGATCACCGACCGCCGCTGTTCCCCTGGCTTTGCTGGGCCGTGCGTCGGCGGGCGGTCGACCCCCACCGCGTCGGCGAGGAGCCGGTAGAGGGTCACCACGTCGGTTTCCCTTCCCGTGCCGACGTTGTAGATGCGAAAGCCGGTCAGGCCAAGACTCGCCAGGTTGGCCTCCACCACGTCGCCCACGAAGACGTAGTCGCGGGTCTGCAAGCCGTCGCCGTTGATGACGCAGGGCCGACCGGCGAGCAACCGCTCGAGAAAGATGGCCACCACGCCCGCCTCGCCGTGGGGGTCCTGACGGGGGCCGTAGACGTTGGCGTAACGCAGGCACGTGACGTGGAGACCGTACAGTTGGTGGTAGGCGTAGAGGTACCGCTCCACCGCGAGTTTGGCCACGCCGTAAGGGGAGAGGGGGCGGGTCGGGTGCTCCTCGCTGGCGGGGAACTCCTCCTGCTCCCCGTAGATGGCGCCACCGGTGGAGGCGAACACCACCTGGCGGAGGCTTCCTCGCCGGCCGGCCTCCAACAGGTTGAGCGTGCCGAGGATGTTGACCTCGGCGTCGTGCAGTGGATCGGCCACCGAGCGGCGGACGTCGATCTGGGCCGCGTGGTGGACGAGAATCTCCACGCCCGCCGAGGCCACGAGCGTCGCTGCTTGCCGCGAGCGGATATCGAGCTTGAAGAACTCGCACCCCTCGGGGAGGTTTTCCTTGCGACCGCTGGAGAGATCGTCAACAATCAGCACTCGGTGGCCGGCCCTCGCCAGGGCCTCGGCCACGTGGGAGCCGATGAAGCCAGCCCCTCCAGTCACGCAAACAGTCCTCGAAGTCATGCGCGCGCTCCCGCGGCCGGCGGTGGAACGGCTGTCGCCGCTGCCGCGGGAATTCTACCAACGGCCCACCGTGGAGGTGGCGCGGGAGTTGCTCGGCAAATTGCTGGTGCGGCGGTTGGCCCACGGGGTCGCCGTGGTGCGCCTGACGGAGGTGGAGGCGTACCTGGGGGTGGACGACCCGGCGTGCCACACCTTCAAAGGGCGGCGGACCCCTCGCACTGAGGTGATGTGGGGGGAGGCGGGCTGTCTTTACGTGTACTTCGTCTATGGGATGCACCACTGCGCCAACGTGGTGACTCGCGAGCCGGGGGTGCCCGAGGCGGTACTCCTGCGCGGCGCGGTGCCGGTTTCCGGCTGGGGGTTGGCCGGGCGGCGGTCAGGCGGCCCCCCTGAGGTGGTGGTGGGCCCGGCACGACTCACCCGCGCCCTGGCTATCGGCGGGGAGTGCAACGGGGTCGACCTCACGACGGGCGGCGAGGTGTTCGTGGTGGACGACGGCTGGGTTCCCGAACCGGCCTGGGTTCAGGCGTTGCCGCGGGTGGGGGTGGCGTACGCGGGGGAAGCTGCCGGGTGGCCGTTGCGGTTCCTGCTAGCGCTCGACCGGGAGCCGGTGTGACCGTGCTGGCGGCGGTGACGCGTCGGCGGTGGCGAATTCGCAGCCGCCGCAGCGGTCCGGCGAGGTCGGCGGGGAGCGGGACGGCAAACTCCAGTCGTCGCCCGTCCACGGGGTGGGTGAAGGTTAGCTGCTTGGCGTGGAGGGCCAGGCGGGGAACGGCATTGGGCTGAGTGGCCGCACCCCCGTAGAGGGGGTCGCCCAGGACCGGGTGGCCAAGGTAGGCCAGGTGCACGCGCACCTGGTGCGTGCGACCAGTCTCGGGGCATGCTTCCACCAGGGTGGCCGCCCCGAGGCGCTCGACAGGGGTGAAGTGGGTGACGGCCTCCTTGCCACGCCCCGGCGCCAAGGCGGCGCGCCGCGCCGTGGGGCGAGGGCGGCCGATGGACCGCCGGACGGTGACCTCCCGGACCAGGTCGCCGGCGACCAGGGCCAGGTAGGTGCGGGCCACGGTGTGGGCGCGAAACTGGCGGTGCAGCCGCTCGGCCGCGGCGTGGGAGCGGGCCAGCACCATGACCCCGGAGGTCTCCCGGTCGAGGCGGTGGACGACGAATAGCCGCCCGCCCTCGGCGGCGCGCCGGGCCAGGGCGGCCAGAGTCCGGGTGAGCACGGTGTCCTGCTCCTCTTCCACGGTGGGGTGGACGAGCACCCCCGCAGGTTTGTTCACCACCACCAGGTGCTGGTCGAAGAAGACCACTTCGATGGGAGGGGCCGCGGGAGCGGGGCGGCGGCGCGGCAGGTCGGGTCGGTGCTCCACGCGGTCCGTGGGCGCCACCCAGGCGCCAGGGTCCAGCTCGACGGCCTCGTTCACCGTGACGTGGCCGCGCCGCACCTCCTCCTTGGCCCGACTGAAGGAGAGCCCGAGGCGCTGCTGGAGCAGGCGGGCTAGCCGCTGGCGGCGACCCTCCATGCCTTCACCCTACCACCATCGCGACCCCGGGGCTGCGTCGGCCAGGCTTATGGACAGCGCGCAGCGAGCGGGCTACGGTAGCGACGTGCGAGAGGAACGGCAACGGGACGTGGCGCAACTGCTGGAGCGGGCGGTGACGGCGGGCTGCGCGCCGGGTTGGTCGGCCCTGGCGAGCCGCGCGGGGGAGGGGGGGGTCGCGTGGGTGGCCGGGCAGGTCGCGGTGGGGGGCGCGCCGGTGGCCGCGGACGTGCGCTTCGACCTGGCCTCGCTGACCAAGCCCCTCGCCACCACCACGCTCATGCTCCTCGCCCGTCGCGATGGGCTCGATCTCGAATGCCCCCTGGCCGAGGTCGTGCCGGAGCTGGCGGCTTCCCCGTGGGGGCAAGCCCGCATCTGGCACTGTCTGACGCACACGGCGGGCTTCCCCGCCTGGGCACCCCTTTACGCCGTGGGGACGGCCTCGGCCGATGGGTACGTGGAGGCGCTCCGCCGGGTGGAGCCTGTGGCGCCCGCCGGAGTGCGGGTGGAGTACTCCTGCCTGGGGTTCATCGTGCTGGGGATCCTGCTGGAGCGCGGGTTCGGCCTGCCTCTCTCCGAGCTCTTTACCCAACTGGTGGCGCAGCCTCTGGGGATCGCCGACGAACTGGGCTTTGCCCCGCCCTGCGAAACGCCGGTGGCGGCCGGGCAACGCATCCCGACAGTGGAGCGAAGGCTGCTCGCCGAGCGGGGGGTGGCGGCGGACCCGCCGCCGGCGCTTTTCGGCGTGCACTCGTGCGACGACGGCAACGCCCGCGCCTTGGGGGGGGCCGCCGGCAACGCCGGCTTGTTCGGCACGGCTGCCGCGGTGGCGCGGCTGGCTGCGGAGTATCTGCCGGGGGGTGGGGAGCTGCTCACGGCCGCGGAGAGCGAACTGGCCTGCCGTTGCTGGACGGCGGGGCTGGAACAGGCCCGCGGCCTCGGCTGGCAGCTCGCTGCGACGCCGGGGTGCTCGGCGGGCCCGGCGCTGCCGCCGGACGCGGTGGGGCACACGGGGTTCACTGGCACCTCGGTGTGGATCGACCGACAGCGAGCGGTGATCCTGGTGCTGTTGGGCAATCGCCTGCACCCGGCGGGGCAAACGCCGGACCTCCACCCGCTGCGTCGGCGCTTCCACGCGCTGGCCGTACAAGTCGTTGAAAATCGCCGCGCTCCCCGCTAGGATGGCGGCTCCATGAGACGCGCTCTCGCCTTGTTCTGCCTCGTTGCGGCGCCGACGGTGGCCGGCGCCGAGACCCCCGGTCGGCTCGTCGTCCTCGGTTTCGATGGGGTGGACGCCCGGATGACGGAAAGCCTGCTCCAGCAGGGCAAGCTGCCGCATCTGGCGGCCCTCGCCGACCGCGGCGGGTACGCGCGCCTCGCGCCGACCACGCCGGCCCAGACGCCGGTCTCGTGGGCCACATTCACCACCGGACGCGACCCCGGCGGCACGCGGATCTTCGACTTCTTGCGCCGCGACCCGGCCAACTACCTCCCCACCTTTGCGGTGGCGGAGGAGGGGACGCGAGTCTTCCTGCTGGGCCGGCACAACCGGGCCGCCGCGGCGGCCGTCGCAGCGATGGTCCTGTTCCTGGTGGCCTTGGTCGGCGCGGCGGCCCTGCGGCGCCGCCGGCCGTGGTTGCACGCCCTGCCGCTGCTGGCGGTGGGCGGGGTTCTCGGCTGGTTGGTTGGCGCCTGGCTGCCGGCGAGCCTCCCTTCGGTGACGAGCCGGCGCAGCGGCACGCCGTTCTGGGAGGTGGCGGGGAAGCACGGGATCGGCGCCACCGTGGCGCGCATCCCGGTGACGTTCCCGGCGACGCCGTTCGACCACGGCCACCTGCTCTCCGGGCTCGGCGTGCCGGACCTGCGGGGCCGCATCGGCTCTCCGGCTTTCTACACCTCGGACCCGTTCTTCCAGGCCGGCACTGACAACGAGTTCTCGGTGGAGATCGTCCACCTGCCGGGTCGGGAAGGGGCGATCAGGACCGTGGTGATTGGGCCGCAGAACAAGCTCTTTGCAACCCCGCCGCGGCTGGAGATCCCGCTGGTGATCCAGGTGGCCAGCGATCGCCGCAGCGCCACCCTCACCGTGAGCGGTCACTCGGTGCGGGTGGGCGAGGGGGAGTGGAGCCCGTGGGTGGAGCTGGTGTTCCCCTTCAACCCGCTGGTCAAGGCCCACGGTCTGGCCCGCTTCAAACTGTTGTCGCTCAACCCGGAAGTGAAGCTGTACTTGGCTCCCATCAACTTCGACCCGCGGTTCCTGCCGCCCGGTTTCGAGGTTTCCGCGCCGCGCGGCTGGGCGGCGGAGCTGTTTGAGGCGTTGGGACCGTTCAAGACGGTGGGGTGGGCCATCGATACCTGGACCCCGTCGGAGAAGATCACCGACGAGGTCACCTTCATGGAGGACATCGACCACACCGTGAGCGAGTTTCGCGGGTTGCTGCGCGCCTTCCTGGACGGCCGCGATCGGCTGCTGGTCCACTACTTCGAGTTCACCGACCGGGTCGGGCATATCCTCTGGCGTTGTCTCGATCCCCAGCACCCCGCCTACGACGATACGCGCGCGGCGGAGTTCCGCGCCATGGTGGAACGGTCCTTCGTCCTCATGGACGACATCGTCGGCGAGGTGATGGCGAAGCTCGGCCCGCAGGACGTGCTCGTCGTCCTCTCCGACCACGGCTTCTCCACCTGGCGGCGATCGTTCCACATCAACACCTGGCTGGCGCGCGAGGGGTACATCGCCCTCTCCGGCGGCACGAGCCGCATCGAGAACCTGGAGAACCTCTTCGACCGTGGCGAGTTCTGGCCCAACGTGGATTGGCGACGGACCCGGGCCTACCACCTGGGGCTGGGCGGTCTCTACATCAACCTGGCCGGGCGGGAGTCGCAGGGAATCGTCGCTCCGGGGGAGGAGTACGAGCGGCTGCGCCGCGAGTTGGCCGCACGCCTGGAGGCAGTGGTGGATCCGGCGACCGGCCAGCACCCGGTGTCGCGGGTTTTCTTGCGCGAGCAAGTCTACCGCACCTTCGATCCGCAGCTCATCCCCGATCTCATCGTGACCACCAGCGAGGGCTACAGGTTGTCGTGGCAGAGCGCCCTGGGCGGCATGCCGGAGGGACTTTTCGAGGACAACGACCGGGTGTGGAGCGGCGACCACTGCACCCTCGACCCCGACGTGGTGCCGGGCGTGCTCTTCTCCAGCGTGCCGCTCAAGCGCCGACAGCTCAGCATGGTGGACGTGTACCCGACGCTTTTGGGGCTCCTCGGGCTCCCGTCGCCCGAGCACGTCATCGGGCAGCCGTTCCTGTGAGGGGTGTTTTTCTCCTGGTAATGGCTGCACTCGCTGCAGCGGCACCCGGGGCGGCGGTGGAGGACACCGCCGGCGAGCTGGAACGCCTGCGCCAGCGGGCGGCGGAACTGGAACAGCGGTTGCGCGAGCTGGAGGGGCAGCAGCAGGCCAAGGATCGAGAGCGGCAGCGCCTGGAGGCCCAGCTCGCCCTCGAGGTGGTGCGGGTGCAGGAGAGCGAGACGCAGCTTGCCCGGCTGCGGGAGCGGGAGGCGGAGGCGGCACGCCTCGTCGAAACCAGCCGGGTGGCCCACGAGCAGGCGCTCCAGCGCCTCCGCCGGCAGCTCGCCGTCCTGGCGGTTTTCGGCCGGGCCGGGCTGACGCCGATGCTGTGGCACGCGGCGGCCTCGGGGACCGATGTGACGACGCGAATCACCACGGTCTTGGCCGTGGTGCGCCACCAGGAGGCGGAGCGGCAGGCCGCGGCCCAGTTGCTGGCGGCGCGCAACGCGGCCCTGGCGGAGCTGTCGCGGCGGCGAGCCGAGGCCGACGAGGTGGCCGCGCAGCTGGCCGCGCGGCGGCGGTCTCTGGAGGAGACCAGGCGACGCGTGCTCTCGGAACTGGTGGCCCTGGAAGGGGAGCGGCGCCGCAACGCCGAAGCCCTGGCCACCGCCCACGAGGCGGAGGCCAGGCTGGAGCGGCTGTGGGGAGTGGTGACGGAGAGCGCGGGCCCGTCGTTCCCGGATCCGCGGCGGTTGCGGGGCGGTCTGCCCTGGCCGGTGGAGGGGGCGCGGGTGGTACGCCCCTTCGGGGCTCGCCGGGACCCGCGCTACGGCACCGTGACGGTGTCGCACGGTGTGGACCTGGAAACGGCGCCGGGGCGCCAGGTGGGTGCGGTGGCTCCCGGCGCGGTGATCTACGCCCAGTTCGTCAAGGGCTACGGCAACGTGGTGATCCTCGACCACGGGCACGGGGTGTACTCCCTCTACGGCCGCTTGGCGAGTACCCTAGTGCGAACGGGTGGTCGGGTGGCCATCGGCGAGCCCGTGGGGATGACGGGGCCGTCGGCGGCGGGGGAAGGCAACTTGTACCTGGAGGTGAGGGTGGGCGGCAAGCCACAGGACCCGGTGGCGTGGTTGCGCCCAGCCGGAAAGCGGGGGACGGCGTGAGGGGGGGAAGGTGGTTCGTGGTGACATCCCTGGTGGGCGTTGCGGCCGTTGCGGCGCTGGCGACGGGCGTGGCCGGCGGTCCGCCGGGCGGGCTGTACCGGCTCGCGGGGCTGTTCGGCCAGGTGGTGGCCATGGTGCGGAACTCGTACGTGGAGGAGGTGAACGTCGCCCGGCTCGAGGAGGGGGCCATGACCGGCCTGGTGGCCGCCGCCGATCCCGGCGGCGCCTGGATCCCGAGCGCCGAGTTCCCGGCCTTCGAGGCCGTGCGCGAGCAGCCGTTGCCGGCCTTCGGGCTGGTCCTGGGGGTGCGCTCCTCCTACCCGGTGGTGCTCCAGGTGTTGCCCTCATCACCGGCGGAACAGGCTGGCCTGGTGCCGGGGGAGATGGTGGAGAGCATCGACGGGGAGGCACTGCGCGGCCGCCCCTTGTGGGTTGCCGAGCTGCGCCTGGCGGCGGCCCAACAGCGCGGTGCCTCGCTTGCGGTGGCGGTGATCGACCGATGGTTGCGGGGCAAGCGCGACGTGGTCTTGCACCCGGGAGCGGTGGCGCCGCCAGCCCCGGTGGTGGAGGAACGGGACGGCGTGGTGCTGATCCGCCCGGTGGGGGTGGGCGCCGAACAGGTCCGGGTCATCCGCGACGCGATGGCGCGGCTGGGGGGGCGGCCGGGGGTGGTGGTGGACCTGCGGGGCGTGGTCTTGGGCGACCGGCGCAGCGCCGTGGAGCTGGCAGCGGTGGTGGCCGGGGGCGATATCGAGGTGCCGCTGGCGCGGCGGAGTGGTTCCGCTGGCGCCTTGCGGGCCCGCGGCGAGCGCCGGCCCTGGACGGTGGTGGTGTGCCAGGACGTCACGACGGCGGCAGCGGGCGAGGTGGCGGCAGCGGCGTTCAAGCGGGCCGGTGCCACGCTGGTGGGGGGCCGGAGCTACGGCGACACCGGCGAGCGGCGTGCGGTGGCGCTGCGCGACGGCAAGCTGTGGATCGCCGAGACCTGGTGCCTGGGGCCTGACGGCAAGGGCCTGATTGGCCAGGGGCTGGCCGCCGACGAGGTCGTCCGGCTGCGGGAGGGGGAGGACCCAGTGCTCGCTCGGGCGCTGGAGATCGCGCGTGCCGGGGCGGCGCGCCAGGCCGCGTAACCGCCCGCCCCGCCGTCGCCCCAGCGCGGCCTCGGGGTGGCGCGCAGCGGCAGCGCTGGCTCTCCTGGTGGCGGTGGTGGGGCTGGTGGTCGTCCTGGCCCTCCGCTCGCCGCGCCGGCAAGAGAGGGTCGCGGAAGCTGGCGCGCGCGAGCTCGTGCTGGAACTTGCGCGTCGGGCCGGCTGTGGCCCGGAGCGGGTCGAGTTCGACCAGTGGGAGGGGGGGGCTGGCGGCGTCACCGCGACGGTGCGCGCGCCGGCAGGTTTCGATCTCCAGCAGTTCGTGCTCGCCGTGGAGGCGGCAGCGCACAACCGCGGGGAGCGGGTGGAGGCGCTGCCCCTGGCCGAAGGGGGCGGTTACGGTCTGGCCCGGCTCGAGGGGAGCCTGGCCGGCGAGCCGGTGCGCATCGTCGTCGTGGGCGAACGGCCGCGACGGCGGGCCGCCACGGGGAGCGGCGCCCCCTCGCCGCGCCTGGCCGTGATCCTCGACGATGCCGGCAACTCCCTGGACGTGGTGCACGCGGTGGCCGCCCTGCCGCCGGAGGTGGCGGTGGCCGTGCTGCCCAACGCGCCCCACTCGGCGGCCGTGGCCCGCGCTCTCGGCGGCGGGCCGCGGGAGGTGCTGCTCCACATGCCCATGGAACCCGGCCCCGGGGCCTCCCCCGGTCCGGGCCCGGGGGCGCTCACCGTGGGTCTCGGGCGAGAGGAGGTGCAGGCGCGGTTGGAGGCGGCCCTGGAGGTGGTTCCGGCAGCGCGGGGGGTCAACAACCACATGGGCTCCCGCGCCACCGCCGACCGCCAGCTCATGGGCTGGCTGATGGAGGCGCTGCGGCGCCGCGGCCTGTACTTCATCGACTCGCGCACCACACCGGACTCCGTGGCCCTGGCGGCGGCCCGCCAGGCGAGGGTTCCGGCAGCGGAGCGGGACGTGTTTCTCGACGTGGTAGTGGAGCCCGAGGCGATCCGCCGGGCACTCCGGCGGGTGGTGTCCGACGCCAGGGCTGCCGGGACGGCGGTGGCCATCGGCCACGTTCACCCCATCACCATCGAAACCCTGGCCGTCGAGTTGCCGCGAATCGTTGCCGAGGGTGTCCGCCTCGTCCCCCCGTCGCGGCTGGTGGCGACTCCGCGCTAGCTCTCCTCGATCTCGATGGCGGTGGAGACCCGGCAGTCGGGGTGGAGCGAGGCCACCGCGGAGCAGTAGGTGGAAAGCGACAGAGAAACCGCACGCTCCGCCTTGTCCAGGGTGAGGCCGTCGCCCCGCAGGCGGTAGCGCAACTCCACGGCGGTGAAGCGCTTGGGGTTGGCGGGGGCCCGCTCGGCCGCTGCCTCGACGGTCACGGCGGCCAGCGGCACGCGCATCTTCTCGAGGATCGCCACCACGTCCATGGCGGTACAACCGGCCACGCCAATGAGCAGCATCTCCATGGGGCTGGGCCCGGCATGGTCGGGACGGGACGGCGCGTCCACCACCACCTCGCGCCCCGAACCCGCGAGGGCAGAGAACCGCATGCCACCTTCCCACCGCAACACGGCACGTGTCGTCTCGGCCATTCCACGCTCCCGCCCCCAGTCTACCCGAGCCGCGGCGCGGGGAGTGGGTCTCGGGCGCCCGTCAACCGAGCAGCCCCGCCAGGAGAAGGAGCAGCAGCAGCGCCATGGCCAGCGCCTCGAATCCGGAAGTCGTCGTCGCGTGGTCGTGTCCGCCACCCATCGTTCCTCCCGCGCCCGCACCGGCCGCTCTCGATGGGTGTACGGAGCGGGGGGCGGCAGCGTCGCAGGCCGACTGGCGCGCGTATACTCGCTGCGTGAGCGAGGAGGAGATCCTCAAACTGACGCACCTGGTCACCTGCGCGGGTTGAGCGTCGAAACTGGGTCCGGCGGACCTGCGCGCGGTGCTGGAGGGGCTGGAGGAGCCGACGGACGAGCGGCTGCTGGTGGGGGGCCGCAGCTTCGACGACGCCGGCGTGCTCAAGCTGTCGGCGTCGCTGGCTCTGGTGCAGTCGGTGGACTTCTTCACGCCTATCGTCGACGAGCCGTTCGATTTTGGGCGTGTGGCCGCGGTGAACGCCCTGTCGGACATCTACGCCATGGGCGCCGACCCGCTGACGGCTCTCGCGGTATGCGCCTTCCCCCACGGGACCTTGCCGCTGACGGCGCTACACGCCACGCTGGCCGGGGGGCTGTCGGTGCTGCGGCAGGAAGGGGTGGTGCTGCTCGGCGGCCACACGGTGAAGGGGCCCGAATTCACGTATGGACTCGCGGTCACCGGCACGGTGCACCCGGACCGGATCCTCACCAACGCCGGCGCGCGGCCGGGAGACTGCCTCGTACTGACCAAGCCGCTGGGCACCGGCGTCCTGTCCACCGGCTTGAAGCGCGGCTGGTTGCCCGAGGAGGGGCGGCAGGCGCTCCTCGCCTCCATGCTGACCAGCAACCGGGCCGCGGCCCAGGCGTGTCGGGCGGTGGGGGTGCACGCCCTCACCGATATCACGGGCTACGGTCTGCTGGGTCACGCCTTGGAGATGGCCGAGGCGAGCGGGGTGGCCGTGACCATCCGCGCCGGTACCCTGCCGCTGCTACCGGGCGCGCTGGCGGCGGTGCGGGAGGGGATGATTCCCGGCGGCCTGCTGGCCAACCGGAGCTGGGCCCTGGCACGGGTGGATGCGACCGGCGTGTCGGAGGAGCTGACGGCGCTCGCCTGCGACCCGCAGACCTCGGGCGGGCTGTTGGCGGCGGTGACGCCGGACGATACCGAACGCCTGCTGGCGGAGGCGGCCCGGCGCGGCGTGGCGGCCTGGGTGGTGGGGGAGGTTGTGGCCGGGAAGCCGGGCACCGGCGCGCTCCTTCCTTAGGGAGGCGGTCACCGGTGCGCCACCAGCGCGCCGGCGTAAAACCCCGGGTACAGCTCGGCGCAGCGCTGGATGGCGGCGGGAAGGACCGACACCTGGCGGTAGCCTGCGGCGGCCAGTGCCCGGCGCCACTGAGCCACGGTGAGGAATCCCGGTCGCGGCCGCAGCTCCATTTCCAGTTTCACTCGGGCGTAACTGTCGAGGAGGGCGAAGGGCAGCTCCAGGTGCACCGTGCCGGTGTGAGCGGGGCGCAGCACCTCGCCCAGCACCAGCACGCCCCCCGGTCGGAGGAGCGTGGCCAGGCGGGTAAGGGTGGCCACCAAGTCCACCGCCAGGTGCAAGGTGTTGACGCCGACGATGGCATCGAGACTCGCTGGCTCCACCCCCAGGGTCGCCGGTTCCTCGTTGATGTCGAAGGTCTTGGCGACGACGGTGCAACCGGTCCCCAGGGCGGCCTGGGCGGCCCGCGCGCCTCGGCGAAGGAAGGCGGGCTGCAGCTCGGTGAAGAGGTAGGAGGCCGGCGGTTTGCCGCTCTCGTGGAGCGCGGTGGCGATGGCCACGGCAGCACTGCCGGCGCCGCCGCCCACCTCCAGGATGCGGGCGCCGGCCGGCACCGCCCGGGCTACGGCCAGCGCCGCCATGGCGTTGTTGGGGTAGTAGTGGGGGTTGTCGTTGTTGAAGTACGCAAACCACAGCGGTAGCGTGCCGGCGTTGAAGAGGGCGTCCTCCCCGCGACAACTGCCTGCCAGCACGTCCGGCAGGGCAGCGGCGGCGATCCGCATCACGGCGTAGGCGGGTGCGGCAGCGGGGAGGGCTCGAACGGCTTCCGCCTCCAGGGTCGCCGAGGGGGTGGCAGGGGCAGGGGCCGCCACTCGCCAGCCCTCTCCGGTGCGCTCGGCGTGTCCGTAGAGCACCAGCGTGTCGAGCAGCCAGCGCAGCGCCGGCTCGCCGGCCTGGCACCAGCCGCGTTCGTCGAGGAGGGCCGTGGCGGAAGGAACCTCCGCGCTGGCGAGGTGGAGGGTGTGGGCCAGCTCGAGCGCCACCGCACCCACGTACCGGTCCAGCGTCAGGCAGGCGTCGCGAAAGTCCTGAGAGAAGACCGTTGCGGGAACGTCGGGGTGGAGGGCGCTCAACCCCTCGGGGATGGGAGCGGGGAGGAGGGCGCGGCTCACGCGGCGCTCTTCTCGCGGAAAAACTCGGACACCGCGTCCATCACCGCCCCGGCAGAGTTCAGCTCGGAGAGACGCCGCCGCAGGTGGCGCCCGTCGGGGAGCCCGTGGGTGTACCAGCCGGTGAACTTCCGCAGTTTGTGGAGGGCCGTCCGCTCGTCTTCCCGCTGCAGGACCTCCCGAAAGTGGCCGAGGATCAGCGCGGCGCGTTGCGCCAGCGTCGGTTCGTCTGCCGCCTCGCCGCGCAGCGCCGCTGCCGCCTGGCGAAAGATCCACGGGTTGGTGAGGCTCGCCCGGCCGATCATGACGCCGTCGCACCCGGTGCTTTCCAGCCGCCACCGGGCCTCCTCCCCGGTGGCCACGTCGCCGTTGCCGATCACCGGGATCCGCAGCGCCTGCTTGAGGCGGGCGACGTGCGCCCAGTCGGCATGGCCGCCGTACTGCTGGCGGGCGGTGCGGGCGTGGAGGGTCACCGCGTCGGCCCCCTCCTCCTCGCACAGGCGCCCCAGCTCCAGGTAGGTGAGGCGTTCCTCCGTGAGGCCGAGGCGAAACTTGACGGTGAGCGGGATGGTGAGTTGGCGACGCACCGTCGCCACGACGCGGGCGGCGAGGGGGAGGTCGGCACCGAGGGCGGCGCCGGCGCAGCCCTTGAGCACCTTGTTGGCCGGGCACCCCATGTTGATGTCGCACACGTCCGCCCCCATCTCCTCGACCAGCGCCGCGGCCGCGGCCATGCGCTCGGGGTCGGAGCCGAAGATCTGTATGGCGATGGGCCGCTCCTCCTCCACGAAGTGCGCCATCCGCAGTGTCTTTGCCGAGCGGCGGACGAGAGCCTCGGCGGAGAGGAACTCCATGGTGACGAGGCCGCACCCCCCCAACCGGCGGATGGCGAGGCGAAAATCCCGGTCGGTGATCCCGGCCATGGGCGCCAGGAGCAGCGGGGGGTCAACGACAACGCTGCGCAGCCTCAGCACCGGTGAAGTATAACAACGGGTGTGCGACAATTGCGGCACATGCGGGTTGACTCGCTCCCGTGCCTGGTCACCGGCGCCTCTGCGGGGATCGGTGCCGAACTGGCAGTGGCGCTGGGCCGCCGAGGCTGCGGCGTGGCGCTGGTGGCGCGCCACCAGGAGGCCCTGCAGGCGGTGGCGCAACGGGTGGAAGCGGGGGGCGGGCGGGCGGTGGTCCTCCCCGCCGACGTGGCGGAGGAGGGGGCGGTGGAGCGAGCGGTGGCGGCAGCGGTGGCGGCGTTGGGGGGGCTCCGGCTCGTGGTGGCGAACGCCGGGGTGGGTGTGCACGGTGCAGCCGACGCGCTGCCCGCGGCGGCGCTGCGCCGGGTCTTCGAAGTGAACTGCCTCGGCGCGCTGGCCACGGTGCGAGCCGCGTTGCCCCACCTGCTGGCCGCCGCCCCGTCGGCGCTGGTGGCGCTGTCATCGCTCTCGGCCCTCATCCCGTACCGCGGCGGCGGCGCCTACGGCGCCAGCAAGGCCGCACTCAACCAGTACCTGCGTTGCCTGCGGCTGGAACTGGCCGGCCGTCGGGTGAACGTGGGGTGGTTGTGCCCGGGGCCGGTGGCCACCACCATGATCGAGGAGGGGGTGCCCTACCGACGTCTCCCCCGCCTGGCCCGGCTGTTGGTCCCGGTAGTGACGCCGGCGCGGGTGGCGGCGGCGGCCATCCGCTTGGCGGAGGGACGCGGCGGGGAGCGCGTCCTCCCCTGGACCGCCGCGGTCTTCGCCACCATGGCGCGGGTGATGCCCCGCACCGCCGAGCGACTGGAGCTGCTCACCGGCGCTGGCGAGGCATGAGGACACCCCCGGAGTGGCCCAGGCCGGGGCGCGGGACTCCGCCCGTCAAGGGTGTGCACAGGCGCCTGGGCGACCCTCTCGGGCCGTTCGAGGGGGTAGCAGTTCTGCAGCGGGAGTTCCAAGCCATTGCGCCGCTTGACTTGCTACCATACACTATTCACGAGCGGTCGGAGGCGTCATGATCGTGCTTTCCGTCGAGTCCGAAAACGGTGCGGTGCTCACCTATCGCCTCGGCAAGACAACCATCAGCGTCGGTTCGTCGAACCGCAACGACGTGGTGGTGCGAGCGCCGGGGGTGGCTGAGCGGCATCTGACCATTCACCGCAACGGGGATGTCTTCACCTTCGTCACTGCCGAGCGGCAGACGGTGGTCCTCAACGGGGAGCGCCGCTCCCGCGGCGTCCTCAACCCCGGCGACAAGGTGCGGCTGGGCACCAGCACCATCGTCTTCCGCGGCAAGGACGGGAGCGGCGAGGGGGTGGAGGCGGCCGCGCCCGAGGCGACCGTGCCGAAGGGGCTCAAGGAGACGGCGGAGTCCGTGGTGTTCCGCCCGGATCCTGCGGGGTTCGGCGAGGCGCGGGCCAAGCTCGTGGAGCTGTTTTCCCGCCAGCGCCCGGACCGCCTCCAGGAGACCGTGGGCGTGCTGCGCCAGGCCCTCCCCGACGTGGAGGTGGCGTTGCTGGTGCCCACCGACCGCGAGACGCCCGTGGCGCTGGCCTCCTACTGGGTAGGGGACTTGCCGCGCTTCCCGCGGCGTGCCGTGGACGAGTTTGCCGTGCCGGGCCGTTACGCGGTACTGAGCGACGGTGGCGGTTCGGTGGTGGCGGTGCCGGCCATCACGCCGGCCCGGGAGGTGGCGGCGGTGCTGGTGGGCCGACCGCTGGGGGCCCTTGGCGACGAGGGCATCGCCTTGTTGTGCGAGGTGGCCCGGCTGCTCGGCCTGCACTGGCGCGAGGTGGAGGCCGAGGACCGCAGCTTCTTGAGCTGGGAGCTGGAGGCCAAGCAGCGTCTCGACATCCTGCTCCCGGGCACCTCGCAGGCCATGCAGGTGCTCCGGTCCGGGTTGCTGGCCGCGGCCCAGGGGCAGGAGCCGGTCCTCATCTGCGGCGGCGAGGGGGTCGGGCGGACGGAAGTGGCGCGGATCCTGGCCACGCTGGGGCCGGTGAGCGGCCGGCAGGTGATCCTCTTCTCGTGCCGCGAGCCGGACGTCGAGAAGGCCCGCTTGGAACTGTTCGGTCCCACCGGCCACCCGTCGCTGGCCGCCGACGCCGGCGGCGCCGTGGCCCGGGCGCGGGGCGGACTGATGGTCCTGCGGGACATTCAGGAAGCACCGCTGGCACTGCAGTCCGAACTGGCGGCGCTCATCTCGGCCCAGCAACGGGAGTTGCCCGCCCCCTCATCGGTGCGGTGGGTGGTGACCTGCGGCGAGGACCCCCTGGCCCTGGTGCAGCAGGGCAAGCTGTCGTCGTCGCTGTTCATGCTCTTCTCGCGGCGGATGCTGCGGGTGCCGCGGCTGGCGGAGCGGCGCGAGGATTTGCCTCTGCTCATCGCCGCCCTGCTCCGCCGGGTCGCCGCTGAGCAGGGGAAGACGCTGCGCGGGGTTTCGCTGGAGTGCCTCAACGTGCTCCTGTCCCGGGAGTACCCCGGCGAAATGGCGGAACTCGTGGGGGAGATCAACCGGCTGGTCACCGCCACCCCGGACGGCGAGATGGTGCGCTGCGACGCGCCGGCTGCGGCGGCAGCCGTGACCCCGTCGGGGGACTCCAACGCCGAGCTCCTGGAGCTGCTCGCCTCGGACAACCTCAAGCAGATCATCCCCCGGGTCGAGCAGCTGCTCATCGACCGGGTGATGCGGCGCGTCAAGGGGAATCAGTCCAAGGCGTCGCGGATCCTCGGTATCTCCCGCGGCGCCCTCATCGCCAAGCTCAAGGAGTACGGCGTTCCGGACTACAGGTTCCTGCGGCGGCGGCGAGGCTGAACGCCGCGGCGGTCGCCCGGCCACTGCCGCCGGTCGCCCCGGCTGGGGCCGCGGCGCTGCCGGCCGCTACTCGCTGGGGAACCGAAACTGGTTCGGCAACAGCTCGGCGAGGCTAGTGACGTGCCAGGAGGAGCCGTCCGGCGTCCCCAGCACCACCGGCATCTCGGCGGCAAACTCGGCGAGGACCTGGCGGCAGGCGCCGCAGGGGGGTAGGTGGTCGGTGTCCCCCACCACCGCCACCGCAACGGGGCGCGCCCCGGCGGCCACCGCGGCGGCCACGGCGTGGCGCTCGGCACAGACGGTGAGACCGAAGGAGCTGTTCTCCACGTTGCACCCCACGAAGACCCTGCCGTCCTCGGCGAGGACCGCAGCGCCCACCCGGAAGCGCGAGTAGGGGGCGTAGGCGTGCTCGCGAACGGCCTTGGCCGCTTCCACGAGCCTCCGGCAGGTGGCGGGCGCCAGCGTCACCGGCCGAGGCTAGCGCGAACCGCCGCGCTCCGCAAGGTCCTTCGCTGCCGCCCGGCGAGCGTGTAAGATGCGGGCGGGGGTTCGGTATGAGCGACGCGCCGGCTGGCGGGCAGAGGCCCCGGATTTCCGCCGTCATCACGACGTACAACGAGGAGCGCAACATTGGCGACTGCATCGAGTCGCTGCTGTGGTGCGACGAGATTGTCGTGGTCGATTCCTACTCCACCGACAAGACGCTGGACATCGTGCGCTCCTACCCCAAGGTCACGCTCCTGCAGCGCCGTTACCTGGGTTCGGCGTCCCAGAAGAACTGGGCGATGGACCAGACGAGCGGTGACTGGATCCTCATCTTCGACGCCGATGAGCGGTGCACCCCCGAACTGCAAGGGGAAATCCAGGCGCTCTTGGCCGCCGGGCCGCGGCACAACGCCTACACCATCAAGCGCCGGGTGTACTTCATGGACCGCGTCATCCGTTTTTCCGGCTGGCAGAACGACCGGGTGGTGCGGCTGGTGAAGCGGGGGGCGGGGCGCTACCCCAACCGGCGCGTGCACGCCGACATGGAGACGGACGGCCCCGCGCCGGTGCTGCGCAACCCCATGCTCCACTTCATGATCGAGTCCTTTGACCAGTACCTGCCGCGGATCGTCACCTACGGCTTCTGGGGCGCTGCCCAGGGGTGGAAAACCGGCAAGCGAGCGGGGTTCTTCGAGGTGTTCGTTCGGCCGACCTGGCGTTTCCTGCGCATGTACGTGTTCCAGCTTGGCGTCCTCGACGGGATGGCGGGGCTGGTGTTCTGCATGCTGCAGTCCTTCGGGACCTACCTCAAGTGGGCCATCCTCTGGGAGTGGCGGGCCAACGCCCGGCGCGGTCGCCCGCCGCGGCTGCCGGAGTTCGACGAGGACGAGGCGGTGTGGCGCTGGCAGGGTAGCGAGGGGCGGGAAGAGGCCCAGGGTACGGCGGCCCCGGCCGAGCGCTAGGGGGCGCTCCTCGGCGCCACGCGGTCGAGACGCGCGAGGAACCGCTGCGGGTCCTCGAAGCCGGTGAGCCGCCCTTCCCTCACCTCGGCGCCCCCGACGAAAAAGGCCACGGTGGGGACGCCGGCCACGGCGAACCGGGCCCGTACCGCATCGGTCTCGGCGTTGGCCGCGGTGAGGTCCACCTTGAAACGGGAAAACTCGGCCAGCCGGGCAGCCACGTCAGGGTGGGAAAAGGTGCGCTGGTCCAGCTCCTTGCACGGCAGGCACCAGTCCGCGTAAAAGTCCAGCACCACCGGTCCGCCAGCGGCGATGGCCGCCTCCACCTGGGCCGGGTCGAACGGCTGCCAGGCCAGGGAGGGGCCCACCGTGGCGGCGGGACGGGGCCAAAGGGCCACGGCGGCGGCCACCAGCGCTGCGCTCCCAAGCCGCATGAACCGGTCCACCGCCGCGTGCTCATGGGCCGGCCGCGCCACCACCAGCAGGTAGAGGCCGCCGAGGCCGAGAGCCGCCGCCAGGGTCCTGGCCCCCCACGGCGTCGGCAGCAGCGGTGACAGGAAATAGGCGGCCAGGCCAATCAGCAATACCCCGAAAAGCTGCCGCACGCCCAGCATCCAGGCGCCGGAAGAGGGGAGGCGGTCGATGGCGGAGGTGGAGACGGCAAGGAAGAGGTACGGCAGACCGAGTCCCACCGCCAACGCGAAGAAGAGGGAAAAGCCCAGGACCACGTCCTGGCGTTGCCCCACATAGGTCAGTAGCCCGAGCACGAAGGGACCGATACACGGGGCGGCGACGACCCCCACCACGAGACCCATGACGACGGCACCGAGGATCCCGGAACGCCCCCCCGACAGTTGCATGGCCCAGCTTGGGACGCGCAGCTCCCACAGGCCGAACATGGAGGCGGCCAGGGCCAGCATCACCACCACGATCCCCCCCACCACCCAGGGGGACTGGAGGGCAGCGCCAAAGAGCCTCCCCGTGAGGGCCGCGAGCACCCCCAGCGAGGAGTAGGTCACGGCCATCCCCACCACGTAGGCGACGGCCAGGGGCCAGACGCCGCCGCGGTTTTCTCGTTGCGCGGCGAAGAAGCCGACGGTGATGGGGATCAAAGGGTACACGCAGGGGGTGAGGTTGAGGGCCAAGCCGGCCACGAACGCGAGCAGGAGCTGGAGAACGAGCCCCCTGCCGGCAAAGGGGTTGGCCGGGGCTGCCTCGCCCGGCGTCGAGGCGGCAGAAGCGGCGCTGCCGCTGGACCCCCCGCCGGTGGCGGGCGCGCCGCTCAGTGGCACCGAAACCGTCACCGAGGTGGGCGGGAGGCACTGCACGTCGTTGCAGGCCTGGGCGGTGAAGGCCAGCGCGAGGGCGGCGGGCCACGTGGCCCCCTCCGCGGGGCGAACGCGAACCGTGACGGTGAACCGCCCTTCCAGCACCGCCACCCGATCCTCGCTGAAGGAAAACCTCGCCAGCCGGTGGCGGGGGAAGCGGGGCGGCTCGGCCTGCCACCCCGGCGGCAGGTCGAGGGCGAGCGTCGTGGGGACCAGGAAGGGGTCGAGGGGGGTGGCGGAGTTGATGTGCCAGCCATCCTCCACGTCCACGGTGACGGCCAGCGTGGCCCACTGTCCAGGGCGGGGCCCGCCCCCTTCCCAGGCGGCGGACACGGAAAACACCGGGGCGACATCGGCGGCAGCGAGGCGGACGACGGTGAGCAGGGACACGGCAAGGAGTGCGCGGCGCACAAGACCTCCTCGGTCGCTAACCCGAGCGACGGCGGCGATATTCTGCACCATCCGCCGGCACGGGCCACCGTGCTGCTGGGGCCGAGCCAGGCGCAACCGGCCGGCGGCGTGCTGGCTGACAGTCCTGCTAGGATGGAGTGGTACCGGTGGGGCCGGGAGGGGACCATGCGGCGGATCGGAGTCGTCGGGGCAGTGGGGGTGGCGGTGCTGGCGCTCGTGGCGCTCCAGGCAAGCGGGGGTGCCAGTTTCGTTGGTGCTGCGCGTTGCAAGGTCTGCCACAAGCTTCAGTTCGACTCTTGGGCCGCGACCCCCCACGCGAAAGCCACCGACACCGCCAGGGGGTCGTCCCGCTGGCCCTTCGGGCCGGAGTGCTTGAGATGCCACGCCACCAACCGGGACGAGGCGCTGCCGGGGGTGCAGTGCGAGGCCTGCCACGGCCCCGGCTCCAACTACCAGTCGATGCAGATCATGAAGGACCGCCAGAAGGCGTTGGCCGCCGGGCTGGTGATCCCCACCCAGGCCACCTGCGACGGGTGTCACGACGGAAAGGACCACCACACCCGCGTGATGCTCGACCGCAGCACCGTGCACGCCCACAAGAACTGACGCCCCTGTCGGGGACTACCACGCCACCGGCACCTTGATGGGGGCGCCGGAGTGGCGGGACACGAGCACGAAGCGGTTGCGCTTGCCGAACAGGTAGAGATCGCGGGTGAGGCGCACGTCGTCGGTGCAGTAGCGCTCGATGAGGTCGAGGCGCCCCTCCCGGTACCACTGGAGGGCCTGCAGCCCGTCGGCGGTCTTCTCTGTGCCCAGGGTGGCCTTGAGGACCGAGTCCAGCTTGGGACGGAACCCGAGCTGGTTCTGGAGCTCCACCATGATGTCCAAGGTCGGTATGCGCTCGAGCTCGACGTCGACGTACCCTTTGAGGACCTCGTAGTCGAAGCCCAGGAGGTTGTAGCCGATCACCAACTCGGCCCCGGTCAGGACCTCCACCAGCCGCGCCACGTCGCGCTCGAAGTACGCGGTGAAGGTTTCATCCTTAAACGACCAGACGATGCCCACCGACAGACCCAGCTGCCGGGTCTGGAGACGCCCGCCCACGTCCTGAAAGGCCCGCTGCGTCTCCAGGTCGAAGACGAGCACGTTGCGACCGAGGGGGGCGCTGCGGCTGTCGTTGTCCTCGAAGAGACTGAGCTGGCCGGTCCACTCGTCGCTGTGCTGGCGTTTCACTGGCCCTCCACGGTGAGGGGAAGTGTACCATGCCGGCATGGCAGTGCTGGAACTGTTGCCGCCGAGGACCGTTCCCGGCCGGGAAGCGACGCGCTTCCGGCCCTGGGTGGAGGTCTCGGCGTTGGCCAGGGTGGACGTGCCCGTCTGGCGGCACGCCGAGGAGCTGTGGCTGCACACCGCGGCGCCGGCGGTGGGTCGAGGGGTGGCGCTCGACCGCGCCGTGCCGTTCTCGCCGGGGCGGCGGGCCCGGACACCCGGGGAGCCGCGGCCGGAACAACGGGACGGCGAGTGCGTCCTGGACGCCGCGGAGGCCGAGGCCGTGGCGCTCGCCATGCTGGGAACGGTGCGGCGGACGCTGTATCGCCAACCCGAGGTGGGGGCGGTGTCGCGTCTGGGCGAGTCAGCGGTCGCGTTCCGCAGGCGGGTGCTGGCGGCGGCTGCGCCGCTGGTGCGGCAGCGGGGCCGGGACGAGGCGCTGGCTGCCGCGCTCGCGCGGCTGGCCGCCTCCATCGAGGAACGGCAGCTGGAAGCTGGCGAGCTCTCGGTGCAGCGCCTGCTGGTCGGGGTGGTCTGGTACCCGGCGGAGGAGACCCCGGGCTGCGCCAGCGACGACTTGATGCTGACCGGAGCGCCGGTGCCGTGGCGGTGAAGGGGAGCCGTCGCCGCAGCGGGTCGGGGGAAGGCAGCGGTGCGCTGGGCGAGCTGCGCGAGCGGGCCGCCCAGGCGCCGGAGAGCCCCGGTGTGTACCAGTTCCTCGATCGGCGCGGCACGGTCCTCTACGTGGGCAAGGCCAAGCAGTTGAGGCGCCGGGTCCTGTCGTACTTTTCCCGGGAGCCGAGCGGCAAGACGGCGGCCATGCTGGAGCGGGCGCGGCGGCTCGAGTTCATCGTCACGAGCACGGAGATGGAGGCGCTCATCCTGGAGAACCGCCTCATCAAGCGCCACCGCCCCCGCTACAACATCACCCTGCGCGACGACAAGACGTACCCCTACGTGAAGCTCACCACCGGCGAGGCCTGGCCGCGCGCCCTCCTCACCCGCCGGGTCCTGGACGACGGCCATGCTTACTTCGGGCCGTTCCTCGGCCACGGCATGGCGGCACGGGTGATGGATCTGATCCGCACCCGAACCCAGGTCCGTACCTGCTCGCTGACCATCGACGGCACCCTGCCGCGGCCGTGCATCTACCACGACCTCGGCGCCTGCCTCGCGCCGTGCGTGGCCGGGATGACCACCCCGGAGGAGTACGCCGCCGCGGTGGACGAGGTGGTGCTGCTGTTGGAGGGGCGGCACCGGGAGTTGGCGCCCCGCCTGGAGGCGCAGATGTGGCGGGCGGCGGAGCGCTCGGAGTTCGAGCGGGCCGCCCGGTATCGGGACTGGTTGCGGCTTCTCGACGAGCTGGCTCAGGGTCAGCACGTGGAGGTGGCCGGTTCCGGATCCCGGGACGTGGTGGGAGTCGCGGGGGACGGGCACGACCTCACCGCGGTGGTGCTGCTCTACCGGGACGGCCGGCTGGTGGACAAGCGGGAGTTTCACTGGGAGGGGGTGGACGCTCTTCCCGACGGCGTCTTCCTCGCCTCCTTTCTGGCTCAGTACTACGAGGCGAACCCGGTAATCCCCGAGCGCGTCGAGGTGCCGGTGGCGCCAGCGGGGGCGAGGGTCCTGACGGAGTTTCTGCGGGAGAGGCGTGGCGCCTCCGTGGTGATTGCCGTGCCCAGGCGCGGGCGGGCGAGCCGCTTCGCCGCGCTGGCCAAGGCCAACGCAGAGCAGAGCTTCCGGCTGCGGTTCAGGCAGCCGCGTGCAGCCGCCGAGCGAACGGCCCGGCGCTTGGCGGAGTTGCTCGGTCTCCCCCGGCCGGTGGGGCGCATCGAGTGCCTCGACGTGTCCCACACCTTTGGCGAGGCCCAGGTGGCGTCGCTGGTGGTGTGGGAGGAGGGGAGGCTCTGCAAGGGCGAGTACCGCACCTTCAACGTGCGCTCGGGACAGCAGGCCAACGACGTGGCGGCCATGGCCGAGGCGGTGACGCGCCGCTATCGCCGCCGCGCGGCGGAGGGTGCCAGGTTGCCGGACCTGGTGGTGGTGGACGGGGGCGTGCCACAGCTCCGCGCCGCTCAGCGCGCCCTGGCGGGGGTGGGGGTGGCGGTTCCGGTGGCGGCGCTCGCCAAGTCGTTCGAGGAGATCGTGACCGAGCACCGGCCCCCCCTCCACCTGGAGGCCAACGACCCGGTGCGGCTCCTCCTCCAGTCCCTCCGGGACGAGGCGCACCGGCTCGCTGTGACGCGGCACCGGCGGCGCCGGCGGGCCCGGCGGCTGGCCACCCAACTCCTCGCCGTGCCCGGTGTCGGGCCGGCCCGGGCCGCGCGGCTCCTGTCAGTCTTCGGTTCGCTGGACGGGGTGCGCCGGGCCAGCCGCGACGAGCTGGCCGCCGCCGTGGGTCCGGCAGTGGCGAGTCGCGTGTGGCAGAGTCTCCACCCGGAGGGGGGCGGCCTTTGACGGCGAAAGGGAGTCGCGCTACTGTGTCAGCCATGCGGACGCTGCCGGCTGCGTTGCAGCTGTCGTTGTGGATCGGGCGCAAGGGCAAGGGTGTGGCCCGTTTGCGCTTTAGCGGGCAGGAAGTCGCGCTCACTGTGAGCGCCCTGCAGATCGTGGCGGTGGAGGGCGACGACGGCGATCGGCTTGCGGCTGGTCTGGGGCTCACCGAGCGCGGAGAGTGGTTCGCCGAGGCGCGACGGGCGGTGGCCCAGGGGCAAGTGACCCAGGCCGAGGCCAACGCCGTGGTGAAGCGGGCCGTGGCGGAGAGCCTGCGGTCCTTCCTCCTCGACCCCACCGCCGAGGTGAGCTTCGAACCCGGCGGAGAGGTAAAGGAGGGGGAGCTGGCCATCTCCTTCCCGCACCTCATGGTGGAGCTGGTGCTGGGTCCGGGCGGCACCGAGCTCCTGCCGGTGCTGCTGCCGGACCCCAGCGTGGTGCTGCGCCGCTTGCCGGACTTTCCTCGCCGGGTGGGCGCTCTCGGTCTCACCGAGGAGGGGATGGCCATCCTCGCCAAGGTGGACGATCGCCGCACAGCCAACGACATCGCGCAGCCTTCGCCGCACGGCGCCGAGACGGTGCTGCTCCTGCTCGCTGCGGCCCTGGCCGCCGGTATCATCGAGGCAGTCCCTCCTTTGCCCGAGTTGCCCTTGCAGAAGGACGAGGCGCCTCTACCACCGCCGCGCCGCCGGCGCCGCCGTTGGCTGCCGTGGGTGGCGGCGCTGCTGGTACTGGGTGCGGCGGCCGCCTACCTGGCGCTCGCCCGCCCCTGGCAAGCTGCGGGCCGGGCGGGCAGCGGTGGTCCGTGGGCGGTGGCGGTGGACGGGGGGTGCCAACCGGCCGAGGTGGAACGGCTGTACCGCCGTCAGGAGAAGGCGCCCGACGCGTTGCAAGTGGTGCCGTTCGGGGTGGGCCAGGAACAGTGTTTCCGCCTCGCCTGGGGCCATTTTGCCTCGAAGGAGGAGGCCGAATCCGCGGTCGACCGCGTGCCCGCCGACCTCCTGGCCCGGGGCTTCGTCCCTCACGCCGTGTTCGTGACCGACGCCGGGGCCACGCCTCGCCGCTAGCGCCGGCAGGCAGGGCGCTGGCCGGCGAGGCGCCCTTGCGTTCCCGCTCCAGACGCGGCACAATCTCGCGACGATGACTGCAGGTAACGGGCGCGAGGGGACCATCGGCCGCGGCCAGTTTGCCGCCGTCTTGCGCAGTCTCGTCGCCAACCTCACCGACGGTCGACTGGAGGTCCGCACCGGTGATGCCCGGCGCTCGCTGTGGATCGACGCGGGGCAGGTGCGGGCGGTGGTCTCCGACCGCGAGGAGGAGAAGCTGGGGCGCTGGCTCGTCACTCGCGGTGTGCTGGATCCAGGCGCCATGGCGGTGGCTCTGCTGCGGCAACCCGAAGGGGTGCGTTTCGGCGCCCATCTGGTTCAGGAGGGGCTGCTGGAGGTGGGACGCCTTCAGGAGGAGCTCGAAGCTCTTGCCGTGACCATCGTCTCGCGGCTCATCCTGCCTCCCTGCAGCTACACCTTCTTCCCCGACGAGCGGCTCCCTCTGGATACGGCCACCCTGGAGATGACCACGGCGTCGCTTATCGTGGCCGCAGTGCGAAAGGTTGACGACATCGCCGGCCTCGACAACTTCATCGAGCCGCTCCACTACTTGCGCGAGTGCGAGGACGCTCTGCTCCGGTTCCAGCGCGTGGCCCTCAACCCCCACGAGGCGTACCTCCTGTCCCGGATCGACGGGACCCGGACGGCGGTGCAGCTGCGCCGGGTGGCGCCCCTGCCAGAGGACGAGTTCGTCCGGTCGCTGGCGGCGCTGTTGGCGGCGGGTGTGGTGGAGGCCACGCTCCAGCCGGTGGCAAAAGCCATCTACTGCCCGCCTCCGAGCTCCGAGCCGGAGCGCAACGGCAACGGGGCTTTGCAGTTCAGCCGCCGCGAACAGCGCGAACAGGAGGACGTGCTGCGACTCGCCCGCGAGCTGCCGAGCCGCGACCTCTACCAGCGGCTCGGGCTGACCCCTGGCGCCACCCAGACGCAGATCGAGCAGCGGTACCTGGAGCGGGCCAAGCTCTACCATCCAGACCGCGCCAACGAGCCCCACCTGCGGCTGCTGCGACGGGAGCTGGCCAGCATTCAAACCGCGCTCCGCCAGGCCTACGAAACGCTGAGCAACCCCGAGCGGCGGGCCGGCTACGACGAGGAAATGCGGCTCAGGCGGGAGCGGTTCGGTGGTGGCGCCGACGACGAGGGCGAGCGGCAAGAGGCACGGCTGGCGGTGGCGCGGGCCAACGTCCGACGGGCCCAGGAGGCGGTGCGCGCCGGCGACGTGGGGCTTGCCGTGCAGCTTCTCGACCAGGCGGTCCGCTTCGATCCCCAGCCCGAGAGCCTCTTTCTCCTGGCGAAGCTGGAGTTCAAGAACCCCATGTGGACGCAGCGCGGCCTCGACCACCTGCGCCAGGCCGTCACCGTCGCCCCCACCTTCACCGACGCCTGGCTGGAGCTGGCCCGCTTCTGGGCCCGGCGGGGGCGGGCCGATCGGGCGAGCCAGTGCCTCGATCGCATCCTCGTCTACGACCCCCGCAACGCCGACGCCCTGGCCGAGAAGGCCGCGCTGAAAGGGGGGTCCTGACCGACCACCCGGTGGAGGAGCAGAGAACCCGTGCCCTGGGTGCTGGACGGGAACAACCTTGCCGGCGGGAGTCGCCGCGGGCCGGTCCGCCGGGCGGCGTTGAGCCTGGCCCGGCAGCAGCGGGTGCGCGTGGTGGTCTTCTTCGACGGGGAGCCGCCGTCGGGGGTGCCGGGGGTGGAGCGCCTGGGGGCCGTGGAGGTCCGGTACGTCCGCAACGCCGATGCCGCCATCACCGCGCTGGTGGCGGGAGGCAGCGGGTTTCGCGTGGCCACCGACGACCGCGCTTTGGCGGCCAAGCTTCGCGCCGCCGGGGCCGAGGTGGTGGGGAGCGCTACGTTCTGGGAGCGGGTGAGCGAGGCGGAGTCGAGGCGCGCTGGCGAGAGCGGGGAGGAAAAGCCGTTCTCGCTCGATCTGGACGCCGCGATTCAACGCCTTCCCGAAGCTCCGGGTCGGGTGCCGCGGCGGCGGCCCGGGCGCCGGCGGATGCGCTAAACTAAGTAAAGCACCGGGGGGAGCTGGCGCTCGCCGCGCGACAGCGCGGAGGAAAGTCCGGACTCCAGGTGGAGGCACGCTGGGTAACGCCCAGCCGCGGCAACGCGAGGGAAAGTGCCACAGAAAACATACCGCCCCGCACCACTTCCCCTCCGGAAGGGCGGTCTCGCCCGGTCGGCAGGAACGAAGGGCGGCGCAGTGGTGAGAGTTTCCGTGGGGGAAGTGGTGCGGGGTAAGGGTGAAAAGGTGGGGTAAGAGCCCACCGCCCGAGCCGCGAGGCGAGGGGCACGGCAAACCCCGTGCGGAGCAAGGCCAAATAGGGGGACCGACGGGCTCCACCACCGGTCCCGCCCGCCGCCAGGCGGGTGGGGGGTCCCCGGGTGGGCCGCTCGAGCCGGCCGGCAACGGCGCGGCCAGATGAATGAGCGCCGCCCGCTCCCGCGAGCGGGCACAGAATCCGGCTTACCGCTCCCCCCGGTGCTCACGTCCCGGCGATGCTCGCGTCAGCCCAGACGGCGCCGGAAACGGGCTCGCGCCAACGCCAGGATGGCGATGGCCATGACCGAGAGGGCGACGAACTCCGGCCAGAGGACGGCGAACCCGACCCCTTTGAGGAACACGCCGCGCAGGATGGTGACGTAGTAGCGCAGCGGCACCAGGTACGTGGCCAGCTGGAAGGGGACCGGCATGTTCTGGATCGGGAAGATGAATCCGGACAGGTAGATCTGCGGCAACATGAAGACCAGCGCCGACAACATCATGGCCTGTTGCTGGGTGCGGGCGAGGGTGGAGACCAAAAGCCCCAGTCCCAGCGTGCAGGCGAAGAACGGTACGGTGAGGATCGCCAGCTCCAGCAGGGAGCCGCGCAGCGGCACGCGGAACCAGAACAGCGCCACCGGCAGGGCGGTGACGATCTGGACGGTGGCCACCATCGCGTAGGGGACCAGCTTGCCGAGGATGATCTCCAGTGGGGTCAGAGGGGTGACGAGGAGCTGCTCCATCGTGCCCACCTCCCCCTCCCGCACCAGCGCCATGGAGGTCAACATCATCGACATCACCATGAGGATGAGGGCGAGCACCCCGGGCACCATGAAGTTGCGCGACACGAGGTCGGGGTTGTAGCGCACGGTGGGTCGCAGTTCAACGGCCGGCACGGCGCCGCGCTGGCCGGACCGCGACTGAAGCACGGCAGCGGCGTAGGCCAGGCCGATGGTGCCGCTCGTGGCGTCGGCACCGTCGGCCACGATCTGCACGGTGCGAGGGGTCGTCCGGTCCAGCTCCGCCGCGAACCCCGCCGGCACGGTGAGGACGAGCCGCGCTGTGCCGCGCTCGAGCAGCGGGGCCGCCTCGGGAAACCCGGCGGGGGCAGCCACAAGACGGAAGTAGCGTGAGGCGGTGAAAGCGCGCACCAAATCGCGGCTTTCGGCGGTGCGATCCAGATCCACCACCGCCAGTTCCACCTGCTTGACGTCGGTGGTCGCGGCATACCCCAGGATCACGAGCTGAAACACCGGCGCCACGAAGAGAAGGGGGAGGATCTTTGGGTCCCGGCGGAGTTGCGACAGCTCCTTCTTGATGAAGGCGAGGAGCGTGCTCACGGCAGGCCTCCTCGGGAGCGTGCCCGGTGTTGTGCCGAAGGCCTCATCACAGGCTCCGTATCGCCCGCACCGTGGCCAGCGTCAGGGCGACGGCGCCGAACACGACCAGTGCTGCGGCCTGCGGCCACCAGACGTCGGCGCCGGCGCCCTTGAGGACGATGGCCCGCAGGGCGGCGAGGAAGTAGCGGGCGGGGACGATGTGGGTGACGAGCTGGATGACCCGCGGCATGGACGAGATGGGAAAGATGAACCCGGACAGCAACAGCGTCGGGAGCATCGAGGTGAGGAGCCCCATCTGGAACGCCACCTGCTGGCTCTCCGCCAGGGTCGAGATGAGCACCCCCCAGGCGAGGCCGCCGATGAGGAAGAGCAGCGTGACCCCGGCCAAGTGGAGCAACGAGCCGCGGATCGGCACGCCGAAGAGCGCCCAGGCGAGGGCCAGGGAACCGCTCGCCGCGGCGGCGCCTACCGCCAGGTACGGGGCGGTCTTGCCCAGCAGTAGCTCGACGGCGCGCAGCGGCGAGGCGCGCAGCGACTCCATGGTGCCCCGCTCCTTCTCCCGCACCACCGCGAGAGCCGTGGCCACCACCGAGGTGACCATGAGAATGAAGGCCAGAAGTCCCGGCACGAGAAAACGGGAGGAGGCAAGGTCGGGGTTGTACCAGACCACCGTCCGGGGCACCACCGGCGCCACCACACTGGCCGCGGCGATGCGCGGGCTGCGCGCGGCCACGATCTGCGCCGCGTAGGCCAGCACCGTGGTGGCGGTTCGGGAGTCGGAACCGTCCAGCAGGAACTGGACGGAGGTGGAACGCCCCGCTGCCAGGGCAGCGGCGAACCCTGTGGGCACCACCAGGGCGGCCTGGGCCCGACCGGTGTCGAAGAGGGGTGGCAGCGCCCGCTGGTCGGCGGCCGTGGCCACCAGGTCGAAGTACCCGGAGGCAAGGAAGGCGTCGCGCAGCTCCCGCGCCGCCCTGGTGCCGTCCAGGTCCACCACGGCGAGACGGATGTGCCGCACGTCGAAGGACAGGGCGTACCCGTAGATGAGGAGGAGCAGCATGGGCATGCCCACCAGCGACAGCAGGGTTCGCCAGTCCCGCCGCAGATGGAGGAACTCCTTCACCGCGATGGCCAGAGCCCGGCGGATCACCGGCCTGCCTCCGATGCGTCGTCGTGCTGGCCGGGACCGCCCCCGGCCAAACGGATGGTGCGGATGAAGGCGTCCTCCAGCGACGGCGGGATTGCCGTGATGCGCACGTCGCCGAACCCGGCGGCGGCGAGGCTTGCCGCCACCTCGTCGCGGCGCCCCGGATGGTCCACCACCACATGCACCGCCTCGCCAAAGAGGGCGGCGTCTCGCACCCCGCTCAGGCGCTCGAGGCAAGCCATGGCCGAGGCCGGTGCGGGCCCGCGAATCTCCAGGAGTGTCCCGGGGGGAAAGGCGCCGGTGATGGCGGGGACGGTGTCGAGGGCGAGGAGCTGGCCAGCGTGCATGAGCGCCACCCGGTGGCAGCGTTCGGCCTCGTCCATGGCGTGGGTGGTGACGAACACGGTGGTGCCGGAACCTGCCAGCGCTTCGATGAGATCAAAGAAGCGGCGCCGCGCCTCGGGATCCACGCCGCTCGTCGGCTCGTCCAGGAACACCACCGCCGGCTCGTGGAGGAGCGCGGCGGCAAGGGCCAGGCGCTGGCGAAAGCCCAGCGGCAGCCCGGCCACCAGGGCATTGCGGCGATCCTCCAGGCCCGCCATGGCGAGAGCCCACCGGCTTCGCTCCCGCTGACGCGCCGGCGGCAGCCGGTAGGCCGCGCCCCAGAAGGCCAGGTTCTCCGCCACCGTGAGGTCGGTGTAGAGGGAAAAGCGCTGCGACATGTAGCCGATGCGCCGCTTGAGCTCCGCCGTCTGGCGGACCGGGTCGAGGCCCAACACGGTGGCGGAGCCCGAGGTGGGGGCCAGCAGCCCGCAGAGCATGCGAATGGTGGTGGTCTTGCCGGCGCCGTTGGAGCCGAGGAAACCGAAGATCTCGCCGGCGGCGACGCTAAAGGAGACGTTGTCCACGGCAGTGAAGCGACCGAAGCGGCGGGTGAGCCGGTCGGCAACGACGGTGACAGACGTGCTCACCGCCCCGCGACCCTCGCCAGGCGGGCGGCCGCCACCCACGCGCCGGCCCGGCTGTCGATGCGTTGCTGCTGGGCGCTGGCCAAGTCTGCCTGGGCGTCGAGAACCTCCAGCACCACGGCGAGACCGGCCTCGAGACGCTGGCGACTGGCCTCTTCCCGGGCCGCGGCCGCCCGTTCGGCCTGGTCCGCCGCCGCCGCGGTGGCCAGGGCCGCCAGCAATTCCTGGTGCGCCACTTCCACCTCCAGGAGCACGGTGCGCGCCAGCTCCTCCCGCTCGGCAGCCCCGGCGCGGGCGAGGGCCTGGGCGGCGCGCAGCTCGGCTTTGCGGCGGCCGCCGTCGAACAGCGTCCAACCCAGGTTGAGGCCCACACTCCAGCTGTCGTGCCACTCCTCGGCGAGGGGGAAGTAGCGGGCGTTGGGGCGCGCCATCTCCCAGGCGGCGGTGGCGGTGAGGGAGGGGCGGGCAGCGGCGCGGGCCAGGGTCTCGCCGGCCTCCAGGGAAGCTAATCGGGCGGCGGCGCGGGTCAACTCCGCCCGACGCGCGAGGGCCTCCCCTTGGAGATCCGAGAGCGATGGGGGACGTGGCGGGAGGGGCAGTTCGCCGCGGTCGGCCAGCTCCACGATCTCGTCGGCAGCGAGGAGGAGCAGGGAGCGAAGCTGCGCCATGGCGACGGTGCGGGCCTTCTCGGCCACCAGCCGCGCGACCTGGGCGCTGGCGAGGCGGGCCTGGGCGGCCAGGACATCGGCGTTCACCACCATGCCAGCGTCGAACATCGCCTGGGTGTCGGCCACCAGGCGGCGAGCACGCTCCTCGGCGGCTGCCGCAGCGTCCACCGAGGCGGTGGCCCGCACCGCTTCCCAGTACGCGAGTCGGGCGGCCAGGGTGAGGTCCGCCTCCACCTGGAGGCGCAACGCCTCGCTGCCGTCCAGTTCGTGCCGCGCCCGTTGGCGTTCAGCCTGGATCGCTCCGCCGGCGTAGAGTCGTTGCTGCACCTGGAGGGTGGCCGCGTAGACGTTTTCGATAGACGGGAACAGCACGAGGTTGCCCGCGGCCGGACTGGGCGAGGGGATGGCGAACTCGGGTACGGCGCTGCGCCGGGCCAGGCTGACCGCCCCGGCCACCGTGGGCAGGGCAGCAGCATCGGCGGCGGTGCTGGCTTCCCGGGCGGCGTCGCGGCGGGCCACCGCGGCGGCGACCGCTGGTGCCGCCCGTACCGCCCGGGCGGCGGCGGCGTCAGCATCCAGGTGGATCACCTCGGCGGCAAGGGGTGCGGCGGCCGCCACCGCCGCCACCAGGGCCAGCGTGTGCGGGCCGCGGGGCGGGTGGCGGAGGGGTCCGGAGCGAGGGCGGAGCGTGAGGTTCATGCGGCCTCCCCGCGGGGGATCCCCGCCTGGCGAAGGAGGGAGAGAAAGGCGTCCTCCAGCGACGGTGGCGCAGGGCGAGCCTCCGCCACGGCGACGCCGGCGGTGATGAGGGCCGCCACCAGGGTGGACGGGTCGGTGGCGGCCGGGTCAAAGCGGATGTGGACGGCGGCGCCGAAGGGCTGGGCGTCCAGTACGCCGGGCAACGCGGGAGCGGTGGCGGCGAGGAGCGTGCGGGGCGAGCCGGTGACGCGCAGCACCGTACCGGGGGCCAGGGCGCGGAGCTGGGCCGGGGTCCCCGCGGCGAGAACGCGGCCGGCGTGCACGAGGAGGACCCGCGAGCAGCGCTCCGCCTCGTCCAGGTAGGGGGTGGCCACGAGGAGGGTGAGCCCCTCCGCCACCAGATCGGCGAGGAGTCGCCAGAACTCGCGGCGGCTGACGGGATCCACGCCGGTGGTGGGTTCGTCGAGGATGAGGAGTTCCGGGGCGTGCATGAGGCTGCAGGCCAGGGCCAGCTTCTGCTTCATGCCGCCGGAGAGCTGGTCGGCGGGGCGGTCGGCGAAGGGGGCGAGCTGGACGCGGGCAAGGAGAGCTTCCTTACGCGCCCGCCAGTCGCGGACCCCGCGCAAGCGGGCAAAGAAGCGGATGTTCTCGTCCACCGTGAGGTCACCGTAAAGAGCGAAGCGCTGGGGGAGGTAGCCCACCCGTTCCAGGAGGGCGCGGCGGCTCGTCCAAACGGGCATCCCAAAGACGTGCACCTGGCCGGCAGCGGCTCGTTGCAGGCCGGCGATCACGCGCAAGATGGAGGTCTTGCCGGCGCCGTCGGGCCCAATGAGACCGAGGACCTCCCCCTGCCCGAGGTGGAGATCCACGTCCGTCACCGCCGCGTGGGTGCCGTAGCGCACGGTGAGGTGGCGGGCACTGGCCACCTCCGTGGGCAGCGGGTTCGGCGCGGGAGGGGGCGTGGTGGCGTGGGGGGGGTGGGTGCTCATGGGCGTCCCCCGATGGGGCTGCCGGGCTTGCCGGCAGGGGGGAGGATGGCATCGGCGGGCATGCCGGGCTTGAAGATGCCGCGGGGGTTGTCGAGGGAGAGCTTGACGCGAAAGACGAGGGTGGCTCGCTCCTCGGGGGTTTGCACGTTCTTGGGGGTGAACTCGGCCACTGGCGAGACGAAGGAGACGGTGGCGGGGAACGACCCGTCGTGGCCGTCCACGGTGACGGTGGCCCGCTGGCCGATGGCAACGCGGGCCAGCGACGGCTCGTCCAGGAAGACCGTCAGGTAGGGGTGGGAGAGGTCGGTGAGGACGGCGAGGGTCGCGCCGGGGGGGAGCACCTCGCCGGGTTCCGCCGCGCGGGCAGTGATGACACCGTCGCAGGGGGCGAGGACGGTGGCCTCGCTGATGCGGTGTTCGATGGCGGCCACGCTGGCGGCAAGGGCGGTGACGCGAGCCCTGGCGGCGTCGATCTCTTCCCGTCGCGGCCCGGCGCGAAGCTTGTCGTGCTGGGCCTGGGCGGCGGCCGCGCGGCGGCGAGCCACGTCCAGGCGAGTGGCCGCGTCGTCCCTGGCCTTGGCGGTGGCGGCACCCCGGGCGGCCAGGGTGGCGAGGCGAGCCAGGTCGCGCTCAGCGGCCTCCACCTCGGCGACGGCTGCGGCGAGCTGCTCGGCGGCCTGACGGAGGTCCTCCTCGCGACTCCCGGCCAGGAGGAGGCGAAGCTGCGCCTCGGCGGCCGCCTGCTCGGCACGGGCTCTCGCGAGCTCGCGCTCCAGCTCGGTGGTGTCGAAGCGGGCCACCACCTCGCCGGCGCGCACCACGTCCCCCTCCGTGAACGGCAGAGCGAGGAGCTTGCCGCCCACGGTGGCGGCCAGCCGCACCTCGGTGGCCTCGATGTGACCGGAGGCACGGATGGCGGCTGGTTCGGTCTGCCGCCGACAGGCGGAGGGGAACAGCGCCAGGCTTGCGCTGGCGATGGCCACGGTGAGTGCGGCCCCGGCAGTGGGGGGTCTGGTCATGGCAGGTCTCCCGGGTTGGGTCGAGCAGCGATGCCGTAGAGCAAGATGTCGGTGATTTCGGCGGCGGCAGCCTCCGCACCGTCCAGCGGGGGGAGGTCGGCGCCGTGGGCTGCCAGGCGATCGCGCAGACGCAGGGCGTTGGCGAAGAACACGACGCTCCCCACCACGAGGATATGGGCAAGCACCGGGTTCACGTCGCGGAACTGGCCGGCTCGCCGCCCCTCGGCCACGATCTCCCGCGTCACCCCAAGAAGCCGCACCATGCGGGCGGTCACCTCGGGGGGCAGGTTGGCAGCCCCGGCCGCCAACTCCCGCAGCATGATGCGGGGGTACTCGGGGCGCCGGAAGGCTACCGCCACCAGGCCCTGCTGGAAACCTGCCAGACGCTCCGCGGGGGAGGCGGCAACGGCCAGCCTGGCGGCCACCTCGCCCTCCACCTCGGCGAGGAAACTCGACACCACCTCGGTGTAGAGGCGCGCCTTGTCGCCCACGTGGTAGTACAGCATGGCCTTGTTGACGCCGGCTCGGCGGGCAATCTCGTCCACGCCGGCGCCGGCGAACCCCGCCTCCGCAAACACCTCTTCCGCGGCCCGCAGGATCGCAGCGCGTTGGGGGGACTCGTTGGCGGTAGGACGTGGCATGCTGTCTCCAACTAACCGGTCGGTTCAACCGACAAGTTAGTTATAAGGCCCTGGCGTAGGGTTGTCAAGCCCCCAGGCCCGTGGGATGTCGCAAGCCAGGAGGAGGGGGGGCGACGTGCGTGTGGACCGTCCCCGTGAGAGGAAGGGCGCCCTGCATCGGTTGCTGCCAGGGTCCCCCCACCCAGAGCCGCCTGTGGCCGTGCCGCCGGGACCCGCGGCGCCGCAGGGTGAAGCGCTTCAGCCCCGGTGCATCCGGCCGCGAGCCAGCGAGGCAGCGGTGCCGAGGCCGCAGAGCGCGGCAAAGAGCAGGAAGGCGACGTGGTTGCTGCGGACCAGGGTGGCGGCAGAGGCGGTGGAGACCGGTTCGCTGCCGAAGAAGTGGGAGAACAGCAAGGCCACGACGACGAGACTCGCGGCCTGCCCGACCAACCGCATGGTGGAGAGCGTCGCCGAGCCCACCCCATAGTGGGCGCGCTCCACCGCGCTCATCACCGCGTTGGTGTTGGGCGAGGAAAAGAGCCCGAAACCCGCACCCACCAGCAGGAGCGGCGCCACCACACGGGTCACCCCGCCACCCGCGGCGACGGCCGACAGCGCCACCAGGCCGGCGGAGGTGAGCAGCATGCCGGCGCTGGCCACGAGCCGGGGCTCGAGGCGATCGGAGACCCAGCCGGCAAGGGGGGAGAGGACCGTCATCACCGCTGGTTGCGTCAGCAGCACGAAGCCGGCGGCCTGCGGCCCGAGTCCCAGGACGATCTGGAGGTGCAGGGAGATCAGGAACGACACGCCGAAGGTGGCGGCGTAATGGATGAGCGCTGCCACGTTGGAAAAGGCAAAGACCGGGTTGCGGAACAACGCCAAGTCGAGGAGCGGGGACGGTGCCGACGCCTGTCGCACCAGGAAGAGAACCAGCCCCGCCACGGCCAGCGGCAGCAGCCAGCGGCCTCGCCCCAGGGCGCGCCAGGCCGACAGCGAGGCCATGAGGGTCGCCAGGGACAGGGTGTAGGCGGCTGCCCCCACCAAGTCGAAGCGACCGTCGGCCTGTCGCCACTCGCCGCGCACGCCCAGGCGCATGCCCAGACCCACCGCGGCGCTCACCGCGGCGCTGGCCAGGAAGATGGCGCGCCAGCCCAGGTGCTGCGTGAGGAAGCCGCCCACCACCGGCCCCACGGTGAGGCCGGCGTACACGGCGCCGGTGGCGATCCCCAGGGCCTTGCCGCGGCTCGTGACCGGGACCACGGAGATGAGGATCGCCATGCCGGTGGCAAAGCCAAAAGCCGCGCTGGCCCCCTGGAGGAAGCGCACCACCACCAGAGCCGGGGCGGAGGGGGCCAGGGCGCACCCCAGCGAGGCCAGAGCGTGGGCGAACATGCCGGCGACGAAGACGCGCCTGCGCCCCACCAGATCGGCGAGGCGCCCGAAGGGGAGCAGGAAGGAGGCCGAGGCCACCAGGTAGGCGCCGACGATCCAGTTGAGGGTCACGGCGGAGGCCCCCAGTTCCCGCCCGAGGGTGGGCATGGCCACGTTGAGGGCCGACCCCATGGCAGGGACCAGGAAGGAGGAAACCGCCACCAGGAGCAGCACGCGCTGCCCCTCCCCCCCGGCCGGCGCGTGCCGCGCGTTCACCACCGCCGCCCCCGCCATCGGCGCAGTCTAGCAGCCCCGCGCGTATCGCGGCGGCCCACCGCCTCCCCCCCGGCTGCAGGGCTTGCATCGGCCAGAGCGGCAAGGTAGGCTGCCGCCGTCATCACAAGGTACGAGGATCGGTTGTACGGTCGCAAGGAGGACGCCATGGCAACGACACCCACAACACCGCCCCCGCCGCCGAGTCCGGGTTCGCCCGCCCCGGCGCCAACAAAGAAGCGCACGAGCCCCCTGGTCTGGGTGCTGGTGGGGTGCGGCGCGCTCCTCTTGCTGCTGGCGCTGGCCCTCCTCATTGGCGGGCTGTTCGTCGCCAAGAAGGTCAAGGACGTGGTGGGGGACGTGCAGAAGAACCCGGCCATGGCCGCCGCCAAGCTAGTCGCCGCCGCGAACCCCGACATCGAAGTGGTCTCCGCCGACGAGGACGGGCAGACCGTCACCTTCCGCAACCGGAAGACCGGCGAGGTGATGACGGTGAGCCTGGAGGACGTCAAGAAGGGCCGGGTGACCTTCACCACCGGCAAGGGGGAGCAGGTCACGGTCGATTCGGGGGGCGACGCGAGCGGGACGCTACGCATCGAGAGCGACAAGGGGGAGGTGACCTTTATGGGCGGGGGGGAGGAGGACTTCCCTGCGTTCCTCCCCCGCTACCCCGGGCTGCGCCTCCAGAGCACCATGACCGGCAACGTGGAGGGGAGCGTCTCGCGGCTGTGGCAGTTCCGTTCGGACGACGCGCCGGAACGCGTCCTGGAGTTCTACCGCCGCGAGATGGAGGCCAAGGGCTTCACCGTCACGGTGAACACGACCCGGCAGGGCGGACGGGTCAGCGGCGGGATGCTGCACGCCGTCGTGGACGGGGATGAGCAGATGCTGAACGTGGTGGCGACGGCGGCAGGGGCGGGGAGCGAAGGCACCATCGCGTTCCAGATGCGCCGTCGCGAGTAGGGCGGCCCGGGCCGGCACCGGCCCACGATGGTGGCGAACCCGGCTGGCAGTGAGGGGAAGCGCCGCCACCAAACCAACCGGACCGACCCGCGAGTCCACCGAGCGCCTGGGCGGAATGGGTGCAGAGTCTCTTGCTCGGGGCGCCCGGCGACCGGCCCTCATGCAGCACCGCGCCCGGCGCGTGCCGCCCGGCTAATGGGGGGTGTGGAAGCGCGAGAGGAGCGAGACGGCAGCCACCGCGGCCATGCCGAGGGCGGTGGCGAGCACGTCGCGCTTGCGGCAGGCGGGGCGAGTCACCGCCGGAATGAGGTCGGTGGCGCCCAGGTAGAGGAAGAACCCGGCCATGACCAGGAGGAGCCAGGCGAGGGAGTCGTCGCCCACGAGCAGCACCAACCCCACCGCAAACCCCGCCACCAGGGCGCCGGCGTTGCCGAGGAGCAGACGGACCGCCTGGGCCCGCCGGTGGTGGTGGGCGAGCACCAGGCTCACGGTGGTGAGGCCGTCGGCAAACTTGTGGGCGGCCAGCGCAAGGCCCACTGCCGCCGCCACGCTCAGCGACTGCCGCACGGCGGCGGCCAGAGCCACGCCGTCCACCGCCGAGTGGACGAGCAGCCCCACCGCCCCGTGCATGGCCAAGGGGGGGTGGGTGTGCTCGTGGTCCGGGCAGTTGGCCTCCATCCCGTGCGCGTGTGGGTGCAGGACGTGCAGCTTGTCCAGGAGCATGGTGAAGAGGAAGGCGCCCAGCACCACCAGCAGCTTGTCGTGGGGGTCCGCGGCCGGGGCGTGAAGCCCTTCCGGGATGAGTTCCACCAGCGCGAGACCCACCAGCGTCCCGGCGGAGAAGGAGAGGAAGACGCGGGCGTGCGCCTCGTAACGCAGTGGCACGGCCCCGCCCGCCAAGGTGGCGGCGAGCACCCCGGCGAGGATGAGCAAAGCGAGGGCGGTGAGCACGAGGCGTATGGTAGCGCGCCGCCCGCTGCCGCTACAATCGGCGCGTGGCCGATTCGGTCCGCCTCGACGTCTGGCTCGACGTCGCGTGCCTGGCGCGCACGCGTTCGCAGGCCAAGGAGTTGTGCGACGGCGGCAAGGTGGAGGTCAACGGCGAACGGGCGAAGCCGCACCGCCTGATCCGACCGGGCGACCGCATCCGCCTTGCCCCGGCCCCGGGGGTGCGGCGCGAGGTGGTGGTGCGAGCCCTCGCCAAGCGGCACGTGGCCAAGACCGAGGCCCGCACCCTCTACGAGGACGTGACGCCGCCGCCCACCCCGGAGGAACTGGAGTTACGGCACCTGGGGCGGCTGGCGCCCCCGCCGGCGCCGCCTCGTGGGTTCGGGCGGCCGGAAAAGCGCGATCGGCGACGCCTGGAACGCGCCCGCGGCCGCTAGAACGCAGGGCAACGGCTGGGCTACCATGGCGTGGCATGCCCGCCGCGAGACGCCGCTGGAACGGCTGGGGCCTGGAGGGGGAGGGCACGGCGCTGCCGCCGTCGGCGGCGGCGTGGCTTGCGGATCGCCTCGGCCGGGGGGCGCCCACCGCCCCCGTGCCGGAGACAGCGCTTCACCCCCCCGCCCCTCGGCCGCTGCCCGCCTTTAGCTCGGCCGCCGCGCGGGACGACGCGACCCGCTGCCGACACGCCTGCGGCCAGTCCTTCCCCGATCTCGTGGCGCTGCGCCGCGGCGCGGTGGCGGCCTTCCCGGACGCGGTGCTCTTCCCGGTCACCGAGGGCGAGGTCGTCGCCGACCTAGGCCTGGCGGCCCGGTCGGGGGTGCGGGTGGTGGTGCGGGGGGGAGGCACCAGCGTCGTGGGCGGGGTGACGGTGCCGGTGAGCGCCTCCCCGGTGGTGGTGATGGCCCTCGACGGTCTCCGCGGCCTGGCTGCTTTGGACGAGGTTTCTCTCCTCGCCACGTTTCGGGCGGGGACGCCGGGGCCGGAGGTGGAGGGAGCCCTGACCCCTCACCGGCTGCAGCTCGGCCACGAGCCGCAGAGCTTCGAGTTTTCCACGGTGGGCGGCTGGATCGCCACCCGCTCGGCGGGGCAACGGTCCACCGGGGTCGGCAAGATCGACGACCTCGTGGCCGGGGTGGAAGTGGCCACCGCGGACGGACTCTGGCGGTTGCCCGCCCAGCCGGCCTCGGCAGCGGGGCCGGAGCTGCGGCGGCTGATCCTGGGCAGCGAGGGGCGGCTCGGCGTGATCACTGCGGCGACCTTGCGGGTCCGCCGGCGCCCGGCGCGGGAAAGCGGCACCACCGTGCTCTTCCCCTCCTGGGAGGCGGGGGTTGCGGCCTGCCGCGAGGTCCTCCAGCGGCGGGTGCCGGTGGAGGTGCTGCGCCTTTCGGACGACGCCGAGACCTCCTTTGCCGCGAGCCTGCTCGCCCTGTCGGCACCGGCCCGAGCGCTGGCGAAAGTGGTGTTCAGCGCGAGGCGCTTCCGCCGCGCGTGTGCCCTCCTCCTGGGCTGGGCCGGCAGTGCCGATGAGGTGGCGGACGCCGAGAGCCGCTGCGCCGCCGTTTGGCGCGCCCACGACGGGATGGGGGTGGGGCGGGGAGGCTGGAGGCGGTGGCGGGTGGAGCGCTTTCGCCACCCCTACCTGCGCGACGCGCTGCTGGACGCGGGCTGGGGGGTGGACACCCTCGAGACCGCGGCGCCCTGGGGCACGCTGGCGCCGCTGGCCGATGCGGTGCGGGACGCGCTCCGCGCTGCCGGCGAGGAGGCCGGGCTACCGGTGGCGGTGCTGTGCCACCTCTCCCACGCCTATCGGGACGGTGCGTCGCTGTACTTCACCTTCTTCTGGCCGCTCACCGCCGGCGGCGAGGTGGAGCAGTGGCAACGCCTCAAGTCGGCGGCCACCCGGGCGTTGCTCGCCGCTGGGGGGACGGTGTCCCACCACCACGGCGTAGGCACCATGCACCGCCCGTACCTGGGGTGCGAGGTGGGGCGGCAGGGCCTCGCCGTGCTGGCAGCGGCGGCACGGGCACTGGATCCGGCCGGTTCGCTGAACCCCGGCGTGCTGCTGGGTGACGGCGGCGAGGGAGAGGAGGGCTGATGTTTCCCCCGGGCTGGCGCGAACGGGCGTGGCAGCAACTCGCCGAGGGGCTGGACGTCCTTGTCATCGGCGGCGGCATAACCGGCGCCGGGGTGCTGCACGACGCCGCGCTGCGCGGCCTGCGGGCGGGGCTGGTGGAGCGCGGCGATTTCGGCAGCGGCACCTCGTCGCGTTCCTCCAAACTGGTGCACGGCGGCCTGCGGTACCTCAAGCGCATGCAGCTCCGCATCACCCGCATCGCGTGCCGGGAGCGGGACGGGCTCGCACGCCTGAACCCCCACCTGGTGTGGCCGCTGCGCTTCCTCTACCCGTCCTTTGCCAGCGACCCGACCCCGGGCTGGCAGGTGAGCCTCGGGCTCACCATGTACGACCACCTCACGCCACTGCGCCACCGCCACGAGCGCATTACCGCCGGCGACGCGCTGGCCCTCGTCCCCTTTCTGCGGCCGGACGGTCTCGAGTTCGGCCTGCTCTACGACGACGCGGCAGGGGACGACGCACGGCTCGTCCTGGCCGTGCTGGGCGCTGCCGTGGTGGCCGGCGGCACCGCGCTGTCCTACGCCGAGGTCATCGACCTGCTCCGCCGGGACGACGGCCGGGTAGCCGGGGTGGTGGTGCGCGACGGGTTGACCGGCGCCACCCACCGGGTCCGCGCCCACGTGGTGGTGAACGCCACCGGGGTGTGGTGCGACGAGGTGCGGCGTCTTCTCGGGGATGTGCCCCGCCGTTTGCGCCCCTCCCGCGGCTCGCACCTGCTGTTCCCCCGCCACCGCCTGCCCCTGGACGCAGCAGTGACGGCGCTGTCCCCGGACGACGGGCGGCCAGTGTTCGCCATCCCCCACCCGGAGGGCACGCTGGTGGGGACCACCGACCTCTTCCACGAGGGGGAGCTGCTGGCGCCGCGGCCCTCGCGGGAAGAGGTGCACTACCTCCTGCGGTTTGCCGCGGCACTCTTCCCCGGCGCGGCCCTCACCCTGGCCGACGTGACCGGCGCCTTCGCCGGGGTGCGCCCGATCCTGGACTCCCACGCCGACGACCCCGCCGAGGCCTCGCGGGAGGAGGCGGTCTGGGAGGAGGACGGTCTCGTTTCCACCGCCGGCGGCAAGCTGACCACCTTCCGGGCGACGGCGGAGGAGGTGGTGGACGCCGTGCTCGAGCGGCTGCCGGCGGAGCGGGCGGCCGTTGCGCTCCCCTGCGCCACGGAGGCGGTGGCGCTGCCCCACCGAGGGGACCCAGGGGTGATTCGCCGGGTGCTCGTGGACGGTGGCGTACCGCTGGAAGTGGCGGCGGGGATGGCGCGACGGCTGGGGGCCCAGGCGCTCCCGTGCGCCCTGGCCGCCGACCGGCGAGAGTTGCGGCCGCTGGCCGACGGGGTGGACTTGTGCGAGGCGGAGGTCGGGTGGCACCTACGCTTTGGGGGCGTGGTGCACCTCGAGGACCTGTTGCTGCGCCGGGTCCGCCTGGGGATGTGGCAGCCCCGGCGCTGTCTCGAGCTGGCGCCACGGCTGCGCAGTGTGGTGCGGCGCACCGTCGCCTGGCCTCTCGGCCGCTGGCGCGAGGAACTGGAGCGCCTGGCCACGGCCGTGACCAACTGGTTGCCCCCGGAGGCGCCGTGAGCCGCGCTCTGGTTCTCGTCAACCCGGCGGCCGGGGGTGGGCGGGCCTGGGGGTTGTGGGAGCGGGTGCGACGCGCCGTGCCGGCGGCGCAGCGGGCCGAGGCCGTACGCCCGGCCGACCGGGCAGCCTCCCGCGCAGCGGTGGCCGAGGCGGTGGCCAGCGGGTTCCAGCGCATCGTTGCCTTTGGGGGGGACGGGACCGCCCACCTGGTGGCCGGGGCGCTGTTGGCGGCGGGGGCCGGCGACGGGGTAGTGCTGGGCGTGGTCCCGGCCGGCACCGGCTCGGATCTGGCCCGCGCCCTGGGGATCCCCCGTCGGCTGTCAGTGGCCCTCCATCGCGCCCTCACCGGTCCGCCGGTGCGGGTGGACGCCGGGCGCTGCCAGGGGGAGCGGGCGAGCTTCTTCTTCCTCAACGAGGCGTCGGCAGGGATCGCCGGGATGGTGGACGAGGCGGTGAACGCCATCCCCAACCGTGGCACCTCGGCCTTCCTCGTCGCCACGTTGCGGGCGATCCGCCGGTACCGGCCGCTCCCGGTGCGGGTAGAGGTGGACGGCGAGGGCTGGCACGAAGGGCCCACCTTTCTCGCCACGGTGGCCAACGGCACCACCTTCGGCAAGGGCATGCGCATCGCGCCCCGCGCCCGGGTGGACGATGGTCTCTTCGATGTGATCGTGGTGGGCGACGTGCGCGGTGCCGAGCTGCTGCGCCGCCTCCCGCAGGTCTACCTGGGCACCCACCTCTCGGCGCGGCCGGTGAGGTTCCGGCGCGGGCGGGTGGTGCGTCTCGAACCCCTCGCCCCCCTGCCGCCCTTCGACGTGGACGGCGAGACCTACCCCAGCGGCCCGGCAACCTTGGAGGTGCTACCGGGGGCGCTGCGCGTGGCCGGCGCCCCAGCATGAGGCGCGGGTCGGTACAGGGGCCGCCCTGAGAGGCGGCCCGGAGGCAGCATGGAACGCTTCGAACGCCGAGATATCGTTCTCATTGGCTCGTTCCTGGCCGCGGCGGTCGTGGCCGGGGTCTTCGCCTGGAAGAACTTCACCCGGGCGTTTCCGGAGGCCAGCCTGACCTTCACCGTCAACCGCGCCACCTCGCGACCGGTGGGGGAGTCCTTCTTGCACCGCCATGCGCCGGCCGCCGCGGCGGCCATGGTGGGGCGCCGTCACGCCGCCATCTTCCGGGTCGAGGGGCAGGCCAAGCTTTACCTGGAGCGGGAGCTGGGTCTCGAGGGGATGGGGGAGCTGATCCGTCGCCGGGAGGTTCGCCCCTGGCGCTGGTCGCACCGCTACTTCCGGCCGCTGGACAAGGAAGAGGTCACGGTGGAGGTGACGCCGGAGGGGGAGGTGGCGGGGTTCGCGCACGCCATCCCCGAGGAGCGGGCCGGCGCCTCTCTGGAGGAGACCGAGGCCCGGGCGCGGGCGGTGGAGTTTCTCGAGACCGCCATGGGGTTGCCCCCGTCGGGGCTGGTGCCGGTGGAATCGCGCCGCGAGGAACGACCGGCGCGCCGGGACTGGACCTTCACCTTCGAGCGGCAGGGGTGGAAGGCGGCCGAGGCCACCTACCGCATGGAGGTGGAGGTGCACGGCGACGAGGTCGCGGGCTACCGGGAGTTCCTCAAGGTTCCCGACGCCTGGCAGCACGCCTACCGGCGGCTGCGCTCCGGGAACGAGACGGCCGCCATGGCTGCGGTGTTTGGCATCGTGGCCACCCTCTTCGCCGCCGTGGCCGTGCTGCTGCGCGCAGCGCGCCGGGGGGACGTGCGCTGGCGCCTGGCCTTCGGCATGACGGCGGTGAGCTTCGCGCTGTTCGTGGCGCTGGCCCTCAACGATCTGCCCACAGCCACCTACGGCTTCGAGACGACGAAGAGCTGGGGTGGGTTTCTCCTCGCGCAGCTCCTCCAGGCGGTGGGCACCGCCGGCGTCCAGTCGCTCCTCATCTTCGTCGTGGTGGCGGCCGGCGAACCTCTCTACCGGGCACGGTTCCCGGAGCGGCTGCGCATCGCCGCGGTCTTCCATCCGGCGGGGTGGCGCAGCAAGCAGGTGGCGATGGGACTCATCCTCGGCTACTGCCTGGCTGCGCTGTTCATCGCCTACCAGGTGGCGTTCTACCTGGTGGGGCGCCGATTCGGCGCCTGGAACCCGGCGGACGTGCCGTTCGACAACCTCCTCAACACCTCCTTCCCGTGGCTGGCCGTGCTGTTCATCGGGTTCTACCCCGCGGTGAGCGAGGAGTTCCTCTCCCGGGTCTTCTCCATCCCCCTCGTGGAGCAACTGACCCGCTCGAAACTGGCAGCGGTGGTGATCCCCGCGGTGATCTGGGGCTTCGCCCACGCCAACTACCCGGCCCAGCCGTTCTACATCCGGGGGGTGGAGGTCTCGCTGGCGGGGGTTTTGGTGGGGGTCGTGTTCTACCGGTTCGGGGTCATCCCGTGTCTGGTCTGGCACTACGTGGTGGACGCCGGTTACACCTCGATGTTGTTGGTGCGCTCCGGCAACCCCTACTTCGTGACCACCGCCCTGGTTGGCACCGGCGTGCTGCTGATCCCCCTGGCGGCGGCCCTGGTTGCGGCCTGGCGCGGCGGCGGCTTCCTCGCCGACCCAAGCCTGGCCAACGCGGCCGACTCGCCGGCACCGGCGCCGCCGGCGCCGCCCCCGACCTGGCAGGGGACCATTGCTGCCCCGCCGGCGCGGCGACTCCTCCTCCTTGGGGGGGCGCTCGTGGTGGTGGGCGCGGTGCTGGCCCACTTCGCGCCGGACCCGGGGGAGGGGGTGGGGGTGACGGCCTCGCCGGAGCGCGTGCGGCGGGCCGCGGAGGAGTTTCTCCGCGGGCACGGTGCCGACCCGGCCTCGTGGCGGCTCGTGGTGACGGCCCGGGGGGAGGTGCTGGATCGCAACGCGCGCCGGTACCTGCTGGAGCAGGGGGGGGTGGAAGCAGTGCAACGGTTCGCGAGGGAGGTGCCGGAGTGGAGCGTCCGGGCCTTCCGCGGCGAGGAGCGGGAGGAGTGGCGGCTCGATGTGGACGACCCGGGTCTGGAGGTGGTTCGCTTCCGCCACACCCTGCGCGAGGAGGCGCCGGCAGCCAGCCTTGACGAGGCCGAGGCGCGGGCGCTTGCCGAGGCGTCGCTGCGAGCGGTCGGCCTCGACCCCGCGGCCCTGGAGTTCAAGGAGTCCGCCTCCGACCAGAAACCGGCCCGGTTGGATCACGTGTTCACGTTCAAGGACCCGGCCAGGAGCGTCGGCGACGCCGAGTACCTCATCGACGTCACCGTCCAGGGGGATGCGGTGGGTGCCCACGAGCGGCGCATCAAGCTCCCCGAGGCGTGGGAGCGACGGCGCGAGCGAGGGACCGTCGCCCATTTTGCCCTCCTCGCCGTGCGCATCGTAGCGGTGGCGTGGCTGGTGGTTCATGGCCTGCTGCTCCTGTTGCGGGGGGTGCGCGCGGGGACGGTGCCGTGGCGGCCGGTAGCGCTCTGCACGGTGTGGATCGCGGTGCTGGTGGCCGCCAGTACGGCGCTGGAGTATCCCCTCGCCTGGAAGGAGTACGCCACGGCATGGCCCCTTGCCACATTCCGCACCTCGCTGCTCATTGGCCTGGCCATCGCCGTCGCGTTCCAGACCGCCGCGGCCGCCCTGGCCCTCGCCATGGCGGCAGCCTGCCACCCGCAGGCGGCGGCTGCTTTCCAGCCCACTGCCCGGCGGCGGGTGGCGGCGGCATCGCTGGGCGCAGCGCTGTCGGTGGTGGGGGTCGCGGTGCTCTGGAACGGCTTGGTGGACCTGGCCCGGGGTTTGCTCCCGCGCGGCTTTGCCGATGCCCCGGTGGAGATCCCCCAGGCGGTGGCCACCGCCGTGCCGGCTCTCGCCGACGTGGGCGGGGCGGTGCTGGGGGCCGTGCTGGTGTTGACGGTGGTGACGGTTGCGGCTCACTGGCTGGCGACGGCAACGCGCCCCGTGTACCGCTGGGGTTTCGCGGCGGTTGCTCTACTCGCGCTGGTGCCCTCGGGGGCCGACGCCACGCCGGAAGAGTTCGTCTGCGGGCTGGCCCAGGCCGTGGCCCTGGCGGCGGTGACGTGGCTTTTGGTACGGCACGTGCTCGCCCGCAACCCGGTGGCGTACCTGCTGGCGGCGGGGTGGTTCGCGGCAGCCCGGGCCGCCCTCCCCCTCGTCGCCCAGCCGGGCCCCGGCTACCTGGCCCAGGGCGTTGCCCTTCTCGCCGCAGCCGTCGTCGGCGGGCTCCTCTGGCTGTGGCGCCCCGGCAAAGCGGTGGGGTAGCGGCGGGAGTCGCCTCCGGGATCGCGTACACTTTTTCGATGGCACGGGTCTCGTGGGACCGCTACTTCATGAACCTGGCCGTGCAGGCGGCCACCCGCTCCACCTGCCCGCGCAAGAGCGTCGGCGCCGTCATCGTCCGCGACAAGGCGGTGCTGGCCACGGGCTACAACGGTTCGATCCGGGGGCTTGCGCACTGCACCGAAGCGGGGTGCATGCTGGAGAACGACCACTGCGTGCGCACCGTTCACGCCGAGGCCAACGCCATCCTGCAGGCGGCCCGCCACGGGGTGCGGATCGAGGGGGCGGACATCTACGTCACTGCTTCGCCGTGCTGGGATTGCTTCAAGCTCATCGCCAACGCCGGGATTCGCCGCATCCTCTACGGCGAGTTCTACCGCGATCGGCGCATTCACGAGTTCGCCGAGGAGGCCGGCATCGGGCTCGTCTACCTCGGGTTGGGAGAGGGGTCATGAGCGGAGTTCGTCGCATCGGGGTGCTGACCGGCGGGGGCGACGCCCCTGGTCTCAACGCCGTCATCCGCGCCGTGGTCAAGGCGTGTCGGCTGACCCACCACATCCGGGTGGTGGGCATCATGAACGGCTTTTCGGGGCTCGTGGAGGGGCGCTGGAAGGAGCTGGAACGCGAGGACATCTCGGGGCTCCTGCCGCGCGGCGGCACCATCCTCGGCACCACCAACCGGGGCAACCCGTTCGAGTACGTGTATCGCCGCCCCGACGGCCAGGAGGAGGTCATCGACGCCTCCCGCATGGTCCTGAAAAACATCGAGCGGCTGGGGCTGGACGCCCTCATCGTCATCGGCGGGGACGGTTCCCTCTCCATCGCCGAGCGGTTCTACCGCGAGTTGGGCGTGCCGGTGGTGGGCGTGCCCAAGACCATCGACAACGACATTTCCGCCACCGAGGTGACGTTCGGCTTTGCCACGGCCCTGGAGTCGGCCACCAACGCCCTGGACCGCCTCCACACCACGGCGGAGAGCCACCACCGGGTCATGCTGCTCGAGGTCATGGGGCGCGAGGCGGGGTGGATCGCCCTGCACGCTGGGATCGCTGGCGGTGCCCACATGATTCTCATCCCCGAGATCCCGTTCTCGTACCCCCCGCTCCTCGCCAAGATCCGGGCCCGAGAACGGCTCGGCCGACCGTTCTCCCTGGTGGTGGTGGCGGAGGGAGCGGCGCCGGTGGGGGGCAGCCAAGTCTTCGCCTCCCAGGATGCGGTGACCGGTTGGAAGCGGCTCGGCGGGGTGTCCTACTCCGTGGCCAACGCCATTGCCGAGCAGTCCGGGTACGAGGTGCGGGTGACGGTGCTGGGCCACATCCAGCGGGGTGGTTCGCCGGTGCCGGTGGACCGCATCCTCGCCACTCGCTTCGGCGTCGAGGCCGTGCGGCTGGCCGTGGAGGGTCGCTTCGGGCACACGGTGGCCCTGCGGTGCAACGAGATCGTTGCCGTGCCGCTCGCGGAGGCCATCGGCCACCTCAAGCGGGTCAATCCCCACGGACAACTGGTGGAGACGGCCCGGGCCGTGGGCATCGTGTTCGGCGACGAGGACCCGGAGGACGTGGAGGCCGCAGAGGGTTAGCGGGACGGTGAGCGCCGTTCCCCTTCTCGAGCTCGACGCCGTGCCGCTGCCCCTCACGGGGGCAGGGCTGTTCGGCGTCGACGTGCCGCTGGAAGTGGAGATTGGCTCCGGCAAGGGGCGGTTTCTGGTGGCGTGGGCGGAGCTGCACCGGGACCGCGGCTTTCTAGGGGTGGAACGAGCGGCCAAGTACCTGGCCATCGCCGTGCGCCGGGCGACTCGCGCAGGTCTCGACAACCTGCGGTTCGTGCGGACCACCGCGGAGGACCTGCTGTTCCGGTGCGTGGCGCCGGGCAGTCTGGCGGGGCTGCACGTCTACTTCCCGGACCCCTGGCCCAAGAAGCGGCATCGCAAGCGGCGGTTCTTTACCCGGGCCAACGTGGATCGGGCAGCCTGGGCGCTGGCTCCGGGGGCGCTGCTCCGCGTCAAGACCGACCACCTGGAGTACGCCGCCGACATCGCGACGGTTCTGGAGGCTTGCCCGCTGCTGACCCCGGTGGCTGGCGAGGAAGCCTTTTTTGGCTTGCCCGAAACCAGCTTCGAACTCAAGTACGCCCGCGAGGGGCGGCCGGTGGTGCGGCTGGCCTACCGGCGCCTCCCCTGACGACGGGGGCCGATGCGGCGGGGCGACTGCCCGGGCCGGGTCAGGGGCCCTGGCGTCCCTCCGGCGGCTTGACGGCGGCCATGTTGATCCCCTTGGCCCCCAACTGACGCGCCAGGTCGAGGACCCGTACCACCGTTCCGTAGTTGGCCCCCCGGTCGCCGCGGATCGTCAGACTCCGGTCCCGGGAGGCGTCCAAGAGGCGCCGCAGCTCCCGTTCCAGCTCCCGCTCCCCCACCACCCGGCCGGCGATGAGGGTCTCGCCGCTGGCCGTGACCACCACCTCGGCCGGGCGCGGGGTTTCGCTCGCCCCTTGCTCCGCCGTCTTGGCCTCGGGGAGCTGGAGGCGGAGGCGATCGTCGGCCACGAACTGGGTGGTCACCGCGTAGAAGAGGAGGAGTTGAAAGACCACGTCGATGAGGGGCGAGATGTCGATGGTGGGGCGACGGCGCCCGCCGCGGGAGAACTTCATTGGCCACCCTCCGCAGCCTGGTGGTGGCGCACGAGATGCAGGAACTCGATGGCCCGGGCCTCGATGGCGTGGACCAGCGACTCCGCCCGGGTCTCCAGGTAGGAGTGCATGAACAGCGTGGGAATGGCAATGATGAGGCCGGCCGCGGTGGTGATGAGGGCCTGGGCAATGCCGCCAGCCAGGTATTCCCCGCGTCCCGTGCCGGTGGCGGAGACCGCGTCGAACACTTGGATCATGCCCAGGACGGTCCCGAGAAGACCCAGCAGCGGCGCCGCGGAGACCACGGTGGCAAGCCCCGAAAGGCCGCGCTGGAGCTGGCGGAGCTGGTGCCGGCCGGTGTCCTCCATGATCTCCCGCAGCTCGTCGTACGGCGCGTTGCGGTTGTCGATGAGGGTGCTGACGAGAGTGGCGAAAGGCCCCTGGCGCTCCCGGCAATAGCCCAGGGCGCGAGCAAAGTCGCGGGCGGCGAGGAGCTGGGAGACCACCGCCACGTCGGCCGGGTCCAGGAACCGCCTCTCCCGCAGTACCAGCAGCCGCTCGATGATGATGGCCAGGGCGAGGATGGACAGCGCCGCCAACGGGTACATGACGGGGCCGCCCTTGATGAACCAGTCGAACACGCTTACCTCCCTGCACGATCCGGTGGATCAGTGTTGTAGAAAAACGTGATGGTCACGCCCTCGCGCTCCACCCCAAAGAGGTCGGGCGGCAAGGGTGGCAGCGGCGACGCCTTGGCGATGGCGTCGCGGGCTGCGAAGTCCATGGACGGGTGCCCCGATTCGCGCTGGATTTGGATGTCGCTCACCCGGCCGTTGCGCTCGATGACGAAGTGGATCTGGGTGACGCCGGCGGCGCCCAGGCGGGCGATCTCGGGGATGTTCCAGTGGTAGCGGATGCGGCGCAGCATCTCGGCGGCGTACGGCCCCCAGTCGTACCACTGGGTGTCGAAGGAGAGGGGGCCCACGTCCACCTGGCCGCCGCGCCGATCGGGCACGGCCCCGCGCGAGCCTGCGCCGCCCTCCAGGGGGGACAGGCCGCGCAGCGGCGCTGGCCGCTGGGGCGGGGCCGGGGTGGGAGGGGCGAGGAGCAGCTCGGCTCCGGTGGTGGCGGGGCGCGATTCCGCGGCCGCCGTCTCGGGGGGAGAGGGGCTGGCCGGGGGTGGTAGTTGACGGCCAGCCGCGCCCGGGCTCGCTGGCGCAAGGCGCAGCTCCGGTGTGGAGCCGCGCACCCCCGGGCGGTCCGCCGGGGCCCCCTCGCCGCCGTGCGCGCGGCGGGAGCGATCGGAGGCCGGGGCATCCTTTCTGCTGGGCAGCTCCTCACGGTCCTGGGGCAACTCCACGAGCTCGAAGCGGATGGGTTCGGGCTCGGGAGCGGTCTGTGCGGTCGCCGGGACGGGGAGGAGGGCAAGCATGGCCCGGTGGCCAGCGGGGAGCAACCAGGCCAGCAACAGGTGCAGGAGGAGCGAGAGCTCCAACGCCAGGCGGAAGCGACGGTCGCGGAACATTCCCGTTCCGGGTGGAATGCTAACAAGACCCTTGCCAGAAATGGCGCCGGTGCGACGAGCCCTCGTGCTGCCGCGTGTCGCCCGCTCGGGTCAGGAGGGGTGCCGTGTGCCGCGCTGGCATCCCTTGACCGTGACGACCGGCGGTGCCGATAATCGGCCGGTGGAACGCTGGAAGGCGCTCGTGGCCACGCCGGCCGGGCGGTTCGTCGTCCGCTATGCGGCGGCCTTGGCTGTGGGCTTTGTGCTCATCGCCCTGAAGCCGGTGAACGACCACGTGGTCAACCCCTACACCACCTTCGTGGCGCACCAGGCGCGGGTGGCGCTGAACCTCCTTGGGGAGGGGGCGTCGGTGCACGGCCAGGTGCTTTCCTCGCCCCGCTTCTCGGTGACCATTTTCAACGGATGCAACGGGCTTGAGGCGATCCTCATCTTCGTGTGCGGGGTGCTGGCCTTCCCGGCCACCTGGAGGAGCCGCCTGCTCGGCGCGGCGGTAGGGTTTCTCGCGATTCAACTTATCAACACGGTGCGGGTCGTGTCGCTGTTCTACGTGGGCGTCTTCAAGCCGGAGTGGTTCTCCACCTCGCACGTCTTCGTCTGGCAGTCCATCATCGTCGTCTTCGCCGTAATCCTTTGGCTGTTGTGGGCGCGCCGCCATGCCGTCGCCGCAGCCAGACGCTGAGCTGCGGCGCTTCCTGCGGCGGTTGCCGCTGGCCCTGGTGGCGGCAGCGGCCATGTGGCTGGCCATCCGCCCCCTGTACGACCCGTTTCTCTGCCGAAGCGGGGAGATCGCCGCCCGCATGGTGGAGTTCCCCAAGGTGGCCAAGATCCACTTGGCCGAGGGAAGCGCCCTCGTCGGCAGAACCGACCTCCGCGCCGATTCGGCATGGCTCAAGCTCCCCCTCACCCAGATCCACTTCAACGCGGTCCCGTTCCTGGCCCTGGTGTTGGCGCTGCCGGGAGCACTGGCCCGACGGTACCGGTGGCGGGTGCTGGCGGCCTTCGGGATCCTCGTGCTCTCGCATATCCTGGCCCTGGTGGCCAACGTCAAGGTCTTCTACGCCGCCGGTCTTGGCGAGTGGAGCCGGGCCAACTACGGCGATGCCGCCCGGGCCTTCTACGGCGCGTTGCGCTACTTCTTCGACATCCCGTTGACCTTCACCCTGCCCCTGATCCTCTGGGCCGCCGCCCTGTGGGAACGGGTCGCCGCCCTCGTGGGGATGGCCCCGGAGGCGGTGCGCACCGCCCCCCGCCGCCGAGGTTGATGGCGGAGGGACCCGCTCAACCTGCCGGCTTCGCCGGCGGCTGGCGCAGGAGAGCGGCGCGCATGGCGGGGGAGAGGGGAATGGGGCGACCGGTGGCGCGGTCCACCAACAGGTGGCGGGTGGCGCCCTCCGCCAGAAGTTGACCGGTAGGGCCCTCGACCCGGTACTCGAACGTCACGCCGCGGCTAGCCACGCCCGCCACCCGCACCCACACCGTGACCTCCTCGTCGTAGTGGGCGGGCCTGCGGTAGCGACAGGTGAGGTCAGTGACCATGAGGAACGCCCCCGCCGCCTCCCACTGGCTGTAGGGCAGGCCCACCGCTCGGGAGAGTTCGGTGCGGGCGGCCTCGAACCACACCGGGTAGACGGCGTGGTGCACGACCCCCATCTGGTCGGTTTCCGCGTAGCGGACGCGGAGGCGAACGGGGAACGATGGTCCGGACATGGGTTCATGGTAGTCCGGTCCGGCAAGGTGCCGCTGGGAGAAGGGCTGTCGCGCCTCGCCCCCCCGTGCTAGGCTGTGAGCGGAGGATCTCACCTCATGTGGCAGCGGGTGTCCATCATCGACAACCGCGACGTGGCAGGGAGCGGCGCCATGGCATCCGTTTCCCCCGCCACCGGGGAGACACTGGCGGTGGTACCCGCCCTCGAGGAGGAGGGGGCCCGGGCGGCGGTGGCGGCGGCGGCGCACGCCTTCCCAGCGTGGGCCGCCACCAGCTTCCGCCAGCGCCAGATCCTGCTGGGGCGATGGCTGCGGGCCATCGTCGACAACGAGGCCGCCCTGGCCGAGCTGGTGGCCCGGGAGGGCGGCAAGCCGGTGGCCGAGGCGCGACTGGTGGACATCTTCCCCGCCTGCGAGACCCTCGCTCACCTGGCGCGGCGGTTGCACCGGATGCTGGAGTTCCAGCCGGTGACGCCCCGGCAGGTCCTGTTCGCCCACTGGCGCGCTGGGTACCGCTTCGAGCCCCTGGGGGTGATCGCCGTGATCACCCCGTGGAACTACCCGGTGGGCATTCCGGTCATCGAGATCGCCAGCGCCGTCGCGGCGGGCAACACGGTGGTGTTCAAGCCCGCGTCACCGACGGTGCTCACCGGCCTGGCGGTGGGCGAGCTGGCGCGGCGGGCCGGCTTCCCGCCGGGCGTCATCAACACGGTGGCGTTGCCGGGCCGGGCCACGGACGCCCTGGTGGACGATCCCCGGGTCGCCAAGGTCCTGTTCACCGGCTCGGTGGAGGTGGGGCGTCGGGTGGCGCAGCGCTGCGCCGCGCGTCTGGCCCCGTGCCAGCTCGAACTGGGCGGGAAGGACGCCGCCGTGGTGGCCGCCGACGCCCCCCTGGAGCGAACCGCCCGCGGCCTCGTGTGGGGCGCCTTCATGAACACCGGCCAGACCTGCGCCTCCATCGAGCGGGTCTACGCCGAGGACGCCATCTTCGAGCCACTCCTCGCCCGGGTGGTGGAACTCACCCGGGCGCTGCGGGTGGGCAACCCCCTGGAACCCCAGGTGGACCTGGGGCCGATGACCACCGCCGAGCAGCGGCAGGTGGTGGCGGAGCAGGTGCGCGAGGCGCTGGCCGCTGGGGCCCGGGCGCTCACCGGCGGCGCGGTACCGGCCGGGCCGGGGTTTTTCTACCCCCCAACGGTCCTCGTGGACGTCACCGACGACATGCGCGTGATGCGGGAGGAGACCTTCGGCCCGGTGCTCCCCCTGGTCCGCGTGAGGGATCTGGACGAGGCGGTGGCCCGGGCCAACGATTCGCGCTTCGGGCTCACCGCCTCGGTGTGGACGCGGTCAGCGGCCATCGCTCGCCGTCTGGAGCGGGAACTCGCCGCAGGCGTGGTCACCGTCAACGAGCATCTGGTGAGCTTTGCCGAGGCCACGGCGAGTTGGGGTGGGGTGAGGGAGAGCGGTATCGGCCGCTCCCATGGCTGGTACGGATTGTTGGAGTTGTGTAATATCAAGTACGTGGCCCGGGACCGGGGGACGCGCCGCGCCATGCCGTGGTACTACCCGTACGACGAGGACTTCTCGCATTTCATCCGCGCGGCAATGCCCGCGCTCTACGCGGTATCGTGGCAGCGGCTGCGCGGCCTCGCCCAGCTCGCGAGGACACGGCGCTTCCGCGAGCGGGTGTCGGTGGGTTCGCTCCTGGGTGCCCTTGACCGCCTGCTGTGAGGGGGTCGGGGGCAGAGGTTGGGAAGAGCGAGGGAAGGCAGGGGAAGGAGGAGCAGCTGGTGGTCGACCTGGTGTTGCTGGACGGCAGTGGCAGGTTCTACACCATCCCCAAGGGCGGGGAACTCCGCGTCGGCACCGGGGCCCAGTGCTCGGTGCGGCTGACGGCGGACGACGTGTCGCGTGTCCACGCCCTCGTCGCCGAGCACCTCGGGCGTGTGGTGGTGCTCGATCTCGGGAGCAAGAACGGCACCTACGTCAACGGGCGACGGGTCCGCGAAGCCGAGGTGGGGGTTGGCGATGTGGTGCGGTTCTCGTCGGTGCCGGCGCAGATCATGCGCAGCGGCGAGTGGAGCGCCGAGATCCTGAAGGAGGACCGCAGCGGCGAGGTGCCCGCGAGCGACGCCCTCACCGACGAGGCCGTCCCCATGGACCTGTCGGCTGCCCTGAACGAACTCCTCGGCCGTTGGCGGCGGCGGGAGAGCTTCACCTCTGGGTCGTTGGCGCTGTGGCTGGTGAACTATCGCGGGATGCGGGGGGCGGCCATCCTCGAGCCGGTGGGGGAGGACGTCACCGTCCGGGTATCGTACGGCGATCTCGGGGGACTGCTTCGCGAGGCGAGGTGCCTGGAAGCCTTGCCGCGCCACCTCGTGTCCGGATCTGGGGTGGAGACCTGTCAACTCGCCACCGGCAAAGGGCGGCTGCTCGCCGTGTCGGCGAAGGGGCTACCGTGGCTGGTGGTGGTCCCGGGCTCGCTCACCCCCGACGCCTGCGAGGTGGAGCTGTGGGTCAACCTGTTGGCGCTCGCCGTTCGCCTCGAGGCATCCGCTAGCAACCTCAGGAAGGTCACCGGCGGTTAGCGCCCAGGCGCACAACAGGATCGCCACCCGGCAGGTGAAGCCGGAGCGTGCTCAGGCAACTGTGCCGGCTGCGCCTGCGCGCCAGCCACCGCCGGCCGCCAGGGGAGGAGGAAAACTGCCGACCTACGCCTCGTCCTCTTCGTCGAAGTCGTCGTAGTCGTCGAGGTAGGCCTCCTCGTCGTCCTCCTCCTCTTCCTCGTCGTCCTCGAGGTCCTGCTCGAAGTCCTCGGGCAGCGCGAAGGCGTCGGGATCGGTGTTGCCGCACACCTCGCAGGCCGCCCTGCGGATCTCGCCGTCCCGCCAGGTGAAGTCCTCCACCTCCGACTCGCACTCCAAACAGATCACGTAATCAGGTCGTGGCATCCTCACCTCCCGCGCCCGGACTCCCGAAGCGGGCTGCTGCACAATGTAGCCAGCGCGCGGCTCTCGCGCAACACGTGAACCCTGGCGCGTTGCTCACCTCTCCTCCAACCGCACCGCCACGCCCACCGCCCCGGGCCCCGTGTGCGCCGCGAGGGCCGGCGCCAGGTTCACCAGGGGGACGTCGGCGGCGCCGTGACGACGGCGCAGCTCCTCGGCCACGAACTCGGCGGCGCCCACCGCGTTGGCGTGGGCGATGAGGAACCGCGCCGGCGCGCCGGCGGCAAAATCGGCAGCGCGCCGCGCAAGGCCCCGCAGTGCGCTGCGGAAGCCAATATGGATTCCGTCCTTGCCCGCCGTGCCGGCGGTGTCGAGGGTGAGGATGGGCTTGAGACGGAACAGCTTGCTGAGGCGAGCAATGGCGGGAGGCACGCGGCCGCCGCGGGCTGCGGTGGCCAACGAAGGGATGGCGGCAAAGAGGCGCACGCGTTCCGCGGCCCGCCGGCCCGCTCGTTCCACCTCGTCGAGGGAGAGACCAGCGGCGATGGCCTCCCCCACCGCCTCGGCCACCAGCCCGGCACTCACCGAGACTTGCCGGGAGTCGATCACGCGGATGCGGGCCGGATCGACGCTGGCCGCCGCCGCGCAGGCCGCCTGGTAGGTACCCGAAAGCCCGGAGGAGATGGTCACCACCACCACGGCCTCCCGCCGCTCCAGGAGGCGGGTGAAGGTGCGCCTGAAGTCGCCCACCGCTGGCTGCGAGGTGGCGGCGGGGAGCGGGGAGGAGAGGAGCCGTTGGTAAAACTGGTGTGGGGTCATGTCCACGCCGTCGAGGAAGCTCTCCTCGCCAAAGCGGAGCGTCAGGGGAACGCGAACCAGCCCGAAGCCGTGCGCCGTGGCCTCGGGGAGATCGCAGCCGGAGTCGGTGACCAGCGCCACCCTCGCCTCCCGAGCCGCCAGTTGCTGGAGGACCATGTCGTCGGTCTTGGTGCGCTCCAGAGTCCCGAAGGAGGCCAGGACGCCAAAGAAGCCTTGCGGCTCGTTGGTGTGTAGGTGGACGCGGAGGCGGGAGCCGCCGCCTGCCACCACCAGGGAAGCACCCAGCGGCGCCACCGCGGCAGCCACCGCCTTGCGGTCGAGGTGGGTACCGCTGAGGAGCCCCTCCGCGCAGTAGCGGTAGGTCTCGTCCAGCTCGGCGTGGGCAGCGGCAAAGGGGGTGGGGGCGTGGGTGGTGAGACCAGCACGGTTCCAGTCGGCTGCCCGCCGGTCGCGAAAGATGGCGGAGATCCCCTCCAGGAAGTAGACGAAGCCCTGCGCGCCGGCGTCCACGACCCCGTGCCGGGCGAGCACGGCGAGCTGCCGGGGCGTGTCGGCAAGGGCCGCCCGGGCCCGTTCCAGGCCGTGGGCCAGGAGATCGGAGAAATCGGCGGCGTGGCGGGCCCGCTCTTCCAGCGATGCGGCCCACTCGCGCACCACTGAAAGAATGGTCCCTTCGGCTGGGTGCTGGAGCGCCTGGTAGGCGGCCTCGGCCCCCCGCCGCACCGCCGCAGCAAAGTCCCGGGTGGTGATGTGCACCCGATTGCCCACGTACTCCGCCACCCCGTGGAAGAACTGGGCGACGATGGCGCCGGAGTTGCCCCGCGCGCCGTCAAGGGCAGCGTCCGCAGCGGCACGAGCCGACTGCCCAACGGTGACGATGTTGGGCGTCACCATGGCGGCGGCGGCCGCCCGCAGGGTGGCGGCGAGGTTGGACCCGGTGTCGGCGTCGGCCACCGGGAACACGTTGATCCGGTTGAGCGACTCTTGCTCCCGCACCACCGCCAGGGCGCCGGCTCGCAAGGCGCGCGCGAAGCGGGGGCCGGTGAGGATCTGCACCATGCGACGCTCCACCGATGAGTATACGGCTACTCCTCGTCCTCCCCGTGATCCCGCAGCAATAGCTCTTCCAGGTCTTCTTCGGTGGCGAAGAGCGCCGGGTCGTCGTTGCCGCAGGTGGCGCACAGCGCCTCGACGATCCGTCCCTCGCGCCACTCGAAGGTGTAGGTGGGGGTCTCGCACTCCAGGCAGATCAGGTAGTCGGGCGCAGCCATACCGGCATGCTACACCAGCGCGCTCCGGGGGAGAACGCCGGTGCGACGGTACCTTGCTAAGATGCCGGCATGGGTTTGCCGGCGCGGCTCTACGACCTGACTTGGCGGCGGGTCCGCCACCTGGGAGGAGCCGCCCTGCTCGCCGGCGAGACGCTGCGCAAGATGCTGACGCCCCCCTACGACCTGCGGGCGGTTGTCGCCCAGCTCGACGCGTTGGGGGTCCGCTCCACGACTCTGGCGGCAGTCATCGCTGCCTTCACCGGCATGGTGCTGGCCCTGCAGACGGCGTACACCCTCGCTGCCTTTGGCGCCAAGCTGTACATCGGCGAGGTGGTGGGGATGTCGCTGGTGCGGGAGCTGGGGCCGGTGCTCACCGCCCTCATGGTGGGGGGCAGGGTGGGGGCCGGAATCACCGCCGAACTGGGGAGCATGACGGTGTCCGAGCAGGTGGATGCGCTGCGGTCGCTGGGGGGGGACCCCATCCGCACCCTGGTGGTGCCACGAGTCTGGGCGCTCCTCGTCGGGCTGCCTCTGCTCACGTTGCTGGCCGACGTGACCGGGATTCTCGGCGGTATGCTCATCTCCACCTGGGAATTGGGGCTGGACCCCAGCTTCTACTTTTCTCACGTGCTGCGGCTGATGGGCTACGGCGACCTGTTCTCGGGGCTCGGGAAATCGGCGTGCTTTGCCTTCGCCATCGGCCTCATCGCCACCTACAACGGGCTCTCCGCCGAGGGCGGGGCGGATGGGGTTGGGCGAGCCACCACCGACACCGTGGTGGCCATTGCCGTGACCGTCCTCGGGCTGGACTTCTTCCTCACCAAGCTGTTCCTCTCCCTATGAGCGAACGGCGCGACGTGGTGGTGGAGTTCTTCGAGGTGCGCAAGTCGTTCGGCACCAAGGTCGTGCTGGACGGCCTGTCGTTCGTGGTGCGGCGCGGCGAGACGGTGGTGGTTCTGGGTGGATCGGGCTCGGGGAAGTCGGTGATGCTGAAACACATCAACGGTCTACTGCAGCCCGATTCAGGGGGGGTGCTGGCCCTTGGCTGCGGGGTGTCGCACCTCGACGAGGGGCAACTCACCGAGCTGCGGCGGCGGATCAGCTACATCTTTCAGCAGTCGGCGCTGTTCGACTCGCTGTCGGTGGGGGAAAACGTGGCGTACCCGCTGCGGCTGCACACGGACCTGGGGGAGAGCGCCATCGCCGAAAAGGTGGCGGGCCTCCTCGCCTGCGTCGGCCTTGCCGGCACCGAGCGGCTGAAGCCGGCCGAGCTGTCCGGGGGGATGCGCAAGCGAGTCGCCCTGGCCCGCGGCCTGGCGCTGGAGCCGGAGTTGATCCTCTACGACGAGCCCACCGCCGGGCTCGACCCCCTCACCGGCCTGGCCATCGTCGAGCTGATCCGCGAGGTGGCGGCCACCACCGGCGCCACGTCGCTGGTGGTTACCCACGATCTCATGGCCGCGCGCCTGCTGGCCGACCGCGTCGCCTTCCTGGAGGGGGGACGCTTCACCTTCGAGGGATCACTGGCGGAAGCGTGCCGGGCGGGCGGGGCGGTCGGAGGGTTTGTTCGGGCTGGGGGGATCGATGCTTGAGAAGGATCCGCGACGACGTCTGCGAGTGGGGTTGTTCACGGCGGGGCTCTTGGCGCTCCTCGCCTTTGCCATTCTGCTGCTGGGCGAGAAGCAGCAGCTGTTCGTGCGCCAGGTCAGGTACCAGGGCCGCTTCAACTACGTGGGCGGACTGGTACCGGGGGCCCCGGTGTGGCTCAACGGCGTGGTGGTCGGGTCGGTGGAGGACGTGATCCTGCCCGCCGACCCGGCGGAGCGGGAGATCACTGTGGTCTTCCGGGTGGCCGCGCGGGTGGCGCGGCGGCTGCGGGCCGACTCCAAGCTGCGCATCCGCACCCTGGGGCTGCTAGGTGACCGCTACCTGGAACTGACCTCCGGCAGCCCGAGCCAGCCGCGGCTCGAGCCTGGCGCGGTGGTGGACAGCGAGGAGCCCACCGACCTTGCCGCGGTCATCGCCCAGGGGGGCGACGCCATGACCAACGTGCAGGCCATCACCGCCTCCCTCCGGCGGGTGCTGGACCGGGTGGAGCGGGGGGAGGGGATCCTCGGCCAGCTCACCGTGGACCCGGAGAGCGGTCGCAAGGCGCTCCGCAGCCTCTACTCGCTCCTCGAGCAAGGCGACGCGTTGGTGCGGGACCTGCGCTCCGGCAAGGGCGCTCTCGGCAAGCTGGTCGCCGACCCCGAGCTGGGGGACCGGCTGGCGGCGGACCTGGCAGGCCTGACCGCCTCCAGCCGACGCATCGCCGATGCTCTGGCGGCTGACCTCGGGCGCGACGATTCGCTCCTGGCCGGGCTGCTCCGCGACCCGCAAGGCCGGGCGCGTCTGCAGCAGCTGTTGGAGGGGGTGACGGCGGCGGCGGCGGCGGTGCACGGCGTGGGGGAGGAACTGACCCATGGGCGCGGCACGTTGGGCCGGCTGGTGAGCGACGAGGCGTTCGCCCAGGAATTCGTGTCGGATCTGCACGGGCTTGCCGCTGCCCTGCGCCGGGTGGCGGAGAAGCTGGACCGCGGCGAAGGGTCGGCGGGCCGGCTCGTCAACGATCCCCAGCTCTACGAGGATGTGGAGAGCGTGGTGCGGGGTGTGAACGAATCGCGGACGTTGCGGTGGCTGATCCGCAACCGGCGCGCCGCCGGCGAGAAGGCCGCTGCGGCGGCGGAGGAGGGGAAGCAGTGAGAAAGGTACTCGTGACCGGTGGCGCCGGCTTCATCGGCTCGTCGCTCACCGAGGCGTTGCTCGGGCGCGGCCTGGATGTGGTGTGTCTCGACGATTTCAACGACTATTACGACCCCGCCTTCAAGCGCGACAACGTCTCCCGCTTCGTCGGCAACCCCCACTGGACGCTAGTGGAGGGGGACATTCGCGACGCCGCGCTGGTGGAGGAGGTGTACCGGCGGCATGGCATCTCCGTCACGGTGCACCTGGCGGCCCGGGCCGGCGTGCGGCCCTCCATCCGCCAGCCGCGCCTGTACGAGGAGGTCAACTGCCTCGGCACCCTCAACCTCCTGGAAGCGGCGCACCGGTGGGGGGCGTACACCTTCCTCTTCGGGTCGTCGTCGTCGGTCTACGGGATCGCCTCCAAGGTGCCGTTTTCCGAGGAGGACCCCATCACCTGCCCGGTATCCCCGTACGCCGCCACCAAGCGGGCGGGGGAGCTGATGTGTTACACCTACCACCACCTCTACGGCCTGAAGGTGACCTGCCTGCGGTTCTTCACCGTGTACGGCCCGAGGCAGCGACCGGAGATGGCGGTTTACCACTTCGCCGAGAAGCTGTCGCGGGGCGAGCCCGTGCCGCGCTTTGGCGACGGCACCACGGCCCGCGACTACACGTACATTGACGACATCGTCGCGGGAATCCTCGCCGCCCTGGATGGGGACGCGGAGTTCGAGATCGTCAACCTGGGCGGCTCTCGAACCACCACCTTGCGCGAGCTCATCGAACTCATCGCCAAGTCCCTGGGCGTCCCCCCCCGGGTGGAAGAGTTGCCACTGCAGCCAGGTGACGTCCCCATCACCTACGCCGACGTGGCCAAGGCCAGGCGGCTGTGGGGGTGGGAACCCAAGGTCCCCATCGAGGAGGGCATTCATCGCTTCGTCGAATGGTTCAACCGCGAACGGCGGCGCTGACCGTCGCCGTGGCCGGCTGGCGGTTACTCTGCTGCTCGTCTGGAGCGCGGCGGTGGGGGGGCTGCCGCTGCTGGCCGGCCCGCCCGGCGGTGACGATGCCTACTACCACGCCATGTACGCGGTGGAGCACGCCCGCTGCCTGGCGGCAGGGGTGGTGTTCCCCCGCTGGTACCCCGACCTGAACGGCGGACTTGGCGGCCCCGAGCCCCGTCCGCGGCCGCTCCTGCCGCTCCTCGCCAGCGGCGCCCTCGCCTGGCTGCTCCAGGACGCGGTGGCCGCCCTGGTGGTGGTGACCGCCCTCACCCCCCTGCTGGCGGGCATCGTCACCCTGCTGGCGTTGCGGCGGGTGGGCGTGCCAACACCGCGGGCCGCCCTGGGAGCCGCCGTGTGGGCAGCCGCGCCGTATCTGGTGACGAGCTTGCACCAGCGGGTGGCGATCCAGGAGTGCCTGGCGCTGGCCGTGCTGCCGTGGGTGTTCGCATGCTTGCTCCCCCCCGGCCCTCGAGATCGGCGCGACGTGGTGGGGGGAGCGTTGGCCGTGGCGTGCCTGCTGGCCACCCAACTCCTCGTCTCCTTCATGGCTGCCCTGGCGGTGGCAGCAGTCCAGCTGGTACACCGGGAGCGGCAGCCGCTGCGGGCCGCCCGGGCCGTGGTGATGGGCGCGGCGCTGGCGGCCGTATCGTGGCTGCCCAACGTGGTTTCGTTGGCGCGGCAGCGCAGCCAGAGCTTTGTGAGCGGCTGGTTCGACTGGCGCGATCGCTTTCTCTTCACCGGCGGGGACGGCGTCCGACCGGCATCCGAGGCCATGGGATGGGTCTTCGTTGGCGTGGGTCTTGCTGCCCTCGTGCTCATGGCCGTGCGCGACGCCCGCCCCACGGCAGCGGTTGCCCTGGGTTGCGCGGCCCTCAGCATTCCGGTGGCGCGCCCGCTGTGGGAGGTGGTGCCCGGGTTTGCCCTCCTCCAGTTCCCGTGGCGCTGGCTGGGGGTGGCGTCGGCCCTGGTGGTGTGGGCAGCCTCGGTGGCCCGGGCGGGGCGGTGGGGAGGGGCCGCACTGGTGGCCCTCGCCCTGCCCCTGCTGGCCGTTCGCCCCACCGCGGAGCGACTGCCGGCCGGGCCGCCGCTGCGACCGGCGGGAACGTCGGCAGAGATCGCCAGTGCCGCCACCCGCTTTGGCGTCCTGCCCATCCTCCCCTCGTTCCCCGCGGCCCTGCCCAGGGGGGCCGACCCCTTTGCCGCCCTGCGCGCGGCGCCCGCGGCCCGGGCAGCCCTGACGGCGCGGGAGCGCGGCCCGGTGCGCTGGAGCTGGGAGGCGAACAGCCCGACCGGGGGGGTGGTGCGCCTGCCGATCCTGGCGGACGACGGCTGGGAGGTGCGGGTCGGGGGGCGGAGGGTGGGGTGGAGCGCGGAGGAGAGCCTGGTGGCGGTGCCGGTGCCGGCGGGGCGCTGGCTGGTGGAGGCCCGCCAGGTGTTGCTTCCCGAGGACATGGCTGGCATCGCCATCTCGGCGTTGGCGTGGGCGGTTCTTCTGGGTGCGGCGTGGCGACGACTCAGCGGGGCGGCTGCAGGAAGAGCGTCGCCCCCGGCAGGGTGAGCGCGTTTTCGAGGCCCAGTCGCTCCAGCAGGGGCCGAAGCTCGACATCCAGCTGGCCGCCGCGGCCGATGACCACGGCAACCGCGCCCCGACTGGCCGCGAGGCCGGTGGCCAACCGCTCCCGCTCGTCGGCGGTGGCACGGCAGGATGAAGGGTCGTACCAGCCGGGGTGGGTGGCGACGCACGCCGGGTACGCCACCACCCGGTAGGCTTGACCATACCGGCCGAGGGCAGTGGCGAGGTCGAGCCACCAGTGCCCTGCCGCCACCACGGTGGCGCCCTGAGGGTAGCGCCCGGCGATCCGCCGGGCGAGGACGGCCTCGTTAGTCGGTGGCGCGGCGCGCCAGCCAGCGAGGGAGACGAGGGCGGCGAGAACGGCGGCAGCCGCCACCGCAACCCCAGCCACCAGCCGCCAGGACCTGGCCGATGTGCCGCCGGCCACCATGGCGAGGGCCGGGACCAGAAACAGGGCCTCCGCCCGGCCGGGGTAGAAGGCCGGGGCACCGAGGTGGGCGAGGAGGGCGAGCCCCAGGCCGGGGACGCCGGCCAGGACGAGGAGGCGCAGCGGGGGGCGAGCCGCCCATACCTGGGCCAGGCAAAGGGCACCGACCAGCAGCCACGGCACTCGTGGGAAATCAGGGAGGTCGAGACTCTCCCCGAAGGGGGCGATGGGGGGGAGCAGGCGAAACGGTGCCGTGAGCCGGTCCGCCGGGGGGAGCGCCTGCCAGGCGTTGCGCATCCAAGCCGTGGCGGCGGCGGGCTGCTGGAGGGCAATAGGGAGCCAGGGCACGATGGAGACGAGCCCCGCCGCCACCGCTGCCAGGGCTCGCCGGCGAAAGGGTGGGGGGAGTGGCGCGGCGGCCATGGCCACGGCCACGGCAAGGGCCGGGCCGAGGCCGTGAGACCAGCAGGCCAGGGCGATGGCACTGGCCAGGCCGGCGGCGCCGCGGCCCGAGGATCGCAGCCGTTCCAGGCAATCCCAGCTCCAGGCGCTGGCCAGGAGGAGCAGGCCGTAGGCCCGCCCCTCGCTGGACCAGGCGAGGGCGAGAGGGTGAGCCGCAAGAAGAGCGGCGAGAACGACGGCAGCCCGGGTGTTCCAGGTGCTCGTGGCGGCCCGGAATGCCAGGGCCACCGCCAGCGTCCCGGCGGCCACCGCCAGGAGACGCCCCCCAGCGAGGGGCGAGAGGCCCGCGAGGCTCAACAGCTTCACGAGCAGGTAAGGGAGGGGCGGACCGGAGTCCAGGCGGAGGGCCGCCAGCATCTCCGGGAGGGGGAGGCGGGAGATCCAGAGGGTGTAGTACTCGTCGTGCCAGGGCTCGCGCCAGAGGGCGGCCAGGAGACGGAGGATCCCGGCGACCGCAACGAGCCCAAGCGGCACGAGGCGCAGCCGCGACACCAGTGCAGTGTCGCGCTGCCCTGTGAGACCGTCAACTTGCGGCCGGCCGGGAGGGGCGACTACACTGCGCCGGCCCGCAGGGCGTGGGCGGGGTCACGACGGAGGAACGGGATGCACATTGCCGTGGTGGGGAGTGGCTACGTCGGGCTGGTGACTGGGGCGTGTCTTGCCGATTTCGGGATGTCCGTCACCTGCGTGGACAACGACCAGCGCAAGATCGAGATGCTGCAGCGGGGCGAGATCCCCATCTACGAGCCGGGGCTCGACGCACTGGTGGCCAAGAACGCCAAGGCGGGGAGGCTGCGGTTCACCACCGAGCTCAAGGAGGCGGTGGAGTCGTCGCTGGTGATCTTCATTGCCGTGGGTACCCCGCCGAAAGAGGATGGTTCTGCCGATCTCTCCTACGTGATGCAGGTGGCCGAGGCCATCGCCGAGTACATGAACGGCTACAAGGTGGTGGTCACCAAGTCCACCGTGCCCATCGGCACCGGCAAGCTCATCGAGGAGATCATCAGCCGTCGCAACAACCGCTACCCCTTCTCGGTGGTGTCGAACCCGGAGTTCCTGCGGGAGGGATCGGCCATCGAGGACTTCATGCGGCCGGACCGGGTGGTCATCGGCGCCCGCGACCCCCAGGCCATCGCCATCATGAAGGACGTGTACGCCCCCCTCTACCTGATCGAGACCCCGTTCGTGATCACCAACGTGGAGTCCTCGGAGCTCATCAAGTACGCCTCCAACGCCTTTCTCGCCACCAAGGTGACGTTCATCAACGAGGTTGCCGCGCTGTGCGAGGTGCTGGGGGCCGACGTGCACCACGTGGCCAAGGGGATGGGGCTCGACCGACGCATCGGCCCGAAGTTCCTCCACCCCGGGCCGGGCTACGGCGGTTCGTGTTTCCCCAAAGACACCAAGGCGCTCACCGAGATTGCGCGCCAGGCGGGGCGCCCCTTCGCCATCGTCGAGACGGTCGTCCAGGTCAACGAGGAGGTCAAGCTGCGCATGGTGCAGCGGATCAGAGAGGCGTGCGGGGGCAGCGTCGCCGGTCTGACCATTGCCGTTGCCGGTCTTTCTTTCAAACCCGAGACCGACGACATGCGGGAGGCGCCGGCCATTGTCATCGTCGGCGCCCTGGCCGCGGAAGGGGCGACCATCCGAGCTTTCGACCCGGCGGCCATGGCCAACGCCCGGGAGGTGCTGCCGGACGGGGTGGTGTACTGCGACGACGTGTACGACGCTGCCTCGGGTGCCGACTGCCTGGTCATCCTCACCGAGTGGAACCAGTTTCGCTCCCTGGACCTGGGTCGGTTGCGGGCCCTGCTGCGCCAGCCGCGAATGGTGGATCTGCGCAACGTCTATGAGCCGGACCGGATGCGCGAGGCCGGCTTCCAGTACTGGTGCGTGGGTCGACAGTAGGCGCCACGTTGCCGCAGCGCTGCTCCCGCCCCCGGCCGCGGCGACGACACAAAGCCCCGGCTGAGGAGCCGGGGCCTCGTCGTCGACGACGGGCACCGGGGCGCCCATCGTGGCGTGGTCTATCGCCTGGCCTTGCCCAGGAGTTCCGTCACCTTGGGCCAGTTGACGACGTTCCAGAAGTTGGCGACGTACTCCGCCCGCCGGTTCTGGTACTTCAGGTAGTACGCGTGCTCCCACACGTCCACGCCGAGGATCGGCGTGTGGCCCTTGGAGAGCGGACTGTCCTGGTTGGGCAGGGCGTAGACGTCGAGATTTCCGCCCGGCCCCACCACCAGCCAGGCCCAGCCGGATCCGAACTGCCCCATGGCGGCAGCGGTGAAGCGCTCCTTGAATGACGCGAAACTGCCGAATGCCGAAGCGATGGCGCTAGCCAGCTCGCCGCCCGGTTCGCCACCCGCCTTGGGCGCCATGATCTCCCAAAACAGCGAGTGGTTGGCGAAACCGCCCCCGTGGTTGCGAACCGCGGTGCGAATGGACTCGGGAACCTGGTCCAGGGTCGCCAGCACCTGCTCCACGGGGCGGCTCTCCAGGTCGCTGCCGGTCACGGCCTTGAGGTAATTGTCCAGGTACGCCTGGTGGTGCTTGTCGTGGTGGATCCGCATGGTTTGCTCGTCGATCCACGGCTCCAGGGCGTCGTAGGGGTAGGGAAGCGGGGGAAGGGTGTGACTCATGGTGAATGCCTCCTCGTTGTGGTTGCCGGGGCCTCGAAAGGTACCCAGCCGTCGGGAATGGCAACGTCACGGGACTGAGATTCATTCCACGAATCCATGGTCCTCGATCCCGCCTGCTTCCCACCCCGACCCGCGGCGGAGGTAGGGGGCTTGCCAGTTGCGGTACACTGTTCGCGCAGGGAACGACGGAGATGGGAGTATGAGGACGACGGAGCGTCGCACGAGTCCACGAGTAAGCCCCCGCCGGCCGGTGAAGGCGAAGATCAAATCAGCGATCCCGGCGCGGGTGGTGGACGTGTCGAGTAACGGCATGCAGATCGAACTCGAGGCGGCGCTACGGGTGGGCGCTTCCTGCGACGTGCGGGTGGTGGCGGAGGGGACGGAGCGCAGCCTGCGCGCCACCGTGCGACGGTGCCACGCCTGGGGGTTCGCCCTCGACGACAACGACCGGCGCGTGCTGGTCTACCGGGCGGGCATCGAGTTCGAGGAGATGTCCCCGGACTGCCTGAACTGGCTCAGGGCGACGCTCCTCGTCCCGGAAGGCGGCGCCGTGGGGGCGCCGCCCGGGCAGGCGGCCGGGGATGAGGTGCGATCGGTGGCCCCCACTGACGAGCCGCCACCCGCCACGGACGCGGCAGCCGGTCCAGCCGCGCGGCCTCCCCGGAGCGGGCCGGTGAAGATCCGCATCGACTCCGCCGCCGTTCGGCGCATCCTCGAACCGAAGAAGAGCTAGATGCCAGCAGCGCGGCGCAGGCGCTCCAGCGAGGCCGCGACATCGTGGTGCAGCGCCGCCACATCCAGCGTCGTCAGGGCGCCGTCCTCCACCACCACCCGCCCCCCCACCACCACGTGGCGCACGTCAGCCGCCCGCGCCGCGTAGGCCAGGTGGGCGAAGGGGTCGAAGGTGGGCATGCTGTGGGGGGCATCCGTTCGCAGGCAGACGATATCGGCCAGCTTGCCCGGGGCGAGGGTGCCGATGCGATGGGCGAGCCCGATGACGGCGGCGCCGCGGCTGGTGGCGAGCTCCACCACCGTGCGGGCGGGCAGGCAGGTGGGGTCGCCGGTGAGGCCCTTGTAGAGGAGGGCCACGAGCTGGGCGTCCCGCAAGAGATCCAGCGTGTTGTTGGAGGCGGCGCCGTCGGTGCCCAGCCCTACCTTGAGCCCCCGCGCCAGCATCTGCGGCAGCGGTGCCACGCCGCTCCCCAGCTTGAGGTTGGACGCCGGGTTGCTGGCGATGCCAACGTCGAACTCGGCCAGGAGGTCCAGGTCCTCCTCGGTCACGTGCACGCAGTGGGCGGCCACCGTGCGCTCGGAGAGGATCCCCAGGTCGGCCAGGTAGCGCACCGGGGACACCCCCTTCTCCCGGCGGATGGTCTCCGCCTCCCAGCGCGTCTCGGCCACGTGAATGGCGAGGGGGGCGTTGAACTCCTCCGCCAGTTCCGCTTCCTTCACCAGGTAGTCGGCGGACACGCTGTACGGCGCGTGCGGCGCCACCGCCGGTGTGACCAAGGGGTGGTGGCGGTAGGACTCCAGCAGGCGCCGCTGTGAGGCGAGGGCCTGCGCCGGCGTCGCCGCCGAGGGGGTCGGGTAGTCGATCAGCCCCTCCGCTACCACCACCCGCATCCCCGCCTGGGCCGCCACCTCGGCCACCCGGTCCATGTGAAAGTACATGTCGAAGGCGCAGGTCACACCGGCCAACAGGCTTTCCGCCACGGCAAGGCGGGTGCCGAGGGCCACCGTGTCGGCGTCCATGAGGCTGCGTTCGGCGGGCCAAATGTGCTGTTCGAGCCACTCCACCAGGGGGAGGTCCTCCGCCGCCCCGCGCAACAGCGTCATGGCCAGGTGGGTGTGGGTGTTGACGAGGCCAGGCATGACAATCCCGCCGCCGGCGTCCAGGCGCTCGGCGTCCGGGAACGCGACGAGCAGCTCGGCGGCCCGCCCCACCGCGACGATGCGCTCGCCCTCCACCGCCACCGCCCCCTCCACCACCGGCGCCGCCCCCGGCTCCATGGTCACCACGGTACCGCCACAGATCAGCAACCGACGTTCCACCCCCGCCCCCTTTCCCTGCTACGGCGTTTCACCACGACCCCGAGGCGCCACCCCCGCCGAAGCCGCCACCGCCGGCGGAAAACCCACCGCCGCCAAAGCGCCCGCCCATGCCGCCCCACCAGCCCACGTACGGGCCGCGGCGACGCCCGCGCAGACGGCTGCCGCCGGCCAGCCGGTCGAGCAGCACGATGACCGCCAGGAGCGCGAGTACCCCCACCCGGATGGCCTCCCGGCGCTGCTTCGCCGGTTCGGGCACCGGGCCGCCGGCGAGGGTGCCGGCCACCGCGTCCGCCAGAGCAAGCACCCCGCCGGCGTAGTCGGCGCGCTGGAACGCCGGCTTGACCATGGTGTCCAGGAGTCGGGCGACGCGGGCGTCGGGGAGCTGCGCCTCGAGACCGTACCCCACTTCCAGACGCATGCGGCGGTCGGCAACGAAGGCGAACAAAATGAGCCCGTCGTCCAGGCCTCGCCTCCCCACCTTCCAGCGCTCGGCGCAGCGAATCGTGAAGTCCTCCAGATCCTCGCCGTCCAGCGACGGGAAGATCACGGCGATGAACTGATGCCCGCTGCGGCGTTCGAACCCGGCCAGTCGCTCCTCCACGCGCGCCGCGTCGGCGCTGCCCACCACGCCGGCCAGATCGGTGAAGTAGCGCTGCGGCGTGGGCGGGATCTCGACGGCCAGGAGGGGCGAGGCCGCTGCGGCCAGGACGGTCGCGAGGACCGCGCGCATGAACTAGAACTGGACCTGGGGCGCGCGCTCCGAGCCGGGGGCCGCCTGGAAGTACGGCTTTTCGGAGAATCCGAAGAGGGCGGCGACGATCACCGTGGGGAAGCGCCGCCGGGCCGTGTTGAAGGCCTGGGCCGCCTCGTTGAACCGCCGCCGCTCCACGGCGATTCGGTTCTCGGTACCCTCCAACTGCGCCTGGAGTTCCCGGAAGTTCTCAGTGGCGCGCAACTCCGGGTAGCGCTCCACCACGACCAGCAGGCGGGAGAGCGCCGAGGACAGCCCGTCCTGGGCCTTTTGGAACTGGCTGAACTGCTCGGCGGTGGGGACACCAGTGATGTTCACCTGGCCCACCTTGGCCCGAGCTTCCACCACCGCGGTCAGGGTCTCCCGCTCGAAGTCACGCGCCCCCTTGACCGTCTCCACCAGGTTCGGGATGAGATCGGCCCGCCGCTGGTAGACGTTCTCCACCTGGCTCCACGCCGTTTTCACGCCCTCCTCGAGGGTGACCAGGCGGTTGTAAGCCCCGGCGGTGCCCAGTACCCCGACGAGCAGCACCGCGAGCACTGCAATCCCGCACCCCACCAGTCCCCGCTTCATGTCGCCTCCCACCTGCGGCGGCGGCTCGCACCCTGCGGAGGAGCCTCGCACACGTCAGAATTCTAACGTATTCAGCGCCGGCGACAGGGCTCGGGGCGAGGCGAAGTCGGCGGCGGTGAAGACCGGCTCCCCCCCTCGCGGCTGACGGCGCCAACGCCGGTGCGTCCACACCCACTGCTCCGGCGCCAAACGGATCTGCGCCTCAATGCGGGCGGTGAGGAGGGCGGTGAGGGCGGCTGCTCCGGGCTCCTCGGCGCTCTCGGGGGGCGGGTGGAGGGGGGGGTGGAAGTGGAGGTGCATGGTGCCCTCGGCGGTGCGCCGGGCAAATCCCGTGACGATGGGCCGCCCGGCCCGCGCGGCCAAAACGGCGGCGCCGGTGGGGGTCCAGGCCGGGTGGCCGAAGAACGTCACGAAGGCGCCGGGGGCTTCGATGTCCTGGTCGATGAGGAGGCCGATGACGCGGCCGGCGCGCAAGGCGCCCAGGAGCTTCTGGCCGGCGCGCCGCCCCCGCAGCGCGCTCTCCGTGCCGAAGCGGCCGCGCAGCTCCTGCACCGCAGCGTCGATCCGCGGGTCGAAGATCTCTCGGGCCGCCACGGTGAGGGGGACCCCGGCCGCAGTGATGGCCAGGTTCATCCACTCCCAGTTACCGCAGTGGGCTGTGACCAGCACCGCCCCACCGGCGGGGCCGGCAGCCTCGGTCAAGTGGTGGAGACCGGAAAACTCGGTGCGGGCGAGAATCTCCTCGGCGGGAGCGTTGGCCAGCCACCCCACCTCGCCGAGGATCTCTCCGGTATGCAGAACGAACCGGCGAAAGATCCGCTCTCGCTCCCCCTCTCGCAACTCCGGGAAGGCCAGGGCCAGATGCCTGCGGGCTCGCCGGCCGCTCCCCCGGGCCAGGGCGGCGGCAAGCCACGCCAGACCGCGACCGAGGCGTCGCAGCGACGGCAGCGACAGCGGCCGCGCCCCGGCCAGCAGACCCTTGAGGCTCAGGTACGCGAGGTCGTGTCGGACCCGTGCGGCGATGCCCCCCACGCGGGTGAGTGTACAGCGGCGAGGGGGGCGAGCGTGCAGCGGGGGTTGCGCGGCGCTATCATCCGCCGACGGAGGTGGCGGTGGCGCGGGCGCGGGGCAATCTCTTCATCGTGGCGGCGCCGTCGGGGGGCGGCAAGACCACGATCATCAGGCGGGTCATCGAGCAACTGACGGCGGCGGGGCAGAGGGCGCACTTTTCGGTCTCGCACACCACTCGGCCGCCGCGGCCGGGCGAGGTCTGCGGCGTGGACTACACCTTCGTTGACCGGCCTCGGTTCGAGGCCATGGTGGCGGCAGGAGAGTTCCTGGAGTTCGCCGAGGTGCACGGCCACCTCTACGGCACGGCGCGCCGGCCGGTGAGGGAGCGGCTGGAGGCCGGGGAGGACGTGTTCCTGGACATCGATGTCCAGGGGGCCCGTCAGGTGCGGGTCGCCGACCCCGAGGCGGTGAGCGTGTTCGTGCTGCCGCCGTCACGACACGAGCTCGTGCGCCGGCTCCGGGCCCGCGGCCAGGATGACGCCGCCGCGGTGGAACTGCGGATGCGCAACGCGGTCAAGGAAATGCGCTGCTGGCACGAGTTCCACTATGTTATCATTAACAATTGCCTCGAGGAGGCGGTGCAGGCGCTCGCCTGCATCGTGGCCGCCTCGCGGCAGCGCCCGTGCCGCATGGCGCAGGTGGCGACGGAGATCCTCGCCGATTTCGAAAACAGTGCTGGGGAGGCTTGATGGCAGAACGGAACAGCAGTGTAGACAGTGTGTTCCGATACATTCTCATCGCGGCGCGGCGGGCCGAGCAGCTCATGAACGGGGCGCGCCCACGGGTGGCCACCAAGGCGTCCAAGCCCACCGTGGTGGCTCTTGCCGAGCTGGACAGTGGCGCCGTGCCGTGGCGGGCCGTGACGGCGGAAGAGTACGAGCAGCTCCGGCAGGAGGAGCTGACCCGGGCGGAGGCCGAGGAGCAGCCCCTCCCCGTACTGCCGCTGGCCCTCGCCTTGGAGCCCGAGGCGAACGAGGCCGAGGAAGCCGACGATATCGACGAAGCGGAGCTGGAGGAGGAGTTGCAGGGCCCTGACTTCGACGCGGACGAGCTCGAGGATGTGGAAGAGCCCCTCGCCGACGACCTCCTCGTCGACGACGTGGAGTAGGGGCGAGGGGGGCGCGTGGTCGTGGGGGACGACTCCGCCTCCGGCAACGGCCGCGTCACGACGCGCGACCTGCTCCTGTACCTGCGGGACTTTGCCTGGCACGAGGTGGAGCTGGCACCGCCACCGGCGACTGTGAAGCCGGCAATGACTTTGGCGGAGATGGCAAGGCGCCTGGCTGGGTGTCAGGCGTGCCGCCTGGCCGCTGGGCGCACGCAGGTGGTCTTCGGCACGGGCAACCCCAAAGCCCGCGTGGTCTTCGTGGGCGAGGCGCCGGGGGCCGACGAGGACCGGCTGGGCGAGCCGTTTGTCGGCAAGGCAGGGCAGCTTCTCAACGCAATGCTGCGCGCCGTGGGCCTGCGACGGGAAGACGTGTACATCGCCAACGTGGTGAAGTGCCGGCCGCCCCGCAACCGTGACCCGGAGGAGGACGAGGCGGCGGCGTGCCTGCCGTTCCTCCGGCAACAGATCGAGCTCATCGACCCGGAAGTTGTGGTGGCCCTGGGACGCGTGGCCGCCAGCTTCCTCCTCGGTACCAAGGCCCCAATCTCCAGCTACCGGGGACGATGGGCCAGCTGGCGGGGTCGTGACGTGCTGCCCATGTTCCACCCCGCCTACCTGCTCCGTACCCCGTCGGCGAAGGCCCAGGCCTGGGCGGACCTCAAGGCGCTGCGCCGGCGCCTAAGCGATGGCTGAGAGTGGGCGGCGCTGCCGCCGTGCTATATTTTTGGCGTCTCGATGAGCAGTGGCTGGCCCTTCTCGCGCTCTCTCCTCTACCCCGTCACCGCCATTCTGGTGGCCCTTGCCGTGCTGCCGCTGGCGCTCCTGGGCTGGGGGTTCATGACCTCCAACCGGGAGCAGGTGGCGACGCTGGAGAAGCAAATCATGAGCCGGCAGTCCGCCGCGTTGGCTCGAGAGGTGGAGCTGTTCTTTCGCGACAGCGTGGACCGCATCGAGACGGTGGCCATGGTGATCGGCCAGGGTTGGCAAGGCGGTGGGGCGGCACCGCCCGGTGCTCCGCGGGTGCTTTCCGACCTGATCCGCAACAACCGCCACATCGTCATGTTGCGCCTGTTGGATCGGGCAGGGGCCGGCGACTTCGTGCAGAACCCGGATCTGTCCGCAACGGCGGAGGAGTCCCTCGCCGCACTGCTGCAGGACGCCTTCGCCGCCAACCTGCAAGGTCGGTGGGTGCGCCACGACTTCGTGAAGCTGGGCAACGGCGCGGCGGTGGCGGTGGTCTCCTTTCCGGTGCGCGACGCCGCCGGGCAAACGGTGGGGTCCTTGCAGGGGGTGGTGTCGCTGGACTGGCTAGCGTCCCGCCTGCTGGAAGAGGCCACACCGGGGGTGGTCGTCGACGTGGTGGACCGCACGGGCACGGTGCTGTTCTCAACGATGCGAGGCCGGGTGGGACGCAACGCGTCGCGGCATCCCCTGGTGGAGCAGTTTCGCCAGGCGCCGGTGCGCCTCACCAGGACCTTTGCGGACCCGCTCGAGGAGGGGAACCCGGAAGTGCTGGGCTCACTGGCGCCGGTGAGCGGTGTGGCGTGGGGGGTGGTGAGCGCCCGCGACATGGGTGTTGCCTTTGCCGCCGTCCACAGCATGGCGCGGCGGACCGCGCTGCTGGCGCTGCTCATGGGGGTGTTGGCCGCGGTGGCAGGGGTCGTGATGGCTCGCCGCATCATCCAGCCGGTGCGCCGTCTGGCGGAGGTGTCCAGCGCCATGGCGGCGGGGGACCTGGGCCGGCGGGTGACGGTGTCGGCGCGCAACGAGCTCGGACGCCTGGCGGCCAACTTCAACGTGATGGCCGCGGAGGTGGAGCAGACCGTCACATCGTTGCGGGCGGCGCTGCGGGAGAACCAGGAGTTGATGCTGGAGGCGATCCGGGCCCTGGCGGCGGCCATCGACGCCAAGAGCCCGTACACTCGTGGGCACTCCGAACGGGTCAGCAAGTACGCTGTGGCCATCGCCCGACAACTGGCCCTGTCGCCGGCCGAGGTTCGCAACATCGAGATTGCCGCGCTGCTCCACGACGTGGGGAAGATCGGCATCGAGGACGCCATCCTGCAGAAGCCCGACGTCCTCACCGAGACGGAGTTTCGGCAGATGCGGGCCCACCCCCTCAAGGGGGCGGCCATCGTCGCTCCCATCAAGCGGCTGCACAATGTGCTCCCGGGCATCCGGTGGCACCACGAGAGCTGGAACGGCGGCGGCTATCCGGACGGCCTGGCTGGGGAGGCGATCCCCCTCCAGGCCCGGGTCATCGCCGTCGCCGACACGCTCGACGCCATGACGACGACGCGGCCCTACCAGGAGGCGATGCCGCTGGAGGTCGTGCTGACCCGACTGCGAGAGCTGGCCGGCACCAAGCTGGACCCCAGGGTGGTTGACGCGCTGTTTGCGGCGCTCCAGAGCGGCGAACTGGCGCCGTTTCTGGTCACGGAGGTGGCGTGATGCGACGGTGGCTGGTGATCTGCCTGAGCGTGGCCCTGTGGGGGTGTGCCTCGAGCAATCCAGGTACTGCACCCCCACCGGACGTGAACCCTGCCGACCCGCTGGCGGCAACGACCCTGATGCAGCAGGGACAGGCCCTGCTGGCGGAGGGGAAGGCGGAAGCGGCCCTCGGCAAGTACAAGGCCGCTCTCAAACTCCAGCCCAACAATCCGACGGCGCACAACCTCCACGGTCTCGCCCTGCTGCGACTGCGGCGCCCTGCGGAGGCCCTGGAGAGCTTCAACCGCGCCCTCGCCTTGGCACCCACCTACTCGGACGCGCGGAACAACCGCGGGGTGGCGTACATGCAGCTCGGGCAGGTGGCCATGGCCGAGGCCGACTTTCTCCTCGTGCTCGGCGACAAGACCTACGCCAACCGGGCAGGGGTGTTCTACAACCTCGGCTCGCTCTATCTGGGTCGAGGCAACCTTGCCGCGGCGGAGGAGAACCTGCGGCGGGCCGCGGTGCCCGCCGGGCCCATCGAGGCCTACCTGGCCCTGGCGACAGTTCGCGAGAAGCTAGGTCGCTCAGAGGGCGCCGAGGCGGCGTTGCGGGACGCCATGACCAGGGCGCCGGAGCGCGCCGACGTCCCGCTCCAGCTTGGCAAGTTGCTGGAGTCTTTGGGTCGCGCGGAGGAAGCGCGGGCCCTCTACCGAAAGGCCATCGCCCTGGCGCCGGAGTCTCCCGAGGCGGCCGAGGCGCGGCAGCGCCTCGGAGGAGGTTAGGGTGCCGTTCCAGTACCTCCTCACCAACCTGCTGGTGGACGTGCCGGGGGCGCAGGGGGCCATCTTTCTGGACCCGGAGGGGGAGGCGGTGGAGTACGTCTGCCGCACCACCACCCCTTTCGAGTTGAAGCTGGAAGGGGCGTATCACGCCATCTTCCTGCGCCAGGCCGCCCGTCTGGCGCGGATTGCGGGGGGCGGCGACCTGGAGCAGCTGGCCATTGCCGGGAGCGAGATCACGGTGATGAGTCGGACACTCCGCTCCGGCTACTACCTGGTGCTGGTGGTGAGCCGTGGTACCCCCATGTCTCTGGCAAGAGAGGCGATGCGCCGCACCGCCCGGTCCCTCAACGGGGAGATTCCCTGAGGTGGGCGGTCGCGAGGTGCCGGGCGGGCGCTGCTGCAGCGCGCGTGGTGGGTCGCGGAGGCGGCCGGGGGGGTGGGCCCCGTGACGCTCCTGGATCGTTTGCGGCAGGCCCTTGGCACTACCGCCTCAGCTTTCGGGCGGCGGCTCGCGGAGGGGGAAGGTATTTCCCCGGACGTGCTGGAGGAGGCACTCATCGTCGCCGATGCCGGGGTTGAGCTCGCGGCCGAACTCGCGGAGGAGCTGCGGCGGCTCAAGGGGAAGCGGGGACTCGCCGGCGCCGAGGAGCGGGAGTGGCTCGCGGCGCGCCTGCGGGAGGCGCTGCCGGCAGCCGTCGATGGGCCACTGGGGTCGCCCCACGTGGTCCTGGTGGTGGGGGTGAACGGTAGCGGCAAGACCACCACCGCCGCCAAGCTGGCGGGGTGGTGGCGGCAACAGGGGAAGAGCGTGCTGATGGTGGCGGCGGACACCTTTCGTGCTGCGGCCATCGAACAGTTGCAACAATGGGGGGAACGCCTGGCCGTGCCGGTGGTGGCCCAGCGGCCCGGTGCGGACCCGGGTGCCGTGGCCTACGACGGGCTGCGCCTGGCCATGGCCCGAGGGGTCGAGGTGGTCATCGTCGACACGGCGGGGAGGCTCCACACCAAGCACAACCTCATGGCGGAACTGGAGAAGATTCGCACGGTCTGCGGCCGGGCAGTGGCCGGGGCACCGCACGAGGTGCTCCTGGTCCTCGATGCCACAACCGGCGGCAACGCCCTCGCACAGGCGGCGGAGTTTCGCGCCCGGGCGGGGGTGACAGGGGTCGTGCTCACCAAGCTGGACGGCACCGCCAAAGGGGGGGTGGTGCTGGCGGTGGGGCGACAGCTCGGGGTTCCGGTCCGGTGGGTGGGGGTGGGGGAGGGAGTGGACGACCTCCTCCCCTTCGACGCCGAGGCCTTCGTCCAGGCGCTGCTCGCGGGGGTCGCATGACGGCCGGACGGTGGTCCTCCCTGATGGTGCGGGCGCTGGAACTCGCCGAACAAGGGCGCTACGGCGCCAGCCCCAACCCCATGGTGGGGGCGCTGGTCCTGGACAGCGAGGGACAGGTGGTGGGGGAAGGGGCGCACCTCAGATGCGGGGGAGACCACGCGGAGGTGGCGGCCCTGGCCGCGGCGGGGCCGCGGGCGGTGGGCGGCACCCTGGTCGTCACCCTCGAGCCGTGCGTCCACCACGGTCGTACGGCGCCATGCGTGGATGCGGTGCTGGCCGCCGGCATCCGCCGGGTGGTCATCGGCACCCGGGACCCCAACCCCAAAGTCAACGGCGCCGGTGTGGCCACCCTCAGGGCGGCCGGCGTGGAGGTGGTGGAAGGCGTGGAGGCGGAACGCTGCGCCGATCTCAACCGTCGCTTCTTCCACTTCATGCGCCGCGGCCTCCCCTACGTGACCCTGAAGATGGCCATGACCCTGGACGGCAAGCTGGCGGCCCGGGGCGGCCGCTCCCAGTGGATCACTTCGGAAGCCTCGCGGCGCCAAGGGTACGCGTTGCGGGAGGAGATGGACGCGGTGCTGGTGGGCATCGGGACGGTGCTGGCCGACGATCCTCGCCTGCTGCGCCATCTCGGCCTCAACCCCAACCCCGCCTTGCGGCGGGTGGTGCTGGACTCGCACCTGCGTCTCCAGCCCGGCGCGATGCTGCTGCAGCGCCGCCCCGAGGACGTGGTGGTGTTCTGCCTCGACACGGCGCCGGCGGCGGCCCGCACGGCGCTGGAGGAGACCGGCGCGAGCGTGGTGTCGGTGGGGGACGACGGCCGTGGCCGCTGTGACCTGCGCCAGGTCCTGCGCTGGCTCGGCGACGAGGGGGTATCGTCCGTGCTGGTGGAAGGCGGCGGGGAGGTCCACTGGTCGTTCCTCCAGGAGGGGTTGGGGCAGCGCCTCCACGCCTTCGTGGCGCCCCTGTTGCTGGGCGGGCGCGAGGCCACCCCGGCGGTGGGCGGGGCCGGGTTTGCGTCGCCCCAGGAGGGGGTGCGGGTGGAGGTTCGCGAGGTGCGGCGCCTGGCCGAGGACATCGTCATCGTTGCCGAGATCGACCGTGTTTAGCGGACTCGTGGAGACGATGGGCACGGTGCGGTCGCGCCAGGCGGCAGGGGGCGGTTGGCGCCTCCAGGTGGCCTGTGCCTTCCCCGGCGATCCTCTCGCGGTTGGGGAAAGCGTGGCCGTCAACGGCGCCTGCCTCACCGTCGCCGGGACCGACACGCACGGGTTTGCCGCCGACCTCTCCCCGGAGACCATGGCCCGCACCACGCTGGGCAAACTACGGGTGGGCGACGTGGTGAACCTGGAACGGGCGCTGCGCCTCACCGACCGACTCGGCGGCCACCTGGTGCTCGGTCACGTGGACGCCACCGCCGCAATCCTGGCGGTGCGCCCCGGAGCCGAATTCCGGGTGCTGCGGGTGGGGCTGCCGGATCGCCTGGCCCCCGAAGTGGCGGAGAAGGGTTCGGTGGCGGTGGACGGCGTCTCCCTGACGGTCACCGCCGTGGGTCGCGGCTGGTTCGAGGTGGCGCTCGTGCCGGTGACGTTGCGCAGCACGACGTTGTCGGCGCGGCGAGTGGGCGAGCTCGTCAACCTGGAGACGGACGTACTGGCGAAGTACGTCCGGCGGGCCCTTGCCGAGGGTCGGCCCGCCGAATCGTTGCTGGCTGGCTGGGGCGATGCGGAGGATTGACCCGGCGTTCCCGGACCTGTTGCCCATCCAGTACCGGCTGGGCCCGGTCCCCGCCCCCGACAGCGGTGTGCGCCTCGACCCTGTGGGCATGAGACTGCTGTGGCCGGACCATCGGGAGGGGCGGCGGCGAGGGGACGGCTCGGCAGTGCGCAGGCCGGTGCGCTTCCTTCTCCATGCCCGGCAGCTCGCCAGTGAGAAAGACACCGTGGCATCCCTCCTGGAGGGGGGGTGCGGCGCGCTGGTGATCGTGGACGACGAGATGGGTCCGGCGGATGTCCCGGCAGCCACCTTTCCCGGCCAGGTGGTGGTGGTGGCCCCTTGGCTGCCGGAACTGTGGAAAGGGCGCCCGCTGCCGCCACTGCGGCAGTGGGGCGAGGGCGGGACCCCCGCCGGGGTCCTGCTCGGTCTGGCGCCGGTGCCGGACCCGCTGGCAACGGCCCGGCAGGCGGTGAGCGCTGCCGAGCGGGCCGGTGCGTCCTTCGTGGTGGCGGCACCGGTGTGTGTCCCCGCCGTGGATCGTCGGCGCTTCCTCGAGGAGGCCTGCGGCGAGGGAGGCGATGCTTCCCTGGAGGACCTGTTCTTCCACAGTGATCTGGGCGAGCTCACCCTGACCATGGAGCGGGCCGTGTCACGGTTTGCGGCGGCGGCCGGTCTGGCCGAGGGGTTGCCCGGCCCGGCCACCGCTGGCGTCGGCAGTGCCACTTTTTCCGCCGCGGCATCGTTGCTCCTCTGGGCGAGGCGGCTGGACCTTTTGGACAGCGTGGACTCCCCAGGTTGGCAGCTGCGCCGGGCGGCTCAGGCACTCCTCGCCTCCGGGAAGGACGTGCGGGGTCTGGTGCGGGAGGACAACCTGCGGGTCATCCCCGGTTTCGAACCCTGGGTGGAGGCCTTCGCGAGGGCTGCGTGGAGCGGCGGCGGCCACCCCTTCGACGAGGTGCGGGCGCGCTGGCTGGAAGGGTGAGCAACTCCCGCGCCGAGCGTCGTGGCGAGCCGAGGCGGGCAACAGGGCTCTACGTCCACGTGCCGCTGTGCGTCTCCCGCTGTTGCTACTGCGCCTTTGCCACCACCACCGAGCTGGCGTTGCGATCCCGCATCGTGGCGGCGCTGGCCCAGGAGATCCATGCCCTCGGCGCCCGGGCCGGTCGTCGCCTGGCAACCCTCTACCTGGGCGGCGGCACCCCCTCGCTGCTCCTCCCCGAGGAACTGGACGCCATCGTTGGGGCGGTGGAGCGGCACTTCTCGTTCCCCCCGGGGGCGGAGCGCACCATCGAGGCCAACCCGGAAGACGTGAGCCGGGAGCGGCTGCGCCGATGGGGACAGCTCGGCTTCACCCGGGTGTCCCTTGGCGTGCAGTCCTTCGACGACGCCATGCTGCGGCGCCTCGGGCGCCGCCACGATGCAGCGACGGCCCGGCGGGCGGCGGCCGCAGCCCTGGACGCCGGCTTTGTCGTCTCCGTGGACCTCATGCTGGGCCTGCCCGGGGAGGGCGATGGCGCTTTGCGAAGCGTGGCGGAAGTGGTGGCCCTCGCGCCCCACCACGTGTCGGTCTACCTGCTGGAGCTGGACAAACCCACTGCCCTGGCACGGGAGGCCGCCGCCGACCCGGCCGCCTTCCCCGGCGACGAGGCCGCGGCTCGCTCGTACCTGGCGGCGGGGCGGATGCTGGTCGCGGCCGGCTACCGTCACTACGAGATCTCCAACTTTGCGCGGCCCGGCCACATGGCGCGGCACAACCTGGGGACCTGGCGCGGGCGCACCTTGTTGGCGGCGGGGCCGGGGGCGGCGGGGCATGCGGGGCGCAGGCGCTTCGCCAACGTGGAGGACGTGAACCGCTACCTGGCGTGTCTGGAGGGAGGGGGAAGTCCGCGGGCGTGGAGCCGCCGCCTGTCCCCCGACGAACTGCACCGGGAGCGGGTGATGCTGGGGTTGCGTCTGGCCCGGGGAGTGGAGGAGGAACGTCTCGCGACACTCCCCGTTCCTGCCTTTTTCGAGCGCCTCGCCGACTTCCTGGCCCTGGGGCTCGCCCGGCGCCGGGACGGGAGGGTCCGCTTGACACCCCGCGGCTGGCTCGTCTCCAGCGAGCTTCTCGCCTATGTGGTGTGAGTGTTAGACTGGCCGCAGCTGCCCCTGCCAGGGGCAGGGACAGCGTCGCAGGCGAGCCGTTACCGAGGTTTGCGGGCGGTTTCGCGTGCAAGGGAGGGGGTATGGCGGGGTGGGAACGGTTGGTGTTGGCCGTGGCGACGGCGGGCCTCCTGGTGGCCGGCGGCTGTGCCCAGGAGGGCAGTATGGCGGTGCGAGTGGCCCAGGCCCGCGCCCAGCACGAGGTGCGCCCCACCGGCTACCAACCCCGGGTAGGTGCGGACGGCCGCCCCGAGGTGGCCCTGGATGTGTTGGTGGTGAACCGCGGCACGCACCGGCTGCGTTCGCTGACGCTCCTCGTGGTGGTGGTGGGTAGCGACGGGAACGACCGAGCCTCCCGGCGCGTCACGCTGAACACCTCGTCCCTGGTACCGGGGGTGGCCAGCCAGCTCTCCGCGGTGGTGGGGGACCTGGACGTCCGGGAGGGGGAGACGCTGCTGGTGGAGCTGGAGAACGAGGTGCCCGAGGGGGAACGGGACCAGTTCCCCGAGTTCGCGGAGGGGGTCAGTTGACCGGGGCGGTGGAGACGATGCCGAACCGCTCCAAGACGATGCGCTCGAGCCGCGGGCGTACCACGAGGTCGAAGGTGTCCTGGCGGCCGGGGAACAGGCGACCGGCGGTGGTTCGGGCCGCCTCGATGAGCCGCAGGGCCTCGCACAGCGTGAGGTGGCGGTCCTCGGCAAGGATCTGCGCGGTGATGTCCACCACGAGCCGGAGCTGGCGGAGGCGGCGCTCCTCGTCGGCGAGATCGTCAGCTTGCGTCATGCCGGCTTGGGGAACACCGGAAGGTGCGGCGGCCATTCCCGCTGCCCGCGGCGCCTCCGCACTGGAGCTGGGTGGGTGATGGAACGCAGCCTGTTGGCGGTGGCCACGACCGCCGCACACCTGGGCGGGGGGGTGTTGCGGGAGTCCTTCGGGAGGTTGGAAGCGGGGCAGGTCGAGGAGAAGGGCCGCAACGACTGGGTGTCCACGGCGGACCGTGCGGCGGAGCAGGCAATTTCCAGCTACCTTCTCGCCGCGACGCCCGAGTTCGGGATCCTCGCTGAGGAAGGCGGCGCGCTGGGCGCGGCCGGAGCCCGCTGGGTGGTGGATCCTCTCGACGGGACCGCCAACTTCGTGCACGGTTTTCCCCACTTTGCCGTGTCCGTGGCGCTGGTGGTGGAGGGCCAGGTTACCGTGGGGGTCATTTACGACCCCATGCGCGACGAGACGTTCTCGGCCGTACGCGGCGGCGGGGCGTACCGTAACGGCCGCCGCACCACCGTGTCGGGGCGTTCGTCGCTGGACGGCGCCTTCGTCACCACGGGGTTCCCGTTCCGGGTCGCCAAGCACATCGACACGTACCTCGCGGTCTTTCGCGAGGTCTTCTTCCGCGCCGGGGCGCTGCGGCGGCCCGGGGCCGCGGCCCTGGACCTGGCCCACGTGGCTGCGGGCATCTTCGACGGCTTCTTCGAGTTTTCCCTGTCCCCGTGGGACGTGGCCGCTGGAACGCTCATCGTTCGTGAGGCGGGGGGGGTCGTCACCGACTTGGACGGGGGCCCCGACGTGCTGACGCGGGGCAACGTGGTGGCCGCCACCCCCGCCGTCCACCGGGAGCTGCTGCAGATCATCGGCGCACACTGCCGCGAGAGGGAGATCTCCCCGTGACGTCTGCCCCCTCCTCCGGGTCGCACCCGCGGTTGCTCCCCACCCGCGAACGGATCGAGCGGCGAGCCGCGGATCTGGAGCGCTACCTCAACCTCTGGCGCATCGCCATCGCCGGGGGGCTCTGCGCCACGGTTCTCATCGCCGGGGCGTGGCGCGGCTACGCGCCCCCGGACCAGGTGTGGTCGGCCACGGTGGCCGCTGGCTACACGCTGCTGGCCGTGGCGTTTCACCTCTACCTGTCTCGCCACTCGTGGGACGACCGGCTGCCCACCGTGGTGGTGGGGGCGGACATTGCTCTGGTGAGCTTGATCCTGTTGGGGCTCGTGGTTCTCGACAGGAGCCTGGCGGCCGTCAACTCCCAGCTCGTCTTCTGCGGGTACTTCGTGGCGGTGGCCATGGCCGGTCTGCGGTCGGACCCGCGGGTGGCAACCCTCGCGGCGGTGGCGGTGCCGACGTCCTACGCTGCCGTGGTGTTCCTGGCCGTGGCTTGGCGCCAGGTGGAGTTTGCCAACGCCGACCCGCAGTTCGGCGAGTTCCGCTGGGAGGTGCAGATTGGCAGGTTCGCCGTTCTCGTGGCGGTGACCTGGATGGTGCGGTTGGAGAGCGCGCTGGGCATGCGGGAGCGGACCCGGGCCTCCCTGGACCCGCTCACCGGGGTGTTCAACCGCCGTTACCTGGAGGACGTGCTGACCCGCGAGCTGCCACGGACGCGGCGCCGGCAGCAGCCGCTCTCGGTGCTCCTGCTGGATCTGGACGGCTTCAAGGGGTACAACGACACGTACGGTCACCTGGCGGGGGACCGCCTGCTGGCGGAGGTTGCGAGCCTGCTCTCGGGCGCGATCCGTGCCGGGGACGTCATCGCCCGCTACGGCGGGGACGAGTTCGTCATCGTGCTGCCCAACACGCCGGGGGAGACGGCCCGGCGAGTGGCCCGGGAACTCATGCGGGTGGTCCCCTCGTCGGTGAGCCTGTGCGCCGGTGTCGGCTGCGTGGGTGCCGGCGTGGACACGGTGGAGAAGCTGCTGCACGCAGCCGACGTGGCCCTGGCCCGCGCCAAGAGTGCCGGACCTGGCGTGGTGGCGGGGTAGCTGCGGTTGCCCGTGCCCGGCGAGCCTGGACGAGTTGGGACGATGCGGAGGGCCCTGCGCATTGCCGTGGGAGTCGTGCTCCTCGTCGTGGGCCTCGCCGGGCTGGTGCTCCCGTTGCTCCAGGGGTGGTTGCTCATCGCCCTGGCCATCGTGATCTTGGCTCCGGAAGTCCCCGCCCTGGCTCGTTGGAGGGACCGTCTCGCCGCGCGCTTCCCCGCCCTCCAGCGAGCCCTCCGTCGCTTCGGCTGGAAGGACAAGTCGGTGTCGAGGGGATCAGCCTGACGCGGCGGGACCCTCCACCAGGGAGGCGACCTTCTCCCGCGTCGGCCACAACAAGAGCATGCCCACGGCCGCCGCGCCGGTGAAGATCCAGAACCAGTCCTCCCGGGCCGCGGCGAAGAACAGCACCAGCCCGAGCACCGACACCACCTCCAGCCGGGCGTACGCGACGATGTGGGCCTGGAGATGCGCCAGCAGGAGCGGCTCGATCCGGCGGTCAACCCCGTGCACTCGCCGCGGGCCGGCCATCATCGCCCGGTACACGGGCATCAGGGTGACGAGGTTCAACAGCGCCAGTGCGAGCAGCCCCCAGGCCAGTCCAGCGCTCTGCGGGAGGGGAGGGGGGATCGGGGGTGCCACCACTGTCACGACGGCACCATAGACCACAAGCGTGGCGAGAAAGGCCGCGCAGACGGCGCGGAGTCGGCTGAGGTGACGCTCGGCAGCCTGGTGCACGGGCTCCTCCTCCGGGGTCGTCCAAGGCCATCCTACCCACGGCGGGGTTGAGCGTCAACGCCACGGCTCCAGGGGCTTGCGCAACGCGGCGAAACCCTGCGCGCGGCAGGGTTTCGCGTTGGCGGAACGACCGCCCGGGCCGGTGCAGTGGGTGACGCGGCTGCAGTGCCCGTCCATCGCCCGCGGCCAGCTAGCACCACAAATCTCGGGCCCGAAGACGGCTCTGTCAAGGGGCGCCGATGGCCTCCACCACGGCCACCGCGGCGGCCAGGGCCGCGGCGCCTGCCGTGCCGTCCACGAAGGGTCCCGGCTCCCCTCGGCATGCCGCCTGGAAGGCCAGGTGCTCGGCGGCGAGGGGCTCGCACGGGGTTACCGGTACGGCGAGGGGTTCGATCTCGGGTTCGGCGCCGCGGCGCAGTCGCACCGCGTGGACGCTCTGCTCCGCGTAATCCACCGAAAAGTACTCGTCGGTGGCAAAGATCCGCAGCTTGCGGACCCGCTCCGAGGACACCCGGGATGCGGTGAGGTTGGCCACCGTGCCGTTCGCGAACTGGAGACGCACGTTGGCCAGATCGGTGCGGTCGGAGAGAACCGGCACCCCGGCGGCGCGCACCTCGGCAATGGCTTGGCCACCGCACAGCGCCTGCGCGATCTGCAGGTCGTGGACCATCAGGTCCAGCACCACGTCGATGTCCAGCGACCGGCGGGTGAAGGGGGAGAGTCGCTGCGTCTCGATGTAACGGGGCCGCGGCGCGAGGGCAAGGACAGCCTGGACGGCGGGGTTGTAAAACTCCACGTGGCCCACCCCGAGAACCACCCCGTGCCGAGCCGCTGCCTCGACCAGAGACTCGGCCTCGGCGACGCTGCTCGCTATGGGTTTCTCCACCAGCACGTGGCGTCCAGCTTCCAGGAATGGGCGAACGATGTCGCCGTGGGTCACGGTGGGCGTGGCCACGATGGCCGCCGCTCCCCGCTCCACCGCCTCGGTCAGGCTGCCGAGGGCGGGGACGCCGTGGGCCGCGCAGAGTTCTCCGCAGCGCTCGGTATCGGTGTCGAAAGCGCCGGTGCACCGCCAGCCCGGCAGGGTGGCGGCCAGGCGCAGGTGATGGCGGCCCAGGTGCCCGACCCCCACCACCACCACGGGAATCTCGGGGTGTGTGCTCACGGCGGGAGAGCTTAGCGGGGCCACCGGCCCCCGGCAAGAGCTGGTTCGCTACACTCTCGGCGGAGGTAAAGGGTGATCGATTCCCATGCCCACCTGGCCATGTTCGAGGGCAGTACCCGCAGCGAGGTGTTGCGCCGGGCCGAGGACGCGGGTGTGACGCGCATCCTGGCCCCGGCGACGGGTCCCGGCGACCTGGAAGGCACGCTGGCCCTGCCGGAGGAGTTGGGGCCCCAGGTCGTGGTGGCGGTCGGCTGCCACCCCCACGAGGCCAGCGCCCTCGACGGGGCGTTCAAGCAGCGCCTGGAGCACGGGCTCAGCCGCCGTGGGGTGGTGGCGGTGGGGGAGATCGGTCTCGACTACTTCTACGAGAACTCCCCCCGGGAGGACCAGCGAAAGGCATTTGCGTGGCAGCTTGCGCTGGCGCGGGAGGCGGGATTGCCCGTGGTGCTGCACCAGCGGGAGGCGTGGGCCGACTTCCTCGCAGGTCTCGACGGCTGCCAGGGGGTGCGGGGGGTCGCCCACTGTTTCACGGAAGGCCCGGAAGCGGCCCTCGAAATGGTCAGGCGGGGGCTGGCCATCGGGGTGGGCGGGATGGTCACCTTCCCCCGGAGCGACGCCATCAGGGAAACCGCAAGGGCGGTGCCGCTGACCAGCCTACTCCTGGAGACTGACAGCCCGTACCTTGCTCCGGTACCCTACCGCGGGCAACGGAACGAGCCGGCCCTGGTGCGGGTAGTGGCCGAGTACCTGGCGCGGCTCCTGGATGTCCCCCTCGAGGAGGTGGCCGCCTCCACGGATCGGGCCTTCGGCACGCTGTTTGGCGCATCGGACGCGGGCTCCTGACGCCCTTCCCGGTGCTGTGGACACCACTGGCGCCGTTTCGCGAAGCGGGATTCTCGGCTACCATGGCGGCGTGCGGCTTTTCGTTACCGGCGTCACCGGCTTCGTCGGTCGTCACCTTGCCGCCTTCGTCAGCCAGAACCGCCCCGACGTGGAGGTGTGGGGGGTGCGGCGGTGGCGCTCCTCCGCCGCTGAGGAGGCCGGCGCCCCTTCGGGGGTGCGGCTCCTCTACGCGGACCTCCTGGACCCGCCCTCCCTGGTCCGGGCGCTGCGCGTCTCCCGACCGGATGCCGTGGTCCACCTTGCCGCCTCCTCGTCGGTGGCGCGCTCCTGGGAAACCCCCACCGAAATGCTCCAGGCCAACGTGCTGGGCACCGTGCACCTGCTCGAGGCGGTGCGCCAGGTGGAGATGGAGGGACCGGTGGTGCTGGCGTGCTCCGCCGAGGCGTACGGCCTGGTGGAACCGGCGGAACTCCCCATCACCGAAGCGCAACCGTTTCGCCCCGTCTCCCCCTACGCGGTCTCGAAGGCCGCGGTGGACCTTTTGGGTTTCCAGTACTTTCGGGCGTTCGGCGTGAGGACGGTCAGGTTGCGCCTCTTCAACCACGGGGGCCCGGGCCAATCGGACCACTTCGTCATGGCGGCCTTCGCCAGGCAGCTCGCGGAGATCGAGGCGGGGCGGCGCGGGCCTCGACTGTGCGTGGGCAACTTGGAGGTGCAGCGGGACTTCGTGGACGTGCGGGACGCCGCGCGAGCCTACTGGTTGGCGGTGGAGCGGGGGGAGCCCGGCGAGGCCTACAACGTGGCCAGTGGCCGCGCCCGCTCCCTCCGGGAAATGCTGGCGGGGCTCCTGGCCATGAGCGACGCGGCGGTGGAGGTGGTGACCGATCCGGCGCGGTTGCGCCCCGCGGATGTCCCGGTCCTGGCCGGGACGGCGGAGAAGTTCCGTCACGCCACGGGGTGGCGGCCCGAGGTGCCCTTCGACGTCACGCTCCGCGACACCCTCGACTATTGGCGCCAGGCGGTGCGGAGGGGCCAATGACGGTGCTCACCGCCCTGCGCGGCCGCCCCTTGCCGCCGGGGGAGGCGGCGCGGAAGCTCGTCCACGCCGCCATGGGGCTGTTTGCTCTGGCGCTGCCGTTCCTCACCCCCTGGCAGGCGTTCCTCTGCGCGGTGGCGGCGTTGCTCCACAACTGGCTGATCCTCCCCAGGGTTGTCGGCCACCGCATGCGCAGCGCCAGGGAGGGGGCCTCCGACCGAGGCGTGCTGCTCTACCCGGTGGTTGTCGGTGCGCTGGTGCTGGTGTTCTGGCGGGACCTGTCCGGTGCAGCGGTGGGGTGGGGGTTTCTGGCCTGCGGCGACGCGGCGGCTGGGCTCGTGGGCATGAAATGGGGCCGCCGGCCGTTGCCCTGGAACCGACGCAAGAGCTGGGCTGGGCTGGTGGGGGCGTTTCTGGGTGCCCTCGCGGGTGGCTGGTTGGCGTACACCGCCTTCGTGACGAGGGTGTTCACGGCGCCGGCCAACGGTGGTCTCGGCGGCACCCCGTTCACCATCGAGTTCGCGGCAAAGCTGGCTGCCGCGGCCCTGGTGTTCGCCCTGGTGGAGGGGGCGCCGCTGGCGGTGGATGACAACCTGCTGGCGCCCCTCCTGGGGGCTGTGGTGTTTGCCGCCTGCGTCTCGCCCGGCGCGGGAACGGCGGGGTGGGGGGTCGCGTGGCCGGTGCGGGCGGCGGTGGCGCTGGGGTTGAACGGCATCTGTGCGGGGCTCGCGGCCTGGCGGCGGGTCCTCTCCCTCGCGGGGATCGTCGGTGCGTTCCTTCTGGGTTGGGTCACCTGGACGTTTGGCGGCGCGGGGCTGTGGTTGGTGCTCCTGGTGTTCCTCCTCGCCGGTACGGCGGTGACGCGGGTGGGCTGGGCGAGGAAAGCAGCGGCGGGGATCGCCGAGGACCATGGTGGACGGCGGGGTCTTGGCAACGTGGCCGCCAAGGGCGCGGTGGTGTTGGTGGCCAGCTCCCTCGCCCCCCTTGGCAACCGGGAGCTGCTCGCCGCTCTCGCCGTGGCGGCCCTGGTGGCCGCCCTCGCCGACACGGTGGGGAGCGAGATCGGCAAGGCTTACGGGCGGCGAGCGTTTCTCTTGCCGGGGCTGCGACCCGTGCCGGTGGGAAGCCCGGGAGCCGTGAGCGGGGCGGGAACCGCGGCTTCCTTCGCTGCAGCGGCCCTGCTGGCGGGCCTTGCCGGGGTTGTCGCGGTGGTGCCGTGGAGCGGCGCCGCCGTCTGCGGCGTGGTCGGCTTCGTCGCCGCGCTCCTCGAGGGGCGGTTCGCCCGCGAGGTGGGGCACGATGCCGTCAACCTAACGCTCACGCTCGTCGCCGCCGCGCTGGCGGGGGCACTCCTGGTGGGATGGAGGGGCTGGCCATGAAATGGCAAGACGCTGTCGATCTCGACCGCCCGTTCACGCTGCTGCCGCCGCTGCTGGGCATCGTCTCGGGGGCGGTGTGCGCCTTCGGATCGGCCCACAACCCCGATCCGGAGCGGCGCCTCACCCTCGCGGTGGTGGTGACCATCGTGCTGGGCAGCCTGTGCGCCGCCTGCCTGAACGCGGCGTCGAACACCTTGAACCAGATCGCCGATCTGGAGGCGGATCGCGTCAACAAGCCCAAGCGACCCATCCCCTCGGGCCGGGTGACCATCCCCCAGGCGTGGCGACTGGCTCTCGTCCTCTACGTCCTGGGCACCGTGCCGGTGTGGCTTGTGGTGCCGTACCCGGCGGTCACCTTCCTCGACCGCCTCCGCGCCCCGTTGGGCCAGCACGCGGTGTTGTTCCTCTACCTGGGGGCAGCACTGGCAACCTGGGTCTACTCCTGGCCGGCCTTCGGCCGAACCAAGCGATTCGGCATCTGGGCCAACGTCACCATCGCCATCCCCCGCGGGGTGTGGCTGAAGGTGGCCGGTTGGGGAATGGTGGCCAGCGTCTGGCACGCCGAGGCCTGGTGGATCGGCCTGATCTTCGGGCTGTTCTTGCTGGGTGCGTCGAGCACCAAGGACTTTTCCGACATGGCGGGGGACGCCGCCAGCGGGGTGTACACGCTGCCGGTGAAGTACGGGGTGCACAAGGCGGCGTGGATGATCGCACCGTCCTTCGTCTTCCCGTGGTTGCTCATGCCGCTGGGGACCGTGCTGCGCGACCCTGGCAATCCGGACCTGCCGCTCCTGACGGGCAACGCCCCGGTGCTCGTGGCACTTGGGCTGTTCCTCACGGCCTGGGGGATCTACACCTGCCGGCTGTTGTTGCGCGACCCGGCGGCGCTCGCCACCACCGAGAACCACCCGTCGTGGACCCACATGTACCTGATGATGATGACGGCGCAGATCGGCTTCGCCGTCGCCTACGTGCTCTAAGTCCAGCCCCGTCCGAGTAACCACGCTCCCGGTGACGCCGTCTCCGCGTCACGGTTGCTGGACCTCCGCGGTCGCGACCGGTGGCAGTTCGAGTGCCTGTCCGCTCGCCTTGAGCGACCCATCTGGGCACGAACGGGCGGAGAAAGAGCGAGGGCTGTGGGCTTTCACCCACAGCCCTCGCGGGGAACGCATGAGGAGCTGCTAGAAGAGTCCGAGGGGCGGGAACAGGAGCGGGATCGTCGTCGGGTCGCCGGTGGTGGCGTCCACCACCGACGCATACGCCCAGGCAGAACCGCCTGCCGTCAGCACCTCCACCACGGCGTAGGCGATGTCAGCGCTGGCGACTCCGGCTGCGGCAAAGATGTCGTCCTGCTGGACCCACTTGCCCGCCGGGACGGAGATCGTCACGTCGTTGCCCAGCTGGGCGCCGGTAGTGCCGTAGAGCTTCACCAGCACGTTGCACGCCGTCGAGCCGAGGTTGACGGCACCCACGTTGGTGCGGAACCCGGCGTTCTTCTTGAGCTGAGGCAGGAGTCCCGTCTCGCCGGGCTGCAGGGTCTGGCTCGCCACGAGAGCCGGGTAGTACTGACCAAACGTTTCGGTGGCGCTCTTCTGGTTGTAGGTGCGAGAGGTGACGTCAATTTCGACGGTGGACTCGATGGTGAGCGTCCCCTTGGCGCTGCCAGTTGGGGCCACACCAAAGAGGCTCACGAGGATGTCCCGCCACTCCACGGTGGCGCCGGGCTGGAGGGTTGCCGTGCGGACCACCGGAGCGCTGCCCACGTAGTCGGCGAAGGTGAGGGTGATGCTGGCCTCGCTCGCGTTGCGGTTGACCGCGGCGACATCGGTGCGCCACTGGGTCCCGGCCTTGCCGGGGGCGTGAGCCACCGACGGCACGACCCGAGTGGTGGCGCCGGCGGAACCGAGGATGGGGATGGTGGTGGGGTCGCCGGTGGTGGCGTCGATGACCGAGGCGTAGGCCCAGATCGTGCCGCCGGTGGTCTTGACCTCCAGCGTGGCGTAGGCAATGTCGGCGGTGCTGACGCCGGCGGCCGCGAAGATGTCGTTCTGCTGCAGCCAGCGGCCGGCCGGGACCGTGAGGGTCACCGCGTTCCCGAGCTGGGCACCGGTCTCGCCGAAGAGCTTGATCTCCACGTTGCAGGCGGCTTCGCCGAGGTTCAGAGCGCCCACGTTGGTGCGGAAGCCGCTGTTCTTCTTGATTTGCGGCAGCACACCCACCTCGCCGGCGGTCCAGACCTTGGGCTCGATGATGGCCGGGTAGTACTGGCCGAACGTCTCGGTGGCGGACTTTTGGTTGTAGGTACGCGAGACGATGCCCAAATGCACGTTGGTCTCAACCTTGAGCGTGCCGCTGGTGTTGGCGTCGGTCCCGTACTCGAAGAGACTCACGAGAACGTCGCGCCACTCCACCGTCCCGCCGGGGGCGAGGGTTGCCGTCCTGGTGACGGGGCTACCGGACAACGGGAAGTAGGTCATCGTCAGGGTGGCGGCCGTGGCGGCGCGATTGACGACGGCAATGTCGGTACGCCACTTGGTACCGGCCGCGCCGGGCAGGTGGGCGACGGACGGGACGAGGTATCGGTAGGTCTCCGCCGGCGGCTGGGTGACCGTCACCGACGCCGTGGCGGTGGCTCCTCCCAGGCTGGGGGGCAAGGCCGCGTCGATGGTTGCCGTGCCGACGGCGACGCCGGTGACCTGGAACGTTGCCGTGGTGGACCCGGCGGCGACGGTCACGGTACCGGGAACCGTGGCCACTGCCGGGTCGGAGGAGGAGAGCGCCACAGCGACGGCAGCGGGCTGCGCTGCACCGAGGGTCACCGTCATGGCACCGGTGGCGCCCGCCTGAATCGAGAGAGTTGCAGGGTTGAGGGCCAGGGAAATCCCCGTGACGGTGACCTGGGCCGTGGCCGAGGCACCACCGAGCCCCGCCGGCAGCGAGGCAGTGATGGTCACGGGGCCTCCCACCGCCACCGCAGTGACGGTGAAGCTCGCCGAGGTCTGGCCGGCCGGGATCGTCACGCTGGCCGGCACCGTGGCCACGGACGGGTTGCCGGAGGTGAGTGCCACCACCGTGTCGCTCGCTTGCGCCGCGGACAGGGTGGCGGTGAGGGTGCCGGTGCTGCCCACCACGAGGGATTGCGAGGCGGGCCCCAGGGTGAGGGTCGGGGGCGGCGGGGCGCTGGAGAGGGCCACGATATCCAGGCGGTTCTCGACAAACTTCGAATCGCTGCCGCCGACCACGTAGAGCTTGTTGCCGATCACCGCAGCGCCGTGGCCCTCGCGGAAGTAGAGGGAGTTGCCGATGGACCAGGAGTTGCTGACCGGGTCGTAAACCTGAATGAGAGCTGGCGTGGAGTAGTAAATGGTGCCGCCCTGGTTGTAGAGGTGCCGGCCGCCAACGACCACCACCTTGCCGTCGTAGGCTACTGCGGCGGCGCCGTAGACCGGCTTCGGCATGGCCGCACCGGCCGAGTAGGTGTTGGTGGCGGTGTCGTAGATGATGACCTCTTCGTGAACACCGTTGTCCGGACTGTTGTCGTAGCCGCCGCAGATGTAGATCTTGCTGCCGATGGCGGTGGCGGTGGCCTGAATGACGCCGGCAGGCAGGGCGGCCTTGGTGGTCCAGGTGTTGGACGCCACATCGAGGGCCCGGGCGGTGGTGAGGATATCGCTGCCGCTGCTCGAGCCACCGAAGACGTACAGGGTGCCGCCCACCGCGGTCCCGGCCGCCCACAGGGACGGGGTGGGGTCGGCGGCCAGGGCTTCGAACGAGTCGGTGTCGGGGTCGTACAGCTGCGTGTCGCCCGTGGTGCCGGTGCCGATCCAGCCGCCCGAGAAGACCACCTTGCCGTTCACCGCCGCGGCTACCGGGGCCTGGCGGGGCATGGGGTTGACGGCGGCAGTGGTCGCCCACTCGTTGGTGGCCGGGTCGTAGGCGAAGACCCCCTGGTTCTGGAGCGAGTTGAGGAAGTACAGCTTGCCACCCGCCGCCACGAGGTTGCCCTCGTCCACGTAAAAAGTGGGAATGGGGGCGTTGGGTTCGTACCAGGTGCCGGTGGCTGGGTCGAGCTCGTCCACCACCGTGCCGCCCACCGATCCCTGGATGAGGTAGATCTTGCCGTTGACGTAGGAGGCGTTGGCGTTGGTGCGGTTCAATGGGCTCGGCGGGTAGAGGCTACTCGTCATGTCCCTGAAGGTGTTCGTGGCGATGTCGAGTACCTGCACCATCAACGACGTGCCGCGGTCCTCCCCGGCCTCCACGTCCCACATCAGCCCCGAGAACACGTAGATCTTGTTGCCGACCGGGTCGAGCGCGCAGGCAAATTGCGCGACCTTGTCGATCATCGTGGCGGTGGCGTCCAGCCAGGCGTTGAGGTTGGGGTCGTACTGGATGGCGTTGCCGTAGTACTTCGAGGGCACCGAGCCCCCGTTGTCGCCGCCAATGTAGTAGAAGCGGTTCACGGAGGGGACGAAGACCACTTGCCCGTAGGCGCGCGCCTTGTCCATCTGCGCCCCGCTGGACCAGGAGTCGGTGGCCGGGTCGTAGATGCGAACGGTCTTCTGGTAGGTACCCGTGTTGCCGCCGAAGACGTAGATTTTGCCGTTGTACGCCCCTGCGGCGTGGCCGCGGATGGCTTGCGGGATCGGCGCCTTGGTGGTCCAGGTGTTGGTGGCGGGGTCGTAGGCCTCGTTGACATTGACGGGGCCGCCGCTGCCCGAGGCGTCCAGGGTCCGGCCGCCGATCACGTAGATCTTGCCGCCCACCTCGGTGGCGGTGGCGAGATACCGGGCCGTGGGCATGTCGGCGCCGCGCGTCCAGGTATCGGTGGCGGGGTCGTAAATGAAGGTGGTCTTGAGGGTGACCACCCCGTCCGGGTTCCAGTCGGAGTTGCCGCCGAAGACGTAAATCTTGCCGTTGTACGTTGTCTGGGCGCCCCAGTAGAACCCGTAGGGCACCGGGGCTCTCACCCCCTGCCAGTTGGTGGGGAACGGCAGGTCGGCCGCTGCCGTTCCCGCCCCTAGGACAAGGGCCGCCGCGCAGACGGCCACAAGCGTTGCTAATCCTCGCCTCATTCCAGATCCTCCTTTCCGCCGCGGGGCGGCGTTCACGGGTCGAGACATCGGCCAGGGCTCACCCGCGGGTGGGGGAGCCTCGCCAGCTGGTCCCTGGTTCTTGGTTGACGAAGCGGCCGATAAAGCGCACCGCATCGTGCTCGCGAACTCTCCCGGCAAGACATCGCGGGAAGTATCTTCGCTCCCCGCCAACGAGTCAAGGGAGCGACAGGGGCAGCGCGGCGCTATACTCCCCGCCGATGAACGCGCCCATGGTGCTGCGGCCGTTGTTGAGCTGGGATGGGTTCTCAGTTCGTTGCGATCTCGACCTCTTGGAGCGACTGGCCAACCGCGAGCTGCCGCGGCGGGTGGCAGCGTTGCGGGAGGTGAGGATCGGCGGCGACGGGTCGAGCATCGAGATCGTGGCCCGGCTCGCCTGGCAAGGGTTGCCGGCCCAGCTCTCCGTGGAGCTCACGGAGCTGCGGGTGTACCGGCGATTCCTGGGTTGCCGCGTGGAGTCGGTCCGCGGTCCGCTGGGGTTGCCGGTCCCCGTTGGCGTGGTGGCCGCGGTGCTGCGGCGGGCGGTGCCGCGCCTCGTGCGTCTCGATCCGGCGGACCGCGTGCTCCTCGTGGACCTGCGGGAGTGGGTCCCCCCCGGCGTCGAGCTGGGGGTCACGGCGGCCAACGTCTCTGGCCGGGTGCTGGAGCTACGGCTGGCCCCTGGGAGCCTGAGCCCGGTTGGGTGAGGCGGGGGCGGCACGGGCCAGCGAAGCCACCGCGAGAGGGGAGGAGGAGGATGGCCGAGCTGGGGCGCTGCGACGTGGCGGTGATCGGCGGGGGGATCGTCGGTCTCGCGAGCGCTCTTGCCATCGCCCAGCGAGCGCGGGCGGTGGTGGCGGTGGTGGAGGCGGAAGATTCGCTGGCGGCCCACCAGACCGGCCACAACAGCGGCGTCATCCATTCCGGGCTCTACTACGCGCCGGGTTCGCTGAAGGCGCGCAACTGCACCCTGGGGCGGGCGCTCCTGGAGCAGTACTGCGAGGCGCACGGCATCCCCTTCCGGCGCTGCGGCAAAGTGGTGGTGGCCCGGTGCCCCGAGGAGCTTCCAGCCCTGGAGGAGTTGGCGCGCCGGGGCGCCGCCAACGGGCTGGCGGGCATCCGCCGTCTCTCGCCGGCGGAGCTGGCCGAGGTGGAACCCCACGCGGCCGGGGTGGCGGCGCTGTGGGTGCCGCAGACGGGGGTGGTGGACTACCGGCAGGTTGCGGCCTCGTACGCCGAGGAACTGAAGGCTCGGGACGGCGCCGTGTGGCTGGGCGCCCCGGTTCGGGGGGTGCAGCAACGAGCCGGGGAGCTGGTGCTCCTCACCCCGCGCGGGGCAGTGCAGGCGCGAGGGGTGGTGAACTGTGCCGGCCTGCAGGCCGACCGTGTGGCCCGGCTGTGCGGTGTGAGGGCAGAGGTGCGGATCGTCCCCTTCCGGGGGGAGTATTACGAGCTCGACGAGGACGGCGCTCGCCTGGTCCGGGGCCTCATCTACCCCGTGCCCGACCCGCGCTTTCCATTCCTCGGCGTGCACTTCACCCGCCGCGTCACCGGCCAGGTGGAGGCCGGACCCAACGCGGTGCTGGCCTTCAAACGCGAAGGGTACCGACGGAGCAGCTTCTCGTTGCGGGACACGGCGGCCACCCTGGGGTACGTGGGCTTCTGGCGCCTGGCGACACGCTACTTCCGCACCGGATTCGAGGAGATGGTGCGGTCCTGGAGCACCGCCGCGTTTCTACGGGCCCTCCAGCGCCTCCTGCCGGCCCTCCAGCGGCACCACCTCCGGCCGGGGGGGGCGGGGGTGCGGGCCCAGGCCCTGGACCGGACCGGTCGGCTCCTCGACGACTTTTGCATCGTTCCTGGGGAGCGGCAGATCCACGTGCTCAATGCGCCGTCGCCAGCGGCCACCGCATCGTTGGCCATCGGCCAGACCATCGCCGCCATGGCCGTGGATGCCTTTTCGCTGCCCCCGCGCAGGGAACCGTGAGGGGGCCCTTCACTCGGGTTCGGAGAAGACGTCCGCGGTGAACACCTCGAAGGTGGCCCCGCTGCGCCAGGCGTCGGCGGGGAGACCGGCCTTGAGAGCGAGCTGGGACAGGAAGGTTGCCAGGTCCCAACCGGTCTCGCTGGCCACCTGCGGGAGAAAGACCGCGCGCCTCCCGCCCTTGGTCAGCACCACGCCGTGGAGGCCGAGGCGGATGGCGGTGTGGTCGGCCACCCGGCGCATGGGGGAGAGCACCGAGACCTCCAGGCTCACCTCCGCAAGCTCCCGTTGCTCGAGCGGCGGGAAACGGGGGTCGTGGGCCGCCGAGACCGCGGCGTGGATCACCGCGTCCACCAGCGGCTCCCGCGCCTCCATCACGCCGATGCACCCCCGCAGTCTCCCCTCCCGCTGGGCCTTGGCGGCACGGTTGTGGATGGTGACGAAGACGCCGGCCGGTGCCGCCAGGTTGCCTGCCACCCGATGGGCGGCGAACCAACGGGCAAGCGAACCTCCGTGGTCCAGATGGGTCTCGAGGGTGGCGCGGGCCAGGGAGAGCAGCGCCGTCTTCTCCGCCGAGGAGAGGCTGCCGAGCGATGGCGTCGCCTCAGCCTCGCGCCATGCCTGCCACCCGCCGGCAAACACCACGCTGGCGTAGGTCACCACCTGGGACCAGTTGCCGCTCACCTCGCCGGACGTGGTGACGGCCACCACCTGGCCCGAGCCGGTGAAGGCGTGCTGGAGGAGCGACAACAGCACGGAAATGGGCTTTGCGCCGCACACCGTGTCGCCGGAGACCTCCACCTGCTGGGAGAAGCCGCGCAGGTCCATCGCCGCCGCCCGCTCGGCCGTGTCCCGGCCCAGCGCGACCAACCGTTCCCCGAGGTCGGTCCCGCGGGCAAAGGGGGCGTAGCCGTAGGCCGCGCCGTGGTGGGTGAAGTCCGAGGAGACCACCACCACCGTCCCCGCGTCGACGACGGCCGACAACCCGCGGGCCAGCTCAGCAGCCGCCTCGAGATCGGTGGCGCTGCCCACCAGTACCGGCACGATGGGCACCTCCCCCAGCGCCACCTGGAGGAACGGCAACTCCACCTCCAGACAGTGTTCGGGCCCGTGGGCCGACGGCGGGCCGTCGAAGCCGGGCAGACGGCGCAGCCGCTCCACGGCCGCGCGGTCGAGGGGGAGGCTGCCCAGAGGCGTGGCAAAGGCGCTGATCCCCGGTGCGGGGAGGGCGGCACCGCGGAAGCCTGCGTGGTGCGAGGGCCCGAGGAGCACGACGCGGGTGGGATGGGTGCCGCCGAGGGCCGCGAAGGCGGCGCCGGCCGTGGCGCCGGAGAACACGTAGCCGGCGTGGGGCACGATGACGGCAACCACGTCGGGCCGGGGTGCGCCGCCGGCGAGGAACCGCTTCACCTCGCTCTCCAGGGTGGCGCGCTGGCCGGGGTAGAAGGAACCGGCCACGGCGGGCGGTCGGACTTCGGCGGAGAGTCTCGCTCCAAACATGAGCACCCCCACAATGGCAATCACCGTGCGCACGACAAATAGATAGGCCCTTGCCGGCGAGAACGCAAATCCGCCGCCGTCACCTTACCGGGAGGACGATGCGGTTGAGGGGGTCGCGGCTCTCCCCCACCGAAAAGACGCGGATCGCCGCCTCTTCCCCCACCGGGCAGCGGTGTTCGCAAATGCCGCAACCGACGCAGCGTTGCGGCTCCACCCAGGGGCGCTGGAGGAAGATTGTGCCGCCGTCCCGGGTGGGCTCCTCCAGGGTCTCCACCCAGATAGCCTTGGGATCGGTGGGGCACATCTCCTCGCAGACGATGCACGGGGTCTTCATTGCCCACGGCAGGCAACGGCCGCGGTCCACGAACGCCGTGCCAATACGCACCGGTTCGCCGCCGTCGTAGCCGGTCTTGCGAGGCGCGGTGAGGCGCTCGATGGCGCCGGTGGGGCAAACCTCTCCGCAGCGGGTGCAGGCAAACTCGCACCAGCCGCGCCGGGGCACGAGCACCGGCGTCCACAACCCCTCCACCCCGGCTTGGCCGATGGCAGGTTGCAACGCGCCAGTGGGGCAGGCCTGCTGACAGAGGGAGCACTTGATGCAGCGGGCGAGAAAGTCGGGCTCGGCGCGGGCCCCAGGGGGGCGCAGCAACCGGGGGTCCGCCACCTGTCGACCACCTCCGGTGGCGCGCAGGATGGGGGCGGCGACGAGCCCCGCCAGGGCGCTGCCGATGAGGTAGCGCCGCGCCAGGTCCGGCTGGGCCGGCCGCGCCGGCGGGGAAGGCAGGAAGCGGTACTGCAACGCGCCCTCGGGGCAGGTCGTGGTGCAGTTGAGGCAGACGTGGCACTCGCTCGGTCGGTGCTCCCCGAGAGGTTCGTCGGCCCCCTGACAGGCGAAGGTACACAGGGTGCAGGTGGAGCAGGCCTCCCCCCGGCGGGCGATGCGAAACAGGGAAAACCGCGCGAAGATGCCCAGCAGCGCGCCCAGCGGGCAGAGGGCGCGGCAGAACACGCGCGGCAACCAGCGGCTGGAAATCACGACGGCCAGCAGCAGGGCGGCGGCCAGCCAGCCCCCGGGCACGGGCCGCCCCCCGGGGAGCACCGGCCACGCGCCGCTGGCGAGACCGCGGGCGAGGGTGGCCAGGGGGTCGAGCAGACCCGTCTGAACGGTGCCGGCGGCGGCCGCCAGCAGGAGGGCGGCGAGCACGTAGGTCTTGGTGGCGTACCAGCGGCGGTAGCGGTTGGCGGCCAGGCTCTCGCGGCGCGACCGGGGCGAGAGGAGCCAGCTCGCGAACTGCTGGAGGGTCCCCAGGGGGCACACCCAGCCGCAGAAGACGCGGCCGAACACGACAGTGAGGGCGAGGAGGGCGGCGCCCCACACGAGGGCGCCCGGAAGGGTGGCCGAGGAGAGCACCACCGCCACCGCCGCCAGCGGGTCGGCATGGAAGAAAGCGCTTGCGGGGAGATCGCGGGGGTCGCCCGCCGCAAGGCGCTCGAGCAAGGCAATGAAGAGGGCGAGAAAGAACGCCTGGTAGACGACGCGGATCCGGGTCGTCCAGCTCATGCGGTGCCGAGGTCCTCGACCAGCGCCGTGTCGGTCCGCCCGAGCCCACGCTGCTCCGCCTCGCGGAGGAACGGCAACTCGGCGGGGCGCAGCCCCAGCTGCACGCCGCCCCAGGCGTCGCAGAGGACCGGGTCGGTGCCAACCGCCACGGCGCCCACCCCGCGCACGTCCCCCAGGCTGCCCCCCTGCGGGCCGTTGGCCAGCAGGACTCGGGTGGCGTCCACCACCGTGAGGGTCGGCTTGAAGGTGGCGGCGAGTTCGGCGATGGCCCGGTGGATGCTCTGGTGGAGGCGGTTGCGCCCCGGCCCGAGGACGCCGAACCAGTTCTTCATGCCCAGCGTGGCTCGGGAGAGGCGGTGGTGCTTGACCACCGGCACGTTGATGACCCGGTCGGCCGCGAGCACTGCTTCCGCCACCTCGATCCCCTCGGCTAGGCCGGCGAGGTCGGCGGGGACGAGGCGGAGACGGCCGGACTCCACCACCACGGCTCCCGCCGCCGCGGCCGCAGCGGCGATCCCCGAGCGGGCGAAGCAACGGCGCGGGTCGTTGCAGGAGATGTCCGTCACCACGACCTGGGCAGCCCCGGCGGCCAGGCACAGGCGGACCAGCTCGGCCACCACCTCGGGGTCGGTGTTGGCGGCCTGCTCCGGCAACCGGTCCCAGCCGACGTTGGGCTTGACGACCACCCGCTCGCCGCGGCGCACGAACCGCTCCATGCCGCCCAGGGCGGCCACCGCCCGGCGCACGTTGGCAGCGGGCTCCCCGCCGCGTGCCGCCACCACCCGCGGCGGCACACCCACCGCTCGCCAGTCCGGCACCTTGCGCCGGGCGGGCACGTCCCGCCGCCGATCGTGGAAGAAGGCAACGCCCGCCAGCACGGCTCCTGCGGCCAGGGCGGCGGAGCCCAGGCGGGTCACGACCTCGCGCCGGTCCCAACGGCCGATCTCGTCGCTCACGGCGTCACCCCGGCAGCCCAGGCGGCGGCGATTTTCTCGAGGGCCGCGCGGCCGTCAGCACCCGACACCACGGTGGCCTTGAGGAGGTCGCGCCCCGCCACGGCGAGGAGGACGGTGCCGTCCGTTACCCCCCCGGCTGGGCCGGGCAAAGGCGTGGCGCCCTTTGGCCGCTCCTCCTCGAACAGGCTTGTGGCGCCGAGCGACTCGGCGAAGCGGTACACCTCGACCACCGCCTCGAGAGGTGGCCCGGCGCTATCGGAGAACGTGTACGAGGCGACGATGCAGCGCTGGAAGCCCCGGGCCAGGTAGCCCTCCGCGGCGCCGTCGATGAAGGTGTACAGCGTTTCCCGGTCGTAGCGCTCTGGTTCACTGCGAGAAGCGGCCCCGCACGTGGAGGGCTCGGGGAGCGTGGGGCCGGCCGCTGCGCGCAGCGCGCGCAGGACCTCGGCGGGGTCTTCCCGCACGCTGCCCGCGCGCCAGACGAGGCAGGCCACCACGCCCGCCAGCGGCAGGAGCAACAGGACGTGCCCGATGCGTGGACGTGACGCCACCATGCCCCCCGTTCACTCTAGCGTCGGGGGGCGGGAAGGTCCACTCCTGCCGGGCGCTGCCCCCGGCGGTCCAGGAGCCAAACGGCGGCGGAGACGGTCAGCGCCGGGAAGATGGGCTCCAAGCCCAGCGGGTAGCTGCCGTCGCGGCGGGCGGCGAGCCACAGTAGCGCCACCATGGCAGCGGCGGCCATGGCCACGGTGGCGAGGCGGGGTGAAAAGCGGAACCGGGGCGGCGCGTGGGCGAGCGCCACGGGGAGCAGCAGCGCCGAGGTGACGAGGCTGCCCACGTCGTGCCAGATCTGGACGACACTGCGAAGGGCAAGGGCCAGCGCCACGGCAGCAGCGGCGGCCACGGCAAGTCCCACCACGACCCAGCGGCGCTGATCGGCAGTGGGACGCAACGCCGGAACGAGGTCGTGACCGACGGTGGAGGCGGCCAGGAAGAGGTACGAGTGGGCGGTGGACATCACCGTGGCCAGCAGGCCCACGGCAAAGAAGGCGTTGCCCAGCGGCGGGAGGAGCAGCCGCCCCAGAGCCGGGTACGCCAGGACGGGGTCCGCCAGCGTGGGGAGGAGGACCCGGGCGGCCAGCCCCGAGGCCGTGGTGAGGGCATCGAAGACGATCCAGAAACCCACCGAGACGAGGATGCCGGTGCGGGCCACGGCCGGGCTGCGGGCAGCGTAGCAGCGCTGGTAGAAGGTGGGCTCCACCAGGGTCTGGAGGGCGATGAAGTACCACACGGCCACGTGCTGCAGGCCCATGCCCCCGTCCCAGGTGCGGTGGCTCGCGGGCAGGGCCCGCCACAGGCCAGCGAGACCGCCGGTGTGGCCCAGGGCTGCCGGGAGCAGGACCGCAAAGGCGGCGAACATGAGGAAGAACTGCAGGGCGTTGGTGCTCACCACGCCGCGGAACCCTCCCACCGCCAGGTAGAGGACGACGAAGGCAGTGGCGGCCACGGTGGCGGGGGCGAGGGGCACCCCCAGGTAGATGTGAGCCAATTCTCCCAGCATCAGCACGTAGGCGGCAGGGACCGAGACGACGAACACCAGGGCGGTTCCCAGGTGGCCGGCGGCAGGGCCGTAGGCGTGTCGGAGCTGGTCGGGGAGGGAGAGCGCCGCGCTGGCCCGGGCCGGCCGGGCGAGAAGGAAGGCGAAGAGGAGGGCCGCGAGGTAGTACGGGACGCCGAACACCAGCCAGTTGGAGATGCCGAAGCGGTAGCTGTACTCCCCCACCCCCAGCACCCCCCCGTACCAGGTGGCCACCAGGGTGGCGATGAAGGCCGGCGTGGTGAGCCGGCGCCCCGCCAGGAGGTAATCGAGGGTGTCCCCGCCGCGGCTGCGCCAGGCGAGGAGCAGCGTGGCGGCCGCGTAGGCGACGATGGCGACGGCGACGGCGAGCTGCACGGCGGCCAGTATACGGGTGGCGGGTCGGGAACCGCCGGCGGCATAGAATGGTCCAAGACCAGGAGCGGTACGACGGTGCCGGGAGGCGGCATGGACACGCGCGGGGCTCGACGGGGAACAAGTCGTGTGGCGACAGTTCTGGCGTGGTTGTTGCTGGTTGGGCAGGCGGGTCTTCGCGGCGGGTGCACCCCCTCCGCCGTGGCCGTGGTTCCCCAGGCCGTCGCGCCGGTGGGGGCGGGGGTGGGGGCGCCGGAGAAAGGGTGGGACGACGTGGAACGTCTCGTGGGCGAGCAGAAGCTTCGGGAAGCGCTGGCGGCTGTCGTTGCGCTGCGCCAGGACGCGGCAGCCCGGGGCGCCGAGGCGGAGTGGACCCGGGCGCTGGCGGAGGAGACGCGGCTCCGCATTGCGCTCCACGGCTACGAGGGTGCACTGGGGGTACTGAACCGGGAACCCTGGCCCCCGGGGCAGCTCGCGCGGTGTGTCCTCCACCTCCTGCGCGGTCAGGCGTTCTTGGAGTACCTCCGCGCCTACGGCTGGGAGGTCCGGCAGCGGGAGAGGGTGGCTGCTCCGGAACCCAAGGACGTTTCCCTGCTCACCGCCGACGAGATCGTCCAGGCCGCCGAGGGCGACATGCGTGCCGCCTGGGGGGGGCGGCACGAGCTTGGTGATACGCCGGTTAGCCGGCTTGCGACCTTCTTCGACCCGGGCACCTACCCGGAAGGCGTGCGCGGCACGCTGCGGGACGCCGTGAGTTACCTGTTCGTCGAGCTGTTGGCCGACAGCTCGTGGTGGCGGCCGGAGCAGGCCGTGGCGCTCTCCCGCCTCCCCTTGGAGGAACTGCTGGCTGCGGCGGGGCCGGTGCGGGACGACGGCGCCCTGGCGGACCCCGGGCGCCACCCCCTCGACAAGCTCGTGAGGGTGCTCGCCGACCTGGAAGCCTGGCACGCGGCTGGGGGGAGGAGGGACGCGGCGCTCGAGGCGCGGCTGGAGCGCCTGCGGCGGCTGCACGAGGCCTTCACGGACCCGGCGCAGCGCCAGCGGGTCAGGGTCGCCTTGGAGGACACCCTGGCGGCGCAGCGCGACGTGCCGTGGTGGACAGCGGGACAGGCGCTACTGGCCGAGTTCCTGGCCGACGAGGAGGGGCCCGATTCAGTCGTACGGGCTCGGGACGCGGCTCTCGCCGGGGCGAGGCGGGATCCCGACTCGGTGGGCGGTCGACGGTGCCGGCACCTCGTTGCCACCTTCGAGGCGCCGGAGTTCGAACTTTCCGGAATGGCCAGCGACGGCCCCGCAAGGCCGTCCCTGCGGGTGCAGCACCGGAACGTGGAGCGGCTGTACTTCCGCGCCTACCCCGTGGACCTTCTGGGGCGGCTGGGGCAGGCAGAGATGGACAGCCTGCTGCCCGAGGGGCGAGAGGTAGAAGCGCTGCTCGCCAGCTCGCCCGCCGCCTCGTGGACGGTGGCCCTGCCGGGCACCCCTGACCTGCGGACGCACACCACCTACGTGACGCCCCCCGAGCTGCGGCCGGGCACCTACGTCATCGTCGCGTCGCTGCGCGCGGACTTCGCAAGGCGGGCCAACCGCGTGGCGGCCGTCACGTTCATTCAGTCCGAGCTGGTCATGCTGGTGCGGGGCGCCGCCGACGGAGGGGTGGCCGCCACCGTGGTGGCCGGGCGGGACGGCCGGCCCCGCAGCGGGGTGAGCGTGGCGCTCTACCGCTACGACTGGCGGGGCGGCCACCGGCCCGTGGCGGTGAGGCAGACCGGTGACGACGGGGTGGCTCGTTTTGCCGCGGCGGAGATGGTCCGCAACTCGTCCCACTTCCTGCTGGCCCAAGACGGCGAGCAGGTGGCGCTGGCCGACGAGCGGCTCTGGCGGGGGGAGGGGAAGCGCGGCGAGCGGGGGCGCGATGCCCTGGTGTTCACCGACCGCAGCGTCTACCGCCCCGGCCAGACCGTTTCCTTCAAGGCGGTGGTGTTCTCGGGGGACCGGCAGGCCGGACGTCTGCGGGCGGTGGCGGGGGAGGCGCTCACCGTCCAGCTGGTGGATGCCAACGGCGAGGTCGTGTCGTCCAGGCTCCTGAGCACCAACTCGTTCGGGTCGTGCTGGGGGGAGTTTCAGGTCCCCACGGGGCGGCTGCTGGGGCGCTGGGGGGTTCGCACCTCCCTGGGGGGGTTCGCCCCCGTCCAGGTCGAGGAGTACAAGCGGCCCACCTTCGAGGTGGTGCTGCAGGAGCCTCGGGAACAGGCCCGTCTCGAGCGGCCGGTGACCCTGACCGGGGAGGCCCGGTACTACTTTGGCCTGCCGCTGGGGGAGGGGACGGTGCGGTGGCGGGTCGTTCGCCAGCCGGAGTGGCGGTACGGCTGGTGGGGCCGGCCGGTCCCCGAGCGGGAGGAGCGGGTGGTGGCGAGCGGCGTCACCGAGCTCGCCCCCGACGGCACCTTTTCCCTCACCTTCGTGCCTGAGGCCGACTCCCGCGGTGCCGCCGGCCCGGAGGCGGTGTTCCGGTTCCGTGTGGAGGCCGACGTGACCGACCCAGGTGGCGAGACCCGCAGCTGTTCGCGGGTCTTCCGGCTCGGTCGGGTGGCGGTGACCGCCAGCGTCGACCTGCAGGGCGGGTTCGTTCGCGAGGGGATGGCCCGACAGGTGCGGGTACTCCGGGCCGATCTGGACGGGGCGCCGCGACCGGGGAAGGGGCGGTATCGGCTGATCAGACTGCGGCAGCCGGAACGTACCCCGCTGCCGGCGGAGCAGCCCCTGGAGGAGGCGGAGGGGAAGGACGACCACCGTTTCGCCACGCCGGGAGACGCCGTCCGGCCGCGCTGGGACCACAGGTACACCCAGGAGGCGGTGTTGCGATCCTTTGCCGACGGCGAGACCCTGGCCAGCGGGGAACTGGTCCACGACCAGGCTGGGGAGGCCACGCTCCAGATCCCGCGTCTGTCGGCGGGGTGCTACCGCCTGCGTTACGAGACCACCGACGACTTCGGTGCCGTCTTCACAACGGCACGGGAGTTCCTGGTGGGGGGCATGACCACGCCCGCGGCGCTTCCCGCGGCCCTGTTCGTGGAACGAACCACGGTGGAGGTCGGGGAATCGCTGGCGGTCCTCGCGGTGTCGGGTTTTCCAGCGCAGACGCTGTATCTCGAGGTGCACCGGGACGGCCGGGTGGAGGAGGTGCGGCGCCTCGTTGCTGGCCGCGATGGGGCGCTGCTGTCCTTCCCCGTTGGCGAGCGGGACCGGGGAGGGTTTGCGCTGCGTCTCTGGGCGGTGCGCGACCACCAGCTCATGGTGGTGGAGCAGCAGGTGGTCGTACCGTGGAAGGATCGGGAGCTGCACCTGTCCTTTGCCAGGTTCCGCGAGGTCCTGCGCCCCGGCCAGCGGGAGCGGTTCCAGGTGCGGGTGACGGACCCGACGGGAAAGCCCGTGGGGGCCGGTGTCGCCGAGCTCCTCGCCTACATGTACGACCGCAGCCTCGATCTCTTTGCGCCGCACCAGCCGCCCGGTGTTGCCGCCCTCTACCCGCGCCGGGCCACCCTCGGCTGGCAGCGCGCCACCCTCAAAGGGGGGTGGTCGGTATGGTCGGAGGACAACCTGCCGCCGCCACCGCCTTACCCGGAACTCCTCCCGGACCGACTCAGATCCTTGAGCGGTTACGGGATCGGCGGTCCGGGACGGCGCCGTTTCGGCGCCCTGGTGCCGGAGGGGCCGATGCTGGCCATGGCGGACCGCGCCACGGTGCCGCAGGCCGAGGAGAAGCCGCCGACGAGCGCCAAGAGCCCCGCCGCGCCGACCCAGGAAGCCACCGCGGAGGGTACCGGCGAGAAGATCCTGCGCACCAACTTTGCCGAGACGGCGTTCTTCCTGCCCAGCCTCGTGAGCCAGGCGGACGGCAGCGCAACCATTGAGTTCCAGGTTCCGGACTCGGTGACCGCCTGGAACCTCTGGGTCCACGCCATCACCGCCGACCTGCGGGGGGGATCGGTGCAGAGAGAGGTACGAACCATCAAGGAGCTGATGGTGCGCCCCTACCTGCCCCGTTTCTTCCGGGAGGGGGACGTGGTGCAGCCCAGGGTGGTGATCGACAACGCGTCGACGAGACCCCTCGCCGGACAGCTCACCGTGCGCCTGAGCGACCCGCTCAGCGGCGAGGAAGTGGGGGAATCGTTCGGGCTGGACCCGTCATGGCGCACCGGCCGGCCGTTCCAGGTGCCGCCCGGGGGCGCCACGACCCTGGCGTTCGAGATCCACGTGCCGCCGCGCCTGGGGGAGGTGGTGGTCACGGCCACGGCTACCACGGAGGGTTTCGCGGACGGCGAGGCGCGACCGGTTGCGGTGCTGCCCGGGCGGTTGCACTTGGCCCAGTCGCGCTTTGCGGCCCTCCCCGCCGGAGCGCAGCGGTCGCTCCACTTTGCCGACCTGGCGGCGGGGGACGACCCGACGCTGGCCAATGAATCGCTGGTGGTGACCGTGGATGCGCAGCTCTTTTACGCTGCCCTGGCCGCTCTCCCGTACCTGGTGGACTACCCGTACGAGTGCACCGAGCAGCTCCTCAATCGGTTCCTGTCCCCGGGCATCCTGACCTCCCTCTTTGCGGCCCACCCGGAGGTGGCGCGGATGGCAGAGCAGCTGGCCACCCGGGAGACCCCCTTGGCAACGTGGGACACCGCCGACCCCAACCGGGGCATGGCGACGGAGGAAACGCCGTGGCTCCTGGAGGCGCGGGGGGGCGAGGCGGGGGTGCCGCTCGCGCGGATCCTCGACCCGCGCGTGGCCGGGGCCGAGCGCGATGCGGCCCTCGCCAAGCTCCGCAAGGCGCAGACCGGCAGCGGCGGCTTCCCCTGGTGGCCCGGCGGGCCGCCGTCGCCGTACATGACCCTGTACCTGATGCATGGCTTTGCCAAGGCCGCCGAGTTTGGTGTGGACGTCCCCAGGGAGGTGGTGGAGCGGGGCTGGCAGTACCTGGCGCGGCACGTGCGCGAGGACGCCGTGCAGCGGATGCTGCGAGACGACTGCTGTTGGGAGTTTCTCACCTACCTCAACTACGTTGCCTCCTGCTACCCCGACCCCGCCTGGATGGGGGACGCCCTCACCGACGACGAGCGGCGGCAGATCCTCGACTTTTCGTTTCGCCACTGGCGGGCCCATTCCCCGTACTTGAAGGGAATGCTCGCCCTCACCCTGGCCCGGGCCGGGCGAAAGACCGACGCTGCGCTCGTCTTCGACAGCGTCATGGACTCGGCCATCACCAGCGAGGACGAGGGGACGCACTGGGCCGAGGAGGAGCGGAGCTGGCTCTGGTACAACGACACCATCGAGACCCACGCCCAGGCGCTGCGGACGCTGGCCGAGCTGTCCCCCGGCGACCCCCGGGTGCGTGGCCTGGTGCAGTGGCTCATGCTGAACCGCAAGCTCAATCACTGGCACTCCACCAAGGCCACCGCGGAGGTCCTCTACGCCCTGGCGCACGTTCTTGCCCGGGAGGGGCGCCTGGCCGGCCGAGAGGAGGTGGCGGTGGAGGTGGGCGGGCAGCGAACGGCGTTGGTGTTCGAGCCGGACCGCTTCACCGGGGCGGGCAACCGCATCGTCGTGCCGGGGGCGAGTGTGGGGCCCGGCACCGCCACCGTGCTGGCCCACAACCGCGGCACGGGGCTCGCCTTCGTGTCCGCCACCTGGCACTTTGCCACCGACCGGCCGCCGGCCGCTGGCCGCGGCGACCTGCTGCAGGTGAGGCGGCAGTACTTCATCCGCGAGCGGCAGGGGAGCGAGGTGATGCTCCGGCCTTTGGCGGATGGGGACCGGCTGGCGGTGGGGGACGAGGTGGAGGTCCGTCTCGTCCTCGCTGCCCGCCACCCGGTGGGGTACGTCCACGTGCGGGATCCCCGCCCGGGCGGCTGCGAGCCTGCCGTGGCCACCTCCGGCTTCGCGGGGAGGCTGGGTCTCGTCTGGTACCAGGAGGTGCGCGACTCGGGGGTGAACTTCTTCTTCGAGGAGCTCCCCCAGGGCGAGTTCACCCTCAGCCACCGGCTGCGGGCCACCACGGCCGGTACCTTCCGGGTTGCCCCGGCGGTGGTCCAGAGCATGTACGCTCCGGAGTTCGTGGGCCACTCGGCGGGCGCGACCCTCGCCATCGACGACCGGCGGTAGAGGCCTCAGGCAACGGCCCAGTCGGCGGCGGGGGGTTACAGATCGAGGGTGAGTACCGCCGAGAGGGTGGCACCGTGGCGGCGCGGGGAGAGGGCGTGGAAGGTGGCTGCCTTGATCTCTCGGTGAAGGGTGCGGCGGTCAAGAGGAACGGTGCCGAGCCAGCCGCCCTCGGCATCGCGGCGGAAGCCCGTCGCTACCCGCCCGCGCGCGTAAAGAAGGAACAGCGCCTCGTTGACGGTTTGCACGAGGCGCGCCGCCGCGTCCTCGGGCCACGGGACGACGGGGTGCCACTCCCGGGCAGGGGCGCGAAGTTCGTGGTCGAGGGCGAGGCGCACAGCCGCGGCCACGGCGTTGGCGATGAGCGTCTCCTCGCTTTCCCCCCAGATGCGGACCCGGAGGTCGGCGGTGTGCGGCAGTCGCCGGAAACGAAAGGTGCCCACCGCTTCTAGGATAGCGTGACGGGCATGGTCGCCACGCCAGGTCTGTGGTCCGCCGGCCCTTGCTACACTCCCGCCATGCCCCACCGTCCCATCGCCAGACTCGCCGTTGCCGCGGCTTGCGTGGGCGTGGCGGTTGGGCTCGCCTGGGGTCGAGGGGTGCCGGGGCATGCCAGCGCGGCGGGATCGGCTGCGGCGGCCGTTCGCGCCCTGCGGTTCGAGCCGGTGGGCGAGCCCGAGGTGGAGGTGGAGGCGGACCATCTCCTGGCGTGGGCGCTGGAGCGTTCGCGGCCCGGTCCGGCGGGGCGGGAGCTGGCGCTGGGGGAAGGTGGTGCCGTCCGCTACCGGGTCCGGTGGCGGGGGGGTGGGGAGGCGGTGGTGACCGCCAGTGGTGTGCCGTGGCGGCTGCGGCGCCCCCTCCCCACCGATCCTGGTCCCGACCTTCTCCCCAACGCGGCCCGGGATGCCGCAGCGGCGGCAATGGCGCTTTTGGTGCCGGGTGCGGAACAATTCCGCACCATTCGCGCCCAGAGCTTCCGTGAAGGGGAGCGTCGCTGGCACCGGTTTCGCTGGTCGGGCGGCTCGGGCTCGCTGCCGCCGGGGTGGGAGCGGGAGGTGGAGGTGGAGGTGGCTGGCGCCACGGTGGTGAGTCTCGTGCGGCGGGTGAAGCCCCTGGGTACCGACCTTGGGGTGGTGGCCGGGCGGGCTGCCGAACTGCGCCGGCTGGGGTGGGTGGCGGTGGTGGCGCTGGCCCTCGTCGTGGCGGGGATCGTGCTCGCCGGCGCCGAGGGGCTCGCCTTTCACGAGCGGCTGGCGGTGTTCCGCGGGATCCTGACCGGGGTTGCCGTGGGGGTTCTGGAAGTGGCGAAGGGGGGTGGGTCGGTCTCGGCCCTCGTTCTGGGTGTGGTCACTGGCGCGGCGGTGACGGTGCTGCCCGTGTGGACGACCCTGCCCGCCGGCAAGCCGCTCGTCGGTGTGCCGCTGGGGGTGGTGGGCGCGGCACTGGTGGCCGCAGCTCCAGCCGTGGTCTCGGGGGTCGGCGCCTTCCTGCCGGCGACCGCGGCGGTGGCGATGGCGGTGACACCCTGGCACCTGGCGGCCGGCTCGTTGCGGGTGGCCATTGTGGAAGAGACGCTCCTGCGAGGCGCTCTCCAGGGGCTGACCGCGCCAGTTTTCGGCTTTTGGGGCGCTGCGATGCTGGGGGTCGCGGTGGGGTCGTTGTTGCACCCCCTGCCAACGGTCCCCCTGGTGGCCGCCGTGGCGGTAACCGGGGTGCTCCACGGGACCATGGCCGTGGCGGCGCGACGGGGGGGTGTGGGGGCGGCAGTGGTGGCCCGGAGCGTGGCCGAGGTGCTGCTGCAACGGTCGGCCTTCCCGGTTGGGTTGTGGTGGTCGGTGACGGCGGTGGTGCCGGTGGCGGCGGGGGCCCTCTGCTGGGCCCTGCGCAAGGAGGTCTCGTGACGGCGCTGCTGCGCGGTGGGGTGGTGGCGGCGCTGGGCACCGCGTCGCTGGCGGTGGCGCTGCACCGTTCGGGGGCGCAGGCCCCGGTGTCGCCACGGCAGGCGGCCGCCCGTGCAGAGGGGGTGGCGCCGCCACTGGGCCTCGTGTGGGGCAAGCTGCGGGGGTGGCAGCGAGGGCAGGACGGCTGGTGGCTGGTGTGGCAGCCAGCGCACGGGGCCTGGACCGTGACGGCGTGGGTACCGGACGGGACCAACCGGGTGCGGGCCACGCTGGCCGCGGCGCCGTGGCTGCCGGGTGCTCGCCTGTCGGGGGAGGCAGCCCGCCTGCTAGCCGGTGCCGGCGCGGAGGGGGGGTTCCCCACCGAACTGGTGGGGCGGCGGGACTGGCGGTTTGCCGGCGCGACTCTGCTCGGCGCCGTGCGTACCGACCTTCCGGCCCAACCCCGGAGCGGGGCGGGTGTGGACCCGTGGGCAGCGGTGCTGGTGGGCCTGGCGCTGGCCGGTGCCGTGGCCCGTACCATCCTGCCCACACTGCTGTCGCGGCTCTGGCGCCGGGCCACGCTGCTGGCAGCAGCAACCCTCCTGCTCTCCGTGCCGGCGCTCTCGCCGCTGGCTTTTTCTTCGTACCGGCCAGGTGTCCGGCCGTGGGTGGCAGAGCTGAGTGTGGTGGCCAGTGTCGCCGTGGTGCTGGCGGGGGTGGCGCTGGCGCTGTATCGCTTCCCGGTTCTGGCCGGTGGGGCGCCACCGTGGCGGGTGGCGAGCGGCGCCCTCGCCTGTGGGACGATGCTGCCGTGGCTCGCACCGGCGCCGTGGGCCAGAGAACTCGCCGGTACCTCGGCACCGGTGGCGGCCGTCCCCGCACTGGCGATGCTGCTCGCTTGGTTCTGCTGCCTGGCCGGCGACGGCCTGCGCGAACTCACCGGTCGCGGCGGATGGCTGGTGCGGCTCGTGGTGGCCGGGGTGGCCGCTGCTGCCGTGGCAGCGCCCACAGCAGCGGCGCCGCTGGTGGTGGCGGCGTGCGCGGGGGCGGGAAGCAGCCGCGCTGGCGGAGCGTGGGTGACCCTGGCGGTGGTGTGGGGGTGGGTCACGGTGTCGTTGCTCGCCGGGTGTGCCTGGCCAGGCGCGGTGTGGCTCTCCCTCGCCCTGCTCGTGATGGGCTGGGCAGCGGTGGCGGCGCAGGCCGTGACGGGTGAGCGCGCCCCGGTGGGCGAACCCGCTCGCCGCTGAGGGTGGCGGCCAGGTGGCAGGCCGAGTGGCACGGCGGCTAGAATCCCCGGGTGCGACTTTCGTGGACCGTGGCCACGGCCCTCCTCCGGCGACGAGGCACGACGCTGCTACGAACCTCGGCACTGGCGGCGGGGAGCGCGGTGACGCTGGGGGTGGCGGCCCTGGTGGTGGCTCTCGCACTGATGAACGGGTACGCGGAGGCGTTGCGCCGGGGGATCCTGGCGGGGAGTGGCCACGTGGTGGTGCTGTTCGCGGCGCCCTCGGCGGCAGAGAGGGCAGGCCTTGCCGCGGCAGTCGCCGGTCTCCCGGGCGTCACGGCCACGGGAGACGCCGTGTACCTGCCGGGCCTGCTAGGCGGGGATGGCGATCGGACCGAGGTGGTGCAGGTGAAGGCGACCGAGGTGCCCGTGCCGTTTGCCCAGTGGACGGAGCACGCCGGTGGGCCGCTGGGGGTGGCGGTGGGCGCTGGCCTCGCCGCCTCGGCGGGTCTGTCCGCCGGTTCCACGGGGTCGCTGCAACTCTTCGTGGATCAGGCGAGGCTGGTGGCGCTGCCCGTCAGGGTGGACACCGTGTTTGCCACGGGGTTTGCCGAGCTGGACGAGCGATGGGTGATGACCTCCCTGAGCGCGCTGCGGCGGCGGTTGCCCAGCATCGTGCCGTCTGCCCATGAGATCTTTCTCGCCGACCCTGACGACGCGGGGCACGCCCGCGACCAGCTCGAGGCGGCGGGGTTGCGCGGCGCCCTCGTGACCACCTGGGAGGAGGCCAACCGCAGCCTGTTCGCGGCGCTGCGCTGGCAGAAACTGTCGCTGGCCCTCGTTCTCTCCCTGGTCGTGGGGGTCGGCGCCTTCGAGGTGGCGTCCGCCCTGGTGGTTCTGGTGACGGAAAAGCGCCGAGACATTGGCGTGCTCCTGGCCATGGGCAGCCCGCCGGGGATGGTGCGGGAGGTGTTGGTGCTGGCGGGCGGCGCCATCGGTGCTGCCGGCCTCGTCGCCGGGCTGGCTTTGGGTCTGCTGGTGGTCGGGGTGATGAGCTGGCTGGGTCAGCCGCACTTTCCCCGGGAGATTGCCAGCATCTACATGGTGGAACGGATCCCCTTCGTGGTGCGGGCGACGGATCTGGCGACGATCGTCCTGGTGGGGCTCGCCGAGGTGACGGCGGCGGCACTGGTGCCGGCGTTGCGAGCCGCGTCCAAGGAACCTGCCGAGGTGCTGCGGTGGGTGTGAAGGGCGAGCCGCTGTGGGAGATCCAGTGGCACCCTGGGAGCGGGGGGCGAGTGCGGCGGCTCCTCCTCACACGGCGGGGGCTCCGGCGGGGGCTCACCGCCGCGGCGGCGGTTGCCCTGCTCACCCTCGTCGTCCTCGCCGTGCTGCCCGTCGGTGTGCGAGGGCTGCTGTTCGGCGTGCGGGTGGAGCAAACGCGGCGGGAGAATCGGGCCCTGCGCATGCAGGGGGAGGAGTTGCGCGAGGAGGCGAGGGCCGCCGCCGAGCGGCTGGCTGGCCAGTTGAACCGGGCCCGGCGGCTCGCCTGGGTGATGGGGGCGCCGGAGGAGGTCTGGCGACCGGCCGTGCCGCAGCCTCCTGCGCCGGACAGCAGCGACGAGGCGGTGATCGGTGGCCTTGTGGCCGGCGTGGGGCGGCTGGAGACGATGGAGCGCGTGCTGCTCGTCGAGGGCCTCGAGCCGCCGTGCGGGCTTGCGTCACTGCCGACATTTCCACCGCTGGCGCCGTCCCGGGCCGTGGTGGTGGACGTCTTCGGCTGGCGGGTCTCGCCCTTCACCGGCAAGGAGGAGGCGCACCACGGTCTCACCCTCGCGGCGCCGCGGGGGGAGACGGTGCGGGCGCCGGGGAACGGGACGGTAGCCTTTGCTGGAACGGTGCGCGAGCGACGTTCCAACGAGTGGACCCGCTACGGCAACGTGGTGGTGCTGTCCCATGGCGGCGGTGTCTTCACCGTCTTCGGTCACCTGGATAGCGTGGCCGTGCGGCGCGGCCAGGCGGTGGCGCGGGGTGCGGTCGTGGGGACCGTCGGCACCACGGGCTGGATCCGCGTGCCGGCCCTCTACTTCGAGATTCGCTGGCCGTGGCGGGGCAGCAGCCGCCCCCTCGACCCGGCGTTGTTCCAGCTTGCCTTTGCGGTGCGAGACCTGGACGAGCGGCTGCAATCCCCGGACGGTGGACTCCCCGACGACCAGGCCAGCCTCGAGTCGCTCCCCGGCTTTCGCGGTTGAAGCCGGGACCCGGCGGTGGTAGCCTGCGCCGGCGGCGCCCGGCGCCGGGAGGTCGGGATGAAAGGCTCGACGGCCAAACGAACGCCCCTCTACGAGTGCCATCTTGAGGCCGGTGGGCGAATGGTCGAGTTTGCCGGCTGGGAGATGCCGGTCCAGTACCGCGGGGTGATGGAGGAGCACCGGGCGGTGCGCACCCGCGTCGGTCTCTTCGACGTGTCGCACATGGGCGAGATCATGGTGACGGGGAAGCGGGCCGCGGATTTTCTGCAGTACGTGACCTGCAACGACGTGACCAAGCTTGCCCCCGGCCGCGCGCACTACTCGGGGCTCATGACGCCGCGCGGCACCTTCGTGGACGATCTCCTGGTCCACATGCTGAACGAGCGTCGCTACCTCCTGGTGGTGAACGCCGCCAACAAGGACAAAGACTACGCCTACCTCTGCGCGCAGGTGGCCAACTTCGACGGGGTGGACGTGGACGACGAGTCCAGCGCCTTCGCGCAGATTGCCATTCAGGGGCCGCAAGCGTCGGAGGTGCTGCAGCGCCTGACGCCCATCCCGCTGGCCGAGATCAAGTACTACCGGTTCGTCGAGGGGGACGTGGGGGGCGCGGCGGCCATCGTTGCCCGGACCGGCTACACCGGGGAGGACGGTTTCGAGGTTTACGTGGCGCCGGAAGACGCGCCGCGGCTGTGGCGGGGCCTGCTCGAGGCGGGCAAGCCGGAAGGGATCCTGCCGTGCGGCCTGGGGGCCCGGGACACGCTCCGGTTCGAGGCCTGCATGGCCCTGTACGGCAATGATATCGACGACACGACCACACCCTTCGAGGCGGGGCTGGAGTGGATCGTCAAGCTCGACAAGGGCTCGTTTCTGGGCAAGGAAGCGCTGGCCCGCCAGGCCCGGGAGGGGGTCAAGCGGCGGCTCGTGGGGTTCGAAATGGTGGGGCGCGGCATCCCTCGCCACGACTACCCCATCCTGGTGAACGGGGCGGTGGCGGGGAAGGTGACCTCGGGGACCATGTCGCCGACCCTGGGCAAGGCTTTGGGCCTCGGCTACGTGCCGGTGGAACACGCGCAAGTGGGCACCGCCATCGAAGTGGAGATACGCGGGCAGCGGGTGCCTGCCCGGGTGGTTGAAAAGCCATTTTACCGGCGGAACCGGTAGACGAACGCACGGCGAGGGAGGAGCGGCCATGGCAGAACCCAACGATCGTCTGTACTCCGAGAGTCACGAGTGGGTCCGCATCGAGGGAACGACGGCAACCGTCGGCATCACCCAGTACGCTCAGGAACAGCTGGGAGACGTGGTCTTCGTCGAGCTGCCAGCGGTGGGGCGGGGGGTGGCCAAGGGCGAGGCCATCGGTACGATCGAGTCGGTGAAGGCGGTGTCGGAGCTGTTCTCGCCGGTGGCCGGCACGGTGAGCGCCGTCAACGCCGAGCTGGAATCCCGGCCGGAACTGGTCAACCAGGACCCCTACGGCGGCGGCTGGCTGGTTCGCCTCGAGGTGGCGGCTGGCGCTGCGGAGGGGCTCATGGACGCTGCCGCCTACGAGCGCTTCGTGGCGGAGGAGGGGGCCCACTGATGCACCGTTACCAGGCGGGTGCGGCCGACCGCCGCGCCATGCTCGACGCCATCGGTGTCGGCAGCGTCGAGGAACTCTTCGCCAGTATTCCGGAGCGCCTGCGGCTTGCCGATCTGCCGCTCCCTGTGGGCGCGAGCGAGGACGAGGTCCGGCGGGAGTTCTGGGGTTACGCCCTGCGCAACGTCACCCCCGACTGTGCGGCGAGCTTTATGGGTGCGGGCGTGTACCGACACACCGTGCCGGCGGTGGCGGACGCTCTGGTGCAACGGGGCGAGTTCTTCACGGCCTACACGCCGTACCAGCCCGAGGTGAGTCAGGGCACACTGCAGGCCATTTTCGAGTTCCAGACGTTCGTCTGCCAACTCACCGAGCAGGACGTGGCCAACGCCTCGCTCTACGACGGGGCCACCGCGGTGGTGGAGGCGGTGCTCCTCGCCCATCGCGTGGCCGGGGCTCGGGGGCGGGTGGTGGTGGCGGCCTCGCTCCACCCGGACACCCGCCGGGTGCTGGATACCTACTGTGCCGCCCAGGGGATAGAGGTGACCACGGTCCCCTGGGACCGGGCCGGGCGGGTGGACCGGGAGGCGCTGGCGCGCGCCGTCGGGGCTGACGTGTGTGCGGTGGTGGTGCAGTCCCCCAACGTGTTTGGCGTTGTCGAGCCCCTGCCGGTGGTGGCGGAGCTCGCCCGGGGGTGCGGGGCGCTGGCGATTCAGGCGGTGGCCGAGGCCACCTCGTTGGGGTTGCTGGTGCCGGGTGGGCGCTACGGCTTCGACGTGGTGTGCGGCGACCTTCAGGCCTTCGGTGTGCCGGCGTCCTTCGGTGGCCCGCACGTGGGCTTTCTTGCCACCAAGCAGCAGCACGTCCGCCAGATGCCCGGCCGTCTGGTGGGCGAGACCGTGGACCGTTGCGGCAGGCGTGCCTACGTCCTCACGCTGGCCACCCGGGAGCAGCACATCCGTCGCGCCAAGGCCACCTCCAACATCTGCACCAACCACGGCCTCATGGCCCTTTACGTGACCATCGTCCTCTCGCTCCTCGGCAAGCGGGGGGTGCGGGAACTGGCCCTGGCGAGCCACTCCCTGGCCGAGTTCGTCAAGGCGGGCGTGCGCAGCTCCGCCAAACTGACGCTGGCGTTTCCCGATGGACCGACCTACAACGAGTTCCTCCTCCGCCACGACGACCCCGAAGGGGTGCTGGCGCGGTTGCGGCAGGAGGGCATTCTGGCGGGGGTGGCGTCGACCCGTCTGTCCCCCGATCTGCCGCCGGGGATCCTGGTGGCGGTGACCGAGCAGAACACGAGGGAGGAGTGCGTGCGGTTGCTGCAGGCGCTGGAGAGGGTGTCATGACGGGCCACGACACGCGGGCGAAGGAGGGACTGATCTTCGAGCGCAGCTCGCCGGGGCGGGTGGGGTACCAGTTGCCGCGCCTGGAGGTGCCCCTCGTGGATCCGGCGGCGACGCTGGGAGAGGCGGCCCGGGGGGAGATCGAGGATCTCCCCGAGGTGAGCGAGGTGGACGTGGTGCGCCACTTCACCCGACTGTCCAAGTGGAACTACTCGCTGGACGAAGGTCTCTACCCCCTCGGGTCCTGCACGATGAAGTACAACCCGCGCATCAACGAGGAACTGGCTCGCCTGCCGGGGCTTGCGCATCTCCACCCGCTGCAGCCGGAGGATCAGGTGCAGGGCGCGCTGGCCCTCATGTGGGAGCTGGAGCAGGCCCTCGTGGCCATCACCGGCATGGCGCGGGTGACGCTCCAGCCCGCCGCCGGGGCGCACGGGGAACTTACCGGCATGCTGATGATCCGCAAGGCTCTGGAGGCGCGTGGCGAGCGGCGGCGCGTCGTTCTCGTGCCCGACTCGGCCCACGGCACCAACCCGGCGTCCGCGGTGTTCGCCGGCTTCGAGGTGGTGGAGCTCGCGTCCACCGCCGAGGGCACCCTGGACATGGAGGCGGTGCGGCGGGCGGTGGCAGAGGGGGGCGTGGCCGCCCTCATGGCCACCGTCCCCAACACGCTCGGGGTCTTCGAGCCGGCCATCGCCGAGGTGGCGAAGATCCTCCACGACGCTGGCGCCTTTCTTTACTTGGACGGCGCTAACCTCAACGCCTTCGTGGGCGTCGCCTCCCCCGGTGCCATGGGGGCCGATGCCCTCCACATCAACCTCCACAAGACCTTCTCCACCCCCCATGGCGGCGGTGGGCCGGGGGCCGGGCCGGTGGCGGTCTCCGCCGCGCTGGAACCGTTCCTGCCGGTGCCCACGGTGGAGCGGCAGGGCGACCGCTTTGTCCTGGCCTACGACCGCCCCGCCAGCATCGGCAAGGTGCGCGGGTTCTACGGCAACTTTGCCATGCTGGTGCGGGCGTTGGCCTACATCCGCTCCTTGGGCCGCGACGGGCTGCGGAGCATGGCCGAGGGGGCCGTGTTGGCTGCCAACTACCTGCGCAAGGGGCTGGAGGGGGACTACCACCTGCCCTACCGGGGTGCCAGTCTCCACGAGGTGGTGTTCGACGACAGTCGTCAGAAGGCTTTCGGCGTCACCAATATCGACATCGCCAAGCGACTCCTGGACTATGGGTTTCACGCGCCGACCATGTCGTTCCCGCTGATCGTCCACGGGGCCATGATGATCGAGCCCACCGAGAGTTTCGGGGTGGACGAGCTGGACGCCTTCGTCCGCGCCATGCGGGAGATCGCCCGGGAGGCCAGGGAAACCCCCGAAGTGGTCAAGCAGGCGCCGGTGACGACGCCGGTGGCGCGTCTCGACGAGGTGCGGGCGGCTCGCTCGCCGATTCTTCGCTGGCGGCGCTAGCGGCGTGTGACGGTTGGCCCGGTGGGGCGAGGCACCTCCCCATGCCGTGGCGGCGCAAAGGCTAGGATGGCGGCAGCCAGGAGCATGGGCAGATCGCGCAGGACGAGCATCCAAGCGTTGTGGACGTCCTGGGCGGAGGTGGAAAAGCAGCCGCAGGCCACGTTGAGCCCGCGCACCGCGTTGATCAGCAGCGCCACGGTGAAAAGGGTCAGGAGCCCTGTGCCCCAAATGGCGCCGGCCCGGCGCTTGTAGCCCGTGACGAGGGCGAGACCGATCAGCACCTCCAGCCACGGCATGTAGATGGCCATCAGGTTGATGGGACCGGGGGGGAGGATGCGGTACCCCCAGATGATGGTCACCAGCGACTGGGGGTTGAGGATCTTGTCGGCGGCAGCGTAGAGGAAAATCCCCCCCAGGGCCAAGCCGAGGACGCGATGGACCCACGGGTTGCGGAGCCAGCCCATCACGCACCCCCCTCCACAGGCAGGCCGGCAAGCTGCCAGGCCGGGAAGCCGCCCACCAGGATGAAGGGCGGGGCAAAGCCGCGCAGCCGCAGTGTCTGGGCCAGGAGTTGCTCGACGTCGGCCTCGTCGCCGTCGCCGTAGAGAATCACGGCGTCGGCGTGACGCAAGAGGTTCTCGAGCTCCGGGGTGAGCAGGCGGTCCACGTCGGGCAACGGCAGCGGGCGGGCGTTGGGGATGCGGGAGGCGGTGAACGTCTCCTGCGCGCGGGTGTCCAGGAACACCACGTTGGGGAGGGAGGTGGCCAGGGCATCGGCCGAGAGCACGTCGAGCCACCGGAAATCGGTGCCCTCGGCGGGCGGCACGTGGCCCTGCCCCCAGAATGGCAACTGTCTGCCAGGGATGAAGTTGGCAGCCGTCCCCAGGATCAGGGTCAGGACCGGGAAGAGCAGCAGGTCGCGCAGGCCCTCGCGTCTCATGGGGGGAGGGTACCATGCGCCAGTGGTCGCGTTGCGAGCGAGGCCCGGCGTGATGGTGGGCGGTCCGGCCCTGGTGCTGGCCGGAGTGTTTCTGGCTAGCTGCGAGCGACCGCCCCGCCTGCCGGGCGACGCGGCCCACGCCGTGGAGCAGAGCGAGACGGCATGCCTCTCGTGCCACGGCGCGAGAGCCGCCAACCCGCGCCCGGCGGACCACCCGCCGCGGGACGACTGCTTCTCCTGCCACCGCGACAGCGCCGGCGTGCTGCACCCTCGGCCCGGCGCCCCCACCTCGCTCCCTGGCGGTTGGGCGGAGGGGCCGCCGCTTCGCCGCGGGTCGCCGAAGTCCGGCGCGGCCCCCGCGGGGGCCGACCCACCCTGAACGTTGCGTAGAATGGTCCCCGCTGGAGGGCGCCATGGTGCGGGTCGGAGGGTGGCTCGGTATCGCGGTGGGCGGCCTGGTGGGGGCGGTGGTGTGCGCTGCCGGCACCACGGACCCGGTCCCCATGGTGGAGGTTGCGGCAGGGCAGGGGTACGTAGGGTGCGCCCCGGGCGACGGGCTGTGCTTTGCCGACGAGAAGCCGGGACGGGCTGTTTCCCTCCAGCCTTTCGCCATCGATGCCACCGAGGTGACCGTGGGCCGCTTCGCCGCCTTTGCCGCGGCCACGGGGCTCGCCACCCCGCCACCGCCGCCGTTCCGGCAGGGTGCCGACGACCCCGTCGTCAACGTCACCTGGAGCGAGGCGGACGCCTACTGTCGCTGGGTTGGGAAGCGGCTGCCCACCGAGGCGGAGTGGGAGGTGGCGGCTCGCGACGGCAAGCAGTGGCGGTTCCCTGGTAGCGATTTGCTCACCCACGACGGGGCCAACTACGAGGGCACAGGCGGTGCCGACCGCTTCCCCCAGACGGCGCCGGCCGGATCGTTCCCGGCCACGGGCAACGGGCTGTTCGACATGGCCGGCAACGTGTGGGAGTGGGTGGCGGACTGGCTGGGCCCCGCGCCCCCCGGCCCCGAGGCCGATCCGCGCGGCCCGGCGAGCGGGAAGTTCAAGGTGGTGAAGGGCGGCGGCTGGGACAGCGGCCTCGCGAGCCTGCGGGTGTCCAACCGCGGCCGCTTCCCCCCCGAGACCCGGCACCCGGCCGTGGGTTTCCGCTGCGCCCGCAGCGGCGTGGAGCACCCCGCCACGGCCCCGGACAGCGCCGGGCGGCCCAACGGGGGGGCGCTGCCGGAAGCCGCCCCGCCGGTACCGGCGGCGCCTGTCGGCGCAGGGGGTGAGGCAGCGGTCGCGCCAGCGGACAGCACTGCACCGCCCGCAGTCCCTGCGGCACCGCCGCCGGCGGCAACGCCGGCAGCGGAGGCGAACGCGCCGCAGCCTGGGGAGCGGCGGGTCTTCCCGCCGGCGGCGGACGAGATGGTGTGGGTGCCGGCCGGCGAGTTCGAGATGGGGTGCGTGGTGGGGGATGGCCAGTGCTCGGCGGACGAGCAGCCCCGGCATCGGGTGCGGCTGGGACACGGGTTGTGGGCCGGGGTCCGAGAGGTGACGCTGGCGGCGTACCGGCGTTTTGCCGAGGCCACGGGGGCGCAGCTCCCCAGGCTTCCCGCCTGGGTGGGGGAGGATCACCCCGTGGTGGAGGTCACCTGGCACGACGCCGTGGCGTACTGCCGCTGGGCCGGGGGTCGGCTCCCCACGGAGGCTGAGTGGGAGTACCTGGCGCGGGGCGGTACCAGCGGCACCCGCTACCCTGGCGGTGCCTCGATTTCCCGGGAGGAGGCCAACTTCGACGGGATCGGCGGCCGCGACGTGTGGGCCAAGAGTGCACCGGCAGGCTCGTTCCCGGCCAACGGCTTTGGGCTTTACGACCTGCTCGGCAACGTCTGGGAGTGGTGCGCCGACTGGTACGAGGAGGGCTACTACGCCGTCTCCCCCGACCAGGATCCCCCTGGCCCCCCCGCGGGCAGTACGCGAGTGGTCCGCGGTGGGTCCTGGACCAGCGATCCCGGGCGGTTGCGGCTGTCCTACCGCTACAGCCAGAACCCTGCCACCAGCATGGTGTCCCTCGGCTTCCGCTGCGTCCGCGACCCGTAGCGGCAGCCGCTACTGCGCTGGCACCGCCTTGTGGCCGTAGGCGATCACGCCGGGTTCGCCCGCCTCCTGGATGCGCCGGAACTCCAGGCGCACCGGCATGCCGATCTTCACCTCACTGGGCGCCACGTCGGCAACCTGGCAGGTGCAGCGAGCACCATCCGCCAGATCCACCACGGCCAGCACGTAGGGCACTTCGTGGCGGAACGGCGGCGCGGCCACATGGATGACCGTGAAGGTGGCCACGGTGCCTTCGGGACGCAGCGTCACGGTCTCGAACGACCGGCCCCGGCACCCGGGGCAGACCAGGCGGCGCGGGAAGACCACGGCACCGCACTGCTGGCAGCGGGCGGCTTCGAGGCGGTAGCGGCTCGGGTACTCGCGAACGAGGCGAGGCGTTGTGACGGTGATCATGACACCACCTCCAGGACGTGCACCACAGTGGAGGCGCCTGTTCCCCCCATGTTCTGAGTCAGTCCCACGCGGGCGCCGGCTACCTGCCGCTCGCCGGCCTCCCCCCGCAGTTGGGTGACGATCTCCACCGCCTGGGCGACACCGGTGGCCCCCACCGGGTGCCCCTTGGACTTGAGCCCCCCCGAGGGGTTGACGGGGATATCGCCCCCCAGCGCGGTGCGGCCGGATGGTGCCAGGGTGCCGCCCTGACCCGGCGGGCAGACGCCCATGGCCTCCAGCACCATGATCTCGGCAATGGTGAAGCAGTCGTGGAGCTCGATGACGTCGACGTCGGTAATGGTCTTCCCGGCCATGGCCAGTGCCTTCTGGGTGGCGGCGGTGGTGGCGGGTAGGGTGGTCATGTCGGGGCGCGAGTGAAGGGCTATACGGTCGGTGGCATGGCCGATCCCGGCGATGCGGACCAGGGGGCGGCCGTGGGCGAGGCGGCGGGCGGTTTCGAGATCGGCCAGCACGACGGCCGCCGCCCCGTCGGTGATGGGGGAGCAATCGAGGATGTGGAGCGGCTCCGCCACCATGGTGGAGGCGAGGACCTCCTCCACGGTGATGGCGCGCCGAAACTGGGCGTGTGGGTTGGCGAGCCCGTGGCGGTGGTTCTTCACGGCTACCGCCGCCAGCTGCTCCGGCGTCGTGCCGTAGCGGGCCATGTGGGCGCGGGCCATCATCGCGTAGAGGCCCGGGAACGTGGCGCCGAAGAAGACCTCGGTCTCCTGGTCGGCGGCGGTGGCGAGGGCGGCGGTGGCGTCCTCGCCAGACACGTCCGTCATCTTCTCCACACCGGTCACCAGGACCACGTTCGCCTGGCCCGACGCCACCTCGAGAAACCCGGCCTTGAGGGCCAGACCGCCGGAGGCACAGGCGGACTCCACGCGGGTGGCGGGCACGCCGGCCATGCCGATCTCGTCCGCCAGCAACGCCGCCAGGTGCTCCTGGCCCACGAAAAGGCCGCCAGACATGCAGCCCACGGTGATGGCGTCCACCCGGTCCACGCCGGCGTCCGCGAGGGCGGCGAGGGCTGCCTCGGCCCAGATTCCGCGGAGGGAATCCTCCCAGAGCTCCCCCCAATCGTTCATGCCGACACCGATGATGGCCACGTCACGCATCGTCATCACCCCCTCACTCGGCCAGGCGGATCTTGCCGCGCAGCTTGGCGTAAGTGCCGTAGTCCACGTACATCTTGTTGGTGTCGAGCTGCTTTCGTGTGAGCGGCGCAAGATCGCGCACCTCGTCGATCCGGCCGGTCACCGTGAAGATGAAGCCGTCAGAGCCGGCCCCGGAGCCGAAGGAGACCATGAAGATACGGTCCCCGGGCTTGGCCACGTCGAGGATGGCGGTGAGGCCCATGGGCGAGGCGCCGGAGTAGGTGTTGCCAAGCCACGGCGACAGCCAGCCGGTCTTGAGCTGCTCGGTGCGGAACCCGAGCATCTTGCCCACCCGCATGGGGAACTTGCCGTTGGGCTGGTGGAAGACGGCAAAGGCAAAGTCTTCCGGCTTGGTGCCGGTCTTCTCGAAGAGCATCTGCGCGGCGCCCACGATGTGCTTGAAGTACGCCGGTTCCCCCGTGAAACGGCCGGTGTGCTGGGGGTAGCGCATGTACTCCCGCCGCCAGAAGTCCGGTGTGTCGGTGGTGAAGGAACTCTGGGCGTCGAGGGTGGCCACCAGGTTTTCGCGGCCGAAGATGAAGGCCGCGGCGCCCGCGGCGGCGGAGTACTCGAGGGCGTCGCCGGGGGCCCCTTGCGAGGTGTCGGCGCCGATGCCCATGGCGTAGCGGACCTCGCCGGCCTTGACCAGCGCCGAGGCCAGGAACATCCCCTCGCTCCCCGCCTTGCAGGCAAACTCCAGGTCGGCGCAGTGCAACGCAGGTACCGCCCCGATGGCCTCCGCCACCACGGTGCCGGAGGGTTTCACCGCGTAGGGGTGCGACTCCGAACCGATGTAGATGGCGCCGATCTCCGCTGGGTCGATGCCGGCGCGCAGGAGGGCCCGCCGGGCGGCGGTGACGGACATGGTGATAGTGTCCTCGTCCTTGGCCGGAACCGATTTCTCGTGCAGCTCGAGCCCTCGTTCGTAGGACTCGGCGTCGGCGCCCCAGACCTTGGCGATGTCCCCCAGGCGGATCCGCCGGCGCGGGATGTAGGAACCGTAGCCGACAATTCCAACGCTCATCAAACCCTCCCTTTGCGCGGCCTCGTGCGAGGCGTGTACCCCTACATGGCCCGGGTAGGGTAGCATCGGGTCGCCAAATTGCAAGTCGCTTCGACGTAGGTTCCCCCGGGATTGGAGTACGTGCGAGAACCAACGGGTTCGTTACGAAGTGGTGACGGTTGGCGCGGGACCGGCATTGTCTCCCCGACCCACGGCGACGTGTCCGTGTCGGGCGAGGCCGGAGGCGTCGCACCCCCACGCCCCTCCGGCTGTTGTTACGCGTTCGTAACGGCCGCCGGTGAGCGCTTCGAACGGCCCTCGTCCCAGCGGGGTAAGTGACTGGAAAAGCTGGCCATACTGGGAGGGACGGGGGGCGACCACGCTGGCACAGCGGTTGCAGCCCACGCCAAGCGTGGGGAAGCGTGTGGAGCGGGGGTCGCAGGTGAGCCAGTCTGAAACCAGCAAGCTGTGGACCACCGAGGACTGGTGGTCGGTGTGGCTGGGGCTCGGTATCGTCGGTCTCGCCCTCGCCGCCTTCTTCGCCGGGACCAGCATCGCCCCCTGGGCGGTGGTGCCGGGCAAGTGGACGGCGCTGTCGGCCGCCTGGCAGCAGCTGCGGGCCAACGCCCCGGGGTATCTGGCGATATTCCTTTTCTTCGGGGCGGTGTTCACGGTCTCCATGGCAATCATGGGCGTGCGCCCGGCCCGTTTCCTGCCCGGCTTCGTGGTGCTCTTTCTCGGGTCGCTGGGCATCTTCGTGATGGCGGGCTGGAAGGTGATGGAAGAGCTCAACATCGAGGCGCCGCTGCTGGCGCTTCTGGTGGGGCTTGCCGTTTCCAACCTCTTTGGTGTGCCGGGTTGGCTGCGGGACGCGCTGCGCACCGAGTACTACATCAAGACCGGCATCGTTCTGCTGGGCGCCACCTTGCCGCTGACGCTCATCTTTTCCGCCGGCCCCATCGCCTTCGTGCAGGCCACCCTGGTGTCGGTCTGCACCTGGCTGACGATCTTCCTGGCGGCCACGAAGATCTTCAAGCTGGAGCCGCAGTTCGGGGCGACGCTGGGGGCGGCGGGGGCGGTGTGCGGGGTCTCGGCGTCCATCGCCGTGGGCGGCGCCGTGAAGGCGAAGAAGGACCACATCTCCATTTCCATTGCCGTGGTGACGGTGTGGGCCATCGTCATGATCCTCGTCCTCACGGTGGTGCTCAAGCAGCTGGTGCCCGGCGCCATCGCCCCGGGGGTGGCGGGCGCCTGGGTGGGCACCTCGGAGTTTGCCGACGCCGCCGGGTTTGCCGTGGTGGCCGAGCTGGCCACCAGGTTCGGCGACAGCCCCATCAACGCCTTTACCCTCATGAAGGTGATCGGCCGCGACATCTGGATCGGCATCTGGTGCCTCATTCTCGCGGTGGTCTCGGTGGTCTTCTGGGAGAAGAAGGATCCGGCGGAGAAGGCGGTGGGAGCCGGCATTATCTGGGAGCGCTTCCCCAAGTTCGTGATTGGTTTTCTCGCGGCTTCGGTGGCCATGAGTGTGGTGGCGGGGCGGGCCCCGGCCGATCACACGGGGGTAGCGCCCTTTGCCGGGAACGTGCAGGGGGTGAAGTACGACGCGGACTTTTCCGGCTACCGCGTGCCCGCGGCGCTGGCCGGGCGGGTGGTGGTGGACCTCGAGGCTCGGCAACTGCGGGTGGCGGGCGAGTTGAGCCGGGAGGACCTCCGGTTGCTCCAGGAGGCGGCTACCACCGCGGATCAGCGTTTCGCCCTGGCCAAGTTACAGGCCGCGTCGAGCTGGTTCGACAGCGTCCTGCAACCGAAGGTGATCGCCCCCATCAAGAAGCTGCGGTCGTGGGCGTTCGTCCTGTGTTTCCTGTGCATCGGCCTGTCGACCCGTTTCGCCGAACTGATGACTTTCGGGATGAAGCCGTTCTGGGCGTTCACGTTGGGTGTGGCCGTGAACGTACCGCTCGGTTTCGTCCTGTCAACCGTGGTGTTCGTGGATTTCTGGTCGCGAATCTAGGTGCTGAAAGGAGCCACCATGAGCGATAACGGCAAGCACCCCACCCCGCTCCTCGACGAACTGGAGAAGGGCCCGTGGCCGAGCTTCGTGAGGGAGCTCAAGAAGAGCGCCGAGAAGCCGGTCATTCAGGACCTTCTCGGGCAACTGGAGCGCTCGTACGAGGAGCACATCGGTCACTGGAAGCACGGCGGCATCGTGGGCGTGATGGGGTACGGCGGCGGCGTGATCGGCCGCTACTCCGACCTCCCCGACGACTTCCCCAACATCGCGCATTTCCACACCATGCGCGTCAACCAGCCGGCGGGGTGGTTCTACACCTCCGACGTGCTGCGCAAGATCTGCGACATCTGGGAAGCGCACGGGTCGGGCATCACCAACATGCACGGCTCCACCGGCGACATCATCCTGCTGGGGACCACCACGCCGGAACTCGAGCCCACCTTCCAGGCCCTCACCGAAATCGGCTTCGACCTGGGAGGCTCGGGTTCCGACATGCGGACGCCGTCCGCCTGCTGCGGCCCGGCTCGCTGCGAGTGGGCGTGCTACGACACCCTGGCGGCCTGCTACGACTTCACGCAGCAGTACCAGGACGAGCTGCACCGCCCGGCCTTCCCGTACAAGTACAAGCTGAAGTTCGCCGGCTGTCCCAACGACTGCGTGGCCTCGGTGGCCCGCGCCGACATGTCGTTCATCGGCACCTGGAAGGACGACATCCAGGTCAACCAGGACGAGGTGCGGAAGTACGCGGCGTCGGGGAACCTCGACATCCAGCGGGACGTCTGCGACCTGTGCCCGACCCGCTGCATGAGCTGGGACGGCAAGGAGCTCGCCATCGACAACAGCGAGTGCGTCAAGTGCATGCACTGCATCAACGTGATGCCGAAGGCGTTGAAGCCGGGCAAGGAGCGCGGCTGCACGGTGCTCATCGGCGCCAAGGCGCCCATCATTGGTGGGGCGCTCCTGTCCAGCGTGTTCGTGCCGTTCATCGAGATGGAGCCCCCCTACAGCGACCTCAAGGAACTCCTGGAAGCCATCTGGGACCTCTGGGCCGAGCACGGCAAGAACCGCGAGCGCGTGGGCGAGTTCATCCAGCGGGTGGGTCTCGGGAACTTCCTCGAGCAGATCGGTCTCGAGCCGGTGCCGGAAATGATCGCGCACCCGCGCACCAACCCCTACATCTTCTACGAGGAAGAGCTGCACGAGCAGGCGTAGGCCGGGAGAAGGAGGGAATCAATGTCTGCCGCCAAGCGTGTAACCGATATCGGGCCTCCACACTACGAGAAGTTCTTGCCGCCCGTCATCAAGAAGAACTACGGCAAGTGGGCGTACCACGAGATCCCGCGGCCTGGCGTCCTCAAGCACGTGGCCGAGTCCGGCGACGTGCTGTACAGCGTGCGCGCCGGCACCCCCCGGATCTTGAACGTGAAGTCCATCCGTCTGTTCGCCGACCTGGCGGACAAGTACTGCGGCGGTCACCTGCGCTTCACCAGCCGCAACAACGTGGAGTTCCTGCTCACCGACGAGACCAAGATCGAGCCCTTGATCGCCGAGCTCAAGGCCGCCGGCTACCCGGTGGGCGGGACGGGCAACGCCATCTCCGCCATTGTTCACACCCAGGGGTGGGTGCACTGCCACTCCGCCGCCACCGATGCGTCCGGCGTGGTCAAGTCGCTCATGGACGAGCTGTTCCCGCACTTCGAGAACATGGACCTGCCGGCCAAGCTGCGCATCGCCTTCGCCTGCTGCCTCAACATGTGCGGCGCCGTGCACTGCTCCGACATTGCCATCCTCGGCGTGCACACCCGGGTGCCCACCATCGATCACGCGAACCTGCCCAAGATGTGCGAAATCCCGACCCTGGTGGCGTCCTGCCCCACCGGGGCCATTCGCCCCGCCACGGTGGACGGCGCGCAGTCCATCCACATCGAGGAACACCTCTGCATGTACTGCGGCAACTGCTTCACCGTCTGCCCCGCGGTGAAGATCAACAACGCCAAGACCGACGGCCTCTCCATCTGGGTCGGCGGCAAGGTGTCCAACGCCCGCACCGAACCCAAGTTCTCCAAGCTCGTCATCCCCTACCTGCCCAACAACCCCCCGCGCTGGCCGGAAACGGTGCAGGCGGTCAAGCATCTGGTGGAGGTGTACGCCGCCAACGCCCGCAAGTACGAGCGCATGTCGGAGTGGGTGGAGCGGATCGGTTGGCCGCGCTTCTTCAAGCTCACCGGGCTGCCGTTCACCAAGTACCACATCGACGATTTCCGGCACGCCGGCGAGACCTACAAGCGCTCGGCACAACTGAAGCACTAGGAGGCTAAGGATGAGCGAACAGCTGAGTGTCGACGAGGTGGCCGAGGCGATGTACGCCCTGGTGAAGGAGACCTATGGCCGGAAGAATCTGAAGGCCATGGACCTCACCAAGGAGATGATCGCCAAGTTCGGCGAGGATCGCTGCGACAAGGACCTGTGCAAGAAGGCGATCCGACAGCTCATCGACTCCGGGCGGTGCACCTACAGCTACGTAGGGGGGAGCTACATCACCCTGCCACCCGAGTCCTAGTCCACCGGCGCCGGGGGGACGGTTCCCGTCCCCCCGCCCTGGCGCCCCACGGCGGGGAAGGAGGGATCACATGGAGCGATCCAAGGGAGTCGAGCGTACCGAACGGATGGTTCAGCTGCTGGCCCACTGGCAGGAGCTGGAGAAGAAGGGGATCGAGAGCGTCTCGAGCCTCATGGAGACGACCAAGAACCCGCTGGTGCGGCAGTTCCTCGAGATCATCCGCAACGACTCCGGTCAGCACCACCGGGTGCAGCGGTTCCTCATCGACAGTCTCACCACCCAGCCGGTGAGCCTCACCCCTGAAGAGCTTGCCGAGATCTGGGACAAGATCGAGGAGCACCTGAAGCTGGAGCGGGAGACTGTCGAGCTGGCCAAGCAGCTCAAGGAGGAGTGCCGCTTTTTCGTGCAGCGGGAACTCCTCGAGTACCTGCTCATCGACGAGGACAAGCACACGCGGATGCTGGAGCAGCTGGAGAACTTCAAGAAGAAGATGTACCCGTACGGATGAGCGGCGGGCGCGGTAGAGAGGAGAGACGACGCCCATGGGCCTGTTGAAGAAGAGGGACGACATTCCGAAGAAGGACTTCTCCAAGCTGGGTGGCACCGGCGCCTCGCAGCTGTCGCCACTGCGCCCGGTGCAGCAGGAAAAGCTGCCGCCGTGTATCGAGCACTGCCCGAGCGGCAACGACATCCGCGGCTGGCTGATGACCATTGCCCTGCGCGAGAAGCTCGGGCTCTCCCTGGAGGAGGCGTACACCAGGGCCTGGCTTCTCGAGGTGGAGACCAACCCCTTCCCCTCCATCATGGGGCGGGTGTGTCCGCACCCCTGCGAGAGCCACTGCAACCGCAAGGAGAAGGACGGGGCCGTGGCCATCAACTCGGTGGAACGGTGCATCGGCGACTGGGGGGTGCAGCAGAACCTGGCGCTGCCACGGCTCGAGGTGGGCGGCCCATTCCCGGAAAAGATCGCCGTGATCGGGGCCGGCCCGGCGGGGCTGTCCTGCGCCTACCAGCTCGCCCGCCGGGGGTACGCCGTGACCGTCTTCGAGAGCCTCCCCAAGCCGGGCGGCATGCTGCGATACGGTATCCCGCAGTACCGCCTGCCCCGGGAGGTGATTGACGCCGAGGTGAAGAAGATCGAGGACCTCGGGGTGGAGATCCGCTGTGGCGTGAAGGTGGGCAAGGACGTGTCGTTCGACCAGCTGCGACGCGAGTACCAGGCCATCTTCGTGGGGATCGGTGCGCACCAGGGCAAGAGTCTCGGCGTTCCCGGCGAGGAGGGCCCCGGGGTGTGGACCGGCACCGACTTCTTGAACCACGTCAACTCCGGTAAGCGGGTGGAGGTGGGCGGCAACGTTGTCGTGATCGGCGGCGGCGACACCGCCATCGACGCGGCGCGCGTCTCCAAGCGGGTGGCCATGGACTCGGCGGCCATCTCCAAGCGCATGGGGGCGGAGGTGACCATCCTCTACCGCCGCACCCGGGCCGAGATGCCGGCCATCGAGCGGGAGATCGAGGAGGCGCTGGAGGAGGGGATCAAGATTGAGTACCTGGCGGCGCCTGCCGAGGTCCTCCGCAACCCGGACGGGAGCGTGCGGGCCATGGTGGTCCAGCGCATGAGGTTGGGCGAACCCGACGCCTCCGGTCGCCGGGCGCCCATCCCCATCGAGGGGGACACCTACGAGCTGCCCGTGGAGACCATCATCACCGCCGTGAGTCAGGAGCCGGACCTGGCCTCGTTGGGTAGCTCGGAACTGGGGACGAAGTGGCTGTCCGCCGACCCCTGGGGCCGGACCGGGGTGGAGGGGGTCTGGACCGGCGGCGACAACATCGGCCTGGGTCTCGCCACCATCTCCATCGGCCAGGGGCGCAAGGCGGCGGAATCCATCCACGCTGCGCTGCGCGGGCTGGAGCTCAAGGAGCCCCCCGCCAAGCCCAAGGTCGGCCCGGAAAAGATCAAGATGGACTGGTACAAGCCCAAGGCCCGGGCGGTGCGCACGGTGCTGGCCCCCGAGGAGCGGCTCGCCAGACCCATGGACGAGATCGATCTGGGGATCACCGCGGAACAGGCTTTGGAGGAGGTGACGCGCTGCTTCTCGTGCGGCAAGTGCTTCGCCTGCGAGAACTGCTGGATGTACTGCCAGAACTCGTGCTTCACCAAGGTGAGCGACCCGCACTACGGGGAGTTCTACAAGGTCAAGCTCGAGGTGTGTGACGGCTGCAAGAAGTGTGCGGAGGAATGCCCCTGCGGCTTCCTCGACCTGGTGTGAGGGCGGGGACGGGGAGGCGATGCAATTCCGAACGCCCCGGGTGGTGATCGCCGGCCTTGCTGGCGACAGCGGCAAGACCCTCATCTCGTTGGGGCTTGCCCGCTGCCTCAAGCAACGCGGGCTGGCCGTCGCCGTCTTCAAGAAGGGGCCGGACTACATCGATGCCGCCTGGCTGGGCGCTGCGGTGGGCGGGGCCGGGCGCAACCTGGACACGTTTCTCATGGGTCGTGACGGCGTCCTGGCCGCACTGCGGCCAGGCGCCGGCTGCGACGTGGCGGTGGTGGAGGGGAACCGCGGCCTGTTCGACGGCCTCGATGCGCTGGGCAGTCACTCCACGGCGGTGCTGGCCGAGACCATCGGCGCACCGGTGGTCCTCGTGGTGGACGTCAGCAAACTCAGCCGCACCGCCTCGGCCCTCGTCCTGGGCTGCCGCGCCCTCGCCCCGCAACTCCCGATGGCCGGCGTGATCCTCAACCGGGTCGCCACGGCCCGCCAGGAGCGTCTGGTGCGCGAGGCGGTGGAGCGCGACGCCGGGGTTCAGGTGGTGGGCGCCGTGCCCCGGCTGGGCGGGGGGGATCCACTGCCCAGTCGTCACCTGGGCCTGCTGACGGCGGTGGAGCACCCCCACGCCGAAGAGGCCCTGGACCGGGCTGCGGAGGCGGTGAGCCAGGCGGTGGACGTGGATCAACTCCTGGCGGTGGCCGCGACGGCCGGGCCGCTGGAGCTACCCGAACCGGTCCGGCCGCAGGCGGGGAAGCCGGTGCGAGTGGCGGTGGTGCGGGACGAAGCGTTCAGCTTTTACTACCCCGAGAACCTGGAAGCCCTGGAGGCGGGCGGTGCGCGGCTGGTACCGGTGTCGGCGCTGGCCGACGAGCCGCTCCCCGAGGTGGAGGCGGTGTACGTGGGCGGGGGCTTCCCCGAGGTCCATGCCGAGAAGCTGTCGCGTTCCCGCACCTTTTTCCGCACCCTGCGGGGTGCGGCGCTGGCCGGTGTGCCCGTGTACGCCGAGTGCGGCGGGCTCATGGTCCTCGCCCGCTCCCTGACGGTGGGGGGGAGCCGCGTGGCCATGGCGGGCGTGCTCGACTTGGACGTGGAGCAGTGCCAGAAGCCGCAGGGCCACGGGTACGTGGTCGCCGAGACCGAGCGCGCAACGCCATTCTACCCAGCGGGGGCGGCGCTGCGCGGGCACGAATTCCACTACTCGCGGGTGCTTGGCGGGGGGGACACCGCCGCCACCGCGGCTCGCCTCAGCCGGGGAGTCGGCATCGGCCAGGGGCGCGACGGGGTGGTGCGCGGCAACGTCTGGGCCTCGTACCTGCACGTGCACGCTGTCGGGTGCCCCGCCTGGGCGGAGGGGATGCTCGCCGCCGCCCGGGGCCGTCGGGTGGGGCACGGCGACGCCGTGGGATGGGCGTGAGGGCGGCGCTGATGGAGCTTCTCCGCGCAGGGGCGCTTGACCACGTGGTGGAGCTGGCGGCGGGGGATCCCCGGGCGGTGCAGTTCCTGACGCGGCGCCTGTGGGACGCCGATACGACGGTGGCGCAGACCAGCGCCGCCGCCTTGGCCGCCCTGGCCGCGCGGGACCCGCAGCGGGGGAGCGAGTTCATCCGCCGCTGGATCTGGGCGCTCAACGACGAGTCGGCCACCAACGCCGGCCCTGCCCTGCTGGGCTTGGCCGCCATGGCGGAGCGGGCGCCGGAGGTCCTGCGGCCCTTTGCCGGGGCGGTGGTGCCGCTCCTCGCGGACGAGAACCTGGCGGCGGAGGCGGCGACGGTCCTGGAGCGCCTCGTGGTCTCGCTCCCGGCGGTGGCTGCCGACATCGGCGACGACGTGATGGCGTTGCTGCCGGGCCTGCCGGCTCCCCTGGCCCGTCGCCTGCGGCAAGCGTTGGGGAGGGAGGGAGCGTGATGGCGGAGAGCCTGAAGTCGCGGATTGCCCGCTGCGAGGAGGCGGTGACGGCCAACCCTGGTTCGGCGGTGGCCCACTTCAACCTGGGCCTCGCCTACACGGACCGGGGGCTCGTCAAGAAGGCCGAGGCGGCTTACCAGCGGGCCGTGGAGATCGACCCGGGCCTCGTCGAGGCCTGGGTGAACCTGGGGGGAGTTCGCCTGCTGCAGTGGAACTTCAAGGGGACACTGGAAGCGACGCAGCAGGCCGTGCGCCTCGATGGGAACTCGGTGATCGCCCACTACAACATGGGCCAGGCAATGCTCTACCTGGGCGACGCCGAAGGGGTGGTGCGGTGCTACCGCAAGGTGCTCGAGCTCGCGCCGGACCACGCCGGGGGCCACTACTACCTGGCGGTGGGGCTCCTGGCGGTGGGCGACGTGGACGAAAGCAGGGAGCACCTGGCGGCGGCGTTGAAACTGGGGTTTCGCCCGCAACCCGACTTCTTGCGGGCGCTCGAGAAGGCGGAAAAGGAACGGTCGGCGGTGCCGGTCATGGAAATTCGGGGCCGGCGGGGCTAGGTCTCCGCGGCACCCAGGGAGGACGACATGCCAGTATTCACGCACGGGAACGTATCGATCGAGGTGGACGAGGACGGCTTCATGCAGGAGCCGGACAAGTGGAACAACGAGGTGGCGCTCGCCCTCGCCACCACGGAAGGGGTCACGGAACTGACCGAGAACCACTGGAAGGTGGTGAACTACCTCCGCAACTACTACCTCCAGTTCGGGGTTGCGCCGATGATCCGCAAGCTCTGCAAGGAGACGGGGTTCGACCTCAAGACCATCTACGAGCTGTTCCCCTCCGGGCCGGCCAAGGGCGCCTGCAAGGTGGCTGGGCTGCCGAAGCCGACGGGTTGCGTCTAGGGCGTTTCGCCCAGCGTTGCCGGCGGCGCCATCCCTGGCGGTGGCGGTCCTCGGGGGCTAGAGGGGAGGCGGAGAGCGGCGCACCCAGCAATGGCGGCGCCGCCGCCGCCCGCCGGCGAGGAGGGCGTGAAGGTGTCTTGCGCCAAAGGTGACGATGCAGCGTGGCGGGAGGGGCGATGCCGGTGATGGACGTCCTGCAGGCCCGGCGCAACGAGATCCTCGACCGCTGGTGCGGCATGCTCCTCGATGCCTACCCGCAGGAGAGCCGCCGCTTCTACGCCGCCGAGCGAGACCCGTTTCGCAACCCGGTGGGCGCCACGGTGCGGCGCGGGGCGGCCGTGCTCTTGGACGCGGTGCTGAGCGGTGAGTGGGGGAGCGAGGCGGAAGCCGCGCTGGAGGGACTGGTGCGGTTGCGTTCGATCCAGGGGATGCCGCCCTCCCGGGCGCTGGGGTTCGTGAGCCAGCTCAAAGGGTTGTTGCGGGACGCGGCGGCGGACGCGGCTGCCGACCTCGCCCTGCTCGACGAGCGCATCGACGGGCTGCTCCTGCGCGGCTTCGACCAGTTCGTGGCGTGCCGGGAGCGAGTCCACGAACTCAAGGAGCGGGAGGTCAAGGCGCGCGTCCATTCGCTGCTGCGTCGGGCAGGGATGCTCGACGACGGCGGGGCAGGCGGCGACTCCCCCGAAGAGGGGGCGATACCGCCGGCTTGAAGGGAGGGCTGGGCATGGCGTTGGTGGTTTCCGTCGTGGTGATTGGCCTGTTGGTGGCGATCCCGTGGCTGGGGGTCTCGGCCCTGGGGCTCGCCTCGTTCTTCGGGATCGTGGTGCCGTACGCGGCGGCGGCGCTCCTGGTCGTCGGTCTCGTCCTCAAGGTGCTTCGGTGGGCCCGCTCGCCGGTGCCGTTCCGCGTGCCCACCACGTGCGGGCAACAGCGGTCGCTGCCGTGGATCAAGCCAGCGCGCCTGGACAACCCCTCCACCGCCTGGGGGGTGGTGGGGCGGATGGCTCTGGAGGTGGTGGCGTTCCGCTCCCTCTTCCGCAATACCCGGGCGCAGCTCAAAGAGGGCGGGAAGACGGTGTACGGCCCCGACAAGTGGCTGTGGGCCGCTGCTCTCGCCTTCCACTTCTCGTTTCTCGCCATCTTCGTCCGGCATTACCGCTTCTTCGTCGAGCCGGTGCCGGCGGTGGTGGGGTGGCTGCAGAGTCTCGACGGGTTCTTCCAGGTGGGCGTTCCCGTGGTCTACCTCACCGACCTGGTGATCCTGGCCGGTCTCGTGTTTCTGTTTGGCCGTCGCCTGGTGGACCCGCGGCTCCGCTACATCTCCCTGGCCGCCGACTACCTGCCCCTGCTGGTCCTCGGCGGCGTGGCGGTGAGCGGGGTCCTGCTCCGCTACTTCGTCAAGACCGACACCGTGGCGGTGAAGGACCTGGCCATGTCCCTGGTCACCTTCCACCCGACGGTGCCCGACGGGCTGTCCCCACTGTTCTTCGTGCACGTGTTCCTGGTGAGCGTGCTGTTTGCCTACCTGCCGTTCTCCAAGCTTTCCCACCTCGCCGGCGTCTTCCTCTCCCCCATGCGCAACCTGGCCAACAACAACCGCATGCGCCACCACCGAAACCCCTGGAACGCACCGGTGAACGTCCACACCTACGAGGAGTGGGAGGAGGAGTTCCACGACAAGATCAAGGCGGCCGGGCTGCCGCTGGAGCGGGAGTGAGCGATGGAGAAGAAGACCCCCGAGCAGCTGGTCCAGATCGACTACCGCCCCCCCAAGACCGACTGGATGGACCCCACCATCGATTTCGAGGCCCGGCGCGGCACCTGGTCCTACCCTGCCGCGCCCAAGAACCTCATCTACATGGGGTTCCCGAACCCCCGCGAGTGGTCGCCCACAGACGAGGACTGGAAACTCCCCCCCAACTGGGAGGAGATCATCCGCGAGGGGTTCCGGGAGCGCCTGGCCAAGTACCGGTCGCTGCAGCTGTTCATGGACATTTGCGTGCGCTGCGGCGCCTGCGCGGACAAGTGCCACTTCTTCATTGGCTCCGGCGACCCCAAGAACATGCCGGTGCTGCGGGCGGAGCTCCTGCGTTCCATCTACCGCAACGACTTCACCGCCGTGGGCAAGCTCCTCGGCAAGGTGGCGGGGGCGCGCAAGCTCACCCCGGAGGTGCTCAAGGAGTGGTACTACTACTTTTACCAGTGCACCGAGTGTCGGCGCTGCTCGGTGTTCTGCCCTTACGGCATCGACACCGCCGAGGTGACGATGCTGGCCCGCGAGTTGCTGAACCTGGTGGGACTCAACATCAACTGGGTCATGGAGCCGGTGGCCAACTGTCACCGCACCGGCAACCACCTCGGCATCCAGCCGCACACGTTCAAAGACAACATCGAGTTCCTCTGCGACGAGCTGGAAGAGGTCACCGGTGTTCGCGTACACCCCAGCTTCAACCGCAAGGGCGCCGAGGTGCTGTTCGTGATGCCGTCGGCGGACTACTTCGCCGACCCCGGCATCTACACCTTCATGGGGTACCTGCTCCTGTTTGAGCACATCGGCCTCGACTACACGCTGTCCGCCTACGCATCCGAGGCGGGCAACTTCGGCCTGTTCACCTCCCACGAGACAATCAAGCGCCTCAACTACAAGATCTACGCCGAGGCCAAGCGGCTCGGCGTCAAGTGGCTGCTGGGCGGGGAGTGCGGCCACATGTGGCGGGTGCTCCACCAGTACATGAACACCATGCACGGGCCGCCGGACTTTTTGGAGGTGCCCGTGAGCCCGGTGACCGGCACCCGCTTCGACCACGCGGCGTCGGCCAAGATCGTCCACATCTGCGAGTTCACCGCCGACCTGCTGCGGCACGGCAAGTTGAAGCTGGATCCGAGCCGCAACGACCACGTGCGGGTGACCTTCCACGACTCCTGCAACCCGTCCCGGGCCATGGGGCTCCTGGAAGAGCCGCGCATTTGCCTCAAGGCCGCTTGCAACAACTTCTTCGAGATGCCGGAGAACACCATCCGCGAGCAGACGTTCTGCTGCGGCGGTGGCGCCGGCCTCGGCAACGACGAGAACATGGAGATGCGGCTGCGCGGCGGCCTGCCGCGCGCCAACGCCGTCAAGTTTGTCCGGGAGAAGCACGGGGTCAACACGCTGGCCTGCATCTGCGCCATCGACCGGGCCGTCCTCACCACCCTGATGGAGTTCTGGGTGCCTGAGGTGACGGTGGCCGGGGTCCACGAGCTGGTGGCCAACGCTCTGGTGATGCCGGGGGAGAAGGAGCGCACCACCGATCTGCGGGGGCGGCCGCTGGCGGGAAGGGAGGGTACAGGCGATGCTGTATGACGGCGGCAAGATTCTCACCGGGCTTGGCGTCTTCCTGGTCGCGGGACTGCTGCCCTTCTGGCACAACGCGGTGGCCGGCCGGGGACCGAAGCCCGAGCCCAAACTGGCCACCACCGAGACGCGGTGCGTGGAGGCCAAGGCCACCATGCGGGCGAGCCACATGGAGCTGCTCAACCGGTGGCGAGACGAGGTGGTACGCCGCGGCGTGCGCACCACCGCCGCCAGCGACGGCAGGGTGTTCGAGATGAGCCTCACCAAGGGCTGCCTGAAGTGCCACGCCAACAAGAAGGATTTTTGCGACGCCTGCCACACCTACCTGGCCGTCACCCCGTACTGCTGGGACTGCCACGTGCAGCCCAAGGAGGCGGCGTCATGAGCAACCGGCGAACGTTTCTCAAGGTTGCAGGGTTCACGGTGATCGGCATCGCCGGGCGGCGGCTCCTCTCCGGCGTGGCGGAAGCGTCGGTGACGGCGACGGCGCCCCACCGAACGGGCAGGCGCTGGGCGATGGTGGTGGACCCGCGCAAGTGTCTCAAGGACCAGGGGTGCCGGAAGTGCATCGAGGCGTGCCACTCGACCCACAACGTCCCCGCCATGCCCGAACCCCGCCACGAGGTGAAGTGGATCTGGAAAGAGCCCTTCACCAAGGCGTTCCCGGATCAGGAGGCCGAGTTCATCGACGAGACGCTCACCTCGCAGCCGGTTCTGGTGTTCTGCAACCACTGCGACAACCCTCCCTGCGTCAAGGTCTGCCCCACCCAGGCCACCTGGCGGCGCGACGACGGCATCGTCATGATGGATTGGCACCGCTGCATCGGCTGCCGCTACTGCGTGGCGGGCTGCCCGTACGGGTCGCGCAGCTTCAACTGGCGCGATCCGCGGCCGTTCGTGCCCAACGTGGTGGAGAGCTTCCCCACGCGCACCAAGGGCGTGGTGGAAAAGTGCACCTTCTGCGAGGAACGCCTGGCCGAGGAGCTGCCGCCCGCCTGCGTGGCCGCCTGCCCGGAAAAGGCCCTCACCTTTGGCGACCTCAACGACCCTGGCTCCGAGGTGCGGTCGCTGTTGCGGGCTCGCTTTGCGGTGCGCCGCAAGCCGGCCCTCGGTACCCACCCGGCCGTGTACTACCTGGTATGAGGTGACCATGCTCGAGAAAGCGCTGACCGGCAGTCGCAACTACTGGATGTGGATGGGCTTCCTCGGCGGCCTGGTGGTCCTGGGTCTGGCCTTCTATATGAAGCAGTTTGCCTTCGGCCTGGGGGTCACCGGACTGTCGCGGGACGTGACCTGGGGCTTTTACATCGCCCAGTTTACCTTCCTGGTCGGGGTGGCGGCCTCGGCCGTGATGGTGGTGCTACCGTATTACCTGCACAACCACAAGGAGTTTGGTCGGATCACCATCCTCGGCGAGTTTCTGGCGGTGGCCGCGGTGGTCATGTGCATGCTGTTCATCTTCGTGGACATGGGGCAGCCCACGCGGGTCCTCAACGTGATTCTCTACCCCACCCCTCACTCCCTCATGTTCTGGGACATGGTGTCGCTGGGGGGGTACCTGGTGCTCAACGCCCTCATCTCCCACGTGACCCTCAACGCCGAGCGGAAGGGGATCAAACCGCCCACCTGGATCAAACCCATCATCATCCTTTCCATCCCCTGGGCGATCTCGATCCACACCGTGACGGCGTTCCTCTACTCCGGCTTGGCGGCCCGGCCGTTCTGGATGACCGCCATCCTCGCCCCCCGATTCCTGGCCTCGGCCTTTTCCTCGGGGCCGGCCTTGCTCATCCTCATGACGCTGCTGATCCGCCGGTTCACGCGCTTCGATCCCGGCGACGAGGCCATCCGCCGGCTCGCCCTCATCGTCACCTACGCCATGTCCATCAACGTCTTCTTCATTCTGATGGAACTCTTCACGGCCCTCTACTCGGGGATCCCCGAGCACGTGGATCACTTCCGATTCCTGTTCCTCGGGCTGCCGGGCTCTACGGTGCTGGTCCCCTGGATGTGGGCGTCGGCGGTGCTGTCGGTTCTCGCCCTGGTGCTGCTCATCAACCCCGCCACCCGCAACCGGCAGCGAACGCTGGTGCTCGCCTGCATCGCCGTCTTCGTCTCCATCTGGATCGACAAGGGGCTGGGCATGGTGGTGGCCGGGTTCATCCCCACGCCTACGGCCCACGTGGTGGCCTACGTGCCCACCTTGCCCGAGCTGATGATCTCGTTGGGCGTCTATGCCATCGGGGTTCTCCTGATCACGCTGTTCTACAAGATCGCCCTTTCGGTTCGGGGCGAGCTGCCGGCGTGACGGGCCGGGGGGAGACTGCGTGAGCGGTGCCGCGCCCCGCCGCGTCGTGATCGTCGGCGCCTCCGCCGCCGGCCTCAAGTGCGCCGCGCGACTGGCGCGGCTGCAGCCGGGGTGGCGCATCACCGTGGTGGAGCAGCGGCAGGCCTTCTCCTACGCCGCCTGCGGCTTGCCGTACGTGCTGTCGGGGGACCTGGAGGACGGGGAGCGCCTGCGCCGCACCCAGGACGGGGCCTTGCGTGACCCCGGCTACTTTGCCGCTGTCAAAGGGGTGGAGGTTCTGGCGGAACGGCGGGCGGTGCGCCTCGACCCGGCGGCGAAGACGCTGGTGGTGGAGGACCGGGAGGGCCGCCAAGAGGTGCTGCCGTGGGACGAGCTCGTGCTGGCCTGCGGCGCACGGCCGCGGCGCCTGCCGGGACAACCCGATCACCCCCGGGTCCGCACCTTCCACACTCTGGAGGACGTGGAACCGCTCCAGCGCGGGCTCGCCACCGGCGCGATCCGCTCGGTGGCAGTGGTGGGGGCGGGCCCATTGGGGTGCGAACTTGCCGAGGCTTTCCGCACGCTCTGGGGGGCCTCTGTCACTTTGGTGGAACAGGCGGGCTGGCCGCTGCCCGGGATGCTGGACGCGGAGGCCGGCGCCATCGTTGCCGGCGTGCTGGCGGACAATGGGGTGGCCACCCGGTTCGGTGCTTCCGTGGAAGGCATCGAGGCCGACAACACCAGGGTGGCGGTGGCGTTGCCCGGCGAGACGGTCACTGCCGACGTGGCGGTGGTGGCGGTGGGCGTCGAGCCACGCCTGGAATTGGTCCGCGACACCGGCATCGCCATCGGGCCCACCGGGGCCATTGCGGTCTCCGAGCGTTTCGCCACCTCGCTCCCGCACGTGTGGGCGGTGGGCGACTGCGTCGAGGTCCGCCATGCGGTGACCGGGGCCCCGGCCTACCTCCCGTTGGGCTCCCTGGCCAACCGGGAGGGGCGGGTGCTGGCCAACGTGCTGGCCGGGCGGACCGACCTGCTGCCGCCGGTGGCCGGGAGCATGGCGGTGAAGGTGTTCGACTGCCAGGTGGGGGCCACGGGGCTCACGCTGGCGGCGGCGCGCCGCCACGGATTTGCCGCGGCCACAGCATGGGTCACCAGCCACGATCGCGCCCACTACTGGCCGGAGGCGAGGGAACTGGCGCTCGCCCTGGTTTACGACCGGGAGTCGCGGCGGGTCCTGGGGGTCCAGTGCGTGGGCAGCGGCGAGGCCATCAAGCGGGTGGACGTGGCGACCCAGTTCGTCGCCCGCGGTGCCACGCTGGCCGAGCTGTCCCACCTGGAGCACGCCTACGCGCCCCCCTTTGCGCCGGCCCTGGAACCCCTGGCGGTGGCGGCGTTCGTGGCCCGCAGCCAGGAAGAGGGGATCGTCGCGGCTTCCCCTCTGGAGCCTCTCGACGGCGCCGAGGTCCTGGACGTCCGCCACCCGGAGGAGCAGCGCGCTCACCCGCTGCAGGCGGCTCGCAGTGTGGCGGTGCCGTTGGATGCGCTGCGGCAGCGACTGGGCGAGCTGGGGGCAGGCCCGTGGTTGGTGGTCTGCGAGCGCGGGGGGCGGTCGGCGGAGGCGGTGCGGTTGCTGCGCCAGCGCGAGGTGAGCGCCACCTACCTGGGGGGCGGTCTGCGCTGGCCCGGGGCGGGGCGCGGTGGGGGGGAGCGATGACGCCGCCGCTGGTGCAGGTGGGGTTGGCCCGGGGGCGAGCGTCGGTGGACGTGCTCGGCGAGGCGCACCGGCGCCTCGACCACCGCTCGAGCCGCCGCGTGGCCGAGGGCGTCAGGAGCGTGGCGCTGCTCACCTGCCACCGGGTGGAGGTCTACTTCGAGGATCTCCCGGCGCCGCGGTGCGTCGAGTCGTTTCTCGAGTGGCTCGTCCTGCCGCCGAAACAAAGCAGGGCGCTCTTGCCGCTGCTGTCGGTGCGGGTGGGGGCGGAGGCGGCTCGCCACCTGTTCCGGGTGGCGGCGGGGCTGGAGTCGGCGGTGCTGGGGGAGGACCAGGTGCAGGGGCAGGTGCGAGAGGCCTACCGCGTCGCCTGCGCCGAGCGCACGGCAGGGCCCCTCCTGCACCGCACCTTCCACGCCGCGTTTCGGGCCGGGCGGCGGGTGCGGGGGGAGACGGCCCTGGGCGGTGGCGGCCGGTCCCTCGCAGGGTGCGGGGTCAACGTGCTGGCCCGCCTGTTGGGAGATCTGGGCGAACGCGCCGTCCTCGTGCTGGGTGCGGGGGAGATGGGCACCCTGGCGGCCCGCCGCCTGCGGCAACGGGGGGTGGGGCGCCTGCTGGTGGCCAACCGGACCCGGGAGAGGGCTGCGGCGCTGGCCCGGGAGGTGGGCGGCGAGGCGTTGCCCTGGGATTGGCGGTCCCGGGTGCTGCCGGAGGTGGACGGCGTGGTGTGCGCCACGGGCGCTGCCGAGCCGGTCCTGGAGGCCGCGTGGCTGGCTACGGCAGCGGTGGGGGGGAGGCTGCGCTGCGTGGTGGACTTGGCGGTGCCGGCCAACGTGGAAGTGCCCGTTCCCCTGCCGCCCACGCTGGCGGTTTTGGATGTGGACGCCATCGGCCAACAACTCGCCGAGGAGGAGGCACGCCGGCAGGCCGCAGTGGCAGCCGCAGAGGGTATCGTAGAAGACGTGGTGAAGGAGTGGCTCGCCGGTTTAGAGCGAGGGGAGGCGTGGAGGGTGCGGCAGGTGAGGGGGAGGGGCACACTGGCGGGTTGACCGGGAGCGTGGACCGGACGTCCGGCCGCGCCGTTGGGGGGTGCATGTTTCCCATCGTGCTCGCGTTGCGCGGGCGACCGTGCCTCGTCGTGGGGGGCGGTGGTGTCGCGCTCCGCAAGGTGGAAAGTCTGCTGGAGGCCGGGGCGCGGGTCACGGTGGTGGCGCTGGCCCCCTGTTCGGAACTGGCGGCACTGGCCGCCGCGGGGCAGATCACCCTCGAGTGCCGGGCGTACCGGGCCGGGGAAGCGGCGGGGTACCGGCTCGTCTTTGCCGCCACCGACGACCGCTCCGTCAACGCCGAGGTGTTTCGCGACGGGGAGGCGGCGGGGGTGTTCGTGAACGTGGCCGACGACCCTGCACTGTGCAGCTTCCATGTCCCGGCCAGGCTCCAGCGTGGGAACCTCCAGCTGGCCATCGCCTCGGGGGGCGAGGCGCCGTTCGTGGTGCGGCGCTTGCGCCAGCTTCTGGAGCGGCGCCTCGGTCCCGAGTGGGGCGAATGGGCCGACGCGGCCGCTCGCTTCCGCGCCGCCGTGCGGGGGGGCGGGCGGTCCCCCGAGGAACAGGAAGCGCTGTTCGACACCTTCTTTACCGAGACCGTGGACGGTGAACGGCTGCGCGCCCGGGTACCCACCGAGGACGAGGTGGCACGTTGGCTCGGGGCGCCGCTCCCCGCCGGCACGGCGACGCCGGGTACGGGCGACGCCGCGGGGCAGCCGAGGGGCGTGGGGTTCGTATCGCTGGTGGGCGGCGGGCCGGGGGACCCTGGCCTGCTCACCGTCAAGGGGATGAGGCGTCTGCTCACCGCCGATGCCATCGTCTACGACCGCCTCGCCGCCACGGCCCTGCCCCCCGAGGTGCCCGCCACGGTGGAGCTGCACTGCGTCGGCAAGGAGGCGGGGCACCACCCGGTACCCCAGGAGGAGATCAACCGGTTGTTGATCCGCCTGGCGCGCCAGGGCAAACGAGTGGTCCGCCTGAAAGGCGGCGACCCCTACGTCTTCGGTCGCGGCGGCGAGGAGGCGGAGGCGTTGCGCGAGGCCGGCGTCCCCTTCGAGGTGGTGCCGGGGGTCACGGCTGCGGTGGGGGTGGCGGCCTATGCGGGGATCCCCGTGACTCACCGGGGGGAGGCGGTGCGGCTCACCCTCGTGACCGCCCACGAATCCGCCAAGGACGGTGGCCCCCAGGTGAGGTGGGAGCTCCTGGCCGCCGACCCCCACGCAACGTTGGTAGGCTACATGGGCGTAACGTCGCTGCCGCGGGTGGTGGAACGGCTGCTGGCGGCCGGCATGGACCCCACGACCCCGGCGGCGGTGGTGGAACGGGGGACGATGGCGCGGCAGCGGTGCATCCAGGCCGAACTGGCCCGCTTGCCCTTGGCGGCAGAGGCCGCGGGGATCGAGCCCCCCGCCCTCTTCGTGATCGGCAAGACCGTCGCCCACATGGCGCGTCTCGACTGGTTCTCCGCCCAGCCACTGGCCGGCGAGCGGCTGGTGGTTCCGGCCCGGGAAGGTGACGTGGCGGCAGTGCTGGAGGCGGCGGGGGCGGAGCTGGTGCTGCTGCCGTCCCCGCCCACCCCGGCGAGCCGCGCAGCCATCTCGGCGACCCCCGTCACGGGCTGCGTCGCCGCCACCGCCGGCGAGGTGGAGGAACTGGACGCGTGCCGCGCCTCGGCGTGTTGGAGCGGCGCGGTGCCGGTGGTCTGCCTGTCGGCGGCGGCAGCGCAGCGAGCCCGGGCGCTGGGGCTCGGACCGGTGCTGGAGGTGGCCTGTGCGGAGGAGGTCGTGGCGGCGCTGCGGAGGGGTTCCCGTGCGAACGGGTAGGTTGGCGACGGTCATGGTGGTGCTGGCGGCGACGGTGCTGCCGGTGCGGGGGGAGGAGCCATCGGCCTTGGGGGTCGTGAGCTTCTACAACCCCCATCTCATGTACCTGAAATACCAGCCTTTGGTGGACTACTTGACGGAACAGACCGGCCGGCCGTGGGTGCTCCGCATCGCTCGGTCCTACGAGGATGCCGTTGGCGACGTGTGTTCTGGCCGCGCCACCGTGGCCTACCTGGGGCCCGTGACGTACCTGCGTGCGCACGAGCTGTGCGGCGCCGCGCCTCTCGTCCAGCTGCGCACGCGGGGGGAGGCCACCTACCACAGCGTCGTCCTGGTGCGGCAGGACAGTCCCGTCGCTTCCCTTGCGGAACTCAAGGGGAAGCGGTTCGGCTTCGGGGCCCCGCTGTCCACATCCTCGCACCTCATGCCCCGGAAGATGCTCCTGGACGCCGGTCTGGTCCTTGGGCGCGACGTGGAGTGCCGCTACTTCTGGCATCACGAGCGGGCGGCCAAAGCGGTGCTGATGGGGGAGGTGGACGCCTGTGGGGTACGGGACCTCACCGGCGAGAAGTTCCTCCAGCGAGGGCTGCGCCTCCTCGCCCAGTCCCCGCCCATCCCCAACTTCCCACTGGTGGTGGGCCCCGCCGTCGCACCGGCCGTGCGGGAGGAGCTGGTGCGGGCGCTGGTGGAGCTGCCAGCCCAGGATCCCGCCCTGCGGACACGCGTGGCCGGGTGGGACGAGGAGCTGGCGGGCGGCTTTGCCGTGGTCACTCCCGCGGCCTTTGCAAGCATCGGCGACCTGGCGGCCCAGGTGTTCGGTCCCCTCTGGGTGAAGGTGCCCGAGCAACAGCTTCAGTGCGGCCCCGGAGGCCCCTAGCATGCTGCGGCTCGGCTTGCGCACCAAATTCTTTCTCTATTCCAACACGCTTATCGTGGTGACCATGGGGCTCGTGACGATCCTGGGGGTGGTCCACGAGCGGAACTCGCGGTACGACTTCGTGGTGGGGCGAGGGCGCAGCATCGCCGAGGCGGTGGCCATTCCCATCACCGACGCGCTGCTGTACGAGGAGCTTGGCCTGGTCACCGAGACCGGGCTCATCGACAACTACGTGGCCGGGCTTTTGGAGCGCAACCGCGACCTCCTCCGTTACGTCGTCGTCACCAACGCGGCGGGAGTGGTCACCCACTCCAACCGGTGGGAGCTGCTGGGTCAGCCGTTCAAGCGGGCGTTGGACCGGACGGCGGTGGGACGACCCTCCGAGGCGGAGATGCGGGTGTCCTCGTGGGGGGAGCGGATCCTGGAGATCAGGGTTCCTCTCAACATCTCCACCCGGTTCTGGGGCAGTCTCGCCATGGGGTTCACGCTGGAAGCGGTGGACCGGGAGGTGACCGCCATCGCCAAGAAGATGGCAATCCTGGCGGTGCTCCTGATGCTGGGCAACTCCATCCTCACGGCCCTGTACGTGGAGACGCTCATCCGCCCGATCCTGGCGCTCCATGCCAGCATGCGGCGGGCCGGCACGGGCAACCTCGGTGTCCGGGCACTGATCCGGCGAAGGGACGAGGTCGGGGAGCTCGCCAACGCCTTCAACGGCATGATGGCGGAGCTGGAGGCGGCGCGGGAGCGGGAGAAGTTGCAACAGTCGCAGTTGGCTCACACGGAAAAGATGGCGGCGCTGGGGACGCTGGCCGCTGGCGTCGCCCACGAGGTCAACAACCCTCTCGCCGGGATCCTCACCTGTATCGAAACAATGCGCGCCAACCTGGACGACAAGGCACTCTGCGACCGGTACCTGGAGCTGGTGGAGGGGGGCATCAAGCGGATCGAGCACACGGTGCAGAACCTGCTGGACTTTTCGCGACCGCGGGAGGTGCGGCCCGAACCCACGGCTATCAACCACAGTCTCCAGCACGTGGTGGAGCTGGCCGACTACCAGTTGCGGAAGAACAAGGTCGAGGTGGAATTCCAGCTCGACCCTCGCGAACCGGTGGTCCTGGCCGATCACTTCCAGATGGAGCAGCTCTTCCTGAACCTGGTCCTCAACGCGGTGCAGGCCATGCCGGGAGGGGGGCACCTCCTCCTCCGCACCAGGGAAGTGGGGGGACGCGTCATCGTGGAAGTTCGGGACACCGGCGTGGGGATCCCCGAGGCGATCCGGGACCGGATCTTCGATCCCTTTTTCTCCACCCGGGGGGTGGGGGAGGGGACCGGTCTCGGGCTGGCGGTGAGCTACGGCATCGTCACGGCCCACGGCGGCCAGATCCAGGTGGACAGCCGCGTGGGGGTGGGTTCCACGTTCCGCGTTATCTTGCCGGCGCGCCGGGAGGGGAACGCGCCGGAGGGGGGCAAGGGATGACCATTTGTGGGCGGCGCCTGCTGATCGCGGAAGACGAGCCGATCCTTCGCATCACCATGGCGGAGGCGCTGGAGAAGGAGGGGTGGGTCGTCGACGTGGCGGAGGACGGTGTCAAGGCGGTGCGGCTTTTCGAGCAGCACCTCCACGACGTGGTGCTCACCGACCTGTTGATGCCCCGTATGGACGGCATGGAGGTGTTGCGGCGGGTGAAGGCGCTGCAGCCGGAAACGACGGTGGTGATCATCACCGCCCACGGCACGGTGGAGAGCGCCGTGGAAGCCATGCGTCAGGGGGCGGCGGATTTCATCGCCAAGCCATTCTCCATCGTCCAGCTCCTGCTGCGCCTGTCCAACGTTTGTTCCTTCAAGATGTTGCGCGAACAAAACATCAGACTCCAGGAACAGCTGGAGGAGCGCTTTGCCTTCGGCAAGATCCTGGGGAAGAGCAAGAAGATGCAGGAGGTGTTCGAGCTCATCCGAGTGGTGGCCGACTCGGACGCCAGCGTGCTGGTGCAGGGGGAGAGCGGGACCGGCAAGGAACTGGTGGCCTCCGCCATCCACTTCAACTCGCCCCGGCGCACCAAACCGTACGTCAAGGTGAGCTGCGCCTCGCTGCCCGAGTCGCTCATCGAGTCCGAGTTGTTCGGCTACGAGAAGGGGGCCTTCACCGGGGCTACGGAGCGGCGCATCGGCCGATTCGAGGCGGCCAGCGGCGGCACCCTGTTCCTGGACGAGATCGGCGAGTTGCCCGCCAGCTTCCAGGTGAAGCTGTTGCGGGTGCTGCAGGAGCGGCAGATCGAGCGACTCGGCTCGAACCGCTCCATCCCGGTGGACGTGCGTATCGTCTCGGCGTCGCTGCGGCCCCTGGAGGAGGACATCGCCAGCGGCCGTTTCCGGGAGGACCTGTACTTTCGCATCAACACCGTGACCATCAACCTGCCGCCGCTGCGCGAGCGGCGGGAGGACATCCCACTGCTGGCCCAGCGGTTCCTGGAAGAGTTCAGCCGCGAGCGCGGCAAGGAGGTGGTGGGGTTCACCGACACCGCCATGGAGGCGTTCGACGCGTACCCCTGGCCGGGCAACGTGCGGGAGCTGCGCAACGCCGTGGAGCGGGCGGTGCTGTTTTGCCGCAGCAGTCATGTGGGCGTGGAGGACCTGCCGGCGGCGCTGCAGGGGCAGCAGGCGGCGGCCAAGCCGCCGGCCGCGCGGCCCGTGCGCACGCTGCGCGAGGCGGTGGAGCAGGCGGAGATCGAGGCCATGCAGGCGGCGCTGGCCGCCACAAACGGGCGCAGGAGCGAGGCGGCTGAGCTCTTGGGCGTGAGCCGCAAGACGTTGTGGGAGAAGCTCAAGCTGTACGGCCTGGGCTAAGGACGCCTCGGTGTTACCGAGGCGCAACGCCGGCGCCGGGTGGGGTGGGGGGCTGGTGACGCCGATTATGGGGTGCGGCGCGGTGGGTCGTGAGCTGTTGGGGAAGCCATTGAAGAAAATCATGATACAGGCGGCACGGCCGGATTCGCGCGTGGCACGGCCCTTGCTCCGAAGGTAAGCGTGCGGTGATGGACGCCGGCAGGAGAGGGCAGTAGGTCGGTCGCCGCCGCACGGGAGGAGCACGAGCAGGCGTGAAGGTCGTGACCGGCAACGGCAAGCAGTTCATGTGAGCCCCCCCGGGAACCGGGGCGCCCCGCCCAGGTTCCCAGTTCATCCCACTCCTTTCCGGGTCCCACGCACGTGGGACGGTCGCCACGCTCCGGCGTGGCTCTTTTTTTCTCTCGGGGATTCAGCGGCGGCCGATCCGCTGCTCGATCTCGCCGTGGGCCAGGCGGATCATGACGGGGCGGCCGTGGGGGCAGCGGTGGGGGTCGCGAGTGGCCGCGAGACGGCGCAAGAGTTCCTCCGCCTCTCGCGGCTGGAGAGGGCGGTTCTTCTTGATGGCGGCGTGGCAGGCCAGGGAGGCGGCGAGGCGCTGGCGGGGCGTGTCCCCGGCGGCGACGCCGTCGGCCAGGTCGTCGAGGATGCGGCGGAGCAGCTTGGCGGGCTCGGTGGGGGGAAGGCCGGCGGGGAGCCCGAGGACGCGGATGGAGGATCCTGAAGCCTCCTCGATCTCGAAGCCCAGGGAGTCGAGGGTGGCGCGGTGTTCGCACGCCAGGAGGGCGCGGGCAGGGGGGAGATCCACGACCTCAGGCAGCAGCAGGCGCTGCACCGGCGCACTGGTGCTACGGCCGAGCAGCTCTTCGAAGAGGACTCGCTCGTGGGCGGCGTGCTGGTCCACGAGGAGGAGCCCCTCCTCGTCCTCCAAGAGGAGGTAGGTGTTGCGGTACTGGCCGATGAGGCGGCCGAACGGGTGGGGGGCCGAGAAGGGCGAGGTGGCCTCGCTGGCCCGCACGGGAGGCGGTTGGGACAGTCGCGGGGCGGAGGAAGACGGGGGGGACGGGGCGGTGGGGATGACCACCAGGCGCCGCACGGGGGGGGGCGTCGCGCCGGTCTGCCGCGCCTGGGCCAGCGCGGCCGTCACGGCGGCGGTCACGGCGCCGGGGTCGGCAAAGCGAACCTCGGCCTTGGCGGGGTGCACGTTTACGTCCACCTGGTCGGCAGGCAGCTCCAGGTGGAGCCAGGTTGCGCCCAGGGGCGCGCCCGAGGGGGCATGGAGGGCCCTGTTGGCGGCAGCGGTGAGGAGGCGGTCGCGCACCGGTCGGCCGTTGACGAGGAGGATGCTGTCCCGGGGGGACATGCCAGGCAGGAGGAAGCCAGTGACGTGGAGGCGCTCCCTGGCGAGGGCCACCTGGACGGCCTGGGAGGCACGGCGAGGCCCGAGCAGGTCGGCCAGGCGGTGCTGCAGGTCGGTGGCGGCAGGGAGGGCAAGGAGGCGGCGGCTGCCGTGGTCGAGGAAGAGGGCCACCTGGGGCCTGGCCAGGGCCAGGGCGGTGAGGGTGGCCACCACGTGGCGGAGTTCGGTCTCGGGGGAGCGGAGGAACTTGCGGCGGGCGGGCAGGGCCAGGAAGAGATCCCGCACCTCCACGCGGGTCCCCCGGCCCCGGGAGCAGGGGCGGGAAGCGGTGAGGGTACCGAAGGCCACCTCGAGACGGTGGCCGGCTCCGGGCGCCGGAGCGCTCTCGATGGCAAGATGGGAGGCGGCGGCAATGGAAGGCAAGGCCTCGCCGCGGAACCCCAAGGTGGCGATGGCGGCCAGCCCTTCCACGCCGGTGAGCTTGGAGGTGGCGTGGCGCTCCAGGGCGAGGTGGAGGTCGTCGTGGTCCATCCCCTCGCCGTCGTCCTCCACGACGATGAGGTCGCGACCCCCGGCGGCGAGGGTGACGGTGATGCGGGTAGCGGCGGCGTCGAGAGCGTTTTCCACCAGCTCTTTCACCGCCGATGCGGGACGCTCGATGACCTCTCCCGCGGCAATCTGATTGATGACCGCGTCGGGCAGGAGGCGGATGCGCGCCACCCCGTTACCTTACACGACGCGCCCGAGGACGGAAAGGTAGTGCCGCGACGCGGCTCCCCGGGGCTGCAGGAAAGCGGAAGAGGCGCCGGCCAGCCGGCGCCTCGTCCTCGGCACGCGTGCCAAGGCCGCGTGGGCGGCCCGGCGTTACTTGCTCTCCACCTTGATGGAGATGGCCTTGGGCTTCGCCTCTTCCCGCTTGGGGATGGTGAGGTGCAGCACGCCCAGCCGGTACACTGCGTTGATGCGGTCCGGATCGACGTTGGTGGGCAGGGTGAACGATCGCTCGAAGGCGCCGTAGGAGCGCTCCACGCGGTGGTAGGTCTCCCCCTCGGTGGCCTTCTCGAAGTTACGGGAGCCCCGCAAGGTGAGCACACCGTTCTCCACCGAGACGTTGACGTCTTTGGCCTCGATGCCGGGGAGCTCCACCTGGATCTCCAGGGCATCCTTGGTCTCGCGCACGTCCACCGCGGGCAGCCAGGAGCCGGTGATGATCTCGTCCTCGCTGAGCCGCCGCTGCCCCCACACCTCGTCGAACATTCTGGTCATGCGCTCCTGCAGCCGGAGCATCTCCTTCACAGGATCCCAACGAACAATTCCCGTCATGGCCATCGTCCTCCTTTCTGGGCCCCTCTCGCGGGTCCCACGGGCAATATAGGATATGAGTGTTTATTTGTCAAGTCCTGAGTCTCGTGTGCGTCCGAATCTGAGTGCCATCACATCATCCAACGTATCGACGACGGCGCGCTGCAACAAGGCCGAATCCCGGGCTACTCTAGGGGCGAGGAGGGTACGGTGACGCACGCACTGCTCGCCGTGTTGCTGGCCGCCACGCCGGTGGCCATCCGGGTGGACGTGGCGCCCCTTGGACGGGGGTCGGCAGGTACGGTGGTGGGGGTGGCGATTCAGGTGGCCCCCGAGGATCGGCCGCGGGTGGGCGAACGCCTGCGGGTGACGCTCTCCCTCGTGAAGGGTGGCGCTGTGGTGGACCAGGGGGCGGTGGTGGTGGCCCTGCAACCGGACGGCAGCGCCCTGCTCTACCGCGAGTGGCCGGTGGGGGCGGCGGAGCTGCGGGTGGCGGTGTCGGACGAGAGCGGCACGCTCCACGGCGCCTGGGCGGGGCCGGTGATGGTGAGCGAGACGACGGAGTCCTTCGTGCCGGCGGAGGGGGCGCCGCCGGACGCGGTGGCGCTGTCGGCCGCGCCGCCGAGTGAGGCGGCGGTGCGGTTCCACCCACCCGCCCGGCAGGGGGGGCTCGGGGCGGTGCAGCTTCAGGTGGAGGTCGCCGACGGGGTGGCAACGGTGGAGTTCTTCCAGGACGATGCCCCGCTGGTGCGGCGCAACCGCCCCCCTTGGACGGTGTCCGTGACGCTGGGGGAGATCCCCCGCCGGACCACCATCCGTGCCGTGGCGCGGGCCGCCGACGGTACGGTGCTGGGCGAGGACGCCGTGGTCCTCAACGCACCGCCGGGACAGGTGCCGCTGGAGATCTTGCTGCCAGCGGAACCGGTGGAGAGGAGCGGGGCGCGGGTCGTGACGGTGGCGGTACCCGCTCTGGCCGAGGTGGATGAGGTCACCCTGGCGCTGGATGACGCCGTGGTGGCCCGCTGGGCGGGCTGCCCCTGCGTCGCCAGGATTGCGGCGCGCGACCTGGAGAGCGCCCGCCTCCTCGCCGCCGAGGCTCGGTTCCGGGGGGCGCTGCGCGGCCAGGCGGTTCGACTCCTCGCCGGGGGGTATCTGGAGTCGGTGCGGGTGGAACAGGTGGAGCTGCCAGTGGTGGTCCTGGACGGGACCGGGCGACCGGTGGAAGGGCTGGGGCGGGACGACTTCGAGGTGGCCGAGGACGGCACCCTCGTGACTCTCGACGGCTTCGGGGCCGAGGCGGACCTGCCCCTGGCGGTGGGGTTGGTGGTGGACGTGTCGGGGTCCATGAAGGACCCCTTCCCGGCAGTGCGGAAGGCTGTGACGGGGTTCGCCGAGACGCTGCTCCGCCCCGGCGACCGATTCTTCCTCATGACCTTTGCGTTCGAACCAACGCTTCGCTTGGACTGGGCCCGCGACCCGGCGTTGTTGGGGCCGGCCCTGGAGCGGGTGGAGCCGGACGGGGGTACCTCGCTGCACGACGCGGTCGTCCGGGCGTTGGAGAAGTTCCGCAGCGAGCGGGGGCGCAAGGCGGTGGTGCTGCTCACCGACGGCGATGACACCACGTCGCGCAGCGGCTGGCAGGCGGCGCTGCGCTACGCACGCACCGTGCGCACGCCAGTGTTCCCCATTGGCTTCCGCATCTCAGCCCTGGACATCTTCGTTCGCCAGCGGCTCAAGGAGCTGGCCGCGGAAACGGGGGGCGAGGCGTTCTTCGCGCCGGCCTCGGGGGAGCTGGGCGAGGCCTACCGACGCATCGGCGAGCAACTGCGCGGCCAGTACCTCCTCTCCTACCGCTCGCCGTCCACCGACACCTCCGGCCGTTTCCGCCAGGTGACGGTGCGGGTCAAGCGGGAGGGGCTCACGGCCCGGACCATTACCGGCTACTTGCCGGTGCAGTAGCGCAGCGGCTCCGGGGTGGAAAGCTTCGCGCACCCTCGGGTGTTACCATCCATCGACGATGGGCGCAGCAGTGCAGGTCACGCCGAGCCTCGCCGGCCGAACGTCCCGCACCGAGACGGTGGTGGAGCCGGGCGGGGAGATCGGCGACGGCATCGTCCTCGCCGAGGCCCGCGAGGTCTGGGCGTGGCCGCCGGCGGCAACGTCCCGAGGGGTGTGGGTGGTGGTGGGGGAGGGGGTCGTTCCCGACCACCTGCGACCGTTCCTGCGCCTGCCGTCGCGGCCCACTGGCGCGGTGCTGGAGTCCGCCATCGACGGCGCCCTGCAGGTGTGGGAGCTGCGCCGCAGGGTAGCGCGCCTGGAGGAGGAGGCGCGGCGCCTGCACGGCCGCCAGGCGGAGCTGGCGCGGGTGGGCATCGCCCTCTCCGCCGAACACGACCTGGATCGGCTACTGGAACTCATCCTCTCCACCTCCCGTGAGCTGGTGGCCGCGGACGCCGGTTCCCTCTACCTGGTGGAGAGCGCTGGCAGCGAGCGGCGCCTCCGCTTCGTGCTGGCGCAGAACGACTCCCTGCCGGCCAAGTTGGCCGGCTCCACCATCCCGCTGGACGCATCGTCGCTGGCGGGGTACGTGGCGGTGGGGGGGGAGCCGGTGGCGGTGGAGGACGTGCGCCACCTGCCGCCGGAGCTGCCCTATCGCCCCAACACTCGGGTGGACCTCGCCACCGGCTACCACACCCGCTCACTCCTCACCGTCCCCCTCGCCACCCGGGCGGGGGAGGTGATCGGCGTGCTCCAGCTCATCAACCGGAAGACGGATCCCCGCGCCGTCATCCTCAGCGAGGCGGACGCCGAGAGGTTTGTGAGGCCGTTCGGCCGGCAGGACATTGCGCTCATCCGCTCCCTTGCCGGCCAGGCCGCAGTGGCCATCGAGAACTCCCGCCTCGTCCAGGAGATCGAGCGGCTCTTCGAGTCCTTCGTGCGGGCCAGCGTGACCGCCATCGAGCAGCGCGATCCCTCCACCTCCGGCCACTCCTTGCGGGTCGCCCACTACGTGGTCACCCTCGCCCGGGCGCTGGAGCAGAACCCCCCCGCCACGCTGGTGGGTCTGCGCTTCGACCGGGACGCGCTGACCCAGCTCCGCTACGCGGCGTTGCTCCACGACTTCGGCAAGGTGGGGGTGCGAGAGGCGGTGCTCACCAAGGCCAAAAAGCTCTACCCGGAGCGACTGGCCCGCATCCACGAGCGGTTCGCCCACGCCGCGCGGGCGCACGAGGTGCGCCTGCTGCGCCGGCTGCTGGAAACGCTCCTGTCACGGGAGCGGGCGCCGCGGCCGGCGGACCTGGCCGCGCTGGACGCCGCGGTCAGGGAGGTGCGGGCCGAGCTGGACTCGCAACTGGCGGCCATCCTCGCTGCCAACGAGCCGTCGGTCCTCGATCGGGCCACGGCGGACCTCGTCGCCCAGGTGGCCCAGGCCTCCTTCCCCGGCCCGGATGGGACGGCGCTGCCGCTCTTGCTTGTCGAGGAGATGCGGGCGCTCTCCGTCCCCCGCGGTTCCCTGGATGAGGAGGAACGCCTGGAGATCGAGTCCCACGTCATCCATTCCTTCCAGTTCCTGCTCACCATCCCCTGGCCGGCCCGCCTGGCCCGGGTCCCGGAGATCGCCTACGGGCACCACGAGAAACTCAACGGCCGCGGCTACCCCAACCGCCTTGCCGCCCCCCACATCCCGCCGGAGGTGCGAATGATGACGGTGTGCGACATTTACGACGCTCTGGCCGCCGGGGATCGGCCGTACAAGCGCGCCGTCTCGCCCGCTCGCGCCCTGGAGATCCTCGAGGAAGAGGCGCGGGAGGGGGCCATCGACCCGGACATCTTCCGCGTTTTCGTGGAAGCCAGGGTCTATGCCCAGCCTCTCCCCGACCAGCTCCCCTGACCGGCTCAGAGGCGGCCGATCCCGATGGCGATGAGGGCGGCGCCGAGGCCGATCATCACCAGGGAGAGCCCCTTGAAGACCCACGCCTCGGCCGAGGCGGTGAGCAGGGTGCGCCCGCGGCGCACCGCGGCCAGCAGCGGGACGTACCACCCCACCACCCCGCCGACCAGGGCGACGAGCAGCCACGCAAGCCCGCTGACGCCGTACCCGCTCGCGGCTTGGATGAGCGCCAGGCCGGCGGAGAGCCACCAGATCCAGTAGTGAGGGTTCCCCGCCGCCACCGCCATGCCGAGGAAGAAGTAGGCCTCTGGGCGCTTGGGCTCGCGCGCCGGTGCGCCGGGTTCGCGCTGGCGGGGGGCGTGGCGCAGCGACGCGACGCCTGCCCAGAGGAGGATCAGCCCGCCGACGATCTCGATGAGGGGAAGGCCGCCAAGGCCGCGCACCAGGGGGGCGGCACCCGCCGCCAGGGCGAGGAACAGGGTTACGTCCAGCACCGTCACCCCGACGAGGAACCACACCGCTGCCGGGAGCTGCCGCAGCGCCAGGCGCGACGCCACCACCGTGATGGGTCCGGGCACCACCACGGTGGCAAAGGAGATCAGGAAGGCGCTCCCCACGAGGGCCGGCAGGGAGAGGGAAGGGGCAGCAGTCACCACACGCTAGCCGAGTTTGTAGCCGATGGTGCGCAGGAAGCCGATACGGGCCGCCACATCGGCCTCGGTCTCCACGCCCCGCGGCGAGACGCCGTCCACCACCCCGAGGATCGCTCGCCCGCCACCGCTCTCGGCGACGATGACCTCGGCCGGGTTGGCGGTGGCGCAAAAGATCCGGCACACCTCCGGCGCCGCCTTGACGGCGTTGAGGATGTTGATGGGGAACCCCCCTTCCAGGAAGATGAAGAAGCTATGGCCGGCACCCACCCGCTGGGCGTTGCGGGTGGCGAGTTCGACGAGGGTCTCGTCGTTGCCGCTGCGGCGGATCAGGGCAGGCCCGGAGGACTCGCAAAAGGCGAGCCCGAAGCGGATGTGCGGGGCGGTCTGGACGATGGCTTCGTGCAGATCCTCCACGGTCTTGATGAAGTGGGACTGGCCGAGGATGAAGTTGGTGGCCTCGGGCTTCTCTACCCGTACCGACAGGATCTCCATGCCGTTCCCTCCTTCCTCGCCAGGGGACTCTACCACAGCGCCGCTCAGGGCCCGCCGGCCAGCCGGGAGGCCGTGTCGGCCACCGCCACGGCCAAGAGCAGCATGTAGTCGGGGTTGGCGAACTGCTGTTCCACCGCCACGGGGATGGTGTGGGTGTCTCTCACGCCCTCGGGGGCCTGGAGCACCACGGTGGGGATGCCGCGGGCCGCGGCAAGGGGGGCGCCGGTGTGGCGAGCCGTGGGGCGAGCCGAGGGCCGGGTAGCGAGCCCCACCGACCGAAACGCAGCGGCGACGGCAGCGCCCAGAAGGACTGGGCGCTCGCTGACGTCCGCCAGCACCACCCTGCGTTCGGCCCCCACCCCGGGGATCCCCACGCCGTCCAGCTCCACCCAGGCGGCCACCTGGCCGCGGGTGGCGTCGAGGAGGGCGCGCGCCCCCGCCGCGCCGTGGTGGCCGCCGGCCAGGAGGGCAAAGAGCAGCGGCGCCCGGTGCCGGGAGCGGGCCAGGGCCGCCGCGGCCTCGAGGACCACCGCCACGCCGCTCGCGTTGTCGTGCAGGCCGGTGGCGGACACCACCGAGGCGTCCAGGGAACTGGCCACGGCATCCCAATGGGCGGCCACCACCACCGGCCAGCGCCGGGGGTCCGCCCCCGGCAGCTCGACGAGGACGTTTTCCCACTCCTGCGCGGCGCCGGAGGGGGCCGTCACGGCAAAACTCTGCCTCCGGGCCGGCAGGTTGCGGGCCGCAGCCTCCGCCACCAGCCCGGTCACCACATCGTGGCGACTCGGCGACCAGGCGTAGCGAGAGGGGGCTGGCGCACCGCCGGGTTGCCCCACCAGGCGCTGGAGAGTGGTCGACAGGCGGGTGCGCGCCGCAGCCCCCCCCGCCGGCAGCGCAGCGGCCACGAGGTCCGCGAGGGTGCGGCCGGACTCCAGAGGCGCCTGGCGGGGCACCCAGCCGAGGCCCACCTGGAGCAGCACCGTCCGATCGTCCGGCGCCGCGTGGTCCGCCGGGCCCGGCACCACGGCGACGACCAGCTCGTCCCCCCGGTCGAGGGCTGGGGTCTCGACGCGGGCCAGGCCCTGGGCGTCGAAGGCGACGGGGATTTCCCGGTCGGGGCCAAGGTGGCGGCGCAGCACGGCCCGGGCGGTCCAGCGCAGCCCCGGCTCCCCCAGCAGCGCCAGGGGAAGCGCCAGCTCGCCGGTGCCCTCCACCACCAGAAAGGTCATGCCGCCCACGCCCACCGGGATCTGCCCCGAGATGGGGCGAGAGCTCCTCAACCGGGTGGCTGGCTGGGGGCGAGGCGGGACGAAAGCTCGGAAGCCGAAACGGCCGGCCGCGAGAGCGGGGTCCGCAAGCCAGCAGGCCATGGCAAAGTCGGCAAGGAGGTCGAGACTGTTGCGAGGATCGCCGCGCTCCGAAAGCAGCTCGTCCACGGCGGCAAGGCCCGGGAGTGGGCTCGTCGCCAGGCGGGCTGGCACGCTCTCACCCAGTTGCTCCGCGAGGTACTGCACGAACAGGAGCGGCCACCCCCAGGCCGACCACGGCTCCTCGGGGCGGTGGAGTCTCCCCTCCGGGTCCGCCTCCCCCCACAGCGCCCGCACTGGCGCAACCCCTGCCGCCACCCCGGCAAAGTTGCCCAGGAGGTGTCGCCAGGCCACCTCCGCCGGGTCGTGGGTGTGGTGGAGGAGCTGGTGGAAGGCGGAGGCCACGGCGTGCTGGTTCCAGACCCCCTGGTTGCCCCGGTGGCGGAGCGGCGTGAAGATGACCTCGCCCTGGTTGGAGCGCAAGCCGTACCGGCCAGCCTCGTCCTCCGTCATGGCGTCGAAGGGGGTAAAGAACGTCGCCGACCCGGCGGCGGGGGTGACGACGAGGAGCACGGCGCCATTGGCGTCCCGGTCGGGGCAGGGGCCGAGGGTCGCCACCTGCTGCGGGAAGACGCGGGCGTCGAAGGCGGCCACCACGTTGTCGATCTCCTCGGTGGTCACACCGCGCTCGGCGTTGTCCAGGTAGACGGCCAGGTGCTGCCCCTGTCTCACCAGCGTCGCGACGACCTCGACCTGGGCCGGGCGCGCGGCCCCCCCTTGCGGGAGGACCCAGAAGTGCCGCTCGGCCGGGAGGCTGGCAGCCGTTGCAGCCAGCAGCGTCACGGCAATGACTGTCATGCGCGCCCCTCCGTTCCACGAGTGTAGGGGCACGGCCCCCGCCCTGCAACCCTTCAAGGTACACTCGTGGGGCGATGACAATGTTCCTGCAAGCGCTGGCCTGGTACGTGGCGGTGGGTGTGGTGGGCATCGGCGGGTGCGGGGTGCTGCGCCGGCTGGGGGTGGGGGCCGGGGGGGCGGGGGCGGCCGGGCGGGTTGTGGCCCTGACGGTGGCCGGCTACGGCGGCTGGCTGACGGGCTGCCTGGGCGTTGCCCACTGGTGGCTCGTGGGCGCCGGCGTGGCCGTCGCGCTGGTGATCCTGGGCCGGCGCTGGCTTGCTCAGGGTCTCGCCTCCGCCCTGGTCGAGCCGGAGATCGTCGGTGCCCTGGCCTTTGTGGGGGTCGCTCTCCTGCGGCTCGACAGCCTGGCCATCATCGGCACGGAAAAGCCGATGGACCTGGCCATCTGGGCCACCCTGCTGCGGGGGGGGGCGCTACCGCCGGCCGATCCGTGGCTGGCCCACCACACGCTGCCGTATTACTACTGGGGGTTCGTGCCCTGGGCGACGCCAGCCCGCCTCCTCCGCCTTGCCCCCGACGTGGCGTACAACCTCCTGGTACCAACGCTGGCCGCCGTGACCGCCCAGCTCGCCTGGGCGCTGGCGCGGGCGTTGGGGGGGAGCCGGCGGGCGGGCTGGTTGGCCGCCCTGCTGGCGGTGTTCGCCGGGACCGCCGACGGGTGGCGGCAGCTGCTGGCTGGTCGCCCCTTGCGGGGGATCGACCTGTGGGCGTCGTCGCGAGGGATCGTGGGCGCCATTACCGAGTTTCCGCTCTTTACTTTCCGGTTGGGCGACCTGCATCCGCACTTATTGGCGGTACCGCTGCTGCTGGCCGCCCTGTTCCTTGCATGCGCGGTGGCGGCGTTGCCGCGGCGGCGCCGGGTGACGGTGCCGCTGGCCGCTCTCCTGTACGGAGCGGCGGCGGCGGCCAATCCGTGGTGCGCGGTGCCGGTGGGGTTTGGGGTGGCGCTCGTCCTTCTCGCCGCCGTGCCGCCGTTGGCGGCGCCGGTGGTGGGCCGGCTGGCCCTGGCCGTGGCCGTCGGCGTCGGGGGGTATCTGGCCTTCCTCCCCGCCTGGCTCGCCCTGCGCGTGCCGTTCATGGGGGTTGGCATCGTCACCACCCCCACCCGCTGGGACGAGCTGGCCCTGTACCTGGGGGCCATGCTGGTGCCAGTGCTCCTCGTGGTGTGGGAAGTGGCCCGGCGGCTGGGGGGGTGGACCGCGCCGGGGCGGCAGGCCTCGCGGGCGGCGGTGCTGGCGGTGGCAGCCCTGGCGGCGGCCCTGTCGGGGCGGGTGGCGCTGGCGCTGGCGCTGGTGTCGGCGTGGGTGCTGGGGTTCTGGGTCCTGCGCGTCAGGCCCCGTCCCTGGCGCCCCGCCTGGGCCCTGGCGCTCGTCCCGCTAGGGCTGGTTGGGCTCGTCGAGGTGGTGTACGTGAAGGACCCCTACGTGGGCGAGCTTTACCGCATGAACACCGTGTTCAAGGCGCTCCACCTGGCCTTCACGCTCCTGGCGGTGGTGGGGCCGGTCCTCCTCGACTGGCTGTCGGAGCGGCGCCCGTACCTGGCGCAGGTTGCGGTGGCGGTCGTGGTCGTGGCGGGTGCGCCGCACCTGCTGGCGGCGGGGCTGGCCGCAGCCCAGGGCCGCCCCACCGGCTGGGGGGGGCTCGGCTGGATGGCGGCGGGGGAGGCCGAGGCAGCGGCGTGGTTGCGGCGGGTACCTCGCGGGTCGGTCATCGTGGAGGCCGTGGGCGATGCCTACAGCGACGCGGCGCGCCTCGCCTCCGCCTCCGGCGTGCCCACGGTCCTCGGGTGGGAAAACCACGAGCGGGTGTGGCGCGGCGGGGGGATCGAGGCCGAGTTGCAGTGGCGCCGGGAGGCCGTGGCCAACCTGTACCGCAGTGGCAACCCTGAGAGCGTCGGCCAGATTGCTGCCCAGCTCGGCGCCACCTACGTGATCGTCGGCTCGGTGGAGCGCCGCCTGTGGGGGGAGACGGTGGACGCCGTGAGGGACGCCGGCGAGGTGGTCTTTGCTGCGGGTCAGTGCGCGGTGGTGCGGGTTGCCCACTGAGCGGCGGGCGCTGCTGGCCATCGTGGCGTTGGCCGCAGTGCTGCGCGGCAGCGGCCTAGCCTGGGATGGGTTCACCCTTCAGCACCCCGACGAGCGCTTTCTGGCCTTCGTCGCCGAACGCGTCGGGTTGCCGCGCTCGCCGGGGGAACTCCTCGACCCCCGGCGGACCCCCACCAACCCCAACAACCAGGGCTTCGACTTTTTTGTGTACGGCGCGCTGCCGCCCCTCGTCAACGGGGTGGTGGCCCGCCTGCTAGGGGTGGGCCATCTGGAGGGGATCGTGGCGGTGGGCCGGGTGCTCACCTGCGCGCTGGACGTGGGGGTGGTGCTCCTCCTTTTTACCCTGGGGCGCCGCTTGGGGGGGGCGCGCGCCGGCCTGGTGGCGGCCACCCTCTGGGCCACCTGCGGCGTGGCCATTCAGCAGGCGCGCTTCGCCACCGTGGACGTGTGGGGCAGCGCGGCAGCGCTCGCGGTGGTGGCGACGGTGGTGGGGCGGCGGCTGTCGGGGGGGCGGGTCCTGGCCGCCGGCGCCCTCGCGGGCCTGGCTGCGGCCTGCAAGCCCAACCTCATCACCGTCCTCCTGGTCCCCGCGGCAGCCATCGTCGTGGATCGGTTGCGCGCCCGGGCGGGCGCGCCGCGGGGCTTACCCAGAGCGGTTGGGAAATTACTCCTGCTCGGCGTCGCCGCCGTGGCGACGCTCAAGGTGGCGGACCCCGGCGCCTTTGCTGGCGTGCTGACGCCATGGCCTAGCCCGGCGCGGCTCGAGGCACTGGGTCGGTTGCAGGGGATCTTTGCCGGCGCGGGGCAGTACCCCCCCAACCTGCAGTGGGCGGATCGGCGGGCGGTGCTGGACCCCCTGACCAACACGCTCGTCTGGGGGACCGGGCCGTTGCTCGGCCTGGCGGTGCTGATCGGCGTGGGGTGGGTGCTCAAGCGCGCCGCCTTGGGCGAGACGTCCTGGTTGCCCCCGCTGGCCTGGGCGGTGCCGGTAGGGGCCTGGCAGCTCACGCGGTTCGTCTGCTCGGTGCGCCACCTCCATCCGCTGCTGCCGCTGGCCACGCTGGCCGCAGCGCTGTGGCTTGCCCGTCGTGCGCGGCCGTGGTGGCGGGTCGCGGTCGTGGCCGCCACGGCGCTGTGGGGGGTGGCGTGGGCCTCCATCGGCTGGCAGGAACACACCCGGATTGCCGCCAGCCGGTGGCTTGCCGAACACATGCCGGCGGGCTCGGTCCTGACAGCCGAGTACTGGGACGACGCCTTGCCCTTGGCCGGTCACGGCGACGAGCGCTTCGACGTACGTACCCTTGCCATCTTCGAACCGGATACCCCAGCCAAGCGGGAGGCCCTGCTAGAGGCACTGGCGGCGGCGGACGCCGTGGTGCTGGCGAGCCAGCGTGGCGTCGGCTCCATCACCCGGGTGCCGGACGCCTACCCCCTCACGGCGGAGTTCTACCACCTGCTGTTCTCCGGCGCGCTGGGGTTCGATCTCGCCGCCACCTTCCAGCGGCGGCTGGGGTGGGGGGCCCTGTCCCTGGCCGATCTGCGGGGCGAGGAAGCCCTGTCGGTGTACGACCACCCGCCGGTGTGGATCTTCCGCAAGACCCCTCGCTACTCGCCGGCGCTGGCCCGGGCGCTCCTGGAGCGGGTGCCGCTGCCCGGCTCCACCGGCTGGCACACCCGGGAATTGGAGGCGCGGGGCACCCCGCCGTTCCTCACGGTCTCGCCGGGGAGGTACGCTCTGCCGGGCACCTTTGCCTCCGGTCTCGGGCGGCAGGTGGTGGCGGTGGCGCTGTGGCTCGTCATCTGGGAGGCCCTGGGGATCGTCGGTCGCGCGCTCACAGTGCGGGTGGCGCCGACACTCCCGGACGGTGGGTGGGGGGTGTCTCGATGGGTGGGGGGCGCTGTGGCTGGGCTCGTCTGGCTGTGGCTGGGGTGGGTCGGGGTGCCGGGCTGGAACGGCGTGTTGCCGTTGCTGCTTCTGGCCGCAACGGCGCCCTGGGCCGGGCGCGCGTGGTGGCGAGCTTGGGCGGATCGGCGTTTTCGCCTGGCCACGGCGGTGAGCTGGTCGTTCTTTGCGGCGTTTCTCCTGGTGCGAGCCGCCAACCCCGAGGTCTACTGGGGCGAAAAACCCATGGACGCGGCCATCCTCGCCGGCATCTTCCGGGGCGAGTCGCTGCCGCCGGCGGATCCGTGGTTCGCCGGCTCCCACCTGGAGTACTACTTCTTCGGCTTCCTGCCCCACGCCCTCGTGGGGCGGGCCGCGGGCATCGGGCTTGGGGTGGCGTTCAACCTGGCGGCGGCCACCGTGCCGGCCCTCGTTGCCGGCGCCGCCCTGTCGGCGGGCTGGTTGATCGCCGGCCGGGCCGCAGGGGGGGTACTGGCGGCTCTGCTGGCCCAGGGGGTGGGGACGGCTGCAGCGGTGGTCCGGCCGGATTTCCTGGCCTCCCCGGATTTCTCGTCGTTCTGGGCGTCCTCCCGCGTCATCCCCGAGACCATCAACGAGTACCCGGTGTGGACCGCGCTGTTTGCCGATCTCCACGCGCACTTTCTTGCGTTCCCCGGCTTTCTCGCGGCAGTGACCCTGGCGAGCGGGCTGGCGCTGGGCCTCTGCCGCAGGACCCGTTCCGCCTTGGCTGCCGGCGCGGTCCTTGCCGTGCAGTGGATGACCAACGCCTGGGAGCTGCCCGCCCTGGCTGTGCTCCTGACGCTTGCCCTCGTGCTGCGACGCGACAGCCGCGGCGCCCGGCGTGGGCTGGTCAGCGGCGGGCGCTGGGTGGCCGTTGCTGGCACCGCGGCGATGCTGGTGAGCGCGCCCTTCTGGCTCCTGCTGCGCCAGCCGGCGGTGACGGTGGCGTGGGGGCGCGGCACCGCCATGCCGCTAACCGCCCTGGGGGAACTCTTCGGGGTGGTCGCGGCCCTGCTCGTGGTGGCCGCGCTGGCCGGGCGGGGCGCAACGGCAGCGGCGCCGTGGCGCTGGGGGTGGACCGTCGTGGGGGTGGGCCTGGCGCTGGTACTGGCGCCGGCGGTGGTGACGGTGGCCGACCCCATGAACACGGTGTTCAAGCTGCACCTCCAGGCGCACCTGTTGCTGGGGGCAGCAGCGGGGGGGCTTGTGGGGGGGGCGCTCGGTGGGCTGCGAGGGGCTGCCAGAGCCGCCGTCGGAGTGGCCGTGGCCGCCGCCATGGGCGTGGGGCTCGCCACCAGTGCCGCCGATGCGCTTTCGGTGGTGCGCACGCGGCGCGCGGCCGGTCCCCGGCCCACGCTGGACGGGGCTGCCTACCTGGCGCGCCACCACCGCGAACAGGCGGCCGCCCTGGCCGCACTAGCTCGCCTCTCGCCGCCGCGGGTGGTGGTGGAGCCCACGGGGCCGCCGTACTCGGATACGCTGCGGGTCCCCATGTTCACCGGCCACCCCGCGGTGGTGGGGTGGGAGGTGCACCTGTGGCAACGCCACCGTTCGTGGGTGGAGATTCGCCTGCGGCAGGAGGACACCGCAGTGCTCACCTGGGGGGCGGACCCGGAGGTGGTGGGGGCTTTGGCCCGGCGGTACTCGGTGGGCGGGGCCTGCAGTTGGGGCGGGCCGCTCCCGGCGGTGGCCGGCTTGCCGGGGTGGACGCGGCTGGGGGAGACTGTAGGGGTGAGCGTGGCGCCGGAGGGTCGCCAGGGGGCATCCCCGTGAGCCGCCGGGAGCGCGTGGCGTGGCTCCTCCTCGGCCTGTTTGCCCTGAGCGTGCGCCTGGTTGACCTGGGAAGCCGCCCGCCGCACCACGACGAGGCGGTGCACGCCCACTTCGCCCACCACCTGCTGACCGCCGGCGCTTACCGCTACGACCCCACCTACCACGGCCCGCTGCTGTTTTACGTCATGGCGCCGCTCTTCGCCCTGTTCGGGGAAGGCGAGACCACGGCGCGACTTTACCCAGCGGTGGCGGGGGCGGCATTGGCGGTGCTGCCGGTGTTCCTGCGCCGACGGGTGGGGGCCGGTCCAGCCTGGTGGACCGGCCTGTTGCTGGCCGTCTCGCCGTCGCTGCTGTACTACTCGCGCTTCGCCCGGAACGACGTGCCGGTGGCGCTGTTCACGGCGGTGGCGCTGGCGCTGGTGGCCCTCCTGCGGCGGTGCGGCTGGCGGGTGCTCCCCTGGGTGGGGGTGGCGGCGGCGCTCCACGCCATTTCCAAGGAAACGTTCTACGTCACGGTGCCGCTGCTCGGCGTGGCTGGCGCGGCGGTGGCGGCGCGCAGCGGCCTACGCCGTACCGCCGACGCGCTGCGCGCGTACCGCTTGCCCATCGTCACGGCGATACTCTGGTTCGTGGCCATCACCGTGACGGCCTACACCTTTGCCTTCATTCACCCGGAGGACGTGCTCTTCCCCCTCAAGGCGGTGCGTTACTGGTACGAGCAGCACACGATCCAGCGAGTCGGCGGGCCGTGGTTCTACCACCTGCCGCGCCTCGCCCTCTACGAGTTCCTGATCGTGGGGGCGGCCCTGGTGCGGGTGGTGCGCCGCGGCAGGCGGCTGCGGCCGGTGGAACTGTTCTGCGCGGTCTGGGGGGTGGCGGCGGTGGGCATGTACGCGTACCTGGGGGAAAAAGTGCCGTGGCTTCTCGTGCACCAGGTCCTGCCCTTCGCGCTGCTGGCCGGTGCCGAGCTGGCGGCGGTCTTCTCCGGTCGGCGCCGCTGGCTGGCCAAGGGCATCGCCAGTTTGGCGCTCGTCGGAACCGCCTGGTCCAGCCTGGCGGTGACCTTCCTCTACCCGGTGATCACCCCCGCCGACCCTCACGCGGAGCTTTTGGTCTTCGTCCAGACCACGCCGGAGGCGGCGGCGTTGGCGCGGCGCGGCCTGGAGCTGCAGCGGGCCGTGCCGGAAAGCACCGTGGCCGCAGTGGCCGGCGAGGCGGCGTGGCCGCTGTCGTGGCAGTGGCGGGCCGTGAAGGTCTGGTGGGGAAAGCCGCAAGCCGGCCTGCGGCCGCCCTTGGTGGTGAGCGACGCCGCGGATGCCGGAGAGATCGAGCGCGAGCTGGGCGGCGGCTACCGGCAAACCACGATCCCGTTGCGGGGGTGGTGGGTGGAGTCGTGGGACGGTGTTGCCGTGCGGGACGTGCTGCGCTGGTGGGTCACGAGGGTGGCGTGGTCGCCGCTCGGGGCCACCGAGATTGCCGTCTTCGAGCGTCTCGACCTTGCCGACGGCAAGAGAGGATGGGCGCCGTGAGCGTGGAACTGTCCGTCGTGCTGCCGGTTTTCAACGAAGAGGGGAACCTCCCGGAGCTGCACCGTCGCCTCACCGCCACCCTCGGGGAGCTGGTGGGTTCCTACGAGATCCTCTTCGTGGACGACGGCTCCCGGGACCGCTCCTGGGCCATCATCGGCGAGCTGGCGCAACGGGACCGGCGGGTACGAGGGTTGCGCTTCTCCCGCAACTTTGGGCACCAGATGGCCTTCGCCGCCGGGCTGGAGCACGCCGGTGGGGAAGCGGTGGTCATCATGGACGCCGATCTCCAGGATCCCCCCGAGCTGATCCCCCAACTGCTGGCCAGGCACCGGGAAGGCTTCGAGGTGGTCTACGCGGTGCGCGCCCACCGGGAAGGGGAAACGCTGTTCAAACGGTTGTCGGCGCGGCTGTTCTACCGGTTGCTGCACCGCCTCACCCAGGTGGACATCCCCCTCGACACCGGCGATTTCCGGCTCATGGGGCGGCGGGCCGTGGCGGCGTTCCGACGGCTCCCGGAGCGGCACCGCTTCACCCGGGGGCTGGTGGCTTGGCTGGGTTTCCCCGCCACCGGCGTGCCGTTCGAGCGGCCGGCCAGGAGCGCGGGGGAGACCAACTACCCGCTGCGCAAGATGGTGCGTCTGGCGGTGGACGCCATCACGTCCTTCTCGCACGTGCCGTTGCAGCTCGCCACCTGGCTGGGGGGTGCGGTGGCGGCGGTGAGTTGCGGCTGGTTCGTGGTGCGTCTCGTGGCCGCGGCGTTGGGGGGGGCGTGGCCGGGCTGGCTGGAGGCAGCCCTTGCCGCGCTGTTCCTTTTGGCCGGCGTGCAGCTCGTGGCCGTGGGGTTGCTCGGCGCCTACCTGGGACGGGTCTTCGACGAGGTGAAAGGGCGTCCCCTGTACATCGTTCAGGAGACGGTGGGCGAGCCTCCGGACCCCTGCTGAGTCATGCCTCGGCTTCCGCCACCGCCGCCGCCGGGTCGGCGGAGCCCTGGAGGACGCGCTGGAAGCCGGGGAAGTAGCGGTCGGTGATGCCCACCGAGACGTACAGCAAGTTCTGGTAGAGGGCGTAGGAGAGGGGAACCCCTTCGAGGTCCACCGAACACTTGAAGCGCACCTCGCCGTCCCCGAGATCCATCTCGAAGTTGCCGAGCAGCAAGCCGTAGTTGGCCCGGGTCAGATACTCCATGATGTCGCGGCGCCGCGTGGGCGGTACCTTCCCCTCGAGGAAGGTGAGGAATCGGAGGATGCTCCGCTCCTCGTCGGCAATGACGACGAGGCGAAAGGTTCCGTTCTCACCGGCCACCCCCATCTCCAGCGCCCGGTGATCGTCCAGTCGACGGAACGTCCAACCGTCTTGCTCGAAGTAGCCCACCAGCGTCTCGTAGATCCCCACGCCCCTCTCCCCGGTCGGCGGCGACCGCCTCCAGCGTGCACCTCGCCGGCGGGCGTGTCAATCCTCGGTGGCGGGGCAGTGCTACTCTCCCGCCTCGTGAGGGTGGTTCTCGTCGGTCCCGGCTGGCCGCTGCGCGGCGGCATCGCCCGCACCACCACCGCCCTGGCGGCGGCCCTGGCCCGGCGGGGGAGCCTGGCCGCTTTCGTGGTCCCCCGGCGACAGTACCCGCGCCTGTTGTACCCCGGCCGCGGCGACACCGACGAGGGCGCGTGCCCGCGCCTGGACTGTGCCGAGGCGCTCTTTGGCGTGCTGGAGCCATGGAGCTGGCCGGCGGCGGCACGGCGAGTGGCGGCGGTGCAGCCGCACTGCCTGGTGATTCCCTACTGGACGTGGGTGTGGGCGCCGTTCTTCCTGTACCTGACCCGTCGCACCCGGGCCGCGACGATCGCGGTGGTGCACAACCCGGCGGATCACGACGCGGCCATGCTGCCCCGCTGGGCGGCTCGGACGGTGCTGAGGCGCTGCACCGGCTTCCTCTGTCACGCCCGGGCGGTGGCGGAGGAGCTGGAGGCCTCCTACCCAGGCGCGCCGGCCGTGGTCCACCCCTTGCCCCACGAGGCCGCGGTGGCGGGCGAGCGGGTGGCGGCGCGAGCCGCGCTCGGGGTTGGCGAGAAAGCGGTGGCGGCGCTGTGCTTTGGCCTCATTCGCCGCTACAAGGGGGTGGACGTGTTCCTGGACGCCCTGGCCCGCCTCCCCGGGGACGCCCCGCTGGTGGGGCTGGTGGCAGGGGAACCGTGGGGGGAGGCGGGGCGGGTGGTGCGGGCGCGCCTGGCCAATCCGGCCCTCCGCGGGCGCGTGGTGGCCCGGTTGGAGTGGGTCCCGGAGCGCGAGGCTGGCGTCTGGTTTGCGGCCGCCGATGTGGCGGTGCTCCCCTACCGGTCCGCCACCGGCTCGGCGGTGGCGGCCCAGGCCCTGGCGTGGGGCCTGCCCATTGTCGGCAGTCGGGTGGGCGGGATCGCCGAGGTGGTGGAGGACGGCGTCAACGGCATCCTGGTCCCGCCGGGGGACCTGGACGAACTGGCCCGGGCCCTGCTGCGCCTGGGGGACGAGGAGCTGCGGGCGCGTCTGGCAGCCGGGGCGCGGGAGAGTGCCGGGCGGTGGAGCTGGGCGAGCTACGCCGCCGCGCTGGAAGCCCTGGCGGCGCGGGTGGCGGGGGGCGACGGGGAGCCGTCAGGGGCGGTGTGAGGGGAGCGGCGGGACCCACCACACCACCCGGCCAATGACGATATCCGAGAGCGGCTGGCCAGTCTTGAGGCGGAGCGCCCGGGGCAGGTGGGCAGGGTTGTCGGAGAGGAGGATTAGCACCCGGGCGGTGGTGTCGAGGACCAGTCGCTTGACGGTGCAACCGATCTCGCCGCCCACCTCCTCGCGCACCGCGTAGATCCCCCGGGGCGTGACGTCACGCACCGGCGTGCGATCGATGAGCACGGTGGCGCCGGGGGGGATGGTGTCGGCCATCGAGTCCTGGTCGTTCCCCAATCGCACGAGGATGGCCTGACGCGGGTTGACCCCGAGGGTGCGCAGCATGGCGTAGGGGAACTGTTCGTAACGGTCGATGTGATCGGCGACGAAGAGGGGGGGGCCGGCGGCGATCCGGTCGGCAACGAAGGGGACAGGGACCGTGTCGCTGGATGGCAGGGTGGGAAGGCTCTCGCCAAGGAGCTCGGCCACGCTGGTCCCGAGAGCGGCGGCAATGCGGGCGAGGGTGGCGACGGTGGGGCGGGACTCGCCTCGCTCGATCTGAGCGAGGAAGTTGCGGGAGAGGGCCGCACGGGCGGCCAACGCCTGCTGCGACAACCCGCGCTCCTTGCGGAGGGTGCGGAGGGTCTTGCCGAGGGCCGGGGCGTCCATTCGACACCTTTCGTTGTCAATTTAGGGGGAGTGTCGGGAAATGTCAACCAAAGAGGTTGACAATGATAGTTGTCGAATATAGATTGATTGTGGTTATGATGGTTGTCGAAACTGCCGAGGCCGCAGGGGCCATCCAGGAGTCGGGGGCCGAGGTGTCGGCGCTTGCCACCTTGCGGCACGCTGCGGCGCGCTGGGCACACCAGGGGGCGCGCCCGCGGTTGGCGAGCGGGGTGGAGGGGCTGGACGAGTTGCTGGGTGGGGGGTGGCCGGTGGGGATGCTGGGGGAGGTCGTCGGTCCCCCCTGTTCGGGACGGACCGCCGTGGCCACGGCCACGGTGGCGACCGTCACGAGGCGGGGCGAGGTGGCGGCGTGGATCGAGGTCGGGGATGCCTTCGATCCCGGCGGGGCGGCGCGGTGCGGCGTGGTGCTCCAGCGCCTTCTGTGGGTGCGTGCCGAGGGGGAGGAGCAAGCGGTGCGGGCGGCGGAGATCGTCCTGGAAACCGGCGGTGTGCCGGTGGTGGTAGTTGACCTGGCGGCGGTGGGGGGCGGCGGCTGGGAGCGAAGGGTACCGGCCCGACGGCCCGGGGCGGGGGGTGGGGAGCGCCGGGACGCTCTGGCGCTTCGCCTCGGGCGAGCGGGGGAGCGGGCGGGAGCGGTGGTCCTCGTGCTGGCGGAGCGGCCGTGGGGCAAGGGGCGGCGGGGCGCCCGGGTAGCGCTGCACCGGGGAGCGGTGCTGTGGGGGGGGGAGGGCAACGCGCCGCGGTGGCTCGTCGGCCTTGCTGTCCGCGCCACGGTGGAACGCTGGGGGGGCGCCACTGTCGCCGGGGCGGTACTCCGCTTCGCCTGGGAACGCGGGCCGCTGGGGGGCGCGCCTGCCCGGGGACAAGTCCCCGGTTTGTCCGCCATCCCTCCCAGCCCCCGGACCCAGGACCGCCGGCATGTGGGGGCGTGACCGTGCGCATCGCCTGCCTCTGGGTCCCCGACGTCCCACTCCAGGCGCTGCGACGTACTGCGCCGGAACTGGCCGAGGCGCCGCTGGCCGTGGCGGCCGGCCCTTTGCCCCGGGACGCCGTCGTCGCCGTCGCTGCCGAAGCGGCCGCCCTCGGCGTGGGGGTGGGGATGACCGCCGCGCAGGCGCGCCAGCGCGCCCCCCGGGTACTGGTGCGGGTGGTGCCGCCACCGGTGATGGACGCCGCCGTCGGGGCGATGCGCGACGTGGCGGCAGCCTTCTCGCCGCGGGTCGGGCGTGGGCGGGTGGGGGAGATGTTCCTCGACATCGGCGGGCTCCTCCCTCGCTTCGGCAACGAGGAGCGCCTCGCCCACGAACTGCTGCGGGCCGCCCGCCGGGCCGGGTTCGAGGCCCGGGTCGGTATTGCCGGCAACCCTGGTGTGGCGCGCCTCGCCGCCCGCTGCGCCCACCTGCGCCTGCCGCTCCCCCCACCGCGGTCGCCGCAGGGCGACACGGGGGCCGCCGCTGCCGGGGCGTTCCTCGCCGGCAGCGCGCCGGACGTGGGCATCGTGCGGCCGGAGGACGAGGCCCGTTTCGTGGCACCGCTACCGGTGGTGTTGCTGGACCCCTCGCCGTCGGCGGCGGAGCGGCTGGCCTCGTGGGGGATCCGGCGGGCGGGCGAGCTGGCAGCGTTGCCCCGCGACGAGATTGCCCTGCGGCTGGGCGGTGAGGGGGTGCGCCTCCACCGCCTCGCCTGCGGCGAGGCCGACGAGGAGTTCATCCCCGAACCGATGCCGGAGAGCCTGGCGGAATCCGTGGCCCTGGAGTTCCCCCTCGGCGATCTGGAGGGGTTCCTGTTCGTCCTCCGCGGACTCCTCGGGCGTCTTGCCGACCGCCTCCGGTGGCGTGGCGAGGGCTTTGCGGAACTGCTGTTGGACCTGTGGCTGGAGGGGGGTGGCCGAGCGGAGACGAAGGTCCGCCTGGTGGCGCCGTCCCGGGAGGTGGACGCCGTGCTTCCCCTGGTGCGGCTGCAGCTGGAGGCGAGGCCGCCGGGGGCGCCGGTGGAGGGGGTCACTGCCCTCGTCACGCCGGGCAGGGTGCGACTGGCGCAGGGGTCGCTGTTCGGGCCGGCGCTCCCGGCCCCCGGCAAGCTCGCCCGCACGCTGGCCCGTCTCGCCGCCCTGGTGGGGCCGCAACGGGTCGGCGCTGCCGCCGTCCCCGACACCCACCGGCCCGGCGCCTGGAGCGTGGTGCCGTTCGAGCCGGCGGGGGAGGAGGCGAGCGGGGGGAGGGGGAAGGGGCGGATGACTGGCGACGGCCCCCAAACCGCGGCCGCCGGTTTCCAGGCGCCGGTGCTGCGGGCGTTTCGTCCCCCCCGGGAGGCCCGGGTGGTGGCTGCCGGGACCCGCCCGGTGGTGGTGCAGGTGGACCGTCTCGGCGGAACGGTGGTTGGTTGGGCCGGGCCGTACCGCTTTCTGGGCGAGTGGTGGACGGACGAGCCCTTTGCTCGCGACGACTTCGACGTGGCCACGGCGGACGGCGCGCTGCTGCGGATTCACTTCGACCGGTTGCAGCGCCGGTGGTTCGCCGACGGGGTGTACGACTGAGCCCCACGGTGGGGCGAGGAGGAACGATGCACCAGCTCGTGGAACGTATCCGCAGGCCGCGCTGGACGATGACCGACGCCGAGCGGTTGCTGTGGTCGCGCCTGCGTGACCGGCAGCTCGGCGTCGCCTTCCACTGCCACGTGCCGCTGGGGCCGTACATCGTGGACTTCCTGTGCGACGAGCGGCGGCTGGTGGTGGAACTCGTCGGGAGCGGCGCCGCCCCTCGCGAGGAGGACCGGGAGCGGGACGCCTGGCTGGCCGCCGCCGGCTTTCGCGTGCGGCGCTTCCCGGAGCACGAGGTGCTGTTGCGACCGGACGCGGTGGTGGCCGCCCTCTGGCTGGCCGTGGAGGGGGCCGCTGCCGCTCCTCCCCTCGCCAGCAGCCGGCAGCGCTCGCGCGGCGGCCGTGGCCGCCAGCCCTCGCGCCCCCCTTCGCCGCAACCCGGCCAGCTCCGCTGCGCGTGAGGGGTACCGCTTCGCAGCGGGGAAGGCAATATGACGGGGCGTGGCACCCTCGCCGGTTCCCACTACTGCGAACTGCACGCTCGCACGGCGTTCTCCTTCCTGGAGGGGGGGTCGGAGCCGGAAGCGGTGGTGGAGCGGGCGGTGGAACTGGGGCTGCGCGCCGTGGCGGTCACCGACCGCGCCGGCGTCTACGGCTTGCCGCGCTTTGCCAAGGCGGCGAAGGAGGCCGGGCTCGAGGCTATCTGCGGGGCGGAGGCGGTGCTGGAGGACGGCGCCCGCCTGCCGCTCCTCGTCGAGAACCGGCGCGGCTGGTCCAACCTCTGCCGCCTGCTCACCACCGCTGCCCTGGGGGGGCCGTGGCCGGTGAGCGATGACCCGCGGTCCAAGGTGTCGGTGACGGAGGGGGATCCCACTGCGGGCCGGGGGTTGCAGCCGCCGGGCTCCGAACCCCGGGTCCGGCGCAAGGGGGAGGGGCGGGTGTCGTGGGCGTGCCTTGGGGCCCACGCGGATGGGCTCGTGGTCTTGACGGGGGGGGAGCGCGGCCCCCTCGTGCGGGCGTGGCGGGAGGGGGGCGAGGAGGCTGCCCGGGCCGTGCTGCGCCGGCTGGTGGACAGCTTCGGTGCGGAGCGGGTGGCGGTGGAGATCCACCGCCACCAGCAGCATGGCGAGGAGGCGCGCAACGCCGCCCTCCTCCGCCTGGCCCGGGAGGCCGGGGTGACGGTGGTGGCCACCCAGGATGCCCGCTGCGCTCGCCCTACCGACGGCGCCGTTGCCGATGTCTTTGCCTGCCTCGCGGCGCACCGCACCCTCGACACGGCGGGGCGGCTGCTGGAGGTCAACCGGGCTCGAGTGCTGCGCTCCCCCGCCGCCATGGCAAGGCTCTTTGCCGACCTCCCCGAGGCCGTTGCCGCCACGGCCCGGCTCGCCGAGCGGTGCGCATTCCGCCTGGCCGACCTGCCGTACCGCTTCCCCCGCGCCCACCTGGAGGGGGACCGCTCGGAGGCGGAGGAACTCTTTGCTCGGGTGGAGGAGGGGGCGCGGGAGCGGTACCGGACCATCGACCGGCGAGTGCGTGCCCAGCTCGACCGGGAGCTGTCCCTCATCGTCCGCCTCGGCCTTGCCGGTTACTTCCTCGTCGTCCACGACATCGTCCGCTTCTGCCGCCGCCGCGGCATCCTCGTTCAGGGGCGGGGCTCCGCCGCCAACTCGGCGGTGTGCTACGCCTTGGCCATCACCAACGTGGACCCCATCGCGTACGAGCTGCTCTTCGAGCGGTTCCTCTCCGAGGAGCGGGGGGAGTGGCCGGACATCGACCTGGACCTGCCCTCCGGCGAGCTGCGGGAGGAGGTCATCCAGCACGTGTACCGCACCTACGGTAAGCGCGGTGCGGCCATGACCGCCAACGTCATCACGTACCGCGGCCGCTCGGCGGTGCGGGAGGTGGGGAAGGTCCTGGGGTTTGCCCCGGAGCAGCTGGACAGGCTGGCGAGCCTCCTCGACGGCTGGCACGGGTTTGCGGGGGACCCCCGCGCGGAACTCGTGGCCCACCTGCGCACCGCCGGTCTCGCCCCCGAGGAGCGCCGCAGTCGCCTGCTCGTGGAGCTGGTGACCCGCATCCTCCGCCTCCCGCGCCACCTGGGGCAGCACTCGGGGGGAATGGTGCTCGCCCGCGGGCGCCTGGACGACGTTGTCCCTCTGGAACCCGCCGCCATGCCGGGCCGGGTGGTGATCCAGTGGGACAAGGACGACTGCGCCGACCTGGGCATCATCAAGGTGGACCTGCTGGGGCTCGGCATGCTGCAGGTGTTGCAGGAGGCGGTCCCCCTCGTGGCCCGGCACGAGGGGGTGGAGGTGGACCTGGCCCACCTCCCCCAGGACGACCCCGCCGTGTACGACGCCCTGTGCCGCGCCGACACCGTGGGGTGGTTCCAGGTGGAGAGCCGTGCCCAGATGGCGACGTTGCCGCGCATGCAGCCGCGCCGCTTCTACGACCTGGTGGTGGAGGTGGCCATCATCCGCCCCGGCCCCATCGTCGGCAGGATGGTTCACCCCTACCTCGATCGCCGCCAGGGGCGCGCCCCCGTGACCTACCCCCACCCGGACCTGGAGCCGGTCCTCAAGCGCACCCTCGGCGTGCCGCTGTTCCAGGAGCAGCTCATGCGCGTGGCCATGGTGGCTGCGGGGTTTTCCGGCGGTCAGGCGGAGGAGCTGCGCCGCGCCATGGCCGCCAAGCGCTCCCTGGAGCGCATGAGGAAGCTGGAGAAGCAGCTGCGCGACGGCATGGCCGCCAAGGGCATCCACGGGGCGGCCGCCGACGAGATCGTGCAGGGGATCACATCCTTCGCCCTCTACGGCTTTCCCGAGTCGCACGCGGCCAGTTTCGCCCTCATCGCCTACGCCTCCGGCTACCTCAAGGTGCACCACCCCGCATGCTTCCTGACGGCCCTCCTGAACGCCTGGCCCATGGGCTTCTACCACCCCGCCACGCTGGTCCAGGACGCCAGGCGCCACGGCCTCCGCGTGCTGCCCATCGATGTGAACCGCTCCGGCTGGTCGTGCCGGGTGGAGCGTCCGAGCCCCGACCCCGGCTCGTCTGGCGGTGCCCCCGCCGCCCTGGCGGTCCGGCTCGGGTTGAGGTTCGTTCGCGGGCTGCGCGAGGAGGCCGCCCGGCGCATCGAGGAGGAGTGCCGGAGGGCGCCGTTTTCTTCGGTGAGGGAGGTGGCGTACCGCTGCCGGCTGCGGAGCGACGAGCTTACCGCCCTGGCTCGCATCGGCGCTTTCGCCAGTCTCGGGCAGACCCGCCGCTCGGCGCTCTGGCAGGTGGCGGCCCTGGACGGGCGGCGACCGCCACTGGCCCGCGCCATGGAGCCGGAACCTGGCCCGTCGCCGTTGCCGGAGATGTCGGTGGCCGAACGCTACGCCGCGGACTACACCGGCGCTGGCGTCACCGTGGGTCGCCACCCGCTGGCGCTGCGCCGGCGGGAGCTTGCGGCGCGGGGGATCCTCTCGGCGGTGCAACTTGCCCGACAGCCCCACGGCGCCCGGGTGACGGTGGGCGGGGCGGCCATCGTGCGGCAGCGGCCCGCCACCGCCAAGGGGCTGTGCTTCCTCACCCTGGAGGACGAAACGGGGTTCGCCAACGTGGTCTTCCTCCCCGACGTGTTTCGCGACCACCGCGCCACCATTACCGGCAGCGCCCTCCTGGAGGTGCGCGGCATCGTCCAGTCCCGCGACGGCGTGGTCACCGTGCGCGCCGAGCGTGTGCGACCGCTGTTCCCCGATCCACCCCCCGCCACCCCTGCTCGCAACTTCCGCTGAACCCGTCGGGACGTGGTGCGGACACGCGCCTGGCCGGGAGGCCGGCGTCCCGGCGGTGAGCGTCAGCGGGGGAGAAAGGCGGCCACGCGGGGGTCGCCACGGACGCTCGCGAACTCCGCTTCCGTGGCCACCCGCTGCCAGTCGCGGAACCCGGCCTCCCTGGCCCGGCGCAGGTACTCCGCCGTCTTTTCCGCGTTGCCCACCGCCGCGAACAGCTTGGCGTAGAGGAACGCCGTCTCCGCCTCGGAGAGGGTCGGCGAGGGGGTGCGAATCACCAGGGACGAGCGCGACTCCAAAAGCGCCGGGTCCAGCCTGAGGGCGGTGAGCAGGTAACCCAACGCCTCGTCGTTGCGGCCGAGGGCCAGCAGCGAGGTGCCGAGGTTGAAGTTGGCGGCGGCCAGGGTAGGGCTAAGGGAGACCGCCTTCGTGAACAGCTCCACCGCCCGGGCGTGGTCGCCCGCCAACGCGTGGAGGCTGCCCAGGTTGTTGAAGGCTGCGGCGAAGGAGGGGTCGAGCTCCACCGCCCGCTCGAAATGCTCCCGCGCGCGGGCGGGGTTCTCCAGCCTCTCGTAGGCCATCCCCAGATAGTTGTGCGCCTTGGCGGAGTCCGGCCGGAGCTGGAGCGCCATCTCGAACTCCGCGGCCGCCTGACCGAAGTTGCCCTGGCGGAGGGCGTCCACGCCGCGGCCGAACCGCTCGTCGAAGGTGGTGGGGGCCACCGTGGGGGCCGGCCTTGGCGCGGCGCAGGCGGTAAGCACGAGCACCACGAGCAGGCCCGCCGCGCCACGGTGGGCAGGCAGCGGGCGTCGAGCGAGAGGCGACGAGGTGATCACACGAGTACTCCTTTCTCCACCCCCCTCGGCCATCCGCACCCGTACGACGATGACCCCATCCTACACCCGCGAGGGGTCGCCGGGATCCTCGCCGCGGCTCGTTCCGGCGCCGCGAGTGCACCGAGCCGACCAGGTTATCTGCTACGATCCCAGCAAACCGGGGGGCCGGAAGGGGGAGGTGGACCATGGCGTTCGTGGACTTCAAGAACGTGTACGAGATGACTCGGGCCACGGCGGAGCGGTACCCGGACCTGGAGGCCTACCGCACCATCCTTGCCCCGGACCGGACCGAGTCGGTGAGCTGGCGGGAGTTTCTCGCCGCCGTGCGGCAGGTGGGGAAGTCCCTCATCGCCCTGGGGGTGGGGCACGGGGACAAGGTCACCATCCTTTCGTACACCTGCTACAAGTGGGTGCTCACCGACGTGGGGTCGGAGAGTGTCGGCGCGGTCACGGTGGGGATCTACCACTCCACCCTGGCCGAGGACGTGCGCTACATCGTCGATCACTCGGACTCCGTGCTGGTCTTTGCCCAGGACCTGGAGCAGCTCGGCAAGCTGTTCGCCGTCCGCGACCGCCTGCCGCGGGTCCGCCGCGTGGTGCTCTTCGAGGGGGAACACGAGGACCCGTGGGTGCTCTCCTACCGCCAGTTCCTCGCCCTGGGTGAGAGCGTGGACGACGCCGCTCTGGACGCCCGCATCGCGGCCGTTGGCCCCCAGGACGTGGGCGCCATCGTCTACACCTCGGGTACCACCGGCGTCCCCAAGGGTGCCGTGTTGACGCACGACAACATCACCTGGACGGCCCAGTCGGTGCAGCACTGCAACGAGATGCCGCCCGGCGAGGTGCAGCTCCTCTTCCTGCCGCTCGCCCACATCTTTGCCCGCACCTGCACCTTCACCGCCCTTCTCACCGCCACCACCACCGTGTTCGCCCGCAGCCTCGAGACCATTGCCGAGGACTTCAAGCTCGCCCGCCCCCACTGGTTCATTGCCGTGCCCCGCATCTACGAAAAGGTGCACGCCAGGGTGATGGCCGGCGCCGAGGCCAAGGGGGGGCTCGCCCTGAAGATCTTTCGCTGGGCCATGAAGGTGGGCCACCAGCGCGGCGAGTTCTTGCTGGCGAAGCAGCCCGTCCCCCTCGGCGTGAGGCTCCGGTACGCCCTGGCCACTCGGTTGGTGTTTGCCAAGATCAAGGCGGCCTTGGGCGGGCGGGTGAAGTGGTGTATCTCCGGCGCGGCGCCGCTCGACCCGGAGGTCGGGAAGTTCTTCCATGCCGCGGGGATCCTCGTGCTCGAGGGGATCGGCATGACCGAAAACACCTCCTTCACCAACGTGAACCGCATGGACAACTACCGCTTCGGCTGGGTGGGGCCGGCAGGGCCGGGGATCGAGCTGCGCATTGCGCCGGACGGGGAGATCCAGTGCCGGGGTCGCAACGTGATGCGCGAGTACTACAAGATGCCGGCAGAGACTGCCGAGGCGTTCACCGAGGACGGCTGGCTACGCACCGGCGATCTGGGCGAGATCGACGCGGAAGGCTTCCTGCGGGTCACCGGGCGCAAGAAGGACATCATCATCACCTCGGGCGGCAAGAACATCGCCCCCACGGCCATCGAGGGCGTCCTCGCCACCTCCAAGTACATCAACCAGGTGTGTGTCATCGGCGACCGACGGCCGTACCTGGTGGCCCTCGTCACCCTCGACGTCGAGAACGTGAGCGCCTGGGCCAGGGAGCAGGGGATCGCTTTCGAGAGTTTCGACCAACTGCGCGAGCACCCCCGGGTCAAGGCGCTCATCGAGGCGGAGGTGGCCGAACGCAACGCTCGCTTCGCCACCTTCGAGCAAGTCAAGAAGGTGGCCATCGTGGAGGAGTTCACCATCGCCAACGAGCTGGTCACCCCGACCCTGAAGTTGAAGCGCGGGCCCATTGCCGAGCGGCACGCGGCCCTCATCGAGGCCATGTACGCCGGGGCGTAGGCCGGGGAAACGCGGGACTGGGACGGGGCGAGCGGCGTCGCCGAGGCGGGCCGGTGGCGGGAGGGCGCTGCAGCGGCCGTGGGGGCGGCGGTGACGGGCTCGACTGGGGCTCGTCGCGTGGTCGGTTTGCGGGCAGAGGCCGCAGCCCACTTTGCCCGTGCCCGGCCGGCGGGTTGGAGCGTGCCGTCAGCTCAGCCAGCGGAACAGGATTTCGGCGGCCATGGCGGGTTTGGCACCCCCCTCGATCTCGATGACGGTGGCCAGGGTCACCTGAACCCCGCCGCTCACCGGCTCCACTGCGGTAATGGTGAACACGCCCCGAACCCGGGCGCCCACCAGCACCGGCGCCGGGAAGCGCACCTTGTTGGCGCCGTAGTTGAGCACCGCGGAAGCGCCGGTCACCTCCAGCGTCTCGAACAGCAGCACCGGCAGCAGGGAGAGGGAGAAGTAGCCGTGGGCGACGGTGCCGCCAAAGGGAGACTCGCGCCTCGCCCGCTCCACGTCCACGTGGATCCACTGGTGGTCGCCGGTGGCCCGGGCGAAGAGGTTCACGTCCTCCTGCGTCACTGTCCGCCAGCTCGAGGTGAACGTTTTCCCCACGAGCCCCCCCAGTTCCTGGAACTGTACGGTCTCAGGCATGCTCGCCTCCCTCCCTTAAGTTATGGTAGCGCGCACGGGCAGCGTCGCCGGGACGATCACGGCGGCAGCCGCGGCCCGCGAGCCTGCCTGCCCCTAAGGTGGCGTGGGGTGCGCGGGAGGAGGGGGGAGCACGGCGGCAGCGCGCTGCTCGCCGTGTTTGGGGAGGGCGGATCGTTTCCGCGCACCACGGGGGAGGCGAGGCCGCAGCGGGCGGCTCGCCTGCGCGAGGCAGGGGGCGAGGCGAGGGAGCCGCGGCGGGGGGAGCGCTTTGACGACGGCACCGGCACCTGCGGCGCGGGCCTCGCCGGGGCGTGGGTTCTGGCCGCGACCGGGATGGTGCCGTCGCGCCGCGTAGTGCCCCTGGAGGCCGCCTGCCGTGGGCGGACCGGTGGCCCACACCCATCTCGACCCACCGCGGGGGCAGTCTCGGGACGGGCGCGGGAGCGTGAACCGTGCTGCGATTACAATGTCGCCCAAGAGCAAACACCCGGGGCGCCGCTTTTGTCGGTTCGAGAAGGACGGGGGCGGCAGCGAGCGAGCGGCGCGCGTGCCACGGAGGGGAAGGGGGGAGAGTGGCGAATGAGGTTCCGTCGGTAGCGTGGTTGCTGCTGGCGCTGGCGTGCGTGGCAACCCTGCTGGGGGCAAAGCCAGAGGTCCGACGGCAATGGCGGTGGGGGCGCACGGCCACCAGCATCCCCATGTCCGGCGCCGGCGCCGTGGTCGCCATCGGGACGCTGTGGTGGCTCACCGCCGCGGCCTTCGGGCTGCTGCCGTTTTGGGCAATCTTTCTGGCGTTGCCGTTGCTCCTCGTGGGGGCGATGGGCGATGCGTGGCGGGCGGGGCGAGCAAGGCGGCGCGACCCGGGGCACGGCGGTGACGCGGGTGGCGCAGCCGGGGACTGATGCCAGGTGGGAGGGCTTGGCGTGGCGAGTCAGGGACAGATGCGGCCCCACTGGGCGGTACTCACCGTCTGGGGGGTGGTGAACGCGGTGAACGTGCTGCAGGCAGCTGGCTTTCTCTCCCGCGTCACCACGGGCGGGATGGCGGTGAACCACCTCCTGGGCTACGGGGTGATGGCGCTGGCGGCGCCGGCACTGGTGGCGCTGGTGGCCCTGGTGCGGGCGCGGGCCGGCATGGGGCACTGGTTGGGTCCGGCCGCCTTCGTGACCTTCGTGGCGTTCATGGTCCTCGTGGAGGAGATCGCCGGGATCGAGTTCCGCTCCCCGCCGCGGGCCGAGATCCTCGTGCCCTACCTCGTGCTGTTCTTTGGTTCCATCGTGCTGATGGGCGCTCCCATGTACCGGCTGAACCGCCGCCTGTGGCTGGTGACGGCCCTCACGGCCGCCCTGCTGGTGGGAACGATGGGGGTGGCGATGCGCGCCGGGGTAGGGTGAGGCGTGTTCAGCGCAGCCGTTCTCGGTGGGCGGTGCAGCGCTCGAGCCGCTCGGGCACGATGCGAACGCCGGTACCGGGACCCTTCGGGATGGCAATGAAGCCGTCGGCCTCCAGCACCACCGGCGGCTCGACGATATCCTCGGCAAAGTAGCGGCTGGTCTCCGAGGTGTCGCCGGGAAGGGTGAACCCCGGGGCGGTCTGGAGATGGATGTTGACCGCCCGGCCGATCCCCGTCTCGTCCATGCCCCCGGACCACACGGGCACGCCACGCTCGTGGCAGGCCCGGGCGATGCGGATCGCCTCTGCAAGGCCGCCCACCCGCCCCTGCTTCACGTTGACGACGCGGCAGGCGCCCAGGGCGACGGCGGCCAAGGCGTCCTCGAGGCAGTGGATGGACTCGTCGAGACAGAGGGGGGTGGCGAGGCGCGGCTGGAGGAGGGAGTGCTGGTAGATGTCGTTGTAGCCCAGGGGCTGTTCGATCATCATCAGGGCGAACTCATCGAGCTGGCGCAGGTGGTCCGCATCGTCCAGCGTGTAGTCCCCGTTGGCGTCCACCATGAGCGGCAGCGAGGGGAAACGCGCTCGCACGGCGCGCACGAAGGGGATGTCGCGCCCTCTGGAGATCTTGATCTTCACCCGGTGGTAGCCCTTGGCCACCGCTTCCGCCACCGCCTCCACCAGCGCCTCCGGGCTGTCCTTGAGGCCGATGCTGATGCCGGAGGGGATGCGCGTTGGAGGAAACCCGAGCAGTTCGTGGAGCGGCACACCCCGGCGACGCGCAGCGAGGTCCAGAATCGCGTTCTCCACGGTGGCTTTGGCCATCTCGTGACCGCGGACCCGCCGCCAGCGGCGGCGCAGCTCGCCCACCGTCTGACCGTCCGCCACCATGGGGAGGAGGAAGTCCACGATGATGTGGCGGGCCGTGGCGGTGGTCTCCGACGCGTAGTACGGGTCGGGGTCAGCCACGCACTCCCCCCACCCCTCGACCCCGTCGGCGACCAGGCGAAGCAGCAGCGCCTCCTTGACGGTCCACACGTGCACACTGGTGCCGAATGGGCTGACGAAGGGGAGCCGGACGAGAAGGAGTTCAGCGCGTTCGAAGCGCGGCACGATGACCTGCTCTACCGGAAGACCCTTCCGCTCGGCGTCGTCCATCCCATCCCTCCTGCGGTGCCCAGGCGGTGGGGGGCACCCCCCTTTCCACCGCGGCAAGCATACGCTCCCCTGCGCGCGGCGCGGGCGAGCCCGACGCTGTGGCCTGGCTCGAGGGTGGTTCCCCGCAAGCTGCCCGGGAGCTCTCGCCAGCGTCGCCGCCCTCCCCTGGGGGCGTCCGATACACTGCTCGGGTGGACCCACTGGTCGCGACCGCCCTGCTCATTGCCATCGTCGTGGGGCTGGTGGTGCTGGAGGGGAGGCGGCAGGCGCGCCGCTACGGGCCGCCGTCGGGGCGGCCGAACCTGCTGGGTGTCGGGCTGTTGGAGCTGCAACGCCACCTCCAGCCCGACCGGCGGGTGGAGGTGCTGGTGGAACAGCAGAAGGGCGAGACGGCCGCCGTCTGCGAGGACGAGCACGGCGAGGGGGACGGCAACCGGCTCCGCCCCGCCTCCGGCAGCAACGACGCCGGGCACCACTGACTGCGGGGCCTCCCGCCGGCGCGAGGGGCGCGGGAGTTACAGGCCTGGTGGCTGCGTCCCCCCAGGTGGGGGTTGCGGGTCCCGCCCCGGTGACGGCCCCGTCGCTACCGTCGCCTCGACCCGCGGCGCCGGGCCGTCACGACGCCGGGCGAGGGCGGGCGGACCACCTCTCGTACAGTTCGTTCCACCAGTTGGCGTCGAGGTCCACCACCTCGCCGCCGATGAGCATCGTCTGCACCACCGAGGTGATCTGCAGCGGATCGCCGGAGGTCAGGAAGAGATCGGCGTCCTTGCCCACCTCCAGGCTGCCGAGACGGTGGGCCACCCCGAGCACCCGGGCCGGGTTGATGGTGAGGGCACGGATCGCCTCGTCCCGGTCCATGCCGAAAGCCACGGCACGGGCGGCAAAGGTCGGCAGATCCTTGCCGTTCAGGGCGGAACCGGAAGAAAAGCAGAGGGTGACGCCCTCCCTGGCCATGGCGGCGACGTTGGTCCAGGCGCCGTCGTAGCCGTCCTCGTACTCGCTGGGGCCGGTGTACAGGTCGTCCACGATCACCGGCACGCCGGCCGCCTTGATGGCGGAGGCCACTCGGTACCCCTGGGCGCAGCCGTGGAGGATGACGCGGAGCTTCTGCTGGGCGGCAAAGGAGAGCGCCAGCTCGATGTCCTTGGCCTTCTCGACGGTGATGATGACGGGGCGCTCCCCGTCGAGGACCGGTTGCAGCGCCTCGTACTTGGGGTTGAATGGGGGCGGCGAGAGGGCGGGGTCGCGCCGGGCGGCGTCCTTGAGGCGCCGGTACGCGCGGGCGTCGTCGAGGGTGCCGGCGATGCGTTCCACCAGCTTGGCGGCCAGGTCCACCTTGGGCTTCTCCTCGGTGGCGATGGCCGCCTCCCCCGGCGGCCTGGGGGTGGTGGGGAAGTTGATCAGGGTGGCCGCCGCCTCGGCCAGCAGCATCTCGGGCAACGTCCAGCCGTTCATCTTGATGAGCGCCGCCTGGCCCGGGAAGGTCCCGCCGGCGGGGGCGACGAGGGCCGCCGTGGTGCCGTTGAGGCGGCTCACGGCAATGTGCACGGTGTCGGGGTTGATGGCCCAGGCGGCGTGCAGTTCGGGGTTGTCACGGCCCAGCTCGCGGCTGTCGCGGGTGGCGGCGATGGAGCTAATCTCCTCCAGGCCGAAGGTGCTGAACGCATCGATGAACCCGGGGTAGACGAAGAGCCCGGTGGCGTCGATGACCCGGGCGTCGGGCGGGGCGACGAGGCCGACCCCGATGGCGGCAATGCGGCCGTCCTGCACGAGGATGTCGCCGCCGGCAATGGGTTCGCCGACGACGGGGACCAGGTGGCCGTTCCTGATGAGGATGGGCGGGGCGCCGGCGGCCGGCGCGGTCGACAGGCCCAGGGCGACGACGGCAACGAGGGCGAGACGGGTCTTCATGACTTCCCCCCGGGGGGCGGTGTCTGGGTGGTCGGCGGCGGGGCTCCCTCCCTCACTCTGGCCTCCCGCGCCGCCCGCTCGGCCAGAACGGCCGCCCGGTCGAAGAGGACGTTCCCGTCCACCAGGGTCATCTGGCAGACGGCGTAGGCATCCAGCGGATGCCGGTCGAAGACGGCGAGGTCGGCGTGCTTGCCGACCTGGATGGTGCCGACCCAGCGGTCGGTGCCGCAAATGGTGGCAGCGTTGATGGTGATGGTGCGGATGGCCTCGTCGGGGGTGAGGCCGCCGAACCGCACCGTCTTGGCGGCGTCCAGGTTGAGGCGCCGCATGCGCTCGGCACTGTCGGAGGCCACCGCGGCCACGACCCCGCGACGCACCTGCATCGCCACCGAGTGAGGCAGGGTGAAGAAGGCCTCCCACTTGTACCCCCAGAAGTCGGCGAAGGCGGCGTTGCCGACGCCGGCCGCGGCCAGCTCGTCGGCAATCTTGTAGGCCTCGAGACCGTGCTCGAAGGCCGCCAGCTTCACCCCATACTCCTGGCAGAGCTTGAGGATCGACAGCATCTCCGCGGCCTGATAGGCGTGGCAGCGGACCCAGAGCTTGCCGGCCAGGATGTCGGAGACCACCTCCAGGCGCAGGTCGCGCCGGGGCGGTAGCGGGGCGGGTTTGCCCGCCTTGGCGGCGGCCGCCGCCCGTCGCTGGTGGTCGCGCCAGGCACGCTGGTAGCTCCTGGCCTCCTCGAAGATGGCCCGGATCGAGGCCTCCACCCCCATGCGCGTCTTGGGGTAGCGGGTGGAATCGGGGGAGTTGGCCTGCTTGGGGTTTTCCCCCAGCGCCCACTTGACGGTGCGGGGCGCCCCGGCAAACACCATCTCCGGCGCGGTGGCTCCCCAGCGGAGCTTGAGGACGATGCCGCGCCCGCCAATGGGGTTTGCCGAGCCGTGCATGGTGTGGATGGAGGTGACCCCGCCGGTGAGGGCGTAGAAGATGTCGAGATCCTCGGGGTCGATGATGTCGGCGCAGTCGGTTTCCGGCGTCAGCAGGGCGCCGGTCTCGTTGACGCCGCCCTCGAGAGCGATGTGCGAGTGCGCATCGATGATCCCCGGCATGACCCAGCGGCCGCGACAATCGATGACCGGCACCCCGGGGGGAGCCTGCAGGTTCTCGCCCACCTGGCGGATGATGCCGTCCACGACGAGGATGTCGGCCCCCTGGAGCGTGGGGCCGGCAACGGTGATGACGTTGCCGCCGCGCAGCAGCGCACTGCCGCCGCCGGCCCCGGCGCTGGCGGCCAAGAGCGCTGCGGCAAGCGCGACGTTCAGGGTTCTCATGGCCGCCTCCTCAAGGGATCCGTCGGGCCGTGAAGGGGTTGGAGGAGCGGGCGGTGCTCACCGTACCGCGAATGGTGTCCCCCTCCACGGTGCCCGTCACGAAGAGGTCGAAGCTCCGCCCGCCGAGGGTCAGGGAAACCTCAAAGGCGATCTGGTTGCCGGCCACCTCGCCGTCGGTGAAGTCCGCGTCGCCGCGGGGCGTGGAGTAGGTTCCGGAGAGGGAGGACTCCTCCTGGGTGAAGGTGACGACGCTCTTCGTGCCTGCGCCCATCCCGCGCTCCACCGAGAGCTCCCAGCGACCGGTGACGTTCACGGTGGGTGCCTCGGCGTCCTTGAGCTTGCGTTCCTTCATGGCGAAGCGGCGGCCGTCGGCAAACACGAGCTTGAGTTTGGCATCCGGACGCAGCGGCGGCCCGTCGCTCACCACCAGGTTGGCGATCTTGCCGGCCTCGATGGTGCCCAGGAACGCTCCTGCGCCGACGATGCCGGCCGCGTCGGCGGTGAGGGCGCGAAGCGCCCGCTCGACCCCGAGCCCGGCCTCGACAGCGCGGCGCACGCCGGCAATGAAGGCCTCCGGAGTGTCGCTCCCCAGGGAGGCGAAGGCAAAGGGAACCCCCGCTTCGGCCAGTTGGCGGGCGTTGGTGGGGTAGAGCTCCTGCTCGGCGCGGCGCCGTTCGTCCTCCCCCCGTTGGGACCATGTGGCAGTGGCAGGGGCCCGGTAGGTGACGCTGACGAGGACCGGGACGCGGGCGCGGCGCAGCTCGGGGAGGACCCGGAACGCCTCGCCCCCCGCGTCGGCGACGACGGCGGTGAGGTGGAACTCGTCCCGCAGCGACAGCGCCCGGCGGATGTCGTGCTGGTTGCGGCAAATGAAGACCACCGGCAGCGACCCCGCCGCGGCCCGGGCCAGCAACTCCCGGCGGCGGTCGAAGGTGGGCCTGGGGACGCCCCGGGGGTCGGCGGCCCAGCGGGCCGCGTGGGCCCCGTAATGCGCCGCGTCGAGCAGCTCCTGGCGCAGGAACGCCATCACCCCCATGAGGGAGTTGGGGTAGCCGGCGCCTGGCGAGAAGGTGACCACGAGAGCGGCGTCGCGGAGGAGGATGGCCTGGAGCCTGTCCTCGCTGGAGAGGGCGAGGAGGGAGGCCTGGCCCGGCAACAGCCCGGCGCCGGGCACGGCCAGGGCGGCAGTGATGCCGACGGCGTGATGCTTGGCGAGGGTGGCCTTGCCGAGTATCGCGTACTCCCAGGCGTGCCGGTCCGGCGTGAGGCCGCGCTGCTCGTCGGTGGCGGGCGCCCCGCCGGTGGGTGGGGCGGGGCGGTCGGGCAGTTTGAGCAGGGCCTCGGAGCAGGCGTCGATGAAGCCGGGCGCGACGGTGAGGCCGGCGCCGTCCACCACCTCGGCATCGGCGGGGACCGCCACCGACCGGCCCACGGCTTCCACGAGCCCGTCGCGAATCACCACCGTGCCCCCCTCGACGGGCGGCCCGGCCATGGTCACGATGCGGGCGCCGGTGATGGCCCAGACGTTGTGCAGCGCCTCGTCGCCCGCCGCCAGCAGCGGGGCCGGGGCGAGGAGCAGCGCACCGAGACCCAGGCGGGTGCGCCGCCGGTGTGCCGTGCCGTTCATGCTGCGCTCCCTTCTTCGCGGGGAATTCGTGGTGTGCCGATCCACCCGGCGATGCTACCACCTCGGGCGCCTGCGCGGCCCCCGCCCAGGAGTAGGATGACACGGTGGCGGCTCGCTGGATCCAGCGGCGGTGGAACGGGGTGCGCAAGGTACTCGCCGGCTTGCGACCGTTCGGCGAGTCGGTCTGGCCCGGGGTGGCCAACGACCTGTTCGTCGCTCACCTTTCCATCTACCGGTTCTTTGCCGGGTTTTGCGGCGGCAAGGCGGTGGTGGACGCCGGCTGCGGCACCGGCTACGGGTCATCCCTGCTTCTGGCGGCGGGCGCGGCGTCGGTACTGGGTTTCGACATCGACGCGAGGAGCGTTCGGTACGCCCGCAGACACTACCGCCACGAGGGGCTGTCGTTCGAGGTTCGCGACGCCGAGGATCCCCGGCTCGCGCCGGCGAGCGCCGATGTCATCGTGACCTCCAACACGCTGGAGCACCTCACCCGGCCGGCGGCCTTTCTGACCGCGGCCCGGGAGGCGCTGCGCCCCGACGGGCTCCTCCTCGCCGCTGTTCCGCCCATCGTCACGGCTGCCGACGCGGTGGGGCAGCGGGCAGTGCATTACCACCGGAGCAACCTCACCGTCCGCGAGTGGTGGCGACAGATCGCCGGGTGCGGCTTTGCCGTGGCGTTGTACCGGCACGACTTCTTCCCCTTCGAACGGCTGGACTTTGCGTCCCCCTGGCCGAGCACGCTGACCCCGGAGGAGTTCCGGTTCGAGGCCGCCAGTCTCGAGGCGGTGGAGCGAGCCGGACCGCTGACCGTGATCTTCGCGGCCCGGCCGGGGCGGTGAGGCCGGTCGGCGTGGCCGGCGCTGCCCGGGAAGCGGACGATCCACCGGACGGTTGACAGAAATGCCCCGCGGCGACTACCGTGAGGTATCGCTTCCGTGTCGGAGGTGAAGCATGGGCGTCGGCAGTGTGGCTCGACACGCAGGCGCGGCGTTGCCGGTGGCTGCGACGCTGCTGGCCGCGCTGGCCGGGCCGGGCGCGGCGGCGGGCGTGGTGTGGGATCTCGCCACGGTGCTCCCCCTCGGGGCCGAAGTGCCGGACCGTCCCGGTGCCCGGATCCGCGAGGTGGGGCGGCTCTACGCTGTGAATGCCGAAACCTTTGCCGTGTGGGCGCGGTTGGACGGCCCGGCGCCGGGGTGGTGGCTGCTCGGGGTTCGACCCGGGAAGATCGAGACCCTTGGGGTGGAGCGAGTCGGCAACGACTCAGGCGGTGGTGAGCTCCTGGCCCTCAAGCGGCAGGAGGCCGGCGTGGGCGCCCGTCTGGGTCAGAGCGTGGTGGCTGGCCAGGGCCTCGTGTACCTGCAGGAGAAGCCACTGGAGCCGGTGCCCGCCGGGGGGCGCAACCCCATCTTCGTGTGGGACGGCAGGGGGCGAAGGCGCCTCCTGGGGCCCGGCGACGAGCTCTCGTTCCGCGGCACCGTCTACCGCTGCGCCACCGCCACGCTCGGCAACGCCAACGCCTCCGGCACGGTGCTGATTGCCTTTTCCGCCGCGAGCCCGACCGCCATGGGGTTGGCGGTGCACGACGGCAAGGGGCTGCGGGTCCTCATGACCGACGACCAACCGCTGCCGGGCACGGCGTCCTCCCGGTTCAAGGACGCGGCACTGGGGTGCGGCGAGGTGCGGCTGGAGGAGGCGGTGCTGGGGGACGACGGCTCGGCGGTGCTGGTGGGTTACCTCAAGGGGGAGGGGGGTACGCGAAAGGGCATTTTGGCCGTCAGCGAGACGAGCACCGAGATCCTGGTGGGGGGAGGCGATCCGTGCCCGGTGCCGGTGGGCGGCAAGGTCCGGTCCTGCCCCTTTGCCGTCTTCGACGCCCGCTCGGCGTCGCTGGTGGTGGCGTCCTTTACGTGCCGCGAGCCGGTGGCCGCCATTTGGGACGGTCGGCAGTGGCTGCCGATGGAAACGGGAGATCTCGCCGTGGACCAGGCGGTGCTTCTGGCTCGGGACGTCCCCGCCGCCGTTTGGCACGGGGCCGCGGACCGTCAGGAGCGGCGCGGGGGGGAGGTGAAGCGGCTGCACGCGGAGGGGTGGGGGCTGTTCGCGGGGGGCGGGTCGCGCGACCTCCGGTTCATGGGCAACAACCCGACCGGCTTCGAACTGGTGTCGGGAGGCGCCGAGACGCCAGGCATCCTCCTCCAGTACGGCTGGGGGGTGCAGGGGTTCCCGGACCGCTTTGTGGATGCTCGCGCGCCTGGCAACGGGGCCGGTGCCGCGCCGAGCTTCCCGGCCAGTGTGGGGGGCAGCGTGCTGCTCGGCGACGTGCTGGCGTGGCTGGGGAACGACACCGCCCTCGTGGTGGTGCGGGGTCCCGGTTTCAAAGGGCCCAACGTCTCGCCGGGGATCTACCTCATGCGCCGGGCAGCGGCGGCCACGCCGTAGCGCCGCAGTCGGCGCGGCAAGGAGCGGCCGAACTGCCGGGGCGGAGTGGCGGAGGGGAAGGGATTCGAACCCTTGAACGCTGACGCGTTGGCGGTTTTCAAGACCGCTGCCTTCGACCGCTCGGCCACCCCTCCGGGGGCGTTCAAGGATACGGCCCACCGGGGCTGCGCTCAAGCGAGGGCGGCGCGAGGGCCAGGGCCAGGGCCTCGGGGTCGTTACTGGGCAGGGCGATGAGGCGAGACGCATCGGCGCCGCGGAGGCGGAGGAGCAGCTCCTGCCGGGCGTAGAGACGCCGCCAGCCGCGGGCTGGGCTGGGGCCCACCACCTCGAGGTCGTGACGGGGGAAGGCCCGGGAGAGGGGGCCGAACCCGGCCCGCAGCGAGATCCGGGTCAGGACCGTCTCGTGGGCGGCGAGACGGCGGGCGGCAAAGGCAGCGCCGGCTCCGAGGGTGAGGAGGATGCCGGCGACGGCCGGGGAGGCAGTTGCGGCCGGGCGCACAGAAAGGACCAGGCCCGGCACCACGAGGGCTGCCGTGACGGCCCACACGCCGGTCCGGGCCACTGGGGCGAGGGGGAGGCATTCGGCGTGGTGAGGCGGCGGCTCGGCGCGGTGCGGGTCCATGGTGCAGGGTAATCCTGCTGCATTCTCGCACGGGTCCGCCCGCTCGCGTACACTCCCGGCGTGGCGGTCGTCGAGGGCCTGGCGCCGGTCTTCCTGCTCATTGCCGTGGGGCTTCTGTGCCGACAACTCGGCCTGCTCGACGAGCGCGGTGCGCAGGGGCTCAACCGGATCGTCGCCAACCTCGCCCTGCCGGCGCTCCTCCTCGTCAAGGTGGGCACGGCGCACCTGGCCACCAGCTTTTCGCTTTCTGTGGTGACGGCGACGCATCTGGCAACGGTAGGGGGCGCGGTGGGGGCGTGGCTGCTCGCCCGGTTGTGGCGCCTGCCGTCGGGGGAGCAGGGGACCTTCGCCCAGGCCGCCATGCGGGGGAACCTGGCCTACGTTGGGTTTCCGGTGGTGCTGGCCATGGCCGGCGAGGCGGGGCTGCAACAGGCTGCGGTGACCTCGGCGCTGCTCATCCCGGTGATGAACCTGCTGGCGGTGACGGTGCTGGAACTGTCCCGGCCGGCCGCCGCGCAGCGGGCCGACACCGCCCGGCGGGTGCTCCTCAACCCGCTGGTGGTGGCTGCGCTGGCCAGCCTCGCCCTGGCCAGCATCGGCTGGCGCCCCTGGCCGTGGCTCGCGCGGACCCTTGCCGTGCTCGCGGACCTGGCCTTGCCGGGGGCGCTGCTGGCGCTGGGGGCGGGTCTGCGGGTGGGGCGGTGGCGGCGGGTGCTGGCCCCGGCGGCGGTCGCGGCGGTGGTGAAGCTCGCGGTGCTCCCCGCAGCGGGTCTATGGCTGGTGCGCCTGCTGGGCGGCGGGCCGTTGGAGTCGCAGGTGACGGTGCTGTTGCTGGCGGCTCCCACGGCGGTGGCGAGCTACTCGGTGGCGGCGGAGCTGGAGGGGGACCTGGATCTCGCCGGCGTGTGCGTGGTCTGGAGCACGGCCGGGGCGGTGGCCGCCTACGTGGGGTGGGGTCTCGTGGTCAGCCCGCACTGAGCCCTGGCTGGCGAAGGGGAACCAAGCCGGCTTCCCCCTGCTTTGGCGCTGGATCAGGAACGGGAGCCGGGGAGGAAGCGGAACGGTTCGCGGTCTTCCAGCAGGCGCCGCTGGGACTCCTTCTCCTCCTTGAGGGCCGCGGAGAGGGTGAGGCGCGGGTCCACCCGGGCCAGGCGCTTGATGGCGCTCTGGGCGGCGAGGGAACGCTGCGCCAGCTCCTCCCCCCACCGTCGGGCCTCCTCCAGGTGCTTGCCCGCCGTCACGCGGCGATGGATCAGGCCCAGGCGGTACGCGCCTTCCGCGTCCACCGGGTCGCCGGTCAGGAGCATGGCCATGGCGGGGCCGAGGCCGACGAGGCGCGGCAGCGCCCAAGTCGAGCCGCCGTCGGGGACGAGACCGTAGCGCACGTAGGAGCAAGCGAACTGGGTGCCGGCCGCCGCCACCCGGAGATCGCAGGCCAGTGCCAGGTCGAGGCCGGCCCCCAGCGCAAACCCGTGCAACGCGGCAATGGTCACCTTGGGGGCGGTGGCCAGGAGGTGGATGGTTTGCTGAAAGGCGTCGCACAGGGGCATGAACGCACCCACCGGATCGGCGGTGGTGCCGAGGGCGGCGAGGGCAGCGAGGTCGGCGCCGGAGCAGAACCCCTCGCCGGTGCCGTGCAGCACGATGACGCGGGCGTTGGCGTCCCGGCACGCCTGGCTCGTGGCTTCCAGGAGGGCGGCGATGGTCTCGCCGTCGAGGGCGTTGCGCTGGTCGGGGCGGTGCAGCTCGATCTCTGCCAGGTTGCCGTTGAGGGAGTAACGCACTCGCTCTACCATGGGTCCTCCGTTCGCGGCGCCATCTTACCGCACGCTGGCGCTCGCTCGGGGGATAGAATCGCAGCATGGACGAGTCCTCGCTGGCTGAAGCGGCTCGTGTTCTGGCCGGGGCGCGACGGGTAGCGGTCATGACCGGGGCCGGGGTGTCGGCGGAATCGGGCGTCCCCACCTTCCGGGGGAGCGGCGGCCTGTGGGAGGGGAGGCGGGCGGAGGAGCTGGCGACGCCCGAGGCCTTTGCCCGCGACCCGGTGCTGGTCTGGCGCTTCTATGAGGAGCGTCGGCGCCGGCTCACCACGGTCACGCCCAACCCCGCCCACCACGTTCTGGCCGCGTGGCAGGAGCGGTTCGACCGGTACGCCCTCATCACCCAGAACGTGGACGGTCTCCACGCGGTGGCGGGCTCGCGGCAGGTGCTGGAGCTACACGGCAACATCTGGCGGGTCCGCTGCACCGGCTGTAGGCGGGAGCGGGAGGACCGCACCGTACCGTTCCCCGAACTCCCCCCTCGCTGTCCTGCCTGCGGCGAGGTGGAGCGGCCGGCGGTGGTGTGGTTCGGCGAGGAGTTGCCCCTGGCCACGTTCGAGGCGGCGGCGGAGGCGGCCGCCTCGGCGGATGCCCTGGTGGTGGTAGGGACCTCGGCGGTGGTCTATCCGGCGGCCGGGTTGGTGACCGTGGCGGCGCGGGCCGGCGCGGCGGTGATCGAGATCAACCCAGAGCCCAGCGCCCTGGCCGGCCACGCCACCGTGGCGCTGCGCGGGCCGGCCGGCGCGGTGCTGCCGGTACTGGCGGCCCGCCTTGGCGGCGCCGGGAGGCCTGTGTCGTGAAGGTCGCGGAGCTGTCCCCCGACCAGCGACCCCGCGAGCGCCTCCTCGCCCGCGGCCCGGAGACGCTCACCGACAGCGAGCTGCTGGCGGTGCTCCTGCGCACCGGCCGGCGAGGGGAGGGGGTCCTGGAGCTGGCCCGCACGTGGCTGGGGGAGGTGGGCGGCCTGACCGGCCTGGCGGCGCTGTCCCCCCGCCAGGTGGCGGCGCGGCGCGGCGTTGGCCCCGCCAAGGGGGCGGTCCTGGTGGCGGCGCTGGAGTTGGCCCGGCGGATTGCCAGGGAGCGGCTCGAGGATCGGCGGCTCCTGGACCGCCCCGCCGAGGTGGCCGCGTTCCTCCAGCAGCAGGTCCAGGGCGAGCGGGTGGAGGTGTTCGGCTACCTCCTGCTGGACGCGCGGCATCGTCTCCTCTCCTGCCGACAGGTGCACCGGGGCAGCCGCACGCAGACCTCGGTGGAACCTTCGGAGGTTTTCAAGGACGCCATCTTGGCCAACGCCCACGCCATCATCGTCTGGCACGTCCACCCCTCCGGCGACCCCACCCCCTCGGCCGACGACGTGGAACTCACCCGGCGCTTGGCGGAAGGTGGGGAGCTGCTCAACATTCGGGTGCTGGACCACCTGGTGGTGGCGCGGGGGGGCTGGGTCTCGCTGCGGGAACGGGGGGTTCCCGCGGGCGTCTGGCGCTGACGGTCGCCTACCCCTCTTGGGACTCCGACGGCCAGTGTTGCACCAGCCAGGCCGCCGCCTGCCGGCTCCCCCGCACGGCGCCGAGGGCCTGGCCGTGGCGCAGCAGTGCCACCGCGCGAGCGCGGGCCGGGCCGGGGGGCAGGCCGAGGAGCTGCGCCACGGCAGCGCCGTCCAGCGGTGGTGGGCGACGGGTCACCCGGCGAGCCCAGCGCAGCAGCCGGCGGGCCGCCTGCTCTAGGGTGCCGTCGGAACTGCCCTGGCGAGCTAAGGCCCAGCCCAGGGCCCAGGGCAGATCGGCCCCCGCCCCCACCGCGAGTGCCCGGGCCTCCGGTCCATGGAGGTCCGGGAGCGCCAGGAGCCGCTCGCCCAGGGCCGCGGCGGCGGCGATGCGGGCGGCGGTGCGGGGCGGCAGACCCAGGCGGGCGAGCGCCGCCTCGGCGGCAGCCACGTCCCAGCGGGTCGGGAAGCCGGCGGCCGGGGCGGCCAGCACGGCGGGAAGGAGGCCGCGCAGCTGGCCGCGCAGGGCGCCGCGGCCGCTGCGAACCCGCGCCGCCAGGCGGGTGGCCACGCCCAGGAGGGTGGCGAGATCCTTCCCGTGCGCCCAGGCCGGGAGGAGGGGTTCGAGGATGCGAAGACGGGCCGCGGTGGCCAGGGCGCGGGCCACCGCCGGGCCAGCCAGCAGCAGATACGCCTCGTAGAGGATACGTTCCCTGGCCACTCGCAGCAGGAGCGGCGCGGTGCGGGCCAGCAGCGCCTCGGTGTCGGCGGTGAGTCGGAGTCGCGGTCGGGTGGAGGCCAGGCGGAGCGCACGAAGCACGCGGAGGGGGTCGGCGCGGAGGTTGGCCTCGGCGATGGCGCGGATGCGCCCGGCCTCGAGGTCCTCGAGGCCGCCCACGAGGTCCACGAGGGGCCCGTCGGGGAGGCGCCAGAATATGGCGTTGATGGTGAAGTCGCGGCGGCGGATGTCCGCCTCGAGGGAGCTTTCCGGGCCCCAGACGTCGAGCTGTACCCCCGGCGTGACCACCCGGAAGGTGAGGCGGGGTGCCTTGCCGAGAGGAAACACCGAACCGTCGAGGGCGCTCGCCAGCCGGTGCGCGGCAGCCGCGGGGTCACCCGTCACCACCAGGTCCAGGTCCCGGGTGGGGAGGCCCATGAGGCGGTCGCGGAGGGAGCCCCCGGTGAGGAAGGTGGCCGGTGGGCAACTCCGCGCCACCCGACGCAACAGCCTCGAGGCCCGCAGCCGACGCGCCGCCTCCACCCCGGTCACGTGGGGAGCCCCGCAGGGTCGTGGTGTGGTGCCGTCTCCAACCGTCGTCGCGCCATGGTCCGAAGCGTCGTGCGCCGGGGATGGCCGCTGCTGCCGTCGTGCTACCATCCGGCGCCGTGCTGGTGTTGGTTAGCCTACCACGGCGAGACTGCCCTCGATCGGCAGAACTGGGGCCACCGCCAGGTCGTGGGCGTGGGCGGCGGCCCCGCGGCTGTTCTGGGGCCTTCCTCGCTCATCCGCCAGGAATGCCGGGGATGGCGGGCGCGCCCCGGTGCTGACCCTCGCCCTCCTCGCCGCCGTCCACCTGGCTGGCGGGTCCCCGGCCACGGCCACGCTGCCGGGGGGGGAGCGGGTCGAGTGGTCGCGGGGCGGCGAACCGGAGCTGCTGGCATTGCCCAGGGCGGGGGAGGGGTGGGTCACCTTCGGCCAGCGCTACCTTGCCGCTGATGCAACGGTCGCCCAGTTGCGCGAGATCAACCCGAACCTGCCCACCCTCCTGCGGGACGTGCGGGTGCGAATCCCCTGGCGGATGCTTCGCGACGAGTGGAAGGCGGCCGCAGTGCGGGCACTCTTCCCCCGGGACGGCGCCGGGGATTCCGCCTGGCGCCACGTCATCACGGCCCCCTGGCACGGCGAGCCCGAGACCTTGTGGGAGATCGCCGAGCTGCTGTGCGGCGACGGCAGCCGGTACCGCAAGATTCGCGAGGCGAACCCCGACCTGCCCATCTTCCCGGAGCGCGGGGCGGTGGTGTTGGTGCCGGCCACGTGCCTGGTCTTCGATCTGGGGGTGCGCCCCGCGCCCGCTCCCGCCGCCACGCCGCCCCCGCCGGCGCCCCCTGCCACGGTGGGGAGCCGAGCGACCCCACCGCCCACCCCCACCGCACCCGGGGAGGAAGGCCCGCTGGAGTATCGGGGCGAGGAGGCCATCTACCGGTTGCGCCCCGGCGAGGCCCTCTACTCGGCGGTGGTGGTCCGGTTCACGGGGCAACTCGGTGCGGCGGAGGTCAACGCCACCGCCGCCGAGCTCGCCAAGCTCTCGGGCATCGCCGACGTGACGGACATCCCGGTGGGCTACCCGGTGCGCATCCCCTTCGATGTGCTGCTCCCCGAGTACCTGCCCCGCGGCCACCCGCGCCGGGTCGAGTGGGAGAAGGAGCGGGAGGAGCTGGCCGCCATCCAGCGGGTGATCCGCGCCGCCAACCTGGACGGGATTCACGTGATCCTGGACGCGGGCCACGGCGGCGGGGATACCGGCGCGGTGGTGGGTTCGGTGTGGGAGGCCACCTACGTCTACGATGTGATGACGAGGATCAAGCGGGTCCTGGAACGCTCCTCCAAGGCCACCGTCTGGGTCACCGTACGGGACACGGGGGCCGGCCCCTCGCCGCCGGACCAGGACGAACTGCCCAACCGTCGCACCCAGCGCCTGCTGGTGGATCCCCCCTACGACCTCGCCAACTCCAACGCTGGTGTGCACCTGCGCTGGGTGCTGGCCAACGCCATCCTGCGTCGACTGGTGAAACAAAAGGTGGAACCGGAGCGGGTCGCGTACCTGTCCGTGCACGCGGACTCGCTCCACCCGGCGGTGCGCGGCCTGATGGTGTACGTGCCCGCCCGCGGCATGCGCCCGAACCGGGTGTCCCCGCCGGCGGGCTTGCCGGACTGCCGGGAGATCCGGGAGGCGCGGACCGCCACGTTGACGCCAGCTTTCCGGGCGCGAGCGGAGGCGCTGTCCACCCAGCTCGGCAGCGCCATCGTCCAGGCGGCCGGCCGGTTCGACCTGCCGGTGCACCGGTACGAGCCGGTGCGGTCCTCCATCATTCGCGGCCGATCCCGGTTCGTCCCCGCCGTGCTCCGGTACAACCAGGTACCCACCGCCGTTCTGGTGGAAATTTGCAACCTCAACAACGCCGAGGACCGCACGCTGCTCCTCACCTGGAAGTACCGGGAGAAGCTGGCTCACGCCATTGCCGCGGGCCTCGCCGAGGCGTTTGCGCGGTGAGAGGACGGGCCCTCGCCTGCCTCGCGATGGGGGTGGTGGCGGTCTCCTGGGGCGCGCCGTTGGCTCGGCTCACCGACGCCGCGCCGCTGGCGGTGGCGGCCTGGCGCATGAGCCTGGCGGCCGGCCTGCTGCTCCTGGGGCGCGCGGCGGTGGGTGCGCCACTCGTGCCCCCCAGCCGGCGCGGCCCGGCGGTCCTGGCCGGTGTGCTCCTGGGGGCGCACTTCGGGAGCTGGATACCTTCCCTCTGGCTCACCTCGGTGAGCGCCTCGGTGGTGCTGGTGAGCACGGGCCCGCTCTTTCTGCTCCTCGCCTCGCCGTTCCTGCTGGGAGTGCGCATCACCGGGCGAAACGTGGCCAGCGTGGGGCTGGCGGTGGCCGGCGTCGCCATCATTGCGAGGGGGGACTACGCCCTTTCGCCCCGGGCGCTGGCGGGGGACGCCCTGGCGCTGGCCGGCGCCGCCTGCATGGCCGGCTACCTCATCATCGGCAAGCGGCTGCGTGGTGAGGTGGCCCTGGGCAGCTACCTGGGCACGGTCTACGGGGTGGCGGCGTTGCTCCTGCTGGGCACGGTGGCCGTCGCCGGAGCGCCCCTGCTTCCCGAGACCCGACTGGCGTGGCTCCCCCTCGTGGGGATGGCGGTGGGGCCCACGCTGGTGGGCCACTCCACGTTGAACTGGGCCCTTGCCCACCTGGAGGCTTACCAGGTGAATCTGGCGGTGCTGCTGGAGCCGCTGCTGGCCACCTTCTGGGTGTGGCTGGTGCTCGGCGAGGCACCCCCCCTTCACGTGATCCCCGGCGGGGTGCTGGTGCTGGCCGGGCTGGCGTTGGAGTTCGCCCCCCAGCGCGGCGGCGGGACGGTCACGGACCGTCGCGAATGACGATGGCGCCGCTGTTCATCAGCTCGTCCAGCAGCGCGAGGACGGCCGGGCCGCTCATGGCAAAGGGGTCGAGGGTCGCCTGTTCGGAAAAGCGCAGGATGATCCCCTGGTTGACGCGGTTCAGGTTGACGCACCCCATGCGCCAGCCGGCGAAGCGGCGCTCGTGGATCTCGGCGTAGTCGAGGAGGGTCACGTCGCGGTGGCGTTTGTCGCGGACGATGGCCCCGTAGAGGGTGTTGACGGTGTCGCGCCCGCCTTCCAGCACCTGGATGAAGATGTTGGCCGGGGGGTAGGTGCACAGCAGGCCGGTGATGCCCTTCTCGAGGTTGTGCTTCCAGGAGTGCTCGAGGATGGCGTTGACGAGGGCGTCGTCGATGGTGCCCTCGGCACGGCTAGCGTAAACGAGTCGAACCAGCATGGCTCCCCCTCACCCCTTGCGGCTGGCCAGCAACGCAAGGAATTCGCGGCGCAGGTTGGGGTTCTTGAGGAACGACCCGCGCATCACGCTGTTGGTCATCTTGGAGTCCATGTCCTTCACGCCCCGCCACTGCATGCAGTAGTGGTCGGCCTCCATGACGATGGCCAGACCGTCCGGTTGCATCTTGTCCTGCAACAGTTCGGCGAGCTGGATCACCGCCTCCTCCTGGATCTGGGGGCGCGTCATCACCCACTCCACCAGGCGGGCATACTTGGACAGCCCGATAAGGGCCGAGTGCTCGTTGGGCATCACCCCGACCCAGACCCGGCCAATGATGGGGCAGAGGTGGTGGGAGCAGGCGCTGCGCACGGTGACCGGGCCAATGATCATCAGCTCGTTGAGGCGGCGAACGTTGGGGAACTCCGTGACCGGTGGCTGCTTGCGGTAGCGGCCGGCGAACACCTCGTTGAGATACATCTTGGCCACCCTTCGGGCGGTCTCCTGGGTGTTGTGGTCGTGTTCCACGTCGATGACGAGGGTGCGCAACACCGTGCTCATGGCGGCAGCCACCTCGTCCTGGAGCTGCTCAAGCTCCCCCTCCTCGATGAAGGGGGCAATGTTGTCGTTGGCGTGGAAACGGACGCCCGCCCGTTGGATCCGCTCGCGGATGCGGTCCGCCACCGGCGTGGCGGGAGCTCCCCCCGCCAGTGCCTTGCCCGGTGTCTGTGGGTCGGCTTGCGCCATTCTGGCCCTCCCGCGGGAAGACTAGCACGGTAACGGGCGCGTCCTGCACCTCCGTGGCGGGGGGCGAGGCGAGGGGGGGCGGCGGGAATGGTGCGTTCAGGGGCGTGTTGCCCTGGTGGGCGGGGACGCCGACGCGACCCTCGAAGAGGGCGCGTTGCCCGCCGCGGGGGCAGGCCATGGGACCGGCTGCGCTAGGATGGCAGTGGCTTTACCGGCACTTCGGGAGCCGGGCGGAGCGGACATGAACGGCCAGGTGTTCGTGGTAACCGGCGGGGGCGGCGCGCTGGCAGGCAGTGTCGCCCGGGTGTTCCACGCCGCGGGGGCCCGTCTCGTCCTCGTCGACGGCCGCGCCGAACCGCTGCTGACGAGGGCACGGGGCCTCGGCGCCCTGCCCATCGTGGCGGATCTCGGCCAGTGGCGGGAGGCGGAGCGGGTGGTGGGGGAGACGCTGCAGGCTTTTGGGCGTCTGGACGGGCTCGTCCACACGGTGGGCGCCTTTGCCACCGCCCCTGCGGCCGCCAACGACGAAGCGCTCTACCGGCGCCTGCTGGACGCCAACCTGGGTACCACCGTGGCCATGGTGCAGGCGTGCCTACCGCACTTCCTCGGGCGGCGGCAGGGGTTCATCGCCGCCGTGGCCAGTCAGGTGGCGTGGCAGGGGGGTGCGGCGCCGGGCATGTCCCTGTACGCCGCCGCCAAGGCTGCCCTCGCGGCGTTTCTGCGTTCGGTGGAGCGCGAGGTGGCGGGTGCCGGGGTCCGGGTCGCTATCGTCTACCCCATGGCCGCCATCGACACCGAGGCCAACCGAGCCGCTATGCCGGAGGCCGACCCCGGCGGCTGGGTGGACCCGGAGGAGATTGCCCAGGCCTTGCTCTTTGCCGCTGGCCGCAGTCACCGCGGGGTGCTGCTGGCGTTGCCGGTCGGGGTGGTGGCGGCGGCTGGCGAGGACGGGGGTGGCCGGTGAGCGGTGCTGCCATCCTCACCGCCAACCGTCGCTTCACCTTTGCCGCCTCGCGGCGTCTGGCCCGGGACGGGTGGCCGGCCCACCGCAACGAGCAGGTGTACGGGGCGGGGCGCGAGCGGCAGTGGGGGACGGGGGAGAACTACCAGGCCTACTTCGTGTTCTCGGGGGACGTGGACGGGGCCACCGGCATGCTGGTGAACCTAGCGGAGGTGAAGGCGGCCATCTCCCCCGTCGTGGACGGTCGCTACGACCACCGTTTCCTGAACCGCGACACGCCGCCCTTCGATTCGGTGCCGCCGACCCCGGAAAACGTGGCGCGGCAGCTTCTCATGGAGGCCACGGCGGCGTGCCGCGCCCTGCCGCCGCGCCTAGTGGCCTGCCACGTGGCGGAGTCCCGTGACACGGGGGCCACCGCGTACGCCGACGGGCGGGTGGAGCGGGAGTTCTGGCTCGACTTTTCGGCGGCACGGCGGACTTACTCGCCGCACCTCTCCGATGCCGAGAACCGCGAGGTGTTCGGCGTTGCCGCCTCCCCCGCAGGCCACGGCCACGGTTACCGGCTGCGGGTGGTTCTGGCGGGGGAACCGGACGAGACCACCGGGCTTGTGGCCGGCCACGGCGTGGTGGCCGAGGCCCTCGGCAAGGTTCACCGCCTCCTGGACCACCGCCACCTGAATTTGGAGGTGGCCGAGTTGGCGGGGCAGCCCATGACCACCGAGTGCCTGGCCCGGTTCATCTATCGCTACCTGCACCGGGACCTGCCGGTGGCCCGGGTTCGGTTGTACGAGATGCCGCACTTCTTCGCCGAGTACGACGGTGGGCGGTTCGCCCTCGGCCTCGAACGGTCGTTTTCCGCCGCCCACCGGCTCCACAACCCAGCGTGGGACGAGGCCACCAATCGGCGCGTCTACGGCAAGTGCTCCAACGCCAACGGACACGGCCACCGCTACCTGGTCCAGGCCACCGTGGCGGGGGAGCTGGACGAACGCGTGGGCATCGTGCACTCGCTGCGCGACCTCGACTCGGCTCTTGCCGAAACCCTGGCGGACTGGGACCACCGGCACCTGGACCTGGAGGTGCCTGCCTTTTCGGGGCGGCCCTCCACGGGAGAGAACATCGTCGCGCTGCTGTGGCCGGGGCTCGACCAGCGGCTCGCCGGGAAGCTGGTGCGCCTGCGCGTTCAGGAGACGGAGAACAATCGCTTCGCCCTGCGCCGCGCAGGCGTGGAGGGGAATCCATGCGCACCGTGATCGTCACCGGGGCGTCGGGGGGGATTGGCGCGGCCGTTGCGGTGCGGCTGGCGGAGCCGGGGCGTCGGCTGGTCCTGCACGGGCGCAGGACCGGGGCGGTGGAGGCGGTGGCAGAGGAGGTTCGCCTCCGAGGCGCCGAGGCGGTTGCCGTCACGGCGGACCTCACAACGCCGGGAGGGGTGGCCGACGTGGTGAAGGCCGCGGGGGCCGAGCCGCTTCTGGCCCTCGTCAACAACGCCGGTTCCGCGCTCGTCAAGCCGGTGGAGGCCGTGAGCCTTGAGGAGTGGCAGACGAGCCTCGCCCTCAATCTCACGGCGCCGTTTGCTCTGGTGCGCGGGGTGCTGCCGCTCTTGGCGGCGGGCTCGGCCATCGTCAACATCCTCTCGGTGGCAGCGCGCCAGGGGTTTTCGGGGTGGAGCGCGTACTGTGCCGCCAAGTTCGGCCTCGACGGGTTCTCCCGCGCCTTGCGAGAGGAGCTTCGCCCGCGCGGCATCCGCGTCATCAACGTCTACCCGGCCGCCACCGACACCCCGCTGTGGAACGGGGTGTCGGGCCAGTGGGCCAGGGAGCGCATGCTCCAACCGGCGGACGTGGCCGATGCGGTGGCCTTTGCGCTGGCAACGCGACCCCGCGTGGAGGTGGGTGGGATCGAGCTGGGCGACGTGTCCGGCTCCCTCTGAGGCGAGCGGAACCCCCGCTCGGCGGGGCGCAGGGCGGCTGTGGTAGGATGGCGCCCCGACGCGGACGGGAGGGAGACCCGATGAAGAGAGTCCAGGTTCTGGACGCAGCCGGGATCGGCAAGACCCTAGCCCGGATGGCGGCCCAGATCGTGGAGAAGTCTCCGGACGAGCGGTCGACGTACCTCATTGGCGTGCAGACCCGGGGCGTGCCCCTGGCCCGCCGCCTGGCGGCGCTCGTCGCCGCCGCCACCGGGGTGGAGCCGCCGGTTGGCGCGCTGGACATCACCCTGTACCGGGACGACGTGGGTCCTTGGCGAGCGGCGCACCGACAACCGGTCCTGCGCTCCACGGACCTGCCGGAGCGGGTGGACGACCGGGTGGTGGTCCTGGTGGACGACGTGCTGTACACGGGGCGCACGGTGCGGGCGGCGCTGGACACCCTCATGGACTACGGGCGGCCCCGAGCGATCCGCCTGGCCGTCCTCATCGATCGGGGCCACCGGGAGCTGCCCATCGCCGCCGACTTCGTGGGCCGGGTGGTGCCGTCGTCCCGCAGCGACGACGTGCAGGTCCGACTGCGCGAGTGCGACGGCGAGGAGGGGGTGTGGATCGAGAAGGAGGTGGAAGGATGAGCGTGGCGGCCTCACGGCTCCGGGGAAAGGATCTCGTGGGGATCGATCCTCTCACCCCTGGCGAGATTCAGCTGATCCTCGACACCGCCGACGAGATGGCCAAGATCGCCGAGCGCCCCATCAAGAAGGTGCCGGCGCTGCGGGGGAAGACCGTCGTCAACCTGTTCCTGGAGCCCTCCACCCGCACCCGGTTCTCCTTTGAGGTGGCCGAGAAGCGCCTGTCGGCGGACTCGCTGAGCTTTTCCTCCAGCGGTACCTCGGTGGAGAAGGGGGAGACGCTCCTGGACACCGCGCGCAACCTGGAGGCCATGCAGCCGGATTTCATCGTCATCCGCCACCGCCACGCCGGCGCCCCCCACCAGCTCGCCAAGGTGCTGAAGGCTTCCGTGGTCAACGCCGGGGACGGGGCCCACGAGCACCCCACCCAGGCGCTCCTGGACGCCATGACGATCCGCCGCCGGCGCGGCCGGTTGGAGGGGCTGGTGGTGGCCATCGTGGGCGATCTCCAGCACTCTCGGGTGGTGCGCTCCAACGTGATGCTGCTCCACCGCATGGGGGCCACGGTACGGGTGGCCGGCCCGCCCAGCCTGGTGCCCGTGGGGATGGAGGCGCTGGGGTGCGAGGTCTACCACCGCATGGAGGACGCCATCGCCGGCGCCGACGTCGTGATGATGCTGCGCATCCAGCTCGAGCGGCAAGGGAAGATGAACTTCCCCACGGTTCGCGAGTACTACGACTTCTTCGCCCTAACCCCCGAGCGGTTGCGGCTCGCCAAGCGGGATTGCCTGGTGATGCACCCGGGCCCCATGAACCGGGGGGTGGAGATCGACTCGCGGGTGGCGGACGGACCCCAGTCGGTGATCCTGGAGCAGGTCACCAACGGGGTGGCGGTGCGGATGGCCGTGCTCTACCTGCTGGCGGGAGGAAACGGTGAGCCGACTGCTGATTAAGCACGCACGGGTCATTGACCCGAGCCAGCGACTGGACGAGGGGTTGGACATCCTGGTGGTGGACGGCAGGGTCGCGCGTCTGGCCGAGCGCATCGAGGAACGCGACGCCCAACTCATCGACGCAGCCGGGCTGGTGGCGGCGCCGGGGTTCATCGACGTGCACGTGCACCTGCGGGAGCCGGGGTTCGAGTACAAGGAGACCGTCGCCACCGGGGCCGCGGCAGCACTGGCGGGAGGGTTCACCGCCGTGTGCTGCATGCCCAACACCTCCCCCGTCAACGACACCGCTGCGGTCACCGAGTTCATCCGCGCCCGGGCCGCAGAGGCGGGCAAGGCGCGGGTCTACCCCATCGGCGCCGTGTCCAAGGGGCTGGCCGGCGAGGAGTTGGCGGAGATGGGGGAGATGGTGCGGGCCGGTGCGGTGGCTGTTTCCGACGACGGCCGGCCGGTGGCCAACGGGTACCTCATGCGGCGAGCCATGGAGTACTCGTTGCTCTTCGGCATCCCGGTGGTGGATCACTGCGAGGACACGGCGCTGGCCGCCGGGGGCGTCATGCACGAGGGGGCGGTGGCCACCCGGCTCGGTCTCAAGGGCATTCCCGCCGCCGCCGAGGACGTGATGGTGGCCCGGGACGTGATCCTCGCCGAACTCACCGGCGCTCGCGTGCACATTGCCCATGTCTCGACGCGCCAGGCGCTGGACTGCGTGCGGCAGGCCAAGGCCCGTGGGCTGCAGGTGAGTTGCGAGGCCACGCCGCACCACCTGGCTCTCAGCGATGCCGCGGTGGCGGAAACGTCCTTCGACACCAACGTGAAGATGAATCCGCCGCTGCGCTCGGCGGAGCACGTGCAGGCGCTCCTGGACGGCGTGCTGGACGGCACCGTGGACTGCCTGGCCACCGACCACGCCCCGCACCACGCGGACGAGAAGGCGCTGGAGTTCGACCTGGCGCCGTTCGGGGTCATCGGCCTTGAGACCGCCATCCCAGTGACCTACGACCTGTTGGTGCGCCGGCACCGCTTGCCGCTGTCGCGGTTCGTGGCGCTGTGGTCCACCAACCCGGCGCGTCTATTCTCCTTGCCTGGTGGGACTTTGAAGGTGGGGAGCGTGGCCGACATCACGCTCCTCGACACCGAGGCGCGGCTGACGGTAAACCCGGAGCGGTTCCTCTCCAAGGCCCGCAATACCCCCTTCGCCGGGCAGCGGCTGCGCGGCTGGCCGGCGGTCGCGATCCTGGGCGGCGAGGTGGCGTGGCGGCGTGAGCGACGATAGGCGCCGCCGTGTCGTCGTTATCGACGATTCTGCGACGCAGTGCGCGTGGTGGCGCTCCCTGCTGGCCGCGCGCTACGGCGATCGGGCAGCGGTGGAAACCTACGTGGACCCGCAAGCGGCGGTGGCGGCGCTCGGCCCCGACATCCACCTCATGCTGCTGGACTGGGAGATGCCGGTGCTGGACGGCATGGCGGTGCTGGAGGTCGCGCGCCAGCGCGGCGTCAACCTCAAGCGCATCATCATCACTTCGGCGCGCCCCGCGGCCCAGCTTCACGAGGTTTTCGACCGGACCGGGTGCCTGGCGGTCATCGAGAAGAGCGAGCCGGAGCAACACGCCGCGTTCCTCATGATCCTCGACTCCATCATGAAGCGATGACGGCCGCGCAGTGGCCGGCGGGAGAGGCCGGCGCGGGGGCGGTCACTTCACGGTGACCGTGACGGTGAACTCGCCGCTGTTGTTGGAAGCGTCGTTGTCGTTGACCCCCAGGTAGAGGCGGCCGCTCGCGGCAACCCGCGCCTGGTAGCTGCGGCCCAGGAAGAAGGGGGTGCCGTCCTCGCCGATCTTGGCGATCAGACCCAGGTGCGGGGCCTCGGCAATCACGCTGTACTTCTTCCAGTCGGGACGGTTGGGCTCGCCCTCGGGGCCGTAACTGAGGGTGGGGTTGGCCCAGACGGTGCCCTTGGCCTCCACGGAAATGGTCTGACCGCTCTTCACGGCAATCCCCGAGTCGGTCCACACCTGGTTGCCGACCACCGTCACCACGGCCTGCTGGGGAGCACCGCCGCACCCGGCGATGATAGCGACGGGCACCACTGCTACTGCCACGACCCACGACCAGCGTCCTGTCATCCTGCCTCCTCGGCCGAGCCCGCTGCAGACGGGCCGGCCGCCCGCGGGGAATTATACGGGCGTCGGCTCGCCGCGCGTCGCGGGCGGGCTCAGGGGGATGGCGCCGGCGGCATGAAGGCGGGAATGCCGGTGAGGTGCTCCCCGAGGATCAGGGTGTGCATGTCGTGGGTGCCCTCGTAGGTGTAGACGGACTCGATGTTCATCAGGTGGCGCATCACCGGGTACTCGTTGACGATGCCGTTGGCGCCGTGGATCTCCCGCGCGAGGCGGGCGCACTCGCGAGCAACCCAGCAGGAGTTCCGTTTTGCCTGGGAAACCTGCACGTAGCTGGCCTTCCCCTGCTCCTTGAGGCGGCCGAGGCGCCACACCAGCAACTGGCCCTTGGTGATCTCGTTGGCCATCCAGACCAGGCGTTCCTGGACGATCTGGTGAGCGGCGATGGGGGCGCCGCCGAACTGGACGCGGGTTCTGGCGTAGTCGAGGGCGGCGTGGAAGGTGGCCAGGGCGGCCCCCAGCGCCCCCCAGGCGATACCGTAGCGAGCCTGCGTGAGGCAGGTGAGGGGGCACTTGAGACCGCGGGCGTGCGGGAGGCGGGCGCTGTCGGGGACCAGGCAGTCGGCAAAGGCGAGCTGCGAGGTCACCGAGGCGCGCAGCGAGTACTTGCCCTTGTGATCGCTGGTCGTCAAGCCGGGGGTGCCGCGTTCGACGAGAAAGCCGGCGATCTCGCCGTCGTCGGCCCTGGCCCACACCACCGCCACGTCGGCGATGGAGCCGTTCGTGATCCACGCCTTCTCGCCGTTGAGCAGCCAGCCGTCGGCGGTGCGTCTCGCCCGGGTTCGCATGGCGCCCGGGTTGGAGCCGAAGTCGGGCTCGGTGAGCCCAAAACAGCCGATGGCCTGGCCGGCGGCGAGGAGTGGGATCCAGCGGTCTTTCTGCTCCTGGCTCCCCCAGGTCATGATGGGGTACATCACCAGCGATGTCTGGACCGAGGCAAAGGAGCGCAACGCCGAGTCGCCGCGTTCCAGCTCCTGCATCACCAGGCCGTACCCGACGTGGGAGAGCCCCGGCAGGCCGTACTCGGTCCAGGTTGCGCCAAAGAGCTGAAGCGCCGCCATCTCCGCCACCAGCTCGCGGGGGAAGCGGCCTTCCCAGGCCCAGGCCTCCACGTGGGGCAGGACCCGCTCCTCCACCCATTCCCGCACCGTGTCCCGGGCCAGTCGCTCCTCCTCCGTCAACAGCTCCTCCACTGCGTAGAGGTCCAGCAATGCCCTCGCCATGGTTCCCCCTTCGCGGCGTTCAACCAGCGCGAAACACGGTACCATTTCCCAGCGGGGCAGGGTTGGGTCCGCCGCGCCGAGCGGGAGTCTCATCCCAGCGCGACGGCGCGGCGGCCAGGCGGAGGTGCCATGAGCCCGTTCCTGGGCGGTTCGGCGTACGGGATGGCGGCACAGATAGCCGAGGGGTACACGCTTATCACGGCGGTGCAGCTCAAGCGCCTCACGCTGGACGAGATGGGGCAACTGCAGTTCGAGCTGGAGCGGCTGGCCAGGGACACTAGGGCGGAGCAGCTCCCGCTCGACGACATTGCGGCCCTCCAGGCGAGAAACCGCCGGCTGTCGCGGATCACTGGCGCGCTGCAGGCGATCCAAGCGGCCCGCGCGAAGCGGAGACCCGGCTCGTGAGCGAGGCGGCCTGGTGGGTCCACCTGCGGGGGGACCCGTCGGGATTCGTGCTGGACGACGCCGAGCCGGGGCTCATCTGGCGCGCGCTGTTGGAGCTGCTGGACCGGCCCGAGGATTCGCCGGCGGTGGAGCGTGCCCGCCTGGCGGCTCGGAGCCGGGGGATGGCGGCGGCAATCCTGGAACGGCAAGACCCGCTGGGGTTCTGGGGGAGTCCGTCGGCCTACGGGGTCCGGTGGGGTGGCACGGCGTGGCAGCTCATGGCCGCGGCGGCGCTCGGGGCGGACCCTGAGGACCCCCGCCTGTTGCGAGGGGCGAACGTGCTGCTGGAGGTGGTGCAACCCACTTCGGGGGGGTTCGCCATCGGCAAAGGGCGGCAGCCTGCCAGTTGTTTCACCGCCGAGCTGTGCGCCACCCTGGCCCGGCTGGGGTTCGCCCACCACCCGCGGGTGCGGGAGGCGGTGGCGTGGCTTTCGACGCGCCCGGGGGCGGAGGGGTGGGCGTGCCCGGAGCTGCGGCACCTGGTGGCCCGGGGGTGTCCCGTGGCGGCCGTTGCTGTGCTGCGGCTAGTGGCGGAACACCCCCCGCGCGAACGACCCGCACTCCGGCCCCTCGTGGAGCGAGCGGCCGCTTTTTTGCTGCGACACGAACTCTTCACGGGCGAGGGGGCGCCGCGGGGCTGGCTTCGCTTTGCCCACCCCAACCTCGGCCGGAGCGATCTCCTCGACGCCCTCTGGGCGCTGGCCCGGTCGGGTGTGACGGGGGGAGCCGGGGTCGCGGCGGGGGTGCGGCTCGTTCTCGCCCGGCAAGGGGAGGGGGGGCGGTGGCTGCAGGGGGAGAGGGTGGCGTTCGGGGAACCGCGGGGCCAGCCGTCCCGCTGGGTCACCGCCAAGGCGCTGGTGGTGCTGGCCGCCTTCGGCGGGGCGGCGAAGGAGGGGTAGGGTGCGACGGGTACTGGTAACCGGGGCGTCGAGCGGCATCGGCCTGGCGTGCGCCCGCGCCTTTTTGACCCAGGGCGAGGAGGTGATTGCCCACTTTCACACCGGCCGGGAGGCGGTGGCGCGCCTGGCCGCCGAGTTCCCCGGCCGGGTGGTGCCGGTGCAGGCCGACCTCTCGCGGGAGGAGGGTTGCGTGGCCGTGGGGGAGCGGGCGGGCACCCTGGACGTTCTGGTGCACGCGGCCGGGGTGTGGAACGCGGCGCCCATTCGCGAGCTCTCGGCGGAGCGGCTGGAGTGGGTGTTCCGGGTCAACACGTTCTCCGCCTACTTCCTGTGCCGCGAGGCAGCGCAGCGGATGGCTCGGGGCGCCATCGTCCTCATCGGTTCCACGGCCGGCGAGCGGGGCGAGCCGGGGCACAGCCACTACGCTGGTTCCAAGGCCGCCCTGTGGGGGCTGGTGCAGTCCCTGGCCCAGGAGCTGAGCCCCGCGGTGCGCGTGAACCTGGTGTCGCCGGGTTGGGTGCGAACGCCCATGGCGGCGCCGGTTCTGGCCGATTCCGAGCGGCTCCAGCGCATCCTCCACGGCATCCCCCTGCGCCGCATCGCCGAGCCGGAGGACGTGGCGCGGGCCGTGCTCTTTCTCGCCGACGAGGGGCAGTGCCACATCACCGGCATCGATCTGCCGGTCTCCGGCGGGGCTCTCCTGCCCCTGCCGCGCGGCTGAGGAGGGCTCGGCAGGGGAGTGGTGGGCAGGTGATGAGGAATAGGGCGGCGTCGCACCCACCGGGTGGCGTTGCCCCCCTTCCCTCTTGGGCCGTGACTACGTAGACTCTGCAGGTCCGGGAGGGCGGTCATGGAGATCGGGATCCCGAAGGAAAAGGGGGCGCAGGAGCACCGGGTCGCTTTGACCCCGTCCGGGGTCAAGGCGCTCGTTCAGGCTGGCGCTCGCATCGTCGTGGAACACGGGGCCGGGAGCGACGCCGGGTTCACCGACGAGGACTACCAGGCGGCCGGGGCGGCCACGGTGTACAGCCGTGCCGAGGTGTTCGGCCGCAGCGACATGGTGGTGTGCATCCAGCCCCCCGGCCAGTTTGCGCGGGAGTACCTGCGCCCCGGCCACGTGGTGGTGGCCAACTGGGCGTTGCCGGCGGCCCGCCCGGAGGATTTCCTGCGGCTGCAGGAGCGAGAGATCACGGCCATCGGCCTGGAGGTCCTGGAGAACGAGGAGGGGCAGGCGCCGGTTCGCATGTCCATGTCGGAAATTGCCGGTCGGCTGGCCCTCACCATCGGTCCGGGGCTGCTCCTCAACGAATTTGGCGGCCGCGGGATCCTGTTCGCCGGGGCCCCCGGGGTGCCGCCGGCCAGCATGGTGATCATTGGCGCCGGGGTGCTGGGCCGGGCGGCCGCCTCCATGGCGCTGGGGCTCGGCGCGCACGTGATCCTCCTCGACCGCAGCGTGGAGCACTTGCGTTACGCCTGCATCCACCTGGGGCGTGCCGTGCCCACCATGCTGGCCACCAGACCCAACATCGAGAAGGCCCTGGCCTTCGCCGACGTGGTGCTGCTGGCCGCCGCCAGCCAGGGGGAGCGGGCGCCGCTGTTGATCACCCGGGACATGTTGCGGCTCATGCGGCCGCGAAGCGTCATCATGGACCTCTCCATCGACATGGGGGGGTGCTGCGAGACGTCGCGCCCCACTTACTTCCCGAACCCCACCTACGAGGTGGACGGCATCATTCACTTTTGTGTGCCGAACCTGCCGTCGGTGGCGGCGCGGTCCTCCACCCTGGCGCTCACCAACGCGCTGCTGCCGGTGCTCCTGGAGATCGTGGACAAGGGCTTCGAGCGGGCCTTTGCCGAGAACCGCGGCCTGTGCCGGGGGACGTACCTCCTCCGCGGCGCCTGCTGCAAGGAATCGCTGGCGAGGATGTTCGGCGTGCCGTTTGCACCGCCACCCTGTCTGGCGGGGTGAGGGGAGGAGAGCGTGCACTGGCTGGAGATGTATCGGCGGCGCGTCACCACGGCGGAAGAGGCGGTCAAGGCCGTCCGCTCCGCGGACCACGTGTGGATTCACGGCGGGTGCAACAACCCTGAAGAACTGATCTCGGCGCTGGTGGCCCGGGCCGATGAGCTGACCAACGTGGAGATCGTCCACATCCTGACCTTTGGCCGCGCCGACTACGTCGACGAGACGTACCAGAAGGCGTTCCGCCACCGCGCCCTCTTCGTGGGGCACAACGTCCGCAGGGCGGTGAACGAGGGACGTGCCGATTTCGTGCCGGTGTACCTGTCCATGATCCCGCGACTGCTCACCGAGCGGATCCTCCCCATCGACGTCGCCCTCATCCACATCTCGCCCCCGGACGAGCACGGGTTCTGCTCGTTCGGCGTCGGCGTGGAGTGCACCAAGGCGGCGGCGGAGCAGGCCCGCACCGTCATCGCCCTGGTCAACAAGCAGATGCCGAGGGCGCTGGGGGACGCGTTCATCCACGTCTCCAAGCTCACCCACGTGGTGGAGGTGGACCGGCCGATCCTGGAGCTGCCGCAGGCCACGGAGATCGGCGAGGTGGCCAAGGCCATCGGCGCGCACATTGCCGATCTCATCGAGGACGGCTCGACGCTGCAGATGGGGATCGGCGAGATCCCCGATGCGGTGTTGCTGTTCCTCAAGGAGAAGCGGCACCTGGGGATCCATACCGAGATGTTCTCCGACGGCGTGGTGGAGCTGTTCGAGAGCGGTGTCATCACCAACGAGGCGAAGACGCTGCACCGCGGCAAGATCGTCGCCTCCTTCGTGCTCGGTTCGAAGAAGACCTTCGACTTTCTCGACAACAACCCGTTCTGCGAGTTCCACCCGTCGGACTACGTCAACGACCCCTTCATCATCGCCCAGAACGACAAGATGGTGGCCATCAACTCGGCGCTTTCGGTGGACATCACCGGCCAGGTGTGCGCGGATTCCATCGGCCGGAGCATCTATTCTGGGTTCGGCGGCCAGGTGGACTTCATCCGCGGGGCCGCGCGCTCCAAGGGGGGGCGACCGATCATTGCCCTGCCGTCCACCGCCAAGGGTGGGACCGTTTCGCGGATCGTGGATGTCCTCGAGGCGGGCTCGGGGGTGGTGACCAACCGGGCCGACGTCCACTACGTGGTCACCGAGTACGGGGTGGCCAAGCTGTTCGGCAAGAGCTTGCGGGAGCGAGCCGCAGAACTCGTTGCGGTGGCGCACCCGGACTTCCGGGAAGAGTTGCGGGAGGCCGCGCGGCGACGCGGCCTGATGTAAGGGAACGTTGGAGGATGGGGGAGTCATGAGCACGGTAGACGAGTTTGGCGTTCACGAGGGGATGCGACCGGAAGAGGCGCTGCGCCTGGCCATGCAGCGGGAGCGAAAGGCGCAGGAGTTTTACCTGCGCTGCGTGGCCATCGTTGCGGACCCCGGGGTGAAGAAGATGTTCGAGTTTCTGGCCAAGGAGGAGGCCCGCCATCACGACCTCATCGAGGGCGAGTACAACCGCTTCGTGGTGAAGGAGGGGTGAGATGGCCGCCAAGGTCATCCTTTGTGGCGATATCACCGGTCGCCACGAGGTGGAGGAGCTCCTCGCCCAGCGCCACCCGGAGGTGCGGGTGGACTCGGTGGGGCAGACGTGGGAACTCGTGGAGCGGGCCCTGGCGGAGGGGCACGACGTGGCCCTGCTGTTGCGCGGGCCCATTGCCCTCCACCAGCAACGGGTGGACGCGGTGGCGAGCCTGCGCCGGCAGGGCTTTGGCGGGCGGATCCTGGTGGCGGCCTCCTTCCTCACCGAGCGGCACGAGGCCACCGAGGCGGGTGCCGACTACGTCTTCGACCCGGACCGGCAGGCCGCGGAGCAGGTGATCAAGGCAGCGTTGTACCGCCCCCGGGCGGCGGCCGACCACCCGTACCTCCGCTACCTCTTGGTGGGGGAGTGGGCAACGGTGGAGGGGTACGACGAGGAGCTGCCGGGCGAGCCCCCCGACCTGCTGCTGGCGGCCACCTCCTGCCACCCGCCCGCCTTCTTCCCCCGCCTGGCCGCCTACACCAAGGCCAACCCCGAGACCTACTGCGTGCTGGTGGAGGACGGCGCCACCGAGGAGGTGGAGGTGGAAGCCCTGGCCAGCGGCGTGCAGCCCTACGTGGTCCTCGCCCAGGAGGGGCTCGCCCGGGTCGGCCAGCTGGCCCGGACCTTCTTGCGGGAGAAGTGGCTGCGAAAGGTCTCGGCGGCCTGACCCCCCGCCCTAGCGGGAGCCTGCCTCAGTAGCCGGCGGCGCAGCCGTCCTTGCGCGACTCGGAGGCGCCGGAGAGGACGCCGGTGACGGGATCGCGCCGCACCGCCTGGTAGCCCCCGAAGAGGGTGCCGGTGCCCTGTCGCAGCGTGTGGCCGCGTCGCACCAGCTCTCGCCGCACCTCGCTGGGGATGCCTTCCTCCAGGTAGAGGACGCCGCTATCCCCCCCGGTGGCGCCGGTGGGTTGGGCGTCGCCGGTGTGGTAGAAGCGCGGGGCGTCGCCGGCCTCCTGCAGGTTCATGTCGAAATCCACCCAGTTGACGACGATCTGCGCGTGCCCCTGGGGCTGCATGTCCCCGCCCATCACGCCGAAGGCGGTGGTGGGAACGCCGTTCTCGCCGAAGAGGGCCGGGATGATGGTGTGGAACGGTCGCTTGCCCGGGGCGAGGGCGTTGGGGTGGTCGGCGGCAAGGGCAAAGAGCGCCCCGCGGTTCTGCAGGCCGAAGCCCAGCTCGGGGATCACGTAACCGGACCCGAAACCGGTGTAGTTGGACTGGATGAGGGCCACCAGCATGCCGCGGCCGTCAGCTACGGCCAGGAACGTGGTGTCCCCCTTGGCGAGGGTGGGGATTCCGGGTTCGAGTTTCGCAGCGGCGCGCTGCATGTCGATCCTGGCGGCGAGGCGTGCGGCGTAGCCCTTGTCGGTGAGGGTGGCGAGGGGCGGCTTGACGAAGGCTGGGTCGGCGATTGCCGCGGCACGATCGGCAAAGGCGAGTTTCTTGGCCTCGACGAGGAGGTGCCAGAAGTCGGTGCTGTCCCGGCCCAGGGAGCGGAGGTCGAAGCGCTCCAGGATGTTCAACATCTCGAGCGCGGCAAGCCCCTGAGTGTTGGGCGGCAGTTCCCAGACGTCCCGCCCGCGGTAGGTGGTGTGCAGGGGCTGCACCCAATCCGAGCGGTGGGCCGCAAAGTCCTCCATGGTGAAGAAGCCGCCCACCCGGTCGGAGTACTCGACGATGCGCCGGGCAATGGCGCCGCGGTAGAAGACGTCGCGGCCGCCGCTGGCCAGGGCTTCCAAGGTGGCGGCGAGGGCCGGGTTGGCGAAGACTTCGCCCTCCGCCGGCGCTCGGCCGGCCGGCAGGAAGACCTCGGCAAAACCGGGCTTGTCGGCGAAGAGTCGGGCGCCACGAGCCCAGGAGCCGGCGATCACCTGCGGCACGGGCACCCCGGTCCGGGCGTAGGCAATGGCAGGGGCCAGCACCGCCGGCATGGGCAGGCGGCCGAAGCGCTGGTGGAGTTCAAACCACGCGTCGGCACACCCCGGCACCGTCCAGGCGTACGGGGAGTGTTCGGGGATGGTGCCATCGGCGAGGGGAGGGACCTTGTCCGCCGTGAGGGCCAGGGGGGCGCGGCCGGAGCCGTTGATGCCCACCACCGTGGCGTTCGCCGGGTCCCAGACGAGGGCGAAAAGGTCACCGCCGAGGCCGCAGGCCACGGGCTCCATCACCGCAAGGGCAGCGTTGACGGCAACGGCGGCATCCACGGCGGTGCCGCCGGCGCGCAGGATCTCGATGCCCACCTGGACGGCAAGGGGGTGGGCGGCGGCCACCATGCCGTTGCGGGCCCAGGTCACGGAACGCGTGGCAAACGCCCGCCCCTCTGGCCGGTCCGCGGCCAGTGCCGGAACCGCCACGACGGTAGTAAGGAGCAGTGCCCTGAGGTTGTTTCCCATGTCGACCTCCCGGAGGGAGTGTAGCGTCGCGATGAGGGTTCGCCGCGCTCTTCTGCCCAGCCGAGCCTTGCCGCCGGCAGTCGGCGATGCTAGGGTGAGGAGCGCGATGGTCAGCACGATTTCCGAGCGCGTGGGCCGTGTCCTGGCTGCGTCGGGTCTGGCGGCGGTGATAGGGGTGCTGGTCTTCGCCGCAGCCTTCGTGGTGGCCCGAGGTGTCTTCAGGGAGCAGGCGCAGGAGCGGCTCGACATTGCCGTGGGCGCCGCGGAAGGGCACGTATCGTTCCGTCTCAATCAGTCGCTGGACGTGCTTCGGCACATTGCCGACGATCTGGTTGCAGCGGGTTCCCCGACGCCCGACCTGGGCACGCGGCGGGACGCTGTCCTGCCGCGCACCATGCGGGGTGCGGTGGTCGTGGATGCGGCGGGGCGGGTGCAGGAGGCGGTGCCCACGGGAGCGCTGCTGCAGCTGCCGGCGGCCGGGCTGGCGGCCCTGGCGGACGCGGCACGCAGCAGCGGAAGCACCGTGTGGGAACGGAGCGTCGAGGGGGTGACGGGGCTGGGGGTGCTGCTGGTGGCCATCCCGGTGCCGGGACCGCCCATGGCTGCGTCAGCGGTGGTGGGAGTCCTCGACCCGGGGGAGCTGGCCCGGGCGCTCGACACCGACCCGCTGGTCGGTGGGCAGGGGCTCGTGTTTCTGAGCCGCGGGGGCGGGGAGGTGGTCGCGGCCACGGGGCGACAGGGGGCGGCAGGCCGGGTGGAAGAGATCTTCCCCGCAGGCTCGCCTGCTTCGGCGGTGGCCTCCCTGGCCCGGGGTCAGGTGCCGCCGCAGCCGATCGTCGCCGAATGGGGGGGGCGGCGGGAACGGTTCCTGGCGGCCAGCAAACCCCTGGAAGGCGTGCCGGGGCAGTGGGCGGTGGCCGCGGTGCTGCCGGCGAGGGTGGCGCTGGAGCCGGCCCAGGGCCTGTTCCTGGTTGGGGGCGTGGGGGCGGCGGCGCTCATCGCCCTGTGGATCGGGTTCGCCGTGAGCTGCGTTCGCGCCGACGACGAACGGCGCGCGGCCCTGGCCGAGGTGGAGCGGGCGCGTCGGCTGGCAACGCGCAGCGACCTTGAGTCTCGCTGCCGGTTCATGGTGGAGCAAGCGGCCATGCCGCTGCTACTCCTGCGCGACCAGGAGGTGGTGGCGATGAGCCAGCAGGCCGCCGTGTTGCTGGGGGAGGCGCGGCGCTGGGCCGTCGTCGGCCGGCAGCTCACGGAGCTGGTGGAAGAGTCGGATCGAGGCGCGGTGAGCGAGTTCCTCCTCGGGTCACCGGGAGAGGCAAAGGCGCCGCGAACGCTTCGGACGCGGCTCCGGACCCCGGATGGGCGGCGGCTGGGTGTGGAGTTCACCGCGACGGACATCGGCAGCGAGGCGAGCGGGCCAACGTTTCGGGCCCTGGCCATTCGAGATCTGGAACAATCGGAACGCTGCGAAGCGTTGCTGGGCGTTCTTGCTGACTCCGACCCCCGTGCGGTCGTGGTGCTCGACCTCCAGGGGGTGATCACCTGGGTCAACCGGGCGCTTTGCGAGCACTCCGGGTTCCGGGCCGCCGATCTGGTGGGGCGTGAGGCGGTGTCGATGGTGGTGGCGGCGGACCGCCGGCGGGCGCAGGCCTTGTTCGGGCGGGCGGCCAGGGGCGAGGCCAGCTCCACCGTCGTTCGCGTCAACGTGGCCGGTGGCCACGGACTCCTCGCCGAGGTAGAGGCGGTGCCATTGCAAGCCCAGGGGTTGACCCTGGGCGTGGTGGTGATGGGCCAGGAGTTGCAGCGCGGTGGCCAGGCCGGGGGCCTGGCCGAACCGCAGCTTGGGGCGCTGGCCGCTAACCTCTCCAGTGCCCTGGCGCACCGCCTGGGCAACGACCTCCAGGCGCTCCTCGGCCTGCTCGGTCGGGCCCGGCGAGAGGGAACGCCGTTTCCCGACGAGGGGGAGATCCGGCAGCTCCTGGATCGAGCCACGACCGAGGTGCAGAAGCTGGTGGCGGTGGGCCGCATTGGCACGGCGGGGCTGCGTCTCCTGCGCCTGGGCGGGTTGGTGGAGCGGTGGGCGCAGCGTCGCGCCTCGACCTTGCCCCCATCCCTGCGCCTGTCGGTGCGACGCGCGGCCAGCGAGGACCGGATCGTCGGCGACGGCCTGCAGCTCTCCCTGGTCCTCGACCTGGTAGTGGATGCCGTGGTTGCCCAGTCGGTCGGGGGCGGTGGGGCGGTGGAGGTGGCCCTGGAGGACGGCCCGGTGGCGGGGACCGTGCGGCTCAGTATTGCCGACACCGGGGCAGCGTTGGCCGAGGCGGGGGGGGACACCGGCGAAACGCCGGGTCTGCTGGTTTCCCGGGGAACTGCGGTGGCTCTGGCGGAGGCGGTGGCGCGCCGCCACGGTGGGCAGTGCGGTCATCGCCAACGCGCCGGCCTGGGTAACCTCCTGTGGCTCGACCTCCCCACCAGCCGCGGCGAGCGGGCCGCTGCGCCTGGTCCCGCGCCGCAGGGGAGCGGCGGCGCCGTCCTGGTGGCCGACGACGAGGCGCTGGTGCGGGAGGCACTGGCAAGTGCGCTGCGGGAACGGGGGCTGGAGGTGGTGGAGGCGTGGGACGGGGCCATGGTGGTGGACCTGGTGGGGCAGGATCCGCGGCGCTTTGCCCTGGTGGTGCTGGACATCGTGATGCCGCGGATGGGCGGGCGCGAGGCCTACCAGCGGCTGCGGGAGCTGGCCCCGACCCTGCCCGTGCTGGTGTGCACGGGGTACGAGCCGGGGGGGGAGGAGACCCTCGAGGGGGCGGAGGCCATCATCAAGCCGTTTTCCATCGATGACTTTGTTGCCCGGGTGGAGGAGATCCTCGGTCGCGCGGGGGGAGCTGCCAACCCCGGTGGTAGACTTGAGCCGTGAGGGTGTACACGCGGGGAGGGGACGGGGGCGTCACCTCGCTGGCCGACGGGTCGCGGGTGTCCAAAGCGGTGGGTCGCATCGGCTCTTGCGGCGATCTCGACGAACTCAACGCCGTGTTGGGGGTGCTCGCCAGCGAACCGCTGCCGGAGGACGCTGCCGAGTCGGTGCGGAGCGTGCAGGGGGCCTTGTTCGAGGCCGGGGCCTTCGTGGCGGATCCCTCGGGCCGGCAGCCGCTGGCCGGGAGGGTGACGGACCCTTCCTGGCTCGAGCACTGGATCGATCGCATGGAGTCCGAGCTGGAGCCGCTGCGCAACTTCATCGTGCCGGGCGGCTCGCGGGCCGCGGCGCTCGCCCACCACGCCCGGGCGGTGTGTCGGCGCGCCGAGCGCTCGCTGGTGGCCCTGAGGGACGCGGGCGAGGCCGTTGGGAGCGTCCTGCCGTTTCTCAATCGGTTGTCCGACGCCCTCTTCGTGCTGGCCCGCTGGCTCAACCGCCGGGCCGCGGTGCCGGACGTGCCGTGGCGCATGAGGGCATGAGGCGTCACTGTGACGGGTTTGGTTTCGGCATGCGCTGACGCCCCCGGCGCTCCCGGTTTCGGCCACAGACCGGCAGGGGTGGTGTGGCTGTCTGGGCAGGGTGACGGAGGGCGGATAGCGCTGCGAGCAGAGGCGGTAGCTGCTGGGGTGGGGCGGGGCGTCGCCCGGGGGCCTTGCCGGTGACCACCACCGTAAGCCTGCCAGCAGCCGGACTTGCGGCCCTTTCGGGCACGCTGGACGAGAATTTCCGCTACCTGGCCGAGCGGCTCGGTGTCCGGGTCCAGGCCCGCGGTGAGACCGTGGCGCTGGACGGGGAGGCCGAGGCCGTGGCGAGAGCCGAGCGAGTCCTGGACGGACTCGGTCGGTTGGTGGCCAGCGGCTACGTGGTCGGCAAGGAAGAGTTCAGGACCGCGGTGCGCGTTGTCGAGGAGGACCCGGGGGCCGACCTCGTCCAGTTCTTCACCGATTCCACCATCCCGGAGTCGGTGAAACGCCTGCTCGTGCCACGCAACCTCAAGCAGCGGGTCTTCATCCAGACCGTCGTCAAGAACGACATCGTCTTCGCCATCGGGCCGGCGGGCACGGGCAAGACCTACCTGGCGGTGGCCATGGCCGCGGCCGCCCTGGCGGAACGGCGGGTCCGCCGCATCGTCCTGACTCGGCCGGCGGTGGAGGCCGGGGAAAAGCTAGGGTTCTTGCCCGGCGACCTGGTGGAAAAGGTCAACCCGTACCTGCGTCCGGTGTACGACGCGCTGTACGACATCCTGGGCTACGACAAGGTGCTCCGGCACCTGGAGCGGGGGGTCATCGAGATCGCCCCCCTTGCCTTCATGCGCGGGCGCACCCTCAACGATTCCTTCATCCTCCTGGACGAGGCGCAGAACACGACCCCGGAACAGATGAAGATGTTCCTGACCCGTATGGGGTTCCACTCCAAGGCGGTGATCACGGGCGACGTGACGCAGATCGACCTCCCCTCCGACCGCGTCTCCGGTCTGGTGCAGGCCCGGCAGATCCTCGCGCCCATGAACGGCATCGCCTTTGTGGACTTCACCAAGGAGGACGTGGTACGGCATCGCCTGGTGGAGCAAGTGCTGGCAGCCTACGAGCGGTTCGAGGCGCAGCGAAGCGGAGGGCGCCGTGAACCGCCGGCCTGACCGACAACCGCGGGGGCGCCGCGGACTGGCGGAACGGCTGAAGGTGCGGCGCGAGGAGCTGGGCGGGGTGCGACGGCGACTCCTCGCCAGGAGCTGGGTGTGGGCCGCCGCTTTTGTCGTCATCGCCACGGCCCTCACCGCCCCCCGGGGCGCCGACTTGTACCCGGAGCTGCCGGCGGGGTCCATCGCCCCCGCCGACGTGGTGGTGCACCGGCAGGTCACCCTCCCCGACCCGGAGTCCACGGAGGAGAAGCGACGGCGGGCTGCGCTGCAGGTGCTCCCGGTCTACACCCTCGATCTCACCGCCGAGCCGCGGCTGACGGCGGCCCTCGATCGCCTCTTTGCCGAAGGGCGGCGGGAGGGCAGTGGCTCGGACGCCGTCCTCGCCGCGCGGCTGGCCCAGGCATCGGGCCTGCCGGTGACGGCGGCGGAAGCGGCGGTGCTGCGCCATCACGGCTTCAGCGAGGAACTGCTGGCGACGCTCAAGGAAGTGGTGGCACGCGTCTACCGGCACGGGGTGGCGGCGGACCGGCTGGAGTTGCTGCAGAGCAGCGACCGGGGGATTACCATTCGCGACACTGCCGGTAAGGAGCGAGTCGAACTCGATCTGTACCGGTTCCTGGACGCCTCCTCCGGCCTTGCCGACGCCATCGAGCAGATGTTGGCCGGGGAGCCGGGGATCAGCCGGCGCCAGCGGGCGGTGCTGGCGGCATTCCTCGGCAGGGCCGTGACCCCCAATCTGGTGATGGACCGGGGGGAGACCCTGGCACGGCGCATCAAGGCGGCGGAGGCGGTGGAGGAGGTTTCAGTGTTCCTGCCGCGCGGCAAGGTGCTGGTCCGGCGGGGGGACGAGGTGACGCCGCAGACGGCGCGGATCCTCGGCGCCCTCGCCGTGCCTCGCGACGGCTCCTCGCGCCTGCTGGCGATAGCGGGGACGGCGGGCATCTCGCTGCTCCTGGCCGCGTCGCTGTTTTTCTTCGTGCGGCGCCAGGCGCCCTCCGCCGACGAGGCCCGCAGTCGGTTCGGCGCCCTGGTGCTGGTGGCCGTGCTTGCCCTGATACTGCTGCGAGTGACCGCCTTCATCGCCAGCAGCGTCGGGGCTGCCACGCTGGCGGGCGCTCAGGGGCTGTGGGAGATCTACCTGCCGGCCCTCCCCCACGCCACTGCCCCGATCCTCGGCGGTCTGATGTACGCCATGCCGGTGGCGGTGCTACTGGCGGGGATCCAGGCGGTGTTGGTCTCGCTGATGCTGGGGGGCGAGGCGTCCATCGCCGTCTTCGCCATCCTCTCCGGGATTGCCGGGGCGTTCGCCTCGCAACGGTTGAAGGAGCGCAACGTCCTGGCCCGAGTCGGTCTCCTGGTGGCAGTGGTGAACCTCCTGTGCGTGTTGAGCCTGGATCTGGTCCACGGCCGTGCCATGACTCCCACGTTACTCCTCGCCCAGCTGGGGGCGGCGTCCGTGGGCGCGGTGATCTCGGCGTCGCTGGCCAGCTTCTTCCTCCCCGTCCTGGAGACGGTGACGGGCCAGGTGACGGACATCCGGCTCCTCGAACTCTCCAACCCGAACCTGCCGCTCCTCAAGCGACTGGCCAACGAGGCCCCGGGCACCTTCCAGCACTCCCTGGCCATGGCAAACCTGGCGGAGGCGGCCGCGGAGGCCATTGGCGCCAACCCGTTGCTGGTGCGGGTGTGTTGCTACTACCACGACATCGGCAAGCTGGCCCGCCCTGATTACTTCGTGGAAAACCAGCGGGGGGAGAACCCCCACGACAGCCTGTCGCCGTGGATGTCGTCGCTGGTGGTGTCCAACCACGTCAAGGCGGGACTCGAGCTGGCGCGGCAGTACCGCCTGCCCGAGCCCATCCGCGAGGCCATCGTCACCCACCACGGCACCAAGCTCATCCGCTACTTCTACTCCCGGGCCAAGGAGCAGCAGGACCCGGACCGGGGCGAGGTGCAGGAGAGCGAGTTCCGCTACCCGGGCCCGCGGCCGCGGACCAAGGAGATGGGGATCCTGCTGCTGGCGGACGTGGTGGAGGCGGCCAGCCGCACCCTCCAGCAGCCTACTCCGGGAAAGATCAAGGGGATGATCGACCAGATCATCGCCAACGTCATGGAGGACCACCAGCTCGACGACTGCGACCTGACCCTCAAGGACATCGACAAGATCGGAGCCGCGTTCTACTGGGTGCTCACCAACGCTTTTCACCACCGCATCGATTACCCCGGCTTCGATTTCAACCGCCGCCGTGGCTAACCGGGTTCACATGGCCGTGCGCTGGGAACGCCGCCCGTTGCGGGGCGTCACGGCGCGGCTCCGGGTGCTTGCCGTGACCGCGCTGGTACGCCTCGGGGCTGCGCCCTGCGAGGTGGGGGTGCTGCTGTGCGGCGATGACACCATCCGCGCCCTCAACCGGCGGTTCCGGGGCAAGGACCGGCCCACCGACGTGCTCTCCTTCCCCGATGGCTCCAGGCTGCCGGAGGGGCCAGTCTACCTCGGCGACGTGGCCATCTCCGTGGATACCGCTCGCCGCCAAGCCGAGGAGCAAGGGATAGGCGTGGAACGGGAGCTCGAGACGCTACTGCTGCACGGGCTGCTGCACCTGTGCGGCTTCGATCACGAGCGGGACGAAGGGGAGATGGCGGAACTGGAGGCGAGGTTGCGGCAGGAGTTGCTCCCGTGAGCGAGTCGTTCCACCTCTGGTGGACCAACCCTTTCACGGCGGCACTCGGTTGCGCCGTGGCGTTCGCGCTGGTGGTGCTGGCGCTCAGTGGATTTGCGGCAGTGGCCCGGATGGGCAGCATCTCGCTGCGCGGGTTGCTGGCCGAACGCGAAGACCTGCTCCCCGGTTACCCGCGGCACGGCGGGGGCTACCTGGGGCTTTTGGCATGGCTGCTCCTTTCGGTGGGAGTGGCGGTAGTGCTCCTGGCAGCGGCAACCTTTCGCCTCGCGAGCCTGGTCGGGCTCGGCAGCGGGGTGGCCTTCGTCCTGTTGGTGGCCATGTGGCTGGCGGCGGTGCCGCTGGCTTTCGCCGTGAGCCAGGGTAGTCGGGTAGAGGCCGTGGCGGTGGCCACGTTGGTGGCGCTGCGGCCGTTGACGCCGGCGCTCGTGGCGCTGAGCCCGGGGGAGCGCTCGCCGGAGTGGGAGGGGGAGGACGCCGCCGAGGAGGTGGACGACCACGAGATCCAGGCGTTCATCGGCGCCGGCGAAGAGGCGGGGATCCTCGAGCGCGAGGACGCCGAACTCATCACCTCCATCGTCGAGTTTTCGGAGACCATCGCCCGGGAGATCATGACACCCCGCACCGATGTGGTGGCGGTGGCCCACGACGCCAGTTTCGAGGAGGTGCAGCGCCAGTTTGCCGCGTCCATGTTCAGCCGCCTGCCGGTCTACCGCGATAGCCTCGACCGCATCGAGGGGGTGCTCCACGTCAAGGATGTGGTGCGGGCCGGCGCCGCCGGCACTGCCCCCTCGGCGGGGGAGCTGATGCGGGAGGTGCTGTTGGTCCCCGAGACCAAGCTGGTGCGGGAGCTGCTGCGGGAGTTCCAGGCCAAGCGCCAGCAACTCGCCGTGGTGGTGGACGAGTACGGCGGCACCTCGGGCATCGTGACCCTGGAGGACGTACTGGAGGAGATCGTTGGCGAGATCGAGGACGAGCACCAACAGGAACCCCCCGAGGTGGAGCCGGAGGGGGAGGGCTCGTACCTGGTGGCCGGGTCCGCCCACGTGGAGGTGCTGGAGCAGCTGTTCGGCATCGAGGTGGGAGAGGCCGGCTACGACTCCGTGGCGGGACTGGTGCTCGAACGGCTGGGGAAGCTGCCGCGCCCGGGCCAGAAGGTGAGCTGGCGGGGCGTGGAACTGGAGGCCGTGGAGGTGGATCGGCGCCGCCTCAGGAGGGTGCGGGTTCGCCGCGCGGAGCCGGCCCCGTGAACTGCGGGACGGTGGCCCTGGTAGGCCGCCCCAACGCGGGCAAGAGCACGCTCCTCAACCGGCTGGTGGGGGAGAAGGTCTCCATCGTTTCCGACAAGCCTCAGACCACCCGCCACCGTATCGCCGGCATCGTCAACGAGGCGCGGGGGCAGATCGTCCTCTTCGACCTGCCCGGCGTCCACCGCCCCCTCCACCGCATGAACGTGAGGATGATGCACGTGCTGCGCGACACCATGGCGGAGGTGGACGTGGTGGTGCAGCTCTTCGACGCTTCCCAGCCGCCCGGGGAGGGGGAGCGGTTCGTGACCCGGCTGGTGGCGGAGTGTGGCACGCAGGCCGTGTTGGTGGCCAACAAGTGCGATCTCGCTGCGGCCCGCCGGCGTCTCGACGAGCGGTTCGCGTTCTACACCGCCTCTCACACCTACGCCGAGCGGGTGGCCCTCTCGGCGCTCACCGGCGCCGGCACCGAGCGGTTGCTGGCCGCGCTCTTTGCGCTGCTGCCGGCGGGGGAACCATGGCTCGACCCGACCCTCTCCACCACCCAGAGCGAGCGGTTCTTCATCGCCGAGCTGATCCGGGAGGCGGTGCTGGAACGGGTGGAGCAGGAACTGCCATTCACCACCGCGGTCCACGTCCGTCACCTGGAGGAGGAGGAGGGGGAGCGGGGGCCGCTCCTGCGTGTTTGGGCCGACGTGGTGGTGGAACGCCCCAGCCAGAAGGCCATCGTGGTGGGACGGGGGGGGCAGGTTATCCGCGACATCGGCAGTCGGGCGCGGCGGCAGATGGAGGCCCTCCTGGGGGCGCGGGTGTTCCTGGACCTGCGAGTGAAGGCGCGACGCCGCTGGCGCGACGATACCGGCTTCCTGCGGGAGCTGGAACCGCTGGAGGCGGTGGGGGTGGCCGTCGGCGAGGGCGAGGAGGAGGGGTGAGCGTTCGCGTCTTCGTGGTGGAGGGCTGCCCCCACTGCGAGGCGCTGCTCGCCGATCTGCGGCGACGGCGGGTGGCGCACCTGGTGGTGAACCTCACCCGGGAACCCCAACGCCTCACCGAGCTCGTGCGCCTCACCTGGCAGCGCCGGGTGCCGGTGGTGGTGGACCACGAACGCTTTTCTGTCGGCTTTCGCGGGGCCAGCAGCGAGGTGGACGGGGAGGGGCGGCGGCGGAGCTGACGTTCGGTCGGCTATACTGCGCGGCCGAGGAGGACGCGCGCCGGCATGGCAACCACACCGCTCCACCGCAAGATCAAGGAACTCATCATTGAGAGGCTGCAGCTCGAGGGGGTGTCGCCGGAGGACATCGAGGACGGCGCGCCCCTCTTTGGGGACGGGCTGGGACTGGACTCCATCGACGCGTTGGAGCTGGTGATCGGCATCGAGAAGACGTTTGGCGTGCGCATTCAGGACGAGGAGGTGGGCGCCAAGGCCTTCGCCTCGGTGGACGCCCTGGTGGAGTTCCTCAAAGGGAAGGGTGTCCCCGACGGTGTCTAACGCCACGCCCCACGCGTTTCCCTTCCGGTTCGTGGAACGGCGACTGGAGGAGGACGGCACGGCGCGGGGCCTGGTCCTCGTGACGGCCGATGGGGCGGCGAGTGGCGGTGCGGCGTGGCCGTTGTCGCTGCTGGCGGAGGCCGCCGCCCAGGCCATCTTGATGGCTGCGCCGCCGCCGCCGGGCAGCCGTGTGCGCCTGGTGGCCCTGGACCGGGTGCGCCAGCTCCGGGAGGTTGCCGTCGGGGACCGCCTGGAGGTGGAGGTGGAGCCCTGCAGAACCTTCGGCTCGCTCCACCGTTTCACGTGCCGGGCGAGGTGCGGTGGAGCGTTGGTGGTCACGGCGGAGGTCACGGTGAGAGCCGAGAGGGGGAAGGTATGCAACTGAAGCGGCGAGACGAGGGTGGCGTGACGGTGCTGGAGGTGCAGGGGACCATCAAGTTGGGCGAGTCGGCCCAGCAGTTCACCCGGGAACTCGAGCGCATCTTCGAATCCACCAAGGGGGGCGTGCTCCTGGACCTGGCGGAGATCGACTACGTGGACAGCACCGGTATCGGCGAGCTGGTGGGCCACCTCCAGAAGTTCTCCAAAGCCAACCGGAAGATGGTCCTCTTCCGCCCCCACAAGCGCATCGAGTCGCTCCTCAAGCTGACCCGCCTGGACAGCATCTTTCCGGTTTTCTGGGAGATGGAGCAGGCGCTGGCGTTCCTGCGCTCGTGAGGGGAGGGTGGGGTGGTGCGAAAGGGGGGACTCGAACCCCCATGAGCGTGAGCTCACAGCGTCCTGAGCGCTGCGCGTCTGCCAGTTCCGCCACTTTCGCCCGCGCGGCGTAGAGTGTAGTCGCCGTGCCATCCACTGTCAACCGCTGGAGGCGCACGTGAGCGCTCGCCCCCTCCACCGACGAACGGTACTGGAGGCGCTGCGACGGTTCGGGGCCCGCGGGGCGACACTCGCGCGGCTCCTGCGCCGGCTCCGGGAGGACGGGCTGGGGGAGGTCGAGGAGGAGGCCGCGCGGGCCGCGCTGGCCGATGCCGAGGCTAGGGGCGAGGCAGTGGCCGACGCGGCGGGCCGGTTCCGGGCCATCGAATTCACCGAGTACTACGTGGGTACGCTGCGGGTGACCGCCCGCGGCTTCGCCATCCTTCGCCAGGAGGCCGGCGATGCGCCGGAGATCGTGCTCCCTGCCGCGCAGTTGCACGGGGCCATGGACGGCGACACGGTGCTGGTGCTGCGGGAGGAGCGCCGCCGCCGCGGCGTCGCGGTGGGGTGGACGGGGCGGGTGGTGCGGGTGCTGCGGCGCCGGCGGCCGCTGGTGGTGGGCCGGTACGTGGCGCACCCGCGGCAGGGGTGGGTGGAGCCCTTTGCCCGGCGTCTGGACGTGCGGGTGATGGTGACGGCACACCAGGGAGAGATGCCCCGGGACGGCGAGTTCGTCGAGGTGGCGGTGGCCGGGGGCGCGCGGGCCGGGACAGTGGAGGGCACGGTGGTGCGGCGCCTCGGCATGGCCGGCGAACCCGGTGTGGCCGAGGCGGTGGTTCTGGCCGAACACGGCATCCCGGTGGAGTTTTCCCCGGAGGCGCTGAGCGAGGCGGCGGCGTTGCCGGACCGGATCAGCGAGGGGGACCTCGAGGGGAGGGCCGACTTTCGCGGCCAGGCGGCGGTGACGGTGGACGGGGAGTCGGCCAAGGACTTCGACGATGCCGTGGCGGCCGAGGCGCGGGGCGGTGGCGCCATCGAGGTGTTCGTCCACATAGCCGATGTCGGTCACTACGTGCGCGCCGGCAGCCACCTGGACGCCGCCGCGCGGGAGCGGGGGACCAGCGTGTATCTGCCGGGCCTGTGCGTCCCCATGCTGCCGGAGCGGCTCTCCAACGACCTCTGCTCCCTCCTGCCCGGGGCCGACCGCCTGGCCTTCACCGTCTCCTTCGTGGTGAACCGGGACGGCGGCGTGGAGCGCTACCAGGCGCGACCCTCGGTGTTCCGGTCGCGCCGGCGCTGCACCTACACGGAGGTCTTCGGGTGGCTGGAGGAGGGGAGTTGGCCGGCCGACCTGCCCGACGGCGTCCGGCGGTCGCTGGAACTGCTGGACGCGGCCGCCGAGCGCCTGGGTCGCCGTCGGCGCCAACGCGGCTCCCTGGATTTTGACCTGCCCGAGCCGGAGATCCTCCTCGATCCCGACGGGTTCATGACCGGCGTGGCATCGGTGCCCCGCAACCGTGCCCATCGGCTCATCGAGGAGCTCATGGTGGCGGCCAACGAGTGCGTGGCGCGGATGCTGGTCTGGGGCCGTCAGCAGGGGCTCTTTCGCGTCCACGAACGGCCGTCGGCCGGCAAGCTGGCGGAACTCCAGGCGGTTCTGGAGTCCTTCGGTTACTCCCTGAAAGGCGACCTGGAGGAGCTGCCGCCCCGGGAGCTGCAGCGCGTCCTTCTCGAGGTGCAGGGCCGGCCCGAGGAACGCCTGCTGCAGACCCTCGTGCTCCGGTCGCTGGCGCGGGCGGTCTACAGCCCCGAGTGCCGCGGTCACTACGGCCTGGCCACCGACTTCTACCTCCACTTCACCTCGCCCATCCGTCGCTACCCGGACCTGGTGGTGCACCGGTTCCTGCGCGAACTCCTTGGCGGCACGGTGCGGCGCGGGCCGGAGCGGGAGCTGGCCCAGGCGGAGCTGGAGGACCTCGCCGCCCACTGCTCCTTCACCGAGCGTCGGGCGGCCGAGGCGGAGCGCGAGGCGGTGCGCTGGAAGCAGGCGGAGTACATGCGGGGGCGCATCGGCGAGGTGTTTTCGGGGCACATCACCGGCGTCGTGGCGTTCGGTGCCTTCGTGCAACTCGACGAGGTGTTCGTGGAAGGGCTGGTGCACGTGAGCGACCTGGCCGACGACTACTACCGCTACGACGAGGTCGGTCACCGCCTGGTGGGGCGCAACTCCAAGCGGGAGCTGCGGCTCGGGGACGCCGTGAAGGTACGGGTGCTGGGGGTGGTGGAGGAAACCCTGGAGGTGCGCCTGGGCCCCGTTCCCCCGTCGGCGCCACCGCCCGCCAGCCCCGCCCCGCGCGCCAGGGCCGGGCGCCGAGCGACGCGCCGCCGGCGCTGACCCCTCAGCAAAGGGTGGGACCCGCCAGCACGTAGCGCTCCATGCCGGAAGGCGGCGTCTGGCTCATCCACAGGGTCTGGGCCAGGCACTTAGCGCCCGCGTCCAGGAGCGTCTCAAGGCCGTTCTCGAAGGGGGCGGGGACGTAGAGGGACACCGTGGGAGCCCCGCCGTCGGCGGCGAGGCGCAACGCCCACCCCAGCGCCGCCAGCGCCGCCTCGCTGGTGGTGGCCGCCACCGGTCCGCACTGCCCGGCGCCACCGTAGGCGTAGCCAGTGACACGTTGCCCCTCCCGGACGAGGGCCAGGCGCAGGTGCCGGCTGCCGAGCCAGTAGTCGTGGTCCAGGCTGCGGCCGATGCCGCGCACCAACCGGTCCAGTCGCTCCGCTTCCCCGGTGCCGGCGCGGCGGCTCACCTCCTCGTCGGTGAGCTCGTGGCCGGGCAGCAAGGAGGACAGGTGCGAGCCGATGCGGCGTGCCTGCTCCGCCGGGAGGGTAAGCCGGTAGACGGGGAAGCGCGGGCGCAGGCCGTGGCGGAAGTAGACCGCCTGAGCCTCCGGCCCCGCCACGGCATGGCCGGCCAGGTCGTTGACGCCGGAGCGGGCGCCGAAGGCGACGGCTTTCCGGACGAGGGCATGGGCCACCGCCGTGTCGGCCAGCTCCGGCACGAGCCACAGGTGGGAGATGACGAGCTGGCGCGAGCGCACGAAGCTCACGGTGAACCCCAGCACGTCGTTGTCGCGACTGGCAATGAGGAAACCGTCGGCGTCGTGCCGGGCCAGATGGGCGAGGTCGGCGGCCAGGTCCGAGGTTTCGGCACGCCCGGGGAGGGGTTCGAGATCGCCGAAGCCCGGCAGGGCGGCCCGCAAGTGCTCGGCCATGGCCACCAGCGGTGGCAGGGCCACGGGCGTCACCGGCTGAACCTTGAGCTTGGCCGACATTCCACCACCCCCCAACCCACCTCGCCGTGAAGGCGCCGCACGGTCGATGCCTGCTCCTTGCGGCGGGCGGCCATTCTAGCAGGCCGAGGAAACTGAACGGCGGTTCACTTTTTCCCGGGCCTGTGGCAGAATCGGCTCGCCTTGAGAGGGGAGGGAGTCATGAGCCATCACGCTACCGCTGGAACGTTCCTTGCGATTCCCGGTGCCTTGTGGTTCCTGCTGCTGACGGTGGCAGCGGCAGGGGCGCTCGCCTGGTCGCTGTCCCGCAAATGGCAGCTCCTCACCGCCGGCACCGGACGGGTGCCCTTGGACCGGTGGGGGGAGCGCATTCGCGGGCTGCTGGTCTTTGCCATCGGCCAGAAGCGGATGTTCCAGGAACCCCTGGCGGGGGTCATGCACGCCCTGATCTTCTGGGGTTTTCTGGTCTTTTCCGTGCGCTCGCTGTCGCTCATCGTCGAAGGTCTGACGCGGGGATGGGAACTGCCGTTCCTCCACACCCCGGTGGGCTCGGCCTACCTCTTCACCAAGGACGTGTTCATCGTGCTGGTGCTGGCCGGGGTGGCGGTAGCGGCCTGGCGGCGTCTCGTGACGCGCCCGGCCCGCCTCGAACTCTCCGCCGACGCCTGGGTGATCCTCGGGCTCATCGCCACCCTCATGGTGACCGACGCCCTCGCAGACGGCGCCCGCATTGCTGGCGGTGCGCCGGGGAACTGGTCGTGGACGCCGGTCTCGGCGATGGTGGGGGGGTGGCTGGCCGGCAGCCAGGCCGCGGCGCTCCACGCCACGTATACCGCGTCCTGGTGGGTTCACCTCGTGGCACTCTACGTCTTTGCCAACTATCTGCCGTACTCCAAGCACTTCCACGTGTACACCTCGCTCCCCAACGTGCTCCTGCGCCCCCTGGACCCGCCGGGGCGGCTCACTCCCATGGACCTGGAGAACATCCAGGAGGGGAGCACCTTCGGAGCCCAGCGGATCACCGATCTCACGTGGAAGCAGCGGCTCGACCTCTACAGTTGCACGGAGTGCGGCCGGTGCACCGTGGTCTGCCCCACCACCATCACCCACAAGCCGCTGATCCCCCGCGATCTCACCATCGCCCTGCGTGACCACCTCAACGACTCGGCCAAGGAGATCATCGGCGACCCCGGGGGCGCGAGCGGCGTACCGTCCCGGGAGCTGGCCGGCGATGTGATCGACCCCCAGGTGGTGTGGGCGTGCACCAGTTGCCGCTGGTGCGAGGAGGCGTGCCCCATCTTCATCTCGTACGTGGACCGCATCGTCGAGATGCGGCGGCACCTGGTGCTGGAGAAGGCCACCTTCCCGGAGGAGGCGGAACCCGCCTTCCGCGGCATGGAGGTGAACGGCAACCCCTGGCAACTTGCCGCGGAAACCCGCGCCGACTGGGCCAAGGGGCTGGGCGTGCCGTTGGCCGCCGAGGGGGGGGAGTTCGAGTACCTCTTCTGGGTGGGGTGTGCGGGCTCCTTCGACGACGCCGGCAAGCGCACCTCCCAGGCGTTCGTGCGGCTGCTCCAGGAGGCGGGCGTCAGCTTCGCCATCCTCGGGCCGGAGGAGAGCTGCACCGGCGACGCGGCGCGCAGGCTCGGCAACGAGTACCTCTTCCAGACCCTGGCCCAGACCAACGTCGAGACCCTGAACCGGTACGGGGTCAAGAAGATCGTCACCAACTGCCCGCACTGCTTCAACACGCTGGCCCACGAGTACCCGGACTTCGGCGGGCGGTACGAGGTGGTGCACGGCACCCAGCTTATCGCCCGGCTGCTGGCCGAGGGGAGGTTGACGCTGACCGGCGAGGTGCGGCGGGAGATCACCTACCACGACCCCTGCTACCTGGGGCGCACCAACGGCGAGTTCCGGGCCCCGCGGGCGATCCTTTCGGCCATCCCGGGGTTGACGCTGAAGGAAGCCCCGCTCTCGGGGCGGCGGGCCATGTGTTGCGGTGCCGGCGGCGGGCGGATGTGGCTGGAGGAGAAGCTCGGCGAGCGGATCAACCAGGTGCGGGTGCGCCAGCTCCAGGAGTCGGGGTGCCGCGACGTGGCGGTGGCCTGCCCGTTCTGCGCGGTGATGGTGAGCAACGGGCAGCAGGAGCTGGGGCAGGAGGAGGCCCGCACCTTCGACGTGGTGGAGCTGGCCGCCCAGGCTCTGGGCCGGCGCGATGCAGCGTCGTGACCGCCGCCCGGCGACGGCGCGTTGGGGGGAGGGGCTCGCGGCGTTGCTGCTGCGCATCAAGGGCTACCGCATCGAGGCGCGGAACTGGCGCTGCCCGCTGGGGGAGATTGACCTGGTGTGCCGGCACCGCGGCACGCTGGTGTTCGTGGAGGTGAAGACGCGGGAGAGCCTGGCGGCGGGGCGACCGGAGGAGGCGGTCACCCCCGCCAAGCAGGCCCGTCTGGCCCGCCTGGCTGCCGCGTACCTGGCGCGACGAGGGGGGCCGCCGCCTCCCTGCCGCTTCGACGTGGTGGCGATTCACCGACGCGGCCTCCTGCCGCAGCTCCGGCACCTCTGCGACGCCTTCCGGGCCGACCCACCTCTGTCGAGATGAATCGGCCCCTCCCGCGAGGGAGGGGCCGGGTGGTAGTGCGACGAGAGCTACTCCGTCAGGGGCGCTCCAGCAGGTAGGCGAACCCCATGCCGCCGCCGATGCACATGGTGACGATGCCGCGCGTGGCGTTGCGGCGCTTCATCTCGCCCAAGATCTTGCAGGTGAGGATGGCCCCGGTGGCCCCCAGCGGGTGGCCGGTGGCGATGGCGCCGCCGTTCACGTTGGTCTTGTCCGGGTCGAGCCCCAGCTCGCGGCAGCAGTAAATGGACTGGCTGGCAAAGGCCTCGTTGATCTCGATGAGATCGATGTCCTCGAGCTTCAGACCGGTCTTGGCCAGGAGCTTGGGCACCGCCTTGGCGGGACCGATGCCCATGATGTCCGGTGGCACGCCGGCCACCGCCCACTGGCGGACGTAGGCCTGGATGGGGAGCCCCATGGCCTTGGCCCGCTCCTCGCTCATGACCACCACAAAGGCCGCTCCGTCGTTGATTTGGGAGGCGTTGCCGGCGGTGACCGTGCCACGCGGGTCGAAGACCGGCTTGAGCTTAGCCAGGGCCTCCAGCGAGGTGTCGGCGCGGGGGCCCTCGTCGGTGTCGAAGATAAACTCGCGCCAGACGCCGTTGTCCATGGTCCGGACCTGGAGGGGGACGATCTCGTCCTTGAACTTGCCCTCGGCAATGGCCTTGGCGGCCCGGTGGTGGGAGGTGACGGCGAAGGCGTCCTGTTCCTCCCGGGTGATACCGAACTGCCGCGCCACCACCTCGGCGGTGGTGCCCATGGCGGCGTAGGCGTTGGGCATGATCTCCATGATGGCCGGGTCGGCGATGAGCTTGTTGCCGCCCATGGCCACGAGGGACATGGACTCTACCCCGCCGGCGATGACGATGTCGTTGGAGCCTGCCTTGATGGTGTCGGCGGCCCAGGCGATGGTCTGGGATCCCGACGAGCAGAACCGGTTCAGGGTCGTGCCGGGGACCTCGACGGGGAAACCGGCGAGGAGGGTGATCATGCGGGCGATGTTCATGCCCTGTTCCCCCTCCGGCATGGCGCACCCCACCATCACGTCGTCCACCATCTCCGGCGTGAGTCCCGGCGTGCGGCGGACGAGTTCCTGCAGCACCGGCGCGGCAAACTCCTCGGGGCGGGTGTCTTTCAAACTCCCCTTCTTGGCCCTGCCGATCGGGGTGCGGGCGTACGAAACGATGACGGCTTCACGCATGGCCGGCCTCCTCCCTCAGTTCCTCAGCGGCTTGTTGTTGAGAAGCATGTACTTGATGCGTTCCTGGGTCTTCGGCTCGCCGCACAGGGACAGGAACGCCTCGCGCTCCAGGTCGAGGATGGTCTCCTCGCTCACCGGGTTGTTGATGGTGGTATCGCCGCCGCACAGGATGGTGGCGATGTGGGTGGCGATCTTCTCGTCGTGGGCGGAGATCCAGTGGGTGAGCTTCATGTTGTGGAGGAACATCTTGAAGGTGGCAATGCCCTCCCGGCCGGGGAGCGCGAAAGTGCGCGGCAGCGGCGGTCGGTACCCTTCCTCGGCCATGGCGATGGCCATTCGCTTGGCGGTCCACAACTGTTGGTCGCGGTTGAGCTCGATGTGGTCGCAGGGACGCAGGTACTTGAGCTCCCGCGCCTCCTCCGCCGAGGTGGCCACCTTGGCCATGGCGATGGTCTCGAAGGCCTTGCGGAGGAAGGGCAGGTTGGAGAGGATGGGCTCGTCGATCCCTTCGAGGACCCGCTCCAGCATGAAGACGTGGCCGCCGCCGGCGGGCACCAGCCCGACTCCCACCTCGATGAGGCCGATGTAGGTTTCAGCGAGGGCGCAGACGCGGTCCCCGCCCATGGTGATCTCGGCGCCGCCGCCGAAAGTGAAGCCGAAGGGGGCGGTGATCACCGGGACGCGGGCCCGCTTGAACCCCATGGTCATCCCCTGGAACTGGCGAACCATGTCGTCGATGGCCTTCCACTGCTGGCTCATGGCCCCTTCGAGAACCATCAGGAGGTTGGCCCCGGCGCAGAACTGCTCCGCCTGGTGGTGCACGACGAGGCCTCGGAATTCCCGTTGGGCACGCTCGATGGCCCGGTGCGCCATGGCCAGGATGTCGTCGTCGATGGGGTTGAGCTTGGGCTGCGCGGCCGAGTGGAACTCGAGACAGAGGATGCCGTCGCCGAGATCCACCAGCGACGCACCCTTGTTCTCCTCCACCACCGGCTTGAGCTGCTTGATCTCCTTGAGGACCATGAAGGTGGCGGGGCGCGGCACGGGCAGGTAGGTCTTGGTGCGTGGGTCGTAGTACTCGAGGCCGGCCGCGCCGAGGCGGTAGAAGCTCGCGGCACCGCTGGCCAGCATCTCCTCGACCCAGGGTGCGGGGGTCACACCCTCTGCCTTCATGCGCTGCACCGTGGCTTCCACGCCCATGGCGTCCCAGGTCTCGAAGGGCCCGAGTTCCCAGTTGAACCCCCACTTGAGGGCGTTGTCGATGTCCACGATGGTGTCGGAGATCTCGCCAAGACGCCGGGAGGAGTAGGCGAGGGTGTCCCGGATCACCCGCCACGCGAAGCGGCCGGCGCGGTCATCGGCCAGGGTCAGGGTGCGGATGCGCTCGCCCGGGTCGTGAATGCCCTTGGCTGCCTTGAGGGACGGGGCGTCCAGCTTGGCCTTGGGTCGGTACTCGAAGGTCTTCCAGTCGAGGACGTAATCCTTGGACTCGCCGTTCGGGCCCTTCTCGCGCTTGAAGAAGCCGCCCTTGGCCTTGCGCCCCAGCATCCCCTTCTCCACCATCTGGAGGATGAACTGGGGGACCTGGAAGTAGGGTTGCCCCTCGTCGTCCGGCAGTTCTTCCTGCAGGGTCCGGACCACGTGAACCATGGTGTCCAGGCCAACCAGGTCGGTGGTGCCGAAGGAGGCGCTCTTGGGGTGCCCCATGGCGGGGCCGGTGATGGCGTCCACCTCGTCCACCTGGTAGTCCATCTCCATCATCGCGTGGATGGTGCCCATGATGGCGTAGACGCCGATGCGGTTGCCGACGAAGTTGGGGGTGTCCTTCCCGTTGACGATGCCCTTGCCGAGGAGGAACTGGCCGAAGTTGCGCATGAACTCGGCCACCTCGGGGTCGGTGTCCTCGCCAACCACCACTTCCAGCAATCTCATGTACCTGACCGGGTTGAAGAAGTGCGTCACGAGGAAATTCTTGCGGAACTCCGGCGAGCGGCCCTCCAGCATCTTCTTGATGGAGAGCCCGGAAGTGTTGGAGGAGACGATGGTCCCCGGCCTCACCACCTGTTCCAGCTTGGCGAAAACCTGCTGCTTGATGTCGAGCCGCTCCACCACCACCTCGACGACCCAGTCGCACTCGGCGAGACGGCCCCAGTCGTCCTCGAAGTTGCCCACCTCGATGAGGGGGAGGAAGCGTTTGGAATACAGCAGGGCCGGCTTCGACTTCTTGATGGCCTCCAGGCCGGCGAGGGCCAGTTTGTTGCGAAAGGCCCGATCAGTGGGCGTGAGCCCGGCCTTCTCGTCCTCCGGGGTGAACTTCGGCGGGACGATGTCCAAGAGTAACGAGGGCACCCCGGCGTTTGCGAGGTGGGCGGCGATCCCCTGGCCCATCACGCCAGCCCCCAAGACGCCGACCTTGCGGATTTCCCTGCGCATGCGGCTCCTCCTTTGTGCGTCGGGGCCCGTTCGGTGCCCCGAGAGATTCACCTTTGGCGGCCTCCCCGGCATCGGCATCCGGGGCCTGTGGACCGGTGCGGGCCGCTCTGAATGAACACCCATTCATTTTGCATCGTCGCTCAGCCGAGCGCAAGGGGGTGCAGGTCGGTTGCGCAGACCGGGGCGGGTGCCGGTGACGGCTCACTTAATGGTTCCCCGCCGAGACTCCTGCTGCCTGATACGCAAGAACGCAGGCCTGTCTCCGGCAGGTTGCTTCTTGATCCGCCAGCATGATCGTTACGATCGTTGGCCCTCAACGAGTAGGTCGGTGGTGTTCGAGGTGTCGCGGAGGTCGCGCTCGTGGCCGGTGAACTTCATCCGCTCGGTGTCGGCGTACGCGTTCGATGCCTCCTTCCCGAACGGGTAGTAGTCGTGGCTCGTGTCGATGCTCCCCGCGCTGTTCGTGATCCTCCGGATCGTCCCCAGGTGGTCGAGGTGGAAGTGCTTCGTGCCCGAGCTCGTGATCGCCGCCAGGTGCAGCCCGTTCCGGTAGACGTAGTCCTTTTGCCAGCTCCACACCTTCGCCACGTCGTCGAAGCGATACTCGCGAAGCACCTTCCCCCCGAGGTCCCGCAGCGTGTAGGTGAGCGTCCCCACGCCGGTGTCGTAGGTCAGGATCCGCTCCCCGTCGGCGTCGTAGCCGTGGTAGGTCTCCCGGTAGATCGTCCCGCCCCGCGTGCGGTCGAGCATGCCGGTAGGGTACCAGTCGTAGCCCAGGCTGCCCCAGGCGGTCATGTTCCCCGCACTGTCGTAGGTGACCGGTGCGTTCATCCGGTTCGTCCACGAGGAGACCGAGATCGGCGAGGGCGAGCAGTAGGTGAACGAGGTGGTGCCGAGGCCGGTGATATTCCCGAACGCGTCGTACGCCGCGCACTGGCGCTTGCTGCCGCCCGAGGAAATCTTCCCTTCCTTCAAGCGGCTGACGAGGTCGTAGACGAAGGTCTCGCTGCCGATGGCCCTGATGTTCCCCGCACTGTCGTAGGTGTAGGTCCCGGTGCTCCACAGCGTGGTGCCGCCGCGGGCGACGGTGATGGAGGCCGGGCGCTGCATGTCGTGGGGGTCCTTGCCGTGGGTGTCGGTGACGGTCACCGTGGCGCTGTTCTTGTGGGCGACCTGGTTGACCATGCCGTTTGGATGATAGCTGATGGAGGAGGCGAGGTCGGTTGAGCCCTCGCTGACCTTCGTGAGCATGCCCTGGGTGTAGGTGTAGGTGATGGTGCGGGAGGGGCCGACGCTGGCGAGCTGCGGGTAGGTGAGGGTGGCGACGGCGCCCAAGGGATCGTAGGTGAACGACTGGGTGAAGGTGGCCTGGTTGTACCCCAGGATGGTGGTGACGGTGGTGCGGGAGGAGGGGCGGCCGTCGAGGCCGCCGTAGGCCATCGAGTGCTCGACGATGAAATCGCTCGCCGGATACGAGGGGTCGTAGTGGTTGTGGGCGGTGGAGCGGACGAGCTTGCCGAGGCTCGCGCCCTGGGGCACGCCGCCGAGGGTGTCGTATTCGAAGAGCTTCAACGGCCACTGGTAGCCGCCGGTCTCCTGCACGCTCACGAGCCGCTCGGCACGGTCGAAGGCGAAGGTGAGGTCGCTGGGGCCGTCGATGATGCGGCGGGCGTGACCGCGGGCGTCGTAGTTGGAGTAGGAGACGACCCCGTTGCCCGATGCGCCCTTCTCCGGAAGTTGCCCCTCACGAAACAACGCTATGATCGGTGGGCCTGGCACCTATCTTCTCCTCCGCCACGACGCCAGGCGCTGGACCGCCCGCGAAAAGGCAAGCTGACGACAGGCCCCGTGTGGCAGAAAGAAGCGACCCACGCCGAGCAACGGCGTGGGTCGCGGCCATGTGAAGTGAGACGGTCAGTAAAAAGCCGAGTAAGAAGTCACTCGCCAGGGCCCGTCACCCGGATCCCTTTCGACGGAGATCCACACCGGGCGTCTGGCGTCTCCAGGGCGATCCGCGCGAGCGCAGTTGTAGACAAGTTCTGCGCGGCCCGGTAGGTCTTTGCGCCCCACGAGCTTCCAGGAAAGGAGCACAACGCGCTGCTCGCCTTCGATGGCCGCAGGTTCGATCGGCGGCTCGAGGCGGAGGCGAGCGAACACCCCTCGCGCGTTGCCGGCTTTGAGCTCGCGCAGAAGCGCTTGTGCCGGACGCTCAGGGCCGCGGTCGCGCAGTGGATTCAGAAGGCTCCACAGTGGCGTTGGGGAAGGGACAGCGCGCGGGGTGAAGGAAAACAACACGGGGCCTGAGATGGCGAGATAGAGCAAGACGACGGCCAACGCTACAACAAGGCCGACCAGAAGACGACGGCGCATGCGGCCGCTCATTCCCATGGGTCGCTCGCCTCCATGGGGATCGCCCGGTCACTGCTGAGTCCGAGAAACGTCCTCGTCAGCCCCCCCTCGGTTAGGATCAGGTACAAGGGACCGGTCTCGTTCGGATAGGTGAAACGGCCCGGCGCTGAGGAGAAGAGCGTGTAATCGGTGTATCCGTACGCCCTGAGGCCCTGTGAGTTGGCGAAGGACTGGGCAAAGGCGCTTGTGTTGCACCCGTAGAACCTGGCGCTTGCGCCGGCCGCCCAGTTCCCCTTGAAGGTGCCCAACTCTCCCGGGCTGAAGGCCGCAGCTTGACCCGACTGGTCATGGAACATCGGCCCAAGCTGGGCGTCGGCGTGGGAGAAGAGTGAAAACTCGCCGATCTTTCCGAACGTCTTCTCCAGACTCGCCGCTTCCTTCAAGGCCCCGACAAGGTCCTGCTTCGTGCCGACGCCGCGTACGAGGACGCGATCCTTCTTGGGGTCAAAGCCCTTGGCTTTCCGAAGCTCTATTGCTCGCGTGTAGGCTGCGCGCTTGAACTCGTCGTCGCCTGAGGAGTTGCCAGTTGTGTACGTGACGAGATACACAGTCTCGCCGGTGGGATCGGTGTACACGATGGGATTGTTGACGGCGTAGGCGTAGCGGTTCCATCGTTGCGGCTGCCGCATCGCCTTCCTGACTTCGGTCACCGGATCCGTACTGAGGAACCTGGCGACATTTGGGTTGTAGTAGCGGGCATGCATGTAGTCGAGGTCGTCGGTGGTGTTCGAGGTGTCGCGGAGGTCGCGCTCGTGGCCGGTGAACTTCATCCGCTCGGTGTCGGCGTACGCGTTCGATGCCTCCGTCCCGAACGGGTAATAGACGTAGTCCTTTTGCCAGCTCCACACCTTCGCCACGTCGTCGAAGCGATACTCGCGAAGCACCTTCCCCCCGAGGTCCCGCAGCGTGTAGGTGAGCGTCCCCACGCCGGTGTCGTAGGTCAGGATCCGCTCCCCGTCGGCGTCGTAGCCGTGGTAGGTCTCCCGGTAGATCGTCCCGCCCCGCGTGCGGTCGAGCATGCCGGTAGGGTACCAGTCGTAGCCCAGGCTGCCCCAGGCGGTCACGTTCCCCGCACTGTCGTAGGTGACCGGCGCGTTCATCCGGTTCGTCCACGAGGAGACCGAGATCGGCGAGGGCGAGCAGTAGGTGAACGAGGTGGTGCCGAGGCCGGTGATATTCCCGAACGCGTCGTACGCCGCGCACTGGCGCTTGCTGCCACCCGAGGAAATCTTCCCTTCCTTCAAGCGGCTGACGAGGTCGTAGACGAAGGTCTCGCTGCCGATGGCCCTGATGTTCCCCGCACTGTCGTAGGTGTAGGTCCCGGTGCTCCACAGCGTGGTGCCGCCGCGGGCGACGGTGATGGAGGCCGGGCGCTGCATGTCGTGGGGGTCCTTGCCGTGGGTGTCGGTGACGGTCACCGTGGCGCTGTTCTTGTGGGCGACCTGGTTGACCATGCCGTTTGGATGATAGCTGATGGAGGAGGCGAGGTCGGTTGAGCCCTCGCTGACCTTCGTGAGCATGCCCTGGGTGTAGGTGTAGGTGATGGTGCGGGAGGGGCCGACGCTGGCGAGCTGCGGGTAGGTGAGGGTGGCGACGGCGCCCAAGGGATCGTAGGTGAACGACTGGGTGAAGGTGGCCTGGTTGTACCCCAGGATGGTGGTGACGGTGGTGCGGGAGGAGGGGCGGCCGTCGAGGCCGTCGTAGGCCATCGAGTGCTCGACGATGAAATCGCTCGCCGGATACGAGGGGTCGTAGTGGTTGTGGGCGGTGGAGCGGACGAGCTTGCCGAGGCTCGCGCCCTGGGGCACGCCGCCGAGGGTGTCGTATTCGAAGAGCTTCAACGGCCACTGGTAGCCGCCGGTCTCCTGCACGCTGACGAGCCGCTCGGCACGGTCGAAGGCGAAGGTGAGGTCGCTGGGGCCGTCGATGATGCGGCGGGCGTGACCGCGGGCGTCGTAGTTGGAGTAGGAGACGACCCCGTTGCCCGATGCGCCCTTCTCCGGAAGTTGCTCGCTGAGCAGGAAGCCGCGGTTGTCGTAGGTGAAGAGGCGATCCTGGGTGATCTGCTGGCCGTTCACGTTGGCGGTCGTGGAGACGCTCGCCAAGCGGTTGCCGACATCGTAGCCGTAGGTGGTGGGGACCTCGGCATTGCTCTGACCGGAGCGCTCGGTGACCCTCCACAGTCGCCCCTGGCGGTCGTACTCCTCCTTGGTCAAGGCGTCGCTCTCGCCTGTCGTGCTCGTCGCGACCTTCACGGTTCGCTCGACTTTGCGGTCGCCGAAGTAGGTCAGCGAGATGACCTTGCCGTCGGGTTTGGTGATGGAGCGGGCGCGGCCGAAGGGATCGAAGTTCTGGTAGAGGGTCTTCTCGGGCGCGGCGCCGTACGCCTGCACCTCGGAGACGGCAGTGACCCAGCCCATGCCGTTGTACTCGGTGAGCTTCTGGTTCGCCGAGCCGCCCGGGAGGATGCGGAAGTCGCCGACGGGCCTCCCCTGTCCATCGACGGTGTGGACGGAGCGCGTGAGGTTGTCCGCAAAGACGGCGCACCCGGAGGCCACGTTGGTGCAGTCGTTGGTCGACCCGTTGGGTTTGCTGCACACGTGGATCCGGGCCTGGCCGCCGCAGGTGCCGTACGGCAGGTATTGGTAGCGTATCCAGGCGCCATCCTGGGGCTTCTCCCAGGTGCGCCTTCCCATCTCGTCGTATGAGAACTCCGTCTGCACGCCGGCGGTGTCGCGGCTCGCCGCGGGTAGCCCGGTGCTCTGGTCGATGTCGAGGTCGAGGGTGTAGAACGCCAACGACGTGCCGGTCGAGGGGTCGACGTAACGTGACGTCTTCGTGGTCCCGTACTGGTAGGTGTGGTCGATCCGATAGGCGGCCGTCGGCAACGCGAGGGAGCACAGCTCACCGCTACCGAGACCGCCGCCGTCGCCGCCGTAGTGCTGCTCGCGGTCGACGTTTCCTTCGTACGGTGAGACATCGGAAAAGACCGTCAGCAGGTCGTCCGCACTCCGCGTGGTACCGGTCTTGAGCGTGCGAACGCGCTTGAGGAAGCCGTTCGTGGGGTCGAAGCAGTACTCCTGCTTGGCGGTGACGCCGCCCTCGGTCTGGGTCTGATAGTCGTAGGTGGTGAGGAGCCAGTTGGCGCCGGTCGACGGCAGCACGAAGCTGCCCGGGTAGGTGCCGGAAGAGGGGTTGAAGTTGGTCGTCGTCGTCCGCACGTTCCCCGAGTCGAAGGTGCCACCCGTGGTCGTGGTGCGGTAGTGGCCGAGGCCGTCGAAGCTCGTGTACGCGGTGTCGGCGTACCGATCGCCGTCGTCGTGGTAGACGGTCTTTTCGGAGTCGACGCGGCGGTCGGTGTCGTAGCGCTCGGCTGCGAACGGAGTGTCCGGCAACGTGTCCTTGTCGTACCGCAACCACTGCGAGCGCACCTCGCTGCCGCTCGTCACGCACCCCGGCGTGGGGTCGCCGAGGCAGTCGACGGTGGCGTCCCCGGAGAAGTACTCGGTCGACAGCCAGCGGCTGCTGGCATCGGACTGGAGCTTCGACATCGGCAGCCCGTACTGCCAGGTGTTGGGGGCGTAGGCGTAGAAGTAGCTCACCGTGGCATCGCCGCTCGGCGCCACCACCTTGGTGATCCGCTCGTGGTCGTGCCAGCAGCCAAGGTAGTCGAGCTCGAAGTAGGCGTCGGTAGAGTACGTCCACTGACCCAGCGAGTTGCCGTTGTAGTCGCGCAAGGTGCGGGTGGCGGCCCCGGCGGAAGAGTTGAAGACGTTGTACGAGGTGGGAAACTCACCGGGCTTCTCGGCGTCACAGAACGTTTTGAAGACGAAGGTCTGGTAGGCGTATTCGATGGCGCCGCCGGTGGGCAGGCCGACGCGCTTCAGCGCCCCCGACGTGTGGCCGTTACCCGTCGTGATGTACGAGGTGGCCACCGGCATCGCGTAGCTCGAGCCGTCGGGGAGCGTGATGCCCGTGAGGAGCGGGACGGTGAGGGTGTCGGAGGTCTCCGGGTCGGTGTCCTTGTAGTTGCGACTGATCAGGGTGTCCTGGTACGAGAAGGTGTAGGTGGCGCTCGATCCGTCGAAGGCCGCCAATGCCACCTGCGAGAGCTGGCCGATGCCAGGCGCCGAGGTCCGGAAGGAGACGGTCTGCGTGCGGCCGTGCATGTCGGTGAGCTGCCACGTGGACGGAGTGGGGTAGGTGACGTTGACGTAGTTGCCGAAGCGATCCGCGATCCGCGTGAGCTTCCACTCTGCGGAGACGAGGTCGTAGGTGTGGACGGTGCCGTCGGGAAACTCGATGGTCTTCCGTGCCGAGCCGACGTCCTGCATGCGCAGGTACGAGTTGTCCCGCGTGTAGCGGAAGCCTGCCGTGACACTCTCGCCCACGTGGAGGGTGTCGTAGAAGGTGTGCTCGGAGCCATCGGCCGACACCCACTGCCAGCGGGCAAGGTTGGGCGTGGTGTTGCCGACGGCGCCGGGAGCGTACAGCCGCCCGAGGGAGAACGTCCAACCCATGCCGGCGTTAGCACGCCGGTTCGGCTCGGCGCGGACGACGCGCTCGCTGGGTGCGGGGGGTTGCCGTTCGGTGAAGTCCCAGACGTTGGAGTTGTACGTGAGGGTGAGGCCGTACGAGAGACCGGCGTTGACCGGGTAGCTCTGGCCGAGCGGGATCGTGATGACGATGTTGCCGTTGAAGAGGTTGACGCGGTCGATGTCGCCGATCTGAAAGGCCTTTTCGGGCGAGAGGCCGCGAGCAATGTTGGGGTGGGTCTGCGCCGCGGCGCCGACGCCGATCGCGAGCGCCGCGAGGAAACAGAGGGCAATGCGCAGCGCGCCCGCGACGCGGTTCCTGGCGGAGAGTGCAACCGCGGCGTTCATGACTGCCCCCCGCCGAGCGTGGTGGCCCAGATCTCCATGGTGTGAGGCGCCACCACGATGACGACGTCACCGGCGCGGAACTCCGCCGGCGCAGCGTCGCTCGTCGCAAGTGGCCTCATGGTGTCGAGCGCCGCCCGGATGGTGCCGTCGGGAGCGTTGTCGCTGTCCGAGGCGCCGCCGTCGCCGACGCCGAGCCCCCAGGCGCCGGAGCCGGGACGCACGAGGAGAACCTCGAGGTATTCGCCTCGGTTCTCCAGCACCTCGAGCCCCCCGCGCGGGCCCCGCGTGACGCTGTTGCCGGGAAAGTCGATCTCACGAAGGGGTGTGCCGTCGGGCGCGGCGACCGCGAAGCGTCCGCTGGCGAGATCGACGACTGCCCAGACCGAGAGCTGCGGTACGCCGGACTCGACCGCGAACGAGACGGTGCCGTCGGCGTCGTCGTCGAGGACGATGTCGTCGCGACGGACGAGGCTCGTGAGCCACTCGCCGCGTTCGTGGGCGACGCTGAACCACACCGCCTGGCCGCCGGGCGTGACGCCGTCCGCCACGACACGTTGCTCCTCGAAGGTGATGCGCGGTTGGGCAAGTGCGCTCGCTGCGGCACACGTCGCCCACACCACGAAAGCTGTGAGACCCATCCATCGCATTGTCGCCTCTGCGGCAACCTCGAAGGGTTGCCCTGTCCCGCTACGAAAACCAAATCCGACTTCTACAGCGCCTGGGCGAAACGCTACGCCCGCATCGGTGGCAATGTCAAGGGGGAGCGATTTCGGGCCCCGGCCGAGACGCGGTCGGCGCAGATGGCAGACGGGCCGCCCCCGGTCAGAACAGGCCGACGCCCCAGAGGTCGTGGAGGTGCAGAACGCCGGAGACGCGGCCGTCCGCGGACACGACGACGAGCGAGGTGATGCGGCGCTCCTCCAGGATGCGCAGGGCGGCGGAGGCGAGAACCTCCTCCGAGATGGTGGCGCCCCCCGGGTGCATCACCTGGCCGGCGGTGAGGCGCAGGGGGTCCGGCTCGCGCTCCATGAGGCGGCGAAGGTCCCCGTCGGTGATCACGCCGAGCAGTGTGCCGTTGCCGTCCTGCACGGTGGTGATGCCCAGCCCCTTGCGGGACATCTCGTAGATGACGTCCTTCATGGGGGTGTCGAGGGCGACGCGGGGGATCTGCTCGCCGCGGTGCATCAGCTCCCCCACGGTGAGCAGGCGCTTGCCCAGTCTGCCCCCCGGGTGGAGACGGGCAAAGTCCTCGGGGGAAAAGCCCTTGCGAACGGAAACCGCCATCGCCAGGGCATCCCCCAGGGCGAGGGCGGCAGTGGTGGACGCGGTGGGCGCCAGGTTGTGGGGGCAGGCCTCCCGGTCCACCCACAGGCACAGGTGCACGTCAGCGTGGCGGGCGAGAGTCGAGCCGGGGTTGGAGGAGATACCCACCAGCCCGACCTCGAGCCGCTTCAGGAGTTCCACCAGCCGAACGATCTCCTCGGTTTCCCCGGAGTTGGATATGGCGACTACGAGGTCTTCCGAGGTCACCATGCCCAAATCGCCGTGAATGGCCTCGGCGGGGTGGAGAAACAGGGCCGGGGTGCCGGTTGAGGCCATGGTGGCGGCGAGTTTGCGGCACACGATCCCGGACTTGCCCATGCCGGTCCACACCACGCGCCCGCGGCAGGCGGTGATGAGCTCCACCGCAGCGAGAAACGAGGCATCGAGCCGGTCCCGCAGCCGCAGGATCGCTTCCGCTTCCGTGGTGAGCACTTCCTTGGCGAGCTCCAGCGACACGACCCCTCCCCGGGGGATTCTACCCCCTGAGGCCCGTGACGGGGCTGGCCTGTCCCGGCGTTGCGGAGGGGCGGGGCATGGGAAACGGTGACGCCCGAGGGCAAGGGACGCCGAGTGCCGGGTTCTGTGGCGCGCAAGAGACCACCTCTGGCCGGCTCCCGCTCGTTCCCCGTGCTGGTCCCCGGACACGTGGCCGGAGCTTGGCCAGTGCTGTACGCAGCAGAGAACAGAGTTCGCCAAGAGGCGGGGGAGGCATTGCTCGGTTTGCCCGGGAAGGGGCAAACCTGCTACCATCAATCGCCCCGTGGGTGCGGGGCTCTATGACGGCCCATGAAACGGTTGTAATCCTGGATTTCGGGTCCCAGTACACCCAGCTCATCGCCCGTCGGATCCGCGAGCTGGGCGTGCGGAGCGAGATCCGCCGCGGCGACCTAGCCGCCGCCGAGCTGCAGGCCCTGCGGCCCATTGGCGTCGTGTTGTCCGGCGGGCCGTCCTCCATTTACGAGGCGGGGGCCATCGCCCCGGACCCGGCGGTCTTCGCCATGGGCGTGCCGGTCCTGGGGGTGTGCTACGGCCAGCAGGCCATGGCCCACCTGCTGGGGGGGGAGGTGACCCCGGCCGGTGAGCGGGAGTACGGCGCGGCGGAGTTCGAGGCGGATCTCGCCTGCCCGCTCTTTGCCGGGACGCCCCCGGTCCAGCGGGTGTGGATGTCCCACGGCGACCGGGTGTCCCGACTGCCGGAGGGGTTCGTGGCCGCGGGGCACACGGCGAACTCGCCGGTGGCCTCGATGGCCGACGAGAGGCGGAGGCTGTACGGGATCCAGTTCCACCCTGAGGTGCGCCACACCGAGTGGGGGCGACAGATCCTCGACAACTTCCTCAACATCTGCGGCGCCCGCCGCGACTGGAACCCCGCCTCCATCCGCCGCGAGGCCGTGGCCCACATCGCCGCCACGGTGGGGAGCGGTCGGGTGGTGGTGGCGCTCTCGGGGGGGGTGGACTCATCCGTCACGGCGCTGCTGTGCCGCGAGGCGGTGGGCGAGCGCACGGTCCCCATCTTCGTGGACACCGGCCTGCTCCGCCTCGGCGAGGGGGACAAGGTGGAGCGCCGTTTCGCCGAGTACGGTCTGGCCATCCACCGGGTGAACGCAGCGGAACGTTTCTTCGCCAGGCTGGCCGGCGTGGAGGACCCCGAGGAGAAACGCCGGCGCATCGGCCACGAGTTCATCGCCGTCTTCGAGGAGGAGGCGCGGCGCATTGCCGATGCTCGTTTCCTGGCCCAGGGCACGCTCTACCCCGACGTCATCGAGTCCACCTCCGTGCGCGGCCCGTCGGCCACCATCAAGACGCACCACAACGTGGGCGGCCTGCCGGAGCGCCTGGGGCTCGTGCTGGTGGAGCCGCTGCGCGACCTGTTCAAGGACGAGGTGCGCCGCATCGGCCAGGAGCTGGGGCTGCCGGAGGAGTTCGTGTGGCGCCACCCGTTCCCGGGCCCCGGCCTCGCGGTGCGGATCCTCGGCGAGGTGACGCCCGATCGGGCCGCGGTGTTGCAGCGTGCGGACGCCATCTTCATGGAGGAAATCCGCGCCGCTGGGCTGTACCGGGACATCTCCCAGGCGCTGGCGGTGCTGCTCCCGGTCCGCAGTGTGGGGGTGATGGGGGACCGGCGCACCTACGAGAACGTGGTTGCCCTGCGGGCGGTGACCACCGACGACTTCATGACCGCGGACTGGTACCGCTTCCCCCCCGAGGTTCTGGACCGGGTGGCGCGACGCATCGTCAACGAGGTTCGAGGGGTGAACCGGGTGGTCTACGACGTGACGTCAAAGCCCCCCGGAACGATTGAGTGGGAATGATCGGCGACAAACCCCGCCACCTGTGGTCGGTGGCCCGAGCGACCGTGCGCAGCCAGTCGCTGGCTGAGGGTTCCCGGAGCAGGGGGCGCGGATCACGAGTCTGAAAGCCGCCGGTTCAGCCATACCCGGCGGAGCAGCCCGGTACGCCAGCCGGGCCCCCCGGCGCGCCGAGGCGGGTCGGGGCACCTTGAGGGAGGTGAACAATGGCGAGGCGCAAAGCGGTCATCATGGGTGCGGCGGGACGGGATTTCCACAACTTCAACTGCCTGTTCCGCGAGAATCCGGAGGTGGAGGTGGTGGCCTTCACTGCCACCCAGATCCCGGACATCGAAGGGCGGCTGTACCCGCCCGAGCTGGCGGGTCCCCTGTACCCGCAGGGGATCCCCATTGTCGCCGAGGAGGAGCTGGAACGGCTCATCAAGCAGCACGACATTGACGATGTCTGGTTCTCCTACTCGGACGTCTCGCACCAGTACGTGATGGACAAGGGTTCCCACGTGGTGGCGTGGGGCGCCAACTTTGGCATTTGTTCGGCGCGGCGCACCATGCTGCCCTCCTCCAAGCCGGTGATCGCCATCGTGGCGGTGCGCACTGGCGTCGGGAAGTCGCAAACCTCGCGGTACGTGTCGCGGATCCTCAAGGGTCTCGGCAAGCGGGTGGTGGCGGTTCGCCACCCGATGCCCTACGGCGACCTCGCCAAGCAGGCCTGCCAGCGCTTCGAGACGTACGAGGACCTGGACCGGCACGACTGCACCATCGAGGAGCGGGAGGAGTACGAGCCGCACATCGACAACGGGTTCATCGTCTACGCCGGTGTGGACTACCAGATGATCCTGAAGGAGGCGGAGAAGGAGGCCGACGTCATCCTCTGGGACGGCGGCAACAACGACACGCCGTTTTTTAAGCCCGACCTGTACATCACGCTGGTGGACCCGCACCGCCCCGGGCACGAACTGACCTACTACCCCGGCGAGACCAACTTCCTGATGGCGGATCTCCTCATCGTCAACAAGGTTCAAACCGCGGACCCGGTGAAGGTGGAGGAGGTCCTCGACAACTGCCGCAGGTACAACCCGCGGGCGCGCGTCATCAAGTGCGCCTCGCGGATCACCGTGGACCATCCCGAGCTGATCGCCGGCAAGCGGGCGCTGGTGGTGGAGGACGGCCCAACCCTCACCCACGGCGGGATGACCTACGGTGCCGGCTGGTTTGCCGCCAAGAACGCCGGCGCCGCCGAGATCGTGGACCCCAAGCCGTACGCCGTCGGGACCATTGCCGAGACCTACAAGAAGTACCCCAACGCCGGGGCCATCCTGCCGGCAATGGGGTACTCGGACCAGCAGTTCGCCGACCTGGAGGCGACCATCAACGCCACCCCCTGTGACGTGGTGGTGGAGGGGACGCCCATTGACCTCACCCGCATCCTCAAGGTCAACAAGCCCATCGCGGGGGTGACCTACGAGCTGGAGGAGCTGGAGCCCGGCGTCATCGAGGCAATGATCCGTCAGGTCGTGCGCTAACCCATCGCGCAGGCACGGCATCACTGGGCGGCGGCCGGCGAGCATCGGCCGCCGCCCGTCGCGTGTGGGGGTCGCGGCCCGCCGCGGGCGGCCCGGGGGAAGAGAAGACCGCCCCGCCCGGTTGGCAATGGGCGACGGCCGCTGGCGGCCGGGGGAGGCGCGGTGATCAAGCGGATCAAGTACATCAGCAAGTTTGCCGGGCCCATGGATCGCCGGGACATCGACGCCCTGGCGGAGGCCGCGGCGCGCAAGAACGCGGAGCTTGGCGTGACCGGCGTTCTCATGGCGGCGGGGGGCGTTTTCTTCCAGGTTCTCGAGGGGCCGAGGGGAGCGGTGGACGCGCTCTTCGAGACCATCGGCAAGGACCCTCGCCACGAGCAGGTGCTGCTGCTGGCCTCGCGCGAGGACTGTGCGGATCGCCTCTTCGACGGTTGGTCCATGGCCAAGGTGGACCTCGACGCGACGGCGGAGGCGCGCCTCGAGCCGCTGCGAGCGATGCTCGCGGCGGTCTTTGCGCAGCGGCGGCTGGTGGAGGACCTCGTCGGCGTGCTCGAACGCGCTGCCTGGCATGAGCTGCGCGAGGGGGATCAGGCCGCCTCGGCACCGCCACGCCGCCCCGACCCGGGCGCGTGAGCGGGGCGGGCGGCGCCGCTTCCGTCAGCCGCGGGGCGCCACCACTTCCAGGGCGGCCGGCAGTACCTGGAAGCGAATCCCTGGCGGGGCGACCTGCCACGGGTTGCCGTCCAGGTGGGCAGGGAGTGCCACGGGGGTGCGCAGCTCGAGCTGGGTGAAGCGGAACGGGTGCGACCCCGGTTGGTCGCCGAGGGGGCCCCGGAGGGCCGCGAGGAGGCGCTGCAGACGGCTGGGGACGGGAAGGTTCTCCACGACGCACGCGTCGAGGGTGCCGTCGTCGGGCACGGCGTGCGGCGTCAACTGGAAGCCCCCGCCGGTGGACGGGCCGGAGTGCACCGCCATGATGAGGAGCGAGCCGCGGTAGGTGAAGCCGTCGGCCTCGATCTCCACCTCAGGGCCGCGGTACCGAAACAGACTGACCGCGGCGGTGGCAAGGTAGGCGGCGATGCCGCGCACGAACTTCACCCTCTGCGCCTTGACGTTGATGTCGCCTAACAGGCCGATGCCGATGGCGTTGAGGGCCACCCGGTCGCCGGCCCGGATGAGATCCACGCGCCGGCGCACGCCCTCGGCGAGCGTCCGGGCCGCGTCCTCCAGGCGGAGCGGCAACCGCAAGGTGCGGGCCGCGTCGTTACCGGTACCCAGGGGGAGGATGCCGAGGGCGCCTCGCCCCGCCCGGTGCAACCCCTCCGCCACCTCGCAGATGGTGCCGTCCCCGCCGGCCGCCACCACCAGGTCGTCGCCGCGGGCGACCACCTCCTGGGCCAGTTCGGTGGCGTGGGATGGGGCCTTGGTGAGGGTGAAGGGGAGATCGAGCCCGACCCGACGCAACCGCTCCCTGATCCGGCGCCAGTGCTTCCCCACTCGACCGCCAGCGGCTGCGGGGTTGACGATGAGGTGCATGGGCGGAGTATAGCCGCGGCGGCCGGCAGGGAAGGGGTTGCCGGCTCCCCGAGCCGCGGCCGCCTTACAGCACGACGGTTCGACCGCCGTCCAGCACCAGCACTTGGCCGGTCATGGTGTGCGTGCCGTCCACCAGGTAGCGCACCGCCGCGGCCACCTCCTCGGCGCCCCCCTCGCGACCCAGGAGGGTGCGGCCCAGGAGGCGCTTGCGGGTTTCCTCGTCGTACCCCTCGGGGAACAGGGCGATCCCCGGCGCCACGGCGTTCACGCGCACCTCGGGGGCGAGTTCCGCAGCCAGCGCCCGGGTGGCCGCCAACAGCCCCGCCTTGGAGACGGAGTACGCGAGGTGGTGCCGGAGCGGGAAGAGTCCGTAGATGTCCGCAATGTTGACGATGCACCCTTGGCCATGGCGGAGCACGCCGGCGGCGGCCTTCGCCAGGAACACCGGGGCGGCCAGGTTGGTGGCCATGACCTCCTGGAACGCCTCTTCACTGAGGGTCTCGATGGGGGTGCGGGGGAAGATGGCCGCGTTGTTGACCAGGACGTCCAGGCGGCCGAAGTGGACGAGAACGGCGTCCACGAGGTGGCGCCGCGCCTCCGGCTGGGCGAGGTCCGCCGGCACCGCCAACGCCTCGACGCCGGCGGCCGCCAGGGAGGCCTGCAGGGTCTCGGCGTGGCGCGCCGACGATCGGTAGCTGAACGCCACGGCGTGCCCCGCCGCCGCCAGCGCCTCCACGATGGCCCGGCCAAGGCGAACGGCGCCCCCGGTGACGAGGGCCACCCGAGGGGAGTGGTTCGGCCCCAGCTCGACCCGCACCGGTGGCCGGGGGGAGCCCGCCACGGCCCGGCGCGCCAGGTCGGCCAGCGGCACCCCCAGCGTAGGGTGCGGCAGCTCCGGGGCCAGATCGGCCAGCGGCACCAGGGCAAAGGCCTGGTCGGCGAGGGTTGGGTGGGGGAGCTCGACGGCGCCGAAGGTGCCGACCAGCCCTTCCACCAGCACGAGGTCGAGATCGGCGGTGCGCGGTCCGAGGGGGCGGGTAGGGTCGCGGCGCCGGCCAAGGAGCGCCTCGATCTCCCGCAGCCTCTCGTGGATCATCTGGGGAGGCGCCGAGGTGCGCAGCTCCACCGCCACGTTGAGAAAGTCCTCCTGGTCGGGGTCGCCGGCGGGGGCCGTGCGGTACACGGGGGAAACGGCCACCACGGGGAAGCTGGCCCGCAGCAGCGCCATGGCCCGAACCACGTGACGCTCCGGCTGGATGTTGGCACCGAACAGCACGAAGGCTCGGCTCACGCCCCGCCCTCCCGGCTGCGGCGGATTTCCACGCCCACCGCCTCGGCAAACCGCACGGCGCCTGGCTTTGCCACTCGAACCGTCACGGCGGAGACCGCGGGGAAGTGCGCGAGGACTTCTGCAGCAAGGCGCTCCGCCAGTGCCTCCACCAGCCGGTAGGTGCTGCCCTCCACCAGGCTCTGGACGTGCTTGGCGACGGCCCGGTAGTCGAGGGCCGCCGCCAGACTGTCGCTGGCGCCCGCCGTGCGGCAGTCCGCCTCCATCTCGAGGTCGATGCGGACCTTCTGCAGGACGTGCCGTTCCCAGTCGTTGACGCCGATGATGCAGTACAGCTCCAGCCCCGAGACGAAGACGCGGTCGGTCATCCTCTTCCTCGTCACGAGTGTAGCAACCGCCGCCGTCGGCTCTGCTACCATGCCGGCGCCATGGAGAACTTCCTGGTCCGCCTCCCGGAGATCGTCATTCAGCTCCTGGCGTTCGCCTTCGCCCTCTCGGTGCACGAGTCGGCCCACGGCTGGATGGCAGAACGGCTGGGGGACCCCACGGCGCGCTGGCTCGGGCGGATCACGCTGAACCCCATCAAGCACGTGGACCCCGTGGGTACGGTGCTGTTCCCGCTCATGCTGGCGGTCCTCAACGCGCCGGTCATCGGTTGGGCCAAGCCGGTGCCGTTCGTCACCCGCAACCTCCGCAATCCGCGACGCGACCCGGCCCTGGTGGGGCTGGCGGGCCCGGTTTCCAACCTGCTCCTGGCCGTCGCCGCCGTTGCCTTGCTCCTGCTGGCCAAGGGTGCCATGCCGGGGTTCCGCGATCTGCTCGTCACTCTCCTGCGCGAAGGGGCCTTGGGCGCTGGTGGCGTCGCCGCTCCGCTGGTGTACCTCCTGTTCTCCCTGGCCATGGTGAACGTGGTGCTGGCGGTCTTCAACCTGATCCCCATCCCGCCGCTGGACGGCTCCCACGTGATGATGGCGCTCCTGCCGCCCCACCTGCGCTTTCGCTACGCCGGTCTGGAACGGTACGGAATGTTCATCCTCTTCGCCCTCCTCTGGTTCGGCGTCCTTGGCGTGATTCTGCGGCCCTTCGTGAACGGGCTGGTATGGATACTGCTGTCGCCCTGAGCGGCGAGACCACCCCCCGCCCTTCGGTGGCGCTGCCCGCCTTCGAAGGCCCCCTCGACCTGCTCCTCCACCTGGTGCGGGAAAACCGGGTCTCCATCTGGGACATCCCCATCGCCTCCATCTGCGACCAGTTCCACGCCACGCTCCGGCGCATGGAGGAGTTGGACCTGGAGATTGCCGGCGAGTACCTGGTGGTGGCGGCGTGGCTGTTGGCCATCAAGTCGCGCATGCTCCTCCCCCGGCGCGGCGACGGCGAGGAGGACCCGCGGCAGGAGCTGGTGGAGCGTCTCGCGGAGTACGAGAAGGTCAAGGCAGCGGCCGCGGTTCTGGCCGGTCTGGACGAGATGCGCCGCGGCGTGCTGCCGGTGACGCTGGAGGGCCCGGCATCGGACGGCGACCAGGTGCCGTTGGAGGAGATCGACCTCGTGTCGCTGGCCGGTGCAATGCGCCGCGTGATCGAGCGGTACCGCCGGGAACACCCGCCGCCAATGGAGTTGCCGCCGCTGCGTTTCACGGTGCGGGAGAAGATGCAGGCGCTCTTCGAACTCGTCCGCGGCGAGCAGGCTTTCCCGTTACTTTCCCATATCCTTACCCGACCGGACCGGCTGGAGGCGGTCACGTGGCTCCTGGCCGGTCTCGAACTGGTCCGGCTGGGGGTCGTGGAACTCCACCAGCAGGTCCTCTTCGCGGAGATCTTCGTCACCGCCACCGGCAGGCCGCTGCCGGCGGAAGAGGTGGCCGATGCCTGACAGCCAGGCCCTTGCGGCCCTTTGCGAGGCGATCCTGGCGATCGCCGGGGAGCCGGTGCGGGTCGAGACGCTGGCGGAGGTGGCGGGGGAGGGGGTGACGGCGGCGGACATCGAGGGGGCGCTGGAGGTGGTGGCGACGCGGCACCGCCAGGCCGGGAGCGGCATCATGCTGGAACGGGTGGCCGGCGGGTTCCGGCTCGCCACCAGGCCCGAACACGAAAGTGCCATCCGGGCCTTTCTCGGCGCCCGGGCCCGCGGCAGGCTCTCGCAGGCCGCGCTGGAGACCCTGGCCATCGTCGCCTACCGGCAGCCGGTCACGCTGCCGGAAGTGAACTTCCTGCGCGGGGTCAACTCGGCCAGCGTGATGCGGACCCTCATGGAGCACAAGCTGGTGCGCGTGGCGGGGCGCAAGCAGGTGGTGGGGACGCCGCTCCTCTACCGCACCACCGGCGAGTTCTTGGTTCACTTTGGCATTGCCGACCTGTCGGAGTTGCCGGACCCGGAGGGCGCGGAAGAAACCGTGACAGGGGGTGGCGGTGCCGGCTGAGCGGCTGCAGAAGCTCATCGCCCGGGCCGGCGTGTGTTCCCGCCGCGACGCCGAGGAGCTCATTCGCGCCGGCCGGGTGACGGTGAACGGGCGGGTGGCGACCCTGGGCGAGCGTGTCGAGGAGGGGGCCAGCGTCAAGATCGACGGGAAGCGCATCAAGCTCCCGGAGCGGCACCGCTACGTGCTGCTCTACAAGCCCCCCGGCGTGGTCACCACCACCGAGGATCCCGAGGGGCGACGCACCGTCATGGACCTGGTACGCGGCAAGCTGGGCGGGCGGCTGTTCCCGGTGGGTCGCCTCGACTATCACTCGGAGGGGCTGCTCCTGCTCACCACCGACGGCGACTTTGCCCAGCGGGTGGCGCACCCGCGCTACGGGGTGTGGCGCGAGTACAGCGTCAAGGTTCGCGGCGTACCCGACGAGGAGACGGCGGCCCGCCTGCGCCGCGGCGTGGTCATCGAGGGGCGCCGGGTGGTCCCCCGGGAGGTGGCGATGCTTCGGCCCTCGGGGTCGGGGCTGAACTCGTGGTGGCGCGTGGTGGTGGGGGAGGGGAAAACCCACGAGGTGCGGGAGCTGTTCAAGCGTCAGGGTCACGCCGTGCAGCGGCTGATCCGCACGGCCATTGGCCCGGTGCGCGACCCGCGGTTGCGCGCCGGGGAGTTCCGCGACTTGACGGACGGGGAGATCGAGGCGCTGCGCCGCGGCGAGCGGCGCGCGAGGAGGCAGGACGATGCGCGGACCGCAGGCACCGGAGTACATCCGAAGGCTGTCGGCGTACATCCCGGGGAAACCCATCGAGGAGGTTCAGCGAGAGCTGGGCGTGAGCGAGATCGTCAAACTGGCGTCCAACGAGAATCCCATCGGCACCTCACCCAAGGCCCTGGCCGCCATCCGCGAGGCCCTGCCGAGCCTGAACCGGTACCCGGACGGCGGCGGCTACGCGCTGCGCCGCGCCCTCGGCGAACGACTCGGGGTTGACATCGATCAGATCATCCTCGGCAGCGGCTCCTGCGAGATCATCGAGATGATCGCTCGGGCCTACCTGGCCGACGGCGACGAGGCGGTGATTTCCCAGCAGTCCTTTGTGATGTACGAGCTGGCCGTCAACCAGGTGAACGGCAGGGCGTTGGCGGTGCCCTGCGCATCGGGCCGCCGCCACGACGTGGACGCCATGGCCGCGGCCATCACCGAGCGCACCAAGCTGGTCTACGTGGCCAACCCCTGCAACCCCACCGGCACCTACACCACCCGGGCCGAGCTGGACCGCCTGCTGGCCGCCGCCGGCGAGGGCGTCCTGGTGGTTCTGGACCAGGCCTACCACGAGTACGTGGACAAGCCCGATTACCCGGACGGGCTGGCGGACCTCAAGGCCGGTCGCAACGTCATCGTTCTCCGGACCTTCTCCAAGATCTACGGCCTCGCCGGGATCCGCATCGGCTACGGGGTCTCCTCCCCCGACGTCATCGCCACCCTCAACCGCGTCCGCTCCCCGTTCAACACCACCTCGCTGGCCCAGGCCGCGGCCCTGGCCGCCCTGGACGACGAGGAGTGGGCGGAGAGGTCGCGCCGGCACAACCTCGAGGAAAAGGCGTTCCTGGAAGCCGAACTGACCCGGCGGGGGGTGCCCTTCACGCCGTCGGTGACCAACTTCGTGCTCATCGAGTTCGACCGGGACGTCAAACAGCTCTTCCTGGAGTTCCAGCGCCTCGGGGTCATCATCCGCCCGGTGGGCGGGCCGGGTCTCGTCAACTGCGCCCGGGTGTCGGTGGGGACGCGGGAGGAGAACGAGAAGTTCCTGGCCGCTCTCGACCGCCTGGTTGTGCCGGTGTGATAGGACACGCGCGGCCCTGGCGCGGCGAGGGAGGATCCCGCCACGAGTCAGGCGCGCCACGACGGCGGTGAATTGCGTGGCGTAGAATCGGTTCGGAGGTCGGGGATGGGGAGCTTCACCGTGACCTGCCCGCACTGCCGGGCGTTGCTGGAGATCGACGCGGAAGGCGGCGTGGTGGTGTCGGCCACCGTCCCGGAGCCGGCGGCTGCCAAGACCTCCCTGGAGGAGCGGTTGGCGGCCCTGGCCAGGGAAAAGGAGCAGGCCTCTGCCAGGATGGCGGAGGCGATGCGGGCCGAACGTGCCGGCTCGCAGATCCGCGAGGAAAAGTTCCGCAAGCTGCTCGAGACGGCCCAGAGCGAACCGGTGGAAAAGCCCCTGCGCGATATCGATCTCGACTAGCCCGACGGGGGGGCCAGGACCACCACCGTGGCGCCCCAGCCGCCGAGCGATTCCGGGGCGTCGGCCATGTGCCGCACGTACGGCAGGCGGGCGAGCAACGCGCGAATCGCCGCCCGCTGCACCCCCCGACCGCGCCCGTGGATCAGCCGCACCTCGCGGAACCCGGCGGCCCGGGCGCACTCCAAGTACTCCTGCACCACGTCCAGCACCTCCTGTGGGGCGAAGGGGTGGAGATCCAGGCAGTCCTCGATGGGCACCCGGACGGGGGGCGGTTCACGCTCACCCACGGCGGCGACCTCTCTGGACAAGGACGACCATCCCGGCGCCTGCCTCGAGGAGCAAAAAGCCCCGCAACGACTGCTCCGGCCAGGGGGCGGGGACGGCCAGAACGGCCAGCGCCATGGCCAGCGCCACCAGGGCCAGCGCGGCCATGATCCACGGCCGCTGACCGGCGCCGATCACCTGCCGCCGGCCGTCCCACCACAGCAACCCGGCGATTCCCCAGGCCAGGGCGAGAAGGGCCGGCAGCGACAGTAACCACGGCACCCCTTTACCCTACCACGCCGGCCCGGTTGCCCCGCGTGGCCATCCGCTCGGGAGTTCCCGGCGCATCGCCAGGGCCGGAGGCTGCACGCCTCGGTGTGGTTGCGGCGGGCTGTTCCGCCGCGGCACGCCGCCGTCGGGGCCGACCCGCTACCGCGCCCGGGCCGCCGCCAGCCGGCGGGCCACGTCGTCCCAGTTCACCAGGTGGTCCAGGAAGGCGTCCACCCAGTCGCCCCGCCGGTTCTGGTAGCTGAGGTAGTAGGCGTGCTCCCAGACGTCCAGCGCGAGGATCACGGTCCAGCCGGGGAGGAGCTGATTCTGGTGTTTTTCCACCTGGAGGACGACCAGCTCCCCTTCCGGGTTGGCGGCGAGGACTCCCCACCCCGAGCCTTCCACCGCGTTGGTGGCGGCGCGGAGCTGCGCCGAGCACGCCGCCACGGAACCAAACGAGCGGGCCATGGCAGCGGCCAGCTCGCCTTCTGGTTCGCCGCCGCCGCCAGGCCTCATGTTGGTCCAGAAGATGGAGTGCAGGAGGTGGCCGCTACCGTGGAACGCAACCTCCCGGGAGAGCGCCTTGACGGCTCCGTGATCCCCCGCCTGACGGGCGGCGACAAGCCTGTCGAGGGCGGCGTTGAGCCCGTTGACGTAGGCCAGGTGGTGCTTGCCGTGGTGCAGCTCCACGGTCCTCTGGTCCAGGTAGGGCTCCAGTGCGTCGGTGGCGTAGGGCAGCGGGGGGAGTTCTGCCTTGTGCATGGTCGTACCTCCTCAGCAACGCCCCGGCGGGGCGGTGGTGGTTCGCCTCGTGAACCCATGATACCGCCGCCAAAGGTGGTGCCCCTCAGAGGGTCACGGCGACCCCCGCAACGACGTTGCGGTCGGCGGCAGGGATGAAATAGGGGTCGCCGCCATCCACGTAGCCGAAGGAGGTGTAGCGGCGGTCCAGGAGGTTGTTGAGCCGGAGGTCGAGCTGGAGCGAACGCACGCCGAGGTGGCGCGCCAGATTCGGGAGCGTGGGCCGGAGAGCAAGGTCCACCACGGTGAAGGCAGGGTTGGCGAGGGGGACGTAGCCGGGCACGCTGCGCCGCTCGGGGTGGCGACGGTTGTCCTGGCTGTTGTCGAGATAGAACCGACCCACGTGGCGCACCGTGGCGAGGCACGGCACCGGGCCCGACTCGACCCGCAACGAGAGCGAGGCCAGCAGGTCCGGGAAGCCGGCCAGGCGGTTGCCGTCGAAGACCTCGGTGCCGCCGTCGAACCCGTACTCCCGGTAGCGGTCGAAGGTGTTGCGGGAGAAGGTGATGGCGCCCTCCAGGCTGAGGTGGGGCGCAGGCCGCCATTCCCCCTCCATCTCGATGCCCCGGTGGCGAGAGCGGGCCCCGTTGCCGTAGACGGGGACCCCGTTGTCGTCGAGCGCGCCGGCCCAGACGATCTCGTTGGCAAAGCGCATGAAGAAGGCGTTGGCGCGCACCCGCCAGGTGGCGCGGCGGAGCGACACCCCGGCCTCCGCGTCCCACACCGATTCCGGGTCCAACTCCACCCTTGTGCCCCAGTAGTCCTGTGGGTCGTAGATGGTGCGGAAGGCCGGTTCGCGCCCCCCCTTGGCCACTTGGGCGTAGAGTTCGGCCCCTTGGCCAAGGGAGAGCAGGGCCCCGGCCCGCGGCAGCACGAACTGGAAACCCTCGGTCAGACTCACGCCCTTGATGCGGTCCGCCGACATCTCGTAACGGTGCGAGGCGAATTGCACCCCCCCGGTGAGGGTGAGCCGGTCGCTGGCCCGCCAGGCGACCAGGCCGGCCAAGGCCGCGGAGCGCTTCTCCACCCGGTAGTCGTAGTAGCGCCGGTTTGGCTCCACCGGCGGGTAGACGGCGGCCCAGGTGACCTCGCCAAAGTGGTGGGCCCGGTGGAGGCGCACCTCGCCCCGAACCGTCCACGTCCACGCGCCGCGGGTGTGGCGTAGGGTGGGTACCCATCCGGCGTCCCGTTCGTCCACGGTGCGCCGCCGCACCAGGTCCGTGCGTGTCACCACGGTGCCGTCCGGCAGCGTCACGTTGGGGAGGTTGTACTCCACCAGACGGCGGTTGCGCTTGAACTGGTCGTAGTAACCGTCGCCCTCGAAGACGTAAAAGGTCTGAGCGAGCTGGGTGGCCTCGGAAAGGTCGGTCTCGTGGACCAGCTGCAGGTGCGGCTGGGTGAAATTGTCGATTTCCCGGGGGTAGGTGAGGGGGTTGGCGCGGCGGTCCCGGTCCGCGTCCCCGGTGAGGCCACCGCGCAGGACGCTGCGCGGCACACCGTAATACGCGAGGTGGGTCTGCTCCGGGCCACCGAAGAGGTTGAGGCGCCAGGTGGATCGTTCACCGAAGCGAGCCAGGGAGATGTACGTGTTCCACATGTCCACCCAGGACTGGTCCCGGTAACCGTCGGAGGTGATCTTGGAGTAGCGGGCGGTGAGCGCCCAGGTGCCTTCCACCAGCCCCGAGTCGTAGACCACGGCCACGCGGCGGGTGCCGTAGGAGCCGAGGCTGGTGGCGAGGGTGAAGGACGGCTCCAAGGCGGGCGTGGCGGTGGTGATGTCCAGCGCCCCGCCGACTCCGGAGAGACCAAAGACGCCGCGCTGCAACTGGATATCGCCGGCGGTGGCGAGGAAGTCCGCGAGGTCGATGAAGAACAGCTCGCCGGATTCGGCGTCGTTCAAGGGGGCGCCGTTGATGGTGACGCGGGTGCGGGCCTGGGAGAAGCCGCGGATCGTGAAGTACGAGTAACCGATACCGTTGCCGTTGTCGTTGTACGCGTACATGCCCGGCGCAAGGCCCGCCACCACCAGCGCCGGGTCTTGCCCCCACGAGACCTCCGCCACCCGCTGGCGGGGGATGTTGGTGAAGCTTGCGGGGTCTTCCCCCTCCCGGGCCCGGGTGGCCGTCACCTCGATGCGGTCGGTGAGGGAGATCACCGGGTCCAGGTGGATGGCCAGGGGAACCTCGGGAACCGCCGTCAGCGGCAACCGGCGGACCTGGAAGCCAGGGACGGACACCACCAGCGTGTAAGGCGGGCTGCCGCCCGCCGCCAGTTCGAAGACACCGCTACCATCGGTGAGGGTGACCGTTCCCGTGCCGGCCAACTCGACCCGGGCTCCGGCCAGGGCCTCGTTGGTGACGGACGAGGCCACCTTACCGCGGAGCACAGCCGCATCGGCCAACGCCGAGAAAAGAAAAACCGTGAGTGCCAGGTAAAACCTTCTCATTGCTCCCTCCTCCCGGGGGCGGAAGGAAGGAGCGCCCCTGACGCTCACGCGTTCCGTTCCCTCCGCCGGTATGACCCGGATCAGGTTCCAAGGGTGTGATCTCAGCCCCGTCGGTCGACGGGGCACCCCTACGGATGCTGCTCGGATGCTCTCAAAGATCCGCCGTCAATCTCGCACCTCTCCGGCCCCCCGTCAAGGGCACGGTAAACTTCGCCATGGTCGCGAGCGTACGCACCGTGGACGCCGGCGGGGTTCTGCTGGCCGTGGAGGACCATGGCGAGGGCGTGGCGTGCCTGTTGCTGCACGGCTTCCCCCTCGCCAAGGACATTTTCGCGCCAATTCGGCCCGCGCTGGAGACGGTGGCGAGGGTGATCACCCCGGACCTGCCGGGGTTCGGCCTCTCGGCAAAGCCCCCCGCCGGCTACACCATGGAGGCGCTGGCGACGGCGGTGGGCCGCCTGGCGGATGCCGTGGGCCTCGATCGTTTCGTGATGGGCGGGCATTCCATGGGGGGGTACGTGGCCATGCGGCTGGCGGCGATGCAGCCCCAGCGCCTCGCGGGCCTCGTCCTCATCGACACGCGGGCAGCGGCGGACGGGGCCGAGGCCCGCAAGCGACGCGACGCCGCCATCGCCCAGATCCGAGGCGGGGGCCGAGAGGCCTTTCTCGACGGGTTCGCCGCCAACCTGGTCGGAAACTCCACGCGGGAGCGAGCGCCGCGCATCGCCGAGGAGCTGCGGCGTCTTGCTGACGACGTCCCCGATCACGCCCTCATCGGGGCCCTGGCCGGCATGCGGGATCGGCCCGACAGTTCCGAGGTTCTGGCCGGTCTGTCGGTGCCCGCCCTGCTGGTGGTGGGCGAGGAGGACACCATCTCCACGCCAGCGGAGATGGCCGCAATGGCGCGACGCATGCCGCATGGGGAGCTGGCCGTGATCCCTGCGGCCGGCCACACCCCCACCGTGGAGCGGCCGGTGGCCACGGCGGAGGTGCTGGTGGCGTTCCTGAGGCGCGTGGCGGCGGGCGCCTGAGGGAAATATCATTCCGCCATGTGCGGTCGCTTCACCCTCGCCACCCCGGCGGCCCAGATCGCGGAACTCTTCGGTCTCGAGCACACACCGGAACTAACCCCCCGCTACAACATCGCGCCGTCGCAGCAAGTGGCCATCGTGCGCCGGGCCGGCGGCCGGCCAGAACTGGCCTGGGCCCGCTGGGGTCTGGTGCCGTCCTGGGCCAGGGATCCGGCCATGGGCGCCCGCACCATCAACGCACGCTGCGAGACGGTGGCGGTGAAGCCAGCCTTTCGGGCCGCTCTGCGGCGGCGCCGCTGCCTGATCCCCGCCGACGGCTTCTACGAGTGGCGGCGGGAGGGGAACCGCAAGCAGCCCTTCTACTTTTCCCTGCCCAACGGGAGCCTGTTTGCCTTTGCCGGTCTCTGGGAGCGTTGGGAGGGGGCGGGAGAACCCCTCGAGAGCTGCACCATCCTCACCACCGGGGCGAACGACGCGGTGGCGCCGGTGCACGACCGCATGCCGGTGATTCTCGCCCCTGAGGCGCACGGCCCCTGGCTCGACCCTTCCGTCCCCGGCGAGGAGGCGCTGGCGGTCGTGCTCGCGCCGTTGCCCTCGCTGACGTTGCGCTGCTACCCGGTGAGCTCTCTCGTCAATAACCCGGCCAACGACACCCCCGACGCCCGCCGGCCGCTACGCTAACCTGGTGGCGCACGGCAAGGTCGCTCCAGGGGCTAGTCGGCGGGGCTTGGCGTGAGGGCAGCCCGCGCGGACGCCAACACCTCCCGGAACGCCGCCCGGTCTTCCTCGCCGACGATGCGGGCCAGCGTGTCCAGGGCCTGGCGGGCAGCGGCGTACACCTCCTCCCGGTGGGGGTTGAGGCGTTGGATGTCCAGGTAGAGGTCGGGATCCTCGGACAGCACCGACAGCGCGGTGGCAGCCTGGCGGGAAAAGGTGGTGGAGGCGCATGCCAGAAGCTCCGCCGGGTCCAGGCCGGAGCGCCGGATGGCAAGGCCGAAGGCCATGCCGGTGAGGTGGGCGAGGCCAAGGAGCCACCCCATCAACCGGTCGTGGTGGGAGAAGGGGACGGTGACCAGGTTGGTGTACGGGTGGCGGAGGAACCGTTCGATGCGCTGCCGTTCGCTGCTCACCTCGTCGCGGCAGGCCAGGACGAAGGTGAGGGGGGAGTAGGGGGACTTGGATGGGCCGAACATGGGGTGCAGCGAGCTCACGGTGACCCCCGCGGCCCGGGCGCGCTCCAGAACCTCCTCCAGGTGGTCCTTGATGGAGGCGATCTCCACCACCATCCCCCGGGGAGTGCGGGCCACCACCTCCGCCAGCACCTCCGGCGTGCTGCGGAGGGGAACGGCCACGAGAATGGAGTCGAATGAGTCCAGCTCCGCCACGTCGTCGAGGCGGGCAAATCGGTCGGCGGTGGGCCGGGAGGGGGAAAAGACCGGGTCCACCGCGGCCACCGCGTGACCGGAAAGGGCCAGGAAGTTGGAGAACCAACGCCCCATGCCGCCGGCACCGCCGAGGATGAGCACCCGCCCACCGCGACGGGCCCGCAACTCCACCCCCACCCGGTGCTGTCGCTCCACCGAGCCCCGGACGATGGCGGAGAAGATCGCCTCCATCACCTCCTCGGAAACGCCGCAGTCGGCAGCGTGCTGACGGGCCCGGGAGTAGACGGCGTCCTCCACGTCGCGGACGACGATGGGGGCGGCGATGGCGGCCTTGGCGCGGCCCACCTCGGCGGCCAGGTCCATCCGTCGCCGGAGCAGGTCGAGGATGGTGCGGTCCACCTCGGCAATCTCGTCCCGCAGCTGCCGCAAACGCTCACGCTGGTCCATGCCCGACCTCCAGCGGCTGCACAAACTGCAGCTCGTACAGCGCCCGGTAACGCCCGGAGCGCGCCATCAGCTCGTCGTGGGTTCCCTGTTCGGCAATGGCCCCCTCGTGCATCACCACCACCCGGTGGCACCCCCGCACCGTCGCCAGGCGGTGGGCAATGATCAACGCCGTCCGCCCGGCAAGGAGGCGCGCCAGCGCCCGCTGGATGGCGTCCTCGGTGATGGCGTCTACCGCGGCCGTGGCCTCGTCGAGAACCAGGAACTCGGGGTCGCCCACCAGCGCCCGGGCAAAGGAGACCAGCTGGCGCTCGCCGGCGGAGAGGCCCACGCCCCGCTCGCCCAGCACGGTGTCGAGTCCCTGCGGCAGCCGGGCCAAAAGCGGCCCGGCCTGGACCTGTTCCAGCGCCCAGATGAGCTGGGCATCGGTGTACCCTGGTCGGTGAAGCGAGACGTTGTCGCGGAGGGTGCCGGCAAAGCAATCAACTTCCTGGAGGACCACGGCGAACCGCTGGCGGAGGGCCGCCAGCGGCCAGGAGCGCACGTCCAGACCGTCCACCAGCACGCGGCCGCGCTGGGGATCGAAGAACCGCAACAGCAGGTTGACCAGGGTGCTCTTGCCGGCGCCGGTGTGCCCCACCACGGCGATCCGCTCCCCCGGCTCGGCAGCCAGGGTGACGCCGGCCAGCGCCCAGTGTTCGCCGTCGTAGGCAAACGACACGTCGTCGAAGGCGAAGCGTCCGGTTCGAGGCGGTGGCGGGGCGGGGTCCGGCGGGTCGGCGAGCTGGGGCTCGGTGGCGAGGAGGTCGTGGAGGCGCTCCGAGGCGGCCAGGGACGCCTGGAGCACGTTGTAGTTCTCGGCCAGGTCCGAGATGGGGCGGTAGAACCGTTGGACGTACTGGAGGAAGGCGACGAGAACGCCAATGGTGACGGTACCCGAGGCACTCCAGAACCCGCCGAACACGAGGAGGAGGGCGAAGCCTCCGGCGGTGAGCAGCTCGACCCCGGGGTAGAAGACGGCGTAGTAGAAAATGCCGCGAATGTTGGCATCGCGGTGCGCAGCGTCCGCGTCACGAAAGGCAGCATGGGCGCGGCTCTCGGCGCGGGCGAGCTGCACCACCGCAATGCCGGCCAAGTGCTCCTGGAGGTGGGTGTTGATGGCGGCCAGGCGGAGCCGGACCTCGCGGTAGATGGCCCGGGCGTGGCGCCTGAACCAGAGGGAAAAGAGGAGCTGGAACGGCAACACCGCGAAGGCCACCAGGGCCAGCCGCCAGTCCATCACCACCAGCACGCCCATGATGCCCCCCACCAGCACGAGGTCGGCCACGATGTCCACGAGCCCGGAGGTGAAGATCTCGTTGAGGGCCTCCACGTCGGAGGTGAGTCGGGTGATGACGCGGCCGGCGGGGGTGCGGGTGAACCAGGCGAGGTCCAGGCGCTGGAGGTGGGCAAAGAGCGCGTCGCGCAGGTCCCTCATGACGTACTGACCGGTCAACAAGACGGTCCGGGCTTCCACCACTAGGATGACGGCAGCGAGGAGCAAGGACAGCAGGTAGAGCCCCGCCACCGCCGCGAGGCCGCCCACGCCGGTACGCGGCAGATGGAGGGCGCGGAGAAGCGCCGCCACCGTGCTGGCCGGGCCGGCATGGGGCGGGGCTGGGTGCGACGCCGCCACCGCCGGAACGGCGGCCGACTCCGCCTCCGGGCTCAAAAAGAGGTCCACTGCCGCAGCAGTGAGCAGCGGACCCACGACGCGCAGGGCGGAGCCCACGATGACGAGGAGGGCCGCCGCCACGAGCCGCCCCAGGTAGGGTCGGGCCCAGCCCAGCAACCAGCTCACCAGGCGTCGGTCGCTGCGGGGTTGGGCGGTGGCGGCCTCCACGCTCACCGGCGCGATCCCCTTTCGGCGCTTTCCCTCGCCAGCGGGAGCAACGAGGTGCGGGCGGCGAGCTTCAGCAGTCTGGGCCGCAGCGCCCGGTGCCAGAGGCCCGGCCGCAGGACGTCGCCGGCCAGGAGGGAGACCATGGCGGCATGCGCCCGGAGCGGGCGGCTCCCCGCCAAGAAAACCGCCAGGAAGCGAGGGTCGGCGAGGGCGCGCACGAGGCCAAAGTAGAGCCGGTGGAGGGAGCGGGTGAGGGCCACGGTGGGGGCGAAGTCGACGCTATCCACCCGGCGGTGGCGGCTCAGGGCGTCGACGATGTCATCGGCGGCGCAGGCGGCCGCGGCCATGGCGACGAGCACGCCAGTGTACAGCAGGGGATCGAGGAAACCCGCGGCGTCGCCCACCAGGCAGAACCCGTTGCCGGCGAGCCGACTGGCGCGGTGGGCGAAGCCCTGCACCAGGGTGAACTCCCCGGCCGGGGAGGCGGCGGCGAGCCACTCTGCCGCCGCCGGCACCACCGCCCCCGCGAGCCTCGTCAACTCGTCGGCAAGCGGAGCGTGCCTGGCCACCGCCGTGGCCTCCACCACCAGGCCCACGGCGGCGGAGCCGTCGGCCAGCGGCACCACGGAGAGCCACCCCTCGCGGCCGAGGAACACCGTGGCCGCTGCGGGGTCGTCGGGGTTCGGCGGCACCCCGACGAACGCCCCGCGAATGGCGGCCTTGCGGTGGCGGGGGTAGGGGAAGCGCCAGCCCATACGCGACGCCAGGAACGACTGCTGGCCGGAGGCGTCGAGCAGCGCCCGGGCCCGCAACTCGTACTCGCCGCCCGTCGGGTCGCGCACTGTTGCGCCGATGAGGCGCTCCGCGTCCCACAGCGGGGTGATGGCGGCCCAACCCTCCAACACCTCGGCGCCGAGGGTTCGCGCATGGCCCAGCAGTGCGGCATCGAACTGATCCCGGCGCACGTGGATGGCGGTGGGCAGTGCCGGGGGCAGCGCCTCGATGAAGCGGTAGTGGGCCCCGTGGGCGCCGTCCCCGCTGCGGTACGTGACGCTCCCGGAGGGTCGGGTGGCGGGCAGCCCGGAAACGGTGGCGGCAGCGCCAATCTCTTCCAGGATGGGCGCCACGTGGGGCAGCAGAACCTCGCCACCGCGGCCACCGTCGTGACCACGCGCCAGCACCACCGTCTCAATGCCGGCGCGGGCCAGGAGCGCCCCCGCCACGGCGCCAGCCGGGCCGCCGCCCACGACGATGACGTCCACCGAACGAACCCCGCTCACCCCGCCAGTCTAGAGAGAATCGACGCGGGGCAGAAGGGGAGGCGGCGGGTCAGAGCTTCTTGAGGATGGCGGCGAGCGCCTCGATCTCGCCGGGGGTGGTGTAAAAGTGGGGCGAGAAGCGGACGAACCCCTCCCGCGCGGACGTCTGGATGCGACGCTGCCGCAGCCGCGCCACCGCCTCCTGAGCGGGGAGGAACGGGTGCCGGCCCGCGACAATCCCGGCGATGGGGTGGCCGGAGCCGGGGGAGATCACCTCCCAGTCGCTCTCGAGAAGGACCGTGGTGATGGCCCGGGCGTTGGCCTTGACACGCTCGTAGACCTCCTCCGGACCCGCCTCGAGCAGGAGGTCGAGGGCCGCCTCGAGCCCCGCCACCAGCACGCTGGGGGTCGAGCCGGGCTCGAACTTCCGCCCGTCGGCGTGGCATTCCAGACGCTCCAGGAAGAGGCTGTCGCCCCGCCGTCGCACGTTCCGCCACCCGGCCAGTACCGGCGCCAGTCGCGAGCGCAGGCGGGGCGTGGTCACCAGGATGCCGAGCCCCTCCGGCGCCAGCAGCCACTTGTGCCCGTCAGCCACCAGGGCGTCCACCCCGAGTTCACCGAAGGTGGCGGGGAGGACGCCAAGCCCCTGGATGGCGTCCAGAACAACGGCGATGTCCTGGCCGTGCGCCAGCTCGGCGATCTCCTCCACCTCGGCCACCCAGCCGGTGTGGAACGCCACCCACGACAGGGCCACCAGCCGCACCCGCGGCCCCAGGGCGCGACGCACGGCGTCGGCGGTGACGCGGCCATGGGGCGAGGGGAAGCGTTGGACGAGCACGCCGCGTTCGCCGAGGGCCAGGTACGGGGCGACGTTGGCGGCAAACTCCTCCTCCCCCACCAGCACCACGTCCCCCGGTTTCCAGGGGAACCCCTGGGCCACCAGGGAGAGCCCCTCCGAGGTGCTGCGGACGAGGGAGACATCGGCGGGGTCACAGCGCAGGAGCTCCGCGGTCAGCGTGCGCACGGCCAGCACGCTGTGCTGCCAGCGTTCCCACTCCCGGGCCCCGCTCGCCATCTGTTCGGCGATCCGCTGGCACATGGCTGCGGCCACCGGTTGCGGCAGCGGCGCCACCGCCGCGTGGTCGAGGTAGAGGCACTGCTCCCGCACCGGGAACTTGGGCAGCCAGCGAGCCAGGTCCAGGGCCACGCCGGGAGTATACGGCCAAGGGCCGCCGCCCCTTGCCGAAGGCGGGTACGACCGATAGAGTCGCGCCTGTGAACCGCGACGTTTCGTCGAGGTGGGGACGGTGTGCGGCATAGCCGGGGCGATCGGCTTGCCGGAGGCCGAGGGGCGGGCCACGGTGACCCGCATGCTCCGGACCCTCGTCCACCGCGGCCCCGACGCGGAGGGCATCGTGGCCGGGCCAGGGTGGGCCCTGGGCGCCCGGCGGCTTGCCATCGTGGATCTGGAGACGGGGAATCAGCCGGTGGCCAACGAGAGCGGCACCGTGCACGCCGTGCTCAACGGGGAGATCTACAACTACCTGGAGCTCCGCCGGGCACTGGCGGAACGGGGGCATCGTCTGGCTTCCCGTGGGGACACCGAAGTCCTCGTCCACCTGTGGGAGGAGCGGGCGGGGGGGATGCTGGGGTCGCTGCGCGGCATGTTCGCCCTGGCGGTGCTCGACGAGGCGGCGGGGACGTTGCTGTTGGCCCGCGACCGGGTCGGCAAGAAGCCCCTGTACGTGTGGCCGCGGGGCGGGACCCTGCTGTTCGCCTCGGAACTGAAGGCGTTGTGGGCCGCGGCGGGGCACGGGCCCGAGGTGGACGAGGACGCGCTGGACGCCTTCCTCGCCTGGGGCTTCGTTCCCGAGGGGCTGTGCATTGCGCGGGGGGTGAGTCGGCTGGCCCCGGCCCACGCGCTGGCGGTGGACCTGGCGGGCGGGACGCGCCGGCTCTTCCGGTACGCGGCGTGCGACCCATGCCCGCAGCCAGAGATGACGTTCGCCGAGGCGGTGGCGGTGGTGCGCGAGACGCTGCCCGAGGCGGTACGGTTGCGCACCCGGGCGGACGTGCCGGTGGCGGTGTTCCTGTCCGGCGGCCTGGACTCCGGTTGCGTGGCCGCCCTGGCGGCGGACAGTCTCACCGGCCGGGCGCTGTGCGTGACGTTCCCCGGTCACGCCAGCGAACTGCCACTGGCCCGACAGACTGCGCGCCGTTGGGGGCTCGACCTCGAGGAGGTGGAGGTGGCGGCCGAGGACGGGATCGGCCTGTTGGACGAGCTGGCGGAGATCTACGACGAGCCGCTCGCCGACCCGTCCGTCGTGCCGACGGTGCTGGTGGCCCGGGCGGCTCGCCGTTTCGCCAAGGTCGTTCTCAACGGCGACGGTGGCGACGAGACGCTGGGCGGCTACCGACGCTGGCTCGTCGCCCGCGCCAGGGAAGTGGCGGGGGGATGGGCTCCGCTGCTGGGGAGTGCGCTGGCGCCGGCGGCGCGGGTGTTGGGGGGCCGGCTGCACCGGTTCCGGGAGGGGCTGGTGCACCCCTGCCTGTACGCGGCGGTGGGGCCGGCCAAGCTGTCCCCCGCCGAGGTGGCGGTCTTGCGGGGTCGGGTCCCCCCCCTGCCGGCGGCCCTGGTCGAGGCCATGGCGGACGGTGGTCTCGGTGAGGTGGAGCGGGTGCGGCGGTTGGATCTGGGCTTCTTTTTGCCGGGGGATCTGTTGCCCAAGATGGACCGCGCCACCATGGCCGCCTCGGTGGAGGCGCGGTCGCCGTTCCTGGATCACGTCGTTCTGGAGCGCCTCGGCCGCGTTCCGGCGGCGGTGCTGCTGCGAGGCGGGAGGACCAAGGCGGTGCTGCGGGAAGCGGCCCGGGAGTGGCTGCCGCCCCGGGTGCGGCGAGCCCCCAAGCGCGGTTTCGAGGTGCCGCTCGCGGCCTGGTTGCGCGGCCCCTGGCAGGGGGTCGTACGGGAAGCCCTGGAGGATCCCCGGGCGGCCCTGCGACGGCACGTGGACGGGTCGGCCCTGGCGGGGTGGGCCGGCTGGTTTCGGCGCGCGGACCGGCAGCGCGCGGCCCGCTGCGTCTTCACCCTGCTCACGCTGGAGCGGTGGCTGCGGCGATGGGCCTAAATGCCGTCCTCACCAGGGGGCGGGGTCGAGCGGCGCCAGGGTGTGAGTGCAGCGCTGGAGCGTCGGGCCGCAGACGGTAAGGATCCGGTCCCGCACCGGCGGCGGCGGCGGGACCAGCTCCAGCAGGCGAAGGGCCCGCCCCGCGGCGGTAGGCGGCAGGCCGGGCATGTGACCGGCAAAGGCCGAGAGCCGCAGCTCCCGTCGCCCCTCGTCCAGATCCCAGAAGGACCGCTGCGCGCCGCAGGTCCGCGCGTGTTGCTCCAGCTGCCAGGCAAGGGCGTGCCCCTCCAGCGGCCAGGGCGGGAGCGGGGGGCCCGCCGCCAGCCCCGGATTCAGGAACAGCACGAAACGAGGCTCGGCAGGGGCCAGCTGAATGATCATTGCCGCCAGCGCCTCCAGCGTGGTGGTCGTCCCGTCCAAAGTGAAGGGGATGGCCCGTCTTGCCAGGGGCGGCAGGGTAGCGAGGCGGGGTTCGGTGGCCAGGGCCACCGCCCACGCCATGTGCGCGTTGACCAGGTAGGCGAGGACGTCCCGCTGGCTGGGGAATGACTCCGGGCGGGTGCCTGGACCCACGGCGGCGATGGCGGCAAGGTGGGCAAGGAGACTGCGGCGGAGGCGGGCGTCTTGGCGGGAGGCGGAGGCAGGGGCGAGGCGGCTGAACACCGGCCCCAGCTCCCTGGCGCTCGGGGGCGGCGAGAACGCGAGCGCTGGCTGATGGAGCACCGGCAGCGGCACCGGGGGTCGGGGCGGCTCGCCGCTGCAGGCCGGGATCAAGGCGACGAGGAGAACCTTGACGGGCCAGCTTCGCCGGCCGCCTAAGAGGCGCTGCGAGGAGCAATGGGGCGGCACCCGCGCATTGTAGCGAGGTGGCCGCATGGTGCGAAGGCTACTCGCGACCTCGTGGACGCGACGCTGCTGGGCGAGCGTGTGCCGGCGCGCTGCCCCGGGGTGACGCGGTGTGGGAGGAAGACGAACCCTCGCGAGGGGCGACCTGGCTACCGAGCGAACGGGGTACCGGCGGGGCGCCGACGCTGCGGCTCGTTGTGCTCTCCGGTAGCCGCGCCGGCGGCAGCGGTCGCGTCGAGGGCGGCACGGGCACGGCCCTCCCGGGTTCCCCCACGGTCACAGCCCGGGGCGTGGTGGCGCGCGGCACGGACCCTCCGGTGCGAGCCCCCTCGAATGGGGCGACGAAGGTGGACGAGATCCCCCGACTGCTGGCGGTGGGGGCGGAGGGTGGCGAGGGGGTCGTCACGGAAGGCCCGGAGCGAGGTGTCGCTGGGCGCTGCGGCGTCTCAGGGGAGGAGGGGCGAACCGGTACCCGTCCCGTGGGCGCCGGCTGCGAGCGCACGGTACGCGGCGGGTCGGAGCGCACCGGCGGCGCGGGCCGCTCGGGCACCGTGGCGCGCGGGACGCTGCCGGAGGCGCCGCCGCGACCGGGGGTGTCCGGGGAGGGCCGGCTGGACACGACCCCCGACCCGGAGCCGCCTCGACCGGGCTCGCCGGGCAAGGAGCGAGGCACCGCGCCACTGGGGGAGGGGCTGCCCGGCACGCCTCTGCCGACCCCGGGCAGTTCCCGGGTTGTTGGGACGCCAGCCCCGGAGCCCTGGGAACCGGTCCGCACCGGCAGGGCAATCTCGGCGGTTCGCAGCGGCTTCACCGGCACCGCCGCGAGTCGGCCAGCGGTGGTGTCGTCCCGCCCCATGATGCCGGAGAGGTCCGGCAACTCCACCTGCCGCACGCCGAGGGACCGTTCCAAGAGGCGTCCGGTGTCGCCGCGGCCAGGGAGCGGCGTGACGAGGGGGCCGGAACGGACCTGGGCGAAGGCGTCGCCCGGCAGCTCGCGCAACAGGCGCTCGGGTGCAACGCGAACGCGGTCCAGACGACTGCTCGTGAAGCCGTCGGCGGTGACGAACGTCCAGGGGCGAGGGTCGATGGCCCGGAGCCTCACACGGCCGGAGAAATCCAGGGTCGCGCCACGCCAGCGGCGGGGATCGTGACGGTGCTGACCCCAGCAATCCCTGCAGTGGCGGTAGTACCAGCCGTCGTAGTACCCCCGCGGGCACCACCCCACGTACCCCGGGTAGTAGAACCAGTGCACCCACGCCGGGCCCCACACCGCGTCCCACCCCCACACCCAGCCGAATCGGACATCCCAGTACCAGGTGCCGTAGTGGTACGGCAGCCACCCCCACGGCTCGTAGGAGATCCAGGTCCACCCCACCGGCGTCCAGTACCAGCGCCCGTACGCGTACGGGACCCACCCCACCGCCACCCGGGGACGCCACATCCAGCTCCCATAGCCGTCCAGGTAGACCCACTCGCCGTAGCTGCTGAGCACCCAGGCGGCGCGGGAGGCGCGCCCCTCCACGTGTTGGGGGGCCGTTCCTGCCGCTGCCCGGCGACGCGCCTCAACCCAGCCCCAGAAATCGTCGTAACGGGCTCGCAGGGGACGCTTGTCCACGGTACCGGTCCCGTCCACCCAGCCTTCCTGCCCCGCCCGCAGCAGGCTCGAGCCGGCCCCCGCGGGGAGTTCGGCGAGCCCCTGGTGCGCCTCGACGTGCAGGCTCCCGTCCTCCAGCTCGAGCCGGTACAGCCCCGGCTTGTCGAGGAACGCCGCACCGAACTGGGTATCGAGTCGGGTCTGCTCGTTGCCCAGCGCCACAGCAGGGATTTCAATGGCGATGCTGCCCTGGGAGAGGTAAAGGGCGGTTCGGGGGGCCGGGTCGTCCCGGGAGCCCACCACGGCATCCACGTCCAGCACCGTGAACTCGTCGAGCCAGAGGGTGGAGCCGTCGGCGAGCTGGATTTCCACCCGGGCGCCGCGGGAGGTCTCGAGGCGGTCGCCGGACACGATAGGCATGTTCACCACCGCTTCCAGCGTCTCGCCCTGTTGCGCCGGGCGCACCGTCGAGTAGCGCTCCAGGTAGGAGATGTAGCTCAGAGAGGTCACGTCGTCCGCCGCCAAGGCCACGGCAGCCATCGCCGCCGCTGCGGCTACGGCCACGGAACCAATGATGGGGCTCTTCATGGCGACCCTCCCTTCCACAACCACCTGGTCACCGAAGCAAGCTCTATGCCAGTCGCACAGAGGGCACCCATGGCAGGGCTACGTGCCGGAGAGGCGCTCCACGGAGGTCTGCTGCAGCGCCTGCCGCAACTTCACCAGCGTCCCCGGCGGGTAGTAGCCGGTCCGCAGGCTCACGTTGGGGTACGTCACCGACCCCGGCCCCATGAGCACGCCGGGGTTGAGCACCGTGTTACAGCCGGTGCGGCAACCGTCGCCGAGGACCGCCCCCAGCTTGCGCAGGCCGGTGTGCACGAGCTCCTGGCCGATGCGGAGCGTCACCTCGCGACCGATGTTCTTGACGTTGGAGCAGATGGTTCCAGCGCCAAGGTTCACCCGCCGCCCCAGGATGCTGTCCCCCACGTAGTTTTGGTGCGGAGCGTGGGCGCCGTCCAGGAGGATGGCGCGCTTGAGTTCCGAATGGGCGCCCACCACGCACCCCTGACCGAGGATGACGCCGCCGCGCAGATAGGCGCCAGTGCGGATCTCGCAGCCGTCGCCGACGATGACAGGCCCGCGGAGCACCGCACCCGGTTCGATGCGGCACCCCTCGCCAATGGCCACGGGGCCGTCCAGCAGGTACGCGCTAGCGGGGACGGGGGATCTGGTCTCCCACGCCGCCCAGGTCTCGAAGTATTCGTCGAGAACCTCGCCGAGGGCCTCCCACACCGGCCGGCCATCGCGAAAGAGGGCCGCGTGGGCAAAGTGGGAAAGGTCGAAGAAGTGCTGGGGCAGCAGAATCTCCATGGCGAGAGTATAGCGACGCTGGTCAGTGTGTTGGGCTGGGAGCGAGGGAATCGTCCGGGCGCTGCGGCCAGCGGATGACCACCACGGTCTGGTCGTCGTCCGGCACCGCGTGGCCGGCAAAACTGGCGGCGGCCTGGAAGATGGCGTTGACGATCTCCGCCGCGGGCTGGTCCGCGTGGCGCCGGACCAGCCGCACCAGGCGCGCCAGCCCGAACTCCTCGTCGGTGCGGTGGTGGCGGCACTCGGTGATGCCGTCGGTGTACAGGACGAGGACGTCCCCGGGGTGCAGGCGAGCGAAACCGCGGAGGTACGTGGCCTCCGGCGAGACGCCCAGGACCATCCCCCCCTCGCGGAGGAACTCCACCTCCCCCGTCGCCCTGACGATGAACGGGGGGACGTGGCCGGCGTTCACGTAGATGATGTTGCCGCTGGTCTCCAGCTCGGCCACGAAGAGGGAGACGAACTTGGTGGCGAGCTTGGAGCGGTTGATGATGGCGTTCAGCCGTTCGATGGTGCGGGAGATCTTGAAGTCGCGGGTGAGCCCCATGCGCAGGCCAACGTAGACGTCACGAACCTGCAGGGCGGCGGGCAGCCCGTGGCCGGACGCGTCGGCGATGGCCAGATCCACCAGTTCGGGGGTGAGGGGGATGTAGTCGAAGAAGTCGCCGCCCACCACCTCGGTGGGGCGGGAGTCCCCGGCAATATCGAAATCGGCGTAGCGAGGGACGCGCTTGGGCAGGATTGAGCTCTGGATCCGGCGGGCGTCCTGGAGGATCTCCTCGAACCGTTCCTGGCGCAGCTTTTGATTGATGGCCAGGCGGACGATGTTGAGGGAGGCGCGCAGGTCCTCGGTCGAGCCCGAGGACGGTGCCAGGTCGAAGGACACCAGGTACTCCCCGTCGGCCACGGCGATGGCGGCAAACCGGGCGTGGGTGCCGAGCCGCGCCTCGAGTTCGGGGTCCACCCCGGGGGCGGCGAGGTCCATCACGACGACGCCGCTGTCCACCAGCGCCTCGATGGCCGCGTAGGTGCGCGGGACGCGGATGCCAACCGGGTGGCTGCTAGCGGAGCCGAACGTGTGGACAAGCTCGTACTCGTTGTCGCGGAGCTGATAGATCCTCCCGCCCACCATGCCGAGCGGCTCCCGGAAGTCGCGCACCATGTGATCGGCCACGTTGCGAATGGTGGCCAGAATGTCCGCCCCCCGCTCGATCGTGCCCAGCGTCTTCTCGACGCGGCGGAACAGCGACTTCGGGGTGCTGCCCAGGGTGGCCGGCAGCGATACGCTTCGTGCTTTGGTCTTCGCCATACGTTGTCCGCGGGTTTGCCGTTGAGGCACCCCCGCTCCTTCCTGGAGCCGGGAGGGTAGCACCTTTTCGCCGAGCGCTAGCTAGCTCGGGAACTTGGCCTGCAGGGCCAGCGCCTGCGGGTTCGTTGGGTCCAGGGCCAGCGCCTTCGCCAGGTAGCGGCGGGCCCGCTCCGGCCTGTCCCGGGCGAGCTCGACGCGGGCAAGCCCCACCCACGCTTCGGGCAGCGACGGCTGGCGCCGGCGGGCGGTGCGGAACAGGCGGCGCGCTTCCTCCAGGCGGCCGCGGGCCAGCTCCAGGTCGCCCCGCACCAGCAGCACGTGGGGGGAGGCAAGGTCCATGTTGGCGGCGGCCAGGGCGGCCTGGGCCTCCGCTTCCCGGTTGAGGGATCGGTAGAGGGCGGCAAGGTTGGTGAGTACCGTGGGGTTGCCGGGTTCGAGGCGCAGTGCCTCGGCGTAGGCGGCCATCGCGCCATCGCGGTCGCCCAACCGGCGGCGGGCCACCCCCAGGTTCCCCCAGGCGCCGGCAAAGGCGGGGACGAGCTTGACGGCATTCTGGAAGAAACGCAGTGCCGCCTCGAGTCGCCCCGCCCGCAGCTCCTCGGCGCCGCGGTTGTTGAGGTACAGGGCCGTGATCCACAGGTCGTCCAGCGGCACGAAGGCGCGCACCTGCTCGTTGCGGCTGCGCTCGAAGTCGTAGACGTTGACGCCCCCGGCGTGGGATAACACGGCAATGACGTGGGTGTTCACGACGATGAGGTCGCCCTCCCGCTCGCTACCCCGCACGCGCGTCACCAGGGCGGTCGTGATGGGGATCCCCAGGGAGCGACCCAGGGCAACGAACAGGTTGGTGAAGGAGAGACAATTACCTTGACGGCGGTAGAAGGCTTCGGCCGCCGTGAAGTTTCCCCGGTTCTCATAGGAGAAAGGGAAGGCCTGGCTGTCGAAGAGCGCCCGCTGGAGTCTGTCGAGCCGCTCGGTGGGTGTGCCGATGCCGGCCACGCGGGAGGCGAACTCCTGCATGCCCACCGTGACCAGCAGGGGGTTGCCCACCTCGCGGGGGTCGACGCCGCGGGCTCGCACCTCCGCCTCCCACTGCTCGTGGGTGAGAAACGCGAGGTTGGGCTGGCGGGTGGTCGCGCACGCCACCGTCACCACCAGCGGCAGCAGGGCCAGGGGTCGCACGAGGCAAGTATACGTGGCGGTTGAAGACGAGTTATCGTAGCGCCGCGCGGCCGCTGCCAGAGAGCAGGCGGTCGTGAGGAGGGACGGGTGGCGTACACGACCATCGTCATGGAGAGCAGTGGGGCGGTGCAAACCATCATCCTGAACCGTCCGGACAAACTCAACGCCCTGAACCGAACACTGCTCGACGAGCTGGCGGACGCCTTTGCGCGGGCCGAGGGGGATCCGGCCGTGAGGGCCATCGTCATCACCGGGGCAGGAACCAAGGCCTTTGTGGCGGGGGCGGACATCGCCGAGTTCGGTGGCCTCTCGCCCGCTGAGGCGGTGGCCTTCGCTCGGCGCGGCCAGGCCGTCTTCTCCGCCATGGAGGAGTGCCGCAAGCCGGTCATTGCCGCGGTGAACGGTTTTGCCCTGGGCGGCGGCTGCGAGCTGGCCATGGCCTGCCACCTGCGCATCGCGTCCAGCAACGCCGTCTTCGGCCAGCCGGAGGTGAAGCTGGGCCTCATCCCCGGCTACGGCGGGACCCAGCGGCTGCCGCGCCTGATCGGCCGGACCCGGGCGTTGGAGTTGCTGCTCACCGGCAAGATGCTGGATGCCGCCACCGCCCTGGCGTGGGGGCTTGTGAACCGGGTGGTGGAGCCCGGGGAGCTGCGCCAGGCCGCTCACGCCCTGGCGGCGGAGATCCTTGCCGTCTCGCCGGTGGCGGTGGGGCACTGTCTGGCGGCGGTGCAGGGCGGTCTCGGGGGCTCGCCCGAGGAGGGGATGGCCCTGGAGGCCGCGCTCTTTGGCCTGTGTTTCGCGTCCGAGGATATGCGGGAAGGGACCTCGGCGTTTTTGGAAAAGCGGCAGCCGCAGTTCCCGGGGCGTTGAGGGGAGGCGGGGAACGACGAGGCCAGGCTCGTGACCGTCTCCATGCCGGACCTCGTCCACGACTGGAACCGCTCCAACCCGGTGGGGGCCTCCCCCACGGCCGTGGGTTTCGACGACGAGACTTTGCGGGACGGGCTGCAGAGCCCGTCCGTGCGCGCCCCAACGCTGGAGGGTAAGGTACGGCTCCTGCACCTGATGGCGGCGCTGGGGATTGGCTCGGCGGACGTGGGCCTGCCCGGCGCCGGGCGCCGGGCGGCTCGGGAGGCGGAGGAGCTGTGCCGCGAAATCGCCCGCTCCCGCCTGCCCGTTGCCCCAAACTGCGCCGCTAGAACCGTGGAAAAGGACGTTCGCCCCATCCTGCGCATCATGGACAGGGTGGGGATACCGGTGGAAGTGGCGTTGTTCCTCGGTTCGTCGCCTATCCGGTGCGTGGTGGAGGAGTGGACGCTGGACGAGCTGGTGCGCCGCACCGAGCGGATGGTGGGCCTGGCCGTGCGACACGGGGCGCCGGTCACCTTCGTCACCGAGGACACCACCCGCTCGCACCCCGATACCTTGCGCGCCCTCTACCAGAGCGCGGTGCGGAGCGGGGCAAGGCGGGTATGCGTGGCGGACACGGCGGGCCACGCCGACCCGTTGGGGGCGTTCGGGGTGGTGCGCTTCGTCCGGGAGGTGGTGGACGCGGCGGGTGGCGGCGCGGTCGGCATCGACTGGCACGGTCACAACGACCGTGGACTGGCGGTTGCTAACGCCCTGGCAGCAGCGCTCGCTGGTGCGGACCGGCTCCACGGCACGGTGCGGGGGGTGGGGGAGCGGGTGGGCAACCCGCCCATGGAGCAGTTGCTGGTCAACGCCCGGCTGCTGGGCTGGGCAGCGCCGGACCTCTCGCGCCTGGTGGAGTACGTGGAGGTGGCGAGCGAACTGCTGGGGGTGGAGGTGCCCGCCAACGCGCCGGTGGTGGGGCGGGACGCCTTCCGCACCGGCACCGGCGTCCATGCCGCGGCGATCCTGAAGGCGACCCGGCGGGGCGGCCAGGACGTGGTGGATCTGGTGTACTCGGCGGTTCCGGCCGCCTGGCTGGGGCGTCGGCAAGAGATCGAGATCGGCCCCATGTCCGGTGCCTCCAACGTCCGGTGCTGGCTTCTCGCCCGAGGCTTGCCGTGCGAGGAGGAGCTCGTGGCGCGCATCCTGCGCGCCGCCAAGAAAAGCCGGCGAAACCTCACCGACGCGGAGATCGAACGGGTCATCGCTCGCGCCGGGGGCGGCACGATGGAGGAGTGACCGGCGCCTTCGCCGCAGCGTTGCGCTGCGAGGGCTTCAGGTGCACAATACGCGCGGCCGGGGGTCCCGGCCTTTCACGTGGAGGCTAGCATGAAGGTCCATGAATTCCAGGCAAAGCAGGTTCTCTCTGGCTACGGTGTGGCCATCCCCCGGGGGAGCGTTGCCGTGACGCCGGCCGAGGCGCGCCGCATTGCCGAGGAGCTCGGCGGCACCGTGGTCGTCAAGGCTCAGGTGCACGCCGGCGGCCGGGGCAAGGCGGGGGGAGTCAAGCTGGCCCGCACCCCCGCGGAGGCCGAGGCGGTGGCGTCGCAAATCCTGGGCATGAAGCTGGTGTCGCGGCAGACCGGGCCGGAGGGGAAGCTGGTCCGGAAGGTGCTGGTGGAGGAGGGGGTGGAGATCGCCCGTGAGCTTTACGTGGGCGTGGTGCTGGATCGCTCGGTGGGGCTCCCGGTCATGATGGCCTCCAAGTTTGGCGGGATGGAGATCGAGGAGGTGGCGGCGGAGCACCCCGACGCCATCCTCAAGGAACACTTCGACCCGGTGCTGGGCCTGCACCCGTTCCAGGCCCGCAAGCTGGGGTTCGCCCTTGAGCTCTCGGGGGAGACCTTGAAGCAGTTCCAGCGCCTGGTGACGGCTTTGGCCAAGGCTTACAACGACAGCGACGCGTCGCTGGCGGAGATCAACCCGCTGCTCGTCACGGCGGCGGGGAACGTGATGGCTCTCGACGCCAAGATGACCTTCGACGACAACGCCCTGGGCCGGCACCCGGAGATCGCCGCCATGCGCGATCTGGACGAGGAGGACCCGTACGAGGTCGAGGCGTCCAAGTTCGATCTGAACTACATCAAGCTGGACGGCAACATTGGCTGCATGGTGAACGGTGCGGGCCTGGCCATGGCCACCATGGACATCATCAAGCACCACGGCGGCAGCCCAGCCAACTTCCTGGACGTGGGGGGCGGGGCGAGCCAGGAGCGGGTGGAGGCGGCGTTTCGCATCCTCCTCTCCGACCCTGCCGTGAAGGCGGTCCTCATCAACATCTTTGGCGGCATCGTCCGGTGCGACATGCTGGCCGCCGGGGTGGTCGCGGCGGCGCGGAACCTGGACGTCAAGGTGCCCATTGTTGCCCGCCTGGAGGGTACCAACGTGGAGGAGGGGCGGCGGATTCTCGCCGAGTCGGGCATTGCCATTCAGCCGGCGGACAGCATGGCGGACGCGGCGGCCAAGGTGGTCGCCGTGGCACGGTAGGGAGGGATCATGGCAATCTGGGTCGACGAACACACCACCGTGGTCGTTCAGGGGCTGACCGGCAAGGAGGGGCAATTCCACGCTGCCAAGTGCCGCGAGTACGGCACGAAGATCGTCGCCGGCGTGACCCCGGGCAAGGGGGGGCAAGAAGTGGACGGGGTGCCGGTGTTCAACACCGTGGCCGACGCCAGAAAGGCCACCGGATGCACGGCATCGCTCATCTTCGTGCCGCCCATGCTGGCCGCCGACGCCATCCTGGAGGCTGCGGACGCCGGGGTGGAACTCATCGTCTGCATCAGCGAGGGGATCCCCGCCAAGGACGAGGTGCTCGTGAAGCGGGCGCTGGCCGGGCGGCCAACGCGGCTCATCGGCCCCAACTGCCCGGGCATCATCTCCCCCGGCAAGGCCAAGCTGGGGATCATGCCGGCGCACATTCATCGCCCCGGTCCCATCGGCGTGGTGTCGCGCTCGGGAACGTTGACCTACGAGGCGGTCGGGCAACTGACGAGCCTGGGTCTCGGCCAGTCCACCTGCGTGGGGATCGGCGGTGACCCGGTGCCGGGCACCAGCTTCATCGATGTGATCGATGCCTTCAACCGCGACCCGCAGACGCAGGGGATCGTGATGATTGGCGAGATCGGCGGGAGTGCCGAGGAGGAGGCGGCAGCCTTCGTCAAGGCCCACGTGACCAAGCCCGTGGTGGCCTTCATCGCCGGCCAGACCGCTCCCCCCGGGCGTCGCATGGGGCACGCCGGCGCCATCATCTCCGGCGGCAAGGGGACGGCGAAGGAGAAGATGGACGCGTTGGCCGCGGCGGGCATCCACGTGGTGGCCACGCCGGCGGAGATCGGCATCACCATGGCGCGGGCCATGGGCAAGGCGTGAGATGGCTGGTCCTCGCCCACCCCGGGGCCATCTACCGCGCGGCCCGCTGGCGGCGGGCCGCGCAGGAAAGGACGCAGGATTTATGCGACAGAGGACCCTCACCATTCTCAAACCGGACACGGTGGCGCGGCGCAACGTGGGCGCCATCATCGCCCGTCTGGAGCAGGAAGGTTTCGAGATCGTCGGCGCCAAGCGGCTCCATCTCAGCAAGGAGCAGGCCGAGGCCTTCTACGCCGTCCATCGGGAACGCCCCTTTTACCGCTCCCTGGTGGAGTTCATGACCTCGGGTCCGGTGTGGGTGATGGCGCTGGAGCGCGACAACGCGGTGGAGCACTTGCGCAAGGTCATGGGGGCCACCGATTCCAGCAAGGCGGAGCCGGGAACGATTCGCGCCCAGTTCGGCACCAACATCGAGCGGAACGCCATCCACGGTTCCGACTCACCGGAGAACGCCCGCATCGAGGTGGGGTTCTTCTTCTCGGAGGCCGAATTGTTGCGCTAGCGTGCGGTCACGACGCCCCGCTCCGCTGCCCATCGGCGTCGCGGCGGGGAATCACCAGGACCAGCAGGGGGTAGAGGAGCAAGGGATAGAAATTTCCCTTTCACCGAGGCTGATTGGAGGGCTGCTCAGAGGGGCGTCAAGGGACACCGGCAGGGCATGCCGACTGGCGGATCTGTTCTGATCGGCCCGTGGGTGTGACCACGTCGAGGGGTGAAGGAGGCACGGCAGGCGGCGCCACCCTCGGCGGACGAATCGCGGCGAGAAGCGCGGACCGCGCCCCACGAGCCGAGAGGCCAGGCGGCGGGCCGAAGGGTCAGGCGGAGGCGGCGCCACCGCAGCGCCAGCGCTGCCGGGAGCGGCCATCTGCCTGGCGCGCCGCGCCCTGGCGACGCTGGAGGAGCCCCGTAGTACCGGATGACGTGCCGGCGCGCCTCGGGGATGTGCAGCAGGACCCGCGCAAGAAGCTCCTTGGGATCGGCAAGACGCTGGTCAGCGGCAGGCTCGTCGTCGTGGCCACGCCGTGGTGGCCTGGCGTAGGCGACCCGATCGCTGGCCGTGTCGAACGAGAGACGCTCCAGGCTGACCGGCGGTAGTGGGCGAGGCACTCCAGGCCGTCGCGGTCGTCGGGCGGCACGGTCACGCTGGTGTGCACCGAAAAACCCGAGTGCCGCCAGGACAGCAGCAACACCCACTGGGTATGACCCACATCGGCGAGGACTTCGGCGTTGCCTGAGGGCGGCGCGGGCGATACAGCGCGCACGCGGGAGTGGCCACGGCTCGGTTCGGAGTCGTGACGTGGATGGGTGAAGGATGATCTCATGGCGCGTCCGTATTGGCCTCAATCGGCATGGCGTCGGCGCCGACCCTGGCGACGTTGCGCCGCGAGGAACGGCAGCACGTCATCGCGGCGCTGGTTTGCTTCGAGTTGCCGTTCACAGGCGACGAGGGCTACCTCAAGGCGGAGGTCACGGGCGGCGGTGTCGCCCTCGACGAGATGGACCCCCGCACCCTGGCAAGCCGGCGCGTGCCGGGCCTGCACTTTGCAGGCGAGGTGCTCCACGCATTCGGGCCAATCGGCGGCACCAACTTCGCCTGGGCGGGAGTCACCGGCCACCTCGCCGGGCTCGCCGCCGCGGGGCTTCGTGCCGCCCGCCAGCCGGCATTGGCTGGCCGGTCTCGCCGAACCACCTGACCCGACACCCCAGGCAACCAACGGTCGCCTGGGGTGTCTGTGTTGCCGGCCACGAGGGACTGACCGGGCGGAGTTCCCAGGTCGGCATCTCGGCCCGGAGGGCCGGGGAAAACCGGCCGCGCTGGGCGGTCACGCCCACCAGCACCGTGGCCCGGGTTTGCTGCACCACCTCGGCCAGCCCCACCCGGCCCTGGCGTCAGGGCCCGAGGAACCAGCGCCGCGTGCCCTCGGTGGGGAGTGCCTGACGCCGGTGGAATGCTGGGGTAGGAGTGCCGTCGCAGGGTTGCCGCCGCACGGCGTTCGCCCATCCCAAGCACGTGCAAGCGCACAGCAGGAGTCTGGTGAGTAACGCAGGCTACGGCTGTCGGCGGAGCACGGCGAGGCCAAGGAGGAAGACCGCCGCGACCAGCAGCGCGATACCGGCTGGATTGAGGGCCGGGATCGGCTCGGCGTTGCTTCCCACGCCTCGCACCGTGACCGTCACGGGGTTTGTGGTTGGGTCGTTTGACGGGATGGCGAAGGTGTCCTCGAACGTCCCGCTGGTCGTCGGCGCGAACCGGACCGTGATTTGGCACGCCCCTCCTGCTGGTCGCGGCTGGAGGGTGAGACCGGAGCATGTGTCGCCCGAGATGCTGAACGGAGAGGCCAGGGGATTCCCCTGCCCGACTGTCCCGATCACCAGGGCGTCGTCACCGACGTTTTCGACCGTCACTGTCCCCGACGCGTGGGCTCCGTGGGGCACGACACCGAGATCGAGGATGGTCGTGTCGAGATGGATGCTGGGTGCCGCCTGCACCGACGGCCCGCCGGCGTCGATGATGAGGCCGTCGGCGGTGCGCACGTCGTCGCCGCGCAGGGTGTCGACGAAGTGCAGGAGGACGCGTGTCTCGGTAGCGGTCTGAACGACCTCGGCTCCGGTCGGTCCGCTTAGGTTAAAGCCGTACCAGTGCGGCGCCTCGCTTTCGGGCGTCGGGCCGTACTTGTAGTAGTCCGCGATGAAGGGGTTTGTGGGGAGGTGGATCGTCACGACGACGCCAGCGGCAGGCACGCCAGTGACAGTGAAGGCGAAGAAGCCATATGGGAACTTGACCCCCGGGGCATCGTCGGGGTGGGGGTTCGGCACCGCCTGGACGCCCACGAGCGACTGCCCGCCCGGAACCTCAAGTGTGACGTAGCCGCCGCCCGCGGCGGTCGGGAGCGACGCAACGTTGGCCTGTTGGTAGTCCGGGACGCCATCGCCGTTACCGTCGTAGGACGGATCGTTCCCGCCGGGCCCCATCTCGTCGGCGTCGGGGACGCCGTCGGCGTCGGTGGAGCCGGAGGTGGCGCCAAAGAACGCGGTGATCCGGCGGTCCGCATCGAGCGTGAAGGTGAACGGGTTCGCCGTCGAGAAGAGATCCCCGGCCCAAGCCAGCAGCTTGAAGTTCGCTTGCGGCACCGCGGTGAGCGTGACCTGCTGGCTGCCGGGAGAGGCGTACACGCACGTGCCGGGACAGGCGATATTCGGTCCGGCAACGCCGCCGGCGCCAAGGGGCGAGATGAAGACGCGGAGGGTGTTGGCGGGGCTTGCGGACAACGCGGTCAGAATGTTGCCCGCCCTGTCGTAGGTATAGGTCACGCTGTCGCCGGCGCCGTAGTTGGCCTTGAGCAGCCGGCCGTTGGCATCGTAGGTGTACGTCACGGTGTCAACGGCAGCGACCGTGGAGACAGCCAGGAAAAAGACCGCGGCGGTCAGCAACACCGGCCGGAAGAACTGACGGGACAGATGGTTCGTCATGGTGCGCTCCTCTCGGGGTTGGGTGGCTCGCGCGTTGGGGACAGGCAGGAGGTCGTCCATTGTGTGCCTCGCCTACCAGCTGGCTTTCTTGTTGAGCAGCCCGTCGAGGTACTCCGTGTGTTGCCTGATGTGGTCGAACCACGCCTTGCTGGTCGTTTGCGTCGGCTCCACGGTCGGGAACGATTTCGCGAACAGCGGCAGCATCATCTCTTGCAGCCCCTGGTCAACAGGGACGTACTGCCCGGTCGTCGGGTCGTAGGCGATCCTGGCCTCGCCGATGCCGCGTCCGGCGAACCACCCCGCCGCGCCGGAGATCACGACGGGCGCCGCGATGTCGCCGACTGCGAGCGTGGCGACGTCGGTGCTGAGCATCTTGACGCCATATGAGATCGCCGCGCGCGCCACCGCCTTTTGGTAGGCGATGCGTGCAGCGGTACCGCCCACCCAGGTGCGCCAGTTGCCCAGCGTGCGCTGAACAAGGCCCGGGGACGTTGCCTGGGCCTGTTGCGGCACGCCACCCGGACCGACCCACTCGAGGTTGGCGTGGGTCGCGGTGTCCCAATTGCGGGTCTTTCCCCACGGCGGGAGCGGGTCCACCGCACCAAAGATTGGGTTCAATTCTTCCTCCCACGGCGGTAGTGACGGTGCGGCGTTCACAATCGAAGGTGGCGTCCGCGGCGGTTTGAACATCCGGAAGTACACGGCATAGGCGTTCATGGCGATGCGTTGCTCGTCGGTCTGACCGCTGGCGATCGCCCACTGGACGTACCCCTGAGCCTCCTTGATTGCGGCGTCGGAACCCGGGCCCAGCACGGGGAACTCGACGAAGGGAAGCAACTCCCAATCCTGGCCGCCCGGGTCGATGCGGTTGACCGGATCGCCGCCGGCATAGGCGTACAGGTTGAGGCCGGCCGATAGGCCGAGCGGATCCTCGGCCACGAACCGGCGCGCGCCCGGGTCGTAGTACCGCGCCTGCATGTGGTAGAGACCGTTCTCGTCGGCCAGCACCCCGTGAGTGCCGACGAACTGGAACGGGTTTGCGATGCCTCCGGCGGCCGCGAGGACCTTGCCGTAGGGATCGTAGGCGTAGGACTGCAGTACGTTCTGCGAGGCATCGGTGATGGCAACCACGCTGCCACGCTCGTCGGCGTGGTAGACGGAGATCGCTCCCGACGGGGCGAGGCTGTACAGGAGTGAGCCGGCGTAGACGTTGTAGCTCTCAACGCTCCCGGCGCTGTCGAGGGTACAGTAGATGGTCCCGCCCTCCCGGACGTACCGGGTGGTCGAACCGTTGAACGTCTTCGCAACGCGGCTGCCGGCGCCGTCGTACGCGTACGTGGTGATGTTGGCCCCGTCCGAGACCGACGCCAGGCGGTTGAGGGCGTCGAAGGTGTAGGAGGTCGTCCCGGCTGCCGAGACCTCGGTGATGAGGTTGCCTTTAAGGTCGAACGTGTAGGTAATGGCCACACCGTCCACCGTGGCGGTCAGCACGCGGTTGATGGGGTCGTACGTGTACGCCACGGTCGAATCAAGAAGCGCGGGCGTTGCGGGTTCGGTGCGCTGAACCGAGGTGATGTGGCCGGCCGCATCGTAGGCGTAGGTGTAGCTCGCCAGCACCGTGCCGCCGGAGGTCTGGTGGACGCGCGCCACAACGCGTCCGGCTGCGTCGTAGGTGTAGAGCGTCTTGGTGCCGTTGGGCAGCGTGGCCTGGGTGACGCGGTTGACGCTGTCGTACTGGAAAGACGTCTGGTTGTTCTTCCAATCGGTGATCGTCGCAAGCCGGCCTGCCGCATCGTAGGCGTAGGTGACGACGTTGTTGCCGGGGTATGTCATCGTCTTCAACCGCCCTGCGGCCGTATACGTGAAGGCCATGGTCTTGCCGGAGGGGTCAGTGCGCGTCAGCCGGCGGCCGAGCTTGTCGTAGGTCATGGTGGTGGTGCCGGACGGGTCTGTGATGGTGGTCAGGTTGCCGGCGGTGTCGTAGCCGTAGGTGATGGACTGGCCCGACATCGCCACGGAGGTCAACCGGCCGGCGTTGTCGTACGTGTACGAGATGACCGAGCCGTCCCGCTGCGTCCGGTTTTTCAGACGTCCCATCGTGTCGTAGGCGTAGGTCTCGGAGTTGCCGTTCGGGTCGCGGCGAGACGTCACGCGGCCGGCGGCGTCGTAGGAGATCATCCAGTAGCGCCCGAGCGGGTCGGCGACGTAGATCGGCTGTCCGTTGGGGTCGTTGATGTACGTGATCGATCCCTGATCGGGCAGCGTCGCGCCGATCAGGCGGTCGGCCTTCGAGTACTGGAACGTCTCCGTGTTGCCGAGCGGGTCGGTCGCGGCAACCACCCGTCCAGCGGCGTCATAGGTTGTCGTGCTCTGGTTGCCGAGCGGGTCAGTACTTCGCACCGGCCGCCCTTCGGCGTCGTACTCGGTCGTCCAGGTGTTGCCGAGTTCGTTTCGGACCGTGGTGAGATTGCCGTTTGCGTCGTAGCCGTAGAAGACGTGGTGGCCGAGGGCGTCGATGATGCTCGTCAGCCGGTTGGCGCTGTCGTACCGACGGGCGACCGTCACGCCATCGGCGTCGGTCACGGAGGCGAGATTGCCGTCTGCATCGTAGGCGTAGATGGTGACGCCGCCCAGCGGGCCGGTGACTTTGACGGGTCGCCCGGCCCAGTCGTACTCGAACGTCGTGGTGGCGCCGGTGGGCACGAAGGTCTGTGTAGCCAGGTTGCCGTTGTCATCGTAGGTGAACGTCGTCAGGTTGCCGAGCGGGTCGGTCTGGGTGAGCAGGTTGCCGAGCTCGTCGTACGTCCACTGGATCGTCGCGCCGCCTGTCGGCAAGGCGACCTGGGTGATTCGTCCGGCAGGGTCGTGGGCAAGGGTCACGGCGACGCCAGTGGGGTCGGTGACCGTCTCCGGCAGGCCGCTGGCGTCGTAGGCGCAGCGCCACGCGCCGCCGTTGAGGTCCGTGACCGTCGTGGGAAGGCCGGCGGCGTCCAGGGTGATGGACGAGGTGTGGCCCTCCGCGTTGGTGATCGAAGTCAGGTTGCCCTTGGCGTCGTAGCCGAACGAGTCGGTGGTGAACCCGAGCGGCCCCGTGATCGATGTCGGCCGATTCATGGCGTCGAAGGCAAGGTGAGCCTGGGCGCCGTTGCGGTCCTGCACGATGAGGGGGTTGCCCGCCGCGTCGTAGAACGCCCCTGCAACCTTGCCGTTCTTGTCAACTGCGCCGGTGATCCGCCCTTTGCCGTCGCTGCCGAACGTCGCCACGTGGCCCTCGCCGTCGACCACCCTGACCAGGTTGTACGCGAGGTCATAGACGTGAGTGACGGCGTGGCCGGACGGCGGCGTGATCGTCGTCGTGGTGCCCGAGGCATCGACCGCGTAGGCGTAAGAGGTGACACCGCCGGCCCCATCGGTCTGCTGGACGACTCGCCCGGCGCCATCGTAGGCGTTGGTGATGACGGTGACCCCCTTCGCATCGACGTGCGTGAGCAGCCGGTGTGCGCCATCGTAGGTGAACCGCCACAGCTTGCCACGCGGGTCGGTGATGCCGGTGAGGTTGCCGGCGGCGTCGTACTGGAATTCGGCGGTGTTGCCGGCCCGCAGCGGCGAGGTGATGGCCGCAATGTGCCCCAGCCCGTCGTAGGTGAAGAAGACCTGCCTGCCGGCGGTGTCCGTGATGTGGTCGATCGGCCCGGGCACCGTGGTCGAGTAGGTGAGCGCAATCTGGTTGCCGTTGAGGTCCTTGATCGCGAGCAGCCGGCCGCCCGAGTCGAACTCGTAGGTGTTCTGGTTGTGCAGTGTCGCCACCCAGCGCGAGGGCTCAGGTCTCGTGAGCGTAACGGGAGTGTTCGAGCCCACCGGTATGTACATGCCGCTGCCGTTGTCCTCGAAGCGGTCCACGTGGCCGTCGCCCCACTTGATCGCCACCTGGGTCGCCGGGGGCACCGGTGGTGTCAGGACGGTGTTGTAGGAGTGCGTCCAGCCGGGGCCAAGGGGTCCGCTGTAGCCCGTGTCGAGCGAGTTGTAGGTGAGCTCGAAGCCGAGCGGCAAGCCCTTCCCCGGCAGCTCGAACAGCCTTTTCGAGTAAATGTAGTTGCCGAGCCCGGCATGAACCGGCTCCCCGACGAGCTGGAGCGCGAGCGCACGACCGAGTTGGCTGTCGGGGTTGACCGGTGGGTTGTCCACGTGGGTGAACTGCACCGTGACCCGGTCCTCGGCGCTGGAGATTTTCGCCATCACCTCGTCTGCGCCGGTGACGTTCCCCGGCGAGGACAGGGTAGCGTGGGCGATCCCACTGTCATCGGTGAACGCGGTGGCCGGGTTGAGGATGCCGAACAGGCTCGAGAAACTCACTGCTTCGCGCGGCATGTTGACGCCCGAGTTCTTCTCGTAGACTCGGGCGGAGAGGGCGACAGGGGTGCCGTCGGCAGGGGCAGACATGGGGTCCGCGGTGAGAGCCACCCACTCGCCACCGCCGATCTTGTAGTAGTCCTCGGCGTAGTTGCCCCAGCCGACGCCCCACCACCCGGAGAGGTACATCGTCGACACCTTGCGCCAGCGGTCCTCGGTTCCGGCGCAGGTGGCCTTGACCTTGACCGTAAACACCGCGCCGGGCCCCCAGGCGCCGGCCGAGAGGCTGGCGGGGCAGGTCGATGTTTCGCTCCACTGACCGCCGCCATAGCTCCGGCAGAAGCAGTGGTCATTGACGGTCGACCCCGGAGGGGGGGACCAGATCGCGCTCCAATGCACCCCAGCCGCGTCCACGACCACAAGGTGGTTCGCGTCGGCCTTGGGCTCGTAGTCCACCAGCTCAAAACAGGCGGGGACGTACACGGAGACGTTGCTTGTTCCGACCAGCGCCCACTGCGAGTAGGCGCATGCCAAGCCTGCCGGAGGACCGCCGACGATGGTCGCGGTGATGGTGGCGATGTCGCCCTGGTTCACGACTTTAGGGCTGATCCTACCGGTCGCCCATAGGCCCCATCCCATCGCGTCCTTGCAGGCGGGCGGCGGATCGAGAGCAGCGACGGGGGCGGCCAGGCCGATCCACACCGCTGCCAGAAGGCCAATCCATGTCGTGGAGCTATGTCGCATCGTCCCCTCCGTCTTCTGCGAGCGTGTCCCGGGTCTCGGGCAGACCACGGCCCGCGGCGCTCGGGGCCGGGGCCTGCCGCTGCTCCCTGGACGCAGTGAAGAGCTGCAGGAATGGCACGAGGTCGGCGAGGGTCGAGAACCCCCGGCGGTGTCTGCTGAGCGGGTCCTCCACGCTGCACCGCCACGGCCCGTCGGCAGTGTCGCTATCCCGCCACAGGCGCAGGATCAGGGTCCTGGTGTCGGCTCGATCGGGGTCCTCGCTCGTCACCTCTCACGCTCCTGTCACGGATTCTGGGGAGCGCGCGTTGAGGCAGCGTTGATGCGTCGTTGGGTGAAGTACGATAGCGGGTGCGGGAGGTAGAAGACGGAGCGGATCTCCGGAGTGGAGGGACCTGCATGTCAGACGGAGCATCCTGGCGTCCGTATCACTCTGCTCGGAGGCTTCGGCGTGACGGGTCCTTGCGGACCGCTCCGGCTGGAGTCCGCGAAGACGGGTGCGCTGCTGGCGTACCTCGCGCTCACGCCCGGGCCGCACACGCGAGCCAAGCTCCAAGGGCTCCTCTGGCCCGAGCTGCCGGAGGACCGGGCGGCGCGCAACCTGCGCCACGCTCTCTGGGACATCCGGCGGACGTTTGGCACCTGCGGCGTCAGCGTGGTGGCGGCAGACCGCACCCAGGTGGCGTTCAACCCGGATAGGAGGGTGCTCGTCGATGCACTGGCGCTGCTCGAGACCCGCGACGCGCTGCGCAGCGACGATGTCCGCGCGCACAGGACGCCGCCGCTTCTGGTCGACGACCTCGTGCGCGGCGAGCTCCTGGACGGCGTCTTCCTGGCCGACGCTCCTGACTTCGAGGCGTGGCTCCTGGGTGAGCGGGAGCGACTCAAGGCCGTGTGGTGCGATGTCCTGCGTGCCCTCGTCACCCTCCACCGTCAGCGCGGCGAGCTCGATGCGGCGCTGGCACGGGCCCGCACGCTCGTAGCGCTCGATCCCTGGCGCGAGGAGGCGCATCGCACCGTGATGGAGCTGCTGACCCTCGCCGGCAAGCCCGCCGAGGCCTTGGCGCAGCTGGAGGAGTGCCGGCGGATCCTCGCAGAACAGCTCCAGACCACCCCGACGGTGGATACCGTGCGGTTGGGGGAGCGCATCCGCGCCCTCGCGGGGAGGGTTGCCAACGGCGACGATCCGCCGCTGGTACGGCACAACTTGCCGGCGCAGGTCACGCCGTTCGTCGGCCGGGAGAGGGAGCTGGAGGCCATCGAGCGCCTCCTCGCCGCTCCGGAGTGCCGGCTCGTCTGCCTGCTGGGCCCTGGAGGCATCGGCAAGACCCGGCTGGCCATCCAGGTTGGTCAGCGGCAGGTGCTTGCGGCGTCCCCGGTGTGCGCGTTCACCGACGGTGTGTGGTTTGTGCCGCTACGGGAGTGCGACGCCGGCGGCGTCGCGGGTGCGGTCGCGCGCGCCCTGTCGCTCGGGGACTCGCCCGGGCTCGGCGCGCCGTCGCTCGAGGAGCGGCTGGCGGAGTACCTTTGCCACCGTCGCTCCCTGCTCATCCTCGACGGCTTCGAGCAGGTCATGGGGGAGGCCGGCTCTCTCGCAGCTCTGCTGGCCGCGGCACCGCTCGTCAAGCTGCTGGTGACCAGCCGTGAGCAGCTGCACCTGCCAGGCGAGTGGGTCGTCGAAGTGGCGGGCCTCACCGCGCCATCTGGCACCACAACCGATCCCGACTGGAGCCCAGCTGTCCAGCTCTTCGTGCAGAGTGCGAGGCGGGCCCGCTTCGGCTTCGTTCCGACGGCGCTGGAGCTCGACTGCGTGGCGACGCTCTGTGGTGCCGTCGAGGGGTCGCCCCTCGCGATCGAACTTGCTGCTGGGTGGGTTGGGAGCCTGTCGATGCAGGAGATCGTCGCGGAGGTGGAACGCCATCCGGGGTTCCTCGGCAGCCGCGACGGCGGGATGGGGGCCGTGTTCGCGTCCTCCTGGTCTCGTCTTCAAGCCCCGGAGCGCGAGGCGCTGATGGCGCTGTCCGTGTTTGTCGGAGGATTCACCCGAGAGGCCGCCGAGTCGGTCGCCGTGACTTCGCTCGCGACCCTCCGCCGCCTCGTTGACACCTCCTTCGTTCGGCTCGAGGCGTCGGGCCGCTACACCGTCCACGAGGTGCTGCGTCGGTTCGCCCTGGACGAGCTGGCAAGGGATCCTGTGAAGCTGGAGCAGGCGCGCGGCGCGCACGCTGCCTTCGTTGCCGCGCGCATGCGTGCTCTCGAGGCCGAAACCGCCGGGGCCCTCCAGCGCCAGACGCTCGACGAGATCGAGGCGGAACTCGACAACCTGCAGGCCGCCTGGCACTGGGCGGTCACAGCGTCACGCCCCGAGGTGCTCGCGGCGTGCCTCGGCAGCCTTCAGGCCTACGCCGACTCGCGGGGGTTGCTGCGTGCCGCCGAGGTGCTCCTCGGCGAGGCGCTGACTGGCCTCAGCTGTGGCGACGAGGAGCTGACGGTCACGCTGCTGATCGCCAGGGGAAGCGTCCGCAACCGCATGGGTGCCTATGCCCTAGCCGAGGCCGACCTCGAGCGGGCGCTCGGCATCACCGGCGTCAACGCGAGCCGCGCCTCGGCGCTGGCCCACCTTGGCGCGGCTGCCTACCTCCAGGGCCGCCACGGCGAGGCCCGGCAGCGGCTCCAGCTGGCAGCGGGGCTGGCCCAGGAGTCCCGGCTGCGGGCGATGTGCTCGAGCCTGCTCGGACGGGTCGCCCTGGAGGAAGGACGCCACGACGACGCCGAGGCGGCGTTCAACGCGTCGCTAGCGCTGGCGCGGGAGACTGGGGACAGCCGCAGCGTCCGCTGGGCCATGAACCAGCTTGGCCTCATGGCCTACTTTCGCGGGGACCTCGACAACGCCCAACGCCTCTTCGAAGACGCCTTTGAGCTGGCGCGAACCGCCGGCGACATGGCGCTCGTCAAGGAGGCGGCGACCGGGCTGGGCTACGTCCGTGAGGACCGCGGCGATTTCGCCGGCGCCCGGGAGCACTACCAGGACGCACTGACCGTGAGCCGCGAGAGCGGCGACCGCCGGGGCGAGGTGCACTCGCTCATGGTCATCGGCGAGACGTTCCGGCGGCCTGGAGCGTTCGCCGAGGCGCGGGCCTGCTACCACGACGCACTCGGGATCGCCCGTGAGATCGGCTCGACCTACCACGTCGGCCTGCTGATCGGCAACCTGGCCTACCTGGAGGCAGCCGCCGGCCGTCTCGATGAAGCCGCGGTCCATGTGCGTGAGGTCCTGGGGGCCTACCGTGAGGGTGGGCCGGTGTCGATGGTGCTGCCTGCCGTCGTGAGCGCGGCCGAGATCCTGCACCGTCGGGGCGCTACCAAGCGGGCCGTCGAGCTGCTCGGCCTCGTCCTCGCACACCCCGCCAACCGCAAGGACCACATGACCGAGGCGCAGCGCGTGCTCGCCTCGATCGCCGCCACCTTGCCGCCACGTACCGTTGCGCGTCACCTGCGCGAGGGAAGCAGGCTCGACCTGGAAGCGACCGTGCAGTCGCTCGGTGATGATGGTCGGCTCGACGGTGACGCGAGTGTGGCGCCCTCGTCGCGCCCTCGATCTCGCAGGCGGGTGGCCCCCCTCCACCCCCCAAACGCCAGTGGCTGACCGCCGCTGGCTCGCGACCGGAGGAGGGGACCACCCAACGACTCAAGCCGGCAGGATGCGGGCGCTGCCAGGGGGCGGGCTATTCACGTCGGCAGCCTGGGTGATCGAGTGCTGACGCTCGGTGGACCGCAGCAGGGGAAGCGGCAGTGGCGAGCTCGATCTTCTCCGCTACACTCCGTTCTAGGCCCGGTAGGCGCTTCAAGGGAGTCGGCGTCGGGGGTGCCACTGTCTCGTGTGCGCAACGCGCGACGAGCGGCGATCAACGCGCAGCGGGCTTCGTCACGCGGCCTGCAGTCCACATGGCTGGGCAAGCCAATTGCCGCGAGTGCGCCTCTCTCACCACCCGAACCGCAGCTGTTCGACGACCTCGGCCGAGAAGTGAACCACGCCAACGCATTCAGACGTCATCTGCTAGGAGCCTGTTGCAGGGAAGCTGCGGCTGAGGGGTTCTGGTTCGGTCCTTTGCGAGCAGCTGACATGGGTCGGCTAGCGGCCATCGCCGGGCCTGATGGTACAGTGCCGTCGCTGAGGTTACGAGCACGCATGTGGCGAAGTGTTGCCGGTTTGCGCTCGTGCCTTACCGAAGGGTCTGTTCCATCACCTCTGCCATCGCACCCGAAGCCCTACGCCGGTTGCCAGGCCACGCGGTAGTACTTCAGGAGTTTGTGCGACATCGCAATCGGCGCCCACTTGGCCTGGGCCTTCTCCAGACTGCGCAGCAGCAGCTCCCAAACCCCCGGTCCCGTGATCCGCTCGAAGCACGGCTCCACCACCGCCGTGCGACCCGCGTACCCCGCACGGCCCGCCGTGGTCCGGAGCTTGCACCACATCCGTCCCTCGGCGTCGAGATGCTGCGGCGGTTGCCCACGCACCGGAAGTGGCGTCTCCCCGGGCGTGAGCCGCCCCGTCGCGATCAAGGCAGCGATCCCGCGCGCGTCACACACGGCGGCATTGGCCTCGGACCGGTATCCGGCATCGGCCGTCAGGTACTTTGGTTCCGTGCCGGTATTGGCTTCGACGCGCTCCAGTATCACCGGCAGGTGCTGCACATCCGGCGCCTGGTTGGTGAGGGCGTGCGCCACCACGACGTGGTGCGTTTGGTCCGCGGCGATCTGCGCGTTGCATCCCTGCATGTACCCCTCGTCAAGGTGCCGGTACTCCCACTTGATCGGGGTCAGGTCGAACTGCTACACGAGGTTGAGTTCGCAGTACACGAGGTGATCCGGCGGGAGCCACTCCCGTGGAGATACCTCACATAGCAGGCTCTGTCCTGGGCCCCATGGGCGAAAGCCCTTTATTGGCAATGGTTATCACACCTTCGAATCCACGAACAGCCCTTTCCAGTAACCTCATCCGCCTTCCCTGCCATGGGGTTCCATCTCCGCGCAACAGGCTCCCAGCGTGGGGTCACGACGCCCCGCTCCGCTGCCCATCGGCGTCGCGGCGGGGGATGACCAGGACCAGCAGGGGGTAGAGCAGGAGGCCCAGGAGGACGCCGGAGAGGACCGTGGCCACCACGTAAGCAGCCCGGACCAGGGTGGCGTCGAGGTCGAAGGTCTCGGCGATGCCGCCGCACACGCCGGCCAGTTTGACGTCGGTGGTGCTGCGGCGCAGGGGTCGTGGCCTTCCCAGCAGACGGGCACCGCACGCCGGGCAGAAGTTGGTGTGCTGGTCGCGGGGGGCGTGGCAGCGGGGGCAAGTGGCGGCCATGGCATCCTCTCCAGAGGCTCCAACGCAGCCAGTGCCGGTCTGGTTCGCCGGCGCTACCGTTGGGGGATGCCTGGCCGGTAGGGGACGAACTCCGGGACCCACTGGGCGCGACGGATGAGGGAGGCCAGTTCGTCGTCGTCCAACAGCCGTCCCAGCCCGGCGTCCCGCGCCTCCCGGGCCACGGCAAGGGCCACGTGGAAGGAGACCTCGCGGATCCGTTCCATGGGGGGGAGGAGGAGCCCTTGCCGCCGCTCCTCCTCCAGGACCAGGTCCGAGAGGGCCCGGCTGGCGGCCAGGAACATGCGGTCGGTGACACGCTGCGCCTTGGCCACCAGGACGCCCAGACCCACGCCGGGAAACACGTAGAGGTTGTTGCACTGGGAGGTGGCGACCCGCCGGCCCCCCACCTCCACCGGCGGGAAGGGGCTGCCGGTGGCCACCAGCGCGCCGCCGCCGGTGGCGCGCAGCGCCTCCTCTGGGGTGCACTCGCTCTGGCTGTTGGGGTTGGAGAGGGCAAGGATCACCGGGCGGGGTTCCCAGGTCGCCATCTCGGCCAGGAGGGCCGGGGAAAACAGACCGCGCTGGGCGGTCACGCCCACCAGCACCGTGGCCCGGGTCTGCCGCACCACCTCGGCCAGCCCCACCCGGCCCTGCGCGTCGCACGGCCAGCCGGCCGCCATCTCCCGCGGGATGGCAAAGGGGCGCTGCCAGCGGTCCAGGGTCGGGTCGTCGTCGAACAGAAGCCCTTGCACGTCCACCGGGAAGATGCGGCGGCGGATCTCGTCCCCGTCAAGCCCTTCATCCCGCAGGACCGCGGCAATGTGCCAGGCGGTACCGACCCCGGCCTGGCCGAAGCCGACGATGACGAAGCGCTGGTCGGCGAACCGCGAGTTCTTGATGCGCATGGCGGTGATGAGGGCGGCGCAGCTCACCGCGCCGGTGCCCTGGATGTCGTCATCGAAGGAGGGGACGCGCTCCCGGTACCGTTCGAGAAGCGCAAAGGCCTTGTGCTTGGCAAAGTCTTCCCACTGGATGAGGGCGTTGGGGAAGTTGCGCTTGACGCCGAGGACGAAGCGCTCGACGAACCGGTCGTACGCCTCGCCCTCCAAGCGCCGCTGGCGGTAGCCCAAGTACAGGGGGTCGTCCAGCAACCGCTCGTTGTTGGTCCCCACGTCGAGACAGACCGGCAGGCAGCAGGCAGGGTGCAGCCCCCCTGCCGCCACGTAGAGGGAGACCTTGCCAACGGGGATGCCCATCCCGTCGGCACCGAGATCCCCGAGGCCCAGGATCCGCTCGCCGTCGGTGGCGACGATGAGCTGCACGTCGGGGAGCGGCTGGTTGTGGAAGATCGTGTCGATGGCGCCGATGTTGTCGGGGTGGATGTAGACCCCGCGGGCGCGCCTCATGATGCGCGAGAGCAGCAGGCATGCCTGGCCCACCGTGGGGGTGTAGACGATGGGCAGCATCTCCACCAGGTTTTCGATAAGGAGGCGATAGAACAAGGTCTCGTTGCGGTTGAGCAAGCCGAGGAGGAAGAGGTAGCGCTCCAGGTCGTCGGGTTTGCGCCGGTAGCTGTCCAGCGCCCGCGCCACCTGCTCCTCCATGGTGGACACCCCGTGCGGCAACAACCCCACCAGCCCCAGCGAGGCGCGCTCCTCGATGGAGAAGTTGGAACCCTTGTTGAGGAGCGGGTCGGTGATGAGCTGTTGCCCGCGCAGGTACACCTCGTAGTAATGCTCGTTGGTCAAGGGATCAATCTTGAAGTCGAAGGTCTTCACGTGGCCCCCCGGTGCGGCGTCCCGGCAAAGGATAGCAAGGGAGCCGGCACCAGAAGCACCGAGACGTGGTAGGGTGAACGACCGGGAGGACGAGGCGATGAAGAGGTTCCCCGTGCTCGGGCTGGTGCTGGCCCTGCTGGCGGCGGGTGCGCGTATCGTACCGGCGGCGGACGGCGGGATGACCGTGGCTGACGTGATGCGGCTCGAAACCTGCACGCAGGCGCAGATGAGCCCGGACGGTGCCTGGGTGGCGTACCTGGTGAGCGTGCCGCGCAAAGTGGACGAGGAAGCCGGCCGTGCCTATTCCGAGCTCCACGTGGCGGAGGTGGCGAGCCGGCGCAGCGTACCCTACGTGACGGGCCAGGTGAACGTCCGCTCGCCGCGTTGGAGCCCTGACGGCCGCAGCATCGGCTTCCTCGCCAAGCGTGGCGGGGATGCCGCCACCCAGGTGTGGGTGATCCCCGTGGACGGGGGCGAGGCGCGGCGCATCACCAACGCGGACACCGACGTGCTGGCCTTCGCGTTCCATCCGGACGGCACCCGGCTCTTCTACGTGGCCGAGACCCCCCTCTCGGCGCGGGAGAAGGAACTCCAGAAGCGCGGCTTCGGGTTCGTGTTCTTCGAGGAGAACCTGCGCCACCGGAACCTCTTCGTCCAGTCCCTCAGCGGCGGCGAGGTAAAACAGCTCACCACCGACCTCACGGTGTGGAGCCTCGAACCCACGCCGGACGGCACCGGCGTGGTGTTTGCAGCCTCCCCCGCCAACCTGGTGGACCAGCAGTACATGTTCCAGCAGCTCTACCTCCTCGATCTGGCGAGCGGCGCGCAGCGTCAGCTCACCCACCACGAGGGGAAGCTGGGGAGCTTTGCGGTGGCGCCGGACGGGGCCCATGTGGCCTTCGCGGGCGCCCGGGATGTGCGTGACCACGCGGCGAGCCAGGCGTGGGTAGTGCCGGTGGCCGGCGGCCCGGCGCGCAACCTCACTCCCCCGGGCTTTGCCGGGCACGTGGAAACCGTGGCGTGGCGAGACCCCTCCACCCTCCTGGTGCTCACGGCCGAGGGGGTGTGGAACAACCTGCGCCTGGCGCCTCTTTCCGGAGGAGCCTGGCAAGTGTGGCTGGATGGCCAGGCATCGTCGCTGGTGGTGGAAGCGCCGTCGGCGAGCCGTGACGGGAGCATCCTCGCCTTCGTGGGTTCGAGCGCCGGCGCTCCCGGCGAGGTGTACCTGTGGCGGGCTGGGGGAGCGCCCGAGCAGCTGACGAACCGCAACCCCTGGCTCGCCCAGCGCCGGCTCGGGCGGCAGCAGGCGATTCGGTACCGTGCCCGGGACGGCGTCGAGATCGAGGGGGTTCTCGTCCATCCGGTGGAGTTCCGGGAGGGCACGCGCTACCCCCTCATCGTCTCCGTGCACGGTGGCCCCGAGGCCCACAACAGCAACGGCTGGCTCACCTCCTACCTAAACCCGGCGCAGCTGCTGGCCGCCAAGGGCTACCTCGTCTTCTTCCCCAACTACCGCGCCTCCACTGGTTACGGGGTGGAGTTCGCCATGGCCGGCTACGGCGACCCTGCCGGCAAGGAGTTCGACGACATTGCCGACGGCATTACCCACCTCGTCGCCGCGGGTCTTGCCGACGGGGGGCGAGTGGGGCTCGGTGGCGGGTCCTACGGCGGCTACGCGGCAGCGTGGTTCGCCACTGCCTACACGGAGCTGGTGCGGGCCGTGACCATGTTCGTGGGGATCTCGGATTTGGTGGCCAAGGTGGGGACCACCGACATCCCCTGGGAGGATCAGCTCGTGCACATCGGCAAGCCCCTGGAGGAGGTCTGGGACCTCTTGCGGCAGCGCAGCCCCATCACCTGGGCCCACAAGAGCAAGACCGCGGTGCTGATCCTCCACGGCGACGCCGATACCCGCGTGCACCCGTCGCAGAGCCTCGCCATGTACCGGCGCCTGAAGATGAACCGCCACCCGGCCACCCGCCTCGTGTTCTACCCGGGGGAGGGGCACGGCAACGCGAAGCAGACCGGACGCCTGGACGTGCTCTGCCGGCACCTGGCCTGGTACGACCACTACGTCCGCGACGCCCGTCCGCTGGACGGCCCCATGCCCCCCCTCGACGTCAGCGACTGCTACGCCAGCGCGGGGTTGCGTATGGACGACTAGTGTGGGGTTCGCGAGAGGGGGCGGGAACCGTCCCCGGAGCGGGTTAGGGCGGAGAATGGCGGCACTGACGGGGAAGGGATGGGAACGATTCTTGCACGGCAGTCTCGTGCCTGAGCCTGCGGTTGTGGCCGGTTCCGAGTGCGGCGCAGCGCAATTTCTTCGCGGGAGAGCCAGCGTCCATGGGGAAGCAAGCTCATTCGGCATGTGAAGCTTATGGACTCGTGCCGATCGAGCACGCCACAGCCTCCCTTGGCCTTTGCTGGGGACTGCTCACCTCTGGGTCGATGTGTCCTGCAGAGAGACTCTTGGAGGAGTTAAGTTCCGCAAGTCGGGCCAGTTCGCGCTGAGTGAGGGAGTGAGCCACCACCGGGGTCAGCCAACCCGAGAGCGGTTGATTTGGAAGCGGCCAGATCTTCCGACAAGGCCAAAGCAATTGCACTCGTTTCATTTCGTCACGCCGCAGGTGAATCTTTCTCCCACACGGCCAAGGACGGAGTCGGCTGCGCTGCGCGGGGCGGCGCGAGAGGCGGGTGCCGCACGACGGTCGGGGCTTTAGGCATGAGGTGCCCGCGGGCGGGGTATCATTCGAGCCGCGATGGCGGACGTCACGAAGACCCTGACAGAGGGGTTCCTCCCGAGTCCGGAAACGCCCATCCACCTCGTCCCCTCCCAGTTTCCCTCGCGCTTCCGTCCGGAGTGTTTGCTGGGCCGTGGTGGCCAGGGGGAGGTGTGGCTGGCCGTCGACCAGGAGCTTGGTCAGCAAGTTGCGGTGAAGCTGTTCAACGCCACGATCTCTTCCGTGCAGCGCGAGCGAATGCGACGGGAGGTGCGGCTCGGGCGCAGGCTGCAGCACCCGGGGCTCGTGCGGGTGGCGGCCCTGGCCCGCCAGTTGGCACCGGGCTGTTCCTTTGGTGGGGGCGTGGCCGCCGGCGGGCGGCTGGAGGCCCGGCGATGACCGACCCGCGAGGCGGCGAGTTCGAAGGCCGTTGGTTGCCGGAGTTTCTGGCGCATTTGGTTGTGGAGCGAGGGCTTGCCAACAACACGGTGGCGGCGTACCGCGCCGACCTGCGCCGCTTTGCGGCGTGGCTCGACGCGCACCACCTGGACGTAGTGGCGTGCGAGCGCGCCGACCTGCGCCGGTACCTGTCGGACCTGCGGGGGGGAGGGCTATCCGCCCGCAGTGCCGCGCGGGCGCTGGCCTCGCTGCGGGTTTTTTTCCGTTTCCTGGTGGAGAGTGGCGCCATGGGGCAGGACCCGACGCTGGAGCTGGAGTCGCCGCGGCTGCTCCGGCTCCTGCCCCGGTTCCTGTCGGCGGCGGAGGTGGAGGCGTTGCTGGCCGCCCCCGACATCTCGACGACCCTCGGCCTGCGCGACAAGGCCATGCTGGAGACGCTGTACGCCACGGGCCTGCGCGTCTCGGAGCTGGTGACGCTCCGGCTCGCTGGCCTGCGGCTGGACCCCGGCTACGTGCGGGTGTGGGGGAAAGGCGGCAAGGAGCGCATTGTTCCCCTGGGCTCGTCGGCCTGTCAGTGGCTGTCGCGGTACCTCGCCCAGAGCCGACCGGCCCTCGACCGCCGACGGGCCGAGGAGGTGTTCCTCACCGTGCGGGGGAGCGGCATGACTCGGCAGAGCTTCTGGCGGCTCCTCCTCGGCTACGGCCGTCGGGCCGGCATCACCACCCCGCTGTCGCCCCACGTGCTGCGGCATTCCTTCGCCACCCACCTGCTGGAGCACGGCGCCGACCTGCGCGCGGTGCAGGCGATGCTGGGGCACGCCAGCATCACCACCACCGAGATCTACACCCATGTCACGCGGGAGCGGCTGCGCCGCCTCTACGACGAGAAGCACCCGCGGGCATGAGCGGCGAGTCGATACGTCGTTTGCCGCGACGCGGCGGCTTTCGGTGCGCTCGTGCGCTGGCGTTCTTGGCGGCGCTGGCGGTGGGAGGAGGAGAGGTGGCGGCCGCCGACAGGTACCTGGCGGTGTTCGTGGACGGGCGGATGCTGGAGGTGACGGGGGTGCGACTGGTGGGGGAGGGCGAGGTGCGGTTGGAGCTGGATGGGGGCGCCGCGGTGACGGTGCCGCTGACCCGGCTGGACCGACTCATCGAGGCCGCACTGGAGACCACGGAGGAACCGCTGCCGGCGCCGCCCTGCCCCCCCGGCTTTGCCGCCGAGCCCCTGCCGGAAGGGGTGCCGTTTCGGGAGGAGATCCTGCGAGCCAGCCGCGAGGCCGACCTGCACCCGTGGCTGGTGGCGGCGGTGGTGGAGGCAGAATCGGCGTTCGACCCCTGGGCGGTCTCCCGCGTCGGCGCACGGGGGCTCATGCAGCTCATGCCGGTGGTGTGGCTGGAACGCCGCGTGGCCGACCCCCACGAGGTGGTCGCCAACCTCCGGGCCGGCTGCCAGCACCTGAAGGGGTTGCTGGACCGGTTCGGGGACGTGGCCCTGGCACTCGCCGCGTACAACGCCGGGGCGAGTACGGTGGAGCGAGCGGGGGGTGTGCCACCGTACCGGGAGACCCGGGCCTTCGTCCGGCGCGTGCTGGCCAAGTTCTGCCCGGGGGAGAGCTTTGGCCGGGCGGGGCCCGGTGGGGGTGGGGACTTGTGAAAGTCCGTATAATGCCGTGGCTCGTCGGGCCGGGGAAGACGCACGGGCGCGGCGAGGTTGCTGGCCTGTGAGGGGAGGACAGCCATGAGTGGGCGTAACCCAGACTCGCCGACGCTGCCGGTGGTGGATCGGTCAGCGGGGGCGATGCAACGACCTGGCCGGGGGGACGGCAGCCCCGCCTTCCTGACCACCCGGCTCGAGACCCTGCTGGAAAAGGCACGGAAGAACAGTCTCTGGCCGTTCCCCTTCGGGACGGCCTGCTGCGCCATCGAGTTCATGTCGGTGATGATGTCGCACTACGACCTGTCGCGGTTTGGCGCCGAGGTGGTGCGCTTTTCCCCGCGGCAGGCCGACCTGCTCATCGTCGCGGGAACGGTGACCGACAAGATGGCACCGGTGATGGTGCGCATCTACGAGCAGATGGCCGAGCCCAAGTACGTCATCTCCATGGGGGCGTGCGCGTGCAGCGGCGGGTTCTACCGCGCCTACCACGTGGTGCAGGGTATCGACGAGTTCATCCCGGTGGACGTTTACGTCCCCGGCTGCCCGCCGACCCCTGAGGCGCTGCTCCAGGGGGTGCTGCGGCTACAGGAGATGATCGAGAGAGGCGAGACGCACTACCAGCGGGCCGCCGCGGCGGCCCGGGCGCAGGCAGCGGGGGAGGAGCCATGAGCACGCCGGACATCATTGCCAGCGCGGTGCGGGAAGCGTTTCCGGATGGTTCGGGGGTGACGCTGGCTGCCGGCGGCGACATGCCCACGCTGGTGGTGGAGCGGGGCGTGCTCCCGCGCCTGGCCCGCTTCCTCAAGGACGATCCGCGACTGGATTTCTCGCTGCTGGCCGATGTGTGCGGCGTGGACTGGTTGGCGCGGCGGGAGCCACGTTTCGACGTGGTCTACCACCTCTACTCGGTGGCCAAGGGGCACCGGCTGCGGCTCAAGGTGCCGGTGGCCGAGGCGGAGCCGGAGGTGCCGTCGGTGTACGGGGTGTGGAAGGCCGCCGACTGGTTCGAGCGCGAGACCTTCGACATGTTCGGCATCCGCTTCTCGGGCCACCCGAACCTGCGGCGGATCCTCTGCCACCCCTCCTTCGTGGGCCACCCGTTGCGCAAGGACTACGACCCCGGGCAGCGATGGCTCCTCCGGGAAGGGGAGCAGCACGAGCCCGAGTGGGCCCGCACCCCGAAGGAGGACGAGGACCACTTCGAGACTCAGGTGCTGAACCTGGGGCCCTCCCACCCGGCCACCCACGGCACGCTGCGCACGGTGGTGCGGCTGGACGGCGAGGTGATCACCGACGCCGACGTGGAGATCGGCTACCTCCACCGCTGCTTCGAGAAGATGTCGGAGCAGCACACCTGGAACCAGGTGATCCCCTACACGGACCGTCTCAACTACTGCTCCTCCATGATGAACGGGGTGGGGTACGCGCTGGCGGTGGAGAAGCTCCTGGGCGTGGAGGCGCCCCCGCGGGCCCAGACGATCCGCCTGATCCTCTCCGAGCTGTCGCGGATCATGGATCACATCGTGGACATCGGCGCCAACCTCAACGACATTGGGGCGATGACGCCGTTCCTCTACATGTACGAGGCGAGGGAGGAGATCTACTCGGTGCTGGAGGCGTGCGCCGGCAGCCGTCTCACGGTCTCCTACGTTCGCATCGGCGGTCTCGCCAACGACGTGCCCCCGGATTTCCCCGAGGCGGTGCGGTGGCTGCTCAAGCGGATCCCGCGCCTGATGGACGACATGGAGCGGCTGATCACGGAAAACCGCATCTTCCGCGAGCGCACCGAAGGGATCGGCGTGCTCACCGCCGCCGAGGCGCTGGACTGGGGGTGGACCGGGCCGTGCCTGCGCGCTTCCGGTGTTGCGTACGACGTGCGCAAGGCCGCCCCGTACCTCGGCTACGAGACCTACGACTTCAAGGTCCCCGTGGCCAACGAGGGGGACACCTACGCCCGCTACCTGGTGCGGGTGGAGGAGGTGCGCCAGTCGCTCCGGCTGGTGGAGCAGGCCCTCGACCGCCTAGAGCCGGGGCCAGTCATCGTGGACGACCATCGCGTCGCACTCCCGCCCAAGGAGAAGGTCTACACCGAGATGGAGCCCCTCATCTGGCACTTCAAGCTGATCATGGAGGGGATGCAGGTGCCCGCCGGGGAGGTGTACGGCTACACCGAGGCGGCCAACGGGGAACTGGGCTTTTACGCCATATCCGACGGCGGCGGCCGCCCCTACCGGCTCAAGGTCAGGCCGCCGTGCTTTGCCATCTTCCAGGCCTACCCCCACATGCTGCGGGGGCACATGGTGGCCGATGCGGTGGCGATTCTAGGCAGCCTCAACATCATCGCCGGGGAGCTGGACCGATGAACGCCAACGACGTGATCGTGTGCACGCCCAAGAAGCTACGGTTCACCCAGCGGCTCTACCTGGTGGAGGTGGTCAAGGGGTTGGCGGTCACCCTCCGGCACTTCCTCGGCAACCTGCTGCGCCGCCGCTACACGGTGACGGTGGAGTGGCCCGAGGTGAAGCGGCAGTACTCGGAGCGGATGAGAGGGCGGCACGTGCTGCTGGTCCGGGAGGACGGCTCGCCGCGCTGCGTCGCGTGCTACATGTGCGAGACCGCCTGCCCGGCCGACTGTATCCACATCGAGGCCGAGGAAGACCCGGGGGCTTCGGTGGAGTGGGAAAAGCGCCCCAAGGTGTTCACCATCGACCTGCTGCGCTGCGTCTTCTGCGGCTTCTGCGTGGACGCCTGCCCCAAGGAGGCCATCATCATGACGCGGCACCACGAGATGGCCTTCGCCGTGCGGGAGGAGGCTGTTATCGGTCTGCCGGAACTCCTGCAGAAAGGCCCCACCGAGCGGCTCGACCTGGGGTACCGGCCCTACTACGGCAAGCCCGTGCGGCGGATCGAGTTGCCGATCCCGGTCAAGGCGTCGGAGGAGGGCGCGTAGGCACCACGCCCGGCCTTCCGTGCGGGGTGAAATAACCGGGGCGGCGCTGGTGCGCCGCCCCGTCGTGCCACGGTCGAGGCGCTCAGCGCCCGCCGTGGGGGGTTTCCTGCTCGAGTGGGCTACAGTGCCCGGACGTTGGCCGCCTGCAGGCCCTTGGGGCCGCGAACGATGTCGAACTCCACCTTCGCGCCCTCCTTGAGCGTGCGGAAGCCGTCGCCGGAAATGGCGGTGTAGTGGACGAACACGTCCTCGCCGCCCTCCTGCGTGATGAAACCGAACCCCTTGGCATCGTTGAACCACTTGACTGTACCCTGCGCCATACTGCGATCTCCTTGTTGCTGGCGGCCCTTTTCCTCGGCCGCCGTCCCTATGCCGGCAGCGTCTCGGCACATGCGAAAAGCCGCGAGGTCGCTGGTCCTCGCGGCGGGTTTACCTCACGATCCTGAGCTTCCCGTACCACGTACACAACCACCGAATGCAAACTGCCACACTCGCGGCCACTTGTCAAGCCCCCCCAGTGGGAGCCCGCAAGGGGCGTTACTCCTCGTCCTCCTCCCCCTCGGCGGCCTTGCCGCTCGCGGCTGCGATCTTCTCCTGCAGCTGGCGCGGCACCTCGTCGTAATGGGAGAACTCCATGTGAAAGTCGCCCCGGCCGCCGGTGATGGAGCGGAGGGTCTGGGAGTAGGTGAGCATCTCCGCCAGGGGGACCTGGGCCTTCACCACCGTCTGGCCGTCCCCCGGCTCCATCCCCTGCACCCGGCCGCGGCGGCTGTTGAGGTCGCCCATGATGTCGCCGAGGAACTCGTCGGGCGCGGTGATCTCCACCTGCATGATGGGCTCGAGGATGGTGGGGCCGGCCAGCTTCACGGCCTCGCGGAACGCCTTGCGACCGCAGATCTGGAACGCCATGTCCGAGGAGTCCACGTCGTGTTCCTTGCCGTCCAGGAGGACGACGCGGAAGTCCACCACCGGGTTGCCGGAGAGGGGACCGGACTGGGCCGCGCTCTGGATCCCCTTGTCCACGGACGGCCGGTAGTTCTGCGAGATGGCGCCGCCGAAGATCTTGTCCACGAACTCGTACCCCGCCCCGCGGGGCAGCGGCTCCAGACGGATCTTCGCCTCGGCGAACTGCCCGTGGCCGCCCGTCTGCTTCTTGTGCCGGGAGGTGAGCTCCGCCGGTTTGGTGATGGTTTCCCGATAGGGGACCTTGGGCGGCTGGAGGGTGACGTCCACCTTGTAGCGCTTGCGGAGCCGCGCCACGGCAATCTCCACGTGCAGCTGGCCCGCGCCGGCCAGCAGCAGCTCCTTGGTTTGCGGGTCGCGACCCACGTGCAGGGTGGGGTCCTCCTCCTGCAGCTTCGCCAGCCCCTGGGCGATCTTGTCCTCGTCCCCCTTGCTCTTGGGGGTGATGGCAAAGGAGATGGCGCCTTCGGGGATCGGGACGGGGACGACGGTGAGGGGGCACTCCTTGGTGGTGAGCGTGTCGCCGGTGCGCGTCTCCTTGAGCTTGGCCACCGCGCCGATGTCCCCCGCGACGAGCTTCTCGATGGTGGAGAGGTCCTTGCCCTGCACTGTGTGCAGCGGTCCGAAGCGTTCCGTGACCTCCCGCGGGCGGTTGAGGTAGGTGTTGTCCGGCAGGAACGAGCCAGAGAACACCCGCACGAGGGAGATGCGGCCCGCGAACGGGTCGGAAATGGTCTTGAAGACGTAGGCGATGGGCTGGCCGTCCTCCGCGGCGGGGGTGATGGCCTCCTCGCCGGCCACCGTGCGCGTGGCGAAACTGGCGCTCAGCGGGTCGGGAACCAGGTCCACGAGGGCGTCGAGGACGGGCTGAACCGCCTGGTTGCGGCCGGCGGCGCAGTAGAGCACAGGAAAGATGTGGCGCGCCGCCACGGCCTGCGTCAGGCCGCGGACGAGGTCCTCGCCGGGCAACGTCCCTTCGGCGAAGAACCGCTCCAACAGCGCCTCGTCCTGCTCCGCCACCATCTCCACCAGGGCGTTGCGGGCCGCCTCCGCCTCCTCCTGGAGCTCGGCAGGCACGGCGCCCTTGGTGGGGGTCCCGCTCTCGTCCGGCGGGAAGGTCCAGGCCACCATGTGGAGGAGGTCCACCACGCCGCTGAAGGCGCCCTCCTCGCCGATGGGGAGCTGGATCGGCACCACCTCGCGACCGAACTTCTTCTGCAACTGCTGCAACGAACGGGAGGCCGAGGCGCGCTCCCGGTCCATGAGGTTGACGAGGAAGAGGACCGGTCGTTCCATGGCGGCGCACGTCTTCCAGAGCTTCTCGGTCTGCACCTCGGGCCCCGCCACGGCGGACACCAGCATCAGGGCCGCTTCGGCCACCTTGAGGCCCTGGACCGCCTCGGTGGTGTAGATGGAGTACCCCGGCGTGTCCACGAAGTTGATCTTGGCGTCGCGATAGGGGGCGTTAGCCACCGCGGCGGCAATGGTGATGCGGCGCTCCACCGCCTCGTCGTCGAAGTCCGTGATGGCGTTCCCCTTGTCCACCTTGCCGAGACGGTTCACCGCCTTGGTGTCGAACAGGGCAGCGGAGACGAACGTGGTCTTGCCGGTGGAAGAGTGGCCGACCACGGCGACATTCCTGATCTTTCGCGAGGGAACCAACGTGGATGGCATCTCGAGCGTTCCTCCCGTAGCGCGCAGCCGGCGAAGTATACCAGAGGCGTCGCGCCCCCCGGGCCCGTGGCGAGCCTCGCCGCGACAGCGAAAGCCTTCACAACGCCGGGTGTCAGGCGGGCAGCTGGAGGTGGCTCCCGGTCAGGCGCCGGTACGCCTCCAGGTAGCGGGCCAGCGTCCCCTCCACCACCTCCGCGGGCAGCGGGGGCGCCGGGGGCTGCTTGTCCCAGCCGCTGGCCTCGAGCCAGTCGCGGACGAACTGCTTGTCGAAGGAGGGGGGACTCGATCCCGGGCGGTACTCGGCAGCGGGCCAGAAGCGGGACGAGTCCGGGGTGAGTGCTTCGTCGGCCCAGAACAGCGTCCCCTGCTCGTCGGTGCCGAACTCGAACTTGGTGTCCGCGAGGATGATCCCCCGCTCCTCGGCGAGGGCCGCTGCCCGGCGGTACAGCTCCAGGGTGAGGGTACGCAGGCGTTCCGCCATGGCGCCACCGACCAGGGCGACCACGGCGTCGAAGCTGATGTTCTCGTCGTGGCCCACCTCCGCCTTGGTGGCGGGGGTGAAGATGGGCTGCGGCAGGCGGTCCGCGAGACGCAGGCCAGCCGGCAGCGGGATGCCGCATACCGAGCCGGTTTCCTGGTACTCCTTCCACCCCGAGCCCACCAGGTAGCCCCTGGCCACGCACTCGACGGGCAGGATGGACAGGCGCCGCACCAGGCAGGACCGTCCCGCCAGCGCCGGAACCTGGGCAAAGGGGGCGGGGAAGCGTTCCGCCTCCGTCTCCACCAGGTGGTTGGGCACCACCTCCCGCAACGCCGCGAACCAGAAGTTGGACAGTTGCGTGAGGACGACACCCTTGCCGGGGATGCCGGGCTCCAGGACCACGTCGAAGGCGCTGATCCGGTCGCTGGCGACGATGAGCAGCCGGCCTTCCCCGGCCTCGTAGATGTCCCGTACCTTGCCCCGCTTGAGGAGCGGTGCCGGGACCTGCGATGGGCCCGCGTAGCCTGCCATGGTGAACCTAGCCCTGCTGCTGGAGCAGACGGTTCACCTGGGTGGTGATCCGGGACTTGGTGCGGCTCGCCGTGTTCCGGTGCAGGACGCCCTTGCGAACCCCGGTGTCGAGGATGGACACCGTCTGCGGCAGGAGTTCCTTGACCCGTGCCACGTCGCCGCCGGTGATGGCGGCGTGGAGGGCGCGCACGGCGTTGCGGACCCGGGTCCGCACGGCGCGGTTGCGCGCCCGTCGCACCACATTCTGACGCCGACGCTTGAGACCAGACTTGATGCGTTTTGCCATTGTCGATGCTCCTCGAAAGTCATGAGCTCCGCGCGAGCGGAGCGGTCATTTCACTTTGATCCCGAGAGACTGGAGCTTGCTGCGGGCAAGCTCCGCTTCCTTGCTCCCGGGGTACTCGTACAGGACGTACTGCAAGTTGATGACGGCCTGCGAGCGGTCCCCCGCCTCCAGGAACGCCAGTCCCTTCTTGAGGAGGGCCGCGGCCGCCTTGTCTGAGGTCTTGTACCGGTTGAGCAGCTCGGTGAAGCGCTCGATGGCCTGGGGGAACTCGCGCTTCGAGTAGTGACACTCGCCGATCCAGTAGAGGGCGTTGTCGGCGAGATCGGTGTCGGGGTAGCGCCTGAGGTACTCGCCGAACCCCTGCAGGGCCAGATCGAAGCTGCCGCGCAGGTAGTCCTCGTAAGCGGCGGTGTAGAGCTGGGCCGGCTCCGACGGGACGGCACCGGCCGGGCTGCCGCCGCTCTCGCCGGAGAGCGGCGCCCCGGTGCCCTGGGCGAGCCGTTCGCGGGTGGCGGCCAGCTCGTTGGACAGCGCATCCAGCCGCTGCCGGGTGGCGTCCAGCGCCCCTTGCAGGGCCTCGAGCTGTTCCCGCAACTGCTGGAGCTGAAGCTGGATATCGGCGTTGGACTTGAGCAGCCGGTCGCTCTGCTCCGACAGCTCCCGGCTCATGGACTGGAGGTCCTGCTTGCCGCTGGTCTGCTGGGCCAGACGCTGCACGTCCCGGGAAACGTCGGTGATCTCCCGGTGCAGCAGCTCGATGTCGCCGGTGGTCACGCAACCGGCGGCGGCAACGGCGAGGGCGAGAACGAGAACGTAGCGCATCGGTGCCCCCTCAGGTCCCGGTGATCACGAAGTGGGCCCGGCGGTTCTGCCACCAGCAGCTCTCCTCGTGACAAGTGGCGAAGGGGCGCTCCTCGCCCAGGGAAAGGGTGTCGATCCGACTCGCATCCACCCCCAGCGACACGAGGTATTCCTTCACGGTGTGGGCGCGGCGCCAGCCCAGGGCGAGGTTGTACTCCTCGGTGTTGCGCTCGTCGCAATGCCCCTCGATGAGGATCTTCACGGTGGGGTGGGCCCGGAGCCAGGCAGCGTTGGCGGCCAGCGTCTCGCGGGCGTCGGGGCGCAGCTCGTGCTTGTTGGTGTCGAAGAAGACATCGGTCAGGTAGCCCGCCTTGTTCACCGCCGCGAGATCCGCCGGCAGCGCGGTGGAGGCCACGGCCCCTTCGGGAAGATTGGCTGTGGTCACCGCCGGTTCCTCGCTGACGGCCGTGACGGGGGCGGTGGCAGGCGCAGGCGTGGCCTTGGCCGGCACCCGCTCGTGGGCGGGCGGCAGCTCCGGCGCCACCACCGGCTTGGGCCGCCGACAGGCGGGCACGGCGGCGAGCGCCAGCAGCAGCCCGACGATGAGCGGAATGTTCACGCGACGGTACCACATACAGCACCCCCTACTCCGCGACGGCGGCACTCTACACTACCGGGCGGCCCCCGGCAAGCCGCCTCAGCGGATGGCCGCCACCCACGCCGGGGAGGTGTTGTTCCCCTCCTGGGTGAGCTGGCGCGGGACCCCGTCCGGGTCGGTCACGTAGATCTGTTTGCGGCCGGTGCGGTTGGAGACGAAGGCAAGGGTGGTCCCGTCCGGCGACCAGCAGGGCGACTCGTTGCTCCCGGGTCCCGGCACCACCGTCCGGGTCATGGTTCGGAGGTCGAGGATGGCGATCTGGAAGCGGTTTTCGACTTGGGTGGTGTAGGCGAGTCGGACCCCGTCCGGGGCCCAAGCCGCCTCGTCGGCGAAGGTGTCCTCAAAGGTGAGCCGGCGCACATTGGTGCCCTCGGCGTCCATGAGGTAGAGCTGGGGGGAGCCGGAGGCGGTGGAGGTGAAGACGATTTGCCGGCCATTGGGAGACCACGCGGGCTGGGTCTCGATGGCCCGGGAGGAGGTGAGGCGCTCGGCCGTTCCACCGCCGATGGGGACCACGTAAATGTCGGTGTTGCCATCGTCGCCGGCGGCGAATGCCACACGGGTACCGTCCGGCGAGAGGGATGGCGAGGAGTTCACCCCCGGCAGGGAGGAGATGGGCTTGAGGAACCCCTCGGTGGGGCGCAGCGCGTAGAGCTGCGGTCGCCCGGAAAGAAAGGACGTGAAGACCAGCCAGTCGCCGTCCGGCGACCAGGCGGGGCCGAGGGCGACGGACTTGTGGTTGGTGAGCTGCTGCGGCTCGCTGCCGTCCCAGCGCATGAGCCAGAGTTCCTTGCTGCCGCTGCGGTCGGAGATGAACGCAAAGCGGGAGAGGAACGGGCCTGGCCGGCCGGTGAGCAGGCGCACCAGCTCGTTGGCCAGGGTGTGCGCCACGGTGGCGGCGAGGGGGGCCGCGCCCTGCAACCGGCGGGAGTAGGCCACCTCCCCGGAGGCCAGGTCGAAGACCCGGACCTCCGCCACGAACTGACCGGCCGGGGCGATGAGCGTCCCTTCCAGCAGGAACTGGGCCCCCACGGCGCGGTAGCGCTGGCGGGTGAGCCTGGCATCCTTGGGGTCCACCTCCACGAGCCGGAGCGCCTCGTCGGCGAGGAGCGTCAACACCGCGGACTGGCGGATGTCGCTCCGCAAGGTCTCCAGGAAGCGCGCGGCCACCGCGGGATCGCCGCCAGCCAGGACCGGCAGGTCGGGGACGGCCACCACCACCCGCTGCAACCCCGGTGCAGTGACGCGCAGGAAGACCTCGTCCTGGGCCGCTACGGGAGCCGCAGCGAGGAGCAACGCGAAGAGGGGCACAAAGGGGCGGGTCACAGTCACGGTCCAAACTCCAGGTGAATGGTCAGGTCGCGACCGCCGAACGCCTCTGGCAGGGGGGGGTAGGGGGCGCCGGCGTAGACGGCCCGCAAGGCGGCGCGATCGTAGGCAGGGTAGCCGCTGGAAACTTCGATGCCGGCCTCCACAAGGCCGCCGGAACGGGTAATCCGACAGCGTACCCGGCAGCTCGTCCCGGGCGGGGCCGTCGGTCGGAACCAGTTGCTCTGGACGAGGGCGAGCAGCCGGTCCAGGTAGTACTGGTAGGGGAAGGCGACCGCGCTGTCCGCCCCGCCGGCGCCGACGCTGATGCCGCCGGCCGAGGCAGCGGCCGGGCTCGGCGGGGGACCAGGCGGGGCCTGGTCCGCGGCACCCTTGGGCCGCGGGCGCGGCGCTGCCGGGGCAGCGGTCGCGGGGCGCGAGGGGGAGGTATCGCGACGGGGCGCGGGGGAGGGGGGGGCCTTGGTCTGGGGTGGGGCCGCGGCGGGCGCCGAGGGGGGCGCTGGACGGCTCGGCGCGACGGGCACCGCTTCCAGCACCGTCCGCACCCGCACCGAGGGCAGCGTCAAGGGTCGGCTCGGGCCCCGGGGGGCCAGGAAGGCCGCGGCGGCCGCCGCCAGGTGCAGGACCAGCGCCGCCGCCACCGCCGGGCCCCAGGGGGTGGGCTCGTCGCGCCGCTGACGCAAGGCCTCCGACACCGGGTCGATCACGGTCGCTCCGGCGGGGCCGTCAACATCCCCACCTCCTCCACCCCCATGGCGTTGAGGGCGGCGAGCACCTGCACCACGAAGCCGTAGGGCACCTCCTTGTCCCCCTTGAGGTAGACCGGGCGGGGGCCGCCGGCGAGGGCCGGCGCCAGGCGCTGCGGCAGGAGGGAAGGGTGAACCGGCTGGTCCCCCACGAGGACGAGGCGGGACCGGGTGAGCGTGATAATCACCGGCTCCCGGGGGGAGTCCTTGAGCGGCGTGGAGGCCGCCTGGGGCAGCTCCACGTCCAGCCCCTGAACCAGCATCGGGGCGGTGACGATGAAGATGATGAGGAGCACCAGCATCACGTCCACCAGCGGCGTGATGTTGATTTCCGCGATGCTGTCGAAATCGGAGTGGGGGGTGAAGGCCATCAGGTGAACGTCCGCTCGGTGAGGTTGAGGAACTCGAGGAGGAAATCCTCCATGGCGCCACGGTGGCGGCGCAGCGAACCCAGAAAGGCGTTGTAGGCAATGACGGCGGGGATGGCCGCGCCGAGACCCGCGGCGGTGTTGACGAGAGCTTCGGCAATCCCCGGCGCGACGCTGACGATGGAAGTGGAGCCGCTGCTGGCAATGGAGGAAAAGGCGCTCATGATACCCCACACCGTGCCGAACAGGCCGATGAAGGGGGTCGCCGAGGCGGTGGTGGCGAGAAACGGCAAGAACCGCTGGAGCCTGGCACTCTCGATGCCAATGGCGCGTTGCAGGGCGCGCTCCACCGCAGGCAGGCTCTTGATCTGGCCGCGGTCGAGCCCGCTGCGCTGGAGCAGGCGGATCTGCGCCTCCAGTTCCAGGTAGCCGGCCCGAAACATCCCGGCCAGGGGTGCGTCTGGCGATCGCTTGGCGGCGCTTTGCACTTCGCTCAGCTTGGTGGCCCGGCGGAACTCGTCCAGGAAGGTGGTGTTGGCGCGGTCGGCGCGCCGCAGCTGGACGATCTTGAGGAAGGTGAGCGACCAGGAGGCGAGGGAGAAGAGCGCGAGGATGGCGAGGACCCCCTTGCCGATCCAGCTGGTCTGGGCAAAGGCGCTGAAGATCTCAGCCATCGCCGGATTGTACGCACAACGGCGGCGTTTAGTAAGAGGTCGGGGGTCGGCGCACCACCACGGTGCCGGCCAGGATGTCGTGCAACGCCTTGCGGTCGCGCCGGAAGGGGATGGTGAGAAAGCCGAGGCCCAGGGAGAGGGCGGTCACCGACAGGGCGGCGAGGCGGAGAAAGGCCCGGGCGTAACCGATGGGGATGCGGTACCGGAAGTCCACCAGGCGCAACCCGAGCAGACGCAGCCCCGGCGAGCCGCCGCGCCGGGCCCAACCGTGGATGAGGTAGTACCAGGCGTAGAGAACCCACAGCGCGCCGGAGCCCCCGGCAATGACAGCCATGGTGCGGGACGGCGGCGGGAGGACCTCGGGCGCGAGGAGGAAACGCTCGGCCCCCAGGGCGGCAAGGAGCGGCGAGAAGGGGAGGAGGGAACCGAGGGCAAAGAGGGTCACGTCCAGTACGGCCGCGGCCAGCCGACGACCGAACCCGGCCGGTGTCGCGGGCAGGATCCCCACGGTGTAGTCGGAAAGAGGGGCCACGTCCTCTACGACGGGGGGCGCGTCGTCCTCCGCGCCCACGATGGTGCCGCGCAGCGCACCGAAGCGCACCACGTCCCCGGGCTTCACCCGGCAGGGCGCGTCGATCCGCCGGCCGTTGACGAACGTACCGTTGGACGAGCCGAGGTCCTCCAGGTACAGGGCGAGATCCCGCCAGACGAAGGCCGCGTGGAGCCGCGACACCGAGTCCTCCTGCAGTCGCACCTCGCAGGAGCGGCTTCGCCCCACCACCACGCGGTCCGCCGCGAGAGCGATCCGCTCCGAGCCAAGCCGCAGGAAGACCGGCGTCTCAGTAGGGGGAGATTCCGCCACGGGCGTTGTGGATCAACCAGAGCCCGGAGTAGGCGCGGAGGAGGCGGAACCGGGACCGGTAGAGCATCTCCAGGTGGTCGGTGTCGCCCCGGTAGAGGGCGTCGTCGATGAACCATTGGAAGCGGCGGTCCATCTCCGCCGCCCGCTGGAGCGAGGCAGTGGCGCGCTCCAGGACCTCGGCCAGTTTCTCGGAGCCGCGGCGTTGCAGCCGGTCGATCTCCTTGGCCTCCTCGTCCATCCGCACGCGCAGGGCAGCCCCCTGCAGCAACAGCAAGTGGCGCTGGCCGAGAAGACTGCCGAGGTCGGCGCGGCCGCTTGTGAGGGCCCGGCAGGCCTCCACCTCGGCAGGCTCGAGGCGCAACGTGGCCAGTTCCTTGGCCTGCACCGCCTCCTCGGCGCTGCGATCCGCCCCGGCCAGCTCAAGGGCAAAGACGATCTTGCTGATGTAGTCGTGCAGCAGCGGGTCGGGGGGGAGTTGCGGGGAGAGTGGAGCGGCCGCCCCGGTTTCCCCCTCGTCGGCCACTTCTACTTCTTCGACCTCGTCGTCGCCGGTGGGTGGGGGTTGGATCGGGGGTGGGAAGGATTGGGTGGTGTCGAAGACCTCAAGGATCTGGTTGAGCGCCTTGCGAAGCTCCAGTACGTCGGTGCGCCGGACGTTCTCCTCGTTGCGGGCGGCGGTGTAGCGGTGGCTGGCGGCCATGAAGGTCTCGAGGAGGTCCCGCAACTCGGGAGTCATCAGCTCGGGGTGGGTGCTGAGCTGGCGCTCCAACTCTCGCACCCGGTTGGTATCCTCGAGCAGGCGCGACTCCTCCTCCTCCAGCAGCTCGCGGAACCGGTTCTTGATGGTGATGGTGGTGTCCACCAGCACCGGGAGCAGCCTGGGGTTCAGCAACGTCTCGCCGAGCCTTCGCTTGAGGGAGCGGAAGCGATCCAAGGCGCCCCCCTCCACGAGCTGGGTGAAGCTCGTGGTCTGCAGGACCTCAGCCTTGATCTCGTTCACCGCCTTGATCAGGATATCGACCTCTTCCCCCGGCGTGGCGGGAGGTTTGTGGAGGTCGAGGATGGGCTTGATGAGCCGCTCGATCTCGTGAGGCTGACGGGCGATGGAGCGGCCGTCGGCACCGGGCAGCTCCGCCAGACGGGTGAAGAGGATGTCCAGCTTGTCTAGGGTGTCCGGGGAGCTGGCGTCGCCGTCCAGGTAGAACTTGATGATGGCGAGGATGACCTTCTCGTCCTGGTGCCGGAGGCGATCGAAGAAACGGCGCAGGAGCGAGGGCGGGACGTCCGCGTCCGCGGCCCGCAACTGCGAGGCGTAGCCGTCCACCTTGCGGGACAGCTCGGCGAGGACGCGGGAGCCGCTCGCCACCGTGGAGTCGGACAGTTCGTCCGAAAGCTTGCGCAGCTCGCTGAACAGGCCCGGGAAGTCCAGCTCCACCGGGCAGGGGAGGTTGCGGAGGTGCTTGAACAACCCCTGCAAGAGCTGATAGAAGGTCCACTGGGAGCGGCAGCGGTCGGCGAGCCGGATGTAGCGCTGGTTGAGTTCGTGCAGGGTCGTGGCACTCATGGCGACGTTCCGCGCCTAGCCTACACCACGCTGGCCGTTGTCGCCAAGCGGGGAGGGGTTCATGCTCAAGGAAAGACTCATCCCGGCCGACAAACTCACCCGGGTCATCGCCACGCTCGCGCGCGAGCTAGATGCCGATCTGGAGGGGCGCGATGCCGTCTTCATTTGCGTCCTCAAGGGGGCAGTGCACTTTTTCAGTAGCTTGACGCTGCAACTCCGGCATCCCATCGTGATGGATTTTATCCAGCTTCGCTCCTACGGCGCCACCACCGAGAGTTCCGGCACCGTGACGCTCGTCAAGGACATCACCGTGGACATTGCCGGCAAGGACGTTTACGTGGTGGAGGATATCGTCGACACCGGCCTCACCCTGCTGGATATCCTGGCCCTGCTGCGGGCCAGGCACCCGCGGAGCGTCCAAGTGGTGGCGCTGCTGTCCAAACCCGCGCGCCGTCGGGTGGAGGTGCCGGTGGATTTTTTGGGGTTGGAGATCGAGGATCGGTTCGTCGTGGGGTTCGGCCTTGACTTTGCGGAGCGCTTCCGTAACCTTCCGGAGATTTGGGAGTTCGTTCCCGACGAGGAGGACGCGTGACGACGACACCGACACCCGTGGCAACCCCGGCGGCGCCGGCGGCGGTAGGTCCGTACAGCCAGGGCATGGTGGCGGGGGGGCTGGTCTTCGTCTCGGGCCAGATCCCCCTCGATCCCGAGACCGGCGAACTGGTGGGCGACACCTTCGAGGCCCGCGTCCGCCGGGTTCTGGAAAACGTGGATGCGGTGCTGCGCGCGGCCGGGAGCGATCGGTCCCGTGTCGTCAAGGTGACCGTCTACCTCACGGACATGGCGCTCTTTGCCCGCTTGAACGCGGTGTACGCCGAGTTCTTCGGCGGCCACCGCCCGGCCCGGGCGGCTGTCCAGGTCGGGGCGCTGCCGCGCGGGGCCGACGTCGAGATCGAGGCGGTGGCGGTGCTGTGATCCGCGTTCCGAAAGCCACGCGCATCGTCGTTCGGGGGGCAGGGGAACTGGGCAGTGCGGTGGCCATCCGCTTGGCGAAGGAGGGGCTGCCGCGCATCGTCATGGTGGAGCGACCGTTCCCCAAGGCGGTCCGGCGCAACGTGTGCTTCTCCGAGGCGGTGTTCGAGGGGGCCAAGACCGTGGAGGGGGTGACGGCGCGGCACGTGATGCTGCTGTCGGAGATCGATCGTCTCCACGAGCTGGGGGACCTGGCCATCACCAGTCAGCCGCTCGCCGAGCTGCTCGAGACCTGGCCCGCCGACGTCATCGTCGATGCGGCCATGCAACGGGCCAACGCGAGCCTAACGAAGAGCAGCGCGCGGCTGGTGGTTGCCCTGGGGTCGGGGCACTTCCCGGGGCGGGACTGTCATGCGGTGGTGGAGACGGTGCGCGGCCCGCACCTGGGGCGCGTGCTCTCGGGAGGGCATTCGCTCCCCCCAGCGCCGCCCGCGGAGATCATGGGGTTTTCGGAAGAGCGGGTGATCAAGGCGCAGCGCCACGGGATCTTCCGGACCAACAAGGAGATCGGTCAGCGGGTGGAGCAGGGGGAGAAGATCGGCTTCGTGGTCCTGTTGTTCGAGCGCGCGGACCTGTTCAAGGGGGTGCCGGTGGACTCCGAGTACCCGGTGGTGGCCCGCATCGGCGGCGTAATCCGCGGGCTGCTGCGGGACGGGGTACCGGTGGAGCCGGGGGACAAGATCGGTGACATCGACCCTCGCGGGCTCACCGACGACCTGCATCACGTGTCCGACAAAGCCCATCGGGTGGCGGAGGGGGTCCTCGAAGCCATCGTCCTGCACGCCGACCGGCTGCGCGGCGGCAGTTCAGTGGGATGAGCCGCATCGATCTGTCGCAGGGCGCGGTCCTCGCCCTGGGGGGCGGTGGTATGCGGGGGGTGGCCCACCTGGGCGTTCTCGCCACCTTCGAGGCGGCGGGGGTACGCGTGCGCGGCATTGCCGGGACGAGCTCCGGCGCCCTGCTGGGCGCCCTGTGGATCCTCCGCGGCGCCGCGGGGGCCATCGAGCGGGTGCGGGAGTACGTGGCCTCGGGGCGTGCCCGCCGGATGACCGACCTGGCCGAAGACACCGATGGACGCGGGGTGGGGGCCGGGTTGCGGCGGCTTGCCAGGGCAGTCGCCCTTGCCCGGCTGCTCGCGCGGCGGTCGCTGCTGTCCCCCGAGGCTTACCTGGAGCACGTGGCGTTCTTCCTCCCGGAACAGGAGATCGGCGAACTGCCCACGCCCTTCGTGGCGGTGGCCACCGACACCTTCTCGGGGGAGGAGGTGCGTCTGGCCCGGGGCCCGCTGCGACTGGCGGTGGCGGCGAGCTCCGCCATGCCGGGGTTGGTGCCGCCGGTGGTGTGGGGGGAGCGTCGGCTGCAGGACGGGGGGGCGGTGGCGGAGATTCCGGTGGCGGCGGCCAGGATGCTAGGCTCGCCGGTCATTGCCGTGGAGGTGAGCGAGGGGCTGCCGCCAGCCCGCCCCGACCGGGACCGGCTGCCCCGGGCCATGTTCCGTGCCGCGGCGATGGGGTGGCAGGCCTTGCGGCGGCGCCTGCTCGCCGAGGCGGACGCGGTGATCGCCCCAGCTGTCAACCACCTGCACTGGGCGGACTACCACGCGGTGGACGAGGCGGTGGCCGCCGGGCGGCGGGTGGCCGAGGCGTTCCTCGCCGCCGCCCGCTAACGTCGCACTGGTCTAGCGTGGTGCCTCGTTGCCGGGCACCGCAAAGGACGGCATGATCCCCGCCAGCACCCGCACGGTGTCGCGGGCGATGACCCGCTCCTCGTTGGTGGGGATGACGGCGACGGCCACCCGCGAGCCGGGCTTGTTGACGAGCACTTCCTCGCCGCGAGGCACGTTGCGGTTGGCCTCGGTGTCCAGCTCGATGCCGAGGAACTCGAGGCCCGTCAGGCACGCTTCTCGCACCTCGGGGGAGTTTTCGCCGATCCCGCCGGTGAAGGTGACCGCGTCGATCCCCTCCATGGCCGCGGCGTACGCGCCCAGGTACTTGCGCACCCGGTAGCAGAAGATCTGGAAGGCCAAATCGGCTCGGGCGTTCCCCTCGGCCCGCGCCTGGAGGACCTCCCGCATGTCCGAGGAAACGCCCGACACGCCGTAAAGGCCGGAGTGCTTGTTGAGCATAGCGTTGAGCTGGGCGAGGGTGAGTTCCTCCATGGCCATCACCCAGGGCAGCACGGCGGGGTCGATGTCGCCGGCCCTGGTGCCCATGAGGAGCCCTTCCAGCGGCGTGAACCCCATGGAGGTGTCCACCGAGTGGCCACGGTCCACCGCCGCCATGGAGCAGCCGTTGCCCAGGTGGCAGGTGACGATCTTGGTCTCCTCCAGCGGCCTGCCCAGCAACCGCGCGGTGTGGATGGCGACGAAGCGGTGGGAGGTGCCGTGAAAGCCGTAGCGGCGGATGCCGTGACGGCGGTAGAGCTGGTACGGCAGGCCGTAGATGAAGGCGCGAGGCGGCATGGACTGGTGGAACGCCGTATCGAAGACGGCCACGTGCGGGACGTTGCCGAGGAGTTCCTTCGCCGCGTGCAGCCCGCGCAGGTTGTGAGGGTTGTGAAGGGGTGCGAGGACCACGCACTCCTCGATGCCGGCCTCCACCTCCGGGGTGACGAGCACGGAGGAGGCGAACTTCTCGCCGCCGTGCACCACCCGGTGCCCCACCGCCTCGATCTCGGCTACGGAGGAGATCACGCCGTGCTCGGGATGGCAGAGGACCCGAAGCACCCGCTCCACGGCAGTGCGATGCTCGAGGATTTCCGAGATCTCTTGGTAGGGTTTGCGGCCAGGGACCTCGAGGGAAAGCCGGGAATCGGAAAGACCGATCTTTTCCACCGACCCCCGCGCCAGGGTGCGGTCCGCGTTGGCGGCGATCATCTCCACCGAGGTCTCGATGACCTGGAACTTCACGGACGAGGAACCACAGTTGAGCACCAAGATCTTCATGGCACATCCCTTCCTCGAGCCGGCGACAGCGGCGCCGGCTCAGTTCAGGCCACTCGCGGCGTGTCGTCGGGGAGCCGGTCGAGGCGGTTGCGTGCAGCGTCGTAGGTGAAGAACCCCTTGCCCTTGGCGGCACCGGTGTGACCGGCTCGCACCAACTTCCGCAGCAACGGGCAGGGGCGGAACTTGGGGTCACCCGTTTCCTGGAAGAGGTACTCGAGCCAGGTGAGGATCTTCTGGAGTCCGACGCGGTCCGCCCATTCCAGGGGCCCGGTGCGGAACTCGTACCCCAGCTTCATGGCCAGGTCCACCTCGGCAGCGGAGGCCACCCCCTCCATCACCACGTGGATGGCCTCGTTGATGAGGGGGAGGATCACGCGGGTGGTGACGAAGCCGGGGGACTCGAAGACCTCGATGGGGACCTTGCCGAGGATGCGCGCGAAGGTGCGGGCGAGCTCGAAGGCGGCGTCGCTGGTCACCTGTCCGCGCACCACCTCCACCACCGGCTGGGTGGTGACCGGGTAGAGGAAGTGCATGCCCAGGACCCGCTCCGGGTTGGCGAGCCCCTGCGCCAGTTCGGTGATGGACAGCGTGGAAGTATTGACGATGATGGGCACCTGCGGCCCGGCCACCGCGTCCAGTTCGTGGAGGAGCGCCCGCTTGGCTTCGAAATCCTCCTGAATGGTCTCGATGACAAGCTGGCAGTCGCGGATCCGCTGGATGTCGGTGGTGGGCTCGATGCGGGAGAGGATCGCCTTCTTCTCCGACTTGGTGAGCTGCCAGCGCTCGATCTGGCGCTCGAGGCTGTCCTCGAGGATGCCCATCACCTGGGCGGCGCGGTTCTCGTTGATCTCCTTCAGAACCAGGGACAGGCCGGCCTGCGAAACGCGGGTGGCGATGGAGCGGCCCATCATCCCGCCGCCGACCACGGCAATGTGGTGCAGTTCGGTCGCACTCATGGTTGTGAAAGGTAGTGCAAGCTGTTCGCCCTGTCAAGACAAACGTGCCGAGTCCCCTGACCGCGGCCCGCGGCGGTCCACCCACGGATCCGCCGAGACGTGCTAGCATGCATCCATGGTGGTGACCGCACTCCTGCTTTCCGCACTGGCCGCGACGAGCCCGGCCGCCGTTCCGGAGGCGTCAGCCCGCGTCGAGTTCCCCGATATCGAAATGGCCGACGAGACGGGGCAACGCCAACGGCTCGCCGCGTACCGGGGGGCCGTGACCGTTCTCAACTTCTGGGCGACGTGGTGCGGCCCGTGCCGGTACGAGCTGCCGGAGCTGGAGAAGCTCGCCAACGAGTTCGGCGGCAAAGGGGTGGTGGTGCTGGCGGTCAACGTGGACGGGCCCATCTCCCAGGTGAAGCGGTTCATTGCCAACACCAACCTCACCCTGCCGGTGGTGTACGTGGACGGGAGGACTCAGGCGTCCCTCGGCATCGACCGGATCCCCTTCACGGTGGTGCTGGACCGGGAGGGGCGGGCGGTGCGGGCGTACGCAGGCTATTCGGCGGCAGCGATGAAGGATCTGCGGGAGTTGGTGCCGCAGCTCCTGCGCGAGAAGGCCGCCAAGGGAGGGTCGTGACATGCGGAAGTTCCACGTTGGCTTGCTGGTGATGCTGGTGGCGTCGGGGGCGTGGGCGCAGGCCCGCGAGGACAGTGTCGAGTTCACGCCGACGGTGGGCTTCTGGTTCGGCGACACGCTGGCCCGCGGGGTGCAGGAGGGGTACGACTTCGACGTCACCATCGACGACGACGTGGCCTACGGCTTTCGGGTGGGCTACAACTTCACCTCCAACTGGGCCCTCACCGGCGCCTTCTCCTACGAGCGGGCCGACCTCATCACCGGCTCGGAGAACTTCCTGGGCGACACCAACGTGCTGGGGCGCATCGATATGACCACCGCCGAGATCGGCTTCGAGGGAGCGTTCGGCCACGCCCGGCTGGTGCCCATCTTCAACGTCGGCGTGGGTGTCATGAACCTCGATCCGGATGGCGCCAACATGCGCTCCGACACCGATTTCGTCGCCCACATCGGTACCGGCTTCAAGCTCTTCTTTACCCCAAACGTGGCCTTCCGTTTCGACTTCCGCGGCCACGCGGTGAACGTGGGCAAGAGCGACCACGACGACTGCGACTGGTGGGGGGACTGCTCCGACAGCAACGACTGGATCGGTCTGCGCGAGCTGTCCATCGGCATAACCTTCGTCTTCTGACCCGACGTGGGATTGCGGCAGCGAGCTGGAGCGGCGGCCGCCCTGGCGGCCGCGTTGGCCGGGAGCGCGGCGCCGGCGCAGGGAGTGCCGGAGGAGCGGTTCATGGACCGCTCCGACGTCCAGGCGGTGCTGGTGGTGGCCACAGTGACGGACCTCAAGGGGAGGCCGGTGGCGACCCTGGGTGCCGAGGACTTCCGTCTCTTCATCGATGGGCTCGAGTACCCCATCACCTCGTTCTGGCGCGAGGCGGAGATGCCCCTGTCGCTGTGCCTGGTGGTGGACGTCTCCGGTTCCATGGCGGGCCGGCGCCTGGCCCGGGTGCGGGACGCTCTGGCCGAGTTCGTGGTTGGGCTGCGCCCAGCGGACGAGGTGTCGCTGGTCACCTTCGGGGCAGCGGAGGTTCGGCGGCGGGTGCCGTTCGGGGCGGATCCCTACCTGGTGCTGCGGGTACTGGAGAGCATCGAGGGGTGGGGGACCACGGCACTCTTCGACACGCTGGCCGGGGCGCCGTCTCTCATGGAGGGGGCGCGGCACCAGCGGCGAGCCACGCTGCTCTTCACCGACGGCGTGGACACCGCCTCCGCCATGACCGCGGAGCAGGCGCGGGCGGTAATGGAGGAGATGGCCTACCCCCTGTACGCCTTCGGCATCGAGCCGCCGCCGCCGGAGGAGGGGGGCGAGACCTACGAGGCGCTGTTGGGCCGGCTGGCTCGAGCCTCCGGTGGGCGCTACATCCGGGCCGAGCAGGCCGGGGAACTGGCTGCCCTTGCCCGGGAACTGCGCCGTGAACTGGGGACGCGCTATGTCATTGCTTTTCAACCTTCTGGGGTGGGGCAGACCAAGTGGCGTCGGATTCGTCTGGCCGCCAGAGGGCCGTACCAGGTACGGGCCCGGGAGGGTTATCTCGGGACGCTGCCGTAGGGTTGGCTTGACACACAGGGGGCGGTAGTATGCTATAAAGGCGCGTGTGCGGAGAGGCACAAGGTGAGCCAAACAGACTCGACCAAGGGAGGAGTCGAATAATGAAGAAAACAACGTTGGGTATGCTGGCGGTGGCGCTGATCCTCGCTGTGGGGCTTTCCGGTTGCGCCACAAAGACGTACGTGAACGAGCAGGTCGCTGCCGCCACCAAGGCCTCGGACGCCAAGATCGGCGAGGTTCAGAAGCAGGTCGAAGTGGCGCAGATGGACATCGCCAATCTCAAGAAGTCCGACGAGGCGCAAAACCGGGAGATCGCCAACATCTCTGGGACCGCCAAGGAAGCCCTGGCGCGGGCCGAGGAGGCCGGGAAGCTGGCCAAGGGCAAGTTCCTCTTCGAGGTCACGCTGACCGACGAGGCGGTGAAGTTCGGCTTCAACAGCGCCACGCTGTCGCCGGAGGCGAAGGCCGCCCTCGACGCGTTCGCCGCCAGGGTGAAGGCCGAGAACAAGAACGTCTACATCGAGATCCAGGGCCACACCGACAGCGTCGGCTCGGAGAACTACAACCTCAAGCTGGGGCAGGAGCGCGCCGAGTCGGTGCTTCGTTACCTCAACATGCAGCATGGGTTGCCGCTCCATCGCATGAGCGCAGTCTCCTACGGCGAGTTCAAGCCAGTGGCCGACAACAAGACCAACGCCGGTCGTGCCCAGAACCGCCGCGTCACGCTCGTCGTCCTCGAGTGACGCTGCCCATCGCGAAGCAGCGTGGCGGCGCCCCGGCTTCCGGGGCGCCGCTTTGCTTGTGCAGAGGCGGCGGCCGGTGTGTGACAGAATGTCTCAGTTCGGCCTGGCCTGTGCAGCTCGCCGCCGGCTCACTGTCGATGTTAGCTTGTAAGCCAATGAAAATGAAAGACATGAGAGAGTGGCCTCGAGTTTGCAAAGAAACGAGGTTGCCATGAAAGGGACGCGTTGGTCCTCCGCTGGTTTCACCCTCATCGAAGGGCTCGTGGTGCTGGCCATCGTCGGCATCCTCGCCGCGTGGGTGGTCCCCAACTTCCGCCACTCCATAATCCGCAGCAAGCTGACGACCCCAGTGCGGGACGTGGAGCGGCTGGCCTCGGTGGCGCGGCTGCAGGCCGTGAATGCGCAGCGTCACTTTGGGATGGTCTTCGCAAGCCAGCAACCCGGCAACGATGTCGTCCGAATTTTCGAGGACGCGAACGGGGACGGGGCGTGGGACGAGGAGAGCGAGAAGGTGGTGCAGACCTACGAGCTGCCCGCCGAGGTGCGGTTTCGCAACCCGGGTGCCGGGCCGGCGTTCCCCTCGGCCATCGTCTACGCCCCAGGGGGGGCCCTGGTGGGGACGGGGGACCCTCAGGTGTACTTCGGGGACAACCGAGGCAACTTCATGCGCCTGGCCTTCAACCACGTGACCGGCCAGGTGCGACGGGAAAAACACGTGCCGGGTTCCAGCGACGAATGGCTGGGCCCGTCCCGGGAAGGAGAGTGGACGTGGCTCTACTGACTCCCCGCCAACGCGGCATGACGCTTGTGGAACTCCTGGTAGCTATGACCATTCTGGCGGTGGTGATCCTGTCGGTGATCGGCCTCTTCACCCAGTCCATCACCCTCAACAGCTCCGGGATGGATTACACGCGGGTCAACGATCTGGCCCGCAGCCGCACCGAGGAGCTGATGGGCCTCCCCTTCGATCACCCCAGCCTGGCCGTCCCCGAGGGGCAGGACCAGCTCGTCATCCCCAACGACCTGGACCCGGCTAACCCCAACCGCCTCTTCGACCGCACCTGCGAGGTTCGCAACCTCCACATTCAAAAGCAGGGGAACGTGGACCAGGAGCTGGAGACTCCGGTGGCCGCAGCCGAGGCCAACGCCAAGCTCATCACGGTGACGGTGGCGTCGCGGCGCAGCTTCCTCTCCGGCCGGCGGGAGATCCGGCTCACCGCGATCCGTGCCGACGGGTTGCGGTACTAGGGGGGCGTGATGCGAGCGCGCGGCTTTTCTCTGGTGGAGATGCTGGTGGGCATGGCCATCATGGCCTTGGTCATCGGCGGCTTTCTCTCGCTTCTCGACACCTCGGCCAAGATCTCCAAGGCCCAGTCCGCCACCGCCGAGGTGCAGGAGAACTTGCGCTACGTGATGGCGCACCTGGTGCGGTGGACGCGGATGGCGGGTGCCGGCGGGCTGCCGGTGATGGTGGGCCCGGGGAACGCCGTCTGGGTACCCCCGAACAGCCCCGGGCGCCCGGTGGCCGTGGAGGTCATCAACAACGTGGGGGCGGGGGTGAGGATCGGCGGCAGGGACGTCCTCCCCAACACCGACATTCTCACGCTGCGGGGGGCGTTCACCGGCGTCATCAAGGACCTCCAGACCGCCAACACCAACCCCAACCGCAAGGGCGAGTTCACCTACGAGGATCCCGACGGCACCTTCAAGGTGCCCATCGAGGACGTGGCCGGCAACCCTCAGGACCTGGCCGATCTGGAGATGATGGTGGACGACACCAAGAGCCCCCCGCTGTGGGTGCCGGTGGTGTTCGCCACCCGCAGTATTACCGGGATCGCCCTGTCCGGCGGGCGGCGTCGGGCCATCATGCAGTACGGCGTCGGCATCGTCACGACTAAGGACCCAGAAAACCGGTCCTTCGGCTTCCGGACCGTGGCCGATCTCGACGCCCAGGCCGAGTACCTGTCCATGAACCCGGTGGGCGGGTTCCCGTCCGAGCTGAACGCCGAGGGGACGGTGAGCCGGGTGGCGGTGATCACCGATCACTCCTTCTTCATCGCCCTGGACGACGACGGGGTGCCGACGCTGTACGAGCACGACTCGGTGGCCGATCTGACGCAGCCGGTGGCCAACGACATCGTGGACCTGCAGGTGGCGCTCGGCTGCGACACCAACGGGGACGGTGTCGCCACCGAGGACCTCGGCGACACGGCCAACGACGAGTGGCTCTTCAACGGCCCCGGCGAGGACATCAACGACACGGTGGGGGGTGCGCCGGGGGCCGACCGGCTCTACGCCTACCTCACCGAGGCGCGGATCTCGCTGGCCACGCGCATCCCCGTGCACGACCCCCGATTCGTGCAGCCGGCCATGGACCCCGTGACCGGGGCCGCCAAGCCGTACGGGACGACGACGCCGCGGGTGGCGTTGGAGGACGGCCGCGACCTCCTGCAGGAGACGTACAAGGATTTGCCGTCCATGCACTTCCAGCACCGCACCATGGTGGATCGGGTGAAGCTGCGCAGCCTCGGCGCGGTGCGACAGTAGGGGGTGGGCATGAAGCGAGAAAAGGGAAGCGCCCTGGTTCTGGCCCTGTTCATGATTGTGATCCTGACGGTGATGGGTCTGGGGCTGGTGTTGCGCACCAAGGTCTCCATGTCGGTGGCCGCGGCGGAGCGGCCCATGACCAAGAACTTCTACGCCGCGGACAGCGGGATCCACGCCAGTTACGCCCGTCTCACCGTCAACGACCCTTGCCCGTTCACCTTCCACCTCAAGGACGTGCGAGGCCAGGCCGGCGGCAGCGACGTGGGCTTCCCCATCGTCGTCACCACCCAGGAAGCCCAGTTCCTCGGCGGGCAGGTGGAGGTGGGCTCCAACGTCAGCGGCGGCATGGGGGGAGGCGGCAACAAGATGGTGAACGAGACGTTCCGGCTCAACGCCGACGCCTTCGAGGAGGCGACGCGAACGGCGCGGGGCGTCGAGGCCGAGGTGTACTTCGATCCGAAGCCGCAAACGATTCTTCCGCCGTGTTCGTGACGGGAGGTGAGGGATGAGAAACAGGCAATGCAACCTGATGCTGTGGGCAGTGGTGGCGCTGGCGGTGGTGGCGGCGGTCCCCGGTGCGGCCGACGACCGGGACCTGCTGATGTCCCGCGGCGCCCGGCCCAACGTCCTCATGGTGGTGGACTCCTCCGGGTCCATGGTCCAGGACGTGGAGACCGACACCATCAACTACGTGGCCAACATGGACGATCCGCACTCGAAGATGTACCAGGTGAAGTACGCGGTGAAGCAGTTCGTGCAGGCTTTCCCGCAGTTCAACCTGGGGTTCACCTTCTTCCAGCGCAACAGCGTCGAATTTGGCGACGTGCTCTTCCTCTACCGACTCGACCCGGGGGGTTCCGGGATCGACTTTTCCTGGCGCTACCGCATCGTGGGCGGCTCGAAGAACGACTTTGGGAGCCAGGTGCGCATGCAGTTGAGCCCCGGCGACCCCGTGCGCCTCGGGGATTTCGTCCCCCTCTCCGACAACAACAGCCCGGACCAGTATGAGTACGTGCACCGCTGGGGTCCCCTTTTCGGGGCGAACGGCAAGGACGTGTTTGCCGACTGGACGAGCAGCGGGAGCGTGTACTTCGACGGGAAGCGCACCGGCAAGTACCGGGTGGACGCGTGGCTTGTGGAACCCACCGCGGGCACCGGTTACTACTACCCCTCGTACACGTGGAGCGAGGACGGCAACGCGGTCCCCAACGCCATCAACGCCTTCACCGCGGTGCACGATCAGTACGCGTGGAAACTCTTCGATCCGCTGGTCTCCCCGGCGCTGAAGCTGGACGCGCTCCAGCAGCTCCGCAGCGCCCGCCAGAGCCTCCAGCAGGTGCTGGACGCCCACCAGATCGGGCTGCGCCGCCTCACCATGCGGGTGACGCTGCGCTCCTGCTCCGGTACGGTCAACACCACCACCGGCACGTGCAGCACCAATTGGTCCTCGGTGGCCAGCAAGGACATCGTCCTCGTGAGCGGCGACGGTCTGCCGGCCGGGGCCTTTGCCGCGGGGGACACCACGGTGGGTACTTACCCCGGGGCCTTCATGGTGAACGAGTACAACTACAACTCGAGCCTGCCGAGCAGCAACTTCTACTACGACAGCGCGGTCCAGCCGGCGAGCTACCCTTCCGGCGCGCAGGACTTCTACTCCAACAACACCTGCAACGGCTGGCTCGGCAGTACCCCAAGCACGGTGAAGATCCCCCTCGTGCCCATCCCCACCGATGAGGATCCGCCGCTCCTCTCCCTCATCGACCTGGTGCTCAGCCCCTCGAGCCAGATGCGCCTGTACTTCCCAACCCGCACCGACGGGGTGAAGGCCTGGCCCAAATACTGGGACCCCCAGTCGCCGTGCCAGTTCTCGAACCAGTCCTCGTGCGCCTTCGACAAGCGCGGGGTGTGGGTGACCGACCGCTCCATGTACGCCACGGGTTCGACGCCGCTCAAGAACTCCATCGACGACTCGTACCAGTACTTCAGCCAAGACGTGTTGAAGCGGGACGACCCCTTGAAGTCGTGCCGCAAGAACTTCGTCATCCTCCTCACCGACGGCCTGGAGACCTGCGGCGGCGATCCGTGCGTTGCAGCCACCAACATCTGGAAGAACACCAAGCCCTACAACGTTTCGGTGTTCGTCATCGGCTACGGGATGGGCACCTCCGGCAACAAGCTCAAGTGCATCGCCGACAACTCCCACGGTCTGCTGTACCTTCCCAACAACATCGAGGAACTCATCGAGGCCCTCATGCGGGTCGGCCAGCAGATCGAGGAGCGCTCGCGAGGGTTTGCCTCCCCCACCGTGCCGTCGGTGGAGCTGTCCACGCGGGAGAAGGGGTACATCTCCACCTTCATCCCGCGCAACGGCCGGTCCATCTGGGAAGGGCACCTGCGCGCCTACCACGTCTTGCCGGAAACCGGCATGATCCCCACCACCTGTAGCGACGAGGGCGGCTACACCCTCTGCTTCCCCGACACCACGCGGGCGTTGTGGGACGCCGGTGAGGTGCTGCGGCAACGTTCGGCGGCGCAGCGCAACATTTACTTTGGAATGGGTGGCCTCTCGGTGCCCACGGCTCGTATGCCGTTCATCGTCTCCTCCGGCACCTCGGCGCTGCTCAAGAGCCGCATCGAGCCCACCCTCACCGACGCGCAGCTCTCGCAGGTGGTGGCCTTCATGCGCGGCGACCGGGACACCTCGGTCTACGACAACCCGCCGTTCAAGCTGGGCGACGTGTTCCACTCGGTGCCGTACCTCTCCGGTGCACCGGACTGCTACTCCTGCTACATGCAGAACGCGGCCGATTACCGCAGTGCCTTCTACCTGCCCCACGTGAAGCGACGCAAGGTGCTGCTGGCCGGGGCCGACGACGGCATGTTCCACGCCTTCGACGCCGGCTTCTGGGGGCGCGACACCGCCAACTACCCCAACGCGTACGACGACGGGACGGGGAAGGAGCTGTGGGCGTGGGTGCCCAACTCCGTCATGTACAAGTTCGACGAGCTGGCCTTTGGCGAGACCCACTACTACACCGTGGACGGTACGCCCACCGTGGCGGACGTGTTCATCGACCCCAACCACAACGGCACCCCCAACCTCGACGAGCGGGAGTGGCGGACGGTGCTGCTGTTCGGCGGGCGCAACGGGAGCGACTCGTTCGTCTGCCTGGACATCACCAAGCCCGACACGTACAACGCCCAGGGGATCCCGCAGATCGGTTCGGACGACATGCCGTCCTGCCTGTCGGGCGGGTCGGGGTGCTCCGGCAACTACCCGGCGATGCTCTGGGAGTTCGCCGACCGCGGCGACAGCGACGGCAACGGCTACCGCGACATGATGGAGACCTGGTCGCGGCCAGTGGTGGCGTGGATCAAGGTGAAGCCGGTGGACAAGCCGGTGGAGACCCGCAACGTCGCCATCGTCGGCGGTGGCTACCAGCGCGACCTTCGCGGTGGCAACTTCCTGTACATCATCGATATCGAGACGGGTAAGGCGCTCTTGAAGGCGGTCATGCCCTCCTCCATCCCCACCGAGGTGGCGGTGCTCGACTACAACTTCGACTCGTACATCGAGCGAATGTACTGGGGGGACACCTCCGGCGGGTTGTGGCGCCTGGACACCAGCAAGGTGGCGGCGCTCGACGCCAGCGGCATGATCACGTACACCTCCGACGGCTGGCAGCCCCCCTTCAAGCTCCTCCAGGTCGGCGTCCAGCAGCGGTTCTTCCAGCGCCCCGTCATCGTGCTGGCCGGTTTCACCGACACTGGCGCCCCCATCTTTGCCGTGGGTGTGGGGGCCGGCGACAGGGAAAAGATCTTCGAGCGCGACAACTCCTTCCGCAACCGCTTCTACATGGTGGTGGACCGGGACGATCGCGTGACGGTCGCGGAGGCCAACCTGCACGGGTTTGACGTGACGTCGCCAAGTGTGGCCGCCGGCACCAACTACCTCCTGAGCAACGAGGTGCGGGGCTGGTACCTGGTGCTCGGCGAGTACGAGAAGGTCAACACCCCCGCCATCGCCTTCGACAACAACCTCATCTTCTCCACCTTCACCCCCGGCGAGGGGACCATCATCGTGCCGGATCCCAACAACCCGGGGTCGTTCCTCTGTCGGGAGTCGGGTAACGCGAAGACCTACGTGGTGGACTACCGGAACGCCAACCCCTACGCCGACGAGCGGCTCTTCCAGCTCCCGCCCTCGGTGGCGATGGCGTCCGAGCCCATCGTCTACGTGGGGGAGGACGGGAAGGTCCACGTCCTGCAGGCCACCGACAACCTGTCCATGGTGGAACCCATGGAGCCCCGCCGGCTGGGGGCCACGGTGTTGAGCTGGCGGGAGCGCTGACGAGGTGCACGAGCGCCGGAACGGGGGGCTGCGGCCCCCCGTTCCTTTTCCTAGAGATCGCGCTACCATAGGGAAGCGGCGCAGGAGGGTGTCATGAAGGGTCTTGCGAGTGTCGTTGTGGCGTTGGCGGTGGCGGGGGCCAGCCAGGCGGCCACCGTTGTCCTCAAGGGTGGCAAGCAGCTCGACGCCGCCTCGTACGTGCAGCGAGGCAACTACGTTCTTGTGCGCTACGCCGACGGGCGCGCAGAGTCGTACCCCCTCTCGGCGGTGGACCTGGCGGCGACCCGGGCGGCCAACGCCGTGCCGGAGACGGCCCCACCTCCCGCCAAGCCGACGGGCCCGTCCAGCCCCTTCGCCCAGGCGGTGGCGGCAGCGGGGGAGACGGCGGCACGGGTGACCGACGACGACGTCCAGCACGTGGCTCGACCCGAGGAGGGCGAGGGGACGGAGGAGGAGGGCAAGGTCAGTGACGGCCAGGTGGTTCTCCTGGGCTACGACAAGCAGCTGGTGGGCGAGAACCAGTGGGCGGTGACCGCCACCATCGCCAACACCGGCAGCACCGCGGTGCGCAACGTAACGGCCAACGTCAGGCTCCTGGACGAGAAGGGGAACGTGCTGGGCACCGGCACCGCCTCGTTCCCCGGCACGCTGGAGGCCGGCAAGCAGGGGATGATCTCCACCAGCGTCACGGCCAGCGGCGAGGCCCGGCAGATTGCTTTCGAATTCCAGTGGCAGACCATCAAGCCCGCGCCGGCGCCACAGGGGGCTCCGGTCACGCCTGCCCAGGAGACTGCCCCGGAAACGCCGCAGCCCGCGGAGGAGACGGCGGGCTGGACCGTGCCGCCGAACGCCTCGCCCAACGCCATGCCGGAAAACCCAATGGCGGTGCCGCCGCTCACCGCCCCCCCCGCGGTTCCACAAGCGCCGCGCGGCGGCGGCGGGTCCTGAGGTATCGCCCGGCCGCGGTGGGGCTCACCCCACCGTGGCCCGTCGGGCGTCCCAGAACATGTAGAGAGCCAGCCCTGCGTAGCACACGAGGGCGAGGATCTCCGCCCCGGCGCCTTCGCCGTTCCCCAGCAGGCCCACGCCCACCCGGGTGCCGGTGTAGAAATTGAGGATCTTGAGCGCCGCCGCCACGACCCCCATGAGGGCGCCGCCAGCGATGAACCCAGAGGCAATGAGCGTGCCCCGAGTGCTCCGGGCGCTCGCCAACGCCTCGTCCCCCTTGGCCGAACGCTCCACCAGGTGCCGGACGATCCCACCCACCACCAGCGGCAGGTTGAGTTCCAGCGGGATGTACATGCCGAGGGCAAAGGCGAGGGAGGGCACGCCGATCATCTGCATGGTGAGGGCCACCAGCGCGCCGACGCCGTAGAGCAGCCACGGCACCGGTTGGTTGGACATGAGCGTCTGGATCACCGCCGCCATGGCGTTGGCCTGGGGCGCGGCAAACACCTTTTCGGCCGGGTGCTCGGGGGAGGGCACGAAGCCGTAGGCCCGGTCCAACATGAGGATCACCGCACCCACCGCGGCGGCGGCGACGATGGTGCCCAGGAACTTGGAGATCTGCTGGACGCGCGGGGTGGAGCCGATCCAGTAGCCGATCTTCAGGTCGGTGATGAGCCCGCCGGCCATGGACAGGGCGGTACACACGACCCCGCCGATGAGCAGGGCGGCCAGCATCCCGGACCGCCCCGACAACCCGGCTTGGACCAGGAACACCGACGTGAGGATCAGGGTCATGAGGGTCATCCCCGACACGGGGTTGGTGCCCACCGTAGCGATGGCGCGGGCAGCGACGGTGGTGAAGAGAAAGGAGATGACCAGCACCACAGTAAGGGCGATGAGGGAGAGGGTAGCGGCCCGGGGCTGCTCCGCCACCACGCCGAAGCGGAAGAAGAGCCACAGGGCCACCGCCACCACGAGAATCCCGGCCAGCACGCCGCCCATGGGCAGGTCCTGGTCGGTGCGCTCCTCCCGCGCCGTGCCAGCCCCGGACCGGCCGAGGATCTGGGCGAACCCCATGCCAAACGCCTTGACGATGACTCGCCAGGAACGGAGGATGCCGAGGATGCCGGCGGCCGCAATGGCGCCGATACCGATGTGCCGGACGTAGTTGCGGAAAATGGCCTCGGCGGTCATGGAGGCGATGAGGGTGCCGTCGGCGACGGGAGGCACGGCGGAGGTGAGGCCGGCCCCGAAGTGGGCGATGGCCGGAACCAGCAGGAACCAGGAGATGAACGAGCCGGCGCAGATGATGGCCGAGTACTTCAGGCCGATGATGTAGCCCAGCCCCAGGATGGAGGCCAAGACATCGAGGCGCACCACGAGCTTGGCCCGCTCCGCGAGCCCCGCGAGGAAGGGGATGGAGCGGCTGGTGAAGACCTCTGCGAACCCCTCCAGGTGAATGATGACGAAGTCGAAGATGCCGCCCACCGCGGCCGCCAACGCCAGCACCTTGGCCTGCTTGCCGCCGGCCTCGCCGGCCACCAGCACCTCGGTGGTGGCGGTGGCCTCCGGGAACGGGAACTCCCCGTGCATGTCCCGCACGAAGTAGCGGCGCAGCGGGACCAGGAACAGAATCCCCAGCGCCCCCCCCAGCAGGGCGACCACGAAGAGCTTGAAGAGGTTGGCATCGAGGCCGAGGATGAAGAGGGCGGGGAGGGTGAAGATCGAACCGGCCACCACCAGCCCCGAGGCCGCCCCCACGGACTGGATGATGACGTTCTCCAGGATCGTGGAGCGGCGCGGCAGCACCACGCCAATACCCACGCCGATGATGGCGATGGGGATGGCCGCCTCGAAGACCTGCCCCGCCTTGAGGCCAAGGAAGGCGGCCGCAGCAGAGAAGAGGGCCGCCATCACCAGGCCCAGCCCCAGCGAGCGAGCGGTGAACTCCGGCACGCGCTGCTGGGCGGGGACGAGGGGGGTGTAGCTCTCGCCGGGCTTGAGAGGCCGATAGGCGTTTTCGGGTAAGCTGCGTGCGCTGGTCTCCATGGCTCCTCCTCCGCAAATCGGCGGGAGCTTACGGAGGAGGTGGGGGGAAATCAAGCGCCGGCCTTGCCCCAGGGCGAGAGGCGAGGGATACTGCCGCCGACGAGGAGGCGGGCGAGCGTGCCGAAACGCATTCTCATTGCCAAACCGGGGCTCGATGGGCACGACCGCGGCGCCAAGGTGGTGGCACGGGCGCTGCGCGACGCCGGGTTCGAGGTGATCTACACCGGCCTGCGCCAGACGCCGGAGCAGATCGCGGTGGCGGCGGTGCAGGAGGACGTCGACGCGGTGGGGTTGTCCAGCCTGTCCGGCGCCCACCGTGAGCTGTTCCCCGCGGTGGTGCGCGCCCTGGCGAGCGCCGGCGCCGGGGACGTCCTGGTCTTTGCCGGCGGCGTGATCCCGGCGGAGGATGTGCCGGCCCTGGCCGCTGCCGGTGTGGACAGGGTCTTCCCTCCCGGCACCGACACCCGGGAGATCGTCGCGTATCTGCGGGAAAAGCTGGGGGAGTGACCGCCGGCGGGAGCGGCGCAGGTCTCGACGGAGCCGCCCGCGGCTTCCGGCTCACGGCACGACGGTGAAGGTTCGCCGCCCCACCAGTTGCCCCTCGCCAGTCCACACCTCGACGCGGTAGCGCCCCGGCGGGAAACCGCCGGCGGGGGCGTGCAGCCGGTCCCACACCCGGAACCCGCGCGGGTGGGCCTCGAGCTCCACGGTACGCGAGGCTCTGATCTCCCGGCCGTCCACCACCGTGCGCAGGGCAAGGGTGGTGGGGAGCTTGGTGGGGGCGAAGATGGTAGCCACCACGTAGAGGGTTCTCCCCAGCTCCCGGGCGGCCACGCGGTCCCCCAGGTCGTCGCTGGTCTGCAACGTCTTCGGGTCGAGTCGCTCCGCCACCTTGAGCTTGGTCAGCCGCAACGGCACCGGCGGAACCAGGGGGCGCAGCACCCGCACGCCGACCAGAACGACCAGGAGCCCCAGCGCGGCGGCGGCCAGCCTCCGGGGGGCCCTGAGCTCGCGGAGGCGGAACGCCAGCGCCAGGGCGGCCAGGTACGCCAGCGCGCCCGCCAGGTACGCCCCCAGATGAACGCGGATGCGGAGCAGCACCGGCAGGAAGAACTGCAGCGCGGAGAAGGAGACCAGAGCGAAGAAACCCAGAGCAAAGGAACGCTTGGAGCGGAGCAGGCGGTCGAAGAGGAGGTCGAAACACGACAGCACGGCCAGGATCCCGATCAGCACCACATAGATGCTGTTGGGGGAGCCGAGGGTGGTGGAGTACAGGTAAAAGGGGATGAGGAAAAAGAGCGTCTCCTGGTACATCACCCGCGTGAGGTAGGACACGAACCCCTGGGCGAAGCGGAGGGCCGGCGAGACCTCCTGTCTGGTCCAGCGGGAAAAGAACAGGGTGGTGCCCCAGGTGAGGGCGAGGAACAGCACCACCCACGGCAAGAAGCCGTAGCGGTTGTGGGCCAGGACCAGGACGGCGGCACCGGTGAGCAGGGCCCAGACGGAGTGGAGGGTCCAGAAGAGCCTGCTGTACCGGGCGTGGAGCGCCTCGAAGCGGCGTCCCAGCGCGCGCAGGCGTTGGCGAACCCCGGCGGCCGTCCCGTGCTCCTCCACAGCGACGCATTCTACGGCCAACTTGTCCGCTGGCGCCGTCCCCCGTACACTTCGCGGGTGGACACGACCACGGCCCGCGAGACGGCCGGTGAGACGAGCTGGATCGAGATCTCCCGCGACGCGCTGCTGGCGAACCTGCGCCTGTTCCGCACTCTGGTCCCGCCTGACACGGCGATCCTCGCGGTGGTGAAGGCCAACGCCTACGGGCACGGCCTGTCCCAGGTTGCGCCGCTGTGCGCGGCCGGGGGGGCCGACATGCTGGGCGTGCACGCCGCCGCAGAGGTGCAGGTGGCGCGGCTGGCGGCTCCCCGCACCCCCGTCCTCGTCATGGGGTACCTGACGCCGGCGCAGATCGAGGCGGTGGTGGACCCCGACGTGCACGTGCTGCTCTCGTCCAGGTCCGTGCTGGAGGCGTTGGCGGCCCATTCCCGCCGGCTAGGGGTGGCGCTCCCGGTTCACCTGAAGATCGACACCGGCACCCACCGGCAGGGCGTACCGCCGGAGGAGGCGGCAGCGCTGGCCCTGGCCGCCCGGGAACAGGGGCTCGCCGTGGTGGGGGTGGCCAGTCACTTCGCCAACATCGAGGACACCACCGATCACGACTACGCGTTTCTCCAGCTACGACGCTTTGCCGACGCGGTGGCGTCGGTGGAGAGCGCCGTGGGGCGCCTGCGCTGGGTCCACACCGCCTGCTCCGCCGCCGCGCTCCTCTTCCGCGAGGCCGATTTCTCCATGGTGCGCGTCGGCATTTCCCTCTACGGGCACTGGCCCTCCAAGGAGACCTACCTGTCGTGGCTGCTGGCCTACGGGCGGGACGGTGTCAAGCTGCAGCCCGTTCTCTCCTGGCGCGCGCGGGTGGGCCAGATCAAGGAGATCGCGGCCCGGGAACCCATCGGCTACGGGCTCACCTACCGGACCACCCGGCCTACCCGCATTGCGGTGTTGCCGGTGGGGTACGCGGACGGCTACCCCAGGAGCCTCTCCAACCGGGGACGGGTGCTGCTTCACGGCGCCGCCGCCCCGGTGGTGGGGCGGGTGTGCATGGACGTGATCATGGTGGACGTCACCGACATCCCCGAGGTCCGCGAGGGGGACGTGGCGACGCTCATCGGCCGCGATGGCGACGCGGTGGTCACCGCCGAGGAGCTGGCGGAACTGTCCGGCACCATCAATTACGAGATCCTCGCGCGGCTATCGCCGTTCACCCGCCGGGTGGTGACATGACCCGCATGGGTGGCTTGGGGGGCGGGCCGTGACAGTGGTGCGGATCGGCACCGCGCGGGGGGACGTCCCGTACCACCTGGGCCCGGGGATGCTGGAGCGGCTCCCCGCCCTCGTCGCGGAGCTGCTGCCGGGGCGCCCCTTCGTGGTGTCCGACACCACCGTGGGCCCCCTTTACGCGCGGAGCCTGGCCGAGCGGTTGGACGCGCCGTGGCTGGAACTGCCGCCCGGCGAGGGGGAGAAGAACTGGGCGTCGGTGGAGCGGGTGGCCCGTTGGCTTTTGGGGTGGGGCGTGGAGCGGAGCGACGGTTTGGTGGCGGTGGGTGGGGGGGTGATCACGGACCTGGTGGGGTTTGCCGCTTCGGTGGTGCTGCGAGGGATCCCCTGGATTGCCGTGCCCACCACGCTGCTGGGCATGGTGGATGCGGCGGTGGGGGGCAAGACGGGCATCGACCTGGACCTGGGCAAGAACCTGATCGGCACCTTTTGGCACCCCCGGGCGGTGGTGGCGGATCCGGAGGCGCTGCGCACCCTGGACCCTCGCCAGCTCCGGGCGGGGCTCGTGGAGGTGGTGAAGGCCGCCATGATCGCCAGTGCCGGTCTCGAGCACCTGCTGGACGGCTGCCTCGCTCCACTGGCTGGGGGGGACGTGACACGGGCCGCGGAGTTGGTGGCGGCGGCGGTGCGCGTGAAGGCCGAGGTGGTGGCGGAGGACGAGCGGGAGGCCGGGCCACGGGCGGCCCTCAACCTCGGGCACACCCTTGGGCACGCCCTGGAGGCGGCTACGGGGTACCAGCGGTTCCTGCACGGCGAGGCCGTGGGGTGGGGGCTGCTGGCCGCGCTCCGCCTGGCCCGGGATCGGGGCCTGCTCTCCACGGTGGCCTGTCAGGGGTGGGCGCGGCGGCTGGCGACGCTGGCGCCGTGGCCGTCCCTGGAGGGGCTGGCGTGGCCGGACGTGGCGCGGTTCATTCACCGCGACAAGAAGCGGCGCGGCGGTCACGTGGGGTGGGTGTTGCCGCGGCTCGGTGGCGTCGTGCTGGGCGTGCCGGTGGCCGAGGAGGAAGTGGCCGCCGTCTTTGCGTTGCTCGGGGAGCTACCGGCGGAAGGGCCGTTCAGCGTGTTGTTCTGAAGACCCCGGGTGGTAGACTTCCAGGCCGGAGGAGGAGGGAGTGAGCCGCCCGGAGCTGCTACCGACCCGTTTCGATCCAACCTCGTTCGAGGCCAAGTGGTACGACATCTGGGAGCGCAGTGGAGCCTTCACGCCGGAGGTGCCTTCCACGCGCCCCCCCTTCGTGATCATGATCCCGCCCCCCAACGTGACGGGCAAGCTGCACATTGGCCACGCCCTGCAGTTCACGCTCCAGGACCTGGTGATCCGCTGGCGGCGGATGCAGGGGTACAACACCCTGTGGCTCCCGGGCACCGACCACGCCGGCATCGCCACCCAGGTGATGGTGGAGCGGGAGCTGGCCAAGGAGGGCACGAACCGCCACGAGCTGGGTCGTGAGCGCTTCCTGGAGCGCATGTGGGAGTGGAAGACCCGCTACAAGGACAACATCTCGGCCCAGGCCAAGGCCCTGGGCGCCTCCTGCGACTGGACGCGGGAGCGCTTCACCCTGGACCCCATGTTGTCCCGGGCGGTGCGGCACGCTTTCGTGACCCTCTACCAGGAGGGGCTCATTTACCGGTCGCACCGTCTCATCAACTGGTGCCCGCGGTGTCTGACGGCGCTCTCCGACCTCGAGGTGGTGCACAAGGACCTGGACGGCGGCATGTGGGACTTTGCCTACCCGGTGGAGGGGGGCGGCGAGATCGTGGTTTCCACCACGCGCCCGGAGACCATGCTGGGCGACACGGCGGTGGCGGTGCACCCTGAGGATGAGCGATACCGCCACCTCGTCGGTCGCCACGTGCTCCACCCGTTCCTGGATCGCAAGCTGCCGATCATTGGCGACGCGGTGTTGGTGGACATGGCGTTCGGAACCGGAGCGGTGAAGGTCACGCCGGCCCACGACCCCAACGATTTCGCCACCGGCGAGCGGCACGGCCTGGACAAGATCAACATCCTCGCCGAGGACGGGCGGATCAACGCCAACGGCGGACCCTTTGCCGGCATGGACCGGTTCGAGGCCCGCAAAGCGGTGCTCCAGGCCCTGGCGGAGAAAGGGTTGCGGCGGGGGGAACGCGCGCACCGCCACGCGGTGGGCCACTGCCAGCGGTGCGACACCATCGTCGAGCCGTACCTTTCCATGCAGTGGTTCGTCAAGGCGGACGTGCTGGCACGGCCGGCCCTGGAGGCGGTGCGCTCCGGGGAAGTGGAGCTGATCCCCGATTTCTGGGTGGCCACCTACGAGAACTGGCTGGGCAACATCCTCGACTGGTGCATCTCCCGGCAGCTCTGGTGGGGGCACCGCATCCCGGCGTTCTACTGCCCGGAGGGGCACACCACTGTGTCCATGGACGACGTCGCCGCCTGCGCCACCTGCGGTGCCCCGGTGGAGCAGGACGAGGACGTGCTGGACACCTGGTTTTCCTCGGCCCTGTGGCCGTTCTCGACCCTGGGGTGGCCGGACGACACCGAGGACATGCGGGCGTTCTACCCGACCAGCGTGCTCATCACCGGCTTCGACATCCTGTTCTTCTGGGTCGCCCGCATGATCATGATGGGGTGCCATTTCACCGGCAAGGCGCCGTTCGCCAAGGTGCACCTCACCGGCCTGGTGCGCGACGCCCAGCGGCAGAAGATGTCCAAGACCAAAGGGAACGTCATCGATCCCCTGGACCTCGTGGCCGAGTACGGCGCCGATGCCGTGCGCTTCACCCTGGCGGCGCTGGCGTCGCCGGGGCGCGACCTGCCCCTTGATGTGCAGCGCCTGGCCGGTTACCGGGCCTTCGCCACCAAGCTCTGGAACGCGGCGCGCTTCGTGCAGATGAACCTGGCGGGGGACGAGGTGCCGCTTGAGGCCCTGGAGCTGGATCGGCTCGCCATCCCCGAGCGCTGGATCCTCGCCGAGCTGGAGCAGACGGTGCAGGTCGTCAACCGGGCCTGGGAGCAGTTCCGGTTCGACGAGGGCTGCAGGGAGCTCTACCGGTTCGTGTGGGGCGACCTGTGCGATTGGTATCTGGAGCTTGCCAAACCGGTGCTTCAGAACGGCGGCGGGGACAGCCGCGCCGGCCGCGACGTGCGGTCGGTGGCACGGGGCGTGCTCCTCGAGGCGTGCACGCTCCTCCACCCGGTGATGCCGTTCATCACCGAGGAAATCGCGGCCCACCTGGGGGCCGACCGGCCCCTCATCGTCGCCAGCTACCCCACGGCCGCCGGTCGTTTCGCCGACCCCTTGGCGGCGCGGGTCATGGCCGCTTTTCAAAGCGTGGTGCAGGAGACCCGATCCTACCGGCACCTGGTGGGGCTGCCCCCGGGCGCTCCCTTGGACGTCGTGCTCCCTGGGCTGGATCCCGAGTTGCAACGGGAATTTGCGAAGTTGCAGACCGAAATGGCACGGCTCGCCGCCCTCGGCCACTTGGAGCTCGAGGCGGAGCGGGCGCCGAGTGGCGCCATCCTCGACCGGGCCGGCGGGGTGGACGTGGCCATCGTCCTGCCCCCGGGGCTGCTGGGGCCGGAAGAGGAGGCGCGCCTTGCGGCGGAGCAGGCTCGCTGCCAGGACGAGCTGGCGCGGGTGCGCGAGCGGCTGGCTGACGAGGGTTTCGCCTCCCGCGCCCCCGCCGAGGTGGTGGCGGCGAGCCGGGAGCGCGCCGAGGAGCTGGAACGCAAGGTGACCCTCATCGCCCGGACCTTGGAGCGTCGCGGGTGAAGCGTTGCTTTCCCCCTTCCGATGCCAACCTCGTCTGGCTCGACGAGACGGACTCCACCAACTCCCTGGCTAGCAGGCTGGTGGAAAGCTGGCTCGCGGGGGGGCATGGGCGGCTCGGCGACACCATCATCCTGGCTTCGTGGCAACGTGTCGGCCGCGGTCGGGGCGATCACCGTTGGCAGTCGCCGCCGGGAGGGGCCTACGTCACCTGGCTCGGCTGGGTGAGGCGGGAGGAGTTGGTCTGGCTGCCGCTGGCCGCTGGGGTGAGCGTCAGCGAGTCGGTGGAAACCCTGCACCGGCCCGCGACCATTGCCCTCGAGTGGCCCAACGACCTGCTTCTGGCGGGCAAGAAGGTGGGTGGCATCCTCTGCCAGGCGCGGGGATCGGGGGACGAGGCCTGGGTCGCGGTGGGTTTCGGCGTGAACGTGGCGTCCTCGCCGACCCTCCCGCCGGGGGATGCGGCCAGCGTCGCGTCGCTGCGGGAGGTGGGGTTTTCCGGCGACGTCGCGGAGTTTTCCCGCCAGCTCGCGGTGGTCTTCGCGGTACGCTTCCGCGCCCTGGTGGGGCACCCCGAGGAGACCCGCGCTCGCTGGATGTCACGGACGGTCCACGAGATCGGTCAGACGATCCGGGTGCGGTCGGGGGGGCGGATCGTGGAGGGCCGGTTTGGCGGGCTGGGGGCCGACGGCAGTCTGGTGATCGAGGCGGGCTCCCAGCTGGTGGCGGTGCTGTCGGGGGAAATCATCGCTGCGCTGTAGCGCTGGCGAGGGAGGGGTCATGCTACTGCTGGCGCTGGATGTGGGCAACACCAATACCACCGTGGGGGTGTTTCGCGACGACCGGCTGCTGCGGCGGTTCCGCCTCACCACCACCGCCAACCGCACGGTGGACGAGGTGGGGATTCTCCTCCACCAGCTCTGCCACTGGTCGCACATTTCGGCGGACGAGATCGGCGGGGTGATCATCGGCTCGGTGGTGCCGCCTATGGACGGCATCCTCCGAGCGGCGGTGACGACCTACCTCCACGCGGAACCCCTCTTTGTCGCGCCGGGGATTCGCTCCGGCATGTCGCTCAAGGTGGAGACGCCGCAGGAGCTGGGGGCGGACCGGCTCTGCAACGCGGTGGCGGCCTACGCCGACTACGGCGGTCCGTGCGTGGTGGTGGACTTCGGGACCGCCACCACCTGGGACGTGGTGTCGTCGCACGGGGAGTTTTTGGGGGGCGTCATCGCGCCGGGGCTGGAGATCGCGGCGGAGGCCTTGTTCAGCCGGGCCGCCAAGCTGCCGCGAGTGGAACTGACCACCCCGCCGCGGGTCATCGGCAAGGCCACGGTGGATTCCATGCAGGCCGGGCTGGTGTACGGCTACGTGGGCCTGGTGGAGGGGATCACCCGTCGGGTGGTGGGGGAGTTGGGGGGAGGGGCGGTGGTGGCCACCGGCGGTCTGGCGCCGGTGATGGCCCGGCACACCAACATCTTCACGGCGGTGGATGACGACCTGACCCTGCGGGGACTGCGGCTCCTGTGGGAGCGCAACCGACCGGCCCGGGAATGACCGGCGAGGAACTGGCCTACTACCGGGCCGTGGAGGACCACTTCGCGCTCCTGCGCGGCACGCCCTTCCTCTTCTCTCCCAAAGATTTCGCCCTCCTCAACCGATGGTGGCGGGAAGGGGTGCCGCTGGCCGCCGTGCTGGCCGGGCTCGCCGAGGTGTTCGAGCGGCGGCGGGAGCGGGGGGAGGACCCGGTCTCCTCGCTGGCCTACTGCCGGCACGCGGTGGCGAGCCACGCCAAGCGGCTGGCGGCGGCGGCGGTGGGGCAGGGGGGACCTGCCGAGGAGGTGAACCTGACGGAACGCCTGGCCGATCTGGCGGCGGCACTGCGTAGCGCGGCGGCGGCCCGGGCGGGAGAGGGCCGGGTGGCGCGGGTGCTGGAGGGGCTGGCCGCCGCGGTGGAGAGCCTGCCGTCGGGGGCGCCGCCGGCCTCGGTGGACGAGGCGCTGGCGCAGCTCGAGGCTGCCGCCCTCGACTCGCTCCTCGAAGCACTGCCGGCGGCCCGGGCAGCGGCGTTGCGAGACAACGTGGCGGCGGAGCTGACGGCCCTGGCCCTGGCCGACGACGTGGCAGGGCGCACCGAGCGCGCCCTCCTCCGTCGGGCGGTGCGCGAGGCGCTTGGCCTGCCCAGGCTGGAGCTGTGAGTTCCGTCCGTCTGACCATTGCAGGGCTGGCGGGGGGCGGGAGGGGGGTGAGCCGCCACGCCGGCGCCGTCTGGCTGGTGGCGGGGGCGCTCCCCGGCGAGGTGGTGGAGGCGGTGGCGGAGCGGCGCCGTGCTGGGGTGGTGGAAGCGCGGGCGGTGGAAGTGCGGGAGAGGAGCCCCTGGCGGGCGGAGGGGATCTGTCCGGCGGCAGGGTCGTGCGGCGGCTGCGACCTGGCCCACGTGGCAGCGGCAGCTCGCCCTGCAGTGTTGCGGGAGGTGACTCGCGGCGCGCTCCGCCATGCGCCGCCAGCCCTGGCAGAGCTGGTGAGTTCCGCCCGGATGGTGGCGGGGAGCGGGGAGAACTGGCGTTTGCGCGCCCGCCTGCACTGGGACCCCGATGCCAACACGCTGGGTTTTCGGCGGGCCCGCTCGCACCGGGTGACGCGCATCCACTCGTGCCGAGCGATCTCGCTGCGTCTCTCGGCGCTGCTGCCGGAGCTGGAGGCGCGACTGGCCCAGGCCGCCCTGCCGCCGGGGGAGCTGGAGTGGCTGGAAGACCTAGACGGCGCCCGGGCAGTGGTGGGGTTTCGTGGCCCGGGTTGGTTGCCGCCCTTCCGCGGGCTCGACGGCTTCTGGCGGCTGCTGCGGCGGGGGTCAGCGGAGGGGTGGGGGGCCACCGGCGTCACCATGGCGTTGCCGATTCCACTTGCGGTACCGGTGGGCGCGTTCTTTCAGGGGAACCGGGCGCTGGTTCCTGCCCTCTTCCGGCGCGTGGCCGAGCTGGTGCGGGGGTCCGGGGTCCAGCGGGTGGTGGACCTCTACGGCGGGGTGGGGTTCTTCGCGGCGGCGGCGCGGGCAGCCGGGGTGGAGGACATCACCTTGGTGGAGGGGAACGCGGTGGCGGCGGCGGCGGCCCGGGTCAACCTGCCAGGGGTGCGAGTGGTGGCGGGCTCCTGCGAGGCGTTCGTGGGTCGGGAGGGGGTGGGGGGCGAGCGGCTGGTGATCGTCGACCCGCCGCGCGCCGGGCTCTCGCCCCAGGTCCGCCAGGCGCTGGCGCGGGGCCGGCCGGCGTGGGTACTGCTCCTGTCCTGCGACGCCGGTCGGTTTGGGCGGGACGCCGCGGCGCTGGGTGCGGCGGGCTACCATTGTTGCGAGATCGAGCTGTGGGACATGTTCCCGCTCACGCACCATGTGGAGATCCTCGCCCTCTTCCGCCCTTCGCCCTGAGGTGGGCGCCCCCCTCATGGCCGCTGCCGTGGGGGTGTTGGCGGGGGTGGCCATGGGCAATTTGGCGCCGGCCGCGCCCGCCTGGTCCCTGCCGCTCGCGGCCGTGGCCCTGCTCGCTGGGGCGTTGGGTCTCCATGGGCGCGGGCGAGGGTGGTGGTTCGCCTGCGGCCTGCTGGCCGGAGGGGCGGTCTGCGCTCGCGCCCCCCGGCTGCCCGTGGCCGGCGGCGGCACGCCGGTGCGATTTGTGGCCACGGTGCGGGACGGGTGGAGCGCGAGCCTCTTCGGTCACGCCAACCGGCTGCGCATTCTGAGCCTGGAGTGCGGCGGCAAACGCCTCGACGGCTGGGGCGAGCTGCGCGTGGAGGTGGCGGGGAAGGCCACCGTGGCCGAGCTGCCGGCGCCCGGGGCGCGAGTGGTCGGCAGCGGCGAACTGTGGCGTGGGCGGGGAGGCGCGCTGGAGTTGCCGACGCTGCGACTGGAAAGCGCGCTGCTGTTGCGCGCGGAAGGCCCGGGGTACGGCGTCGATGCGTGGCGTGAGGGGATGGTGGCTGCACTCCTGCGGGCCGCGGGCAGCGACGTCACGCGCATCGACGCGGCGGGGATCGCGGCAGCCCTGGCGCTGGGCCGGCGCGAGCTGCTGCGGTCCGGCGAGGTGGCGAGTCTCCGCGCCTCGGGGCTCGCTCACCTCCTCGCGGTGTCCGGGCTGCACGTGGGCATTGTCGGCGGGCTGCTGTGGGGGTTGCTGGTCCTGGTGCGGGTGCCACCGGTGTGGCGGCGCTGGGTGCTGGCGGGAGCTCTCGTCGGCTTCGCCGTCATCTCTGGCGGTTTCGCGCCGGTGCGGCGGGCAGTGGGGGCGGCAGTGGCGTACCTGGTGGCACGGCAACTGGGGCGACCGCTGGAGCCGCTGCCCACCGTGTGGGGCATCGTGGCGGGGCTGGTGCTCCTGGAGCCGGCGGCCCTCCTGGCCCCGGGTTTCCAGCTCTCCGCGGGGGTGACCCTGGCCCTGCTGCGCTGGGTACGCCCGGTGGCGGAGGCGCTGGCCTTCCTGCCGCGGCGGGCGGCCGAAGCGGTTGCAGTGGCGGTGGTGGCGCAGCTTGCCGCGGCGCCGCTGCAGGGGGCGCACTTCGGCTACCTCTCGCTGCTGGCGGTGCCCAGTAACCTGGCCGTGGCGCCGGTCACCGTGGCCATGACCGCCGTAGCCGTGGCAGCGACGGCCCTGGCACCGCTCGGCGCTGGCCCGGCGGCGGGGCTGCTGGGACTTCTGGCGCCGCTCCAGGGCTTTCTCGACGGCCTGGCGGGTGCCGCCTCGGTGGTAGTGATCCCGTTCCCGCCGCCCACGGCGGTGGGCACCGCAGTCTTTCTCGCTCTTGCCCTGTGGGGGCTTTCCCGCACCCGGAGGGCCGCGGCGGGTGCTGTGACAGCGGTACTGGCTGTGACGGCGTGGGTGGTGGGCCTACCGCCCCGGGAGCGAGGGGCGGCCGAGGTGCGCCTGCTGCCCGTCAGCGACGGCATGGCCCTTATCGTGCGGGGCGGCCGGTCGCGGATCCTGGTGGATGGGGGGCGGAGCCCCGGGGAGGCGGTGCGGGCTCTGGCCGGTGCGCGGGTGCGCCGCCTGGATGGGGTGGTGGTGACCCACCCCGATGCGGACCACATCGGTGGCGTCGCTGCGGTGCTGGAGCGGCTGGCCGTTCGCCGGCTCGTGCTCCCCGCCCGACTGGCGGCGGTGCCCGAGGTGATTGGGTTGCGGCAGCTGGCCCGACAGCGGGGCGTGGAGGAAGCGCTGGTGGGGGCCGGCCAGCGACTGCGCGTGGGCGAGATCGTCATGGACGTGCTCTCGCCGGGTGCGAGTTTTCGCGGCAGCGACAACGACGCCAGCCTGGTGGCGGCGCTCCGGGTCGCCGGGGTGAGGGTGCTGATCACCGGGGATATCGAGGCGGCAGGGGAGCGGACGCTGGTGACAGCCCGGCTGCCGTTGCGCGCTGCCGTGCTCCAGCTCCCCCACCACGGGTCCCGGACCTCATCCACGCCGGCCTTCCTGGACGCGGTGGCACCGGTGGTGGCGCTGGCGGCCACCGGGGAGCGACCGCGCTACCGCTACCCGCACCCGGAGGTGGCGCGCCGCCTCTGGCAACGCCGGGTGGTGCTGGTAGACCAGTCGGGGGGGCTGCGCTCGCTCCTCCTGGAGGGTTCGGTGGTGACGGTGGGAACGAACCGGCCGGTGCGGGTGCGCGTGGCGAAGGGGCCGCGATGAACCCCGAGCTCGTGGTGGTGGTCGGGCCAACAGCGGCGGGGAAGACGACGATGGGCGTGGCCCTGGCCGAGCAGTTGGGGGGCGAGGTGGTCTCCGCCGACGCCTTTGCCGTGTACCGTGGCCTGGATATCGGCACCGCCAAGCCGGACGCTGAGCTGCGCGCTCGCGTGCCGCACCACCTCATCGACGTGGCGGACCCGCGGGAGCGGTACTCCGCCGGGGCGTTCGTGCGGGATGCCGACGCCGCGGTGGCGGCCATCGCCGGTCGCGGCCGGGTGCCCATCGTCGTGGGCGGCACGCTGTTCTACGTACGGGCCCTCCTCTACGGTCTATTCCCGGAGCCACCCAAGGACCCGCAGTTGCGGGAGGAGCTGGAACGGCTCTGGCGCCTCGACCCTGACCGCGTGCGGGCCCGGTTGGCGGAACTGGACCCGGAATCGCACCGGCGCATCGCCGCCAGTGACCGGCAGCGGATCCTGCGCGCCCTGGAGGTCTGCCTCGTCGCGGGGCGGCCGATGTCGGCGCTGTGGCGCGAGGCGGGGCCTCCCGCTGCCCGCTATCGCTTCCGCATGTTCGGCCTCGCGCCGCCGCGAACGGTGCTCCGTGCTACGATTTCCTCGCGGGTCCAGGCCATGTTCGCGGCAGGGCTCGTGGCGGAGACCCGGGCGCTCCTGGCGAGCGGTGTCCCCCCCGAGGCGCACGCCTTCAAGGCCATCGGGTACCGGGAAGCGTGCCGGGTGGTGGTGGGGGAGTGGCGGGAGGAGGAGGCCAGGGACGCGGTGGTGGTGGCCACCCGCCAACTGGCGAAGCGGCAGATGACGTGGCTTCGGGGCGAGGGGGAGCGGGTGGAGTGGTTGGCTGGCCGCGATCCCGTCTCAGAGGCCTTGCGGGCGTTGGAGGTTCGGCGTGGACCAGGGGCATGAGCGGAACAAGACAGCGATCAACGTGCAGGACAGTTTCTTCTACTCGCTGCGTCGGGACGGGCGCATCGTCCATGTCTACCTCCTCACCGGCAAGCGGGTGACCGGCGTGCTGCGGCGCTTCGACCGTTACGCCTTGGTGATCGAGAGCCACGGCATCGAGCACCTCGTCTACAAGCACGCCGTCGCCACGGTCTGCCCGGCCCGCGGTGAGGGGGAGAGCGTTGCCCAGGAGAGCTGAGGCCCTCGCGCTGGTACTCCTGGTGGCGGGGCTCGCCGGGTGTCGGAGTGCGGTGATGCCGGCCCCGCCCCAGCGCCTGCCCGACCCCGCGGTGGCCCCGCCGGGGAGCCGCCCCCTCACCCAGGAAGAGGCCGCTGTCGCCCGCCGGGCGGTACACGCCGCCGAGCGGGGGGACGCGGCCGGGGCCCGGGCGCTGGCGGCTCGCCTGCCGGCGGGCCATCCGGTGCGCGAGCTGGTGGAGCTGGAGATCCGCTTCCTCCTGGGCGGCGATGTGGCGGCCCCGGCCAGGGCCCTGGCGGCTTCGCTGCCATCGTGGGCCGCCGCGTGGCACCTGGCGGCCGTGGCCAGCGAACGCGAGGGAGACCTTGCCGGGGCGTTGGATTCGGCCCGGCGCGGGGCCGCCCTGCCGGGGGACCCGGCGGCTCTCTCCAGCCTGGTACGGCGCCTGGAAACGACGCTGGTGGCCGTGACCGTGACCGAGGCGCGGGCGCTGCTGGACCATGGCGAGGCGGCAGCGGCCCTGGAGCGGGCGGAGCGCGCTCTGGAGCTGGTCTCGGCGGCCTCGGAGCTGCGCATTGTCGCGGCGGATGCAGCGCTGGCGGCGGGGCGGCGGGAGCGTGCGGCGGAACTCCTGCCGGCTTTGCCGGATTCGCCGGACGGTCTGGTGGTGAAGGGGAAGGTGGCGGCAGCCTTGGGCCAGTGGGACCTTGCGGTGGCGTTCTTCGAGCGTCTGCCCGCGGACGTGCCGGGACGGTGCGCGTTGCTTCGGGACGCGCGCCTCTCGCTGCGCCTGGCCAACGCCCCCCCCAACGTGGCCAAGGCCCTCCAGGCGACGGCCCTCACCCGACGGGGGCTTGCCTCCCTGGTGGTGTGGGAGGTGCCCGAGGTGTCGCGATTCGCTCAAGGGGCGGTTCCGGTCTACGAGGACATCGTGGATCTCCCTGAACGGGCTGACATCCTCACCGTGGCCCGGGCGGGCGTGCTGCGAGGGGACGCCGTGGCTCGCCGGTTTGGCCCACAGCGGCAGGTCTCGGCGCGGGAGGCGGCGGCGGTGGTGGAGCGGGTGGCGGCCTTGCTGGGGCAGCCGGCACCGCGCTGGTGCGGCGAGGGTGAGACGGGGGAGCCGGAGGGTTGTGTCCGTCTCGCCGTACCGGTGAGCGGTCGGGAGGTGGCCGAGATCTTGAGGCGAATTGCGGAGAAGGGGGGTGACGCGTGCCGGTGACGCTGGTGGAGCTCCTGCGCCGTTCGTCGCTGTTTGCGGAGTTGTCCGAGGTGGAGCTGGAGGCGCTGGCGCGCACCGCCGAGGCCCGGGAGTTTGCCCGCGACGAGGTGATCTTCGCCATGAACGAACCGGCGGACGGCCTGTTCGTGGTGGCCGCCGGGCGGGTCAAGGTGAGCATCCCCTCCACCGAGGGGAAGGAGATCATCATCGCCACCCTTGGACCAGGCCAGTTCTTCGGCGAGATGGCGTTGCTGGACGACGAGCCCCGCTCGGCGTCGGTGGCGGCTCAGCTCCCCACCTCCACTTATCGGATCCGGCGGGCGGAGTTCGAGAGGCTCCTCGACGCCCACCCTGCCATCGCGCGCAAGCTTTTGCGGGAACTCAGCCAGCGGCTGCGCCGGGCCAACGCTCAGATGGAGTCGCTGGTCACCCTGGACGTGGTGGGGCGTCTGGCCCGTTTTCTCATCGACCTGGCCCGCCAGCACGGGCAGCTCCTCGGCAACGGTTGGGTGGCGGTGCGGCGCCCCACCCACCAGGACATTGCCAACTCCATCGGCGCCACGCGCGAGACGGTGACGCGTCTGATGGCGGACCTCGAGGCCCGGGGGCAGGTGGTGAACGAGGGGAAGATGACCTACCTCCGGGAGGAGGTGCTGCGGCGGGAGGAGGCGTGAGGGAGAGCGGCGAGTTCCGCCTGCGGGAGCGCACCGGCGCCGTCGCCCAGCGGGCCGCCCAGGAGGTGCGGGCGGTGCTGCGGCCCTTCACCATCCCCAACGGCATTACCCTGCTGCGTCTGGCGCTCACGCCGTTCTTTTTCCTCGCCGTGGTCTCCGGCGACTACCGGCTGGCGTTCGTGCTGTTCCTCGTGGCGGGGATCTCCGACGCGGTGGACGGCCTCCTCGCCCGCTGGCTGGCCATGCGTTCGCTGGTGGGGCAGTACCTCGACCCCATTGCCGACAAGGCGCTTCTCGTCACCGCCTACGTGGCTCTCACCTGGCCCGCCGCCGGCGCGGTGACGATTCCCATCTGGCTCACCGTCATGGCCCTCTCGCGGGACGTGCTGATCGTCCTGGTGGCGCTGCTCCTCTACCTGGGCGCGGGGATCCGCGACTTCCGCCCCTCGTTGTGGGGGAAGAGCACCACTGTGGTGCACGTGGTGACGGTGGCCTTGGTGCTGCTGGCCAACCTGGTGGCCATCCCGCCGGAGTACCTGTTGGTGTGCTTCTACACGGCGTTGACCCTCACCATCGTGTCGGGGCTCGACTACGTCCGGCGTGCGGCCTCGGTGTTGGAGTCCATGCACGATGCCCGACAGGGTTGAGGCCTACCCGCGGCCGGCGCGGGGAATGCGCTTGGCCAAGTGGGCACTTGGTATCGCATAGAGGGGGTGGCACGGTGATCGAGGACAGGGTGTTGCGGGGTGGTCACTACGCCAGCGAGATTGAACCGCCCGAAATCTACCGGGAACGCCGAAGGCGCGTGCAGGCCCACCTCGGCCAGGGGGATGTGGCGGTGATCCTCGGTGCCAGCGATGCCCGCAGCTACGGGGACGTGGGGACCTTCCGCCAGGAGCCCAACTTTTTCTACCTCACCGGCGTGGAGTTGCCGGGGGCGGTGCTGGTGCTGGAGCGGGAGTCGGAAACGCTCTACCTGCCGGCACGCAAGCCAGCCCTGGAGGCGTGGACCGGCCCGAAGTTCGGCCCGGGCGAGGAGACGGCCCGGCTGTTGGGTTTTGCCGCGGTGCGGGAGCGAGATCCCCACGAGATCGTTGTCGAGGCGCGCCGCCGCCCCCAGGAGGGTTGGGCGGATCGCGTGGCGGGGATGGTGGCCCGGGGCGGGTCCCTGTGGCTCTTGCTCCCGCCGCCGGCAGCGAGCGGGGAGCTCACCGCCGAACTGCGGTTCGCCGCGGCCTTGCGCGACCGCCTGCCGAACTTTTCGCTGCGCGATCTGACGCCGGTGCTCGCCGGGCTGCGCCTGCGCAAGGAGCCGGGGGAGCTGGGCCTGATGCGCAAGGCGGTGGCGGCCACCAAGCTCGGGATGGAGGCGGCGGCCCGCAAGGTGGGGCCCGGCGTGGCGGAGTGCGCCGTGGAGGCGGCGGCGTTTGCTGCGCTGCGGGCGGCCGGCGCCGACGGCTGGGCGTTCCCCCCCATCGTGGGGTCCGGACATGCGGGCTGCGTGCTCCACTATGACGCCAACCGCGGTGTTCTGGCGGACGGGGAGCTGGTGGTGGTGGACATCGGCGCTCGCTGGGGGTACTACTGCGGCGACCTCACCCGCACGTTCCCCGTTTCCGGGCGGTTCTCCCCCCGCCAGCAGGAGCTCTACGACGCGGTGTTGCAGGCCTACGACGCCGCGGTGGCGGCGCTGCGGCCGGGGGCGACCATTGCCGACGTGCGGCGGGCGGCCTTCGGGGCCCTCCAAGGGAGCCCGGCCCGCGGCGAGGGGGGCGGCAACCTCGGCGAGTTCTTCATTCACGGCATCGGCCACTTTCTGGGGCTGGAGGCCCACGACATCGGCGGCGAGGGCCCGCCACTGGAGCCCGGCATGGTGGTAACCATCGAGCCCGGGGTGTACCTCCCCGGCGAGGGGATCGGTATCCGGGTGGAAGACGACTGGCTGATCACCGAGTCCGGGGCAGAGTGTCTGTCCGCGGACCTCCCCCGGGACGCGGCGGCGGTAGCCCGCATGGTGGGGGAGGCACCGTGAGCGCGCAGTGGCCCTCGGGGCCGGCGGATCCGGCGGCGCTGGCCGAGGAGATTCTGCGGGCCAAGCAGGAACGCGGCGCCATCCTGCTCGCCCACTACTACCAGGAGCCGGAGATCCAGGACCTCGCAGACTTCGTGGGCGATTCGCTGGAGCTGGCCCGGGCGGCCAAGCGGGCCAAGGCCACCACCATCGTGTTCTGCGGCGTGCGGTTCATGGCCGAGGTGGCGAAGATCCTCAACCCCGACGCGGAGGTGCTCATCCCCGACCTGGAGGCTGGTTGTTCCCTGGAGGAATCGTGCCAGCCTGAGGACTTTGCGCGCTGGCGGGAGGCACACCCCGGCCATGTGGCGGTGACCTACATCAACTGCTCGGCGGCGGTGAAGGCGCTTTCCGACGTGATCGTCACCTCCTCCTCGGCGGAGACCATCATCCGCCAGCTGCCGCCGGATCAACCGATCCTCTTCGCGCCCGATCGCCATCTGGGGGCCTACCTGGCGAAGAAGACCGGGCGGGAGCTGGTGCTGTGGCCGGGGACCTGCGTGGTGCACGAGCAGTTCTCCCTGGAAGCCCTCGTCCGCCTGAAGACGCTCCACCCTCGCGCCCTGGTGGCGGCTCACCCCGAGTGCCCGGAGGCGATCCTTGCCCAGGCCGACCACGTGGGGTCCACCTCCTCGATTCTGCGCTTCGTGGAGGAGAGCCCGGCGGAGGAGTTCCTGGTGGCCACCGAGCCAGGGATCATCCACCAGATGGAGAAGCGCACGGCGGGGAGCGGCAAGCGTTTCATCCCGGTGCCCGGCGCCTCGGGCGAGTGCTCGTGCAACAACTGCCCGTACATGAAGCGCAATACCCTCGACAACCTCTTGGCGTGCCTGCGGGAGGGCCAGCCGCGCCTGGAGCTGGACGAGGAGTTGCGGCGCGCCGCGCTGCGCCCCCTCGAGCGTATGCTGGAGATGACACAACAGCCGCGCCCAGACGGCGACTGACCACCCCGCGCGGCGCATGGAGGTTGCCATGGCGGAACGATGGGGCGAAAAGATCGGCTGGATCGCCGGTTGGGCCGGGTCGTTTCTGTGGGTGGCGATCCTGGCGGCCATCCTGGGGTGGCGCGGCCAGCTGGCGGGCGCCGCGCTGGGGGGAGTCCTCGTGGTGGCGGTGGCCGTCGGCATCGTCGCCCTGGCCCCCTGGCGCCACGCCACCACGCCGATGTGGCGGTTGATGACGCCGCTCCTTCTCCTTGCTGCGGTGGCGGCGGTCTGGGCGCTGCGCTACTTCCCGGGGGCTGGGGGGGGGGGGTGGGGACCGTGGTGGTCATACCTCTGGCTCCTCCCCCTGCTGGGGCTGCTGGTGTGGGCGGGGCGCGCTCGCTGGTCGGATCGCCAGTAGCGTCGGGGGCGCGCCACCCCCTCCGGGTCGCCCCGCTCGGGCGGGCGGTCCCTTCCCCCTGGTGCTAGCCTTGCAGGTGTGAAGGAGATCGCGTCCGAGGTGGCCCGGCGCGGGCGGATGAGCTTTCGCGAGTTCATGGAACTTGCCCTCTATCACCCGGCGTTGGGGTACTACACCAGAGTCAGGAGTGGCCCTGGCCCGGTGGGAGCGCAAGGGGACTTCGTCACGGCGCCCACCGCCACGCCGATCTTCGCGACCACCCTGGCCCGGTTGCTGGACCGTCTGGCAGAACGGGCGGGCCGCGGTCTCACGCTGGTGGAGCTGGGGGCTGGCGAGGGGTTCTTCTTGGGGGGCGTGGTGCCGGCGGTGCGGAACGGGACGCTGCAGCGAGTGGTGGCGGTGGAGGTGGCGCCCTGGGCGCGGGAGCGGGTTGCCGCGCGGTGCCCGGGGGCCGAGGTGGCCGAGCGTCTCGACCAGGTACCGCGGCCAGCCGGCCCCGTGGTCCTCTTTGCCTGCGAGCTGTACGACGCGCTGCCGGTGCATCGCGTCACCGTGGTGCGGCGGGGCGATCAATTGGTGCTGCAGGAGTTCTTCGTCGAGGCCGGGCCGGGCGGGCAGCTGGCGTGGGTGCTCGGCGAGCCGGAGACGCCGGCGGTGGCCGCCTACCTCCACGAGACTGGGATCGTGCTGGAGGAGGAGCAGGTGGCGGAGCTCCGACCGGCGCTGCGGGGGATCCACGCCGGGCATCTCGCCTGGTGCGGCGGCAGTGCCGTGGCGCTCATCGTGGACTACGGTCACCCGGCGCGGCGCCTCTACGATCCGCGGGCGCGCCGGCACGGTTCCCTGGTGGGCTACCGCGGCCACCGGCCGGTGCACGACGTGCTGGCGCAACCCGGCGAGACGGACATCACGGCCCACGTGAACTTCGACGATCTGGAGGGGGCGGCGGGGGACGTTGGGTGGGAGCGCGGCGAGGTGCTGCCGCTGGGCCTGTTCCTGGCCCTCCACGGGGCGGTGGAGCTCCTCCCCTCGGGGCGGTCGGGCGCGTTGAGCCCGTCTGAGTGGGCAACCTTGTCGGCGGCCAAGAGGCTCCTGGTCCCCTCGGGCATGGGCAGCGACCTCAAGGTGTTGGTGCAGGGGAGGGGAAGTCTGTGGCAGCACTACCTGGCCCTGGCAACCCCGCCGCCCTGGGAGGCGTAGAGAGAGCGATGCGAGGTCTGTCGTTGCGGGTGGGCGTCGCGGCGGCGCTGCTGGCAGCGGCGCTGTTTGCCAGTGACCGGGCGCGGCTCAAGGCACTGCCCGAGCAGTGGCGGCGCTGGCTGGAAGAGGAGGTCTATCCGCTGATCAGCAGCGAGCAGCGGAAGGCGTTCTTGGCCCTGGAGACCGACGAGCAGCGCAGCGCCTTCGCCGATCGCCTGTGGGCCGTGTGGGGGCAGCAACTGGGGATGGGCTCCTCGTTCCGTCGGGTGTACGGGGAGCGCCTGGAGTTCTGCCGCAGCGAGTTCGGCAACACCACCGAGGACCGGGCCCGGGCGCTGCTCCTCAACGGTCCCCCCGACATCACCAAGGAGGTCCGCTGCGAGGAGATGTTCTTCCCCCTGCTGTTCTGGCGCTGGGTGCGCCTGGAGGGGGTGGGGCAGGGGGTCACGGTGCTGTTCTTTAAGCCTTACGGGCTCGGATCCTACAAGCTCTGGGACCCCCGCAGCGACGGTCGGGGCGCCCTCTACACCCAGTCTGGGCAGATGGCGTTGAGTGCGGCGGCCCGTTCCGGTTCGCGGCTGGATCGCCCCGAGTGGCGCTGCGGGGACGCGGAGGAGATCCTCCGCTGGCTGGGTGCCGCCGAGTTCTGGCTTTCCGACCACCGGGCCCGCGCCGCCATGGATCACCTCCCCGCCGACGTGGCCCGGGACGGGGAGTCGGCATCGGCCCGTTTCCTCGATTTTTCCACCGTCGTTCCGGAAGGGGCCCAGCCGCTGGAGTTCACCGCCTCGGTGGGGGTGAACGGGCGGCGGGGCGGTCTCCTGCGCGTGGTGCTGGCCGTGGAGGTCACGGCGGCGGGGCTTGCGGTGACCAGGGTGGGCGACAGCGATGTGGTCAATCTGGACGTGACCGGGGAGATCTCCCGCGAGGGAGAGATGGTGGACCGCTTTCGCTACGCCTTCACCTTGCCGGCCGGGGCCGCTACCTTCCCCCTCCAGGTGGAGCGGGAGCTGCGGCCGGGCCGCTACGAGGCGCGGCTCAAGGTGGCCGACACCAGCTCCAACCGTGCCGCGGTTCAAGAGGTGAGGTTCGAGGCGGTCCCCCCGGAGGTGCCGGTCACCCCTGCAGACCAGCGGGCGACGGAGGTGGTGGAGAGGGTCGTGGCCGGCCGCGAGCCGACCCTGGCCATCGTCGGCCCCCAGGGGGAAGGGGTGACGGGGGTCCAGCGCTTCACTGCCCTCACCTCGCCGGAGGTGGCGCGGGTGGAGTTCCTGCTGGACGGGGCGCCGATCCTGGCCAAGAACCGCCCCCCCTTCGAGGTGGAGCTGGACCTCGGGCCGATGCCGCGCCTGGCCACGGTGACGGCGGTGGCCTACGACGCGGCGGGCGGCGAGCTGGACCGCAAGCAGGTGGACCTCAACGTGGGGCGGGAGCGGTTCCTGGTCCGCCTGCAACCGCTGGGGGCGGCGGACCGCCAGGGGGAACGGGTGCACGTGCGGCTCGACCTCAACGTGCCCTCGGAGCGGAAGGTGGCCAAGCTGGAGCTGTACTGGAACGAGCTTCTTGCGGCCACCCTCTACCAGCCCCCGTGGGAAGCCTGGCTCGCGTTGCCCTCCGGCGACGAGATGGGCTACCTGCGGGCGCTGGCGGTGCTGGACGATGGGGCGCAGTCGGAGGACGTGCAGTTTCTCAACGCCCCCGCCTTCCTGACCGGGATCCAGGTGGACGCGGTGGAGCTGCCGGTGGTGGTGCTGGACGGCGACGGCCGGCCGGTGGAAGGGCTGTCCGAGGGCGATTTCGAGGTCTTCGAGGACGGCGTCGCCCAGACCATCTCGCACTTTTCCCAGCAGCAGGACTTGCCGGTGCGGCTGGGGCTCGTCATCGACACCTCGGGGTCCATGGAGAAGACGCTCCCCGAAGTGCAGCGAGTGGTGCTCGGGTTCCTGAAGACCCTCCTGCGCCCCAAGGATCGGGCCTTCATCGTGGCCTTTTCCGACCGGCCGGCCCTCCTCCAGGCGTTCACGGCGGACTTCGGCGCCATTGAGCGGGCGCTGGTGGCCCTGCGGGCCGACCGCGAGACCGCCCTGTGGGACGCCACGATCTACGGGCTCTTTCAATTCTCTGGGGTGCGGGGCCGCAAGGCCATGGTGGTGCTCACCGATGGCAAGGACAACGTCTCCAAGGCCACCTTCGAGCGGGCCATGGACTACGCCCGCCGCAGCGCCGTGACGCTCTACACCATCGGCATCGACCTACCCATCACCGAGATCCGGGCCCGCTCCCAGCTCCTGCGGTTGGCCCGGGGCACCGGCGGCGACGCCTTTTTCCTCGAGCGCAACGCGGCCCTGGACAGGGTCTATGCCCGCATCGACCGGGAGCTGCGCTCCCAGTACCTCGTGGTTTACACCTCCACCTCCACCGCTCCCCCGGATCGCTTCCGCACCGTCACCGTCAAGGTGAAACGGCCGGGGCTGGAGGTGCGCACGGTGGCCGGCTACTTCCCGGCTCGCTGAGGGATCCCCAGGGTTTCGAAGAGGGCGGCGCACCAGGCCGGGTCAAGCTGATTTCCGGCCCGCTCAGCAAGCCACGCCTCGGCGGTGCCCACCGGCAGGCCACGCTGGCCGCGGACCACGGTGTGGAGGGTCGAGTAGGTGTCGGCCACCGCCACGAGGCTACTGGCCGGTTGCGGGCGGCGGGCGCGGGCTAGGCGGGGATACCCGCCGCCGCCATAGTGCAGATGGTGCTCGAAGCAGGCCACGAGGGCCACCGGGGGCACCTGGTGGCCCCAGGTGAGCATGAGCGAGAACCCCTCCCGCGGGTGGTCGAGGATGAGCTCCAGCTCCTTGCCGCCCAGCTCCAACTCCTGGCGTAGCAGCTCCTGGGGCCAGAAGAGCTTGCCCACGTCATGGAAGAGCGCGGCCAGCCCGATCTCTGCCTGCAGGGAAAAGGGAAAGCCGGCGTGGCGGGCAAGGGCCACAGCCAGGACGCAGGCGTTGTGGGCGTGAACCGCCGGCCACCGTTCCTCCCCCTCCCACCCGGCCAGAAGGGCCTGAGGGGGTGTGCCGTCCTCCAGCTCCGACGCGAGGTAACGGGCGAGGCCATCCAGCTCCGTGAAGGCGGGGTGGCGCCCACCGAGAATCGCCTGGAAGGACTCGCCAATCATCGTCACCCGATCCCGCACCAGCCCGAAGCGGGAGCGGCCGGTTCCGCCCTCCCGGTCGTCGGGACCGCCGCCACCGTCGGTGGCAAACTCCACCCGCCCCACCTGGATCGTGTCCTGGGAGAGCGCCGGGGAGTCGTCGGCCTTGGCCAGGTCCAGCAGGAAGGCCTGCAGGTGCGAGCGCTGCACCCCGCGGCGAAAGGTCACGTGCTCGATGCGGCGCCGTCGCATCCGCCGCATGAACGTCTCGGCCGGGCGCGACAGGCGTGTGAACGGCCGCCCCTTGACGAAGAGGTCGTCGGAGAGGAGCACGATGGGCAGCTCCCCGTCCTCCGCCAGGAGCCTCTCGAGATGGCCGAGGAGCTTGTCCAGCGCGGCCTGAGAGCGGGGGTGGTCGGGCTGGTAGAGGGACAGGGTGGTGACCCCGGCCACCAACTCCGAGAGCGTCTCGTGAACCAGGAGTTCCCACTCGGTCCGCGGGATCATGAGGGCTCCTCGCCAACCGTCGGGTTGCGCAGCGCGTGTCGTACCGCCGCGGCCACCGATGCGTCCCGGTCCGCCGCCAGCGCCTGGGCTGCCGCCCGCGCCTCGGGATCGTCGATCCGCGCCAGGGCCAACGCTGCCTCACGGCGAAGGGTCGCCAGGTGGGGCCCAGCCAACCATCGCCGGAGGTTGACGATGCGCACCAACTCCGCCACGGCCTGCGGACCACCTAGGCGTCCGAGAGCGCGGACGAGTTCCACCGTGTACGGGTCGCGGAGCTTCTTGCCGCTCTGCCGCCGCAGCTCCTCCACCACCCCCTGCACCACGCCCGGGTGGCGGATGCGCGCCGCGACCCCCAGCACCGCCAGGCGGCGCTCTTCGTCGGCGCTGCCCAGCTCGCGCAGCAAAATCTCCAACCACCGGGGGTCCTCTAGGGCCACCAGCGTCTTGAGGATTTCCGCCGCCACCTGGGGTCGGGCCCCGGGCAGGCGCTCCTTGAGGGCGGGTAGGCTCGCCCTGTCCCCCAGCCGGCGCATCAGAAAAACGGCGTTACGAACCACGTACCAGCGCGGGTCGTCGAGGCGCGAGCGCAGGTACGGGAGGGCGCGCTGACCGTAGGAGATCACCACCTCCATGAGACGTTTGCGCACCGACATGTTCTCCTCGTTGGCAAGGGCCTCGAGGATGGCGGGGATGGCCTCCTCGCCGAGGGCGACGAGGATCGCCGAGATGCGCCCGTGCTCGCTGCGATCGACGGCGGCGTAGGCCCGCACCGCCGCGGCCACCCCCGTCTCGCACGCCGTCTTCTTGGCCTCGGCAAAGCGGGTGGCGGAGAGGAGCGTGACGGCTCGCGCGGCTGCGGTGAGGTCCGCCACCTCCAGGCTGCTCACCAACTCCTCCGCAAGTCGCTGTGCGCCCCGCTCGGCGGCCACGTCGTCGGGCCAGAGGGTCATGACCTCGCCGATGACGCGGAGGAGATCGAGGCGGACCTGCTCGTCGGTGAGGGCGTTCTCGTAGGCCGCAAGGCTCTCCGGCGCGACCCGCGAGGCGGGGATGGCAAGTTCGACGGCGGGTGCCTCGCTGGCCTGAGGGGTGGCCGCCAGGAGGGAGATGCGCACCTGGAGGGCGCGGCACCGGGCCACCACCGCCTCGCTGATGCCAAGGGTGGGGTCGGGTTGCATGGCGGCAATCAGGGCAATGGCTCTCAGCACCACGTCGGGCACCGGGAGCCGCTCGCCCAGCAAGTACTCCACCGCCTCCAGCAGCAGCTCGAGCGCCAGTACGTTCTCGTCCTGCTCCCCGGGCTCGAGACGCGGGGGGAAGTGAGAGGCGGCTGCCACCGCGGCCAGGTGGCGCCGCTCCGGCGCCAGCAGGGCGAGCCACTCCTCGAGAAACTGGGCGATCTGCTGGAGGACCACGCGTCGCCGCATCTCATCCATGGGGCGCACCAGTTCCGCCAGGCGCCCGAAGAGCTGATCGAAGAGGGTGGCCGGGTCAGCGCTCTGGGCCACCAGCTCCGCCAAGACTTGCGGGGTGAGTTCGCCGGCGAGGATCTTGTCGGCCAGCACGAAGGCCCCGTCCTGGCCAAGCCGCCGCGCCAGCTCCGCCCAGACCGGGGTGGTAAAGCCCTGGGGCGGCGCCTCCGAGTCCTCCACCAGCTGCACCCTCGAGAGGTCCAGGGGCACCAGTTCGATGCCGGGGAACGATTCGGCGTCGGCCAAGAGCGCTTCCCGGTCGTCCTCCCCAGGGGGGTCGTGAAGCCGCGCCAGCCGCTCAACGAAGCTCGGCAAGCCCTGCAGGGCGTCGGGAAACGTCAGGTGAATCGCGGCAAGGCCGAGGCGGCACAGCAGTTGCCGCAGGCGCACCGCGGGGCTTTCCCTGGGCACGGTGATTTCCTGCTGGTCAAGAAAGATGGCCTCGGGCCCGAAGGCCAGGCTCAGGGCCGGCACGGCGAGGGCCTCGGCGGCGGTGATCACCCGCTGGCGGGCGTTGGGGAGGGCCGGGTGTGAGGGTGGGTAGAGCCTGGTCAGCCGCCGCAGCGTCTCCATCTCGATGAGCAGCCGCAACGTCGCCGATTCATGGATCGATGGGCTCACCGCTGAGCTCCCCCTCCATCTTAGCGCGCGAGGAGTTGCTCCAGGTCGCGCACGGAGGCGATGGGCACGCGGGCGACGCCCGAGCTGGCCAAGTGCGTGGTGGCAGCCAGCGCGCACCGGCGAAAGCCCAGGGTCTCCACCTCGCGAAGCCGCTCCGCTGCGCGCCCCACCGCCCGGACCTCGCCGAGCAACCCCACTTCGCCGAACATGGCCAGGTCCTCCGGCAGCGGGAGATCGCGGGCCGAGGAGAGGATCGCGGCCGCCGCGGCAAGGTCGAGGGCTGGCTCGGCGACGGACACGCCGCCCACCACGTTGCAGAACACGTCCCGGTCGGCGAGCCGCACCCCGCCCCACTTTTCGAGGACCGCCACCAGCAGCGAGAGGCGCCCGGTCTCGATGCCCTGCGCGACCCGGCGAGGGGTGGCGAGGGGGGAGCGGGACACGAGGGCCTGCACTTCCACCAGCAGCGGGGTGGTGCCTTCCAGTACCGCCGCCACCGCCGACCCCGGCGCTCCCGCCCGGCGATCCGCGAGGAGCACCGCGGAGGGGTTGGCCACCTCGGCAAGGCCGGCGTCCCCCATGGACAGGAGCGCCATCTCGAGAGCCGGGCCGAAGCGGTTCTTGGTGGCGCGCAGGGACCGGTGCGGCTGGCCGGAGGACCCGGCGAACTCCAGCACCACGTCCACCATGTGCTCCAGGGACCTGGGGCCCGCCACCTGGCCATCCTTGGTGACGTGTCCCACCAGCACTACCGGGGGGCCGTCCTCCTTGGCCACGACGGCCAGTTGCGAGGCCACCTCCCGTACCTGGGTCACGGTGCCCGGTACGGCGGGCACCCGTTCGGAGACCATTGCTTGCACCGAGTCGGCCACCACCAGTTGCGGCCGACTCCGCCGCGCCACGGCGGTCACTTCCTCCACGGTCTGCTCAGCGAGCACCAGGATCCCCTCGACACAACACCCCAGGCGCCGGGCGCGGAGGGCCACCTGCCGGGCCGACTCCTCGGCGGTGGCGTAGAGCACCGGACCGTGCTCGGCCAGGTGTCGGGCGATCTGGAGCAGCAGTGTGGACTTGCCCACCCCCGGTTCTCCCGCCAGCAGCACCAGGGAACCCGGGACGAGGCCACCGCCCAGCACTCGGTCCACCGACGGCAGGCCCACCGACAGTCGGCGTACCTCGGCCAGGTCCGACTCGGTGAGAGGCACCGGCTCCCTCTCGAGACGGTGGGAGGGTCGGCGAGGGGCGGTGGGCACCTCCTCGAAGGTGTTCCACCCGCCGCAGGAGGGACAGCGGCCCAGCCACTTGGACGAGCGCTGCCCGCAGGCGGTGCACTCCAGGGTCGTGACGGGGGGACGCGTCACGCTACCGTCCGGCCAGCGAGCCCGCCGTGCCGAGTAGGTACTTCACGTCCTCGTCGCCCCACGTGACGCCGCCGCCCACAATGGCGGTGGAGCGCTCGGACCATGTGGGGTCGTCCCAGCCTGCGTAGGCAAAGATGTTGCGCGTAAGGAAGTAGCGGCCCTCGAGGCGAATGTGGGGCGGTTTGGTGTCCCGGTCGAAGTCGTAGGCCTCCAGGCTCAGACGCAGACGGTTCTTGAGGGTCTGGTGATCGATGCCAATACCGCCGGTGGACTCGAACAGCCCCGCGCGCAGGGTGAAGGAGGGGAAGACGTAACCGATCTGGGCGTTCACCGTGGCGGTGTCCTTGATGCGCTCGGTGCGCTGCACGGTGGTTTCCGTCCGGCCGTCCGGGTAGACCACGGAGGTGGTCTGCGTCACGTAGGAGCGCCGGCCGAAGGGGGAGTCCACCAGTTCGACGCGGAAGAAACGGCGCTCGCTAGTGGCCAGGTCGAAGCCGAAGGCGGACCGGGAGGTCTGGTCGCCGTCGAGGCCGGGGAGCGCCTCGCCGCGCAGGGTGAGGTCGAGACGCCACCGCTCGGCGCGGCCGATGGTGTTCTTGAGGCTGGCCACACCGGACTCCACCGACTTTAAGGTGGCGTTGAGGTTGTTGACGGTCTCGTCGTCGTTGACCAGCTTGCCGATGCTCCCCTCGCCACGGGCAATCTTGCCGGAGATCTCGTTGAGGTTGTCCGCGGAGGTGCGCAGCCGGGCCGAGAGGTCGCGAATGTTGGCCATGGAGGCCGAGAGGTTCTCCCGGTTGTCCGCCACCACCGCCTCCACCCGGTCGGCCAGGGCGTTGAGCTTCTCGGCCAGCCGGGGCAGTTCCTCGCGCAGGGTTTGCGAGAACTCCCGGAAGTTGGCGATGGTGGCGTCCACGTTGGCCCGGTTGGCGGCCACCATGGCTCGGGTGTGCTCGGTGAGCTGGCGGACGTTCTCGAGGATCTCGTCGATGCGCCGCTGGCCCTCCTCGCCAGCCAGCGACTGGCGCAGCGAGGCGGTGATGGCCTTCACGTCGCTCCCCACATCCCCAGCGGTGCGAAGCACCTCGTCGAAGGCCACGGGGCTGGTGCCGGCCAGCACCGTGCCGGCCGGGAGCAAGGGGGCGTCCAGCGGGCCAGGGTAGACCTCGACGTACTTGTCCCCCAGCATGCCCAGGCTCGTGACCTCGGCCCGGGCCCCTTGCCGGAGCACCACGCCGGGCTCGAGGGCCAGGGTCACCCTGGCCTGGTTGCCGGCGAGCTCGATGCGCTCCACCAGACCCACGCGCACCCCGGCAATGCGCACCGGGCTCTTCACGTCGAGGCCGGCCACCGAGGGGAACACGGCCTGGACCTTGGTGCGGGCTCCTTTGGTGCCGACAGGGATCTCCTCGATCTTGACGATGAAGACGCCGAGGATGATGAGAGCAGCGAGCATGAACGCGCCGACGCGCGCGGTTGGGCTCATGCGACGTCCTCCTCCAGGGGTTCGCCGGCGATGAACTTCTGGATGTACGGGTCGGGGAGGCTGCGGAACTCCTCGGGGCGGGCCGCCGCGACGATCGTGCCTTCCCGCAGCATCGCCAGCCGGTCGGCTATGCGGAAGGCGGATTTCATGTCGTGGGTGATGGTCACCATGGTCACCGGCAGGTGTTCCCGCATCTCGACGATGACGTTGTCGATGACCGCCGAGGTGATGGGGTCGAGCCCGGTGTTCGGCTCGTCGAAGAGCAGGATCTCGGGCTTCATGGCGATGGCCCGCGCGAACCCCACCCGCCGGCGCATGCCGCCGGACAGCTCGCTGGGCGCCTTGTGTTCCACCCCCGGCAGGTGCACCAGCTCCAGACACTCCCGCACCCGGTGGGTGATTTCCGCCTCGCTCATGGAGGTGTGACGGCGGAGCGGGAAGGCGATGTTCTCGAAGACGCTCAGAGAATCGAACAGCGCCCCCTCCTGGAAGGACATGCCGAACTTCTTCCGCAGCGCCAGGCACACCGCCGGGTCGGCGCACGCCATGTCCTCGCCGTCCACGATAACGTGCCCCCGGTCGGGCCGGATCAGGCCGATGAGGTGCTTGAGCAGCACGCTCTTGCCCGCGCCGGAGCCGCCGACGATGACGAACGACTCGCCGCTCGCCACCTCGAGATCGATGCCCCGCAGCACCGGCTTGCCGCCGAACGACTTCCAGAGATCCACCACGGCGATCTTGGGAACGGGGGTGGAGGGGTTGGTGGCAGTCACGGTAGAACCTAGAAAAGAATCTTGGTGAGGAAGAAGTCGGACACGAGAATCACCACGGAGGCCATCACCACGGCAGCCGTGGTGGAACGCCCCACCCCCTCGGCCCCGCCAGTGGTGAAGAACCCCTTGGTGCAGCCTGTCACCGAGAGGATGAGGCCGAAAACGGCTGCCTTGATGAGGCCGGAAAACACGTCGTTGAGGTCCAGGAACTGAAAGGTCTTCTCCCAATAGACCACCGGGTTGGCCCCCATGAGCCCCACCGCCACCGAGTAGCCGCCGAGAACGCCGAGACCGTCGGCGCAGGCCACCAGCGGGGGGAGCATCAGCGTGGTGGCCGCCACCCGGGGCACGATGAGGTAGTGGATGGGTTCGGTGGCCATGGCGTAGAGGGCGTCGATCTGCTCGGTGACGCGCATGGAGCCGAGTTCCGCGGCGAGGGAGGAGCCAATGCGCCCGGCGATCATGAGGGCGGCGAGGACCGGCGCCAGCTCCCGGGTGAGGGAGAGGGACACCACCGACCCCACGTAGGCCTCGGCGTGGAACCGCTCGAACCCACGGTAGGTCTGGAGGGCCAGCACCATGCCGGTAAACAGGGCGGTGAGCCCCACCACCGGCAGCGAGTCCACCCCGACGCGCACCATTTGCTTGAGCCACTGGTGGCCGTCGAAGGGGCGACGGAACATCCAGTACAGCGTGCTCGCCAGGATCGTGAAGAAGCGGCCCACCTCCTCGAAGCCGGCCGTGGCACGCTGGCCCAACGACTCGAGGAGCAGCAGCGGCGCCGCGCGGAGACGCGAGCTAGCGTTCATCGCTGCGAAACTCCGCGTTCTCGAACCGGGTGAACTTGTCGAGGTAGACCAACTGGAACAGGTCGGTGGGGCCGTTGCGCTGTTTGGCGACGATGACCTCGGCCAGGTCCCGCTGCTCGGCCTGTTCCTCGCCGCCGGCCAGGGCCGGGTTCTTGCGGTTGATGAACAGCACCACGTCGGCGTCCTGCTCGATGGACCCCGACTCCCGCAGGTCCGAGAGCTGCGGGCGCTGGTCGCCCCCGCGCCGCTCGGAGTAGCGGGACAGCTGCGAGAGGGCCAGCACGGGGACGTCGAGCTGTTTGGCCATCGCCTTGAGCCCGCGAGAGATGGCAGACACCTCCTGGGTCCGGTTCTCGGTGGGGAAGCCCGCGTGCATGAGCTGGAGGTAGTCCACCACCACCAGGTCGAGGCCGCGCTCCATGGCGAGCCGCCGGCACTTGCCGCGCAGTTCGAGGGGGGAGAGGACGGCCGAGTCGTCGATCCAGAGGTCGGCGTCGGCGAGGCGATCCGCCGCCTCCACCAGCTTGTCCCAGTCGGACACCTTGCCGTCGCGGGAGGCGTGGGGGGTCCGACTCAGCAGACCCCGCGTCAACCGACGCAAATCGATGCGCGCTTCGGCGGCCAGCAGGCGGCGGACCAGCGCGGGGGCCGACATCTCCAGGGAGAACACCGCCACGTGGAGACGCTTGCGAATGGCGCAGTTGGCGGCAATGTTGAGGGCCATGGCGGTCTTGCCCACCCCGGGTCGAGCCGCCAGGATGATGAGGTCTTGCTTCTGGAGGCCGGAGGTCAACTCGTCGAGTCTGGTGAAGCCGGTGGGGATGCCGGTGTAGGGGGCGGAGGAGGAGGAGACCCGCTCGATGTGCTCGAGCTCCTGGCGGGCCACGTCGCCGACCCGCCTCAGGCTGCCGCGCAAGGTCCGTTCGGCGATGGCAATGATGGCCGACTCGGCCGCCTCGAGAGCCTCGGCAGCGTCCCCCTCCTCGCGAGCGCTCATGGCCAGGAGCCGCTGGGAAACCGCCACCAGTTCCCGCTTCACCGCGCGGTCGCTGACGATCTGGGCGTAGTGCTCCACGTTGGCGGTGTCGGGCAGTTCGTTGGCCAGGCTCGCCAGGTACGAGAGACCACCGGCCGCCTCGAGGTTGCCGGAGCGCTCCAGGTAATCGGAGGTGGTCAGCAGGTCGATGTTCAGGTTCTTCCGGACCATTTCGGAAAAGGCGCTGAAGAGGGTGCGGTGGGCCGGGTTGTAGAAGTCCTCGTCGCGGACGATGTCCACCACGCGGAAGAAGCAGTTGGCGTCGGCAAGGATCGCACCCAGTACCGCTCGCTCCGCCGCCGGGTTGGTGGGGATGTGGAGGGGCTGGGCGACAGGCGGGGAAGCAGCGGCGTCGGTCCCCCGTCGAGTGCGCGGCTGGGTCGTTGCCCCCATGGGGCGATGCTATCACGCACCGCCGCGAGGGGCGCTTGGGCCTGGGGCGCGGAGGGCGTACACTACTCGTGAGCTGGGAGGGGCGGCGGCGAGTTCGTCCGGGCGTGGCTGAGGGAGGAGGTTCATGATCGTCAGTTGCACGTCGTGCGGCGCCAGGTACCAATACGACGAGGCTCGGTTCGGCTCCGAGCAGCGCAAACGGCTGCGCTGCAGCAAGTGCGGCACGATCTTCGAGGTGGAACGCCCCGCGCCCCGCGAGGAGGGGAGCGACACCCATGTGGGCAAGCAGCGCGGCGCCGACGAGACCACCAAGGAACTGGAGATCCGCAAGGCGCTGGCCGACGCGGAACTGGCGAACCTCCCCGAACTGGCACCGCTGCCGCCCAACCGCCGGTACTCCCTGGCGGTGATCATGGGTGCCAGCGCCGGCCAGATCTACCCCATCACCAAGCCTCGCGTGTTCTTGGGGCGGGGGGTGGACAACGACCTGCAACTGCCGGACAGCGAAGTGTCGCGGCGTCACGCGGTCCTCGACATCCGCGGCGACGAGGCCGTGCTGCACGATTTGGGTTCCTCCAACGGTTCCTTCGTGAACGGTGTGCGGGTGCAAAGCGCCACCATCGCCAGCCACCAGGAGTTCAGCCTCGGCACCACCACCCTCATGTTCATCGTCACCGAGGCGCAGGACGTGTAACCTCTCGCCGTGAAGGTCCTGGTTGCCCTCTCCGGCGGGGTGGACTCCTCGGTGGCTGCGGCCCTCCTTCAGGCGGAGGGGCACGAGGTGGTGGGCGTGACGCTGCGCTTGGCGGACCTGTCCGCCCACGGCCTCTCGGTGTCCCGCTGCTGTTCCCCCGATGCCATCGCCGCCGCGCAGGCGGTGGCGGCGCGGCTCGGCGTGCCGCACCACCTGCTGGACAGCCAGGAGCTGTTCCACCGCCAGGTCATCGAGCCGTTCCTGGACGGCTACCTGGCCGGGGCCACCCCGTCCCCCTGCATCCGTTGCAACTCGCGGGTGAAGTTCCGCGAACTCTTGGCGCTGGCCGACGAGTTTGGCGCCGAGGCGGTGGCCACCGGACACTACGCACGTTGCACCCGCACCGCGGACGGCAGGTACCGCCTGCAGCGGGCGGTGGAGACGGGTCGGGACCAGTCGTACTTTCTCTTCGAGTTGACGCCGGCGGAACTGGCGCGGGTGCGGTTGCCGCTGGGCGGTTTCGCCAAGGGCGAGGTGCGGGACATCGCCCGGCGCCTGGGGTTGGTCACGGCGGAGCGGCGGGACAGCCAGGAGGTGTGCTTCGTGCCGGAAAACGTGTCCTACGCCGAGGTCGTGGAGCGCCTCGCCGGGCCGCGCTGTCCCGGGCCGGGGGAGGTGGTCTCGGTGGACGGCCAGATCCTGGGCCGGCACGGTGGGATCCACCGGTTCACCGTGGGTCAGCGGCGCGGCCTCGGCGTGGTCGGGCGGGAGCGTCGCTACGTGGTGGCCATCCAGCCGGCGCACAACCGGGTGGTCACGGGGGCGCGGGAGCAGGCGTTGCGGCGGTCCATCACCCTGGGCGAGGTGGTCTGGCACGATGGGGAGCCCCAGGGGCCGGTGCGCACCTGGGTGCAGGTGCGCTCGCGCCACGAACCGGCAGCGGCGCTCGTGACCCCGCTGCCCCAGCGGCGCGCCAGCGTGCGCTTCGACCAGCCGGTGCTGGCGCCGGCTCCCGGGCAGGCAGCGGTCTTTTACGAGGGCGAGGTGGTGGTGGGCGGCGGTTGGATCGAGCCGCCAGCCGAGTCGGGTGTGGCCGGGGTCGGCGTTGCTGGCGCCCGCGACGGGGCGGTGGTTCCGCCGGCCGTGGGGGAGCGGGAAAGCCCGTGAGTTCCCCCCTGGTCACCGTTATCGTGCGCTCGCTCGGCCGGCCGCAGTTGAGCCGGGCGCTGGCGTCGGTGGCCGCGCAGAGCTACCCGGCCCTCGAGGTGGTGTGCGTCAACGCCAGGGGCCCGGACCACCCGGCGCTGGCGCCGGCGACGGGTCGGGTGCCGGTGCGCCAGGTAGGGGGGGAGGGCCCCCTGGGCCGGTCCCGAGCCGCCAATCTGGGGCTCGCCGCCGCCGCCGGCGAGTTCCTCGCCTTCCTCGACGACGACGACTGGTTTCTGGAGCACCACGTGGCCACCTTGATGGAGGCGCTGGAGGCCCACCCGGGGGTGCGGGCGGCCTACGCGGACGCGGAAGGGGTGGCCGAGGACGGCACGGTGGTGCACACTTTTGCCCAGCCGTTCTGCCACGCACGCCTCCTGGTGGGCAACTTCATCCCCATCGACGCGGCGCTGTTCGCCCGCAGCCTGCTCGCCGAGGGTTGCGCCTTCGACGAGTCCCTAGAGGTCTACGAGGACTGGGACTTCTGGCTCCAGCTCGCCGAGCGCACGCCGTTCGTGCGGGTCCCGCGGGTGGGGACGCGGTGCGCCACCGATGGCGGGTCCGGCGTGGGCCTCAACGCGGACCCCGAGCGGCAGCGGGTCGCCCGCCAGCGCATCTACGAGAAGTGGCGGCACCACTGGAGCGGCGAGCGGATCGACGCCCTGGTGCGCTACCTGGAGGAAGAGGTCCGCGCCCGCGACCGCCTGTTCCTGGCCGCGGTGGCCACCGCCGAGCGGGCCACCGAGGAGCTGCGCCGGGCCGGGGCCGAGGCGGCGAACGCGCGGGCGGCGTTGGAGGGGGTGTTGGCCTCCCGCTCCTGGCGGTGGACGGCGCCGCTGCGCCGGCTCAAGGGGGCCGTGGCGGCACTGGGCTCCCCCAGGACCCAAAGAGAACCGAGCTAGAAGAGGGCGGCCAGGGCGTCGGCCCAGGCCGGTGCACGCCGGGCGAGGGTGCGCTCGGCGGCCACGTAACGCCGGGCGTTGTCGGCCAATCCTTGGCGCAGATCCGGCTGGGTCACCAGCTGTCGCAGCGCCTCGGCCCAAGCGGCGGGATCGTTGGGGACCAGCAGGCCGTTCTCCCCGTGGCGGACGGTGCCGGCGTAGGCCGGCACCTCGCTGCACACCGCCGCAATGCCGAGAGCGCCGTAGTCGAGGAACTTGATGTCCGACTTGGCGCGGGTGAACGGGGTGTCCTCGAGGGGCGCCACCGCCACGTCCCACTGGGCGTGCCGCCGCAGCCAGCGCACGAAGGCCGGGTACTCCACCTCTGCCGCAGGTACCGTCACCTGCCGTACCGCCAGCCCCTCGAACGCGGCGAGGAGCGCCGGGTCGGCCCCCCCCACCACCTCCAGGCGCGTCCCCGGGTGGGTCCGCAGCACCTCCCGGAGCGGCTGCACCAGCAACATGAGGTCGCGCTCGTGGGTCCACGTGCCCATGAACCCAATCCGGACCTCCTCCCGAGCGGGTGGCGCCGCAGCGGCAGCGCCAGCGAAGAAGAGCCGTTCATCCAAGGCGTTGGGGAGGACGACCACGCGGCGGGCGAGATGCCGCACACGCCCGGCCAGCGTCTCGGTGGCGACCAGGACCACGTCGGCCTCCCGGCAGAGGAAGCGGGCCACGGTGCGGGTGGGGAGGGGGATCTGCGGGGCGTCCAGGAGGTTGTCGTCCAGCGTGTAGGCCAGGCGCGAGCCGTTGCGGCGGACCCTCCGGACCAGCGCCTCGGCTTCCAGGACGGTGGCGCCGGGGAGGAGGGTCCGTTCCACGACGACGACGTCGGCAGCTTGCAGGTCGGTGGAGGCCGTCAAGGCGATGCGCTGGGCGTTGGCGGGGTGACCGAGGGGGAGCAGGTCCCGGATGTAGGCGCACCCGAAGGGCACGCCGTCCCCGCCGTGCTCGACGATGACGTGGACGGCAAGTCGGCTCACTGGCGATCCTCCTCGCCGGGCGGGACCACGGCGGCGAGCAGGCGCACCGCCGCTTCCTGCACGGCGTCGGCGGGGCTCGCGGCGATGCCTGCCAGTTGCCACGTCTCCAGCGACTCCCGGCTGTCGGCGAGACGCGCAAGCGTCGCGAACTCCGGGACGGCAAGCCAGTCGGGCCACGCCTCGCCGCCGCCGGCCGGCCGCGCGAGAGCGCCGGCCGCCGGCCCCACCACCACCGCCCCGCAGGCTCGGGCCTCAGCGGCGAGCTGCAGGGCGGCGGGGTCGTGGCCGGGGACCAAGAGGACGTCCACGGTGGCCAGCAGTGCGGCCCGACCATCGCGTCCGAGGGGTCCGGTACGCCAGCCGGGGAAACGCCCCACCGGGGAGCGCAGCAGCGGTTCGTCGGGCCGGTCGTCGAACACCACTGCCTCGAGGAGGTCCCCTCTCCGGCTGACTAACTGGTGCAGCAGCGCCAGCGCCGACTCCAGCGCGGCGCGGTCGTGCGTGGGGGCCAGGGAAAGGGCGAGGCGCAGGCGGCGCTGCGGTGAGCGAGGGCGGGGACGGAAGCGGGCCAGCTCCACGGCGGGGGGCAGGGAGGCCAGCGTCGCAGCGTCCACCACGGCGTCCACCGCCGAGGAGTCCGGCCCCGTTCCCACCGGGTAGCGCACCACCGGAACGTGCCCGGTGGGGTCGCCGGCGTCGCCGGCGGCGACGGCGACCCGGGCGTCGACGCCGAGCTCCACCAGGGTTTCGGCCAGGGCCCACGCCCGTTCCCGCAGCATCCTCTCGCTCCCCGGGGCAACGGCCAGCAGCACGCGGCGACCCTCCCAGCGCCTCGCCTCGGCCTCGAGCTGTCGGAGCCGACCCAGATGGAAGCCAAGTCGAGCCCGCGCCCCGGCCAGCACCGGGTCGAGCCGGCAGCGCTGCACGCCGCTGGCGATGATGGCGGCGCCGTGCTTGGCCACGAGCGCGCGATCGGTGGCGGCGGCCAGGGCGCGGCGACGTTCGTCGGAGTAGCTGCGGGACTGGGCGTGGAAGACGTAAGCATCCTCGGCCACGGCCAGGGAAAAGCCGCGCGCCGCGGCGCGCAAGCACAGATCGTTTTCCTCCCCGTAACCGAAGGGGAAGGTGGTCTCGTCCAGCAACCCGACGGTATCCAGTAACCGCCGGCGGAGCAGCAGGCAAAAGCCGTTGAGGAACGGCAGGCGGGGGTAGAGGCGGGCCGACCACCGGGCCACCATGGCCGCCACCTCCTCCGGACCGAGACCGGCCGGCAGCTCGTTGCGGGCCCAGTCGCCGTCATGACCGAACACGGTGGGCACCGACTGCCACGAGGCAGTGTTGGAGAGGGGGCCCACCATGGCCAGTGTGGGGTCGCTGCGGGCGCAAGCCAGCAGGCGGTCCAGCCACTGGTGCGTGGTGACGGTGTCCGAATTAAGGAGCACGATGAACTCCCCATCCCCGGCACGCAGACCCTGGTTGGCGGCGCAGGTGTAGCCCCGCGCCGTCTCGTTGCGCAGCAGCGTGGCCCCCTGCGCGGCCGCAAAGCTCGCGAGGTAGGCGGCGGTCTCGGGGCCGCTGCCGTCGTCCACGAGGATGAGCCGGTACGGCGGGAAGGTGGTGCGGACCACCGACTGCAGGCAACGGCGCACGTCCTCGAGGGCGTCGTGGACACAGACCACGATATCCACCCGCTCCCGGTGACGGGCGAAGGGCGGCGGCTCGGGGGCCGGGCTTACCGCCAGCCAGCGCCACCTTTGGGGGGCGAGGAGCCCTGCCACCCCCCCTCGCAGGCGGGCGCTGAGGCGCGAACCCGCCACCCTCACCGTCCCGCGCCAGCGGCGAAGGAGGTCGCGCAGTCGGCGGGCCATGGCCTCGCGGCGGGAACCAGGGGGGAAGAGCCGCGAGCGGAGCGCTTGCAGCGCCAACCGAACCCGTGCGAGCGGGGCCGGAGCGGGCCCGCGAGTGTCGTCGCTCCCCACCACGGTGGCGCTCGCCGCCGCGCCTACATGGGGCGGCCCCCCTCGGGGGCCGCGGGGCCCGAGGCGATGGGGCCGAAGTTGCGCTCGTAGATGGTCACGTTCTCGGTGAGGGCACGCAGCAGCTGCTTGACGTGCACGGGGGTCATGACGACCCGGGAGACCACGTGCACGTCCTCCCGGCCGGGGACGATCCGGCCGAAATCGATGATGAACTCGGCGAAGTTGTGGACGATGGACGCGAAATTCGCATAGGTGCCGAGGGCCTGCTGGTCGCTCACGACGATCTTGATCTCCCCGTCTTTCGGGTTCATCGGCGCCTCCCGCGGCATTCTAGTCGCACCCCCCGGCCGGCACCAGGGCGGCTCACGAGACCGGCGGCGGGGGCAGACCCAGCGCCACCAGGGCGGTGCGGGCGTAGGCGAGGGCTGCTTCCCGCCGAGCGCGGGGCACGCTCCGGCGGAACGGGAGCACCGCCAGCCGCAGCGCCATCCCCAGGGCGAGGAGGGCACGGAAGCCGAGCTCGCCGCAGAGCCCGCCGTACTTGCGAACGTAGCGACAAGCGTTGCGGTAGTAGGTTGGCAGGAACCGGTGGTAGCCGAGGCGAACCGCGCTCACGCCGCCCACGTGCTCGAAGGTGGCCGCGGGCCAGTAGAGGAGCGTGCCGAACTCCGTGAGGCGACGGCACAGGTCCACGTCCTCGAACCAGGCGGGGACGAAGCGCTCGTCAAAGCCGCCGGCGGCAAGGAACACCTCGCGGCGCACGGCGAGGGCCGCGGCGGCGGGCTGCTCCACAGCAAACGGCCGGCTTCGGTCGGCGTCCAGGTAGCGCTCGCGACGGATGGCGGCGCTTGCCGGGAACAGCTTGTCGAGGAGCAGCAACTCCCGCAGCACCTGCCCGAGGGTAGGCAGGCGGCGGAGGTGAAAGCGCTCCTGGGGCTCAATGCCGGGGGTTGCGGCGTCCACGAGACGCGGCGCGACCCCCACGACATCGGGGCCGCTGGCAAAGCCGTGGGCCAGCTCGACAAGGGCACCGGCCGTGGCCCTCGTGTCGGGGTTGAGGAAGAGCACCACCTCGCCGCCAGTGCGCGCCACGCCCTGGTTGGCGGCTGGGCCGAAACCGCGGTTCTCCTGGTTTCTGATCAGCAGCAGGTCCGGCCAGCAGCGACGGAGGGCGTCCTCGTCGAGGTGGCGACTGCCGTTGTCCACCACGCACAGCTCCACGCCCAAGAGCCGCGGCTCGGGCCGGTGGCGGGCGAGGGAGGCCACGCACCCGGTCAGTTCGGGGAAGCTCTCCCAGTTCACGATGACCACGGAGAGGGAGGCGGGGCGCCGGGGTGGGGCGGCCATCGACCCATGATAGTGCGCCAGTTGACCCACCGTCGGCCGAACAATATCCTTGCCGTTCGCGGCCGTTGCCGAGCAGCGGCGCGCCGAGGGAGGGACGTCATGAACGGCATGTTCCGTATCCCCGAACCCAGCAACGAACCGGTGCGCGCGTACGCCCCCGGTTCCCCGGAGAAGAAGTCGCTCAAGGCGAAACTCATCGAGTTGCGCAGTCAGGAGATCGAGATCCCCCTGATCATCGGCGGCGAAGAGGTACGCACCGGCAGGATGGGGACCTGCATCGTCCCGCACAAGCATGGCCACGTCCTTGCCCGCTACCACAAGGCGGGGAAGGCGGAGGTGGAGCGGGCCATCCGGGCGGCCATGGAGGCCCGGGCGGCGTGGTCGGCGATGCCCTGGTACGAGCGGGCCGCTATCCTGCTGCGCGCTGCGGAGTTGCTCGCCGGGCCCTGGCGCGACACGCTCAACGCCGCCACCATGCTCGGCCAGTCGAAGACCGTCTTTCAGGCGGAGATCGACTCGGCCTGCGAGGTGATCGACTTCTGGCGCTTCAACCCGTACTTCATGCAGCAGATCTATGAGAACCAGCCGATCTCCGCCGCCGGCGTCTGGAACCGGGTGGAGTACCGGCCCCTGGACGGCTTCGTCTTTGCCGTGACCCCCTTCAACTTCACCTCCATCGGCGCCAACCTCCCCACCTCGCCAGCTCTCATGGGCAACACGGTGCTCTGGAAGCCCGCCTCCACCGGCGTCTACCCCGCGTACTTCAACATGAAACTGCTCATGGCGGCGGGGCTTCCCCCCGGTGTCATCAACCTGGTGGTGGGCTCGGGCGGCGAGGTGGGGGACCCAGTGCTGGCCTCCCCCGACTTTGCGGGGCTCCACTTCACCGGCTCCACGGCGGTCTTCCAGGCCATGTGGCGGACCATCGGCCAGAACATCGGAAGCTACCGCACCTACCCCCGCATCGTCGGCGAGACCGGTGGGAAGGACTTCGTCTTTGCCCATGCCTCGGCCGACGTCACCGCGCTGGTCACGGCGCTGGTGCGGGGCGCCTTCGAGTACCAGGGCCAGAAGTGCTCGGCGGCGTCCCGGGCCTATATCCCGCGCTCGCTGTGGCCGCAGGTGGAGAAGGAACTCCTCGCCCAGGTGGCGGAGATCCGCATGGGGGACGTGGAGGACTTCCGCAACTTCATGGGGGCCGTCATCGACAAGGCGGCCTTCGAGTCCATCAAGGGCTACATCGACGAGGCCAGAGCCTCGGCGGACGCCCGGATCATCGCCGGCGGCGGGTGCGACGACAGTGTGGGGTACTTCATCGAGCCCACCGTCGTCCTCACCACGAACCCCCGGCACCGGCTCATGCGCGAGGAGATCTTCGGACCGGTCTTGACGGTGTTCGTGTACGAGGACGACCGGCTGGAGGAGGCCCTGTCGCTGTGCGACACCGGCTCCCCCTACGCCCTCACCGGCTCGGTGTTCGCCGAGGACCGCCGGGCCATTGCCGCCATTGCCACCGCCTTGCGGGATGCGGCGGGGAACTTCTACATCAACGACAAGCCCACCGGCGCGGTGGTGGGGCAGCAGCCCTTCGGCGGCGCCCGGGCCTCCGGCACCAACGACAAGGCCGGCTCCATGTGGAACCTGATCCGCTGGGCGAGCCCGCGAGCCATCAAGGAGACCTTCGTCCCGCCGCGCCACTTCTCGTACCCGTTCATGGGCGAGGCGTAGGGCGGCGACCACCGCCATCGTCTCGGCGAGGAGCCGAGAAGGGCTCCCAGAGGAGCGGCGCCGCCGCTCCTCTTTCCTTGCCGCGGATCGGCAAACGTCGCCAATTTGCCAGGCAGAGCCGTGGTGGCAGTGTGATTGACACGCCCCTTGCACCGCCCTAGGCTAGGTCGAGAAATCCATTGACCGTGCCGGTGAACCGGCCGCTGAGAGGAGGCAGCCATGGAGGGAAACACCACGCGAGGGCGTGTCGGCAGCGCCGCGGTGCTCGTGGCCTTCGTCGCGTGCCTGGGCGGCGCGGCGACGGCAACCGACCTGCCGAATCTGCTGCCCACCTACTTCTACTTCACGGGCGGGGCAGTGGAGGGATCGCCGATCACCATCACCGTATCCATTCAAAACACGGGGACGGCGGCCTCACCGGCCTTTCATGCACGGATGTGGCTCTCCCCCAACCGGGACTTCAACACGGGCGACGACTACGACGTCGGCGAACGGGCGGTGGGCGCCCTGGCCCGGGGTGCGACGGTGGACGTGCCGTTCACCTTCACCATGCCGGACATGGCGGCGGGGAACTACCAGGTCTGGGTCATCGTCATGGCCGACAGCCGGAACGAGGTGGAGGAGTCGAACGAGTGGAACACCATCATGTGCGACACCCCCTTGTCCGTCACGGGGAGCTCCGTCACGCCCAAACCCGACCTGCAGGTCACGGACCGAGAGGTGCAGAGCACCCTCGTCACGGAGGGTTCGGCGTTTTTCGTGCGGGGACTGGTGCGCAACGCCGGCACCGCGGCAGCCGGCGCCACGGTGGCGAGGCTCTACCTTTCCACGGACAACGACGTGGAATTGAACGACGACTACGTGGTGGGCGATGTGCCTGTCCCGGCACTGGCGGCGGGGAACGAGTCATGGGTCCGCTGGGATTTCACGATGCCGAACCTCGGGTCGGGCACGTACAACGTGTGGGCCATTCTCGTCGCCGACGCCACCGGCCTCGTCGCCGAGTCGGACGAGCAGAACGCGTTCCGGACCACCTCCCCCGACTTCCAGGCCAAGGACGCGGGAACCTTCCAGTACAGCTACTGGCTCGCCGTCGGCTCGCACGTGTCCGGTGCCGGGGGCACGCAGTGGCGCACCGATCTTGGTGTGTTGAACGCGAGCGGCGCCAGCGCCAGCATCGAGGTCCGCCTCTACACCAGCGGCGGCGTCATCTCCCAGACGGCGACGGTCCCGGCCGGCGCGCAGTCCGTCTTTACCGACGTCGTCGGTCAGCTCGGCCACTCGGGTTCCGGCGCCATCGAGGTGGCGTCGTCGCGGCCGGTGCGCGTGACATCCCGAACCTACAACCAGACGCCTGCGGGGACCTACGGCCAGGACTACGGCGCCTACCCGGCTGGCAGCGGGATGGCCGCCGGCCAGTCCGCATTCCTCGGGCAGCTCGCGGAGGACGCGAACTACCGCACGAACATTGGCCTCACCAACACCGGAACGTCCCCCGCCACCGTTCAGGTCAAGCTCTTCGACGCTGCGGGTTCGCAACTCACCGTTTACTCGGTGACGCTGGCGCCCGGCGAGTGGAAGCAGGAGAACCGCCCGTTCTTCACCAGGGCGGGCCAGACCAACATGACGCGCGGTTACGCCCAGGTGGTCGTCAGCGCCGGCAGCGGGATCATCGCCTACGCATCGGTCATTGACGCCCGCACGGGGGACCCCATCACGCGGGTGATGCTGCCGTAGAGGCACGGGGCGGGGAGGGAGGCAGGCCCCCCAGCGGGCGAGGGTCACCGCAGAGGGGGTCAGGACTGGCGGTCCGCGAAGGCCTGCACGGTCTGACGTGCCTGCTTGATCACCCGGAAGCCTTCGGCGGCCCGCATCCCGGCCATGGCCCCGGTCTCCTCCGCGAAACGCGAGAACGCGACGCGCGTGGGTTCGGGGGGGAACTGCGACGCGTGCTCGCAGATGAGGGCGATCTTCTCCTCCAGCACGTCGGCGATGTCGACGAAGGTGTTGGGGTGGTCGGTGAGCGCGAGCCAGACCTCGGGGACCACGTGGGGTTGGAGTCCCTCGGCGAGCAGTTCCGGAAAGGTGAGGGGTTTCTTGACGGCAGGGTAGATGGCCTCCAGCACCGCTTGGCCGGCAGCCCGATGGTCCGGGTGGTTGATGTACACGCCGTGGCGGAACCAGACGGTGGGGTCGTTGGTCACCACCACGTCCGGACGGACGCTGCGCAACACCCGCACCAGGGCGCGGCGCAGTTCCAAAGTGGGCTGAAGCATGCCGTCCTCCCAGCCGAGCCACAGCACCTCGGCGCCGAGGCGGCGGGCGGCGCGGGCCTGCTCCTCCCGCCGACGCGCTGTCACGGTGGCGCGGGTATCGTTGGGGTCGGCGGTCCCCTTGTCGCCGTCGGTGATGTTGCAGATGGTGATTCGGTCGCCGGCGGCGGCCCAGGTTAGAAGCGTGCCGCCGGCACTGGTCTCCGCGTCGTCGGGGTGCGCAAACAACGTGAGGATCTGCCTTGCCATGGCGCTATACTAACAAGGCGGTTGCCGCTGCGCCGACGAGCGATACGCTCCGCCCGCGACGGGGCCCGCGCTGGGGGGAAGAATGGCCCGCCCGACGATCCTGGTTGTCGATCCGGACGACAGCAGGCGCAAGGACCTTGCGCGCGGCCTGGCGGAGTTCGGCTACGAGGTGGTGTCGGCCGAGAACGAGGCGGAGGGCCTCCGGTTCGCTACCGGGCTGACCCCCGACGTCATCGTCGCCGATGCGGGCGCCACCGCCTTTGCGAGCGGTGAGGTGCTCGACAAGTTGGGCGGCGAAGGGAAGGCACGACCCCTCCTCGTGCTCCTCGGGGGCGAGGCGGAGGAGAGCGAAGAGGAGCCCGTGGCCGGCGTCGTGCGCCTGGCGGTCTCTGGTCTCACCGCCATGGGTGTCCTGCGCAAGGTGCACACCGCACTGGTGGGGCTCGAGTTGGCGCTGGAGGCGGACGCGCGCTTCGAGTCGCTCCAGGGCACGTTCCAGAAGCGGCCACTCTTCGATCTGCTGCCGGAACTCGCGCGAGGGGTGGTGAGCGGCCGCCTCCTCATGGAGGAGGGGGAGATCGCCTTGCAGGACGGGGAGGTGATTGCCGCCCGGGCGGGGCGGGTCAGAGGGTTCAAGGCGTTTCTCCGCATTGCCCGGAACGCTGGCGGGGCCTTTCGCCTGCTCGTTGGTCCGCCCGGCGCGGAGCGGGAGATCCAAAAGGACCAACTCAGCCTGATGGCAGCGGCCATCGAGGATCAGCACCGGTACGCCGAGGCGGTGGGCAAGTTACCGGATCTCGCGAGCCGGGCGCGGTTGGAGATGGGACCGGCCTTTTTCTCCACCCAGTTCTCGCCGGCCCAGCAGGCGTTGCTGGGGTGTCTGCAGAAGCCGCTCAAGATCTGGTCGCTCCTCGATGCGGTGACGGCGCCGGACGGCGAGGTGCTGGAGGAGCTCACCCGACTCCACCAGATTGGGTTCGTGGTGTTCGAGGAACCGGAGTACAACGTCCGCGTCCTCACCGACTCTACCGCCGACCTGCCCGCCGATGTGGCCCTCCGCCACGGCATCTACGTCATCCCGCTTTCGGTCATCTTCGGCAACGACGTAATGCGCGACGGCATCGACATCACCCCCGCGGTCTTTTACAAGATGCTGGAGTCGCGCAAGGACGTGCACCCCCGCACGACCCCCCCCACCAAGGGGTCGTTTCTCGCCGACTACCGGTCGCTCTTGCGCCGGTACGACCTCGTCTCGCTGCACATCACGGAAAAGATGTCCCAGACCGTGGTCAACGCCAGGGAGGCCAAGAAAGAGCTGGGGGACGTCCTGTCGGAGGTGCGGGCCGACGGCACCCAGCCGGTGCTGGAGATCGTCAACAGCAAGCAGGTGTCCACCGGCCTCGGTCTGATGGCCTTGTTTGCCGCCCGGATGGCCCAGCGCGGCCTCTCCGCCAGGAGCATCCGGGAGCGCCTGGAAGACATGCGGGAGCGCTTCCACCTCCTGTTCGTGGTGGACACCCTGGACTACCTGGTGCGCGGCGGGCGCATCGGCAAGGCGCGGGGATTGATCGGCGGGTTGTTGGGGATCAAGCCCATCCTCGGTCTCGTCGACGGGGAGGTGGCAGCCATCGACAAGGTGCGCGGCGGCAAGGCGGCGCACCCCAAGGTCATCGAGCTGTTGAAGGAGCGCGTGGACCCGGAAAAGCCCGTGGTGGCGGGGATTGGCCACGCCGCCGCCCCGATCTGGTCCGGCCGGCTGCGCGAGCTGCTCCACGAACACTTCACCATCACCGAGTTCTTGCTCAACGAGATCGGCCCAGTGGTCGGCACCCACGTGGGCCCGGGCTGCGTCGGCGTCGTCATGTTCCAGCCCACCGAGGAGGAAGCGCCGCTCATCGCCCCCTTGCCCACCGCGGAGTAGGGGGCCGCGGGGAACAGTTCCCGGTCAGACCCCGAGGTACAGCTCGAACTCCCGCGGGTGCGGGCGCTCGGCCACGTCCTTGGCCTCGGCACGCTTGAGGGCGATCCAGGTGGTGAGGAGATCCTCGGTGAAGACCCCTCCCTCCAGCAGGAAGTCGTGGTCTGCCTCGAGGGCATCCAGGGCCTCGGCGAGGCTGGCGGGCAGGGCCGGCACCGCAGCCAGCTGCTGCGGCGGCAGGGCCAGGATGTCGCCGGAGAGGGGCGGCCCCGGGTCGAGACCGCGCCGGATGCCGTCGAGCCCCGCCATGAGCATGGCGGCCAAAGCGATATGCGGGTTGCAGGTGGCGTCCGGCGGCCGGTACTCGATGCGCACGTCCTCCCCGGACCTGGCGTACCCCGGCACCCGAATGGCCGCGGTACGGTTGGCCACCGAGTAGGCGAGACGGACCGGCGCCTCGAACCCCGGCACGAGACGTTTGTAGGAGTTCGTGGAGGGGTTGGTGAGGGCGGCCAGGGCACGCCCGTGGTGCAGCAGCCCGCCCACGTAGCACCGGCCGAGGGGGGAGAGCGGACCCTCGCCGGTCTCATCGAAGAAGACCGACACGCCGTCGCGCACGAGGTACTGGTGGAAGTGAAGGCCGGATCCGGGCTCGCCGAACAGCGGCTTCGGCATGAAGGTGGCGAGGAGGCCGTACTGCTCGGCCACCATGCGGATCGCCCACTTGGCGAGGGCCACGGCGTCCCCGGCGCGGCCGAGGGGGAGGAAGCCGAGCTCGATCTCCACCTGGCCGGCGCACCCCACCTCGTGGTGGTGGTACTTGACGGGGATGTTCAGCTTGGCAAGCACCCGGCACATCTCGGAACGCACGTCGGCAAATCGGTCTTCGGGCGCTGCAGCGTGGTAGCTCTTGCGGTGCGCCGACACCGTGGGGACCTCCGGCTCCCCCCCCACCACGCCCGCCTCGGCGGAGGTGAGCCGGTAGCCGGCCTGCCCGGTCTGACCCCATACCTCCACGCTGTCGAAGAGGAAGAACTCCAGTTCCGGCAACCACAGACTGTCCACCCCGGGGTGCTCGGCGGCCAGACGCAGTTCCGCCTTGCGGGCCACGAAGCGGGGGTCGCGGGGGAACCCCTCGCGGGCGCCCACGTCCACGAGGTTGCCAAGGATGCACAGGGTCGGGTGCTCGCTGAACGGGTGCAGGAAGTGACTGGCCAGGTCCGGGACGAGCACCATGTCGCCGGCCTTGGTGGCCCGAAAGCCGATCACCGAGGACCCGTCCACCCCCACGCCCTTGGCCATGAGGCGCTCGTCGAACCGGGAGGCTGGAAGGGTGAGGTGGTGCCACCCGCCCAGGAGGTCGGTGTACATGAGATCCACGAACTCGATAGCATGGTCGGCGATCACGGCCTGGATTGCGTCGCTCACGGCACGTCTCCTCGCGGGGAGTCTAGCATGTTGTGAAAGAAGGAACATGCCACGCGCGGCACGTCAGGGCATTCGCTCCCCCAACACCAGGGGTCGCGGCCGTGTCATGGCCTCCACGGAGAGGAGCTCGTCCAGCTGCTCCGCCGGCAGGTAACCCCGGCTACGGACGATCTCCCGCACGGGGACCCCCGTGGCCAGGGCCTCCTGGGCCACCTCGCTGGCCCGTTCGTAGCCGAGGGCGGGGACGAGGGCGGTGACGATGCCGATGGACCGCTCCACCATTTCGCGGCAGCGGTCGCGGTTGGCGGTGATCCCGCGAATGCAGCGATGGGTGAGGGTTCGCACCGCGGCAGCGAGGGCGTCGAGGGATTGAAAGAGGTTGAGGGCGATGACCGGCTCCATGACGTTGAGCTGGAGTTGCCCGGCCTCCGCGGCCATGGTGACGGTCAGGTCGTTGCCGATGACCTGGAACGCCACCTGGTTGACCACCTCGGGGATCACCGGGTTGACCTTGCCGGGCATGATGGAGGAACCGGGCTGCATGGGGGGGAGGTTGATCTCGGCGAGCCCGCAGCGCGGGCCCGAGGCGAGCAGCCGGAGGTCGTTGCACATCTTGGAGAGTTTCACCGCCACTCGCTTAAGGACGCCGGAGAACATCACGAACGCGCCGGTGTCCGGTGTTGCCTCCACCAGGTTCTCCGCCAGCACCAGCTCGAGCCCCGTGATGCGGCGCAACTCGCGAAGCACCACCTCGGGGTAGCGGGGGTCCGCGTTGATGCCGGTGCCGATGGCGGTGCCGCCCAGGTTGACCTCCAGGAACAGGCGCGCCGTCTCGCTCAGCCGGGCCACGTCCTCGCCGGTGGTGACGGCGAAGGCCTGGAACTCCTGGCCGAGGGTCATGGGCACCGCGTCCTGGAGCTGGGTTCGGCCCATCTTCACCACGTCGGCGAACTCCTCCCCCTTGGCGGCCAGGGCGGTCCGGAGCTGTTCGAGAGCGGCCACCAGTTCGCGCAGTTTGAGGATCAAGGCGATGCGGATGGCGGTGGGGTACACGTCGTTGGTGGACTGGGAGAGGTTGACGTGGTTGTTGGGGTGGCAATACCGGTACTCGCCGCGCTGATGCCCAAGCAGTTCCAGGGCCCGGTTGGCGATCACCTCGTTGGCGTTCATGTTGGTGGAGGTGCCGGCCCCGCCCTGCACCATGTCCACCACGAAGTGGCCGTGCCAGTGCCCGTCGATGATCTCCTGGGCGGCCGCGTCGATGGCGCGAGCCACCTCGGGGTCGAGGAGCCCCAGGGCAAGGTTGGCGCGGGCCGCCGCCTGCTTGACCATGGCCAGGGCCCGCACGAAGGTGGGGAAGTGAAAGAGTCGGATCCCGGTGATCTCGAAGTTCTCGAGGCCCCGCAGCGTCTGGATACCGAAGAGCGCATCGGCGGGAACCTGGCGCTCGCCGAGGAAATCGTGCTCCAGTCGCGTTGCGCCGGAGGCGTACGCCTTTTCGATGCCCACCGTGCGGGAGCTGGAGAACAAGAGGCGGCGGTTCATGGTGAGGGCGACGCGGCTCATCACCTCCACGGCCGCCTCACCGTTGCGGCGCAGACGGGCCAGAACCTCGTCCCGGGGGAACTCCACCACGGAAAGCGGCGCAAGCGCCCGTGCCGACGTGGAGTGGAGGGCGCTGTGGAGCAGCGCGCCCTCGCCCACGGTCTCGCCGGGGCCCAGGACGGTCAACTGCACCTCCTGCCCCGGGTGGCCGCCGACGATCTCGAGCCGGCCGTCGAGGATCACGTACACGCTCTCGCGGGGCGTTCCCTCAGCGAAGAGGATGCTGCCGGGCTGCAGATGGCGGCGCCGCCCCACGGCGAGGAGCGTCTCCACCGTCGCGCTGTCGAGACCGGCAAGAAACTCACAGGAACGCAAGACCTCATCGTCAGCGACCATGGCGCCTCCCCCGGGCGGTTGGGGCCACCCCCGCGGCATTCTACGGGAGGGTGCCGGCGGGGGCGCATCCGTGGGGTAGACTGTTGCTGGAGCGTCGCCCATGCCCAGGTGCGGATTGCTGCCCGGACTGTGGCCACCCATCGTGGGGGGAGGGACCGGGCGGGGGCGGAGTGTGCGGCACCGCCCCGCGGCTGCGCACCAGGGCATGGGCTAGGACCGGGGAGGAAGGTATGGCACGCGGCAACCGCAAGGCACCGGCGAGCGCTGGGGGGGTCACCCGGCGAGGTTTTCTCACCTCGGTGGGGGCAGGGGCAGTGGGTGTGGTGGTGGCCCAGCAGGTGGAGGCTCACGCGTCTCCCGGCGCTCCCCTCGACGGGGTGGTGCGGTGCGTGCTCCAGGTCAACGGCCGGCGCCACACCGTGTTCGTCGAACCGCGCGCCACGCTCCTCGCCGTGCTGCGAGAGCGGCTCGGCCTGACGGGCACCAAACCGGGGTGCGAGCGGGGCGAGTGCGGGGCGTGCACGGTACTCGTCGACGGCGTGCCGCGCTACGCCTGCCTGACGCTGGCACTGGAGGCGGAGGGGCACGAGGTGACCACCATCGAGGGGCTGGCCGAGGGGGGACGACTCTCCGCCGTCCAGCAAGCCTTCGTGGCGGAGGACGCGATGCAGTGCGGCTTCTGCACCCCAGGTCAGGTGATGGCGGCGGAAGGGTTGCTGCGCAAGAACCCCCACCCCTCGGTGGAGGAGATCCGCCAGGGGATGAGCGGCAATCTGTGCCGCTGTGGCGCCTACGACCACATCGTCAAGGCCGTGCAGCGGGCCGCCGAGCGAGGGAGGTGAGTCGTGGCCAGCAACCGCACTCGCAACCAGGGTGCCCCCGCCCACCCGCCGTGGCGGGACACGGTAGTGGTTGGCAAGGCCGTGCCGCGCATCGACGCCTGGCAGCGCGTCACCGGCAACGCCGTCTACGCCGTGGATCTGCAACTCCCCGGGATGCTGCACGGGGCGGTGCTGCGCTGCCCCCACGCTCACGCCCGGGTGAAGAAGGTGGACGTCTCGCGGGCCGTGGCCATGCCGGGTGTCCGGGCGGTGCTGACGGCGGACACCCCCGGCGCCGCTGTCCCCTGGTACCCGCGTCGCGGCAGCGGTCCCATGAGCACCCTCTTCGACCGCCACTGTCGGTTTGCCGGCGAGGAGGTGGCGGCGGTGGCTGCCGACACGCGGGAGGCGGCGCGGGAGGCGCTGGCTGCCATTGCCGTGGAGTACGAGGTGCTGCCCTTCGTGACGGAGATGGAGGATGCCCTCACGGAGGGTGCCCCTGCCATTCACGAGGGCGGGAACCGGCAGCACGACACCTTGCGTACGGTGCGGGGGGACGTGGACAAGGGTTTCGCGGAGGCGGACGCGGTGGTGGAGATGACGTTCCGCACTGCGTGCGAGATCCACGCCCCCATGGAGGTTCACGGTTCGGTGGCGCGCTGGGAGGGGGATTCGCTCACCGTGTGGGACACCAGCCAGGGGGTGTTCGATGTGCGGTCGGCACTGGCCGCTGCCCTGTCCCTCCCTCTGGCCAAGGTCCGGGTCATCTCCCAGTACATGGGCGGGGGGTTCGGCTCCAAGCTTGGGCTTTCCAAGCATACGGTCATCGCCGCCCTTCTCTCCCGCGCCACGGGCCGGCCGGTGCGGCTCTTCTTGAGTCGTGAAGAGACCTTTCTCTGCGTGGGCAACCGGCCCCCCAACCGTCTGACCCTGGCCGCGGGGGCGAGAAAGGACGGGTCGCTCACGGCCCTCCGCCTCCATATCCTCGGTAGCGGCGGCGCTTACCCCTACGGCGCGTCATCGGGCTACCTGGTGGCGGACCTCTACACCTGCCCCAACGTGGCCATCGAGCAGGACAACGTGTTCATCAACGCCGGGCCGGGCCGCCCCTTCCGCGCCCCTGGCTTCCCCTCCTGTGCCTTTGCCCTGGAGCAGGTCCTGGACGCCCTCGCGGAGCGGTTAGGGCTGGACCCGGTGGAACTGCGCCTGCGCAACATCCCCACCGTCTCGCAGACGCGCGGGGGCGTGCCGTACACCTCGACGGGCCTTGCCGAGTGCTTGCGGGAAGGGGCGCGGCAGTTCGGCTGGCAGGCGGCTCGCACCCGTCCCCGGAAACGGGGGGCGGTGCGCCGTGGGGTGGGCGTGGCAGCCGGGATGTGGGGGTACGAAGGGGAGCCACGGGCCACGGCCTTCGTGACCGTCTTCCCCGACGGCTCCGCCACCCTCAACACCGGCGCCTCGGACATTGGCACCGGCACCAAGACCATCCTTGCCCAGGTGGTGGCGGAGGAGCTGGGAATCGAACCGGGGCAGGTGCGGGTGGAGCACGCCGACACGGGGACCACCGAGTACGCTCCGGCGTCGGGCGGCAGTCAGACGGTGCTCGTCAACGCGCCGGCGGTGCGGGCGGCGGCGCTGGACGTGAAGGAGCAGCTACTGGCGCTGGCGGCGGCCCAGCTGGAGACGACCGCCGATACCCTCGTGCTGCGGGACGGGGCCGTGGTGGGCCCGGACGGCGCCAAGCTGCGCCTGGCCGAGATCCGCGAATTGAGTCGCCAGGGCCAGCTCGTGGGCGTGGGGCGCCGCCACCCACACCCGGAGGGGAAGGTGGCCTTGCCCTTCGTGGCCCAGTTCGCCGAGGTGGAGGTCAACACCCGCACCGGCGAGGTGCGCGTGCGCCGCATGGTGGCGGCCCATGACAGCGGTCGGGTCATGAACCGCCTGACCTACGAGAACCAGGTGTTCGGCGGGATCACCATGGGGGTCGGGTTCGCCCTCAGCGAGGAGCGAGTGGTGGATCGCCAGCGGGGTCTCGTGGTGAACGCCAACCTGCACGACTACAAGCTGCCCACGGCCCTGGACTGCCCGCCAGAGCTGGTGTGCGTGCCGGTGGATCCCCACGACGAGAGCTGCAACACGACGGGCGCCAAAGGACTCGGCGAACCGGCCACGATTCCCACGGCGGCCGCCATTGCCAACGCCATCCATGACGCCACCGGGGTGCGCGTGACCGAGACGCCGATCACCCCGGCGAGAATGCTGGCGCTGCTTGCGGCCCGGAAGGAGGGGTGAACGATGCTGCCGAGTTTTGCCTATCTGCGCGCCACCACCCTCGCCGAGGCGGTTCGCCACCTCGATCGCCCCGATGCCTGCCTGCACGCCGGCGGCACCGACCTCCTGGGTTGCCTGCGGGACGGCGTGCTGGCACCGGCCACGGTGGTGAGCCTCGCGGCGCTCGCAGAGCTCAAGGGAGTTCAAGAAACTGCGGACGGGGGGGTGCGAGTTGGGGCGATGACCACGCTGGCCGAGCTTTCGGAGAACCCGGCGATCCGCAGTCGCTACCCTCTCCTGGCCCAGGCCGCCGCAGCGGTGGGCAGCCCCCAGCTCCGCAACCAGGGAACGGTGGGCGGCAACCTCTGCCAGAAGCCGCGCTGCTGGTACTACCGCGGGCAGTTCCAGTGCGCCCGCAAAGGCGGCGACCGCTGCTTTGCCGTGGGCGGCGAGAACCAGTTCCACTGCATCTTTGGCGGCGAGACCTGCGTCTACGTTCACCCTTCCGACGCTGCGCCGGCCATGGTGGCGTTGGAGGCGACGTTCCGCCTCATGGGACCCCGCGGGGAGCGGCGGGTTGCGGCCGGCGAGTTCTTCGTGCCGCCGGCGGAGGATTTCACCAGGGAGACGGTAGTGGAAAAGGGTGAGATCCTGGCGGACGTGCTGCTACCCCCTCTTCGCCCGGGGGCGCGAAGTGCCTACCGCAAGGTTCGCACCCGGGGCGCGTGGGACTTTGCCCTGGCGGGGGTGGCTGCGGTGGTCGAGGTGGAGCATGGCGTGGTGGCGCGAGCCCGGATCGTGTTGTCGGGGGTGGCGCCGGTGCCGTGGCGGGTCAGGGCGGCGGAGGAGGTTGTTCTCGGCAAGCGCCTGGATGCTGCCACCGCAGCCCGGGCTGGCGAGGCGGCCACCCGCGGCGCTCGGCCCCTGTCGCGCAACGGTTACAAGGTGGCGTTGGTGCGCGGGGTGGTCGAGGAGACCCTGCTCTCCCTGGCATGAAGGCGGTCCCCCCTCTGGCCGCCGTGGTCCTCGCTGCCGGCGACTCGCAACGCATGGGGCGACCCAAGGCACTGCTGCGGACGCCGGCGGGAACTTTCCTGGAGCGGGCGGTGGCCCTCGCCGGAGCAGCCCAGATGGCCCCCGTGCGCATCGTCGTGGGGCGGGCCGCCGCGGCCATCGCGGAAGCCCACCCGCACCTGGCTCACTCCTGCGTCGTCAACCCCACTCCGGAGCTGGGGCAACTCCACTCGCTGCGTCTCGCCCTGGCCTCCCTGCCGGAGGGGGTGGAGGGGGCGGCGGTGTTCCTGGTGGATCACCCCTCCGTCCGCCCCGAAACGGTCTCGAAACTCGCCAGGGTGTGGCGCCAGCATCCAGCTGCCATCGTGGTGCCCGTTCACGAGGCTCGCCGCGGCCATCCCGTCATCTTCCCCCGCACGGTCTGGGACGAACTCCACCGGGTGCCGCTGGAGGCCGGGGCCCGGGCGGTGGTGCTGGCGGATGAGCGCCGCCTGATGGCGGTGCCGGTGGACGACCCTGGCGTCGTTGCCGACATCGACACGCCGGAGGAGTACCGCCAGCTTCTGGAGTCGAGGCATGACCACTGACCCCTACCCGGACATTCTCGAGGAGGTCACGCGGCGCCGCCGGCTCGGGGAGCGGGTGGTGATGGCCACGGTGGTGGCAGCGCACGGCTCCACCCCCCGCGGCGTGGGGGCGAGGATGCTCGTGCTACGGGACGGCACCATCCGCGGCACGGTGGGCGGCGGGGAGCGGGAGGCGGAGCTCATCGCCCTGGCCCGCTCGTTCCACGAAAAGGGCGGGGCCCGCCTGGTGCGGGTGGATTTTGCCGAGGGGCTCGCGCACGGGTGTGGGCCCCTCTGCGGCGGCAGCATGGAGGTCTTCGTGGAGACCATCGATCCGGCGCGGCGCGTCATCATCGCGGGGGCGGGGCATGTGGCCTACTTCCTGCACCGCTTTCTGAGCCTGCTGGACGTGGCCACCATCGTGGTGGACCCGCGCCCGGAATTCGCCACCGCCGAACGCTTCCCCGGCGCTGCACTGCTGCTCCGCCCCTTTGGCGAGGCGCTGGATGGCCTCGATATCACCCCAGGGGATGGCATCGTCATCGTCACGCCGGAGCACGCCCACGACGAGGCGGTCCTGCGGGCGGCGCTGGCCACCCCTGCGGGGTACGTGGGGATGATCGGCAGCCGCCGCAAGGTGCCTACCGTCCTCGCGCGTTTGCGTGCGGATGGGGTGGGGGAGGAGCAGATCGCCCGCGTCCACGCCCCCATCGGCCTGGCCATCGGCGCGGAAACACCGGCGGAGATCGCCCTGGCCATCGCCGCGGAGATCGTCGGGGTCTTCAAGGGGGCGCTGGCGCGCCAGCCGGGTATCGCCGCCGGCGAAGGCGGCGGGCGGCGAGTGCCGTAGCCGAAACCAGCGACACCAGGAGCCCCAGGCGCGAGGCGGCGTCCAGGGCCCAGAACACGCGGAGGGTGTGGCGCCCCGGGGGAACCGCCACCGCCACCGCGGCACCCCGCCGCTCGACGGAGGTGGGCAGGCCGTCCAGCTCGGCCCGAAAATGCGGGTCGAAGAGCAGCCGCACGGCAACGAGCGCCGGCCGGCGGAGATCGAGCTGGAAGGTCCGGCTCGCGGGTCGCTCCTCCAGCACACCGAGCCGTCCGGCGTCGGCCGGGATCAGGATCGCCGGCCTGTCGCCAAACCGCAGGATGGTTGGCCCCAGCTCCGACCACCACACAGGGCGGTGCTCGATGACGTCCACCAGTAGCGGGTTCCCCTGAAAACTAGCGAAGACGAGCTGGCCAGCCTCGCGCCAGGGGATGCGTGGGCCCAGGCGGGGATCGGCTGCCAGGGAGGTGGGCGGCGCCGCCGGGAGGGGGGCGAGGAGGAGGGCCACCGCTGCCAGTCGCCTCCCGGCCGACGCCCGGCTCAAGGCGAGGAGCGCCAGCACCGTGCCGGGGAGGAGCCAGCGCCACGGTAGCTGGAACCACCACAGCACGGGCAACCACTTCCATAGCGGCGTGGCCAGCAACGACGCCATGAACACGCAGGCGGTGGCGAGGAGCGCTGGGGGGGTGCGCCAGACGCCGCCGGCGAGGAGGGCCGCCAGGATGGCCACGGCGGCCCAGCCGAGGGCCACGTTGTGGTCCAGGACGTGGGCCGCCGGGGTGCCGAGGAGGTTGCGCAAGGGGTGCAGATCCCCGGACGTGAGGGCCGCCGCAAAAGTCCCGCCCCGGGTTTCCGCCAGCAGCGGCAGCCAGTGCCACGCGGCGAGACAGGCAGCGGTGCATGCGGCCAGGGCAAAGTGCCAGAGCCGCCGCCAGGAACGGGCCGACAGGAGCGCCACCAGGGGGAGGGCGAGGGCGGCGCTCAGGGCGTGGAGAAGCCAGAGGGAGGCCAGGAGCACGGCCGTGCCGTCCCAGGGGGGATCGTCGTCGCTGGCGGCGCGGAAAAGCACGAGCACGAGGACCGGCAGCGCCAGGAGCTGGGAGACGGGGAACCGGAAGCCAGCCTCGAACACTACCGTGGGTGACACGAGGAGCACGGGGGCGACCCACAGGAGACGGTGCCGGTGAGCGATCATCGCCAGAGCCGCAACCGCCAGCACCAGGGCGGCCCGGATCCCGCGGCCGACGTCGCCGAACAGGAGAGCAAGGGTGCCGGAGAGGACGGGGCCGAGGGGGGCGTAGAGGCGGATACCTGGGGAGCCAAAGCCGGCGTTGAGGTCCGGTAGCCAGACGGGCGCCTGCCCCTCCAGCAGGCAGCGGGCGACCTGCCACGTCCAGAGTACGTGGGGGTACACGTCGGTCCCCTCTGGAAGGCGGGGGACGACCACCGCGGCAACTCCCGCCGCGACGAGCAGGAGCGCCGTCGCCACCCGGAGCCAGCGAGGGTATGTAGGCATCGGTGGCGATGGTAGCGCAGGGAGGGCCGCCCTGCCGGTGGGGGGCGAGCGTCGCCGAGCGGCCCGGCGGCGGCCCAGTGGTGGGGGAAAGTGTCCGCCGGGGAGGTCAGTGTCCGCCGTTCCGACACGGCGGTGAACTCGCAGCGAGACGAGATATGGCATGCCGATTGCTTAAGAGACAGGCAGGAGGATTGCGGAGCGTACGGAGCCGGGGGCCAGTCGAGGAAGCCAACCATACGAAGCCTTCCAAACCTGTCCCACCGAACCAATCCACACTGGGAAATCCCACCAACTCTCCCTCGGCTCACTCCTCCGTGCTACAACGCCGCCGGCCACACCGGCGGCTTTGTTTGTCAGCCCAGCCGCTCAGTGGGCGCGCAGCGATGAGCGTCACGCCGCGGCAATCCCCAGGGAGGTCGAGCTTTCAGCTTGCAGCGAGGGCCGCAAGGTTGCGCGCCTCCATCTGTCAGGCGGTGGCGAGAAGGGCAGGGCGGGCGCTTGCCGTTGCACTGCCGTTGAGGGCCGGCTCGGCCCGGAGGGCAAAGGCGGGGCGGGACTACTACCCTTGCCGCCGACCGCGACCACGCCGTACGGAAATGGAGCCCGGCGCGCCAAGAGGGCTGTGGTTTGGGGGCGGTACGGTGGGTTTGCGGGATGTGCCGCACTGCGGCTCCCAAAGGCGCACCAGGACAAACGGCTCGTCCTACGAGACAGGAGGGGGGGTGTGGCAACCGCAGGTCGGTTCGCCCCGGAACGCCTCCAGGCCTTCGCGAACCAGGAGCGGTGTCATGAGCAGGGCGGCCAGGGGGTCGGCCCACCACCAGCCCAAGGCGCCGTTGAGGGCCAGGCCGCCCAGGGTGATGAGGGAAAGCCACCAGCACGCGGTTGTCTGAAAGGCATCGGCGGCTAAGGCGCGACTCCCCAAAGCCGCCGCGGCTTGGCGCTTGGCCCGGGCCAGCCAGACCATGACGGCGAGGGACACCACTGTGAGGGCGATGCCAATAACGCTTTCCTCCGGCCGGCGTTGGCTTGCCAAGGCATGAACGGCGTTGGCAGCGACGTACGCGGCCAGGGCAAACAAGCTCAAACCCACGAGCCTGTGGGCTGAGCGATCGAGTCTTTCGATGTCCTCGCCGCATCGAGCTCGACGCTCGGCGGAAAGGCGCCAGATGAGCACAAGGCCCGAGGCGCTTTCCACGAAGCTGTCAAAGCCGAACCCGGCGAGGACGATGCTTCCGGCAGCAAGAGCGGCCGCCAGGGCAATGACGCCTTCGGCAACGTTCCAGGCGACGGTGAGAAACTCCAAGCGCAGGGCGCGGGCAACGAAAGCCTCACGCCCTGCCCTTGCACCAGCTTCACCTCTGGGGACCAGGGCCGATGGAGCCGGAGACCCCATGTCAGCGCCCCGGCTCTCAGGCCTTGGCCTTACCCTGGTTCTGCTCGCCAGGCATTTGGTCCAGGTACTTCTCCGGCTCAGCCCGGAAGGTTCTTTCGCAGGCGGGGCAGCAGAACTTCACGGTGCGGCCCTTGTAGTGGATGACGGCCGGCTCGCCATGTTCACCCAGCGTTTCGCCCGACACAGGACAGGATTTTTGAACGTTTTCAAGCTCGATGCCTTCCTTTTCGAACTTGGCAAAGTACTTTTCCGGATCCTTGCGGAACTCGGCGGGGCAAGCGGGGCAGCAGAAGTAGATGCGCTGGCCTTGGTAGTCAACAAAAACGTCCTTGTTGATGGGCTTACCCGAGACCGGGCAGGCGGTTTGCGGCTTAACCTCTGGCTTTGCCGCTTTTTGCTCTGCGGAGTAGGACAAGCCCGCCAGGGCAAGAACAACACCGAACAACGCCAACGTATTTTTCATAAGGCCTCCTTTCATTTGGTCCTCCCAATGTCTCTTATGCCGCGAGGCCCGCGCCAGTTACAGCACGTGCGGTTTTCATAGACGTACCGCTTGCAGCCTCAGGGCGTTGGCCACCACCGTGAGCGATGAAAAGCTCATGGCCGCTGCTGCTACGACCGGGCTCAAAAGCAAGCCAAAAAAGGGATACAACGCGCCGGCGGCAATAGGAACGCCCAGGGTGTTGTAAGCAAAAGCCCAAAACAGGTTTTGCTTAATGTTGCCCATGGTTTTCGTGGCAAGCTGGCGGGCGCGCAGGATGGCGGTGAGGTCGCCCTTCACCAGGGTCACGGGGGCGGCCTCCATGGCCACATCGGTGCCGGTCCCCATGGCGATGCCCACGTGAGCTGCGGCAAGGCTGGGCGCGTCGTTGATCCCGTCGCCGGCCATGGCCACGATCCTCCCTTCGCTTTTGAGCTTTTCCACAAGCTCAACCTTCCCCTGCGGGGAAACGCCGGCCAGCACCTGGGAAATTCCCAGCTCCCGCGCCACCTGCTCCGCGATTTCTCTGCGGTCTCCGGAAGCCATGACCACCTCAATGCCTTCCGCCTGCAGCTCAGCAATGGCATTCCGCGCTAAAGGCTTGATGGGATCGGCGTAGGTGAAGCTGGCAAGGAACACACCGTCGGCGGCTAAAAACACCGAAGCACTTCCGCTTTTTGCAGCTGCGCTTAGCGGAATACCCCTTCTCTCCAAGAATGCCGCTGAACCCACCAGGACCTTTTGACCCCCCACAAGGGCCTTGATGCCTTGGCCGGGATGAGCGTGGAAGGCTTCGCCAGGCAAAAGGCCAAGACCTCGCCTTTGAGCTTCCGCCACCAGCGCCTTGGCCAGCGGATGCTCTGAGGCTTGTTCGGCTGAAGCGGCCAGCTGCAACGCGTGGTCCTCGCTTACCCCGGGTGTAAGCTGCAGGGCCTGCAGCGTGGGTTTACCCTCAGTGAGGGTGCCGGTTTTGTCCACCACCAGCGTATCCACCTTGGCCAAGAGCTCAATGGCTTCGGCGTTGCGGAACAAAACCCCAGCTTGCGCTCCCCGCCCTAAAGCTACCATCACGCTCATGGGGGTGGCGAGACCTAGGGCGCAAGGACAAGCGATGATGAGCACGGCCACAGCATTGACCAAGGCGTGAGTAAGGCGCGGTTCGGGCCCTACCCACGCCCACACCAGGAAGGTGACAAGCGCGACCGCCACAACCGCCGGCACGAAAACCGCCGCCACCTGGTCCGCGAGCTTTTGCACCGGTGCCCTGGATCTTTGGGCTTGAGCGACCAACTGCACGATGTGGGCCAGGAGCGTGTCCGAGCCAACCTTTTCCGCGCGGATTTGGAGAGCACCGTGGCCGTTGACGGTGCCGGCAAAGACGAGATCCCCGGCTTTTTTGGCTTGTGGCATGCTTTCGCCGGTCATCATGCTTTCGTCCACCTCGGATTCGCCGGCAAGCACCACCCCATCCACCGGTATCCGATCCCCGGGGCGCACCTGCAAGCGGTCGCCTACCCGTACGTCACCCAAAGGGATTTCCTCCAGCGTGCCGTTTTCCTTGAGGCGTTGCGCCGTGGGTGGGGCAAGGTTCAAAAGCGAGCGTATGGCTTGGCTGGTGCGGCCGCGAGCTGTAAGCTCCAAAACCTGGCCTAAAAGCACCAAAGTGACGATACCGGCGGCTGCCTCAAAGTAGACGGGAAGAGAGCCATCGGGCAAGCGCAACGCTTGCGGAAAGAAGCCCGGAAGGACGGTGGCGGCAAGGCTAAAGGCAAAGGCAGCCACCACCCCCATGCCAATAAGCGTGAACATGTTGAGCGAGCGCACGAGCAACGATTGCCACCCGCGCTGCAAAAGCGGCCAGCCGGCCCCCAGCACCACGGGTGTCGCGAGCAAGGCTTGCAGCCAGTTCAAGGCTCCCGGGGCAAAGGGCAAATGCCAACCCCAATGGCTAGGACCCATGGCCAAAGCAAAGAGAGGCAAAGAGAAAATCAAAGCCACCCAAAAGCGGCGCTTGAAGTCGGCAAGCTCGGGGTTCTCTGGCTCTTCGGCGGTAACGTCCATGGGCTCCAAAGCCATGCCGCAGAGGGGGCAGCTCCCAGGGCCTAGCTGTTGTACCTCCGGGTGCATGGGGCAGGTGTAGGTGCCTTGGTAGGCAGCTCCCAAAGGTGCGGGAGGTTTGCTTTCGGCGTGGGCCGCAGGCGAGGGGGAAGCAGCAACGTGCAGGTAAGCTTCCGGGTTTGCAGAAAACTTGGCCAGGCAGTGCGGGCAACAAAAAAAGTACGTCACGCCTTGAAAGTCAAAGCGATGCGGGGTTTTCTCTGGATCCACGGTCATCCCGCACACCGGATCCCGAACACCCGTGTGCACGGTGGGAAGCTTCATCTTGTGATTGTGTTCCACGTTTACCCCCCTGCGTTCACAACGCGAAGCTCGGTGCGGTACTTCCAGAGCTTATAAATGGCCGGGTACACCAAAAGTTCGAGGAGGAACGAGGTCACCAGCCCGCCAATCATGGGGGCGGCAATGCGCTTCATGACGTCGGCACCCGCCGAGGTGGACCACATGATGGGCAAAAGGCCGGAAAACGCCGCCACCACGGTCATGAGCTTGGGACGAAGGCGTTTGACCGCCCCGTGCACAATGGCTTCATCGGCGGCTGCTTCGTGGACCATGAGGCCCTTGCGCTTGTACTCCTCCCAAGACAAATCCAAAAAAAGCAGCATGAAAACACCGGTTTCCGCATCCAAACCCAAAAGCGCAATCATGCCCACCCAGGCAGCAATGGAGACGTTGTAATCCAAAAGGTAGAAAAGCCAAATGGCGCCAATGGCGGAAAACGGCACCGCCAGCATGACTAACGCTGCCTTGAACGCCGAGCGGGTGTTGGCGTACAGCAACACAAAAATCAACGCCAGGGTGACCGGCACCACTAGTTTGAGGCGCTCCTTGACCCGGAGCATGTTTTCGTACTGCCCGGACCACTGCAGCACGTAGCCGGGCTTAAGGGCCAGCTTTTCCCTCACAGTCCTTTTGGCCTCGTCTACGTAGGAGCCCACGTCCCGACCGGCAATGTCCACGTAAACGTAGCCAGCCAAGAAGCCGTTTTCATCGCGGATCATGCTGGGGCCTTGCACCAGCTCGATGGTAGCAAGCTGACCGAGGGGAACTTGAGCTCCTGCGGGGGTGGGCACCAGCACCCGCCGCAAACGATCCAAATCATCGCGCAACTCCCGCGGGTAGCGCACGTTCACGGGGAACCGTTGGCGTCCCTCCACCGTGCTGGTGATGTTTTCGCCGCCAATGGCGGACATGATGACCATCTGGACGTCCTCGATAGACAACCCGTAGCGGGCCAGGAGCTGCCGGTCGGGGACAAAGTCCACAAAGTACCCTCCAGCGACCCTTTCAGCGTACACGCTGCGGGTACCCTCTATTTGCCGCAAGAAACCTTCGAGCTCGGTGCCAATGCGCTCGATTTCCTTTAAGTCGGCGCCAAAAACCTTGATGCCCACCGGTGTGCGCACACCGGTGGAAAGCATGTCAATGCGAGCTTTGATGGGCATGGTCCAAGCGTTGGTGACGCCGGCAAAGCGCATGGCCCGGTCCATTTCGTCCACAAGTTCGTCGTAGCTGATGTGGTCAGGCCAAAGGCGGCGGAAATAGGAGGCAAGCCACTGGGGGGCCCAGGAAGAATACCAACGGGGCTTCTTTCGCCACTGGCTTTCCGGCTTGAGGATGACGGTGGTTTCCATCATGGAAAAGGGAGCTGGATCAGTGGAGGTTTCGGCGCGTCCAGCCTTGCCAAAAACCCTTTCCACCTCCGGAAACGATTTCAGGATGCGGTCTTGGGCCTCAAGAAGCCTTTGCGCTTCGGTCACCGAAATGCCAGGCAGGGTGGTGGGCATGTAAAGGATGGTGCCTTCAGCCAAGGGGGGCATGAACTCCCGGCCTAAGCGGAAGTAAATCGGCACGCTTCCCAGTACCAGAGCCAATGCGAAAGCAATGATTTTCTTGGGATGGCGCAAAACAAAGCGGCAAACCGGCTCGTAAAGCTTCAACAGGATCCGGCTTATGGGGTGCTTCTCTTCCGCGTAGTAGGTGCCCACAAAGGCGTTGGTGGCAAGCTTGGCCAAAAACCGCGGGCGGAACGAAAACGGCTCAACGCGAGCAAACAGCATGCGCATGGCGGGGTCTAAGGTGATGGCCAAAAGCGAGGCCAAGGCCATGGCTAGGTTCTTGGAGTAGGCCAGCGGCTTGAAGAGCCGCCCCTCTTGCTCCACCAAGGCAAAAATGGGGATAAAAGAAACCGCAATGACCAGGAGCGAAAAAAACACCGAGGGGCCCACCTCTTGCAGAGCCGAAAGCCGGACCTGGTGAAAATCGCCAGGCCGGCCTTCCTCCATCCAGCGGTGGATTTTGTTGTAGGCGTTTTCCACCTCCACAATGGCCCCATCCACCAGGACCCCGATGGAAATGGCAATGCCCGCCAGCGACATGATGTTGACGGTCACCCCCATCCAGTAAAGCGGGATAAACGCCAAAAGCACAGAAATGGGGATGGTGAAAATGGGGACCAAGGCGGAAGGGATATGCCAGAGGAAAATCAAAATCACCGCGGCCACGATGATCATTTCCACGGTGAGCTCGTGGGTGAGGGTTTTGATGGCCTGCTGGATGAGGTCGGAGCGGTCGTAGGTGGTGACCACCTCCACCCCTTCCGGTAGCGAAGGTGCAAGCTCTTCCAGCTTGGCCTTGACCAGCTTGATGACGTTGAGGGCGTTTTCCCCGTGGCGCATGACCACAATGCCGCCCACGTGATCCCCAAGCCCGTCCAAATCCGCGACCCCGCGGCGGATTTCCGGGCCGAGTTCTACCCGAGCCACATCGGCAAGGCGCACGGGAACCCCTTGCGCCGTGGTTTTCAGCACGATGCTTTCAAAATCGGCAATGCTGCGGGCGTAGCCCCTTCCCCGCACCATGTACTCGGCACCGGCAAACTCCAACAAGCGCCCACCCACTTCGTTGTTGGCCTTCCGGATGGCTTCCACCACCTGCCGTAAGGGGAGGTTGTAGGCAGCAAGCCGGTTGGGGTCCACGGTAATTTGGTACTGCTTCACGAAACCACCAATGGAAGCCACTTCCGCCACGCCCGGGACCGATTGCAGGGCGTAACGCAAGGTCCAGTCCTGAAAGGCCCGTAGCTCTTCCACGCTGTGCTTGCCCGAGCGGTCCACCAAGGCGTACTGGAAAACCCAGCCCACGCCGGTAGCGTCGGGGCCCAGTTCGGTGCGAACGCCGGGGGGGAGCTGGGGCTGGATCTTGGAAAGGTACTCCAGGACCCGAGAGCGGGCCCAGTAAAGGTCGGTGCCGTCCTGGAAGATCACGTACACGTAGGAAAAGCCAAAGTCCGAGTACCCGCGAATGGCTTTTACCTTGGGGGCGCCAAGAAGCGCCGTGATGATGGGGTAAGTAACTTGGTCCTCGATGATGTCGGGGGAGCGGTCCCAGCGGGAATAAACGATGACCTGGGTGTCGGACAGATCAGGGAGGGCGTCCAGGCGGATGCGCTGTAGGGTCTGCCAAGCAAAAACGCAGGAGGCGACGACCCCAAGCAGCACCAGGATGCGGTTTTCCGCCGAAAACTTAATGATGCGCTTGATCATGGCTTCCTCCCTGGGGTGCCGCCAGGGCGGCGCGCAGCCGCGACTCGGAATCGAGGAGGAACGTGCCCTGGGCCACGACCCTTTCGCCGCCAGCAAGCCCCTGGCTTACCAGCGCTTGCCCATCCGCGCGGCGGAGCACGGTTACTTCCCGCGGCACGAAAAAGCCCGGTTTTTCCTCCACAAAGACAATTTGCCTGGTGCCGGTATCCATTACCGCCGAGTCCGGGATGACCACACCTGCGACCTCGGCCGGCATAACCTCCACGTTGGCGTACATGTCAGGCTTGAGCTCACCGCGCGGGTTTGAAAGCTCCACGCGTACCCGTACTGTGCGGCTTTCCGGGTTCACCGTGGGGTAAACGTAAGCAATGGGCCCTGTGAGCACCGTGCCGGGGCTGTACGGGAGCGTGACCCGGGTAGGGATACCAAGGGCAAGCAGGGCGGCCTCCTGCTCGTAAAAGTCCGCTTCCACCCAGACGCGGGACAGGTCCGCCAGCGTATAGAGCTCGGTTCCCGGCTCGACTCGCTGACCGGCATAGACCCCCTTGACCAAGACGTAGCCGGCAAAGGGGGCGCGCAGGATCACCGTGCGCGAAGGCTTGCGGCCGGCCGCCAACTCGGCCACGGTGTCTTCGGGGACGTCGAAAAGAAGGAGACGCCGGCGCGAGGCTTCCAGGAGTTGCAAGGCGCCTTCCCTGGCTTCCGGGGAAGCGGAGCTCCCCAGAGCATCCACAAGGCTACGTGCCCGCAGGAACTCGTCCTGGCTTGCCAGGAGCTCCGGGGAGTAAAGCTCCAGGAGAGGCTCTCCTCGTTTCACGTACTGGCCGGTAAAGTTCACGTAAAGCTTTTCGATCCATCCTGAAACCTTGGTGTGCACGTGGGTCACCAGGCGCTCATCGGGGACTACGGTTCCCACCGCGCGGATGGCCTGGCCAAGGCTTCCGGCTACCGCCACAGCAATTTGCATTCCCGAGTGGGCAATGCCCTCGGGTTCCAGGGAAACCGGGGCGTACTCCGCTACCCCTGGCTTTGACGAAAGCTTCACCTCGTCGGCGTACACCGGCACGTAGTCCATGCCCATGCTGTCCTTCATGGGCACCGGTGAGGTCACGGTGGGATCCATGGGGTTGCGGTAGTACAAAACCTTTCTTGCGCCGCTCGGGGTAGGCAAGGCAGGGGGTGTTTCCGGCTCCGCGGCAGCTTTGGGCACCAACTTCATACCGCATTTGGGGCAGCGGTCAGGCTTGTCCGAAACCACCTCGGGGTGCATGGGGCACACGTACGCCGGCACCGTGGTGGGTGCCGTTTGTTCCTCAATAGGAACCAGGCGCATGCCGCAAATGGGGCAGTCGCCAGGTTTGTCGGCCACGTAGGTGGGGTGCATGGGGCAGTGGTAGCGCCCGGCGTGCTCTGGCGCTTGAGCGCAGGCCACCAGCCCAAGGGTCACGAGGCATACGACACAGGCGACGGTCCAGCGTGCCGCGCGTATCATCCTTCACCTCCCGCATCTCCCAAGAGCGCCTGGCCGCGGGCCCAGTAGGCGAAGGCCTCGGCTTGCCGTTTGGCGATGGCCACCTTGGCTTGGAGCCAGGCGTTGAAGTTCTCCACCACTGTTGAAAAGTCCTCCTGCCCCGCGAGGTAAGCGGCGAGGGCAGCCTTTCTGGCCTCGTCCGCCAGGGGCAAGAGCTCCTCGCGCGCTCGGGCGAGCTGCCGTGCGGCGAGAGCGCAGGACCGCGCAATCTCTTCGAGCTGTTGCCGCACCTCGGCCCTCGCTGCCTCCAAGCGAGCTTCCGCTGCCTTCTGGCGGTTTTGCGTGGCGTCAAGGATGGGCTGCTGCTTGCTCCTCCGCCAGGCCGGCCACTCCAGGCCAACACCCACGGAGACCATGGCACCCACCCCCCGGCGTTCCGCAAGACCAGCGAAGAGAAATGGGTTGGGCCCGAGCTCGCTCCTTGCCACCGCTACCTCGGCCGACGCCCGCTCCAGCTCGGCCCGGGCCGCGGCCATGACGGGCGAGGAATCCAGTGCCGGCCGCAGGTCCTCCAGGGAGAGCACGGGCACCTCGGGAAGAACGGCAACGGTGCCCCACGAGGTGCCCAGAGGGCGGTTGAGGAGGCGGTTGAGTTTGGCCTGCAGCACCACCCGTCTCTGCCGCAGGTCGTCGGCCCTGTCCTGGAGGCCGGTTTCCACGAGCATGACCTTGATGCTCGCCTCCTGGGAAGCGAGCCCCGCAGCGTAGCGCTGGGTGGTGGCCTCGCGAAGGACCGAGAGGAGTTGGCCAGCGTCGTCGAGGACGGCGAGCTCGGCGTCGAGGGCGTAGAGCGCGGCGTAGGTCTCGCGCACCTCCCGCACCAACTCGGCCTTGAGCAGCGTCAGCTCGGTTTCCCTTTGCCCAGTGGCGGCCTGGGCCGCCTCCGTGCGGGCCCGGCGTTTTCCGGCGAGCAGGAAGCCCTGGCGGGCTTCCACGCCCACCGTGGTCATGTCCTCTCGTCGGTCTGCCCACGGGGGAAAGGGAGCATCGCCGACGCGAAGCTCGACCATGGGGTCGGGAAGAGCCCCTGCTGCCGGGGTTTCGGCGCGCAAGGCCGCCACTTGCAACCGCAAGGCCTCGAGACTGGGGTTGGCTCGCAGCGCCTCCGCCACCAGGGTCTCAGGACCCGGCATGGGGGCGGTTCCAGCGCGGGCGAGGGAAGACGCGACAACGATGCCGAGCACCATAAAGGTTCGCATAGCACCTCCACGGAGCAATGCCGTAACGCGTTGTTGACGAGAGCGAGACGTTTACGACACGGTGTGGAGGGACGCTAGCAGCGCAGCGTGCACGTGGCGAGATAGGCAGGGGTGCCCGGCGGGCCCGGCGGCAGGTCCGCGAGGACGCCAACCACGGGCTCGGCGACCACCGCGACCGCGTGCTCCTGGGGAAGGTGCAGGGCCGGGGCGGGGGGTGGCGGCACGGGGCTGGGCCACTCCGGGCTCGGGGCGGCGGGCGCGGCGGTGCAGGGGCAGCCCGCGTTTGTGACGGCGGCGGCACGAGCGTCAGCGGGGGCGGCCTTGCCGCAGCGACAGCTCGTGGCCTTGCCGCAGCAGCAAGGTCTGCTCCCGGGGGCGGGGCAGACGACACCCGCCGGCTCCAGCGCCGGGGCGGCGAGAAGCGCCGCCATGACCGCCAGGGTGGCCAGCCGTCCGCCCATATAACCATCTTACAGTCGGATTCGCTGCCGGTCAACAAAGGCTAACGACTTTGTCCGCAAATGGTTCTGCTCCAAGTTGCACGCTGAGTTCGGTCCTGCGACTCGCTCGCGCGTTTTCGGACGTGCGCTCGGTCACACCCCTGTCGTTGACAGACGGTGCTACACTCGCACCGATCCTGCGAGGAGGCCTCGTGGCCAGGCACTCGGCGACGGTCGGCTTCGAATCCAGACTCGGCACCATCGAGGTGGAGGCGAGCCCGGAGGGGGTGACGCGCGTGCGGTTCGCGCCGCGGCGGCGCCCGCGGGAGGTGGGCTCGGGACCGGCGTTGGAGCACGCCCGGGAGGCTCGCCGGGAGATCTGCGCCTATCTCGACGGTGCGCTCCAGGTGTTCACGGTGCCGGTGGTGGTGGGAGGCACGCCGTTTCAGCGCGCGGCGTGGGCGGCCATTTCCGGAATCCCCTACGGCACTGCCGTGACCTACGGCGAGTTGGCTGCCCGCCTGGGCAGGCCGCGGGCGGCACGGGCCGTGGGGGCCGCCTGCGCGGCCAACCCGGTACCGGTTCTGGTGCCGTGCCATCGAGTGGTGGGGGGAGGCGGCGCGCTGCGCGGGTTCTCGGGGGGGCTCGACGTGAAGCACACGCTCCTGGCCCTCGAGCGGGACGTCCTGCTGGGCCAGGGGAGGACGGACGGTCAGGATGGGCAGCAGGGGAGCGGTGGGCCCTTGCCGGGCTCGCCGGAAGGAAAGGCGTGGGGGTGACCATGAAGGCGTTCTTGATCTTCACGGGCTCGGGGCCGATCCTCATCCTCACCACCTTTGCCGGCGTCACCGACCCGCGGTTGGTGGCCAAGCTGGAGCACAAGGGCATCGCCAAGTTCATCGCCTACGAGGTGCCGCTGGAGCGGACCCGCCAGCTGTACGGGGTCCCATTCGAGGTCATTGCGGCGGACTTGGCCGGGTGCGAGGACGTGCGCGTGCTGGACTTCAACGGGCACCACATCTTTGCCAACTTCCGCCTGTCCGAGCTGGGCGAGCCCGTCAGACACGGGGACTGAGGCAGAGCCCGCCGGTTGGGCTGCGGCGCAACTCCAGCCCCAACCTGCGGAAGAGTTGCGGCAAGACGGCCAGCGGCAGCCCGACGACGGCCTGGACGTTGCCGAGCACGCGCGAGACGAAAACGGCCGCCGCCCCCTGCAGGGCGTAGGCCCCGGCTTTGTCGCCGCCCTCCCCCGACTGGGCGTACCACTCCTGGAGTTCCCTGGGCGCGTGCACGAAGGTCACTCTCGCCGCCTCCAGGTGACACGCCTTCCGCCCCTGCCACCCAGCGGCCACCGCCGTGAACACGAAGTGCGTGCGGCCACTGAGAAAGCGCAGCATCTCCCGCGCCTCGGCCTCGTCCCGGGGCTTGCCCAGGGCCCGACCGCCCAGCGCCACCACGGTGTCCGCTGCCAGCACCGGCAGGAGCGGGTAGCTGACGGCCACCGCCTCCAGCTTGTCCCGGGCAACCCGCAGCGCCTGCACCGGTGGCGGCTCACCCTCCCGCGGCGACTCGTCCACCTGCGCCGGCACCACGTCAACCTGAAGGCCGAGGCGCCCGAGCAACTCGCGGCGTCGAGGCGAGGCCGACGCCAGCACCAGGCGGCCCATCGTCTCGGGTGCCGTCACGGGGCACGATCCGCCCGGCGCACCGAAACCACCGACCGGCTCGTGTCCACGACCACCACCTCGCTGCCGGTGGCCAGTTCCACGGCATCCACGTTGAAAGCCGCCATGAGCACGCTGCCGCCTGGGCTCTCCAACCGAACCTGGCCGTAGCTTCCCGGCGCCATCCCCCGCACCACCACGGCGCGTTCCGGGGTCGGCGAGGGAGCCTGGGGACGGGGGAAGAGCGCCACTGCCACGAGGCCCGCCACGGTTCCAAGAGCCAGCGCCACCGCTAGCACGGGGAGGGGGGCCATGGGCACCCGCCACCAGCCGAGCAGGCCTATCCCGCCGGCAACGGCAAGACCGACGCCCAGCCCTCGCCGCAGCCGGGGCCGGCCGATGAGGCCGCGCACCTCGCTCGGGGAAGGGGCCTCATGGCCGAGGATTCCGGTCACGCCCCACAGGAGCAGGCCGACGAGGATGGCCACTACGTAGACGAAGGCCCAGGTCATGGGGTTTCCTCGCTTTGGGCTGGAGCGTGGCGAGGAATGGGGACGGGCCGGCCCCGCTCGTCCACGTTGACGTAAGTGATTTCCGCCTCGGTGACGGCCCGGGGCGGGTGGGCGCCCCCCATCCCTGCCGCCTCCACGGTGACCCGTACCGTGATGGAGGTGCGGCCAATGCGCACCAGCTCGCCGTAAAAGGACACCAGGTCCCCCACGTACACCGGCTCGTGGAACACCACCTTCTCCATCGCCACGGTGACCACCCGTGCAGCGTTGTGCCGATGGGCCTCGATGGCTCCCGCCTGGTCGATGAAGGAGAGGATCACGCCGCCGAAGATGGTCCCGTGGGGGTTGGTGTCGCGGGGCAGCAGGGTGACCCGGATGGCCGGCTGGCGCTGGGGACCGCTCATAGGGTGAATGTAGCAGAAACGGCGAGGCCCCCAGGAGGTGGCGGCGATCCTCCCGCCCCGTCCGCCGCGCGGATCGGGTCGGCACCACCACTTCCGGCCTGGCCGCTTGCGTTGCCGAGCGCCTGAGACGGACGGCGGGTCGCCCAGTCGTCTTTCGCCGCGGCCAGGTTCGTTCGAGCTCGCCCACGGGGACGGCATGGTCGACGCCATCGCCGCTGTGCGGCCGGCCCGGTTCGGGGGATAATGCGGGCGGGACGGCTCCGGCGCCGACGCTCGGCGGGCGGGTTCCGTATGGGTAGAGAAGGGCGCGGCAGCGGCTGCCGCAACGGATGGGAGGACGCACCGTGCGCATGAGCTTGGGATGTGCGCTGCTCGTCGCTGCGGCGGCGAGTCTCGCGGCGGAAACGCGCGACCCGGTGTTGGAGAGCTTCCGGCTGCAGCTGGAGCTGGAGAAACGCTTGCTGGCCGCCGACACCACTTCCCTCGAGCGCCTCCAGGACGCGTTGCGCAACGCCAGCGAGCGCATGGTTCGCCTGGGGGACGATCTGTTGCGGGGGCAGCGGAGCGGCGAGGACGCCGCAGCCCTTTCCGCCCGCAACGCCGACCTCCGCAAGGCGGAGGCGGAGGTGGTGGATCTGGTGGGCCAGGTCCAGCAACTGCGGGCCACCATGTCGGCCCGGCGGGACTACATCGAACAGGTGGCGGCGGAGATCCGCCGGATGGAGGAAGGCACGGCGGTGGTCGCCGACGAGCTGTCGGGTCGCTGGGCCGTGACCATCGAACCGGGGGCGCTGAAGGGGAACTTCGACCTGCGCCTGGACGGCACGGTGATCAGCGGGGTCTACCAGCTCTCCGGCGGGTGGCGCGGCTCGTTGCGCGGGACGTTCATCGGCGGCAACGTGAGGCTGGAGCGCATCGACGCCCAGCTGGGTTTCGTGGCCACCTACTCGGGCCGCCTGGTCACACGGGGGGATGAGAAGCGGATCGAAGGAACCTGGCAGGCCACGAACCTGGCGGGAGGCATGCCGGTATCGGGCACATGGGTCGCGCAGCGCGAGCCCAAGAGCCAGTGAAAGGGATGGAGGGGGGATGACGAAGAATCCAGTGGTGACGGCGCTCGCCGGCCTCCTGGTGGGGCTGATGGTCGGCTACGTTCTGGGACAGCGGCAGACTCGCCCGCAACCAGCGGCGGCGATGGGGGACCCCCACGCCGGGGTGCCCGGTGCGCCGCCGCTCTCCCAGCTGGGCGAGCAGGCGCCGGGCGGTCGGGCGATGCCCGAGGGCCAGGCGCGCCTGCGGGAACAGCTGCGCGAGATCCAGGCGTTGTTGGAGAAGGACCCCAACAACTACCAGCACCGCGTGCAGCTGGGCAACGCGTACTACGATCTGGGCGATTTTCCGCGGGCCATCGACGCCTACGAGCAGGCCCGGGCCCTGCGGGACGACTCGGCGGACGTGCTCACCGACCTGGGCGTGTGCTACCGGGAAACCAACCAGCCGAAACGGGCGGTGGAACTGTTCGACAAGGCCGCCGCGCTCGCCCCTGGGCACTGGCAGTCCCGCTACAACGCGGCTGTCGTCTACCTCTTCGACCTGGGCGACGCGGCCAGCGCCGAAGCGGAACTCGAGAAACTCAAAGCCATCGACCCACGGCCCCCCGACATGCCGGACCTCGCCGGGCTGGAGGCCGAGATCGCCAAGCGGCGGCAGTGACGCGCACACTCCTGCTTCTCGTGGCGCTCTACGTGGTCTGGCGTGCCGCCACCATCTTCGGGCGACTGCGAGAGCGGGAGCTGCAGGCACGGCAACGGCGGTTCGGCGTGAGGACGGTCGTGCGCTGCCACCGGTGCCGCCGCCTGATCCCGGAGGAGACCGCGCAGTGGCAGGGGGTCTGGCCGCTGCGCCGGGCCGTCTGCCCCGGGGAGTGTGAGCCCGAGGAAGGGGTGCATGGCCACCTGGCGTGAGGCGCGGTTGCGAGCCGAGCTGGTGGCGGCCGGGGCCGTGCTTGCCCGGCGCGGGCTGATCCGCCACGCGGAGGGGAACCTCTCGTGTCGGCTGGACGCCCGGCGCGTGCTGGTGACCCCCCGGGGCGTGGCCAAGGGGCTGCTCACCGCTCCGGAGCTCGTGGTCTGCGAGGTGGGTCAGGCACCGCCAGCAGCGGCGTCCAGCGAAGCCTGGCTACACCTGGAGGTGTACCGGCGGATCCCCCGGGTGGAGGCTCTCGTCCACGCCCACCCGCCAGCTCTCCTGGCCCTGGAGCACGGGGGTGGGAAGGTGCCGGAGCCTGCCGATCTGCAGGAAGGGGAGTTGCTGGTGGGGTCGGTGGCCCACGTGCCGGCCCTCCCTCCCGGGAGCCGCGAGCTGGCGCGGGCTTGCGCCGTGGCCCTCACCGAATCCCCGGTGGCGGTGCTGAGTCGGCACGGGGTGGTGGCCTGGGGGCACGACATTGCCCAGGCGCTGGCCCGGGTGGAGGCGGTGGAGCTGCTGGCCGCCGTGGCGCTGGCCGGCAGGGCGGGGATGCCATGAGGGGCGGGGACCTGTTCGAGGAGAGCAGCGCGGCCCCCGGCACGCCGCTCCCCGAGCGCATGCGCCCGCGCACCCTGGCCGAAGTGGTGGGGCAGGAGCACCTCACCGGGCCTGGGGGATTGCTGGCCCAGATGGTGGATCGGGGCGAACTGTCCTCGCTGCTCCTGTGGGGGCCGCCAGGATCGGGGAAGACGACGCTGGCGCGCATCCTGGCCCGGGCGTGTCGCGCCACCTTCGTGAGCTTCTCGGCCGTCACCTCCTCCGTGAAAGAGGCACGGGGCGTCATGGAGGAAGCCCGCCGCCTGCGCGCGGCCACCGGCCGCCGCACCGTGCTTTTCGTGGACGAGGTGCACCACTTCAACCGCGCCCAGCAAGACGCGTTCCTGCCGTACCTGGAGACCGGCGACGTGGTCCTCCTGGGCGCCACCACGGAAAACCCGTCCTTCGAGCTGAACGCCGCCCTGCTCTCGCGGGTCAAGGTGGTGGTGCTGGCGCCACTGGGGGTGGAGGCCCTGGTATCTCTCCTGCAGCGGGCCCTTGCCGACGGGGAGCGGGGTCTGGGTGGGCGAGTGGGGGTGGTCGAGGAGTCGGTGTTGCGGGAAATGGCCGTTCTGGCCGACGGCGACGCCCGGGTTGCCCTCACCCTGCTGGAGCTGTCCGCCAGCGCCGTGGGGGAGGGGGGGAGGATCTCCATCGAGCTGGTGCGCCGCATGGCCCAGCAGCGCCCCGCCCGGTACGACAAGGGCCGGGAGGAGCACCACAACCTCATCTCCGCCCTCCACAAGTCCATCCGTAACTCCGACGTGGACGCCTCACTGTACTGGCTGGCCCGCATGCTGGAGGGGGGCGCCGACCCACGGTACGTGGCACGGCGCCTCCTGCGGGTTGCCTCCGAGGACGTGGGGATGGCCGATCCCCGGGCTCTGGAGCAGTGCGCCTCCGCGGCCCGGGCCGTGGAGCACATGGGGATGCCCGAATGCGCGCTGGCCCTCGCGCAGGCGGCGGTCTACCTGGCGCTGGCCCCCAAGTCCAACGCCCTCTACACCGCCTACGACCGCGCCAGACGGCTGGTGGCGGACCGACCCTCCTACCCGGTGCCGCTGCACCTCCGCAACGCCCCCACCCGGCTCATGGCGGAACTGGGGTACGGGGCGGGCTACGTCTACGCCCACGACGTGGCGGAGAAGGTGGCCGACATGGCGTGCCTGCCGGAGGAGCTGTCCGGAGAGACCATCTTCGTGCCGGGCGAGGAGGGGTGGGAGCGGCGGATCCGCGAGCGGCTGACGGAGATTGCGGCGCGAAAATCGAAGAGTGGCAAGCAGCGAACCCCCTCATCGGAGCGGTGACGCGCCGTGGGGCGGCGGCGCTTGCTCCTCCCCGCGATCGGCGGAACAGGACCCCGCAGCGCTATCATGGTGCAAGTGAACGGGGAGCAGGTGGGGACCCACAGACGTGCTCGTCGCACGTGGTCACTTCGGCTGGTCGGGGCGGCCCTTGCCGGTCTCTTTTCCCTTGCCACGCTTCCCGACGCTGCCGGCTGCGAATGCCCATGGATGGGCCCGTTCGCCACGATGGCGCGGCAGTCCCCCCTGGTTGTCCGCGGCGTGGTGCGCCGCCACGGCGGCACAAGCCGCGTGGGGCCGCGCTGGCTGAACGTGGAGATCGTGGAAACCTTCAAGGGCACGGCGGCGGGAGGCCGGATCACCGTCTTTGGTGGGGACGGGATGCTCTGCCGCCCGGAGGTGTCCCGCTTCCCCGTGGGGAGCGAGTGGGTGTTCGCCCTCAACGGTCCGGGGAGCAAGCCCGGCGTCGAAGGGGGATGGGCGCTGTCGATGTGCGGCACGCACTGGCTCGAGGTCAGGGGTACCCACGTCATCGGCAACCTGGACGACGACCTGGACGAGACCACGGTGCAGCGGGTCACGCTGTCCGACTTCAGGGGGAAACTGGCGGGAGCCCTGGCCGGCCCGCCCCGCACCGTGACGAGGTTCGAGGGGGAGGTGAGCGTCGGCCAGCGGTTCAGCCGAGGGTTCGGCGGGCGATTCGAGCTGGTGCTCGTCCCCTCACCGTGTGGCTGGCTGCTCGAGGTTCGGGAGGGGGGGAGGGAGGAGGATTTGGCCCGACTGACCCCCCCGTTCCACTTCGTCCCCAACCCCCGAGAGATCGAGGGGTGGCACTTTCGCAATGCGGACAACACCGGTCCCAACGAGCCGGGGGAGAAGAACGTCAACGCCCCCGGTGCCGTGCGGCGGTTCATCTTTTCGCCGGAGGTGGGGTCCACGGTGGGCGTCCCCCCGGCGGCAATCACGGAGGCGGACATCGAGCGCGTGGCGGCCTTCGGTCTGGGGCGCTTGGAGATCCTCGACTACCGTCTCACCGACCTCGAACCGGGGGCGCAGGCCGCCTTCGAATGGTTGCGGTTTTCGGTGGCCATCTCCTACCCCCAAGGAGCGGATACCCCGCTCCGGTGAGCCGGTGAACCCGCACGATCCCGCCGCCCCGTGCGCCGCGGCCGATGAAGGTGGGGCGGGCCCGGCGTTGCAGTGGCTGGCGGCCCAAGACGATGAGCTGGTGGCTGCCTTCGACGCCGCGGTTTCAGCCAGCGTCGCCCGCGCGGGGGATTGGGTACGTTGTCGCATCGGCTGCACCGAATGCTGCGTCGGCCCCTTCGACATCACGGCCCTGGACGCATGGCGGCTCCGCCGGGGGCTGCGGGCGTTGGCCGCCGCCGATCCCGGCGCCGCGGCAGCGGTGCGGCAGCGCGCGAGGCGGCAGTGGGCGGCGCTCCGGCGGGCCTTTCCGGGCAACCGGGAACGCGGTCGCCTCGACGACGACGAGGCGGCCCGGGAGGCGTTTTTCGCCCGGTTTGCCGACCTGCCCTGTCCGGCCCTGGAGGAGAGGGAGGGGCGTTGCCTGGTGTACCCGTTCCGGCCCCTCTCGTGCCGCTCCTTCGGCGTCCCCATCGGCTGCGGCGGGGCGATGCTCCCACCGTGCCGGTTGAACTTCGTCGGGGCACCGGCGGGGGCGGTGGAGGCCGCCACCGTGGATCCCGACCCCCACGACCGGGAGGGCGTGCTGCTGGCTCGACTGGAAGAGGCCACCGGCCAAGGGGGCGACAGCATCGTGGCGGCAGCCCTTGCCCTGGACGAGGACTGAGAGGCACGCCCGCGCGGGGCCGACCCGCACTCAGGGGGACCGGAGCCTGCCGGCTAGCGTGCGCGCGTCGGCAATGCAGGCGTTGGCGGCAATGCCGCGGTAGCCGTTGCCGAGCAGCTCGAGGCCGGGGACCTGTTCAACGGCGCGCTGGAGGACGGCCAGGCGGTGCCGGTGGCCGAGCGTGTACTGGGGGATCGCCTCCCGGTGCCTGACGATGCGGACCATGGTCGGTTCGGGGTCGCCGCCCAGGAGGCGGTCGAGCTCCTCTCGCACCAGCGCCAGGAGGGCATCGTCGTCCAGGGCGGCGAGTTCGCTCCGTCGCGCCCCGCCGACCAGGGTGCGGAGGAAGGCGCGACCGGCCGGCGCCTCGTGGGGAAAGACGCTGTGGCAGAAGATACTGCCCAGCACCCGCGACCCTTCCCGGCCCGGCACGAGAAACCCGAACCCCCGGGTGAGGTGGGCGAAGGGCCGTGGGGTGGCGTAGCCGGTCATCACCACCGCCACCGGCACGGTGGGGATCCCATCCAGCGCAGCCGCCGCCTCCGGGGGGAGAACCGGCGCAAGGAGGCGGCGGGCCGCACCGGGCGGGACAGCCACGGCCACGCGGCGGGCCAACAGCGTCTCCCCGCTCCCGAGAGTGACGGCAAAGCCTTGGTCGGTGCGGTGGACCCGCAGCACGGGCGCGTTGCAGCGCAGCCGCGCAGCCAAGGTAGCGGCAAGGGCGTCCACCAGCTGCTGCATCCCGCCCGCAAAGGTGGTGAGCGTCCCGGCTGGCCCCATGGGTCCCCCAACCGTCCCTCGGCGGCGTCGCCGCACCCCCGCCAGCATGGCCCTGACCAGCGAGCCGTGTTCCGCCTCCATGCGCCGCATGAGGGGGAAGGTGGCGGGGAGCGAGAGGCGCGCCGGGTCACCGGCGAACACCCCGGTGACCATGGCGTCCACCAGCACCTCCGCCGCCTCGCGGCCGATCCGGCGCCGGGCGAAGGTCAGCACCGATTCCTCCTCTTCGCCACGCCCGGCGAAGGGTTCCAAGAGGACGCGAAGGCGGCCGGGCAGGGAGAGCGCGGAGGAGGCCAGAAAGGCCAAGGGGCTGGCCGGCACGGACCGTAGCACGTTGTCGCGGACGATGAAGCGCTCCTTTGCCGCAGGATCCGCACGGACCAGGGACGAGGCGAGCCCCAGCTGGCGGACGAGGGCGAGGGTGTCCGGGGCGTTGTCCAGAAAGCCCTGGGGGCCCCACTCGCAGCAGAACCCGTCCACCCAACGGCTCTCGATCTTGCCGCCGGGGCGGGGCGCGGCCTCCAGCACCGTCACGTCCTCCACCCCGGCCTCGGAGCGGGCGAAGTGGGCGAGGGAGAGACCGCTCAATCCCCCGCCTACCACCACGAGGTCGCGCAGCGGCGAACCGGCAGGAGGGGGGTCCACCCTCATACGGTGCGGGAGTAGGTCGTGGCCGACTTCTCGCCCCGCAGGTAGGCGTCGAAGGGCATGCAGACGTTGCGGAGGAAGAACCGCCCCCTGGGGAGCACCGTCACGCCGCGCTCCCCCACGGCAACCAGACCGTCGCGGGCCATGGCCGCGAGTTCGGCCATCTCCGGCGCAAAGACGACGCCGGGGTCCACGCCGAAACGCCGCTCCACCTCGTCGAAGTCCAGAGCCAACCTGCAAATCAGGGAGCGGATGGCAAAGCCGCGAAGCTCGTCCTCGGCGGTGCGGACGGCCCCTCGCTCCACCGCCAGGTGGCCAGCGGCGACGGTGCGCTGGTAGCGGGCCAGGTTCCTCTCGTTTTGGACGTAGGCGCCGCCCACGTCGCCGATGGCGGTGATGCCCACCCCAACCAGGTCGCTGGCGGGCATCGTGGTGTAACCCATGAAGTTGCGGTGAAGCGTGCCACGCTCCAGCGCGCCGGCCAGCCCATCGGCCGGGCGCGCAAAGTGGTCCATGCCGATGAAGCGGTATCCGGCAGCGAGAAAGACGCGGGCTGCGGCGGCAAAGATCCGGAACTTGGCCCAGCCGCGGGGGAGGGGGAACGCTTCCAAGGCCCGCTGGTGCGGCTTGATCCAGGGGACGTGGGCGTAGGAAAAGACCGCTGCCCGATCAGGGGCGAGGGCCTCGACGACCGTTTCCACGCTGGCGGCAAAGCCCTCGGCGGTCTGGCAGGGGAGGCCGTAGATGAGATCCACGTTCACTGAGGCAAACCCTAGCTCCCGGGCCGCAACCACCAGCTCCTGGGTCGTCGCCAGCGGCTGGAGGCGGCCCACTGCCCGCTGCACCTGCTCGTCGATGTCCTGGACGCCCAGCGATAGACGATTGAAGCCCAGACGGCGCAGCACGCGGAGATGGTGCACCGTGGTCACGCAGGGGTCCGCCTCCACCGCCAGCTCGGCACCGTCCGTGAAGGTGAAATTCTCGGCGATGGCGGCAAAGAGCGCCTCGCACTGGGCCGGGGAGAGGTACGTGGGGGTACCGCCCCCCCAGTGGAGCTGGGCGATGGCACGCCGCCGCCCGAGGAGTTCCGCCACGGCCTTCAGCTCTTGGGCCAGGGCCTCGAGGTAGCGCGCCTCGGGGCCGCGGTGCGGCGAGACGACGACGTTGCAGCCGCAGTAAGCGCAACGCTCGGCGCAGAAGGGGATGTGCACGTACAGGGAGAGGGGTTCCTCGCTGCGCGCCGCCGCGGTGCGGAGGGCCTCCTCGTAGCGGGCGGTAGTGAATTCCGGGGTGAAGTGCGGCGCGGTGGGGTAGGACGTGTAGCGGGGGCCGGGGCGGTCGTAGCGAGCGACGAGTTCTTCGGTGATGCCGTCGAGATCGGCGGAAGTGGGAGCGGTCACCGGGAGGACTGCGGCGGCAGCCGGAAGGCTCACGCCGTCCCCCGCACCGCGGCGAGCAAGGCGTGCACCGACTCCAGGGGGGTCTCGGGGAGGATCCCGTGCCCGAGGTTGACGATGTAACCCCGCTCGGGGCTCTCGGCCAGCATGGCGCGGGCCGCCTGGGCGGTGGCCGCGGGCCCCGCCAGCAGCACCGCCGGGTCCAGGTTGCCCTGCACCGCCTTCGCGCCCACCGCTCGCGCCGCCGCCGCCAGGTCAGTGCGCCAGTCCACGGCCACCACCTCGCAAGGGATGGAGCTCGCCAGCGGGAGCAGGTGCGCCCCGCCCCCCAGGTAGAGGGTGCGCGGGACAGCCCGATCGGCCACCGCGCCGAGCAAGCGGGTGAGGGACGGGAGGACGGAGCGGGCGTACTCCGGCGCCGCCAGAGTACCGGCCCAGGAGTCGAAGACCATCACGGCGTCGGCGCCGGCCTCCACCTGCTGGCGGAGGTAGCGCCCCATGGCCTCGGCCAGCACGTCCAGCAGCCGCCCGAACGCCTCCGGGTGACGGTGGAGCGCTGCCCGGACCCGGGCGTGGTCACGGGAGGTCCCGCCCTCCACCACATAGCTGGCCAGCGTCCACGGGGCGCCGCAGAAGCCGATGAGAGCCACCTCCGAGGGCAGGGCAGCGCGGGCCCGCGCCACGGCCTCGGCCACGAAGTGAGTCCCGGAGTCGTCGGGGGGCAGCGTCACCGCCGCCCACGACTCCGGCGTCGCCAGCCGCTCCGCAAGGCGCGGGCCGCCTTGCTCGGGAAAGGCAAAGTGCAGGCCCAGCGGTGCCAACGGCAGGAGGATGTCGGAGAAGACGATGGCGGCGTCGAAACCGAAGCGGCGAACGGGCTGCAGCGTCACCTCGGCGGCCAACTCCGGGTTGCGGCAGAGGGCCAGAAAGGATCCAGCTCTCGCCCTGACCGCCCGGTACTCGGGGAGGTAGCGCCCCGCCTGCCGCATCACCCAGATCGGCGGCCGGTCCACCGGCTCCCGCCGGCACGCAGCCAGGTAGCGGCTCCCCTTCACCAGGCTACCTCCCCCAGGGCGGCATCCAGCGCAGCCACCGTGGTTTCGATCTCGGCCTCGCCGTGGGCCGTGGACAGGAACCCCACCTCGTAGGCGGACGGCGCGAGGTACACCCCCCGGGAAAGGAGGGCTCGGTGGAGGGCCGCGTAGCGACGGGCCGCCTCGGCAGCAATACGGTCCAGCCGACGCGGCGGGGGGCCATCCTGGAGGGCCAGCCAGAACAGCGAGCCCAGGCGAACGAAGGTGACGGGCAGCCGACGGCGTTGGAGGACCTCGGCCAGGCGCGCCTCCAGCTGCGCGCCCAGTCGTTCCAGCCGCGCCCACCCCCCCTCTCGCTCCAGCACCGTGAGCGTGGCGAGACCCGCCGCCATGGCCACGGGGTTGCCGGAGAGGGTGCCGGCTTGGTAGACGGGGCCAAGGGGCGCCACCAGCTCCATGAGAGCTCGGGGCCCGCCGTACGCCCCCACCGGCATGCCGCCGCCAATGACCTTGCCGAAGGTCACGAGGTCGGGGGTGATGCCATAGTGCGCCGCCGCACCGCCGGGCCCGAGGCGGAACCCGCTGATCACCTCGTCGAAGATCAGGAGCGCCCCGGCGCGCCGGGCGGTCTCGGCCAGGAACGCGAGAAACTCGGGGCGCTGCAGCAGTAGGCCGGCGTTGGCCGGGACTGGCTCAACGATCACGGCGGCAATGTCCCGGCCGCAGGCGGCAAAGGCCGCGTCCACCGCGGCCTCGTCGTCCAGCGGGAGGACGAGGGTGAGTTCGGCGACGGGGGCAGGGACCCCCGCCGAGGAGGCGGTGCCGAACGTGGCCAGGCCGGAGCCGGCCTTGACCAGGACCGAATCGGCGTGGCCGTGGTAACAGCCGTCGAACTTCACCACCAGGGGGCGGCCGGTGGCACCCCGGGCCAGCCGCAGCGCCGCCATCACCGCCTCGGTGCCGGAGGAGACGAAACGCACCATCTCGACGCCGGGGTAACTGGCCACAACCCGCTCGGCCAGCTCCACCTCGGCGGCGCAGGGGGCGCCGAAGGAGAGCCCGCGCCGGCTCGCCGCCGCCACTGCGGCCACCACCTCCGGGTGGGCGTGGCCGAGGATCAGGGGTCCCCACGACATCACGTAGTCGAGGTAGGCGTTGCCGTCCTCGTCCACGAACCGACACCCCGCGGCCTCGCGGTAGAACACCGGGGTCCCGCCCACCGCGCGGAAGGCCCGCACGGGGGAGTTGACGCCGCCGGGCAGCACCGCGCAGGCCCGGCGGTAGAGAGCCTCGGAACGGTCCAGTTTCATGGGCAGCTCCGCGAGACGGGCAAAGGCCGGGGGAGGCCAGCCGGCCGAGCCCGGCCAGTATCGACCGGGGCTGCACCCCCAGCGAGGGGGTGGGGGAGGGGTTCCCGCGAACGGCGCCGGCGCGGGGCGGTCACTCCAGCCACCCCTTGGCCAGCACCTCGCGGGCGTGGTAGGTGATGACGATGTCGGCGCCGGCGCGCCGGAAGGCGTGGAGGTTCTCCATGGTGACGGTGCGCTCGTCCACCCAGCCCCGCGCGGCGGCGGCCTTCACCATGGCGTACTCGCCGGAGACGTTGTACACCGCGATGGGCTGCGGGAAGTTCTCCTTGAGATCGCGCAACACGTCCAGGTAGGCAAGGCCAGGCTTCACCATGAGGATGTCGGCCCCTTCCTCCACGTCGAGCTGCGCTTCCAGGAGGGCCTCCCGCCGGTTGCGGGCGTCCATCTGGTAGGAGCGGCGGTCGCCGAACTGCGGGGCCGAGTGGGCCGCCTCCCGGAACGGGCCGTAGTAGCCGGAGGCGTACTTGCACGAGTAGCTCATGATGGGGGTGTCCACGAACCCCTGGGCGTCGAGGGCCTCGCGGATGGCCAGTACCCGGCCGTCCATCATGTCCGAGGGCGCCACCACGTCGGCCCCCGCCGCCGCGTGGGCCACTGCCATGCGGGCCAGGTGCTCCAGGGAGGCGTCGTTCACCACCTTGCCGCCGGCCACGATCCCGCAGTGGCCGGTGTCGGTGTAGGCGCACAGGCACACGTCGGTGATCACCACGAGATCGTCGCCGAAACGCGCCTTGAGGGCCCGCACCGCCCGCGGCACCAGGGCGTCGTCGCCGTAGGCGGACCGCCCGTCGGGGTGCTTGGGAGCCTCCTCGGCGGGGACGCCGAAGAGGAGGAGGGCGCGGATCCCCAGCCGGAGATCCCCCTCCACCGTGGCGAGGAGCGGCTCGATCCCCTCCCGGCGAATCCCCGGCATGGCGTCGATCTCCTCCACCGCCTGGTCACGGTCGAGGACGAAGTGCGGCATGACGAAGGCCCGGCGGTCCAGCCGAGACTCGGCCACCAGGTCGCGGACGCGCGGGTGAAAGCGCAATCGTCTGGGTCTCACGACAAGATCCGGCATAGTTCCTCCTCCAGGGCAGCAAGGTTCGGTTCGGGGAGCGCCCGCGCCGCAAGCCCCAATCGGCCGGCCTCGGCGGCGGTGGTGGCGCCCATGGCCACGTGCGGGCAGGGCAGGGGCTGGCCCCCACGGGCGGCGTGGTAGGCGGCAGCAGCCCGGGGACTGGTGAGCAGCACGGCCACCGCCTGTCCGTCGGGGAGGGGGGGGAGGCTCTCCGCCGTGGCCAACTCCATGGCGTAGACCGGCACGGCCACCACGCGGACCCCCCGTCGCCCCAGCTCCTCCGCCAGCTCCGGCCGATGCTCCCGGCCGCAGGGGTGGAGCACCCAGTCACCGGCGGCAACTGCGGTGGCCAGTGCGACGGCCAGCGCCGCGCCGCTACCTTTGCCCACCATCTCCACGTTCAGGCCTGCGCTGCGGGCGACGGCGGCGGTGCGTTCCCCCACGGAAGCGGCGGGCAAGCGCCGGACCAGGGCGTCGAGGCCGTGCTGCGCCGCGGCGGGGAGAACCGCAGCGGCGGCCCGGGGGCTGGTGAGGACCAGCCAGCGGAAGGCCGCTGCCGCTTCCCGCACGGCGAGCCACGCCGCAGCGTCGTCCACCGCCCGCGGCACCAGCACGGGGTAAGGGACCACCTCCACCCCGCGGCGGGCCAGCACGGCGGCAAGGTCGGCGAGTTCCTCGGCCGGGCGCGTCACTAGCACCCAGCGTCTCATGACGGGCCAGTCCCGCCAAGGGCCCGCCAGGCAGCCTCGGCGGTGCTCGCCGGGTCGCTGCCGACCACCGTCACGCGCCGCACCGAGGCGCGGGTAACTTCCGCGTCCACCTCGCCGAGCGCCGCCACCAGTCGGAAACCGTCCGCCTGGCGAACCGCATGGGCGCCCAGGGGAAGGTGGCAGCCACCCCCCAGGCGTCGCAGGAGGTGGCGCTCGCAGGCGGTGGCCGCGGCGGCCTCGGGGTCATCCAGGCGGGCGGCCAGGCGCGCAGCCACGCCACCGTCCAGCCGCGCCTCCACGGCCAGCGCACCCTGCCCCGGCGCGGGCACGAACTCGTCGGGGTCGAAGAGACGTGCCAGCCTGCCGTTGAGATCGCAGCCCAGGCGCACCACCCCGGCGTAGGCGAGGAGCAGGGCGTCCACCGCGCCCTCGTCCAGCCGGCGCAGGCGGGTGGGCACGTTGCCGCGCAACGGTTTGATGACGATGTCGGGCTGACAGGCGAGGGCCTGGGCGGCGCGGCGCAGCGAGGAGGTCCCCACCACCGCGCCGGGCTTGAGCCCGAGACCGCCTTGACCGCGGGCGCCCTGGGGCGCCAGCAGGACCTCGCGCGGCTCCTCGCGGGCCAAGACGGCCACCACGGCCAGACCGGGCGGCTCGTCCAGCGGCAGGTCCTTCAGCGAGTGCACCACGAGGTCCACCTCCCCCCGCTGGAGGGCCAGCTGCAGTTCGCGGGTGAAGAAGCCGCTGCCGGGCATCTGATGGAGGGCCCGTGAGCGGTCGGCGTCCCCCGCCGTGCGGACCACCACCAGTTCAGTGGCCGCGCCGGTGACGCGCCGGAGGAGCTCGGCCACGTGATTGGCCTGCCAGAGGGCCAACTGCGAACCGCGGGTGCCGATGCGCACGAGTGGGGTCATTGTTCCACCGCGTCGAGGAAGGTGGCCAGGACCGCGGGGGAGTGGAGCCATGCCACCTCCCGCAGGCCCCGCAACGGCACACGCACCAGCTTGCGGGACAGTCGGTCGGCGGTTGCTTCCAGATCCACCCCCCCGGAGCCGCCGCAGTCCTGGGCGAGACGTTCGAGTTCCTGGCGGGTGGTGGCGCGGAAGCGGGCCAGAAGTTGCCGCGCCACCGGCGAGAGCTCGCGTTCCAAAAGCTCGTAGGCCAGTTCCTCGAGCTGCTCCGCGACGATGGCCTCGGCGGCCAAAAGTTCGCGGGCCCGGGCAGCGCGGTTGGCGGCGGCCTGCTCGGCAAGCCCCGCCTGGGCGACGACCTGGATCCCGGGCACCGCCTGGCAGGAGGCGTCCACGTTGGCGGGCATGCCCAGATCGATGACGAGGGCGGGAGCGATGCGCTGGGCCACGGCAGGCGTGATCACGGGCGTCTCGCTGGCCACCGCGGCAACGAGGACCGCGCACCGACGGGGCGCCTGCACGAACTCGGCGAGGGGGAGGTAGGTTGCGCCGAAACGTTGCGCCAACGGCGCCCCCCGCTCCCGGGAGCGGTTGCACACCAGCACCTCGCGTCCCGGGTCCAGGTTGCGGACGAGCGCCAGGGCGTGGGCCGCCATCGTGCCGGCGCCCAGGACCACCACCGGGCCGGAGTCCTCGGCGAGACGGGCGCGCATCGGTGCAGCGATCAGTGAGACCAGGGAAACCGGGTGACGGCCGAGGCCGGTTTCGGTGCGCACTCGCTTGGCCGCCCGGAACGCCTGAGAAAACACAGTGGACAGGAGCGGCCCCGCCAACCCCAGCGCCGCCGAGCGACGCAACGCCTCCTTCACCTGGCCGAGGATCTGCGCCTCGCCCAGCATGAGCGACTCCAAAGACGCGGCAACCCGGAACAGGTGCTCAGCGGCCGGGCGGCCGTGCAGGAGCAAGCAACGCCCCACAGGCGGCAGGACCGCGGCTCCGCCGGTGACGGCCGGCAACGCCTCGGCGAGGTGCAGCGCCAGCCGCCCGGGGCAGAGGGTGCTGTCGTAGGCCGCGTACCACTCGGTGCGATGGCACGTGGCCAGGTAGGCGAGTTCGGCGGCGCCGATTCGTTCCGCCAGGACGGGCAGCACCGACTCCACCTGCGCCTCGGGGATCCGGCAGCGGCCAATCTCGGCGGCGCTGGCCGAAGTGTGGTTGCATCCCAGGACGACGAAGCGGTGCATCCCTCCCCCGGTGGCGGATTGTCGGTGGAAAAGTGTCACGGGGAAAGGGGAACAGGTCAAAGAAGCGTGTGGTTTTCGCAAGTTTTTCGCAATTTCGCGAATGGCTCTCAACGGCGACGCGCCCTCCCTTGGCGGCGTCTCTCCGCCGAGCTACCGTTGCCGGATGGACGCGCACGCCCCCCTGGCTCTGGTGGCCACCTGCAGCCGGGGGCTCGAATCGGTGCTGGCGGAGGAGCTCGTCGCCCTGGGGTTTGCCGATGTGGTGGCGGAGCGGGGGGCGGTGCGTTTTGCTGGCGACACCGCTGCCGTCCACCGCGCCAACCTCTGGCTGCGCACCGCCACCCGGCTGCTTCTTCATCTGGCCGAAGGGGACGCCGGCAACCGCGATGCCCTCTATGCCCTTGCCGCCGCGGTGCCGTGGGAGGAGGTGGTGGCGAGGGGGCAGACCGTGGCGGTGTCGGTGGCCGGCCGCAGCGCGGCGTTCGCCAGCACGGCCCTGGCGGCTCTGGTGGTGAAGGACGCCCTCGTGGACCGGCTGCGGCAGTTGCGCGGCGTTCGTCCCAATGTGGATCGGCACGACCCGGATCTCCACGTCGTCCTCCACCTTCGAGACCAGCGAGCGAGCATCCTCCTGGACGCCTCGGGGGAACCCCTCGCCCACCGGGGCTACCGGCCGCGGGGGGGGCCCGCGCCCCTGGCCGAGACCCTGGCCGCCGGCCTGCTGCTCCTCGCGGGTTACGACGGTGCCTCGCCGTTCCTGGACCCCATGTGCGGCACCGGAACCATTGCCATCGAGGCTGCCCTCCTGGCCTGCCGCCAGGCGCCCGGGCTCCACCGCACCTTCGCCTGCCAGCGGTGGGGCTTCCTCGACCCCCGGCCCCTGGCGAACGCCGTGGCGGAAGCGCGGGCCCTGCGCCGCCGCGCCCCCGCCCCCATCGTCGCCAGCGACCGCGACCCGCGGGCGGTGCAAGCCGCTCGCCGCAACGCCCGGGCGGCCGGGGTGGCGGAGGCGATGACCGTGGCGCAACGGGACGTGCTGGAGCTCGTTCCGCCCGGGCCGGGTGCCCTCATCATTGCCAACCCACCTTACGGGGAGCGGTTGGGGGAGCGGGAAACGCTGCGCGGCTTCTACCGGCGGCTGGGGGACGCGCTCAAGCAACGCGCGCCCGGCGCCACCGCGTGGTTGCTCGTGGGGGATCGGGAACTCGCCAAGGCGGTGGGGCTGCGGGCCAGCCGCCGCATCCCCCTCTTCAACGGCCCCATCGAGTGTCGGTTCCTGCGGTACGACCTCTTTGCCGGCCCCCCGCACGGCACCCGTGGGCGAGGGGAGTCGGCGGCAGGGGTGCAGGAACCGGGCGAGGCGAGCTGAGGGCACTGGCAGCGGGACGCCTCGGGCGGGGCGCTGCCGGATGCTATCCTTCGCGCCCATGGAAGCGACGGTGGCGACCCTCATCCCCGCCTACAACTGCGCCGCCAGCATCGGCGCGGTGGTGGCCGGGGTTCTCGCCCACGGCGTGGAGGTTCTGGTGGTGGACGACGGCTCCACCGATGGCACCGTGGAGGCGGCACGCCGGGCCGGGGCCCGGGTGGTCCGGCGGCCGCGCAACGGCGGCAAGGGGGACGCCACCCGGAGCGGTCTGGCGGTGCTGCTGGGCGAGGCGCACACCCACATCCTGATGATGGACGGGGACGGGCAGCACGACCCCGCGGACGTCCCGGCGTTCCTCTCCCGCATCGAGGAGGCTGACTTCCTGCTCGGCAACCGCCTGTGGAACCGCGACGCCATCCCCCGCAAGCGATTCTGGACCAATTTCATCGGCACCCGTGCCCTGGAACTCATGACCGGCTACCCGCTGGAGGATTCCCAGTGCGGCTTTCGACTCGTGCGGGCAGGGCTGTTGCGGCGGATGGGGCTGGTGGGGCGTCGCTACGCCATCGACACCGAGATCCTGGTGCGAGCCGGCAAGTTGCGGGCGAGTTTCGCCCATGTGCCGGTGCGGGCAATCTACGAAGGGGGGCCCTCCCACTTTCTGCCGGTTCGGGATACCGTTCACATCGTCCTGTCCGCCGTCCGCTTCAAGGTTGACGAGGGAGACCTGCGGCACGACCCGGGAGCGGAGCTGTGGCGGCGGATGGTGGCGGCCCCGGAGGTCCTGCCGCCCCTCGCCGAGCATGCGTAGCTACCCTGCGCTGGGGTACAGTTGCGCTGGCGCCGGCGCGGGGCGGCGTCACGGGCGGGGCGCCCGCCGGAGCTGGATGGTGGGGAGGAGCGCATGCTGACGGCCGTGGTGAGCGGCGGATCGCGGGGAATCGGGCGCGCCATCGTGGAGGTGCTGGCCGAGGCGGGGTACGCCGTTCATTTCCTCTACCGGGAACGGGAGGACGCGGCGGCGGCGGTGGTGGCGGCGGCGAAGGAACGCGGCGAGCGGGTCGTGGCGCACCGCTGCGACCTGCGCAACGCGGCGGCGGTGACCGCACTCGTGGAGGCGTTGGAGGGCGAGAACGTCTACGCCGTCGTCAACAACGCCGCCACCCTGCGCGACGGCCACTTTGCCCTCATGGACGAGGAGCGCTGGGATGCCGTGGTGGACACGGTGCTCAAGGGCGCGTATCGGCTCACCAGAGGGTTGGTGCGGAGCATGCTGATGGCCGGCCGGGGGCGCATCGTCAACATCGGCTCCTTGAGCGGTACCGTGGGCAACCGCGGCCAGGCCAATTACTCCGCCGCCAAGGGCGGGCTCATGGCCATGGGCAAGGCCCTTGCCCGCGAGGTTGGGCGCTTCGGCATCACGGTCAACACGGTGGTGCCGGGCTGGATCGACACCGACCTCCTGCGGGGACTGCCCCGCAACCGGCAGGAGGAGGCGCTGCGCAGCGTCCCCCTGGGCCGCTTCGGGACGCCGCGGGAGGTGGCGCTGGTGGTCCGCTACCTGCTCTCCGACGAGGCCGGCTACATCACGGGCGCCACCGTGCGGGTGGACGGGGGTCTCGCCAGCTGAGCCACCTCTCCCTGGCGGTGCGCGGTAGGGGTTGGGGTATCCTCTGCCGGGGAGGAAACATGGCGGGGATCTTCAAGGCGTACGACATTCGCGGCCTATACCCTCAGGAGCTCGATGAGCGCACCGCCTACGCCATCGGCTACCACCTCCGCGCCATCCTCGACGAGGACGACCTGGCGCGGGGGGGCAAGGTGGTGGTGAGCCACGACATGCGGGCCTCCTCGCCACGCCTCGCGGCCGCACTCGCCGACGGGCTGCGCACCGCCGGGCTGGGCGTGGTCCACATCGGCCTCGCCACCACCCCCATGAACTACTTTGCCATCGGCCACCTGCGGTGCTCCGCGGGGGTGCAGACCACCGCCAGCCACAACCCCTCCGCCTACAACGGCTTCAAGCTCTCGCGGCGGGACGCCATCCCGGTCTCCAGCGAGACCGGGATCGGCCGGCTGGAAGAGCTGGTGACGGCTGAACCGCCGCCGGACCCCGAGCCTGCCGCGCCCATGACCCACGCCGACGTTGGCGCCGCCTACCGGGAACACGTGCTGTCCTTTTGCCGCCTCCGCGAGCCGCGGCTCAAGGTGGCGGTGGACGTGGCCAACGGCATGGCCACCATCTATCGCGATCTCCTGGAATCCCTCAACATCGAGCTGGTACCGCTGTTCTTCGGCCTCGACGGCAGCTTCCCCAACCACGAGGCCAACCCACTGAAGCCGGAGAACCTCCGCGACCTGCAGCGGGCGGTGCGGGAGGATGGATGCGCCTTTGGCGCCGCTTTCGACGGCGACGCCGACCGCGCCATTTTCGTGGACGAGACCGGGGAGGTGGTGGGCGCCGACCTGGTCACCGCCCTGCTGGCGCCGCCGATCCTGGCCCGCTTCCCCGGCGCCCCCATCGTCTACGACATCCGGTCCTCGTGGGTCACCCGCGAGGCGATCACCGCCGCGGGGGGCAAGCCGGTACGCGAGCGGGTGGGGCACTCCTTCATGAAGGCCACCATGCGCGCCCTCGACAGCCCCTTCGGCGGCGAGCTGGCGGGCCACTTCTACTATCGGGAGAACTTTTTCGCCGACTCCTCGCTGATCACCGTCATCGAGGTGCTCAACGTGCTGCGCGACACCGGCCGCCCGCTGGGGGAGCTGCTGGCGCCCCTGCGCCGCTACCCCAAGACCCCGGAGATCAACTTCCACGTGGAGGACAAGGCGGGGATGATCCGGCGGCTGGCTCAAGAGTTCGCGGACGGGACCATCGACTACCTGGACGGGATCACAGTGGAGTACGGGGACTGGTGGTTCAACGTCCGCCCCTCGAACACCGAGCCGCTCCTCCGCCTGGTCCTGGAGGCCAGGGACGCGGCAACGCTGCAACGGGCCAAGGACCGGCTGCTGACTATCCTCGGCGAGCCGGAGGGGTGACGGCGGTGAGGGCCGGGTCCGAGCCCGGGTGCAGGGCTCGGTAAAGCCCCGAGTCGTTGCCCGACTCGGAGGTTTCGGGCTCGCTGGCAGTGACGGCCTCGATGAAGGCCTCCACGACCACCGGGTCGAACTGGCGCCCCGCCTCGCTCCGCAGTTCGGCGATGGCCTCTTCCCGGGGGCGGGTGCGGGAGTAGGGGCGCTCCATGGTCATGGCGTCGTAGGCGTCCACCACCAGGATGATGCGGGACTCGATGGGGATCGCCTCCCCCTTGAGGCCGCGGGGGTAACCGGAACCATCGAAGTGTTCGTGGGCGCATCGGATGATTTCCGCCGCGCGCTCCAGCTTGCCCATCCGCTCGACGATGAGCGCCCCCACCTCGGGGTGGGTGAGCATCTGCGCCCGCTCGTGCCCGGACAGCGGCCCCGTTTTGTTGAGAATCTCGTTGGCGATGGCGATCTTGCCAACGTCGTGGAGGATCGCAGCCACGGAGAGGAGGAAGCGCTGGTGGCTGGAGAACCGGACCCAACCCCGCCGCTCCAGCACGTCGGCGGTGAGCATGGTCAGTCGCTCCACCCGCTCGATGTGCTGCCGGGTGTAGTGGGACTTGGCCTCCACCACCTCGGCGAGGGTGGAGATGACGCCCACGTAGGTGCTGCGGATCTCGTCCGCCATCCGGTTGAACTCCCTCGTGAGGGCGCCCAGCTCGTCGGAGCGAGTGAGGGGCAACCGCACCATGAGGTGCCCGCGAGCCATGGCCGCCGTCCCCTCCAGCAGAGCCTGGAGCGGCGCCAGGATCCGGGAGGCGAGGCCGCTGCCCAGCGCCACCGCGGCCAGCGCGCCGCCCACCAAGAGGAGAAAGCCGGTCCGCAGGCTCACCAGCAGCATGTCCCCGGTGGCCTGGGCCGGGGCGACCAGGGTAACGGCGAGCGTCCGGCCGCTGTCGAGCTGCAGGGCGGGGCGCTCGACGACGATGGGCGGTACCAGCCCTGAAAAGGGCCCGCGAGGGGCCAGCTTGAGGAGGTCTGCGGCGGCCACGATGGGCCGCTCCTGCGGGAGAGGCCAAGCCGCCACCAGCTCGCGCCCGTCGGCCAAAGCGCCCACGAAGCGCCGCGGCACGATGCGCCCCAACAGGGCCCGGTCGAGGGGCTCGGTGATCACCACCCAGCGGAGGGTCTGCCCGTCCCCCACGGGGACGGCGGTGGAAAGCTTGAGGGAGACGAGGCCGCCGGGACCCACCTGGGTCCACGTCACCGGGCGGCCGCTGGCCACCTGGGCCGCCACCGAAGGGTGGGAGGGGAGCCACTCGGTGCGGTAGTCGGGGTGGGAGCCGCGTTCCCAGCGGTAGGCTTCCGTCTCCTTGGCAAGGCCGCGAAAGATCTCCACCCGTTCCACCCGGTAGAGCACCAGGAGGTCGTGGAGGGTGCCGAGGCTGGCCAGGTCCCGCCCCAGCGCCCCGGCCGCGGCAACGCGGGCGGCAATCCCGTCCCGGGCGGTCTGCAGCACCGACACCCGTTCGTCCAGCAAGTGGATGGCGGTATCCAGCGCGGCCTCGGCGCTGCGTCGCTCGACTTCCTGCGTGCCCCTCAGGAGCAGGGCGACGGACACGATGCCAATCACCAGCACCACCGCCGCAATGGAGGCGAGGTGCGAGAGGACGAGCTGAGCGCGCAGCCTCATCGCCCCTCCCCCCGAGCTCGTGCGCCGACCAGCGCGGAACTGGTGGGCGGTGTCGGTTTCACGGCGTAACCGGCCAGGACGTCGCCCAACTCACGCAGGCGCTGCAGGCCTGCGGCGTTGGCCGGCAGCGACCGGCCCTCCTCCAGGGCGCGGAGGAACCCCAACGCCCCGGACGTCTGGATAGACGAGCGGGAGCGGTAGGCCTCGGCCCGCACCGGCAAGCGACGGATGACGCGGTTGAGGCGGTCGTTGGCGTCGCCGGTGGAGAGCCGGGCGCCCACCTCCAGGGCCAGGTCGAGCCAGGGCGTGGTCTGGAGGACACTCACGCACTGGTAGCCCACAAAGGCGCCGCCGGTGGCGCCGCCGGCCGTCATCGGGGGGATGGGGAGCACCCCCAGCGGCTGCCCGGTGGGCTCCAGGGCCTCCAGCAGCCAAGGGCCGCCAATGAAGGAGGCCAGCCTCCCCTCGGCGAAGAGCTGCACATGCAGCGATTCCAAGTCGTCGCCGCGGAACAGCCGCCACGCGCTAGCGTTGCTCCACAGCGGCGCGAGGTGTTGCAGGAGATCGGTGACGAGCGCTGGCGTCACCGGTGGCACGCCGGTCTCGTCGGGCACCAGCCCGCCGAGGCTTGCCGCCAGAGGGACGGTGTGCTGCGGGCTTGAGAGGTCGAAGGCGAACGGCACCACCCCCGGCGGCAGGGACGGGGACGCGATCACCTCCGCGAGGCTGCGGGGCGGCGACGGGAAGAAGCGGCTGTTGTAAACGAAGGCCACCACCTCGCCGGAGAGGGGGAAGGCCAGGACGCGGCTCCCCTCGGTCACGGCCAGTACGGCCTGGCCGAGGAGGTGTTCCTGGAGGGTGGCGATGCGGCTGGGGGGCAACTCGGCGAGGACGCCCCGCTGAGCCAGCTGCGGCAACCAGTCGTTGGGCACCACCGCCAGGTCGACGGTCAGCTCCTCCGCTGCGGGAGCCTGGCGGGTGAGGAGTTCGTGAAGCACCTGGGCGTCCAGCACCTGAATATCGATGTCCACGGCGCCCAGGTCCGCGGCGATGGCGAGCAACTCCTGCTGCAGGCTGGTCGCGGCCAGGGGACCCCAGGAGGTGGCCACCGTGAGGCGGGCCCGGCCCTGACCGGTGACGCCGCAGGCGGCTAGAGCCAGCAGCGCGGCCGTAGCGAGCAGGGGCGCTAGACCCGCCCGCGGGCCGGCGGCACCTCTACCCGCCCATTGCTTCCGCCTGGCAACCCGCCGCCGCCGGGCAGCGGCGTCCGCCGCCGCACTGAGTCCCCTCACCACGCCAGCTGTGAGCATAGCAGAGCGGTGCAGTACCATCCCCCCATGGGGCAACGGCAACCCCTCGACGTGATGTCGGTGATTGCCGCCATGGAAGGCGGCGCCGAGATCGAGGAGGGGACCGCCTTGCGCCTGCTCCGGTCGCCGCACTGCACCGCCAGGGCGCTGGAGTTGCTGATCCTCCAGCCGGTGATGCGGCGATCTCGCTCCCTCGTGGCCTTGGTGGTGCGCCACCCCGCCTGCCCCCGCGCCTTTGCCCTGGACGCGCTGCCCACACTGGGTTGGCGCGACCTGCTGGGGGTGGCGGCGGATTACCGGACCCCGCCCCCGGTCCAGCGGCAGGCGGAGCGCAAGCTGGCCGACAAGCTGCGTCATCTGGCGCTTGGCGAACGTATCGCCCTCGCCCGCCAGGCGACCCGGGGGCTGGTGCTGGCGCTGCTGCGCGAGACCAACCCCCGTTGCGTCGACGCCCTCCTGGAAAACCCCCGGTTCACCGAGGACGACGCGGTGCGTCTGGTGGCCGCCAACCCCGAGCCCGCTGCGGTCCTCGCCGTCCTGCGGCATCCCCGCTGGGGCGCTCTGCACCGCGTGGTGGAGGCAGCCATGCGCAGTGCCGCCGTGCCGCTGGGGGTGGCTCTGGGCGTGGCGGCCACCCTCTCGGAGGCACAGCTCCGCCGCCTCGTGGCGGACGAGGATGTGGGGCCGGCGGTGCGGGAGGGGGTGGAGCGCCTCATCGCCGAGAGGGCGCAGCGGCGCAAGGCCTGGCACTGAAACCCACTTGAACTTTGCGGAACAGGTCGTAAACTCCCCGGCAATGGCGCCCGTGCCGCCGACGCCGACCCCCAGGGAGTTCGGTAAGGCCCTCGCCGAACTGCGCACCGAGCGGGGGGTGAGTCTGGACGAGATCGTCCAGCGCACGAAGATTGCCCGACGGATCCTGGAGGCGCTGGAGGGGGGGGAGTTTCGCGTCCTGCCGGAGCGTGTCTTCGCCAAGATGTTCCTCCGTCAGTTCCTGGCGATAGTCAAGGAACCGGCGGAGGTGTGGCTCGAGGCCTTCGACCGGGCGTGGGACCGGTTCGAGCACTCCAGCCAATCGTTCCCGGCGGTCCAGCTGCCGCCGGTGCGCCGCCCGCGTACCTGGCCGTGGCTGTTGGCCGTGGCCTTCGTGGCGGTGGGGGTGGCGGCCCTCGTGGCGGTGGGGCGGTCCCACCTCGGGACGCCCGGGCTTAGCGTGCCGCCGACCCCCGAGGCGCTTCTTGGCGAGCTGCTGGCGAGTTCCACGCCGGTTCCCACCGCGACCCCACCGCCCACGCCCACCCCTGCGCCCTCCACCGTCCTCGTGGTGCGGACGAGCGGGCGACCGTGCTGGGTGGAGGTGGAGGTGGCGGACCTCGGCCGCTTTCAGCGCCTCGTGCCGGCGGACACGAGCTGGGAGATCGAGGCGGGGGGGCGGCCGGTGGACCTTCGCGTCGGCGACGCTGGCGCCGTGGCCGTGACGTACCTGGGCGTGACGCACGCGACGCTGGGGCGAGCGGGGGAGGTGGCACGGCTGCATCTGGACGGGATCGCGGGGGTGCCGTGAGCGAATCCGGCGGATTTGCCACCGTAAACGAGCTGGTCAAGGGGATTCGCGACGGCATGGTGCCGCGTGCAGTGCGGGTGTTCGCGGCCCAGGGCCTGCTGCCGGTGAGCCGCGAGGAGCTGATCCGTCTCCTGGCGCTGCTCGTCACCGACGGGGACGCCGAGATCGCAGGGTTGGCTCGCCAGACCCTCGCCGCATTCACCCCCGAGCACTTTGCCGCCGTCCTCCAGCTCGAGGATCTGGAGCCCTTAGACCTGGACCTGCTGGCCCGGTGTTGCGAGCACGAGGAGTTCCGTGCCTCGGTGGCCCGTGACCCCAGGGTGGCCAACGAGACGCTGCGCTGGCTGGCGCTGGGGGGCGGCGTGGCGGTACAGAACGCCATCGTCACCAACCAGACCAGGCTCCTGGGATGCCTCGAGATTCTCTCGGACCTGCGGGCCAACCCGCAGGTTTCCCAGGAAGTGCTGCGGCGGGTGCGGGAGTTCGAGGAGGAGTTTCTCGAGAAGGCCTACCTGTGGGCCACTGGCGAGGGACCGGAGCCGACGCAACCTTCGGGGCCCTCCATCGAGGAGGCGCTTTCGGCCCTCAAGGCCCTTGGCATGAACCTGCCCGGCGGCGAGCTCCCAGAGGAACGACCGCCGGAACCCGAGCCCGGCGCCCCCCGGGAGCAGCGCGACGCGTTTCTGCGCATCGCCATGATGAACACATTTCAGCGCATCATGCAGGCGCTCAAGGGGACGCGCCAGGAGCGGCTGATCCTCGTCCGGGACCGCAGCCTGCTGGTGGTGCGGGCGGTGATGATGAGCCCGCAGCTCCAAGATGCCGACGTGGAAGAGATCGCCGGCATGCGCTCGGTGAACGAGGAGGCGCTGCGCTTCATCGGCAACCGGGGCCGCTGGCTGCGCCGCTACAGGGTGGTTCGCAACCTGGCCTTCAACCCCAAGACGCCGCCGGGTGTGGTGATCCCGCATCTCCCCAAGCTCAGCGTCAGGGATTTGCGAATGCTGGCAAGGGACCACAACGTGGCGGACGCGGTGCGGCGAGCGGCGCGGAGCCTCGGCGAGAAGCGCCGTGTGTGAAGACGCGGTAGAATCGTCATCGAGGTGAACGGGCGTGGCGGGTCAACGGAGCTTCTACGACATTCTCGGCGTGCCCCAGGATGCCACTGAGGCGGACATCCGCGCCGCCTTTCGGCGGCTCGCCCGGGAACGGCACCCCGACCGCTTCTCGGGCCCGGCTCGGCGGCAGGCGGAGGCGGAGTTCCAGGCCATAACCGAGGCGTTCAACGTCCTCGCGGACCGCAAGGCGCGGGAAAAGTACGACCAGTCCTTGGCCCGCCCCGTGATGGACTCGCGCAGCTCGCCCAAGGATTTGGCCAAGGCGCTGCTCGCCCGAGCCGTCACCGCCCTGAAGTCTGGCGACACGCGGCAGGCGGGCGAACTGCTAGTGCAGGCGGTGGCTCACGACCCCGACAACGCCCGGGCCCGTCACCTCTACGGACTGTTCCTGGCACAACACGCCGGCCGACTGGAGGAGGGGCTGCGCCAGCTCGATCAGGCCGTCAAGCTCGACAGCCTCAACGTCAAACTGCTGCTCGACGCCTCCCGGCTCTTTGCCAAGGCGAGGATGTTCGCCCGGGCGACACGCCTCGCGACAATGGCCATGGACCTTGCGCCGGACGACCCAGTGGTGGAATCATGGTACCGGCAGCTGGAGGAAGGAGTGAGGCGTGGCGAGGTGCCAAGTGGTTGAGGTTCTTGCGGAGGCGCGGCACCGTGAAGTGTGAATCCTTCGGCCTGTCCGATCGCGGCCTGCGCCGCTACCACAACGAGGATGCCTTCCTGGTCCGGGACGACCTCGGGCTCTACGTGGTGGCGGACGGCATGGGGGGCCACGCCGCGGGGGAGGTGGCCGCCGATCTTGCCGTGCGGGAGGTGGAGGCGGTTATCGAATCCACCCGGCACTTTGCCGACAGCACCTGGCCCAGCGAGTGGGACCCCGGACGTTCGCTGAGCGCCAATCGCATCGGTCAGGCGTTGCTGGCCGCCCACCGGCGGGTCACCTCGGCCGTCGTGGGTAATGCCGGTCTCAAGGGCATGGGCGCCACCATCGTGGCCGCCCTCGTGGACTGGGAGCAGCTGGAGGCGACCGTCGCCCACGTGGGGGACAGCCGGGCGTACCTGTTTGCCAACGGCACGCTGTCGCTCCTCACGTCCGATCACTCCTGGGTCCACGAGCAGGTGGTGGCGGGCCTTTTGAGCGAGGAGGCGGCGCGCAACCACCCCCTCAAGAACGTGGTCACACGAGCCCTGGGCGGCATGCAGGAACCCGAGGTGGACATCGAGGAGCGGCGACTGGCCGTCGGCGATACGCTCCTCCTCTGCTCGGACGGTCTCAACACCATGCTGGAGAGCAACGAGATCGCCGCCATCCTCGCCCGCCGCCGCAACCTGGAGACCGCTGCCCGGGAACTGGTCATGGAAGCCAACCGCAAGGGCGGCAACGACAACATCACGGTCGTTCTCGCCCGTAGCATCCCTTGACGCCGTCGCCGAACCTCCCCCCGACAGCGGCAAAGCGGGCCCTTTGTCTGCACTCCCGGACCAGACCCCCCCAACCCCGTCGGACTCGCCGTCGCGCGGGGGCCCGTCAAGCCGGACCCCCGGCGGTCGCGGTTGGGCGCCGGCGCAGTCGCCGGCGTGCGCTGCGGTGGCTCGCCGTCGTCGCCGCGCTGGGCCTCGCCAGCGCGTCCCTGATCGTGCTCTACGGCGTGTCGCTGGTGGACGGGGCGCTGCGAGGCGGCGGCCAGCGGGAGATCTGCCGGCGGGTGCGCGGCGCGCCCCTTGTCATTCGCTCCGGTGAGCCCTGGTCCGTCCCCTGGCTGTCCAGCGTCCTCGCGCTCTCGGGGTTGCAGGATGTGACACCGGCCGCCCCTCTGCCCGGCGAGTTCGCGCGGTTGGCGGACGGGGTCGTGGTGCACGGCGGAGCCGGGGCGGTGCCAGCGCAGCCTGTGACACTGCGTTGCCGCGGCGGCACGGTGGAGGTGGGGGGGCCTCTCGCCACGTTGCAGCTGCCGCCGGCCATCGTCGGCACCACCGACCGGGCGGGGGTGGTGCACTGGCCCGTGGATCTCGCCCGGGTGGCGCCGGTCCTGCTCACGGCGGTGGTGGACGTGGAGGACCGGACCTTTCTGTCCCACGCCGGCCTCTCGCTGCGAGGGGTGGTGCGGGCCACCTGGCGGAATCTACGGGCTGGCGGGGTCCGTGAGGGCGGCTCCACCATCACCCAGCAGCTGGCCAAGATCCTCCTGCTGCGGCCGGTGCGGAGCGTGCCGCGCAAGCTCCTGGAGGCGGTGTTGGCGACCCTCATCGAGTACCGCTACGACAAGCGGACGATCCTCCAAGCGTACCTCGACCGGGTCTACCTGGGGCAGGACGGGGGGCTGGAGCTTCGCGGCGTCGAGGCCGGGGCCTACCGCCTGTTCGGCAAGAGCGCGTCCCACCTGAGGCTGGAGGAGGCAGCCCTTCTGGCGGGCCTCATTGCGGCGCCCAACCGCTTCGATCCCTTCGCCTTCCCCGACGAGGCCCGACGTCGCCGATCGGTGGTGTTGCGGGCGATGGAACGGGAGGGGCACCTGACCCCGGCCGACCGGCAGCAGGCGGAGCGGGCGCCGCTCCCCCGACGCCCCCACCGGCTTCGCTGGCCGCCAGCGGCAGCGTTCGTGGACCTGGCCCTGGCCCGGGCAGCGGCGGGCGGGGCCGACGTGGCTACTCACCTGGATCCTGCCGTGCAAGCAGCGGTGAGCGATGGGTGCCGCGCCGGCCTGGAACGTCTTGAGGCCCGCTACTCTCACCTGCGGCGTGGGGGGGGACCGTTACAGGTGGCGGTGGCGGTGGTGACGGCGGATGGGCGGGTGGTGGCCGTGGCAGGGGGGCGGGAGGGGCGAGCGGGGGAGTTCAACCGGGCAGCCGCCGCCCGGCGCCCCGTGGGCAGTTTGGCCAAACCCTTCGTCGTGGCGGCAGCGCTGCTGGCAGGGCGGGGCCTGGACGAGGAGGTGGAGGACGCGCCCGTCACCGTTCCCGTTCCCGGCGGGGCATGGTCGCCACAGAACAACGACGGCACCTTTCGCGGTCGCGTCACGGTGCGGGACGCTCTCGTGCACTCCCTCAACGTGCCCATGGTGCGGTTGGGGATGGAGGTGTCGCTACCCCGTGTGGAGGCAGTGCTCCGCCAGGTTGGGTTTACCGTCCCCGCCGGTCGCCCCGCCGTACTCCTGGGTGCCTTCGAGGCGACTCCACTGGAGGTGGCGAGGGCCTACGCCACGCTGCTTGCCGGGGGGGTGAGGCCGGAGCTCGCGGTGACGGTCGCCGACGGGAAGCCAGGCACCCAGGTACTGCCGCCATGGGTGGCCGGCGCGGTGGTGGAGGCGCTCGTGGACGTGCCGCGGCGCGGCACTGCGGCGTCCCTGGCCTCTTCCGTGTCCGGTTGGCTCGCCGCCAAAACCGGCACCACCGACGAGCGGCGCGACTCGTGGTTCGTTGGGTTGCGCCGCGGCCTCGTCGCCGTGGTCTGGGTAGGCTTCGACGACAACCGCGAGACCGGCCTCTACGGTGCCACCGGCGCGCTGGCAGTGTGGCAGGAGCTGGACGCGAGGCTGCCGCCCATCTACCGGGAGTGAGCGGTGCCTGGCGGCGCCAGGATCACCGCCGGCGCTCGCCGGAAGCCCGTTTCCAGCACTCTGAAGGCCACGGTGCCCGGCGGTGGCCGGCGCAGGCGGGCCGAGTCACGGTGAGCCACCACCACTCGCCCCGCCGCCAAAGCCTCTTGGAACTCGGCTTTGGTCCGGAGCGGGCGGGGGAGTCGTTCGGCGTAGAGGGAAACGCCGAAGAGATCGAGGTCCACGGTGAGGACGTCGCTGGCGGCAGGCTCGAGCGTTCGTACCGCCGCGGCGATCTCAAAGCTGGACATGGCACCATCGGCACTCCAGAAAGCCAAGGGAAGGGCAACGGCCGGAACCAGCGCCCCGGCCAGGGCCACCGGCGCCACCCACCCCCTCCCGGCCCGGGCCGCCCTTGCGGCGGCACCCCCCAGAATCGCCATCGCCAGGCCGACCGCAGTGAGCTCGGCGGCCACCGGGTGGACTTCGCTGCGCACCTGCGGCACGACGATGGCAGCGATGCCCAACAGGGCCGCTCCGCCACCGGCGAGGGCGGGCAGCCACCAGCCCCAGCTTGCCTGCCGGACGGTGCGGGCCGCCAGGAGTGCGGCCAGGGGGAACAGCGGCAGCATGTAGATGACGATCTTTCCCGAAAGCAGTGAGAGGAACAGCAAGCCGGCGGCAAAGGCGGCCGCCGGCAGCCTGGCGCTCCGGTCCCCGCCGCGGCGGGCGGCGGCGACGAGACCGGCAACGACGAAGGGAGACCACGGCAACCCCGCGATGGGATAAGCCAGCAGGTAGTAGTAGAGGGGTTGCGGGTGGGCAAAGGAACTCACCATGCGGCCGGCGGACTGGTGCACGACGAGCTCCTCCAGCCAGTCCCGCCCGGCGCCCAGCCCGGCAGGCACCAGCCAGGCCAGGACGACCCCCAGAGCGAGAAGCGGCCCCCACCCGAGGAACACCCGCCGGAGGGCCGGGCGGCCCCCCGCCAGGCCGGCCCAGGCCAGGGCCGTGGCCACCGCCAGGGCCAGGGCCACCGGCCCCTTCACCAGGATCCCGAGCCCCACCGCCCCCCAGAGGAGCAGGTGGTCCCGCAACGGGCGACCACGGGGCTCGCCCCCCTCGACCACGAGCCCGGCCAAGGCCGCGCTCGCCGCGGTATGGGTGGCCACCAGCAACATGTCCATTCGCCCCACCAGGGCAAAGGTGGCGAACAGCGGCGTGGTGGCAAGGATCACCACGGCCAGCATGCCGTCCTCCCGGTCCAGACCCAAGCGGCGGCCCAGGCCCGGCAGCAACGCCAACGTGAGGAGGAAGGCTGCCAGGGCCGGCACGACGGCGGCCACCGTCCAGCCGCAGCCGAGGATCCGCAGGCCGGCCACCAGCCAGAGGTAGATGGGGGGCTTGTGGGTGTACGGCTCGCCGTGGAGGCAGGGGACCAGCCACCTCCCCAACTGGATCATCTCGCGGGCCACCTCGGCGTAGCGGGCCTCGTCGGGCTCGCTCAGGTGGCGCACCGGGACCGTAAGCACCGCGCCCACCGCCACGGCCACCACCCCAACCCACACCAGCCACCGCCCGAATCGCTCGCCCATGGCACCCCCGTACAATGCTAGCGTGACCCTCGGCAGGGCCCTCTCGGTGGCGGTGGCCGCGGCGGTGGTGGGCGCCGGCGGCGTGGCGGCGGTCTGGTGGTTCCGGCCGCCAGAGGAGCTGGCCAGATTCGCGGCGGGGCCGCCCCCCGAGCTGTGGGCGGCACGGGAGCGGCAGGAGCGGGTATGGGCCGCCACCGGTTCCGGCCGCAAAGTGCGGTACACCTACCGACCGCTGGAGCGTATTTCCCGGGAACTGGCGGTGGCGGTGGTGGCGGGGGAGGACCTGGGCTACTTCTCCCATCGGGGCATCGACCCCACCGCCATCCGCGAGGCGGTGGCCCAGTGGCTCGCCGGCAAGCGATTGCGCGGGGCGTCCACCATCACCCAGCAGCTCGCCCGCACCCTCTTCCTCTCCAACGACCGCACGGTGACGCGCAAGCTTTCCGAGGCACGACTGGCGTTCTGGCTCGACCGGCGTCTCGGCAAGCGGCGCGTGCTCGAGCTGTACCTCAACCTGGTGGAGTTCGGGCCGGGGATTTACGGGGCCGAGGCGGCGGCCCGCCACTACTACGGCCGGGGTGCTGACGAGCTCGATACCGACACCGCCGCCGGCCTTGCCGCCGCCATCCCGTCCCCCGCGGCGGACAACCCCGCTACGCGCAGTCGCCGCTGGCAGTGGCGTACCCGCACCATCGCCGGGCGCATGGCGAGGGCGACGTGGCTGTGGGAGCGGCTCGCCGCCCTGGGGGTGGGGCGACTTGTCAAACACGGCGAAGCTGACTAGAGTCCCTGCCTATGGCGGGAGGCCCGGCCCCACCGTTTCTGGCCCGACTCGAAGAGCTGCGCCAGCGCGTTGCCGAACTCGAGCGCAACGGCGGCGAAGGGCGAAGCGAGCTGGCGCAGCTGCGCAGCGAGATGGAGGAGGAGGCGAAGCGGATCACCGCAACGCTGTCGCCGTGGCAGCAGTGCCTGCTCGCCCGGCACGCCGACCGCCCCTACACGCTGGATTACGTGCGAGGCCTCTTCGCCAACTGGGTGGAGCTGCACGGGGACCGTGCCTTTGGCGATGACCCCGCCATCGTCGCCGGCTTCGCGACCCTGGACGACGAGACGGTGGCCGTGGTCGGCCACCAGAAGGGGCGGGACACCCGCGACCGCCTGTACCGCAACTTTGGCCAGCCGCGCCCGGACGGGTACCGCAAGGCGCTGCGGGTGATGAAACTGGCGGAGAAGTTCGGCCGACCCGTGGTTTCCTTCGTGGATACGCCGGGGGCTTACCCGGGCATCGATGCCGAGGAACGCGGCCAGGCCGAGGCCATCGCCAGGAACCTGCGCGAGATGGCGGCTCTCACCGTGCCCATCGTCGTGATCGTCACCGGCGAGGGGGGGTCCGGAGGAGCTTTGGCCATTGGTGTGGGGGACCGGGTCCTCATGCTGGAGCATGCGGTGTACTCGGTCATCTCCCCCGAAGGGTGCGCGGCGATCCTCTGGAAGGATCAGTCCGAGGTCCAGCGGGCCGCGGCCGCCCTCCGCCTCACCGCCAGCGACCTGCTGAAGATGGGCGTCATCGACGAGATCATCCCTGAGCCGTTGGGCGGTGCCCACATGGACCCGGCGCTGGCGATCCGCAACGTCGGTTCGGCGCTGCGACGGGCCCTGGCGGAGCTGCGGCGCGTCCGCCGCAGCGAACTCCCGGCACGGCGCTACGCCAAGTTCCGCTCCATGGGGCAGTTCGTCGAACGGTGAGCGACCGGCGGAGGTGGATTCGCCGCGTCTCGGCGGCCCTCATCGTTGGCTGGTTGCTGGTTGTCGTGGGCAGCTACCTGGCCCGGAAACTTTCCCGGCCCGTCCCCGTGGAGCAGCCAGGGATCGAGTCCCCCACGCAGAGCGGCGGAGAACCGGCGGTTCGCGTGCACAAGGGGTTCGTGTACACCGACACGGTGGGGGTCGAACCCAACTTCCGCATCTCGGCCCGGGAGACCCTGGAGTTCGTCTCCGGGCGTTTCGAGATGCACGACGTGGAGGTCACCTTCTACGACTCGGGGGAGGTGGCGTACGGGATGTTCGCCGACGTGGCCCGCCTCGACCCCGCCCGGCGGGAGGCGGAGGCTATAGGGAACGCTCGCCTGTCGTTGGGGTCCGGCGTTGCCGTGCGGGCCGACGGGTTCGTGCTGGACGGCAGCTCGCGGCGGTTCGAGAGCAAAGGACCCGTCGCCTTTGCCGGCCGCGGCTTCGGCGGGACCGCGGCACGGGTGACGGGCTCGCTAGGGGACAGCACCATCACCCTGGAGGGGGGGGTGTCGGCCTCGCTGCGCGGAGCTGGCGCCGCGACGGTGCTGCTGTCGCCCCGGGCCCACTACGCGCGCCGCCGCGCCACGCTGGAGTTCCCCGACGGGGTGGAACTCCGCCAGAACGACCTGCGCGCCGGGGCCAGCCGTGCCTCGCTGCTGTTTGCCTCTCCCGAGGGGCCGGTTCGGCGGCTCGTCATGGACGGGCCGGTCTCGCTGGGCGGGGCGCTCGCCGACGGCAGTCAGGTGGCGTTTCTCGCCGGCCGCGTTGAGATCTCCGGGGCTGGGGAAGGGCGCCTGCTCCTGGTGGCGGACCCGCCGGGGCCCGAGGCGCCGGTGGTGTTGCGCGTGCAGGAACCGACGGGGGTTGTCCGCGAGCTGACCGCCAGCCGCGTCACCGGCGAGACGGCGGGAGGCGCCGTGGAGTGGCTGGAGGGGCAGGGGAAAGTCCTGGCCCGGGAGTCTCGGCCGCAGGTGCCGCCACGGCAGGTGGAGGCGGCTAATTTGCGGGTGGAGTTTGCGGCCGGGCAACCGAAGAGCGGGGTGGGAAGTGGTGGCGTGCGGCTTGCCGACGGCGGTCGCTGGGCCACCGGCGAGGTCATCCAGTACGCCATCGAGGGGCAGGTCTACGCTCTGCGCGGCACGTCGGAGAACCGCGTCCGTCTGACCGGCGACGGCTTCTCGGCCACGTGCGACGGGTTGGAAGGGGCGCCGGGGGGCGGCATGGTGGCCAGCGGGCGGGTGGCGGGAAAGGCCGAGCGGCGGAACCCAGACGGCACCGTGGAGACGGTTCACTTTGCCGGCGACCGGGTCAGCACCGCCTCGCCGGAGGACCCCATCCTCCTCGAAGGGGATGCTCGGCTGTGGCAGCAGGACCGGTTGATCCGCGCCGACCGCCTCGAGTACGACCGCCGCGGGGGGGTGCTGCGCGGATCCGGCAACGTCATCAGCATCGCCACCTTCGACCGTGGCCAGGAGGGGGTGGAGGAGGCCAAGGTGCGAGCCCGGGCCATCCTCGTTGACCGCGGGCAGGGCGAGGCCAGCTACGACGGTGACGTGGAGCTGGTGGACCCGCGGGCCGTGGTGCGCTGCCAGCGCCTGCTTGCCAAGGTGGACGAGAAGGGGAACGTGCAGCAAGCCCTCCTCACTGGGGGGGTGCAGCTCACCGACGCCGCCACCGGCCGGTCGGTGGAGGGGCAGCGGGCCACCTTCGACCCGGCAGCGGACATCCTGGACATCTGGGGGATGCCGGTCCTCGCCCGGGAGGCCAACGGCAATCAGTTGAAGGCCAACCACCTCCGCTGGTTCCGCGCGAGCGGGACGTTCGTGGTGGTGGGGGAGGAGGACAACCCGAGCGAGGCGCTCTACCATGCAGAGGGGGGCGGGAAGGGGCTGCCCATCGTGCGCAAGACCCCACCGCCGCCGGGGAGGCGACCATAGATCGCGTGGCAGTGCGTCTGGAGGCCAGGGAACTGGTCAAACGCTACCGCAAGCGGGCGGTTGTGAACGGCATCAGCCTCGACCTGGGGCCGGGGGAGATCGTCGGGCTGCTCGGTCCCAACGGCGCCGGCAAGACCACCACCTTCTACATGCTGGTGGGGCTCGTCGAGCCGGACGAGGGGGGGGTGTTCCTGGGAGGGCGCGAGGTCACGCGCTTGCCCATGTACCAGCGGGCCCGCATGGGCATCTCCTACCTGCCGCAGGAGGCCTCGGTGTTCCGGCGATTGACCGTGGAGGAGAACCTGCTGGGCGTGCTGGAGCTGCTCCGGGTCCCGTGGAGCGATGCCCAGGCCCGTACCGATCGCCTCCTGGCCGATTTCGGCCTCGATGGGCTGCGCCGGCAGCGGGCGGACACCCTTTCCGGCGGCGAGCGCCGGCGGGTGGAGATCGCCCGTGCCCTCGTGACCGAGCCCAGCTTCCTCCTCTTGGACGAGCCCTTTGCCGGCATCGACCCCATCACGGTCCTGGAACTCCAGCGGCTCATCAAGCACCTCAAGCACCGGGGGTACGGCATCCTCATCACCGATCACAACGTCCGGGACACCTTGAAAATCACCGATCGAGCCTCTATCATCAAAGACGGCAAGGTTTTTGCAAGCGGCGAGCCGGAGACTCTGGCGGCCGACCCGCTTGTTCGAGAAGTTTATCTGGGAGAGGAGTTTCAGCTCTAGAATCATGGCCCTCGAACAAAAGCTCCAGCTGCGGCTCGCGCAGAAGCTGGTGATGACGCCGACCCTCCAGCAGGCCATCAAGCTGCTGCAGGTCTCGCGTCTCGAGCTGGAACAGGCACTGGCCCAGGAGGTGCAAACCAACCCGCTGCTGGAGCTCGTCGAGGAGCAGCCGGCCGAGCAGGAGGCCCTCGCCGGCCAGACTGCGGGAGAGGAGCGGGAGGATGAAGGGGGTGGGGGTGCGGCCGAGGCGGCGCCGGCGGGGGAGGGGGGGGATGGCTCGGCGGGGGACGTCTACGGCGAAGTGGACCTGAACGCCCTCTTCGCCAATTACCTGCAGGATTCCCCAACTGTCGCCGCCACCTGGGAGGAGGACGAGGAGAGCCCCCTCGCCAACACCCCGACGCCGGAACAGAGCCTCTTCGACGCCCTCGACGGGCAGCTGGGGCTGCTGGACCTGGACGACGAGCAGCGCCGGATCTGCCAGTTCATCGTCGGCAACCTGGACCCGGACGGCTACCTGCGCACGCCGGTGGAGGAACTGGCCGAGCGCCTGGGGGCGGCAGCCGAGGCCGTCCTGCAAGCCCTGGCCACCGTCCAGAGCCTGGAGCCGGCAGGGATCGCCGCGCGGTCGTTGCAGGAGTGTTTTGCGTTGCAGTTGCGGCGCTGGCTCGCTGGTGAGGGTGACCGGTATCGAGATCTCGCGGCACGCATCGTCGCGGAGGATTTCGACAACCTGCTCCACCAGCGCTGGCCGCGGATCATCAAGCGGCTGGGGATCTCCAGCGAGGAGTTGCGCGCCGCTTTAGAAGTGATCCGCCGCCTCGACACCCGTCCAGGCAACCAGTTCGGCCCGGTGGACAACAGCACCGTGGTACCGGACCTCGAGGTGCGCAAGGTGGACGGCCAGTGGCGAGTGTTCCTCAACGACGACGGGCTGCCGCGACTGCGCATCTCCCCGCGCTACCTGCGACTGCTCCACGAGCGCTCGGTGGATGGGCAGACTGCCTCGTACCTGCGCGAGCGCATGCGGGCGGCGCTCTGGTTCTTGCGTTCGGTGGAACAGCGCCAGAGCACTATCCTCAAGGTGGCCGAGGCCATTGTGAAGCGGCAGCGCGAGTTCCTGGAGGTGGGCGTCGCTGGCCTGCGGCCCCTCGTGCTGCGCGACATTGCCGACGACATCGGCATGCACGAGTCCACGGTGAGTCGGGTGGTGACCAACAAGTACATGGCCACGCCGCGCGGGGTGTTCCCCTTGAAGTTCTTCTTTCACTCCGCCATCTCCCACGCTGTGGAGGGCGACATCTCCTCGGTGGTGGTGAAGGAGCGGATCCGCGAACTCATCGCCGCCGAGGACCCACACCGCCCCCTCTCCGATGCCCGGGTGGCCAGGCAGCTCAACCGCCAGGGGATCCGCATCGCCCGCCGGACAGTGGCCAAGTACAGGGAGGAGATGGGGATCCCTTCCTCGGAGCAGCGCGGCCGACTCATCAAGTGACGCCTGCCGGGAACCCACGTACAATAGGAGCCGCAGAGGTGCCGAGCGATGCAGGGAGGAGAGCGATGGAGCTAGAGTTCATTGGCCGCAACACCGAAATCACCGATGCACAGCGGTCCCTCGCCCGCAAGAAAATGGCCCGCCTGTCCAAGTACTTCAACTCGGTCCACGAGGCTCGGGTGACGGTGACGCAGGAGAAGCACCGGGTCCTCGTGGAGGCGTACGTGCGGGGGAAGGATTTCGAGGTGGCCGCCTCGGCGGAGACCGACGACTGGGCTACCTCCCTTCAGGAAGTTGTGAACAAGCTGGAGCAGCAAGCGCGCCGGATGAAGCAGAAGCTCACCGGCCGAAAGCGGTCGTCCCGCGGCAAGGAAGCGACCTGGCAGGTGGCGGTGGTGGAGCCCGAGTCGGTGCGGCGCGGCGCCCCACGGGTGGTGGAGACCCGCCACGTCCCGGTGGTCCCCATGACCGTGGACGAGGCCTCGCTGCAGCTCGAGGGCACCAAGGAGGACTTTATCGTTTTCCGTGAAGCGTCGTCGGATACCATCAACGTACTCTATCGGCGACGCGACGGGACCTACGGCCTCGTCACGCCGGAGTACTGAGGACGCCGCGGCGGCGGAAGCGAGCATCCCGTGCGAATCACGACGCTGCTCAAGCCGGAATACGTCTTTCTCGACGTGGCCGCGGCCACCCGCGAGGCCTTGCTGGACGACGTGGCCCAGCGCCTGTCCGGTGCGGGAGCGATCAAGAATTCGGAGTCGGTGGCGGAGCTGCTCCTGGAGCGGGAGCGGCTCGGCTCCACCGTCGTCGAGGAGGGGATCGCCGTCCCGCACTGCAAGGTCCCAGGGCTCAAGAGCATCGTCGTGAGCGTGGCGCGCACCGCATCGTCCATCCCCTTCGGCGAGGGCACGGCCCAGCTCTTCTTCTTCGTTCTCTCGCCGCGGGAGCAACCTGCGGCCCACCTGCAGGTGCTGGCGGGGATCGCCCGGTTGCTGCGCAACCCCCAGGCCAGGGAGGCCTGCCTGACGGCAACCAGCGGCGAACAGCTGCTGACTCGGCTTGCGCGTCTCGAGACGGGGTCGGTGCCGTGACGGGCGGTGAGGTCACCGTCGGCGATCTGCTGCGGGACGAGCGTCTGGCTAGCTTCCATCTGCGTCTGTTGGCCGGGGAGAACGGTCTCGGCCGCCACATCACCAACCCCCGCCTGCAGAAGCCAGGGTTGGCGCTGGCCGGCTATCTGGCCTACGTGAAGCCGGGCCGGTTGCAGATCATCGGCCAAAGCGAGGGGGAGTTCCTCGAAACGTTGCCGGAGGCCGCCGCCGCCGAGCGCATTGCGGCCCTGGTGGCCCTCGAGCCTCCGGCTGTTGTCGTCACCAAAGGGATGGAGGCCACGGCCGCCCGCTTCGCGGCAGCGTGTCGGGCCCACAACGTGCCCCTCGTCCTGAGCGCCGAGTCCACCTCGGGGATCATCCAGAAGTTGTCCGCGACCCTCGAGTTCCTGTTGGCGCCCCGGGAGACGCGTCACGGCGATCTGTTGGACATCTTCGCCATTGGCGTGCTGCTCCTGGGCGACTCGGGCTCGGGCAAGAGCGAGTGCGCCCTCGAGCTCGTCCATCGGGGGCACCGCCTCGTGGCGGACGACGTGGTGGAGATCTACCGGGTGCGCGGGGAGGAGCTGGTCGGGCAGGCCCCCGAGAGCGTGCGGGGGCTGATGGAGGTCCGCGGACTCGGCCTCATCTCCATCGAGCAGCTCTTCGGGGTGGTGGCGGTCCGCGACAACAAGCCCATCGATCTGGTGATCCGCCTGGTCCCGGATTCCTCGTTGCGGCTGGAGCGGCTGGGGCTCGTGGAGGACAGCGAGGAGCTGTTGGGGCTCTTGCGCCCGCGCCTCACCGTGCCGGTGGCGCCCGGGCGCAGCCTCGCCCTCCTCGTCGAGTGCGCTGCCCGCAAGTACCTGCTGGCGCAACGAAAGGTACCCGACGCCGCCCGCGAGTACCTGAAACGCCACGACCGCGAGCTGCTCCAACGATGAGCCTGGCCCCTCCCCGCGCCCTCGTGGTCACCGGCCTTTCCGGTGCGGGCAAGAGCGTGGTCACCCGCTGCTTCGAGGACCTCGGCTACCGCTGCGTGGACAACCTCCCCCTGGAGCTCATCGAGCCGCTCTTCGCCCACGCCTTCGCCGCGACAGGCCCCCCTTGGGTCGTGGTGTGCGACGTTCGCACCGAGGGGTTCGCGCGCCAGTTCCCGGCCATGCTGGCGCGCCTCAAGGAGCGCTACCCGGGGCTCCGGTTGCTGTTCGTGGAGGCGAGCACCGAGGCCATCGTGCGGCGGTTCTCGGAGACTCGCCGCCCCCACCCCTACCGTCACATTCCCGTGGGGGAGGCGGTCCGCCGCGAAGGGGAGGAGATGCAGCCCATCCGCGCCATGGCCGACGAGATCCTCGACACCACCGGCCTGACCCCCCACGAGTTGCGGGCGGCGGTGGCGGCCCGCTTCGGGACCACCGAACACGCCCTCCCCATGGTGGTGCGGTGCGTGAGTTTCGGGTTTCGCTACGGCGTTCCCGCCGACGCCAACTTGGTCTTCGACGTCCGCTTCCTGCCCAACCCCCACTTCGTGCCCGAGCTTCGACCGCTGCCCGGCGACCACCCGGCGGTGAAGGCCTTTCTCGACGAGCAGGCCGAGGTGAACGCCGCCTTCGAGATGTTCCGCAACCTCTGCGACGCCCTCCTGCCCGCCTACCGGCGCGAGCAGAAAAGTTCGGTGGTCATTGCCTTCGGCTGCACCGGCGGGCGGCATCGCTCGGTCTACCTCGCGGACCGGTTGGCGGCACACCTGGAGGAGCACCACTGGGTGACGTCGGTGGAACACCGGGATCGGGACCGCGAGACGTGAGCCATTGCACCGTCGTCCCTTGCGGGGGCTCTCGGGCCCTGGAATAATCCGCCCCATGACAGGGATCCTGGTGATTTCGCACGGGCGTCTCGCCACCGAACTGCTCGCTGCAGCGCGCACCATCGAGCCGGCCCTCGCCGAACAGAGCCGCGCCATCACGCTGGAGTGGAACATCGATCCCGACGCGGCCCGCCGGGAGATCGCCCGGGCCCTCAAGGAGCTGGACACGGGGCAGGGCGTCATCGTCCTCACCGACATGTTCGGCGGCACTCCCACCAACCTCTCCCTGGGCTTCCTGGACCCCAGCCGGTCGGAGGTCGTCACCGGTGTCAACCTGCCCATGCTCATCAAGCTGGCCTCGAGCCGGCGTCAGGAGGGGATGGAGCTGCGGCAGCTCGCCCGCACGGTCGCCGAGAAGGGGCAGAAGAGTATCTACGTGGTGAGTGAGATCTTGGCTCGCCGCCCGGCCCGAGACAGCGATGGTCCAGCGCACCGTTGAACTCGTGAACCGGCTCGGCCTCCACGCCCGGGCCGCCGCCAAGTTCGTCCACGTGGCCTCCGGTTTTGCGTCGGAGGTCAAGGTCCGGCGCGACGACCAGGAGGTCAACGGCAAGTCCATCCTCGGCCTCTTGCTGCTGGCCGCACCGTGCGGCACCAGGCTCACCATCACCGCCGAGGGGGAGGACGCCCAGGAAGCCCTGGACGCCATCGAGGAGTTGGTGGAGGGGCGGTTCGGGGAGGACGGGTGAGCCGGACACGCACCTTCAGCGGTCTTGGCGTGTCGCCGGGTATCGCCATCGGTCGTCCGGTGGTGGTGGAGAACCGTCCTGCCGCTATCCGGCGGGAGGCGATTCGCGACGAGGAAGTGGCCGCCGAGGTGCAGCGCTTGCGGGACGCGGCCGCGGCGGCGGCGCACCACGTGGCGGCCCTGGTGGAGGAGGCGCGGGCGCAGGTCGGGCCGGAGTACGCCGCGATTCTCGAGGCTCACCGTCTAATGTTCGAGGACCCCACCTTGCTGGGGGAGATCGAGCGCACCATTGGCGCGCAGCTGGTGAGCGCCGAGGCGGCCCTGGAGATGGTGGTGCGCGAACTCCTGTCCCGCTTCGATCAGCTTGCCGACGTGTATCTGCGGGAACGGCGCAGCGATCTCATCGACGTTGCCGCGGAGCTGCAGCGCGCGCTCCAAGGGCGGCCGGCGCCCACCTTCGACGGCAACGGGGAGGACGCGGTGCTGGTTGCCGACGATGTCCCCCCGTCCCAGGCGCTGCGTCTGGCCTCCCGGCGGGTGTGCGGCTTCGCGTCGGAAGCCGGCGGGGTCACCTCCCACACCACCATCATCGCCCGTTCTTTGGGCATCCCCGCAGTGGTGGGGGTGACGGGGGTGGTGGCGGGTGCCACCGGCGCCCGGCTGGTCATCGTCGACGGTTTCGAGGGGCATGTCCTGGTGGACCCCGACCCGACCCTCGTTCAGGTTTACCGGTGGCGTGCCGAGGAGCACCGGCAGCGTCAACGGGAACTGCTCAAGATGGCGGACCTCCCCGCCGTCACCGGCGACGGACAGCGGGTACGCCTCGCCGCCAATCTGGACCTCCCGGACGAGCTGCCCACCGCACTGGAGGCGGGGGCGGAAGGGATAGGCCTGTTTCGGAGCGAGTTCCTCTTCATCCGATCGAGCCCGGAACTCCCCGGGGAGGAGGCCCAGTTCGAGGCCTACGCCGCGCTCCTCGACGCCTTCCCGGAGCACCCCGTGACGGTGCGGACGTTCGACTTGGGCGGCAAGAAGCTGGCCCGAGAGCTGCTCGGCTCGCCGGAGAGCAACCCGGTCCTCGGCCTCCGAGGGGTACGACTGTGCCTGCAGAAACCGGAGTTCTTCCGCATCCAAGTGCGGGCCCTGTTGCGTGCTGCTGCCCGCGGTGCCGAGCGGCTCCGCATCCTCGTGCCGCTCGTCAGCTGCATCGAGGAGATCCGCACCGTGCGGGTGTTCTTCGCACGGCTCGCCGAGGAGCTGCAGCGGGAAGGGCACGCGGTCCCCCAGCGGGTGTGCCTGGGGGCCATGATCGAGGTGCCGGCCGCGGCCATGATTGCCGAGCACTTGGCCCGGGAGGTGGACTTCTTCGCGGTGGGTACCAACGATCTCACCCAGTACACCCTGGCCGTGGACCGGGGGAACGAGCAGGTCTCTGGGCTGTTCCGGCCGTTCCATCCGGCGGTACTTCGCCTCCTGGAGCGGGTCATTTCGGCCGGGCGGCGCGCGGGGATCCCCGTGTCCCTCTGCGGGGAAATGGCCGCGGACCCCCTGGCCGTGCCGGTCCTCGTCGGTTTGGGGTTGCCGGAGTTCTCGATGCACCCGCAGGCCCTGCCCGTGGTTCGCAACCTCGTTCGTTCGGTGTCGTTTCGGGAGGCGCGGCGGATCGCCCAGCGGGCCTTGTCGTTGCCCACCGCCAAGGCGGTGGAGGAATTCCTGTTCGAGCAGCTCTCTGGGCTGCTCTCCCACCTGAAAGTGAGGATTCAACCGTGACCCGTTTCGTGGAAAAGCCCTGGGGGGGCGAGGAGATCTTTGCCGAGACCGACCGGTACGTGGGCAAGATCCTCACCGTGCGTGCTGGACACGCCCTCTCCCTGCAGTATCATGAGGTGAAGGACGAGACGATGCGCGTGCTGGAGGGGCGCTGCGAGCTGCACATGGGTTCTCGGCCGGGGGAGCGGGAACTCACCACCCACGTCCTCGGCCCCGGCGATGTGCGGCATATTGCGCCCGGGGTGTTGCACCGGCTGGTGGCCTTGACCGACGTGCGGCTCGTGGAGGTCTCCACCCCGGAGCTGGGGGACGTCGTGCGCCTGGACGACCGCTACGGGCGTACCGGCACCAGCGCCCCGTAACTCGTCCGGGAGGCCGACATGGTTGTGCTGCTCACCGTGTGGCTGGCGGCGGCCCAGGCGGCGACGCCGCCACCGCCCACACCGACGCCGTCCCCAGCGCGGCTGCTGGCCAACCGAGGGGAGCCCTCGCCCAAGGCCGGCTCCCTCGCGGATGTGGCCCGGCGCGTCAAGCTGCGCCTCCCCGAGGGGGAGAACAATCGCACCATCACCAACGAATCCGTCAAGGCGCTGGCCGCTGGTGTGGAGCTCACCACCGCCGTTGCGGCGCCGCCGCCGGCGGAAGACGGCAGCGGCGAGGAGGCCGACGCCGAGGAGGCGTACAAGCGCACGCTCTGGCAGCAGCGGTACCGCGAGGCGCTGGAGGAGGCCGAGCGCGCCGAGCTCGAGGTTCGCCGGCTGGAAGCCGAGGTTGCCCGCCTCCAGACGGAGTTTTACAGTACCGACGACCCGGCCCGCCGGGACGGGGTGGTCAAGCCGGCCTGGGACCGGGCCTTGACCGACCTCGAGGCGGCCCGGGAGCGCCTGGCCGAGGCTCGCTCCGCCCCCGAGCGAGTGCGCGACGAGGCGCTGCGAGATGGGGCGTTGCCGGGCTGGTTCCGGGGCCCGATGCCGACGCCGCCGCCCAGGGAGCCCGGCGAAGCGGGGGGCGGGTAGGGGCGGGCTGACCGGCACGGGCATTTGTTGCCGACAGTATGTGAGGGAAGAGGGGATCGGAGTGGAGCTGCGGACGTTCTGTATCGAGACCTGGGGATGCCAGATGAACGTGCTGGACAGCCAGCACTTGGAGGGGGAGCTGCGGGCCATGGGGTTTGCGCCGGCGGCCAGTGCGGCGCAGGCCGACCTGGTGCTCCTCAACACTTGTTCCGTGCGGGAAAAGGCGGTGCAGAAGGTGCTGACCCGCCTGGGCGAGTTGCGCCGGCTGCAGCGGGAATCTGGGCGGCCCCGGCTCACCGGCCTGTGCGGTTGCGTCGCCGAACAGGAGGGGGCGCGGCTCTTGGCCGCGGATCGCGGCCTTTCCTTCGTCCTGGGGCCCGGTCGCGTGGGGGACCTGCCCGCCGCCATTGCGGCCGCCCGGAACGGGGAACGCGGCACCTTCACCGGCTTTCGCCCCAGCCGCGACCTTGACTTTCACCTCGTCGAGCGAAGCGGTAGTCGCCGCCATCTGGTCACCGCGGTACACGGCTGCAGCCAGCACTGCACGTTTTGCGTGGTCCCGTACACCCGCGGCCACGAGGTTTCGCGGCCCCTCCGGGAGATCGTGGCTGAGGTGCGGCACATTGCGGAGACGGCACCGGACAGCGAGGTAACTCTCCTGGGGCAGACCGTCAACGCCTACCGTTGCCCCGAGACCGGGGCAGACCTCGCCGATGTGTTGGCGGCCCTCGCCGAGATCCCGCGCATCTGGCGCCTCCAGTTCCTCACGTCGCACCCGAAGTTCTTTTCTGACAAGCTGATACACACATTCGCCCAGCTCCCGAACCGGGGGCGCTACCTCCATTTGCCGGTGCAGTCCGGTTCCACCCGAGTCCTTCGCGCCATGCGCCGGGGTTATGACCGGGAGGCTTATCTCGAGCTGGTCCAACGCCTCCGCGAGGCGCTCGGTGCCGTGACCTTGTCCACCGACGTCATCGTCGGCTTCCCCGGCGAAACGGAGGAGGACTTTGAGGCCACGCTCCGCCTCGTGGAGGAGGTGCGGTTCGGCCAGCTCTACGGCTTCGTCTATTCGCCGCGTCCCCGCACGCCCGCGGCCCGCTACCCCGAACGGGTGCCGCGAGCGGTGGCGCGCCAGCGCATCGAGCGGCTCTTTGCCGTTCAGGGGGAGATTCAACTGGCCCTCAACCAGGCGCTCATCGGCACCACCGTCGAGGTGCTGGTGGACGGCCCGGCCCGCCGGGGTGCTGGTCTGTGGCAGGGGAGAGGGGACGACAACCGGGTCGTGAACTTCCCGGCGTGGGAGGGCATCGCCCCCGGCGTGTTGGCCCGGGTTTCCATCGGTGCCGCCACCGCCCACGCGCTCATTGGCCGCCGCACCGGTGACGCGGCCGTTCCTTCAAGCGACACTTGACATACACGGGAGCGGGACTCACATTGGGAGTGTGAGTGACGAACGGCCCGAGGCGCTGCCGCTGCACCAGGTTGAGATTCGCGGGTTGATCCTGGACCCGGTGTCCAACACCCCCATCGTCATCCTCAAGAAGCCGGAGGAGAACGTCTATCTGCCCATCTGGATCGGCGTCTTTGAGGCCAACGCCATCGCCCTGCAGCTGGAGGGGGTGCAGACCCCCCGGCCGATGACCCACGACCTCCTGCGGACCACCATCGAGCGGCTCGGCGCCAAGGTCGAGTGGGTGACCGTCCACGCCCTGGTGGAAAACACCTTCCACGCCACCATCCGGCTGCGCACCGCCGACGGGCGGACCCTGGACCTGGACGCCCGCCCATCGGACGCCATCGCCCTGGCCCTCCGGTGCAACGCCACCATCCAAGTGGCCGAGTCGGTGTTCCGAGACGCCCACGCCGTGGACTTTTCCAACCGGGAGACCACGGAAGCGCAACTCCGGGAGTGGCTGGAGTCGCTCTCGCCAGAGGAGTTGGGCAAGTACAAGATGTGAGGGCGCCCGGCAGGGCCCCCGCCACGGTGAGAGTTCGCTGTGAGGGTCGCTCTGCGCCCGTCTGGGAACAGCCTTACGGCATGCGGCTCTCGGCCCACGAGGCGATGCGCCGCGGCGCGGCCGTGCGGTTGACACCCTCTCGCGGCCTCGCTATCGTTCCCCCGGAATCGAGGGTTCGTATCCACGATGATCATCGCCATTGCCAATCAAAAGGGAGGAGTCGGGAAAACCACCACGGCCATCAATCTGGCCGCCGGCCTGGCCCACAAGGGCTTCCGCACGCTGCTGGTGGACCTCGACCCCCAGGCCAACACCACCATTTCCTTCACCGACCCGCGGACACTCCAGACCTCCATGTACGACGTGCTGGTGGAGGGTGTGCCCATGGCCGAGGCGATACTCCCCACCAGCATTGCCAACCTGCACCTGGCCCCGGCCCGCATTGCCCTGGCCAAGCTGGAAACCGCCCTGGTAGGGGAGTTGGACGCGCCGTTTCGCCTCAAGGACCGCCTCAACGCGCTGCCGACCTCGTTCGAGTACGTCATCATCGACACGCCGCCCACCCTCGGCTTGGCCACCGTGAACGCTATGGTCGCCGCCTCACACGTGCTGATCCCCATCCAGTCTTCGTACTTTGCCCTGGAGGGCACGGACGACTTGCTGGAAACAGTGGAGAAGGTCAAGGCCAGGGCAAACCCGGACCTGCAAATTCTCGGCGTCCTCATCACCCTGCACGACCGTCGCACGCTCCTGGCGCGCGACACCCTCGAGCAGATCTCCCAGGTCTTTGGCCCCAAGGTGTTCCAAACGGTCATCAGCCGCTCGGTGCGCTTGGAGGAGAGCCCCGCTTACCGGGCGTCCATTTTTGAGCATGCCCCGGAATCTTCAGGGGCCATCGAGTACTACGCCCTCTGCGAGGAGGTGCTCGCCCGTGTCTAGCCGCCGCGGCCTGCCCGAGTTCCGCAAGATGCGCCACGACCGGCACTTCGTGGAGGAGATCGCCAACCAATCCGTAACCGGCGTCGGCCTCATGATTCCCACCAGCGCCATTGAGACGAACCGGGAGCAACCCCGCAGCCAGTTGGGTGATATCGGAGATCTCGCGGAATCCATCCGCGCCCGCGGGGTGCTGGAGCCGCTCCTGGTCCGCCGCAACCCCAACGGTCGGGGCTACCAGCTCGTGGCAGGGGAGCGCCGCTTCCAGGCTGCCCTCGTCGCTGGTCTCACCGAAGTCCCCTGTATCGAAGTCACAGCCACCGACCAGGAGGCCATCGAACTGGCCCTGGTGGAAAACCTCCAGCGCAAGGACCTCACCCCCTTCGAAGAGGCGGAGGGCTACCGGGCCCTCGTGGACAAGTACGGCTACACCCACGAGCAGGTGGCCAGGGCCGTCGGAAGGTCTCGGACTTCCGTCACCGAGGCCCTCACGCTCCTGGAAATTCCGCCGGCCATCCGCGATCTTTGTCGGCATGCCGACATCACCGCCAAGAGTGTGCTACTCCTCATCGCCAGGGCAGGCTCCATCGCCGAGATGGAACGCCTCATCCAGGAAATCGTTGAGGGCAACCTCGACCGGGAAGGCGCGCGGGCAGCGCTGCGCGCCCCCGCCGAGCAACCCAGCACCACCGACAACCAAGCCGACGCCCAGGAGCAACGCGAACCGCCAGCCGGGCGCTTTCGGCCAATCACCATCCGTTTTCGGCCGCGTCCGGACGCCCCCGTGCAGCTGTCCCTTTCCGTGCGCCGCCCAGACGTGAGCCGCGACCTCATTATCGAGACCCTGGAGGACCTCCTGGCTCGACTCCGCGCCGGGGAGCTGGACGAGCGCCTCAATCAGCCCCGCTAGGGTAACCGCAAGGCAAAGCGTCGTCCGGAAGCACCCGAAAAGAGACTCGGCCGGCCAAAGGGTAGGCCAGAACGCTTCGCAGAGAGTTGCCGAGGGTGCAACCGCGCGGGAGAGGGGAGGGCCCACCTTGACGCGACCTTGTCGCCGGCGCAGTGGCTGCCGTGGTCTTGGTATCGATGTGACATAATATTTCTTATCGGACGTTGCTACAGGCACGCGCGTTGTGGAATTCCACCCCCGCTGTGGAAATCCCTGTGGAAGCACAAAGGCGACTGGCGATGACCAGCGCGGTGGCGTACCATGTGCCCCCATGAGGCGGCGCCTGATCGTCTCCCGTTCGGTCGTGGGCGAGGCCGCGCCGCGGTTTCTCCTTGCCCTGGCCGTGACCACCTTCCTACTGCTGATCCGTTCGCTCTTTACCCTGGCCGACCTGCTGATGGCCCGCAACGTCTCTGGCGGCGAGGTCCTGGAACTGCTCCTCCTGGCCGTGCCCCACGTGGTGGCCCTCACCGTTCCCATGGCCGGCCTCTTTGCTGTGCTGACCACGGCTGCCCGACTGGCCACGGACTGCGAGGTCACTGCGTTGCAGGCCTGCGGCGTGAGGCCTCTCCGGCTGCTGCGTCCGCTTCTGGCGTTTGCCGGGGCGCTGGCCGCTTTGGACCTGGCAATAACGCTGGTGCTGCTGCCCGCGGCTAACCGAGCCATCGTGGAGAAGACGGCGCGTATTGCCCTTTCCGGCGCCTCCAGCGTGGTGGAGGCGCGCTCCTTCAGCGAGAGCTTCCCCGGCTTTCTCCTCTACGTAGACCGTATCGACCAGCCCACCGGCCGGTGGAGCGGCGTGCTGCTCTTCGACCTCTCCGTCCTCACCGAAGAGCGACTCGTCACGGCGGAGAGCGGGCTCGTTTCGGTGGACCGGCGCGACGGCACCACCTGGTTGAACCTGGTGGACACCACCACCTACGTCCTCAGGCCGGACCGCCCTGCCAGCGCCCAGCGCACAGCCAATCGGGAACTCAGCATCCGGCTCACCCCCCCGGTGGCGAGTACCGCCCAGCGGGAGTTGGGGGCCCGAGCCGCCAGCAACCGCGCACTCCTGGCCCGCGCCCGCAACGCGCAGCACGATCCCCAGGGCCGCCGGGACGCCTTGGTGGAACTCCACAAGCGCGGCGCCATCCCCCTGGCCACTGTGGCCTTCACCCTGGTGGCGCTCCCCCTCGGCCTCCGCAACCGTCGTGGGGGTAAGGGGTTCGGTCTCACCGTCTCGGTGGGACTGATCCTCGCCTACTACATCCTCCTCAACAACGGCACCCTTCTGGCCCGCGCCGGGACGCTGCCCGTTTGGCTGGGGGTGTGGCTCGCCAACCTTGCCCTGGCCCTGCTGGGTGTTGCGCTGCTGCGCCGAAGTCTCACCGTCCCGCGGGAGCGGACCCCGCTTCTCCCGGCGTTGGCAGCGGCTCTTGCCTCCCTGTGGCGTGCCACGAAGCGACGGAGCCAGACCCGCCCGCGCACCGGCACCCTTCGCTGGCTCGGCCGCCGGCACGACGCCGGACTGGAAGGTGCTGGCACGGTGTTCCCGCAATTCCTCGGCATCCTCGACACCTACGTTCTCCGTCAGTGTCTCGTCTTCTTCACCACCGTTGTGGTGGCGGTGGTGGGGATCGCCCTCACCGTCAAGTTCACCGACCAAATCGACGAAATTCACAGGAACGCCGTGCCGTTCGTGACCGTGGCCACCTACTACCTGCTCTCCCTGCCCCAGATCCTCCACGACATCCTGCCCATCTCGTTTCTCATTGCCTTTCTTGCCACCGCCACCCTCCTCGACCGCCACAACGAGGCCACCGCCCTGAAAGCGGCCGGCGTCTCCCTCACGCGAGTCGTCGCGCCCCTCCTCCTGTTGGCTGCTCTGTTGGGGGTCGGTCTGTTCCTGCTCGGCGACTCGGTGGTCCAGCGCAGCAACCGGGACGCCCAGCGCCTGGAGGACCTCATCCGCGGTCGCCGGGTGGCCCGCTCGTACCGGGCCACCGATCGCCCGTGGCTGTTCCTCCCGGACGGCCGGACCCTGGTGAACTTCATGCAGTACGACCCGGACACCGCCACTCTGCTGCGCCCGTCGGTCTACGTGTTCGGTACCCGCCTGAACCTCCGCGCCCAGTACGGCGCCCAGCAGGCCGTCTTCCGCGACGGCCAGTGGCGCGCCCAGGGGGGGTGGGTGCGGCGCTGGTTGGCGGACGGCAGCTCCGACTTCGAGGCGGATCTGCCGGCGCTGCCGCTGCCCGTGCAGCCCGCGTACTTTGGCCGGGAGTACCGGGCCCCCTCGCAGATGTCCTTCCACGAGTTGCGCGACTACGTCAAACTGCTCCGCACCGCCGGCTACCGGGTGGACCGCCAGGTGGTCCAACTTCACCTCAAGCTCGCGTACCCGGCCAGCGTGCTCTTGCTGGCCTGGCTCGCCCTGCCCTTCGCCTTCGCGAGCGGTCGCCGCGGCACGCTGCGAGGCATTGCTGTGGCCCTCGTCCTGGGCATGGCCTACTTCGGCCTCACCGCCCTCGTCACCAAGCTGGGCGAGGGGTCGCTCCTGCCGCCAGCCCTGGCCGCCTGGACTCCCACCGTGCTCCTCGCCCTGCTGGCCGCCAATCGCCACACCACGCTGCGCACCTAACAGCGGTCCCACGCTTCCCGCTGCGTGAAGTGCAGGCAACGCACCCGGAGTCGAATCCCCTGCTCCAGATGCCGAACCACGGCAGCGTGTCGGCCAGCTTGACGTACTCGCGCCAGCCTGCGAGCCAGCCCCCACCTCGCGCACGACCGGGGTGAGGATCCGACCGCGGTCGCACTTGGTCACCTCAGCCACCGTCGCCCTCATCGCCCACGGGCCGTGCCCGCCACCCACGGCTCGATCCGTCCCTCCGCGGCAACCCACCAGCTCAAGCCGAGAGAGCCCCGTCGCATGCCAAGGCCCACCGTGCTCGCGGCCTTGTCGACCTGAAGTCAAAGCCGGGCAGACACCATGCGAAGCCCCGCAAGAACCCGCTCCCCGGTCTTGCGCGGCCGCCATCTACCCCTGCGCCTGACACACCGCGTCGTGCCCTCACCGAGAAGGCCGGAAGCTACGCATCCAGTTTCCTGTTCGTCGACCTGCTCCCCCTGCTTGGCGCTTCCTCCAGACATCGCGGCCGTACCCGTGCGCTCCGCTGCGGGCCGCTGCGACCCCCTCCCCGGGACGCCGATGACCGTGCTGGGTGCACAAACGAGCCGCGCCCCGGCGGACCGGGGCGCGGCCAGCTCAATGCCCTGTACTCACTCTCAGGCCAGCACCGCGGCAATGCGCTCCAGCGCCCAGTCGATCTCCTCCCTGGTGATAACCAGCGGCGGTGCGAAGCGGATGGTGTTGACGTGGGTTTCCTTGCAGAGCAGCCCCTGTTTCTCCAGCGCCTCGCAGAACCGGCGCGCTCCACCCGCCTCCGGGTGGAGTTCGACGCCGATCCACAACCCCTTGCCGCGAATCTCCCGCACATGGGGCGACCGCAGCGCGCGCAGGCGCTCCATGAAGTACTCGCCAAGTCGGGCCGAGTTCTCCACCATCCCCTCCTCCACCAGCACCGACAGCGCCGCCCGCGCCACCGCGCAGGCCAACGGGTTACCGCCAAAAGTGGAGCCGTGGTCGCCGGGCTTGAACACGCCCATCACCTCGTCGTCGGCGAGGATGCCGGAGATCGGCACGCAGCCGCCCCCGAGGGCCTTGCCGATGATCACCACGTCGGGGCGGATCCCCTCGTGCTCGTAGGCGAACAACTTGCCGGTGCGCCCCAGCCCGGACTGGATCTCGTCCACCATGAGGAGGACGCCGTGCGCACTGGCCAGCTCGCGCAGGCGCTGGAGGTAGCCTTCGGGGGGCACGATGATCCCCCCCTCCCCCTGGATGGGCTCGACGAGGATGGCCACGGTGCGAGGGTTGATGGCAGCCTCCACCGCCCTGGCGTCCCCGTAGGGCAGGACCACGAAGCCAGGTGCAAAGGGCCCGAACCCGGACCGGTACTGCTCCTCCGTGGAGAAGCCGACGATGGTGGTGGTCCGCCCGTGGAAGTTCCCCTCGAACACCAGGATCTCCCCCTGATTCTCGGGAACCCCCTTGACCGTCACGCCCCACTTCCGGGCCGCCTTGATCGCCGTCTCCACCGCCTCGGCGCCGGTGTTCATGGGGAGGAAGCGGGAAAACCCTGCCAGCTCGCACACCTGTTTGCAGAAGGGGCCCAGCTGGTCGTTGCGGAACGCTCGCGACGTGAGCGTCACCCGATCGGCCTGCTCCTTGAGCGCCGCCACGATGCGCGGGTGGCAGTGGCCCTGGTTGACGGCCGAGTAGGCGGCCAGAAAGTCCAGGTACTTGTTCCCCTCCACATCCCACACCCAGACGCCGCGGGCCCGGGAGATCACCACGTCCAAGGGGTGATAGTTGTGGGCGCCGTACGTCTCCTCCAGCCGAATGAGGTCGGCTGCTGAAAGGGTCGTTGCCATGCTGTCCTCCGAGAATCCGCGGGAATGCCGCGGACACGGTAGGCTACGACATCGCCCGCCCCTGCGCAACCCCGCGCCGGGGAGTCACCCACCGTTGCGGGAGAACACGGGCCGCGCACAGCCGGGCCCGAGGATCGTGGAGAGGACCGGCACCAGCGTCGTGGGGTTCACCCCCAGCACGCGGGTCGGCCGTACGGTGGCGGTGAAGCTCTCGCCGCGAAGCCGCAGCAGTATGGACGCCTTCCCATCGTGTTCCAAAATGGCCTGGTGAAGGCGTTCAAGGCTTTCCTGGTCGCCGAACCGCGTCAGGTCCAGATCGATGAGGAGCGCCGACGCCCGGCGGTGCTCGATCCCCTCGAGCGGGGTCACGGATTCCACCAACAGCTCCAGTTGCTCGTTCTTCGGCGGTCGCAGGGACACTTCGGCCAGCACCGGCACGCCGTCGGCGAGAAACCTCTCCGCCTTGGCGAAGGCATCGCCAAAGGCCACGGCGCGTACCACCGCCGTTCGGTCCTCGAGGAAGAAGGAGGCCCACCGGTGACCTGGCCCCTTGGTCTGGCGAACCGCAAGCCCGCTCACCAGCCCTGCCACAGAGAAGCTGCCCACGTCCCGGGTGGCCAGCTCCTTGATCTCCGACAGCCGCACGGTTCGCAGCTCGGCCAGCACGGCCTCGTAGCGGTCCAGGGGGTGACCGGAGAGGTAGAACCCCAGCGTTTCCCGCTCCCCCGACAACAGTTCCTCCTTGGACGCAGGGGGGGTGGGTGAAGGCTGGACCTCCACCTCGCCGTCCAGGTCGAAGAGGAAGCCCTGCCCCGCCTCCAACGACTGCACCTGCCGCAGCGCCACATCCACCACCTGACCGAGCTGGGCCAGGAGCGCCCCCCGGTCCGGGTGCAGTGCGTCGAAGGCACCGGCCCGCACCAGGCACTCGATGACCTTGCGGTTGATGCTGCGCTCGCCGCAGCGCCGGACGAAGTCGGCCAGGCTCCGGAACGGCCCCTGCCTGGCACGGGCGGCGAGAATGCTGTTCACCGCGGCCTCGCCCACCCCCTTGATGGCGGACAGGCCGACCCGGATCGCCCCCCCTTCCACGGTGAAGGGGAGCTGGGAGGCGTTGATGTCGGGGCCGAGCAGCCGGATCCCCCGGGGGCCGAGGAGGGCCACGTAGCCGGCCAGCTTGTCGGTGTTGGCCACCTCGCTGGACAGCAGCGCCGCCCAGAAGTGCAGCGGGTAGTGAGCCTTGAGGTAGGCGGTCTGATAGGCCACGAAGGCGTAGGCCACCGAGTGCGACTTGTTGAACCCGTACTGGGCGAAGGGAACGATCTGTTGCCACAAGGCCGCCACCTTGTCCCGGGGGTAGCCTTTGGCCACCGCGCCAGAGACAAAGTGCTCGCCCTGCTCGTCGATGAGTTCCTTGATCTTCTTCCCCATGGCCTTGCGCAGGGTGTCGGCGCGCGCCATGGAGAAACCGGCGATCCGCACGGCAATGCGCATCACCTGTTCCTGGTAGACGATGACCCCGTAGGTCTCGGCCAGGATCTCTTCCAGTTCCGGGAACACGTAGGTGATGCTGGCCCGGCCGTGCTTGCGGGCCGCGTAGTCGTCAATCCACTGCATCGGCCCGGGCCGGTACAGCGCGTTGAGGGCGGCCAGCTCCTCGAAACGGCGCGGTTGCACCGTGCGGAGCAGGTCGCGCATGCCGCTGGACTCGAACTGGAACACGCCATCGGTATCGCCGGCGCAGAACAGCTCGTAGACGCCGGGATCGTCCAGCGGCATGCGGCTGAAGTCCGGCGGGGTGATACCCGCCTGGCGCATGCTCTCCATGCAGTCGGCGATCACCGTGAGGGTGCGCAGCCCCAGAAAGTCCATCTTCAGCAGTCCGAGCTTCTCGATGACGTCCTTGTCGAACTGCGTCACCACCTCGTTGCGGGAGGTGCGGTAGAGAGGGACGATCTCGCGTACCGGCCGCGGCGCAATCACCACCCCTGCGGCGTGGACGCCGCAGTGGCGCGCCAGCCCCTCCAGGCGCTTGCCGATGTCGATGAGCTTGGCGATTTCCGGGTTGGCGGCCACCGCTTCGGCCAACCGCGGCGAGTCGCGAAGCGCGTCCTCCAAGGTCACCCCGAGGGTTTCCGGCACCAGCTTGGCGATGCGGTCGGTCTCGGCGAAGGACATCCCCATCACCCGCCCCACGTCGCGAATCACCGAGCGGGCCTGGAGGATGTTGAAGGTGGCGATCTGGCAGACGTTCTCCTCGCCGTACAGCTTGCGGACGTGGTCGATGACCTTGTCGCGGCGCCGCTGGCAGAAGTCGATGTCGATGTCCGGCATGGAGATTCGATCGGGGTTGAGGAACCGCTCGAAGAGCAGGTCGTACTCCAGCGGGTCGATGTCGGTGATCCGCAAGGCGTAGGCCACCACCGAACCGGCGGCACTCCCCCGCCCCGGCCCCACCGGAATGCCCTGTTCCCGGGCAAACCGGATGAAGTCCCAGACCACCAGGAAGTACCCCTCGAAACCCACGTTGTGGATCACCGAGAGCTCGTGCTCCAGCCGTGCCCAGTACTCGGCCTCGGCGTGTCGGCGCTTGCGTCCGTCGGCCAGGCGCAGCGCCAAACCCTCCCGCGCCAACGCCCGCAGGCGGTCCGCCGGCAGCTCCCCCGGCTCCAGCTGGTAACGGGGCAGGTGGAACTCGCCGCTGGCGAAACTCACCCGGCAGCGGGCGGCAATCTCGGCGCTCCGTGCCACCGCGTCGGGGACGTCGCTGAAAAGCCGAGACATCTCCTCCGGGGACTTGACGTAGAACTCGTCGTTGTAGGCGTAGTCGCGGGCGAGGTCGGCGAGGGTTTTGTTCTGGCCGATGCCGATGAGCACCCGGTGCGCCTCCACGTCCTCCCGGCGGTGAAAGTGGCAGTCGTTGGTGACCACGAGGGGGATCCCGGTGGCCGTGGCCACCGCCCGCATCCCCTCCCGCACCAGCGCCTCCTCCGCCAGGCCGTGGTCCTGGATCTCCAGGAAGAACCCCTCCCGGCCCAGGATCTCCCGGTACTCCTCGGCGGCGCGGATAGCCCCCTGCCGGTCGCCGGCGAGGAGCCTCGCGGCCACCTCCCCGCTCAGGCACCCCGACAGGCCGATGAGCCCTTCCGCGTGCGCCGCCAGGATCTCCTTGTCGATGCGCGGCCGGTGGTAGAACCCCTCCAGGTACCCCCGGGTGACCAGCTCCGCGAGGTTCTGCCAGCCCCTCTGGTTTTCGGCAAGTAACACCAGATGGTGGTATGGTTTGCGCCCGAACGCCGGGGCCGGCGAGCGGTCGGTGCGATGGCCCGGAGCCACGTACACCTCGCAACCCAGCACCGGCCTCACGCCGGCGGCCCGGGCCGTCTCGTAGAATTCATACGCGCCGAAGAGGTTGCCGTGATCGGTCAGGGCCACGGCCGGCATCCCCAGCTCCGCCACCTGACGGACCAGCGCATCGAGCCTGATGGTGCAGTCCAGGAGCGAGTAGTGGGAGTGCAGGTGGAGGTGCACGAACGGTTCGGCCATGCGCGGCTATTCTAGCCTGCGCCCGAACCCCCCTCCCGTCTCGGCCGCGCTAGGGCGTCCTACCGGTTCTGGCCGCCACCTTCTCCAGCCTGGCGAGCCACGACGTGACCCGCGCCCCGTCCGCCAGCAGCACGCCGGTGGCGCGAAGAACCCCCTCTCCCCCACACGAAAAGCTCTCGAAGCCGACGATGCGTCGGTCGGGGGAGGCGTACTGCAACACCAGGGCGTGATCGTCGAAGCAGCCGTAGCCGAGAAGGACGGTGCCCAGGGGGATGGAGTCCATCCGGAACCGCACCTCGTACCGGCTCACCACGTCCAGGTGGAAGGTGGACAGCACCGGTTTTGAGGCGGGGTCATCGGCATCGCGGATCTCCCCGCGCACCTCGATGGTCTCGGGGAAGGCCTCGGAGGCACTCGTCTGGGTCACCCCGCTCACCCGCTGGCGGGCCTTCCCCGCCGGGAAATACTCCCCCTCCAGAAGCCAGGCGCCAGGAACCAGGAACGGGTGCACGCGTCCTCCGCCATCATTGTACCTCCCGAGGGGTTCTGGCATTCCCGCTGATGCCTGCGGCCCTGCTAGCATTCGCCGATGCGGCGACCCTTCCCTAGCTACCCCCCCTGCCCCGTCTGCGGCGACCCCGCCGTCAACGCGGGTACCCTGGCGGTGCGCTGGTGGTGGGAGGAGGAGTGTCACCAGGTGGTGGGGAGCTTTACCCCGAGGGAGACCCACGCCGGCTACGGCGACTGCCTCCACGGCGGCGTGCTGCTCTCCCTCTTTGACGAGGCCCTGGCCTGGGCTAGCGCCGCCGCGACCGGCTCCTTCTGCTACACGGGGGAGCTGGCCACCCGCTTTCGGCGGCCGATCCCCCTCGGCGCGCCCATCGAGATCACCGCCTGGGTGGTGACTGCCCGCGGCCCCTACGTGCGGGCGGCGGGCCAGGCTCGCGACGGGCGCGGCAACGTCCTTGCCACCTCCAGCGGAACCTACGCGGCCATGGAGACCGCCGTCGCCCGGCGGCTTCAATCGGCCCTGCGGCTGGGCCCGGGGGACGTGGACGTGCTGGCCGGGCCGCTCCACCGGTCATGACCCCCGGTCTCGACGTCCACGATCTCACCGTTCGCCTCCACCCGGCCGGTCCACCCCTGGTCAGCGGGGTTTCCCTCACCGTACCGCGCGGCCAGGCCGTGGGGATCTGCGGTCGCTCGGGGAGCGGCAAGTCCACTGTTCTCGCGGCCATCTGCGGTCTCCTCCCATGGGCCAGGCCGGGCCGGGTAACGGGTTGCGTGGCGCTGGACGGGGAGGATGTGAGCGAACTGGACCCGGCCCAGCGGGCGGCCCACCTGGCCACTTGCCTGGACCGCCCGGAGGCTCAGCTCTTCCTCGCCACGCCGAGCCAGGAGGTGGCGGCGGCGCGGCTGCGCCATGCCCCTGCCCCTCTCGCCGACGCCCTGGTGGACGTGCTGGGGGTGGGGCCGCTCCTCGAGCGCCGCACCGTGGAGCTGTCTTCCGGCGAACGGCAGCGAGTGGCCCTGGCCACCACCCTCGCCGCGGCTCCCAAGGTCGTGGTGCTGGACGAGCCGTGCACCCATCTCGACGAGGACGGCACGGCGCGGCTTGCCGAGGCCATCCGTCTCGTCACCGGGCACGGCAGCGCGGTGCTGGTGACGGAACAGGCCCCCTGGCGCCTTGCCGGAGCGGTGCCCACGTGGTACCGGCTGGCCGCCGGCTCCCTCGCCCCCACCGCGCCACCCACCCCACCCCGTCTCCCGGCGCCCCCACCGCCCCGGGGCGGCCCCGTGCTGGAGGTCGCGTCCCTGGCGGTTGACCGCGGCGCCCTCCCCATCGTCAGGAGTGCCCACCTCGAGATCCGGGGCGGAGAGGTGGTGATGCTGTCCGGGCGCAACGGTGCCGGCAAGTCGTCCCTCGCCCGGGCCCTGGCCGGGCACGCCGCCTCGGCGGGCATTGCCGTCCGGCGTTCCACCCGCTGGCTGAGGCGGCCGGAAGCGGTGGCCCTGGCCCTCCCCGACGCCGAACTCCAACTGTTCGAGGCCACTGTCGCTCGGGAGGTGGCGAGCACCGGAGCGCCGCCCGCCATAGTGGGCGAACGCCTCCGTCGCCACCGGCTCGAGGGGTTGGCCGCCCGGGCCCCGTGGACCCTCTCCCGGGGCGAGCGGCAGCGACTCCTCCACGCGACCCTGGACGCTCTGGAGGCCCCGCTCACCATCGTCGACGAACCCGGCCAGGGGCTCGACCCCCAGGACGTGGAGGAGCTGGCGAGCCTCGTGCGCGAGCGAGCGGCCGACGGGCACGCCTACCTCCTGCTCACCCACCGGCGCGAGTTTGGCAGCCTGGCCCACCGACACCTGGTCCTCGAGGGGGGGCGGTTGGAGCCGGCAGGGGGGGGAGCGTGAGCGACCTCCGACCGTGGACCTGCGCCGCGCTCCTCGGCAGTCTCTGGGGGGCCGCGGAGGTGTCGCTGGGTGCAGTGCTGAGCGCGGCCCGGGTCCCTTTTGCCGGCGTGATAATGGGTACCGTCGGCGTCCTGTGCCTGCTCACCGCTCGCCGCCTCTTTCCCGCCCCGGGCACGAGTCTCGCCATGGGGGTGGTGGTGGCTTTCCTCAAGGTGTTCTCCGCCGGTGGGCTGGTGGTGGGCCCCGTGGTGGGCATCCTTGCCCAGGCGACGGCGGTGGAACTGACCATGACCGCCAGCCGCAGCACCGCCGTGGGAGCCGTCGTCGGCGGTGCCCTGGCGCTGGCCCTGGCGCCGCTCCAGCGTGCCATCACCCTCACGCTGGTGGCCGGTCTGGAGGGCACGGCGGCCCTCGATTCGGCGCTACGCGCGCTGGCCTCCTCGCTGGGCTGGAGGGGGGGGTCGCTCCTGCACATGCTCGCCGGACTCGTGGGGACGGCGGCGATTCTGGGTGCCATTGTGGGGGCGCTCTCCTGGCGCGTCGCGGGGCGGGTGCGGCAGCGCCTGCGAGGACCGTGATGAGAGGCGCAAGCCCGATCCTTGCCCTCCTTGCCCTGGCCCTGGCGCTGGCCCCGTTCCCGGCCGCGCCGGCGCTCGGTGCAGCTGCGGCAGCGGCACTCTTTCTCGCCGTCGAACCGCGGGGGATCCGGAGAGCCCTGCCGGCCCCCACCCTCCTCCTCCTGGTCACAGCCACTGTGGCCACCGGGGCCGCGGTCACCTGGGCCGCCGGGACGAGTCGCGGCGCGGCGGCGGCGGGGGCTGCCTTCCTGCGGCTCCTGGCCCTCGTTTTCGCCACCGCGACGCTGGCGCGCCGGGTGGACGCCGATGCCATCCAGCGCGCCGCGGCCAAGCTGCGGTTGCCTCGTCTGGGGCTGGCCCTGGGGCTGGCGCTCAACGCCTTGCCGCACCTGGCCCAGGCGGTGCGTGACACCTGGATCTCCCTGGCAGTGCGCACCCGCCGTCGTCACCCTCGCCTGCGGGATCTCGGCAAACTCGCCGAGGTGCTCCTCGCCCACGCCGGTCGGGTGGCGGAGGAGGCTGCGGTGGCGGCCGCGCTGCGCGGCCATCGCGCGCTGGTCCAGCCGCTCTGGCAGGCCGCCACCGTTCCGCCGGTGGTGGCGGTGGTGGGACGCTCCGGGACTGGCAAGACGCCGCTCCTCTCCCGCTGTGTGGCGCGGATTTCCGGTCGAGGTTGGCCGGTCTATGGTTTCCTCCAGCCTGCCCTGACGGAAGGCGGCGAGAAGACCGGCTTTGCCGTCCGCGATGTGGGCACTGGCCGGGAAGCCGTGCTGGCTCGCCGGGTCGGCCCGGAGCGGGGCCAGCACGGTACCCCCTACGTCTTCTTCCCTGAAGGGTTCGCCCTTGCCCGGGCTGCGCTGGCCGCAGGCCCCCGGGGGGGCATCCTAGTGGTGGACGAGCTGGGGCCGGTGGAGCTGCGCGGGGGCGGTCACTGGCCGGCGGTGCGCCGGGCGCTCGCACGCCGGGCCCCGGCGGTCGTGCTGGTGGGGGTGCGGCGCCAGCTCCTTTCGGTCCTGCTGACCCACCTGCGGGCCGAACTCGTCACCGTGGTGGACGTGGAGCACACCCCCGACGCCGAGGAGGCGGTGGTGCGTGCCGTCTCCGCGGCCTTTTCGCCCTGAGCCCCGAGTTTCGGCCCTGACCGCCCGGCACGCGTGGACTTGGTACACCGCCACGGGTTCCCTCGCCCCTGGCGGGCCCGGCAGGTGCCCCACTCTCGGGATCGGTGGGCCGGCGCCGCCGTCTCCGATCCCGTAACCGTGACCGACCCTCCCTCGCCCGGCGTACACCAACCACCAGGTGGCTTGACGCTGACCGTGTGGATCGGGCAGGATCGGCCGGGCGGCGGTCTGGCTGTCGCCCCCACCGGAGGACACATGAATCGAGAGGACATTTTCGCGACCTTCGCCATCCAGCCGGTCAACCCCGGCGGCTGGGCCGGGCAGTGGCTGCGCGGCTCGGCCGGCCAGATCGTCTCCGTCAACCCGACCACTGGCGAGCCCCTGGCCGCCGTCGAGTCCCTCGACGCCGCCGGGTACGAAAAGGTGGCCGCCAAGGCGGTGGAGGCGTTCCGGTCCTGGCGCATGGTGCCGGCGCCCAAGCGGGGGGAGCTGGTCAGAGCCCTGGGCCTCGAGTTGCGCGCCCACAAGGAGGCCCTCGGCCGTCTGGTCTCCCTGGAAATGGGCAAGATCCTGTCCGAGGGGCTGGGCGAGGTGCAGGAAATGATCGACATGTGCGACTTTGCCGTCGGCCAGTCGCGCATGCTCTACGGCCTCTCCATGCACTCGGAGCGGCCCCGTCACCGCATGTACGAGCAGTGGCACCCCCTGGGGCCGGTGGGGGTCATCACATCCTTCAACTTCCCCGTCGCCGTGTGGGCGTGGAACGCCACCCTGGCTGCCGTATGTGGCGACACGGTGATCTGGAAGCCCTCCTCCCAGACCCCCCTCACCGCCCTGGCGGTGCAGCACATTGCCAACCGCGTCATGGCGGAGTTCGGGGTGGACGGCATCTTCAACCTGGCCATCGGCTCCGGGCGCGAGGTGGGCCAACGGCTGGTGGATGACCGCCGCGTGCCGCTCATCTCCTTCACCGGCTCCACTGCCCAGGGGCGGCGCGTTAGCGAGTCGGTGGCCCGCCGGTTCGGGCGCTCCATCCTGGAGCTGGGCGGCAACAACGCCGTCATCGTCATGCCGGACGCCAACCTCGACCTGGCCCTCCGCGCCATCCTGTTCGCCGCGGTGGGGACAGCGGGGCAGCGCTGCACCACCCTGCGCCGCCTGATCCTCCACCGGGACATCCACGACGCCCTCCTAGAACGGCTGGTCAAGGCCTACGCCTCCATCCCCATCGGCGACCCGCTGGCGCCCGGGACCCTCATGGGCCCGCTGGTGGACGAGGCAGCGGTCCACGACATGATGGCCGCCCTGGAGCAGGCGCGGGCGGAGGGGGCCGAAGTGGTGGCTGGCGGCGCTCGCCTCGACCGCCCCGGCTTTTTCGTCCAACCCACCATCGTCAAGGCCCCCAAGGGGCTCCGCATCGCCGAGGAAGAGACCTTCGCGCCGATCCTCTACGTCTTTCGGGTGGACTCCCTGGAGGAGGCGATCGCCCTGCAGAACTCGGTGGCGCAGGGGCTCTCCTCCGCCATCTTCACCACGAACCTGGTGAGCGCCGAGACGTTCCTCTCCGCCGAGGGGTCCGACTGCGGCATCGCCAACGTCAACATTGGTACTTCGGGGGCGGAGATCGGCGGCGCCTTTGGCGGCGAGAAGGAGACGGGGGGCGGCCGGGAGGCCGGCTCCGACGCGTGGAAGCAGTACATGCGGCGCCAGACCTGCACCATCAACTGGTCGTCGGAGCTGCCCCTCGCTCAGGGCGTGACCTTCGAGGTGTCGTAGCTCGTCGCAGCGCCTCTCAGCTGCTTGCGAACGGGCCGCGGGCCCGCAGGGTCTCCAGCAGGCGGCGCAGGTGCCGGCACTCCTCGCAATCCGCCTCCGGCCGATCGCAAGGGACGCCGTCCGCCTGCATCTCGGCGCAGCCGGGCTGGCGTACGAGCTGCACCAGGTGGTGCAGCACCTCTTCCAGGAGCTGGCGTAGCGGGCTGGCCGGCAGGTCCCGCATGGCCGAGATGAGTTCCCATTCCCTGTCGGTGAGTGCCACCCTCGTCGTCCGCTCCGCCACGTTCCACCCCCTCGCTCAGGAACCGCCGCCGGAGCCCCCGCTGTTCCCGGACCTGGCGGCAAGCTGGTGGCCCAGGATGGCGCGGGCCGCCGCCAGGCGCAAGCCGGCCAGCCACTGCGCCCGCTCGCGCCCGTCCCCAGCCGGCCAGTCCGCCAGCTCCCGAGCCGCGGCGGCCAATTCGCCGTCGATTTCCCCGGCCACAAGGCGCCCCAGCACGGTATCGAGGCGACGTTCCAGCTCATCGGTTCGCACCGGACTCGGGCAGAGGGCCGGCCGCTGCGGCGCGCCAGCGGCCAGCCGCGTGCCGTCGTGGAGCACGGCCCGCGCGGCCCGCACCCCGAAGACGCGGGCCTCCACGAGCCCCGTGCCCATGGTCCGCCGGCGTCCCTGCACCCCGCCGGCAGCCTCCCCGCAGGCGTAGAGACCGGGGAGCGACGTCCGCCCCCAGGCGTCGATGGCCACCCCGCCGATGCCGTGGTGCGCCGCGGCCACGAGCGGCACGCCCACCTCGCTCTTGCCGCGCCAGTACGCACCTTCAACCGCCCCGCCACCCCCCTCCAGCACCACTCGCCTCCCTGCCAGGTTCTGGCGGGCCAGAAAGCGTGCCAGGCTCTCCACGTCCCCTCCCGCCCAGGCGGTGCCCTCCCCCTCCACCGTCACGCGGCCGTTCAAGAGCGCTGCGGAGCCCGGGTAGAAGGACGAGGGCCGGGCGGTCACGGGGATGATCTGGACGAGATGCGGCTCGTGCAGGAGGGCCCCCGCCGCAGCGCCAAGGGCTACGCCGCTGCCCCGGCACCAGCGGGGAGCGGTGGACACGGGGAAGGCACCGGCGGTGCCGCCGCAGGCCAGCACCACCGCCCGGGCCGGAAGCTCCACAAGCCCCGCAAGGCCGCGGCGATGGGCCACCACCCCCACCACCTCCCCTCCCCCCGCCAGCGCCACCCCCACCACCAGCGTGTGCTCCAGGAACACCACGCCGGCCTCCCGACAGGCCGCCACCAGCGGCTGCAACACTGGCCCGCCCTGGCTCGGCCGGCAGCGCAGGCCGCGCGGGTGCACGTCGCCGGGGAGGACGACCGGCGCGTCGAGGGGCTGAAGCCGGAGCAGCTCGACGATTTCCGCCGCGGCACGGTGGGCCGAGCGGGCGAACGCCGCCGTCACCTCTGGGCGCACCAGCCCTTCCCCGCGGGCAAGGAGGTCGGCAAGAAAGGCGTCCGGGCTATCCCCCCGCACCCGGGGGGCGGTGAGGAGGATCCAGGGGGCGAGGGCGTGAACCCGGTGGCTGGCCCCGTCCCGACCGGCGTTGGCCGCGGTGGCCACGGTCACCGGCACCCGGTCCCGGGCCAGCTCCAGGGCGCAGGAGAGGCCGGCAAGGCCGCTCCCCACCACGATCACCCGCGGCACGTGGCGGTCCACGGCCGCCAGTGTGCCACAGTGGCCGCCGCTGCCCCTACTCGTAACGCAGCGATTCGATGGGGTCCAAGGCGGCGGCTTTGGCGGCCGGATAGATGCCGAAGAAAACCCCCACCGTGGACGCGAAGAAGAAGCCGAGAAGCACCGCCCACAAGGGCACGTGGGCGGCGGGAAAGCCGGGGATGGCCTTGGCGCCCAGGACGCCGAGCCCCCAGCCGAGGAGAATGCCAATGGTGCCGCCAATGGCGGACAGCGTCACCGCCTCAATGAGGAACTGGACGAGGATGTCCAGGCGCCGCGCCCCAACGGCCTTGCGTACGCCGATCTCCCGGGTCCGCTCCTTCACGGTCACCAGCATGATGTTCATGATGCCGATCCCGCCCACCAACAGAGCGATCCCCACCACCGCCCCCACCACCTGGGTGACGGTCCCCAAAATGGAAGAGGTGGTCTTCAGGATCTCCTCCTGGAGAATGATCCGGAAGTCGTTGCCCTCGCCGGGCTTGAGGTTGTGGCGCTCGCGCAGGACGGCGGTCATGAGGTCCCGGGCCCGCTCCACGTCCTCCGGCGAGCGGGCCTTGAAGTCCAGGCGAATCTGCCGCATGGCGTCGTCGCCGTAGATCTCCCGGGCGGTGGCGAAGGGGACAATGACCAGCTCGTCCCGGTTCTGCCCCAAAAACTCCCCCTTCTTCTCCATCACCCCCACCACGGTGAAGGTGCCCGCCCCGATGACGATGTCCTTGCCCAGGGGGTTGTCGCCCAGCCGCAGGTCCTCCACGATCTTGCGCCCCACCAGGCAGACCCGGGCCCGCCCGGCCTGGTCCAGGTCGGAGAAGAACCGCCCCCGCTCCACCCAGTGGTTCACCACCTCCTGGTAGGCGTTCCCCACCCCCAGGAGAAAGGCCGTGGCCTTGCGATCGCCCAGTCGCACCCGCTCGCCGCGGAAGAACAGCGGCGTGAAGGCGACGATCTCCGGCACCCGCTCGAGGATGGCGGCGCCGTCCTCGTAGGTCACCCGTACGTCCTTGCCCGCCACGTCGGGGTTGTTGGGGTCCTGCTCCGCCACCACCAGGATGTAGGTGGCCCCGACGCCCTGCAACTGGTCGGAGATCCAGAAGGAAAGCCCCTGGACGATGGACACCACCGCGATCACCGCGGCCACACCGATGATGATGCCGAGGGTCGTCAGCACCGATCGCATCTTGTTGGCCATGATGGAGCGCAGGGCGATGCGGAGGTTTTCCAGCAGCATCAGGCGGCCCGCTCCCGGTCCTCCACGATGTGCCCGTCGAGGAGCCGCACGATGCGCCGGGCGTGGGCGGCGATGTTCTCCTCGTGGGTGACGAGGACGATGGTGTTGCCGTCGGCGTTGAGGCGGTCGAAGAGGGCCATGATCTCCTCGCCGGTGCGGGAGTCCAAATTCCCCGTAGGCTCGTCCGCCAACAGCAGGGAGGGGCGGTTCACCAAGGCCCGGGCAATGGCGACCCGTTGCCGCTGCCCGCCGGACAGCTCGTTGGGCTGATGGTGCATGCGCTCGCCAAGCCCCACCATCTCCAGCATCTCCCGGGCCCGCCGATGCCGTTCCTGCCGGGGCACGCCACCGTAGATGAGGGGCACCTCCACGTTCTCCAGGGCGGAACTGCGGGCCAGCAGGTTGAAGGTCTGAAAGACAAAGCCGATCTCACGGTTGCGAATACGTGCCAGGGCGTCGTCGTCCAGCGCCGAGACCTCCTGGCCGTTGAGTCGGTAGGTCCCCGAGGTGGGCGTGTCGAGGCAACCAATGAGGTTCATCAGCGTGGACTTGCCCGAGCCGGAGGGCCCCATGATGGCAACGTACTCGCCGCGTTCCACGAACAGGCTTACCCCGTCGAGGGCTCGCACCGCCTCGCTGCCCATCTGGTAGACCTTGGTGAGGTCACGAATCTCGATCAGCACCTGCTTTCCCTTCCCCCTCGCCGGACGCCGCGGTGGGCCGCGTCTTCGCCTTCTCCACCTTCACGGGGTCCCCGTCCTTGAGCTGGCGCAGTACCCGGTACGGGCCGACGATCACCTCGGTGCCCTCGGCCAACCCCTCCTTGACCTCCACCCACAACTCGTCGTGGATGCCGGTGGTCACCTCGTGGCGCACCGCCTTGCCGCCGGCCATGGCGTACACGACCTTCACCTCCCGCCGCGAGGCGTCCCCCTCCCGGAACTCCACCTCCTTGCCCCGCCCGTCCAGCCAGCGGGTCTGCACCGCCTGCTGCGGCACCGCCACCACGTCGGCGGCGGTGGCGGTGGTCACGTCCACCCGGGCCGTCATCCCCGGCCGCACCCGCTGGTCGGGGTCCTGCAACGCCACCTTCACGCGGAACTTCACGACGTCCACCTGCTTGATCCCCGAGGAGCCGATCTCCACCACACGCCCGGCCAGGGTCGTGTCCGGGATGGCGTCCACCCGCACCGCTGCCGCCTGCCCCACCGCCAGCGACACCACCTCGCTCTCCGCCACGTCGATCTCCACCAGCATCTCGGAGAGGTCGCCGATGGTCATGAGCACCGAGCCGGCGAAGTTCATGGTCCCGATGATGGCGGTCTCCCCCTTCTCCACGTTGAGGGCGGTAACGACGCCGTCGATGGGGGACCGGATGGTGGTGCGGTCGAGATCGTCGATGGCCCGCTGGAGCGCCGAGCGCGCCTGACGGATCGTCTCCTCCTGGGCGCGCACGGCGATGAGCGCGCTCTCGTGGGCGAGCCTCGCGCGGTCAAGCTGCTCTTGAGAGGCGATGCCGTCGGCGAAGAGCTTCTCGACGCGCTTGCGCGTCACCGCCGCGTCCGCCGCCTCGATGCGGGCTCGCTCCAGGTTCACCGTGGCTTGGTCCAGGGCGGCTCGCGCCTGGTCCCGGGCGGCCAGGTAGAGCGCCTTCTCGATCTCCGCCACCACCTGCCCCGCCTTGACCCGGTCCCCTTCCCGCACCGGCAGGTCGATGATCTCGCCCATCACCTTGGCCTGGATCTCCACCTTGGTCCGCGGGTTCACCGTGCCGCTCGCCTTGACCTTTGCCACCACCGTGCGCCGACCCGCCTTCTCCACCTCCACCGTCTTGCCCCGGCCGTTCGACGAGGCCAGGGAGCCCCAGAGAACCAGGCCGGCGAGGACGGCGACCCCCGCCCCCACCCCCACCCGCTTCCAGACGGTGGCGTTGCCCCTGCTCACAGCACCACCGCCAGGAGGACCTTGCCGGCGATCCACACCCCCCACACCACCGCCACCAGCGCCACCGCCTTGCCGCGGCTCACCCGACCGACGATCTGGAACCCCAGCACCAGGAGCACCCACTGCCAGATGGAAAAGATGTCCACCGCCTTGGCCAGGGCCAGGAGCGGCTTGGCGGTGTCCGGGGACAACCACGCCCCCAGGCTCGATTTGAGCAACGTTTCCGCCTCCTGCCCGGTCAGGCTGTCGCGGGGCCAGGCGACGCCGGCGAACAGCAGGCTGGACACCACCGAGGCGGGCAGCGCCGCGTGGATGCAGGTGGCGAAGATGGCCGGATAGGGCGCGTCGGAACCCAGCACCTTGAGCCCGAGAAAGTACACGGCGGCAATCACCAGGAACATCAGCGGGATCACCAGCGGCGACAGGTACCGAAACACCGCCGCCCCCTTCTCCGCCCCCTTCACGGCCTGTTCGAGCTGGGCCTCGTCCACCTGGCCGCCCCGCTGCTCCATGGTTTGCCGGATCGTCGTCTCGAAGTCGAGGCGGGGGGCGAGCACCAGCTGGGCCAGCAGCGACGCCGCCACCACCACCACCAACGCGACGATCCAGCGGGGCTGGACGGCCAGCTCGCGAAAGGCCGCTTTTGGCTCCGTAAACATCCGGAACACTCGCGACAGCTGTCCCCCGCCGGGCGCCGGCACGCCGCCGGGCATCGCCCCGGCGCTGCTCTCGTTGCCGCTCATCGCTCCTCCCCCAGTGGTACCGCTGCGGGTTCCGCGTCCTCCTCGGCCTCCTCAGCGGTCCAGTGACCGTACTGCAGGAAACCCACGTCCTTCAGGAAGGTGTGCGGCTCGGGCAGCGGCTCCTCCGCGGCGATCTGGATCCCCACGGTGGACAGCAAATCCCCCACCGCCACGTGGTAGCCGGCCATGGCCTGACGGTACGCCACCCGCGCCCGCAGCTCCGCCGCCTGGGCCGTCGCCAGGTCCTCCTGGATCTTGAGCACCTGGTAGTTGGTGGACATGCCGTTGGCAAACTTCTTCTGCTCGGCGTCGAGGTTGCGTTCCGCCAGCTCCCGCGCCTTCTCTGCCGCGGCAATGGCCTTGGCCCCGTCCTGCAGGGCCCGCACCGCCCGCCGCACCTCCAGGATGACGGCCTGCCGTTGGGCCGCCAGGTTCTGGCGCGCGGTGGCCAGCTCGAAGCGCCGTTGCGCCAGCGCCGCCCGGGCGGTGTGGTTGCCCAGGTTCAGGCGGAACGACAGCCCCGCCGACCACTGGCGGTAATCCCGGTCGGCGAGCTGGTTGAGGGCGTCGCCGAAGTCCCCCCGCAGCACCTGCGGCTGGCCGTTGGCGTCCACCGTCATCACCGAGTTTACCCCGATCCAGCCGTACCCCACCGAAAGGTCGAGCTGCGGCTTGGTGGCGTTGTCGGCGGTGAGCACGTTGATGGCGCGGATCTCCCCTTCCAGGAGTCGCTGTTTCAGCTCCACCCGGCGCTCCAGAGCCGTGGCGATGGAATCCTCCAGCTCCACCGGCGCCGTCACGACGGGGAGCACGTCGGTGGGGACGATTTCGCTCTCCCAGTCCTCGGGGCTCTCGAACCCGAGCAGGAGCTTGAGCACATCGGCCGCCTCCTGGACCTGGTTCTCGGCGGCAATGATGTCCTGCTCCCGCGCCGCCACCGTGGCCTCCGACTGGACGATGTCGATGGGGGCGGAGGTGCCGATGCGCACTCTCGTCTTGGTCTGCTCCAGGAGATCCTGGGCGAGGGCCAGGGACTGCCGCTTCACCTCCAGGTTGTCCCGCTGGTACACCAGGTTCCAGTACGCCACCTCCACCTGCTGCACGGTGTTCACGACGATCTGCTCGAACTGGAGCGAGCTAATCTCGCGATTGCGCCGCGCCACCTCGATGGCGGCCCGGTTGACGTCGGTGCCGAAGCCCCGGAGCAACGGCTGGCTGAGGTTCAAATTGAGCCCGGTGTTGTAGGACGGGTTCAGGAAGTAGTACTGGGAGTTGGTCTCGGCCCGAGTAGTGTCAAAGCCGACGCTGGCCTGGGCGCCGGTGGGCAGCAGCGCCCCCAGCGAGAGCCCCAGCGTGCGGCGCTGGCTCTCGGACACCCGCGCCCCTTGCAGCACGTTGGTGGCCGGGGTCGTGCTGGAGGATTCCGTGAAGCTCACGTCGGTGAAGGCGTCGAACACCCCCGCCGCCGCCAGCACCCCTTGCCGCGCCCCGGCCAGCCCGAGGCGGGAAATCTCCAGGTTGATGTTGTGCCCCAGGGCCAGGGTCACGGCGTCGGCCAGCGACAGCCGCAGCACCTTGGCCCCCAGCCGCTCGCCGCGCACTTGCTGCCCTGGCGCCGTTGCCACGGTCACCGCCGGCGGCTCCGCCGTCACCACCGCACCGAACGCCAACACCACCACCGCCACCACCGACTTTCCTCGTGCCTTGACCACGCGCACCTCCGTCCCTTCTCACCGCACCTACGAAATCTCCCCCCGCCGGGTTTCACGGCGGCAGCGGCGCATGGCACGCCACCGTCCGCCCATCCCCGGCGGAAAGGCGCGGCGGTTCCTCCTCGCAGGCCGCCATCCGGCGAGGACACTCGTGCCGGAATGGGCAGCCCCGTTCCCCGGCGTGACCCGGTCCCTCGCCGCGAGCCGCCCCGTGCAACGCTGCCGCTTCCAGCAACGCCAGCGTGGCCGGGTGTCGCGGCGACGCCAGGACGTCGCCCACCGGCCCTTCCTCCACCAGCCGGCCGCCGAGCATAACACCAACGCGATGTGCCACCCGCCGCACCACCTCCAGGTCGTGGGCGATGAGCACCTCGGCCAGGCCGAAACGCTCGGCGAGCCCAGCGAGAAGCTCGAGGACCTGGCCCCGGATGGCGGCGTCGAGGGCCGACACCGGCTCGTCCAGCACCAGGGCCCGAGGCTCGCAGGCCAGGGCCCGGGCGATCACCACCCGCTGACGCTCCCCACCGGAGAGTTGCCGGGGCCTCTTGGCGAGGAACGCGTCGTCATTCGGCAGCTCCACCGCGGCCAGCAGCTCCCCCACCCTCTCCAGCCGTTGCCGACGGCTCAGGGCGCCCGCCACGAGCAGCGGTTCGGCAACGATGCGACGCACCGAATGGAGGGGATCCATCGCGGCCCCGGCGTCCTGGAACACCATCTGCACCCGGCGCCGCAGCACCCCGTCCACCCGCCCCCGCCCATCGACCAGGCACCTCCCCTCCACCAGCACCCGCCCCTCGTCGGGCACATCGAGGCCGCAGAGGATCTTGCCCAGCGTCGTCTTGCCCGCCCCCGACCGCCCTACCAGGGCGTAAATCTCGGCTCTCCCCACCGCCAGGCTCACGCCGGCCACCGCGGTGAGCAGGCGGCCGGTTCCGCCGCTCCCACCCCCGCGCCGCCGGAAGCGGCGGACCACCCCCTCCGCCGCCAGCACCGCCCCGCCGAAACTCGACTCAGTCACGGGGTTCCGCCTCCTGATGATGCAGGAAGCAGCGTAACGACTGGCTCTCCCTCGTCCGCACCAGCGCCGGGCGCTGCCGCCGGCAGCGGGCGAAGGCGACAGGGCAGTGCGGCTCAAAGCGGCACCCCGGCCACCCCTCGGCCGGCCGACCGCCGGCGTCCGCTGCCGCAAAACCTCCCACCGCCCCCCGCACCGACGCCAGCAGGGCTTGGCTGTACGGGTGACCCGGCCGGGAGAAGATGACGTCCACCGGCGCCTCTTCCACCGTCTCGCCGGCGTACAGCACCACGACCCGCTCGGTGCTCCGGCTCACCACCGCCAGGTCGTGGCTGATGAGCAGCAGCGAGAGGTTGCGCCGGACCCGCAGCTCCGAGAGCAGCGCCAGCAGGCGGGCCTGCGACACCGTGTCCAGGGCTGAGGTGGGCTCGTCGGCAACGAGGACCCTGGGGTCCGCCGCCAGCGCGGCAGCCAGGAGCGCCCGCTGCCGCTGCCCCCCTGACAGCTCGTGGGGGTACGAGCGAGCCACCCGTTCCGGTTCCTCCAGCCCCACCTCCCCCAGCAGCTCCACCGCCCGCAGCCTCGCCGGCCGACCCCGGAGGCCGTGGTGCAGGCGGGCCGCCTCCACCACCTGGAACCCCACCGTCCGCAGCGGGTTGAGCGCACCCCCGGTCTCCTGGGACAGATACCCCACCACGCGCCCGCGCAGTTTCCCAACAGCCTCCTCGTCCGCCGCCAGCACGTCCTGGCCCGCCAGCGTCAACCGCCGGGCCGTCACCCGCCCGGGGAGCGGCACGAGCCCCAGCACCGCCAACGCGGAGAGCGTCTTCCCCGCCCCGGAGGCTCCCACTATCCCCACCGCCTCCCCCGCACTCAGAGCGAACGAGACGCCGTCCACCGGGCGCACCACCCCCCCGCCGGGCTGGGGAAAGGTAACGGCGAGATCGGCGACCTCGAGAAGGGCGGACACGAAGAGATTCTACGCTGGCCGCCGCGCGAGCAGTCGCACCACCCACTTTGGGCCGCGGTGGCGGGGGTTGTCGTCCCCCTCCAGCAGCCGGTCCTCGTACCACACCACCCGCAGGTGGGGTGTCACCAGATGCAGGAGTTCGTTGGGGTGCCAGAGGATGGCCGGGTCCTGCGGACCGCCGGACGAGCGCCCCAGTTGTTCCTGGGCGAACCCCTCCACCAGCAGGGCCCCGCCCGGACGCAGCCAGTGGCGGGCCGCCGCCACCACCGCCCGGCTGTGAAAGTTGACGGCCAGCACCAGGTCGAACCGCTCCCCGGCCCGCCCCAGCGGGCTCTCCTCCAGGTCGGCCACGACGCGGTGCAGGCGCACACCCCGCGCCTGCGCCCGCCGGCCGGCCGTGGCTACACCGGCCAGCGCCAGGTCCACGAGCAGCACCTCCCACCCCAGAGAGGCCAGGTGGACGGCGTTGCGTCCCTCCCCGCCCCCCGCGTCCAGGCATCGCCCCGGCGGCGGCAGCAGCGGCAGCACGCTCGAGAGGAACGTGGAGGGCTGCCGGCCGTAGAAGGTGTCCTCCGCCTGCGCGTACCGCTGTTCCCACTTGAATCGCTCGTCCATCCCTTCCCACCCCCGCCGCGCGCCGCTAGGATAGCAGTGGAGGTGGCTGTGCCCTCACGTCGCAGCCAGGTTGCCCAGCGCGCGGGCCGCGTTCGTGCCGTGGTTCTCGACGTGGACGGCGTGCTCACCGACGGATCGCTCTACTACGGCTCGCGCGGCGAGACGCTCAAGCGCTTCCACGCCCGGGACGGCTTCGGCATCAAGATGGGCCACGAGGCGGGGCTGCGCGTGGCGGTGCTTTCCGGGCGCGTGGCGGCGCCCCTCAAGGCGCGTCTTGCCGACCTGGGGGTGGCCAGCGAGTACGTGATCCAGGGGAGTCGCGACAAGGCCACCGACCTGGACCGGCTGGCCCGGGCCCTCGCGCTGGCGGTGGAGGAGATCGCCTTCGTCGGCGACGACCTCCCCGACCTGCCGGCGTTGCTGCGCGCCGGCCTCGCCGCCTGCCCCGCCGACGCCGTCCCCGAGGTTCGTCGTGTCTGTCACCTCGTCTGCCGGGCCACGGGCGGCAACGGCGCGGTGCGGGAGGTGATCCAGACGGTCCTTACCGCCCAAGGGCGGTGGGCCGACATCCTTCGCCGCTGGCGGGGTGACCCCGGCAAGACTGCTGGCGAGAGGTCCGGTCGCCGCAGCCGAGGCTCCCGCTCCGCCGGGCCGGGGCCTATACTCGACGCATGAAGCGGCGCCTGGAACGTCTGGGCCCGGCCCTGTGGCAAGTACCGCCGGAGGGCGGGATGCGGGTGCCCGCCCGCATTTACGCCAGCGAGGAGCTGGTCGAGGGCATCGAGAACGACGCCTCGCTCCAGCAGGCTGCCAACGTCGCCCACCTGCCCGGGATCGTCGCCGCCTCCCTGGCCATGCCCGACATGCACGAGGGGTACGGTTTCCCCATCGGCGGCGTGGCGGCCTTCGACCTCCGCGAGGGCATCGTTTCCCCCGGCGGCGTGGGCTACGACATCAACTGCGGCGTTCGCCTCATGGCCACCGATCTGCAAGTGCGGGAGCTGGGGGAGCGCCTGGCGCGTCTCGTGCATCAGATCGCCCGCGACGTCCCCGCCGGGGTGGGCAGCGAGGGGGCCATCGCCACCCTCTCCGAGCGCGAGCTGGACGAGGCGCTGCGGGACGGCGCCGCCTGGGCGGTGCGCCGCGGCTTTGGTGCGCCGGAGGACCTGGAGTTCACGGAAGCGCGGGGTTGCCTGCCCGGTGCCGATCCCCGGGCCGTCTCCCGCCGGGCCCGGGAGCGGGGTGCGCCGCAGATGGGCACCCTCGGCTCCGGCAACCACTTCATCGAGCTGCAGGTCGTGGACGAGATCCTCGACGCCCAGGCCGCCGCCGCGTTTGGCCTGGCGCTGGGTTCGCTTTCGATTCTCCTGCACTCGGGTTCCCGGGGGTTGGGGTACCAGGTGTGCGACGATGCCCTGCGCACCATGCACGGGGCCATGGGGCGGCACCGCCTGGCGGTGCCCGATCCCCAGCTCGTTGCCGTGCCCGTGGCCTCCCCGGAAGGGGAGACGTACCTGGCGGCCATGCGTGCCGCGGCCAACTTTGCCTGGGCCAACCGCCAAGTCATGATGGCCCTGGTGGAGCGAGCCCTGGCTCGGGTGGTGGGCGGCGACCGCGCCTCGTTGGGGTTTCGCCTGGTCTACGACGTGGCCCACAACATCGCCAAGGTGGAGGAGCACAGCGTGGAGGGCAAGCGGCGCCGGCTGCTGGTCCACCGCAAGGGGGCCACTCGCGCATTCCCCGCCGGTCACCCCGAGGTGCCGCCCCGGTATGCAGAGGTCGGCCAGCCGGTCCTGATCCCTGGCGACATGGGCCGGGCATCCTTCGTCTGCGTGGGTACCGAGCGGGCCATGGCCGAGACCTTCGGCTCCGCCGCCCACGGTGCGGGTCGGCGCCTCTCCCGGACCGCCGCCCGCAAAGTGGCGGGCGGTCGCCGGATCGACGACGAGCTGGAGCGCCGGGGCATCCTGGTGGCCGCCCGGTCCCGCAAGACCCTGGCCGAGGAGATGCCCGAGGCCTACAAGGACGCGGCCCAGGTGGTGGCGGCCCTGGCTGCCGCCGGCATCGCCCGCCCCGTTGCCCGCCTCCGCCCCCTCGCCGTGGTCAAGGGGTGAGCGCCGTCCGTCACCGGCGGGCCAACCCTTGCCGTTGCCGAGGCATCCCCTGCTCGCATCCCCGTCTTGTCCCCTTCCCTCGCTGGCTGGATCCTCACCAACGGCGGCCCGGGTCGGGGCAGTAGGGCTCGAAGCCGCGGGCCCGCTCCCGCCGCGCCAGCGGGTCCTCCCCCTCGGCGCGGGGCAGCACGCCGAGCGCCTCCAGCTGTGGCCGGAACTCGTAGCGGATGCGCACCACCGCGGCCGGTTCCTCCTCCAGCTCCAGGTGAACTCGTCGCACCCGGTGCTCCACCCGTTCGCCGATTCCGGTAGCTGCCGACTCGGACAGGGCCTGCGGCGCCTCCAGCTTCTTGGCACTCTCGCGCGGCACCAGCTGCCGCTCGGCGGCCTCCCCGCCGGTCACCGGCACGGCGGGGACGCGCTCGCGGAAGAAGGCCGCCTCGATGACGCCAAGGTTGGCGGTGGAGCCGAGCCACGCCCCGTAGGACGCGGTCTCAGTGGTGAAGACGAACCGCCGCGCCTCGCCACCGCTTACCTGCCAGCCGGCGATGTCGAGCGTCCCGTACGGCTCCAGCACCCACTTGGCGGCGCTGCGCGCGTCGGTGTGCCGGGCGTCGATGGTGTTGAGGCCGTCCACGGCCAGCGCCACCGCAACCCGCACGCCGGTGGGGTTCACCAGCCGCAGGGTGTACGCCTTGTCGCGCAGCGCCTCCACGTACACCGTGCCGCGGTGCCGGATCTCGGGGCGCGTCAGGCCGTCCACCAGCACGCTCACGGCAAACCCGTTGCGGGACGCCGCCACCGCCCACCCAGTGGCGCTCACGGCGGCCAGGACGCTTGCCAGGGCCATCTTCCGGGTCTTCATGGCGTCTCCCTCCTGCGCCATGAGACCGCCCACCGGCGACCGGGTTCCCGCACGATTCGGTGGGGGTAGTTTCCTGGAGGCGGCGCGCCGCCCCTCGCCTGGCGAGACTCCCGTCAATACTCGGGCAAGGGGGCCTGGGTGAGGCGGTAGCGGCCCGGCGGCGGGAGCTGCGGCGCCCGCGTGCGGATCGCTGAGGCTACCTGCGGCAGTAGCGTTGCCGACTCGTCCTCCACCGTCACGGCTCCCCCCTCCCCCACCCGCACCACCCACATTCGCCCGGCCTCGGGTACCGCATCCTCCGGCAGCCACAGAGTGGTGACCGGCACGCTCCGGTCGTCCAGGAGCTGACAGCGAATCTCCCGCCGGACGGCCGCCGCCAAAGACGCTGCGGCCTTCCGCTCCTCCGCCATCTCCCCCAACGGCCGGGCCGGGGCCCGGTCCCGGTCCAGCGTCACGACGTCAGCCACCACCCCGCCAGGCCCCTGCGGCTCCCTGGCCGCAGCAGCCATCTCGCCCGGCTCTCCCGGCGGCCTTGTGGGCGGCACCACAACCGCCTTGGCCTGCCCCGCGACCTTGGGTGACCGGCGTTCGACGGGGAGTTCCTGGCGTTGGGCGACGAGCGGGGCGGAGGCGGGCGGCGGGGCGGGAACCACCGCCCGGCCGCCGGGTGTCTCGTCCCCGCGAGCCGCCGGGGCATCGCCCCGGGCTGTCGCGTCCGCCGCCGTCACCGACTCGCCGGCCGGCGCGGCGGGCCGCAAGACCCGCCAGAGCCCGAGGCCGCCGAGACCCGCCAGCAGCACCAGGAGGAGCACCGGCATGAGCCATACCGGTCGCCACCAAACCACGGCGGGGCGCACCACTCGCCGCCCCTCGGACCGGATGTGGGCCATGATGCGCTCGTGGAGGAACGGCGGGGCCTCTTCCTGGCCCCAGGCGGCCAGTTCCTGCTCCACCTCGCGCCAGCGGCGAAGTTCCCCCTGGCAGGAAGGGCAAGCCTTCAGGTGCTCGGCGCCGATCTCGGCCGCGGTCGCCCCCTCCCGGTCCAGCAGCCGCCGAAACTCCTCGCACCTCATGGCCAGACCCCCTCCAGCGCGGCGCGCAGGGCGGCCCGTGCCCGCGCCATCCGCGACTTCACCGTACCCACCCTCACCCCCAGCACCGCGGCCATGGCCTGGTACTCCAGGCCGGTCATCTGGTGGAGGAGGATGACCTCGCGGTGCTCCGGCTGCAGTTGGGCCAGGGCCCGGGCCAGGGCAGCCCGCAGTTCGCCGGCGCTGGCGTGCGCCTCCGGGCCGGGCGCCGTGTCGGCGATATCCACCACGCCCTCCTCGCCGCCCTCACCGTCCCCTCGCTGCAGGCTCACCCTTCGCTGCCCCTGCCGTCGCGCCCTGCCGACGAGGCGGGTCCGGCACACGTTGATGGCGATCCCCAGCACCCAGGTCCGGAAGCTCGCCTCGCCGCGGAAATGCGGGAGCGCCCGGTAGACGCGCAGGAACGTCTCCTGCGACGCGTCCATGGCGTCGTCTCGGTCCCCCAACATCCGCAGGCAAAGCCGGTAGATGTCCCCTTCCCGCCGGCGGACCAGCGCCTCGAAGGCGGCTTCGTCGCCGCCCCGCGCCCGAGCCACCTCCTCCGCCTCGGCGCTCGACGCTCCCAGCTCCTCCGGCGCCACGACGGAAGCATAGACGAGTCACGTTGGGCTCGCCCCCTCGCCCTCTTTGACCGAGGCACGAGCCAAGCGTTCCCGGTGGAACATGTCACCCACGTCACAGCCGTGGGTTGCAACGGGAGTTATATTGGAGGCGTGCGACGGGGGTGGCTGGCCCTCGCGGTCATCTTGCTGACCGCAGCTTGCGGAGCGGTGGGCGAGGGGGTCGCCGCGGCGCTCGACCCGCCGGGCATCTCCCTGGCCCAGGCCCCGGTGGAAGAGGTGGTGCTCGGGAACGGGGTCGAGCTGCTGCTCCTCCAGGTGCCCCTGGAGGGGCGTGTGTCGCTGCCCGACTGGCCGGTGGGCCTGGGCCGCCGGGCCCGGGTCAACCTCCAGCGCCACGAGGTGTACGCGCCGGACGCGCGCATCTACGCGGTCACCCCCACCGGCACCCAGGAGATTCCACGATCCCCGCGCCACTATTTCTGGGGAACGGTGGAGGGAGAACCCGGCAAAGGCGTGGTGGTGTCCGTGGACCCCTCCACTGGCAGCCTGGCCGGTGAGGTGGTGACAGCCGCGGGGACTGTCCACATGGCGAGCTACCCGCGCGATCCGAGCCGGCTGCGGGTGGTGGACGTCGGGGCGGACCTCCGCCGGCGGGGGGTGGAGCTGTCCTCCAGTTGCACCGCCGACGAGCGTCCGCAAAAGGTGCCCATCGAGGCGGCCTTTGCCGACGCCCTCGGCCCCGAGTTCTCGCTCCCCACGACCCACACGGCCACCATTGCCGTGGATACCGACAACGAGTTCATGAACCTGAAGTTCGGCGACGACACCGGGGCCGCTACCAGCTACATCGCGGCCCTTTTCGCAGCCATGAACGTGTTCTACGAGCGGGACCTCAACGTTCGGCTGCTGCAAGGCACCACCTATCTCCGGGTGAGTTCCCAACCCGACCCCTACGTGGAGACGGACATCAACAACCAACTCGACGAATTCACGTCGTACTGGGCGGCCCACTACGGCAGCGTGGACCGGGCGCTCGCCACGCTCCTGTCGGGCAAGTCTCCCAGCCCCAACTCCACCATCGGGGTCGCCTGGCTGGACGTTCTCTGCGAAAAGACCCACGGCTACAGCGTGATCCAGGTCTTCAGGTTTGCCCAGCAGACCGCCTCCTACGACGCACCGGTGGTGGGCCACGAGCTGGGCCACAACTTCGGCTCGCCCCACACGCACTGCTACTCGCCCCCCATTGATCAGTGTTTCAACCAGGAGTCGGGTTGCTACAGCGGGGCCACCTCCTGCCCGTCGCCGCAGACCATCAACGGGGTGCCCAACGTCCGGGGCACCATCATGAGCTACTGTCACCTCCTCGGCGGCTGCGACCAGTCGGCGGTGTTTCACCCCACCGTCGAAGCCCTCATCGACACGCGCACCACCGCCAACATCGGGGTGTGCATCTTCCCGCTCTCCCCCCCCGACACCACCCCCCCCACCATCGCCAACGTCTCGGTCCTGCCCCGCCTTGCCGCGCCCGGCCAAGGCTTCCAGATCAGCGCCGACGCCAGCGACTCGAGCGGCATTGCCAGCGTCACCGCCTTCGTGCGGGACCCCGGCCACGCCCTGGTGGCCACGTTGCCAATGACTCACGTCGCCGGCGACACGTATCGGGTCACCTGGGACTCCACCGGCGCCGTGCCGCAGGTGTACACGGTGGATATCCAGGCGGTGGACGCCTCGAGCAGCGCGAACCAGGCCACTGTGGCGGACGCCGACAGCTTCGAAGTTCGCGCCGGTTTCCTCTGCGACCTCGTCCTCACCGGCCAGACCGTGACCACCTCCACCACCTGGGAGGCCTGCAACTCCATTACCGCGGGCGATCCGGCCCAACCGTTCGCGGTGGTGTCCCCGGGGCACGCCACCCTCCGGGCCGGCGTGCGCGTGGTGCTGCGCAACGGCGTGTCCGTGGGCAGCGGCGCCGCGCTCACCCTGGGCACCGATCCCGAGCTGGTGCCTCCTTCTTAAGCGTTAGCAGGGCAAGAGGGTCGCCTCGGGTCCCACCGCGGCGAGCCTGCCAAGGACGCCTAACGTCGGGTTGCGCCCACCGTCGAGATCGTGATGGGTGGTGCTCAAGGACGGACGAGCCCGCGCCGATTCACTCGGCGCGGGCGGCGGGGGGTTCGGGGGGTCCGTCGCGCACGGCCGGCTGGTTGGAGCGTGCGCGGGACCCCCCGGAAGAAGAAGCTCCGCCGACACGGGGATTTTCCCCTGCGCGTCGCGCCTCGCTACGCTCGGCCGCTCCGCTCCGGGACGTCCCCTGACGTCGTTTCGGGGGGCTACGCCCCCCGAGCCCCCGCAGAGCAGGGGCCTGCAAATCCCCCGCAAATGAAACGCCCCGCATGGGCGGGGCGATCTCGATTCGTGGTGCCCAGGGACGGATGAGCCCGCGCCGATTCACTCGGCGCGGGCGGCGGGGGGTTCGGGGGGTCCGTCGCGCACGGCCGGCCGGTTGGAGCGTGCGCGGGACCCCCCGGAAGAAGAAGCTCCGCCGACACGGGGATTTTCCCCTGCGCGTCGCGCCTCGCTACGCTCGGCCGCTCCGCTCCGGGACGTCCCCTGACGTCTTTTCGGGGGGCTGCGCCCCCCGAGCCCCCGCAGAGCAGGGGCCTGCAAATCCCCCGCAAATGAAACGCCCCGCATGGGCGGGGCGATCTCGATTCGTGGTGCCCAGGGACGGAATTGAACCGCCGACACGGGGATTTTCAGTCCCCTGCTCTACCAACTGAGCTACCTGGGCACGCCAGGCGCGGGAAGTATGGCGAGGTGGAACCGTGCTGTCAACGGCCCGACCGCAGGACGCAATACAATGCAGCGGTGAACCGGACCCCGTCCCCCGTCGCTGCGGCCGTGCTGCTGGCGCTGCTGGTGGCGGTGTTCTACCCGGTGCTGTTCCTGGGGCAGCGGGTGGCGCCGGAGTCGTTGCTGCGCGCCGCCCCCCCATGGCGCGCCCAGTTCGGTCCGCTCTCCCCCGCCCCGGTGGCAGCGGCTCACGCGGCGCGGCACCTCGGGCCCCGTCTCGAGGCCATCGCCCGGGACGGCCTCGCCCTTGCCGTGTGGAACCCGCTGGTGGGCGGCGGCCGGGGCGGCTGGCTCTCGTCCCCGGCCGAGGGTGGGGCCCCCCTGCCGCTCCTCGCCGCCGCCCTGGCGCAGCGCGGGTGGGTGTGGACAGCTCTCGTGACCGTGGAACTTTCTGCCGCGTACCTGGCCTGCCTGTGGCTGCTGCGGCGGCAGCGGCTGGCCGCTTGGCCGGCCGCTGCGGGGGCGCTGATCTTTGCCCTCTCCGGCCCAGTGGCCAGCCACCTTCTGGATTGGAAGGGTTCGGCGGTGGCGCTGGGGCCCCTCCTCGTGCTGCCCGCCTTCGCCAGGGGAGTTCCGTGGCGCGCCCGGACCGCTGCCTGGGCGGGCTCGCTGCTGCTGGCCGTGGTGTGCGGCCCCCCTGCGTGGCCATTTGCGGCGGCGGGCGCTGCCCTGGCCCTCCTGAGCTGGCGGCGAGACGCAGCCCGGCGCCGCCGCCCCGCCTGGCCCGCTGGGCTGACTTTAGCCCTCGCCGTCGCGGCCCCAGTGCTGTGGCTCGAGCGGGCCGCTGCCGAACCGGGCGCCAGCATCTTTCCTTCGGGCTCGGTTGTACCCCTCCACCTCCGGGACCTCGTGGCGTTTTCCCCGGCCATGGCTCGAACCGCCCAGGCGCCGCCCCTCGACACCCCAACAATGCTCTTCCTGGGGTGGCCCGCCCTGGTCCTGGCGGCAGCGGCCCTGGCCTCCCCACGTCGCCGCGAGGCTGCCCCCTGGTTTGGCGTGGCGGCGGTCGCCCTCGCCGTGAGCCTGGGCCCGATCGAGGGCAAACTGCCCCATCCCCTGCTCCTCCCCGCCCCGGTGGCTGCACTGGCCGTCGCGGTCCTGGCCGCCTTCGGCCTGGAGCGGGTATTTCGCGACCTTGCCCCCCGCGCCTACCAGGTGCTGGGGGCCGCCGCGTGTCTCGCGATCCTGGCCTCGCTGTTGCCGGTGGCCGTGGCCGGCCTGCCCCTGGCTCCCACCGGCGAGGAACCGCTGCCCTCCCCGCTGGCCGCGGTGGCTGGGCGCGGGGACGGGCGCGCCGTGGGTCTGGTGGGCGCCGTGCCGCCGGACAGTGCCGCGGTCTTTGGCGTTGCCGATCTTCGCGCCGCCGATCTGCGCGGGGAGCCGGCCTACGCCGCCGCCCTGGGGGCCTCGGCCGACGGGACCCTCCCGCTCCCCCGCGCCCTGGACCCGGCCTTGGCGCGGCTGGGTGGCCGCTGGCTGGTGGAACCGGCGCCGCTGCGGGTGACGAGCAGTGCCATCTTTGCCGCGGTGGACACCTCCGATCTGACCTTGCGCGAAGGCCCGGGGCGGTTGCGATTCGCCGAAACGACCATCCCCCCAGGCACCACTCGGGTTGGCTTTCCCGCCAACGCCGCCGTGGTGGGGGTTCTCGCCCGGCTCCCCGGCCGGACAGTGGCCCTGCGCGCCGACGACACCCTGGCAGGGGAGTCCGATGCGTGGCGCTGGTTTGCGGTACCCGAGGAGGCGGCCGGGGGCACCCTGGCGGTGCAGTGCAGCGCTGGCGCTGCGCCGGCCGAGCTCACCGTCGCCTGGGACGGGTCGGGGCTCGCCGTGGTGGGCGAGAGCGGCGGCGCGCGGGTGTGGGAACGCCGGCAAGCGCGCCCCTTCGTCTACCTCGCGCCGGCCCTGGAGCCGGACCGGCCGAGCGGCGGCCACGACCCGGACGCGGTGCGGGTGCCGCAGGATCTAGCGTCCCTCGCGCTGGGCCGCGGGCGCGCGCGTATCGAGAGTGTGCGCCGGCACCCCGCGCGGGTGGAGGTGACCGTGGTGGGGGAGACGGCGGCGCTGCTCGTGGTGCAGGTCAAGTACCGGCCGCGCCTGTGGCGAGCCCGCGTCAACGGCCGGCCTGCCCCCACCCTGCGCGCCGACCTGGTGTGGACGGGGATCCCGTTGCCCGCCGGCCGCAACGAGGTGAGCCTCGCCGCCGCCTTCCCCACGTGGACGGTGACACTCTGCCTCGTTGGAGTGGCGGTGGGCGTCGGCCTGGCGCTGCCCTGGAGGAGAGCGTGAAACTGGTCATTCAGATCCCTGCCTGGAACGAGGAAGCCTCGCTGGGCCCCACCCTGGCGGGCCTCCCCCGCGAGGTGGCCGGTTTTTCGGAGGTGGAGGTCCTGGTCATCGACGACGGCTCCACCGACGCCACGGCGGAGGTGGCCCGGCGGCACGGCGCCACCGTGGTGCGGTTGCCGCTCCACGGCGGCCTCGCCCGCGCCTTCAGCGCCGGCCTCGAGCAGGCCCTGCGACGCGGCGCCGATGTCATCGTCAATACCGACGCCGACGGCCAGTACGATCCGGCCGGCATCCCTGCCCTCGTCGCCCCGATCCTGGCGGGCCAGGCGGACATGGTGCTGGGGGACCGGGGGGTGGCGACCCTCCGCCACTTCTCGCCCACCAAGCGCTGGCTCCAGCGGCTCGGCGCCCGGGTGGTGACGCTCCTCTCCGGTGTGCCGGTGCGAGATGCCACGACGGGCTTTCGGGCCTTCAGCCGGGCCGCCGCTGCCCGCCTCAACTGCTTCGACACCTTCACCTACACGCTGGAGACCCTGATCCAGGCAGGCCAGGCGGGGATGGCCGTACAGTCGGTGCCGATCACCGCCTCCCCCACCAGCCGCCCCTCGCGGCTGTTCCGCAGCAACGCCGCCTACGTGGCGCGGTCGCTGGCGACCCTCCTGCGGCTCGTCTTCCTCTACCGCCCGTTGCGTTCGTTCCTCCTCCTCGCCGCCGTGTGTCTGGCCGCCGGCACCGTGCTCACCCTTCGTTTCCTCTACTTCTTTCTCACCGGGATCTCCCCGGCCGGCCATCTCCAGTCCCTCATTGCCGCCGCCGTTCTCGACATCACCGGTGTCCAGCTCGTGGTCCTGGGGATCCTCGCCGACCTCACAGCGGTGAACCGTCGCCTGCTGGAAGAAGCGAGAGCGCGGGAGCGCGAGCGGCGGTGAGGGCGCTCCGGCCCGCCAGCGTGCTTCTGGCTGCCGCTGGTGCGGTGCTGGCCGTGGCGTTGCTGGTGGCGGCAGAACCCGCCGACGTGGTAGCTCTCCTCCGGCGCGCCAGCCCACCCGGCCTCCTCCTTGCCTTTGCCTGGGCCAGCGCCGTGGTCGTGGCCCGCGGGGCGCGCCTCCGGCTGGTGACCGGGCCGCGGGTGTCGCTGCCCCGGGCCGCCGCCGTGACGACGCTGCTGCAGCTCGCCGTGTCCCTGCTCCCCCTCCGCCTGGGGGAGCTGGCGATCTTCCCGCTCCTGCGGCTGGCCGGCGTCGCCGGCACCCTGCGCGGCCTTTCCATCCTCGTCTTCCTGCGCTTCCTGGACGTGGCCTCGCTCCTCGTGCTCGCGTTGGTTTCCGCCGTCGCCCTCGAGGTGCCGGCGGCGGCCATCGCCGTCGCCCTTGCGGTCGTACTCGGCGCGGGGACGGCCGGGGCGGTGGGGGGCGACCAGTGGCTGCGGGTCCTCGTTCGCCGCTTCCGGCACCGCCGTGGCCCGCGCCGCCGGCTGCTCCGACAGGCGCTGCAACTGCGGCGGGAGTGGCGACTCCTGGGGCGTTCGCCGTGGCGCCTTGCCGGGCTCGCGGTCTGCTCCCTCACCGCCTGGTTCGGGTTGTGGGGGTTCACGGTGGCCCTCCTCCGGGCCATGGGGTTTGCCTGGCCGGTGGGCACGGTGTTGCTCGGCATGCTGGGGGCTTCCCTCGGCGCCGGCCTCCCCCTCAACGCCTTCGGCAACTTCGGCACCCTCGAAGGGGGCTGGGCGGCCGCCCTCGGTCTCGTGGGGATCCCGGCGGCCGAGGCGCTGGCCACCGGCTTTGCCACCCACCTTTACAGCCTACTCTTCACGCTCTTCTTTGGCGTGGCCGGAGCCGCCCTCCTGGCCGTCACCAGCGCTCGCAGTTCGGAACGTGACGGCCCGCTTCCCCGCAACACCGCCCCCACCGCCCGCCGGGAACCGTGAAGCTCCACCAGGAACCGGTGGCGGCGGCCGGCCGGGGCGGAGCGCACCGCCAGCACGCACCGCACCGCACCACACGCTAGTACCCCCTCCAGCTCCCCCTCGGTGGCGTCGAACGGGCGATTGGGGTCCACCGCCTCCCCCAGGAAGCGACCGAGTTCCAACCCCACCCAGAGGTGGTGGCCGGTGGGCCTGGCCAGCACCGTGAGGGCACTCTCCGCCACCAGGTCCACCCGGGGTGCCACGGCAAAGAGGACCGGCTCCTCCCCGGCCTCCACCCGAACGTACCCCACGGTGCTCCCCGCCGTGGGTGCCGCCGCGCCTATGGCTGCCGCCAGGGCGTGGGTCACGGCCGCCCGACGGTGGCGAGGCACCTCCAGCTGCCAGCTCACAGTCACCATCCCCCTTCGGGACCGACGCGACACGAGCGCCACCGGCGATCTCCCCCCCTCGGCCATCGCCCGCACCAGCCACTGCCAGAGGCGCTTTGCCGCTCCCGTCACGACGTCGCACCCCGCCGCGCTGGTGGCCAGAGGGGGCGGCCGGCCACCTCCTCGTCCAGCGCCGCGTCCAGCCGGAGGAGCGCCTCCCCCACCACCGCCGCCGCGTCGTCCGTGTCGGCGGGGAGCGTTGCGGGGTCCATGGGCGCGCCGAAGGCCACGACGACCCGGGAGAAGGGCTGCGGCACCACCATCCGGTCCCAGGAACGCAGCAGCCAGACCCGACGGCAGGAGAACGAGGCGGGCACGATGGGGATCCCCAGGCGGCGGGCGAGGACCACGGCTCCCGGCTTGACCCGACGCCACGGTCCGCGGGGGCCGTCCACGGTCAGGGCCGGGACCGAGGCTGCCCCATTGCGCACCATGTCCTCCATGGCCTGAAGCGCCTCCCCCCCGCCCTTGCCGGTGGAGCCCCGGGCCGCACGGATCCCCACAGCGGCCAGTGCGCCTGCCGCCAGGGAACCGTCCGCGGACCGGCTCGCCATGGACACCGTGGGGGTGCCCATGCGCTCGAAGAGCGGGCCGAGGAGACGGCCGTGCCAGGTCGCCAGTAACCAGCGATCAGCGGCGGGGGCGGCCCGGCGAATCTCGAGGCGACAGGTCCGCCGCCAGGCCCGCAGCACGAGCCCCAGCACGTAGCCTGCCCGGTACCAACCCTTCTCCCCCACCGCCCGCATTGTCGCACGCTCGCCGGGCCTTCGCGGCACGAGGTAAAGTGTGCCCGTGCAGAGCCTCGCCGTGTTCCGCCGCGTCCTCGGCTACTACCGCGACCACCTCCCCGCCACCCTCGTCGGCGGCGCGGCGGTGGTGGCCTCAGCCGTGACCGGCCTGGCGGTGCCGGGCATCGTCCGCCGGGCGGTGGATGCGGTGGCCACCGCGCAACCCCTCGCCACGGTGTGGCATGCGGCGGTGTGGCTCCTCGCCGTCACCGCGCTTTCCGGAGTCTTCCTGTTCGTGCAGCGACGCACGCTTGTGGCCGTGTCGCGCCACCTGGAACATCGCCTGCGCACCGACCTCTACCGCCACCTCCTGACCCTCCCGGCCAGCTTCTACATGCGCGAGCGGGTCGGCGACCTGCTCACCCGGGCCACCAGCGACATTGGCGCGGTGCGCATGGCGGTGGGCCCGGCCCTCATGTACGCCCTCAACACCGGCACCGTGATGGTGGTGAGCACGGTCCTGATGCTGCGCATCGACCCGCTGCTCACGGTTCTGTCGCTGGCGGTCGTCCCTCTGGTGGGGGCCAGCACGCGCATCTTCGCCCAGCGCATCCACAACCGCTGGACCCGCGCCCAGGAGGCCCTGTCCGACTACACCGCCCGCCTCCAGGAGCACCTGACCGGCCTTCGCGTGCTGCGCGCCTACGTGTGCGAGGAGGGAGAGCGGGCGGCCATGGCCCGGCGGAGCCAGGCCTACCTCCAGGCCAGCGCCCGGCTCATTGCCGTGCAGGCGGCGTTTCAACCCATCCTCCAGACGCTGGTGGGGCTGGCCTTCGTGGTGGTGCTGGGGTTCGGCGGTGCGGCGGTGCGCAGCGGCCGGATCTCCCTCGGGCAGTTCGTGGAGATGAACCTCTACCTGGTGCGGCTCATCTGGCCCATGATCGCCGTCGGTTGGGTGACCACGCTGGTGCAGCGAGGCGCCGCCTCGGCTCGCCGGATCGAGGCGCTGTTCGCCGAGACGCCCCTCACCGAGCCAGCATCGGCGCCCTTCGTGAGCAGTGCCGCCGGCGACCCGGCGCGCTTGGAGCTGCGGCGCCTGTCGTTCACCTACCCGGGCGCCTCTCGCCCCGCCCTCGTGGACGTGAACCTGGAGGTTTCCCCCGGCGAGCGGGTAGCCATCGTGGGGGGGGTGGGGAGCGGCAAGTCCACCCTCTTGTCCCTCCCCCCCAGGCTGCTGGAGCCGCCCCCGGGAAGCGTCCTCCTTGACGGCCGGGACGTGTGCCAGCTGCCGCTGGCCGCGCTGCGGGGGGACGTGGCGCTGGTGCCGCAAACCGCGTTTCTGTTTTCCGCCACGTTGCGGGACAACATCGCCCTGGCCCGCCCCGAGGCCAGTGACGAGGAGGTTCTCGCCGCTGCCCTTGCTGCTGGGCTGGGAGCGGACCTGGAACGGATGCCCGAAGGGCTCAATACGGTGGTGGGGGAGCGGGGGGTGACCCTCTCCGGCGGTCAGCGGCAGCGGGTCAGCATCGCCCGGGCCCTGTTGAGCCGGCCTCGCCTCCTCCTCCTGGACGACTGCCTGTCGGCGGTGGATACCGCCACCGAGCGGGCAATCCTGGCCGCCCTCCCCGCCACCACCCTGCTCTTCGCCACCCATCGGCTGGCGGCAGCGGAACTGTGCCAGCGGGTGGTGGTGCTCCACGAGGGGCGGGTGGTGGAGGCGGGTTCCCCCCAGGAGCTGGCGCGAGCCGGCGGCCGCTACGCCAAGCTCCTGGCGTTGCAGGGTCTAGCTGGTCGCGAGTGGGCCCGGGCAGCGTCGTGAACGAGACACCCTCGTTCACCGTGGTGCTGGTCCGCCCCCATTACGCCGGCAACGTGGGGGCCGCGGTGCGGGCCGCCGCCAACTTTGGCGTGCGCAGGCTCGTCCTGGTGGCCCCCCGCTGCCACCTCGAGGATCCCGAGTTCGTGAAGATGGCCATGGGCGGCCAGCAGCGGGTGGAGATCCTCGAGGCCCCGTCGCTGGACGCCGCTGTGGCCGGCGCCCAACTCGTCGTGGCCACCACCTCCGGGAGGGCCCGGGACCCCCGCCCGCTCCACACGCCGGAGGCGCTGAGGGCACGCATGGCGGCCGCCAGCCCGGCGTCCGTGGCCCTCGTCTTCGGTCCCGAGCGGGGGGGGCTCTCCGCCGCGGAGCTGCGGTCCTGTCAGATCCTCCTCACCGTCCCCACGGCCCCGGAGTTCCCGGTCCTCAACTTGGCCCAGGCGGTGGCGGTGGTGCTGGCCCTGCTCACGCCGCGCCCCGCTCCGGCACCCCCCCGCTCGCCGCTGGACGCGCCAGCCTCCGCCGCCGAGTTCGGCGATGCCCTCTCGCACCTCACCGCGGCCCTGCTGGAGACCGGGTTTCTCGACCCCCAGAACCCCGAACGGGTAGGCGGGCAGATCCGCCGCCTCCTCGCCCGAGCGGTGCCGACCTCCCGGGAGCTGGCGATCCTGCGGGGCATCGCCTCGCACCTGGCCTACCTGGCCGGGAAGAGCCCTCGTCAGGTGGTGGGGGGGGCGGCCTCCCCCAAGAGTTCGGCCAGAGGGTCGCGGCCGGTGACGCGGCGAAAACGCGCCGCCAGCCCCTCCGCTCCCCCCGCCGCCTCGTCCAGCTCCAACCGCTCCACCCGGTGAAGGGGGAAGAACACGGTGGTGGGGGCGATGAGGCGCGGCGCACCACGGCTTTCCTGCACCAGAAAGTCCTCGAAAGCAGCCAGGGCAATGCCGCGCAACGTCACCCCCGCCGGCGAGACCGCCAGCAACACCCCCCAGAACTTCTCCCGGGGGCCGCTGCAGCTCGCCACCACCACGGTGCCGACGTTCACCGCGCTAGCGCCCCGCCTCGCACAGCTCCACTAGCACCCCGCCCGTGGACTTTGGGTGCACGAAGCAGATCCGCGATCCGTGCGCCCCCGGCTGGGGTTCGTCCGAGAGCAGCGTGGCGCCGGCCGCACGGAGCCGCGCCATGGCGGCCTCCACGTTCTCCACCCGCACCGCCAGGTGGTGAAGACCCTCCCCGCGGCGGGCGAGAAACCCGGCAATGGGAGAGTCGTCCGCGGTGGGCTGGAGGAGTTCGATCCGCGTGTCGCCGATGGGCAGGAACGCCACCTCCACCTGCTGGCTCGCCACCACCTCTCGGCCGCTCACCGCGAGGCCCAACGCCCCGTAGAACGCCAGCCGCTCGTCGATGGAACGCACCGCCACGCCGATGTGATCCAGTTGCATCACCACCCCCCGTTAGCGAGCCCCCCGAGGAGCCGCCGGGCGGCGGTGTAGGGGTCCAGGGCGCCGCTGGCCACAGCCTCGATGGTCTCGCAGTAGCGCGGGTCGTCGGCGCGGCAGAGGCGTTGCTGCACGAGCCCGCCCAGCAGCTGGGCGACCCGCCGTGCCGCCCGCTGCCGCCGCACTTCCTCCCGCCGACCGTCGCGCTCGAGAAACGCCCGGTGCGCCTCCACGGCGGCCACCAGCTCCCCCACCCCCTCCCCGGCGATGGCCTGCGTCATCACCAGGGGCGGTTGCCACCCTGAGGCCGGGCGCAGTTCCAACATCTCCGCCAGGGCGCTGGCGTACTGCGCAGCGCCGGGCAGGTCGGACTTGTTCACCACCAGGATGTCGGCCACCTCCAAAAGCCCCGCCTTCGCGGTCTGCACGTCGTCGCCGGTGCCGGGCACGCCCACCACCACCACCGTGTCCACCACCCCCGCCACGTCGATCTCGTCCTGCCCCACCCCCACGGTCTCCAGGAGGAGCCAGGAAAAGCCGGCGGCGTCCAGCACGTCCATGGCGTCGGTGGTGGCCGCGGCGAGCCCGCCCACCGCCCCCCGGGTGGCCATGGAACGAACGAACCCGCCCATGGCGATGAACCTCCCCATGCGGATCCGGTCGCCCAGCAGCGCCCCGCCGCTGAAGGGGCTGGACGGGTCCACGGCCAGGGCAGCCACGCGTTCCCCCCGTTCCAGGAGGCGCACGCCCATGGCCTGCACGAGCGTGCTCTTGCCCACGCCGGCGCCGCCGGTGAGACCGACGCTGTGGGCTCGGCCAGCGCGGGGGCGAAGGCGCCGCAGCAGGGCCTCCGCCTCTTCCCCCCCCGTCTCGATGACTGTCAACGCCCGCGCCAGGGCGCGCGGGTTGTCGAACGCCAGCTCAGCGTCCCAGCTCACCGCGCTCCAGCTCCTTCAGCAGCTCCCGGGCCACCACCAGCCGCTGGATCTCGCTCGTGCCCTCGCCGATGGTGCAGAGCTTGCTGTCCCTCCAGAACTTTTCCGCGGGGTAGTCGCGGGTGTAACCGTAGCCGCCGTGGATCTGCACCGCCTCCTCCGCCACCCGGACCGCCGCCTCGGAGGCGAACACCTTGGCCTCCGCCGAGGCCCGCGTGGTCTTCTCGCCGCGGTCCTTGAGGTCCGCCGCGTGCCGCGTCAGCAGGCGACTGGCGTCCACCAGCGTGGCCATGTCCGCAAGCTTGAAGCGGATGGCCTGAAAGTCGCCGATCGGCGAGCCGAACTGGAGACGCTGGCGGGAGTACGCAAGAGCCGCCTCGAAGGCGCCCCGGGCGATCCCCACGGCCAGCGCCGCAATGGAGATCCGCCCCCCGTCCAGCACCTCCATCGCCTGGTGGAAGCCGTCCCCCTCCTCCCCCAGGAGGGCCTCCTCCCCCACGAAGCACTCGTCCAGCACCAGCGACGCGGTGTCCGAAACCCGCATCCCAACCTTGTCCTCCTTCTTGCCGGGGGAGACGCCGGGCGTGTCCAGCGGCACGATGAACGCCGAGATTCCCCGGTGGTCGGTGCCGGGGCGGGTACGCGCCATCACCACCGCCACCCCGCCCACGCTGGCGTGGGTGATGAAGTTCTTGCTGCCGCGCAGCACCCAGCCGCCCGGGCGTCGCTCGGCAACGGTGCGCGTGGCGCCGGCGTCGGAGCCCGCACCCGGTTCGGTGAGGGCCCATGCCGCCAGCATCCTGCCCTGGGCCAGCTCTGGCAGCCAACGGCGCTTCTGCTCCTCCGTCCCGAAGAGAAGGATGTGGTTGGTCCCAAGTGAGTTGTGTGCTGCCACCGAGAGCGCGATGCCACCCTCCACCGCGCCTAGTTCCTCGACGATGGCTACGTAGTGTCGGTACGCCAGGCCGGCTCCACCGTACTCCTCCGGAACCAGCACGCCCAGGACCCCGAGCGCCCCCAGCTCCGCGAAGACCTCGCGCGGAAAGTGGGCCCGCTCGTCCCACTCGCGCACGTGTGGCGCTATCCGCTCTCGGGCAAACTGCCGCACCATCTCGGCCACTTCTCGCACGCTTTCGTCAACCATCACGGCCGTCCTCCAGCCCACCGTTCAACGCGGACCCCAGTGTAATAGGTGGCGAGGATCTCCTCGAAACTGGAGCCCCCCAAAGCCAAGCCGTAGGCCCCGTTCTGGCACAGGCCGATGCCGTGCCCCCAGCCGCGCCCGTAAAAGCGCAGCACGCCTCCCCCGGGGCGCTCCACCACCATCACGGCGAATAACGTGTCCGGCAGCCCCAGGCGGAGGCGGAACGGGAACGCTGCCATGGCCCGACGGCCCGCAGGGCCCTGAAGCTCCACCCGGGTGGCGCGCCCGGACCGCCCCCGCTCCGTCACCACGACCCCCGTGAGGGTGTCCACGCCAAGACGGGACGCCGCCTCCTGGAGGGGGATTTCCCGCACCCAGAAGTTCCAGGCGGAGCGCTTGTCGGCACTGTCCAGGGGGGCGACTTCCAGCACCGGGCACGCCCCGCCCCCGCACCACAGCGTGGCGGGGGACCCGGCCACCCCGCTGGCCACCCCCTCGCGCGATCGGTTCCCCTGGCGCACCAGGACCGTCTCCGTGCCGGCCAGGGGGGACCGCTCCCCGGTCCCGTCCCGCACCAGAACCACCCCCGCAGGGCCGGCCACGAGGCGCCCCTTCCGCTCCTCCACCAACCCCGCGAGCTGGGCGAGCCGCAGCGTCACCACCAGAGCAAAGCGCTCAGGGGCCATGGCGCAGCCGGTTGGGACGCCGAGCTCGAAGGTGCCAAGGAGGTCCAGCACGTCCGCCTCGCTCACCGTGGGCCGGTGGAGCAGTTCGCCAACGCTGCCAATGCCGAAGGCGGCGGCAAGCCCCGCTACGCCCGCACCGGGCGTGCGGGCGCCCAGCTTGCTGGCCAGCGCAGCCGCGGTGGGCGCGACCCCCAGCGCTGCCGCCAGCCGCTCCGCCACCAGCGCCAGCCGTTCCCCCTCGTCCAGCCATTTCCCCACCCCCGAACCCAGCGTGAACCGCTGCTCGCCCCGGCACGGGACGCCCCGCAAGTAGGGCGCGGCCCGCTCCGGCAGGAGCGCCGCGGCGTCCTCGGTGTGCCCGCCGCAGGTGGAGTGGTACATGGCGTCGATGGGCCTGCCCTCAAAGGTGGCCACCAGCCCAGCCGTCGCTGCCACCGCCTGGTCGCTCAGGGGGTGCTCCACGCCAACCCCCTGGTAGACCTGGCAGGCCGTGGTGGCGCAAATGTCATAACCGGCCGCGTCGTACTCCTTGAGGTGCGCCACCGCGTAGGTGCGAGCCGCAACGGCCTGAGCTTTCAGCGCCTCCAGCGCCGGGAAGGCGCGCGGGCCCATCTCCGCCGGCACTACGCCTCGCAAGTAGTCCTCCAGGGGGAGGACGTTGATCAGGGCAAGGCCGTCCCCCTCCGGCTGCAGCACGAGGTCTCCCCGCACCCGCACGGCGCCGGCCGACACCGGCAGGGGGTCCAGGGGGTGGAGGCGGTAGCGCCGTGCCGAACCAACGGGCCCTTCCTCCCCTGCCAGCTCCACTCGCCCCGCATTGGGCAGTGGCAGCGGCCGCTCGAGCCCCAACCCCCGCAAGCGGGCCTCCAGCGCCGCGGCATCTTCCCCCGCACTGCCAAAGGCAACCACCGCATCCAGCCCGCCGGCGGTGGGGCGAAGCTCGGCGCGCAGCCCGGCGCCCTGCAGCCGCGCCACCAGCGCCTCGGCGTTGCCCCGACTGGCAAAGGCCCCGACCTGGAACGCCGGCGCCGCAGCCAGCGGGCGGGCCGTGAGAGGCCCCCGGACGATGACGGTCCCCTCGTCCCCCTGGCACAGGAAGCGGCGCCCCGGCTCCGGCAGCTCCACCACCGCACCGGTGGCCAGCAACACCCGAATGAGCTGCCCCTGCGCCAGCGTGGCGGACTCGACGGCCGAAGGCGTCGGCGGCACAGGCACCTCCACCGCCCCAGGCCCGCCGGCGACGCTGGGGGGTGCCGGCGCGACAGCCACCCGTCCCGCGGCGCGACACCCCAGGGGGAGCGTCGCCGCCACCAGCAGGAGGAGCGCGTCAGCAGGACGTGCCACGCCGTTCCGCCAGCCGGCGGCGGTAGTCGTCCGCCGCGCGCATGTCGATGCGCTCGCACATCTCGAACAGTCGCGACCGCACCGGCGCCGTGACGCGGTCGGTGAGGCTCTCCTCCCCGGCCCGTTTCGGGAAGTCCGAGAAATTCGTCGTCACCAGCGTGATGCGCTTCTCCATGTAGCGGGCGTTCACCACCGAGTACATGAGGTCGCTCACCCAGGGTGTCAGCTTGCCGCTCCCCAGCTCGTCCAGGACCAGCACCTCCGTCTCGATGACCGGCCTGATGATCTCCTCCCGGCTGCGCCCGGACCCGTCGAAGGAGAGCTGCAGCTCCTGGACCAGCTCCAGAAAGTTGACGAACAACCCCCGCACCCCCTTGGCCACCACCAGTTCCTTGAGGGCCGCGGTGGCGAGGTGCGTCTTGCCCACCCCCGTCTGGCCCATGAACAAGAGCCCGCGGCTCACTGCCGGGTACGCGTCCACGAACTCCCTGGTCTTGCGCCGTGCCTGCCCCAGAGAGGGGTTGCTGGGGTCCCACAGCTCGAAGTTTTCCAGCGTGCAGCCGCTGTACCGCGGGGGGATCCGACAGGCGGCGAGCCTTCGCTCCACGCCGCCCTGCTCGGTGCACTGGCAGCGGACCGCCACCTCCCAGTCGCCGCGGCGCTCGATGCGCCAGCCGGTACCGCCGCAGTGGGGGCACAATGCGTCGCCCAGGGCGTTCACGGGGGGTATTGTAGCCGCACGCGTCCCGGCGGGCACGCTATCCTCGCGCCGTGCAGGGTGACCCGGCGCTGCGATTGCTCCAGTGGTTCCGCCAGGTGGCTCGGCCGTTCCCCTGGCGGGAGGCGTTCCCCCGCGACCCGTACTGGACCCTGGTGGCCGAGGTGATGCTGCAACAGACCCAAGCGACCCGGGCGACGCAAGCCTGGGAGAGATTCCTTGCCGCCTTCCCAACCCTCCACCACGCGGCGGCCGCCCGGGAGGAGGAGCTCCTCGTGCCCTTCAGCGGCCTCGGGTACTACCGCCGCGCCCGGCTCCTCCACGCCGCCTGTCGCGCCCTGGCGCAACGCGGCAGTTGGCCGCGTACCGCCGCCGAGCTCCGCCGTTTGCCCGGGATCGGTCCGTACACGGCCGCAGCGCTCTCGGCGTTTTGCTTCGGCGGCGAGGACCCACCGGTGGACGGCAACATCCTCCGCATTGCGTCTCGCGTGCTCGCCCTCCCCGACCCCGCCAGGACGCCGGCGAGCCGCCGGGCGGCCGAAGCCCTGGCCCGATCCCTCCACGCCGCCGCCCCCTCCCCCGAGGTGTGGGAGGCGCTCATGGAGCTGGGGGCACGAGTCTGCCGGCCGAAAGCCCCCCACTGCCCCTCCTGCCCGCTGGCCACGGTGTGCAAGGCCCGTGCGGAGGGCGTCCCCGCCGCCTACCCCCGGCCGACCTCGTCGCGCCCGGTGGAGGAGGCGGTGTGGGTGGCCCTGTGGGTAACGAACCACGCCGGGGCGGTCCTGCTGCAGCGCGTACCGAGAGGGTTACTGCTCGCCGGCCTCTGGCTGCCGCCGTTGCGCCCGTTGGCAGCGCCCGAGGACGACCCCTCCACCGCCGCCCGGCAGCTCGCCCACTCGCTGGGCCTTGCCGGCCCCCTCCGCCCGTTGCCGCCGGTGCGCCACGCCATCACCCACCGCCGGATCACCGTTCTGCCCTTCGCCGTGGCCGAGGGCTGCCTCCGGGCCGCCGAGACACTGGACGACCGGCGGTGGGAGCTGCCGCAGGCCCCCACCCTGGCCACCTCGAGTCTGCTCGCGAAGCTGGCTCGCGCCGCCGAACCCGGCGCTGCGCGGCCGCGACCCGCTCACGGAGGTTGACATGCCTGCCCGAGCCCCCGTCTCCCTCACCGTGGACGCTGTCATTGCCGACCCCGAACGGGGAGTCGTCCTGATCCGCCGCGCGCACCCGCCGTTCCAGGGCGCCTGGGCGTTGCCCGGCGGCTTCGTGGAACCCGGGGAGAGCTGCCCCGAGGCCTGCCAACGCGAGGTCCGGGAAGAGACCGGCCTGGACGTGGCAGTGGTGGCGCTGGTGGGGGTCTACTCCCGACCGGGGCGCGACCCCCGCGGGCCCACCGTTTCCGTGGCGTACCTGTGCCGCGTCACTGGCGGCCGCCTGGAGGGTGGGGACGATGCCAGCGCCGCCGCATGGTTTGCCGAGCTGGCCGGGGTTCCCCTGGCCTTCGACCACGCCGAGATCCTGGCCGATGCCAGCTTCCTGCCGCGCCCTGCCACTGCCGCGTGAGCGCTCAGCGCTCCACGCCGCTGATGGTCTCGATGCGCGGCTCCGGCTCGGCGAAGATGAGGCCGGTCTGGGCAATGGGAAGCAGCACCACGTGGATCTCCCCCTCCTTGTTGGCAATCTGCAGCTCGTAGTACCCCTCGGGGCGGATCCCCATGAGGGTGGCGGGGTTCCCTGACAATCCCAGCATCTGGCTGTAGACGCGAACCTTGGTGGGAAGCTCCATGGTCCCTCCCGGAAGAGTTTACCGCTCCTGGCGATCCTGGGTGATGCCGTACTCCTTGAGCTTGCGCTGCAGGGTCCGCAGGCCGATGCCCAGGAGGTTCGCGGCCTTGGCCCGATGCCCCCCGGTGAGTTCCAGGGTGCGGAGAATGGCCTCACGCTCGATCTCTTCCATGGTGCGGGGGACCCACTCCGCCGCGCCGCCGCCGCTGGCCGCCGAGGGCGCTGGCCGCTCCGACCGCAGTTCCACCGGCAGGTCCGCCAGGGTGAGGGTGTCGCCCCGGGCAAAGAGCACCATGTTCTCCACCACGTTGCGCAGCTCCCGCACGTTGCCGGGCCAGTCGTAGTTGCGCAGCGCCACCATCAACTCCGGGGCGACTCGCCGCACCTCACGTCCGAGCTCGGCGTTGAAGCGCTCCACGAAGTGGGTGACGAGGGGGCCGATGTCGTCCCGCCGCTCCCGCAACGGCGGGACGGCAATGGTCACCACCTTGAGCCGGTAGTACAGATCCTGGCGAAAACGCCCCGCCGCCACCTCACTCTCCAGCTCGCGATTGGTGGCGGCGAGGAGGCGAAAATCCACGGCAATCTCCTCGTTACCGCCGACCCTGGTGATCTTCCGCTCCTCGAGCACCCGCAGCAGCTTTACCTGGAGGTCCGGGGAAAGCTCCGAGATCTCGTCCAAGAACAGCGTACCGCCGGCGGCGCTCTCGATCTTGCCGATGCGACGCTGGTGGGCACCGGTGAACGCACCGCGCTCGTGGCCGAACAACTCCGCCTCCAGGATCTCGCCGGGGATCGCGCCGCAGTTGAGCGCCACGAACCGCCCCGCTGCGCGCGGCGAGTGCTGGTGGATGGCGTTGGCGATCAACTCCTTGCCGGTCCCGGATTCGCCGACGATAAGCACGGTGGTGGGCGCCGGGGCCACCACCCGGACCCGCTCTAAAACGGCGGCCATGGCGGCCGATCGGCCAACGATGTTCTCGAAACCGAGGAGCCTTTCCAACCGTGCTTCCAGCTCGTGCGTCCGGCGCGTGAGGTCCTGCCGCTCCACCAGGTTTTCCACCCGCCGCCGCAGCTCCACCAGGTTCACGGGCTTGGTGAGGTAATCGTCGGCCCCAGCCTTGAGGGCTCTCACCGCGTCGTCCACGTCGCCAAAGGCGGTCACCATGAGGATCCCTACGTCGCCTCGGCGCTCCCGCACCTGTCGCAGCACCTCGTAGCCGTCCATGCCGGGCATCCGCACGTCGGTGATGAGCACGTCCACCGGTTCCCCGGCAGCCACGTACTGCACGGCCGGCTCGCCGGCGTCGAACTCCACCACCTGGCACCCCACCCGCCGCAACCCGGCGGCCATGGCCCGGCGGGAGCCGTCGTCGTCGTCCACCAGCACCACGTATGCGTTGGTCACCATGCCACTCCCCGCTCCGCCAAGAGCCTTCTAAGCCCAGCCTCGTCCAGGACCGGCACCCCCAAGGCCCGGGCCTTGGCCAGCTTCGACCCCGGCTTGTCCCCAGCCACTACGAAGCTGGTGCGATTGGACACCGAATCCACCACCCGGCCCCCAGCCCGTTCCAGCACCGCCGCCACCTGTTCCCGGGGCCGCGACAGCGTGCCCGTGAGCACGAAGGTGGCCCCGGCCAGCGGGCCATCGCCGCTCGTCGCCTCGGCTCGCGGGTCCACCCCCCGGGCGCGCAACCTGGCGATGAGCTGTTGCATCTCGGGGTCGGCAAAGGCCGCCACCACGCTGGCCGCAATGGTGGGCCCCACCCCGCCGATGGCGGCAATTTCCTCGACGCTGGCAGCGGCAATCCCGGCGAGGGAACCGAACCGTTCGGCCAGGAGCTTGGCGGCCCGCTCCCCCACGTGGCGGATCCCCAACGCCACCAGGAGGCGCCACAGGGGTCGCGACTTGGCCGCCTCCAGTTCGGCCAGGAGGTTGGCCGCCGAACGCTCCCCCCAACCCGGCAGGGCGGCCAACCGCCCCGGGTCCAGGTCCCAGAGGGAGGCGGGGTCGGAGATGAGCCCGGCGTCCAGGAGCTGCTCCACCCGCCGCTTGCCCAGCCCCTCCACGTCCAGCCCCGCACGGGAGAAGAAGTGCAAGAGCCGCTGGCGCCGGACCGCGGGGCAGGCACGGTTTGGACAGCGCACCGCCACCTCCCCCGCCTCCCGCACCACCGGCGTGCCGCACGCCGGACAGGCCTGCGGGAACAGGAACGGCGGAGCGTCGGCGGGGCGCTGCGCCGGGTCCACGGCCAACACCTTGGGGATCACGTCCCCCGCCTTGGCGATCCACACCGTGTCCCCCACCCGGGCGTCCAGCCGAGCCACCTCGTCGGCGTTGTGAAGGGTGGCCCGGGACACGGTGCTCCCCGCGAGCCGCACCGGCTCCAGCTCCGCCACCGGCGTCAGCACCCCGGTGCGCCCCACCTGCACGGTGATGCCGCGTACCCTCGTCCTGACCCCCTCGGGGGGGTACTTGTAGGCCACCGCCCAGCGCGGCGCCTTGCTGGTGGTCCCCAGCTCCTGCTGCTCGCCGAGATCGTCCACCTTCACCACCACCCCGTCGATCTCGAAGGGGAGCTTGCCCCGACCGTCACGCCAGGTGGCGATGAACCGGTGCACCTCGGCAAGGTCGCGACAGCGCGCCCAGCCCGGGTTGACGGCAAAGCCCCAGGCGGCGAGACGCTCCAGACTCTCGGCGTGGCGGGAGAGCCCGACATCGGCGGCGTTGACGATCTGGTAGGCAAAGAACGACAGCCGCCGCCGCGCCGTCTCCCGCGGGTCGAGGAGGCGTATGGACCCGGCGGTGGCGTTGCGGGGGTTGGCGAAGGGTTCCTCCCCTCCCGCTTCTCGCTCCCGGTTGAGGGCGGCAAAAACCTCCCGGGACATGAACACCTCGCCCCGCACCTCCACCACCCCCTCGGCAAAGGGGATGGAGAGCGGCAACGCGCGGATGGTGCGGGCGTTGGCGGTCACGTCGTCCCCCACCTCGCCGTTGCCCCGGGTCACCGCGCGCGCAAGACCCCCGCCGTCGTAGAGGAGGCTCAGCGAAACGCCGTCGATCTTGAGTTCCGTCACCAAACCGCTGGGCGGCCGGCCCAGGAACCGCGTCACCCGCCCGTACCACTCGGCCAGGTCCCCCTCGTCGTACGAGTTGTCCAGAGAGAGCATGGGCACCGCATGGCGAACCTGCGGGAGTTCCGCCACCGGCTCGCCCCCCACTCGCTGGGTGGGGGAGTCCGGCGAGACCAGCTCCGGGAAGCGAGCCTCCAGTTCCGCCAGCTCGCGCATCAGAGCGTCGAACTCGTAGTCGCTGATCTCCGGCCTCGCCTCCACGTAGTAGAGGTGCTCGTGCCGGCGGATCTCCCGCCGCAACCACTCCACCCGCTGGCGGATCTCCTCGGTCACGCCGGCCTCCCTCCCGGCGACGCCCTGCGCCGCCGCGGGCGCCGGCGTCGCCGCCGGCCGGTCACCACGGGAGCCTCGGGCACCGGCGACATCCCCGCCTCCGCCCGAGCCACCGCCCGCTCCCACAGGTCCAGGGCCTCGCGGGAGAAGGAACCCTCCTGGGCCAGCGCGCGAGCCAGTCGCACCGCCACCACATACCCCTCCTGTCGCATGGTCCGCACCACCCACTTCCCCCCCCGCGGCGGCACCGCCAGGCGGGAGAGACAGAGAAAGGCGCTCCGCATCACGTGGGCGGTGTGGTGGGACAGCATCAGGCGGGTGACCAGGGCCGTGGTGACGGTGCGCACCGCCCGTTCGAAACCGGCCCCGTCCCCCGCCGCCCGGGAAAGCCAGGGGGCCACCTGTGGCAGGATCAGCGCCGCCAGAAGCCCCTCGTCGGGGAGAGGGTTCCCGGTTGCCGAGGCGGCGTCCACCGCTGCCAGGAGCCGCCACAGCAGCGCCCCCTCCGCCGAGGTACTCGACGCGGCGACCTCCGGCAGCAACTGCGTGAGGAGCCCGTGCCGCTCGAACCCCCGGAACACCGCGTGGGCGTGCCCGCCTCGCAAACTCTCAAGGAGCTCGTAGGCGATGCGGGCCGGCGCCGCGCGGTGAATCTCCGCCGCCATCCCGTGGATGGCCTCCTCGAGCGGCTCGTCCAGCCGAAACTCCAGCCGCGCCGCGTACTCCACCGCCCGCATCATGCGCACCGGGTCCTCGCCAATGCGCTCCCGGGGCGGCCCGATGGTGCGGATCACGCCGGCCGCCAGATCGGCAAGCCCGTCCACGTAGTCGATGATGGTGAAGTCGGCAATGTTGTAGAACAGACCGTTGACGGTGAAGTCGCGCCGGCGAGCGTCCTCCTCCGGCGTGCCGTACTCGGTCACCTCCACCGTGGGGGCGAGGACGTCGCTGGTGTCTCCGTCCTCCATCTCCGGCGGCTCAGGGGAGCGGCGAAACGTCGCCACTTCCACCACCTCGTCGGCGAACACCACCCGCGCCAGCCGGAACCGCCTGCCGATGAGCCGGGCGTTGCGAAACAGTTGCCGCACCTGCTGGGGGCGCGCATTGGTGCCCACGTCGAAATCCTTGGGGCGACGGCCGAGGAGCAGGTCGCGCACCGCGCCGCCCACCAGGTACGCGGTGAAGCCGCTGCGGTGGAGGCGATAGAGAACCTTGAGGGCGTTCTCGGAGATCTGCGAGCGGGAGAGACAATGGTCACTGCGCGGCACGATCCGCGGCAACCGTGTCGCCGGCAGTTCCGAGGGGCTCTCCTCCGACGGGGTCAGGATCGCTTCCCTCAACGGTGACAGACCAGCACCACCTTGCCGAACTGCTGCCCGCTGGCGAGCCTTTCGTACGCCTGCCGCCCGGCCTCCAGCGGGAAGACCGAATCCACCACCGGGCGCAGACCCCACTCGTTGGCGGCCCGGACCAGCTCGTGCCAGTCCCGTGCACTGCCCATGGTGGAGCCGAGGATGGTGAGCTGGTTCCAGAAGATGACCCGGATCTCCTCCGGCGGGTTGGGGCCGGTGGTGGCGCCACAGGTGACGATGCGCCCGCCCCGAGCGCAGCAGCGCAACGACGTCATCCACGTTGCAGCCCCCACCGTCTCCACCACCACCTCCACCCCCTGCTTGCCGGTGAGGGAGCGAACCTCCCGGGCCACGTCGGTGGTGGCGTAGTTGATGGTGACATCGGCCCCCAGCTCCCTGGCCCGGGCCAGTTTGTCGTCGCTGGAGGAGGTGACGAACACCGTGGCGCCCAGCTTCTTGGCAATGGCCAGCGCGGCCAGGGCAACGCCGCCGCCAATGCCGTGGATGAGCACCGTCTCCCCCGCGGTGAGGGCCGCGCGCGTGACCAACATGCGCCAGGCGGTGAGAAAGGTGAGGGGGAACGCCGCCGCCTCCTCCCAACCCAGGTGAGGCGGCCGCGGCGCCAGGTTGGCGGCGGGGACGCACACCGCCTCCGCCAGGGTGCCCCGGCGGTGCTCGCCGACGATGCCAAAGCGCACGCACAGCGCCTCGTCCCCCCGCCGACAGAATCGGCACTCGCCGCAGGAAAGACCCGGGTTGAAAACGACCTCGTCCCCCACGCGAACCCCGCTCACCCCTTCCCCCACCGCCTCCACCACGCCGGCGCCATCGGCCCCCCCCACGTGAGGGAACTCCACGGTCAAACCGGGAAGGCCCCCCAGCACGAAGAGGTCCAGGTGATTGAGGGCGGCGGTGCGGAGGGCGATGCGAACCTCCCCCGGCGCCGGCTCCGGCGGCGGCAGCTCCACCAGCGCCAGCTCATCGAGCCCTCCGTGCCTGGAAAAAGACAGGGCGCGCATCACAACTCCCTTCCGCTGCCATGGTAACGCACCCGCCGGGCGCACGAAGCCGCCCCGGCAGTTGCCGGGGCGGCCGAGACGTCGCGGGCAGCCGTCAGTTGTGGTTGTTGAAAACTACCGCGCGTTGCACCCAGTAGTTGCTCTGCTGGCCCGCATCGATGGTCTCCAGCACGAGCTGGTGCACTCCGTCCACGTACTTGCTGGTGTCGAGGTTGTAGCGGAACCCCGAGACGGCAAAGACGAACGGCGGGTAGAAGGGGTACTTCTTCTGCAGATCGGGGCGCGGGATCAGCATGTTCGGGTTGGGGTAGACCAGCGAGCCGTCCAGGATCCCGTCCACGTAGACGTTGATCACCCGCACGGTGTCGGGGTCGTAGACCCACCCCTTGACCTCCACCACCCCCCTGAGGTCCTCCATGGGCACGGGGCTCTCGAGCTCGCCAAAGGACGGGTAACCTCCCCACTCCGGGCACTCGAGGATCACTGGGATGGTGTCGATGATGACGGGGGGCCGGTCCGGGTCCTGGGTACCCACGCGGATCGCCAGGTAGTGCAGCCCCTTGTGAATACCCAAGCCGTAAGGGGGCAGGGCGACGAGGTAGTTGACATCCACGGCGAAGAAGAAGCCCGAGTACTTGGCATCGGCGCCGAACTGCGGGTACTGGAAGAGGATGTCCGGCCGCTCCTTGCCGTAGCAGTTGACGTCCATGTAGAACTGCGGCAAGAACATGCAGTCGCGCGAGGTGGACTTGAGGATGACGCCGTCCAGCAGCAGCTCCACGTACTTCACACCGGCGAAGCGGTCCTGGTCGTTCTGGTCCACCACCCACCCGGAAACCCACTCGATGCGGTTGCCCACCTCGTACTCCATCCCCGAGGGCGGCACGCCGCCCCGGCAGGAGGTGGAGTACATGTGGGCGTTGGCCATGGGGTAGTCGATGCGGCCGAACGGTCCCAGCGTCGAGTAGTTGTTGTCGAACACCATCGTCCGCCGGGCGATCACCCGGTTGTGGCCCAGCGTGTCCCACGCCCGCACGGCAATCTCGTGCATGCCGTTGGTGAACCTGGTGGTATCAAGGTTCATCAGGAAACCGGAGTTGGCGGCCGCCGCCACGTCCGGGTGAGCCAGGGCCACGTCCGGGCGAGGTAGCCCGTAGATGGACTGCCCCACCACGCGCCCGTCCACCATCACCTCGATGTCCGCCCGCAGATGGCCGTCCGGCGCGGTGGTGGTGCGGATCCCCTGGTCGTCAATGGCCCAGCCCACGATGGGGTAGGCGCCGGAGACCACGTCGTGCATCCCGTAAATCTCCGGGTCGCGCGGACTGTCGAGGCCGCCGATGGGCGCCTGGTTGATGGTGTTGTCCACCACCACCGTCCGCTCTCCCAGCACCTCCAGATCGCTGTTGGAGTACAGCACCCGGATGGCCAAGGTGTGCGGCCCGTCCTCGAAGTTGGTGGCGAGGAACGAGGTGACGAAGCCTGGCTCGAAGGGGAACGGCTCCCCCTGGAACCGGGGGTACTTACGGCGCACGTCGTCCCGCGGCTGGTTGATGTCGGCATCGTGGAGCGGCGTCCCGTCAATCAGCAGCGTGATCCTCGACACCCCCCGGCGGTCCATGACGAACCCCCGCACCTCCACAATGCCGAACACCGTCGCGTTGGGTGCCGGTGTGTCGATGCCGAAGATGGTCTGCCCCGAGGGCTGGGTGACGCCATGGTCGTTGATCCCCGCCACCGCCACGGGAGCCAGCAGGACGCCGACGACGAGCAGCAATAGCCACCGCACTGTTCCGCGCATTACCATTCCTCCCGAAGAGCTTGCATCCTCACGCGTACACCTTTCCGCCAACATAGGGGCGGCCCCGCGAAAAGTCAAGAGGCAACGGCACCGCCGCGTCGCCTTCCGGGATACCACCCGCTCCCACCGCACTCTCCCCCGCAAGGTCGGGGGGCGGCAGCGCCTCCACGCCGCTCCTCACCCCCGCCACGAGGAGAGAGTTGCCCCGCCGCCGCACCGCGGCTACCCTGCACCGGTGATGGGTCAGCGTCCCCCCAACGCGGTGCGCGTCGCCGCAAGTCTCGCCCTTGGCGCGGCGCTTCTCGTCTACTTCCTTCAGCGTGCGCCTCTGGGCGAGGTGTGGGCCGCCGTCACCCATGTCCGGCCCGGCTACCTGCTTGCGGCCGTGGCCGCCGCCCTGCTCTCGTACGCGTTGCGCGCCTTGCGCTGGGGGCTCATCCTCCGCCCAGCCGGCAGGGCGGGCACGGTGCCCCTCTTGGGCTCCACTGCCGCGGGGTTTGCCGTGTCCACCGTGCTGCCCGCCAGGGCCGGGGAGGTGGTCCGGCCCCTCGTGCTGGCGGCCCGCTGCCGGCTCCCCGCCGCGGCCACCCTCGCCTCCATTGCCACGGAGCGACTGCTGGACCTGGCCTCGGTGCTCGCGCTCTTCGCCGTGGGCGTGGTCCTCGCCCGCGAGCACCTCGTGCCCGCCTCCATCCCCGCCCTCACCCGCTCGGCGGCGCTGGCTGCCGGGGCCCTCATCGTCGGCGTCGGCCTCATGGCCGCCTTGCTCCGCAACCCTGCCGGGGTGAGCGCCGCCCTTTCCCGGCGGCTGCCACGGCGGTTCCGGGAGCGCGGGGCCCGCGTGGTGGACCACCTGCTGGCGGGGATCGTGGCGGTACGCCAGCCGCGAAACGTGGCGGCGCTGACCCTGGCCAGCCTGGCCGTCTGGCTGCCCGTGTGCTGGCAGATCCAGTGGACCGCCCGCGCCTTCCATCTCCACATCCCGTTGACCGCCAGTTTCGTGGTTCTCGGCGTGTCCATCCTCGGTCTGGCGGTGCCCACGCCCGGCGGGGTGGGCGCGTTCCACGCGGCGGTCCAGTTCGCGCTCACCGCCATCCTTGGCCTCGACCTCAAGCTCGCCACCGCTTACGCTCTCGTCCACCACGCCGTCTGCTTCTTCCCCATCACGGTGCTGGGCCTGGGCTACCTGGCGGCCAGCGGCATCGGTCTGCGCCGGGCCGTGGCGGCGGCGGAGCCCGGCGAGGCTGGAGGGACCTGAGATGCGTTGCCCGTACTGCGGCAATCCCGAGGATCGGGTGGTGGACTCCCGGGAACTCGCCGAGGGGAGCCAGATCCGGCGGCGGCGGGAGTGTTTTCGGTGCGGTCGGCGGTTCACCACCTACGAGCGGGTCGAGGAGGTGCCGGCCCTGGTCGTGAAGCGGGACGGCCGCCGCGAGCCGTTCGATCGTCGCAAGGTGCTTTCGGGCCTGTTGCGGGCCTGTGAGAAGCGGCCCGTGGCCCTGCACGAACTGGAAACCGCCGTGGACGCTGTGGAGGCTGCCGTCAACCGGAAGGACGAGCGGGAGATCCGCTCGGAGGAGATCGGTCAGATTCTGATGGAGCAATTGCGCAAGCTGGACCAGGTGGCCTACGTGCGCTTCGCCAGCGTCTACCGGCGCTTCGAGGACGTGGAGCAGTTCCTGGTAGAGTTGGAGCGGTTGCGCTCGTCGCCGAGGGGCTGATGGCGGAACACCGGATCAGGGGGATCGCAGCCATCGAGGCGCTGGTCCGCGAGGTGGACCAACTCGTGGCCCGCACGGTGGCTGAGGCAGGCGGGGCGTGGACCCCGCCGGTGGACGTGGTGGAGTGTCGCGACGCCTACCACGTGCTGGTGGACCTGCCCGGGGTCGCGCCGGAGAGTCTTGCCGTGACCCTGCGCGACCGCCAGCTGGAGGTCACCGGCTGGAAGGGCCCCCTCCCGGAGCAGGTGGGCAATCGTCGCTTCCTCTGCGTGGAACGTGCCTCCGGCCGTTTCGCGGTGAGCGTCGAGCTGCCGGGCCCGGTGGACCCCTCCCGCTCCACCGCGCGCCTGGCCTCCGGGGTGCTCCGCGTTTCCCTATGCCGCATCGAGGATCGCCGTCATCGCGTCCACACACTCCCCGTATCGACCGAGGAACCATGAGCGAAGACCGAGACAGCAACGCGCAGCAAGAAGAAACCGTAGCCATCCCGGACGTGGTGCCGGCCATGGCCCTCAAGGATACCGTGCTCTTCCCCTTCGTCATGGTGCCCCTGTCGGTGGCCCGGCCCCGTTCCGTGGCCGCCGTGGACCAGGCCCTGGCCGAGAACCGTCTGCTCCTGCTTGTCACCCAGCGGGACGCCGCCGAGGAGGAGCCTGCCCCCGCCGGTCTCTTCGACGTCGGCACCGTGGCCGTCATCGCCCGCATGATCAAGCTGCCCGACGGGAGGATCCGAATCCTCGTCCAGGGGCTGGCCCGGGCACGGGTGGACTACTACGTCCAGGAAGAGCCGTTCCTCCGGGCCAAGATCACCCGCCTTCCGGAGCCCTCCCCCACGCCGGACGACCTGGAGCAGCAGGCCTTCGTGCGCAACTTGAGAGCCGGCCTCGAGCGCGCCGCCGAGCTGGGCAAGGCCATCTCGCCGGAGGTTATGCTCATCGCCACCTCGCTGGAGGACGGCGGTCGCCTGGCCGACCTGGTGGCCTCGAACCTGGACCTCAAGCCCGCGGACGCTCAAGCAATCCTCGAGGCCACCGACCTGAACCACCGGCTGCGCCTTGCCAACGAGTTCCTGCAGCGAGAGATTCAACTTCTGGAGGTGCAGCGGCAGATCTCCTCCCAGGTCCAGGGGGAGATGGACAAGTCCCACCGGGAATACCTCCTGCGTCAGCAGCTCAAGACGATCCAGAAGGAGCTCGGCGAGCAGGACGACGTGGACCGGGAGATCGAGCGCTACCAGGCGCTCATCGAGGAGAAGAAACTCTCCGAGGAGGCGCGGGCCGAGGCGGAGAAGCAGTTCAAGCGGCTGCGCACCACCAACCCGGAATCCGCAGAGGCTTCGGTGATTCGCACCTACCTGGACTGGCTCACCGGCCTGCCCTGGGAGACCTACTCCGAGGACAACCTGGACCTCGGCAACGCCCGCCGCGTCCTCGATGAGGACCACTTCGGTCTCGAGAAGATCAAGGAGCGAATCCTGGAGTTTTTGGCCGTGCGCAAGCTCAAGGCCGACACGAAGAGCCCGATTCTCTGCTTCGTGGGCCCGCCGGGGGTGGGCAAGACCTCCTTGGGGCGCTCGGTGGCCCGGGCCCTCGGCCGCAAGTTCGTTCGCCTGTCTCTGGGCGGCGTCCACGACGAGGCGGAGATCCGCGGTCACCGCCGCACCTACGTGGGCGCCATGCCGGGACGCATCCTCCAGGGGATCAACCAGGCCGGCACCTCGAACCCCGTCTTCGTGCTGGACGAGATCGACAAGATCGGCGCCGACTACCGCGGCGACCCCGCGGCGGCGCTCTTGGAGGTGCTGGACCCCGAGCAGAACTCCACCTTTCGGGACCACTACCTGGACGTGGCCTACGACCTCTCCAAGGTGATGTTCATCGCCACCGCCAACGTCACCGAGACCATCCACCCCGCCTTCCTCGACCGGATGGAGGTGATCAGGCTGTCCGGCTACACGGAGGAGGAGAAGCTCGAGATTGCGCGTCGCCACCTCATCCCCAAGCAACTCCGGGAGAGCGGGATTTCCGCGGAGCACGTGCGCTTCACCGACCGGGGGTTGCGGCACCTCATCACCGGCTACACCCGGGAGGCCGGGCTGCGCAACCTCGAACGGGAGATCGGCTCGGTATGCCGGAAGGTGGCGGTGCGGGTGGCGGAGGGGCGCAGCGCCCGCGTCACCGTGACGCCGAAAGTGGTGGAGCGCATGCTCGGCCCGGTGCGTTTCCTCCCCGAGACGCAGCTCGCCCAGGAGCGGGTGGGGGTGGCCACCGGGCTCGCCTGGACACCGGTGGGAGGGGACATCCTCCACGTGGAGGCCCTCCTGCTCCCCGGCAAGGGGGAGTTGCGCCTCACCGGTCATCTGGGGGAGGTGATGAAGGAGTCCGCCCAGGCGGCCCTGTCCTACCTGCGCGCCAACCTTCGGCGGCTGGCGCTGCCCGCCTCGGTGCTCGACAAGCACTCCTTCCACGTCCACGTGCCCGCCGGTGCCATCCCCAAGGACGGACCGTCGGCTGGGGTGACGCTCCTGGCCGCCATGGCCTCCGCCGCCAGCGGCCGGCCGGTGCGCCGGGACCTTGCCATGACCGGCGAGATCACCTTGCGGGGCGAGGTTCTCCCCGTGGGCGGCATCAAGGAAAAGCTGCTGGCGGCCCGTCGGGCCGGCATCCGGGAGGTGGCGATCCCCCGCGCCAACGAACGCGACCTCACCGAACTGCCGCCGGCGCTGCGGCGGGCCCTCACCGTCCACCTCATCGACAACGCAGAGCAGGCCCTGGGCCTGGCGCTGCGCCCGGCCCCGGAGGTTGCAGCGGAGCGGTCGTGAGAGCCTTCGGCCGGCGGTTCGTGGAGCGTCTCCGGGAGACCACCGGCGTGGGCGGCGATCCGTCGCGGTTCGCCGCCTCCTGGGCGGTGGGGGTTGGGATCGGGCTGTCGCCGCTGCTGGGGGCCCACACCCTCCTCGCCCTGGCGGTGGCGCTGCTCTTTCGGCTCAACAAGGTGGACGTGCTCCTGGGGACCCTCGTCTCCAACCCGTGGACGCTGTCCGTCTACTTCCCCGTCGCCACCGCCCTCGGCTCCCTCCTCACCGGCACCCCGCTGGCGGTCCCTGCCCTGCCACCGCCGGCCGAACTGGCGGACCCGGCCCTCTGGCGGCAGCAGGCTCACGTGCTGCGGCCCCTCCTCGTGTCGTGGCTCGTGGGCGGGGGGGTCCTGGCGACCCTGGGCGCCGGGCTCACCTTCGTCGCGGTGCGGCGTCTGGCGCGTCGCCTGTCGTCACCCCGCTGACGCCGCAGCCGACCCGCTGGCGGAAGTACTCGATGGTGCGGGCGAGACCCTCCTCGAGGGACGTCCGCGGCTGCCAGCCGAGGCGGGTACGCGCCAGCGTGATGTCCGGCTGACGCACCCGAGGGTCGTCCACCGGCAGCGGGCGAAACTCGATGGGCGAGCGACTCCCGGTGAGTTCCAGGATGGTGTGGGCGAACTGGAGCACGGTCATCTCCGCCGGGTTGCCGATGTTGACGGGGTCGGCGATGTCCGAGAAGAGCACCCGGACGATGCCGTCCACCAAGTCGTCCACGTAGCAGAACGAGCGGGTCTGGCTGCCGTCCCCGAAAACGGTGAGCGGCTCGCCGGCCAAGGCTTGGCAGATGAAGGCCGGCACCACCCGGCCGTCGCGGGCCCGCATGCGCGGCCCGTACGTGTTGAAGATACGAACGATGCGCGTCGGCACGCCGTGGTAACGGTGGTACGCCATGGTCATGGCCTCGGCGAACCGCTTGGCCTCGTCGTACACCCCGCGGGGGCCCACCGGGTTGACGTTCCCCCAGTAGGACTCGCTCTGGGGGTGGACCAGCGGGTCGCCGTACACCTCCGAGGTGGAGGCGAGGAGAAATCGCGCCCCCTTGGCCTTGGCCAGGCCGAGCGCCTTGTGCGTACCCAGCGAGCCCACCTTGAGCGTCTGGATCGGCAGTTCCAGGTAGTCGATGGGGGAGGCCGGAGAGGCGAAGTGAAGCACACACCACAACGGCCCCGGCACGTGGAGGAAGTTGGTCACGTCGTACTTCTCGAAGACGAAGCCCGGTCGGCCGAAGAGGTGCTCGATGTTGGACATGCTGCCGGTGAGGAGGTTGTCGATGCAGACCACCTCCATCCCCTCGTCCAGCAAGCGCTCGCACAGGTGCGAGCCGAGAAACCCGGCACCCCCGGTCACCACCGCTCGCGCACGGCTCACCTCGTTCCCCTTTCTCCGCCCCGAGCCATCACGCCCGGCCCCGTTCTCGCTCCAGGTAACGGGCCAGGGCGTCCTGCCAGGGCGGCAGCGGCGCCCCGAGAAGCCGCCGCAGTCGTTGGGTGTCCAGCACCGAGTTGGCCGGCCGTTGCGCCGGCCGCCCGCTCTCGGCGGTGGCAATGGGCACGACTATGGTTTTGGCACCGAGCTGCGCGACGATCTCCAGAGCAAACTCGAACCAGGAGGCGGCCCCCTGGTTGACCACGTGCACCACCCCCGAGGCCCCCGCAGCGGCAAGTCGGAGGAGAGCGTGCGCCAGGTCCGTGGCGTAGGTGGGCGAACCCACCTGGTCGTTCACCACTCGCAGCAGCGGGGCGCCGGCGGTAATCTGGGCCCGGATCGCCTCCACGAAGTTCCTGCCGCCATGGCCAAAGAGCCAGGCGGTGCGGGCCACCAGGTGCCGCCGCGCCCGGCGCGCCGCTTCCTCGCCGGCCAGCTTGCTGCGCCCGTAGGCCGAGGCGGGGTTGGGGGGATCCTCCTCCCGGTAGGGACGTGAGGCGGACCCGTCGAAAACGTAGTCGGTGGAGATCTGAACGAGCAAGGCGCCCAGTTCGTCGGCCACGGTGGCCAGCGTCGCCACCGCCGTGCCGTTGACGCGGGTGGCCTCCGCCTCCTGGGCCTCAGCCGCGTCCACGGCGGTGAACGCGGCGCAGTTGACGATGACCTCCGGTCGGGCCGCGGTCACCGCGCGCCGTAGAGCGGCGGCGTCGGTGATGTCCAGCTCCGGGAGATCGACACCCGTGACCTCCAGGCCGTCGGCCGCGGCGGCCTCCACCACGGCCCTGCCGAGCTGGCCTCGGTACCCCGTCACCAGGAGCCGCACCGGATCCTCCCCGGCGCCACCGCTTCGCCCATGTGCAGCGGCGCTCGCCGCGCTATCCTATACCCTCCGCGAGCCGGTCGTTCGCCCGTCGCCCCACCCCCAGCGAACGCCAGAACCACCGGAGCGTGGAAGGAGCGTACATGCGCAAGGCCGTCAAGACTCCCACCCCCGCCGCCGTTTCCATCGCTGAGCGGGACGCCAACCTCATTGCCATTGCCGACGAGCCGGAGGTGGAGCGGCGCATCGCCCAGCACGTGGCGGGCATCCTCGACCTCTTGGGGCTCGACCGCGACGACCCCAACCTTGCCGCCACGCCGCAGCGGGTGGCTAGGCTGTTCCTGGACATGTTCTGCGGCCTCAAGGAAGGGGCCGAGCCGGTGATCAACCCCTTCCCCAATCGGGAGAACTACCAGGCGATGGTGATGGAGCGGGACATCCCCTTCTACTCCATGTGCGCCCACCACCTGGTGCCGTTCTACGGCCACGCCCACATCGCCTACATCCCCGACCGCACCATCGTCGGCCTCTCGAAGCTCCCCCGCATCCTCGAGTTCTACGCCCACCGCCCGCAGATCCAGGAGCGCCTCACCGAGCAGGTGGCCGACTTCATCGCCTCGCGTTTGCAGCCGCTGGGCGCCATGGTGGTGGTGGAGGCGCGGCACCTCTGCATGGAGATGCGAGGGATTAAGAAGCACGGCACGCTGACGGTGACCTCGGCAATCCGCGGCTGCTTTCGCGATCGCAAGGTGCGGGAGGAGTTCCTGGCCATTCTCGGCCGCCCCCGCGAACGGTAAGGGCGCTCCGAGGCTGACCCCGGGACGCAACGTCGCTACTTCAACTCCAAGAACACGTAGACCCGCCGGGCCGCAAGGAGGGTGGCCCCCTGCGCCGTGACCCGCAGGGTTTCGGCAAAGTCCCTGCCCGCCTTGACTTTGAACGGCTCGAGAGGGATCCGCTCAATGCCCTTGCCCTGCTCGTCCTCCAGGAGCAGCACGCCCGAGACCTCCACCTTTCGCTCCCCCTGGTTGCTGCCGTCCAGCTGGAGGTCGCACGATACGGAAGCGCCTTCCTTCACCTCGCCCCGAGGGGACAGGGTAAAGGCCCGGAAACGCACCCCCGCCACCTCCACCAGCAGCTGGACGGGCTGCCCAACAGCAAAGGGCAGGTCGTCCTGGAAGGGATTGTCAGAAACCTTGTAAGCCGGCGTTTCCTGCGCCGCCGCCCCGACGGCGACGAGGAGCACCGCCCCTACCACCAGACACGCCCGCATCGCGCTCCTCCGAAACCAATTTTCCACCGGGCGGCGATGGCCGCCGCCGCTCACTTCACCACGTCGCCCACGGCAAAACCCGACCCGCTCACCGCCTGGCACTCGGAGTACTTGGGACCCTTCACCGCCGTGATCCTGATGGTCCCCACCTGCTTCTCGTCGGCCCCCAGCACCTCGCCGGTGTCGGGATCGCGAATCACCTCCCCCTGCCGGTACACCCCCAGGGTGTCCCCTTCGGCAATGCCGTGTTCGGACCCCAGGTTGATGAAGATGACCCCGCCGCTGATCTTGGCGATCTTCCCCGCCACCCGACCCACCGCGCTCTGCGACGTGGCCAGGTTCTGGCTCGCCAACTTGCCGGCCAGCTCCTCCACGCAGGGCAGGAGCACCTTGTCGAACATGCGCCGGTCGTCCACCCCGCCACCGCTCCCCATGACAAACACCTTGACGCTCGACTCCTCTTTCCTGGCCTTGTCGGCCCAGAGGATCTCGCCAGTGGTGGTGGAGACCAGGCGTGCGTCCAGGGCGGAGACGAACTTCTTGCGCTTCACGTCCACGCCGATCCCCCACCCCACCTGGGCCTTGGCCACCTCCTCGCCGAACTCGGTGACGTTGCCGAACAGCAGGTACTCCACACCGAGGAGCTTGCCGGCCTGAATCGCGGTGCGAGGGTCGATGTCGCCGGAGAGCGAGAGGTTCTTCTCGCGGAGAATGGCGTCCAGCCGCTCTCGCTCGATGACGGTGAACTTCCCCGATTTCACGAGCTCGGTGATGAACATGTCCTGGGCGGCCTCGCCGGCCCGCGACCAGTGGGCCTCCAAAGCCTTATGGCCGAACTCCAACACCGCCAGGCGCGGCTTGTTGGCCGCCAATGTGGTGCTGGCCACCAGCAGCATTGCCAATCCCCCAACCCGTTGCCATCCGCGTCCCATGCCGTCCTCCCTGGCGCGTCGTTTCATTCCGCTATTCTACACACACCGCGCCACAGTCAAGGGCGACTGCACGGGAGAACAGCAAGGGCCCCGGACGAACCGGGGCCCCGAGCCGGGATGACGCGGCGTTACTTGGCCACCTGCAGGCGTTGTGCCTTCAGTACGCAGATGGCCGCCATGTTGACGATGTCGTTCACCTCCACACCGCGCTGCAGCACGTGCACCGGGGCGTGGACACCGGCGAGAATGGGGCCGATGGCCTCCACCTTGCCGAGCCGCCAGAGCAGCTTGTAGGCGATGTTGGCGGAATCCAGGTCCGGGCAGACCAGAACGTTGGCGTCCCCCCGGATCTGGGAAAAGGGGTAGGTCTCGGCGGCAATGCTGGGTTCTACGGCGGTGTCGGCCTGCATCTCGCCGTCGATGACCAGCTCGGGCCAACGGCGGCGGGCGATCTCCACCGCCTGCCGGACCTTCACGGTGCGGGCGTCGGTGTTGGAGCCGAAGTTGGAGTAGGAGAGCATGGCGATGCGGGGCTCCACGTCGAAGTAGTTCTTGGCCACCGTTCCGGCGAGGTAGGCGATCTCCGCCAGTTCGTCGGCGCTGGGGTCGAGGTTGACCGTGGTGTCGGCCACGAAGATCATCCGGTCCTCGAAGAGCAACAGGTATACGCCGACCGCCTTGGAAAGCCCCGGGTAGGTGTGGTGCACCTGGAGGGCCGGCCGGATGGTCTCCGGGTAGTGCATGGTGAGGCCGGAGATGAGACCGTCGGCGTCGCGCTTCAACACCATCATGTTGCCGTAGTAGACGGGGTCCTTCATGGCCTTGACGGCGTCCTCGGGCCCAACCCCGCGGCGCCAGCGCAGCTCGTGGAACGTGCGGGCGTACTCCTCCAGTTTCGGGCTCTTGCGCGGCTCGATGACCTCCAACCGGTCAGCCGGGACCTCGAACTCACGCAGCAGCTCGCCAATGGTCTCCTCGTTGCCCAGCAGGATCGGCCGGCAGATCCCTTCCTCGATGAGGATCTTGGCGGCGCGCACGATCTTCGGGTGCGAGCCCTCGGCAAAGGCGATGCGCTTAGGCTCGGCCTTGGCGCGCTGGATGACGAAGTGCATCACCTGGCGGGTGCGCGACAGGCGCGACTCCAGCTCGCTCACGTAGGCCTCCCGCGAGGCGAAGGGCTTGCGAGCCACGCCGGTGCGGATGGCCGCCTCGGCCACCGCCGGCGCTTCCCACAGCAGCACGCGATAGTCGAAGGGCTTGGGGATGAGGTAGTCGCGGCCGAACTTGAAGGGCTTGCCGCCGTACGCCTTCACCACCGAGTCCGGTACGTCTTCCTTGGCCAGGTCGGCGAGGGCGCGGGCCGCCGCCAGCTTCATTTCCTCGTTGATCTGGGTGGCCCCCACGTCCAGCGCGCCGCGGAAGATGAAGGGGAACCCCAGTACGTTGTTCACCTGGTTGGGGTAGTCGGAGCGGCCGGTGGCCATGATGGCGTCGGGGCGCACCGGGAACACCTCTTCCGGGAGGATCTCCGGGTCCGGATTGGCCATGGCGAAGATGATGGGGTCCTTGGCCATGGTCTTCACCATCTCCGGCGTCAGCATCCCCTTCACCGAGACACCGGCAAACACGTCCGCGCCGCGGATGACATCGGCGAGCGTGCGGGCGTCGGTGTCCCGGGCAAACTCCTCCTTGTACCGGTTCATCCCTTCGCTGCGCCCCTTGTAGATCACGCCCTTGGTGTCCACCATGAAGAGGTTTTCCGGCTTCACCCCCAGGAGGAGGTAGAACTTGGCGCAGGCGATGCCGGCCGCCCCGGCGCCGCAGAACACCACCTTCACCTCGTCGAGGCGCTTGCCGACGAGCTCGCAGGCGTTGAGGAGCGCCGCCCCGGAGATGATGGCGGTACCGTGCTGGTCGTCGTGAAACACCGGGATCGACAGGGTGCGCTTGAGCTCCTCCTCGATCTCGAAGCACTCCGGCGCCTTGATGTCCTCCAGGTTGATGCCGCCCAAGGTCGGCTCGATGAGCTGGCAGAAACGGATCACCTCCTTGGGGTCCTTGGACGCCACCTCGATGTCGAACACGTCGATGTCGGCAAAGCGCTTGAACAGGACCCCCTTCCCCTCCATCACCGGCTTGCCGGCCAAGGCACCGATGTCGCCGAGCCCCAATACGGCGGTGCCGTTGGAGATCACCGCCACCAGGTTCCCTTTGTTGGTGTACTCGTAGGCCAAGGCCGGGTCCCGCTCGATCTCCCGGCACGGCTCCGCCACCCCCGGCGTGTAGGCCAGGGAGAGGTCCCGCTGGGTGACGCACGGCTTGGTGGGTACCACCGCCAGCTTGCCGTGCCGTTTGCCAGTGTGGTAGGCGAGAGCCTCCTCGCGGGTCACTTTCGTCGTACTCATAGCTCCTCCACAATTGCGTGACCTAAATGAAAAAAGTCACAAGCTATTCTAGCCCGCGCCGCTACCCCGTCAAGTGCGCCGCAGCAGCGGCCGCCATCACGGTACCGCCGCCCGGGCCGCCAAGGGGAGGCGGGCCGCTGCCGCGAACCGGCGGCGCCGGGTATGTCGCTCCAGCGCCAGCTCCACGAGCCGCGACAGGAGCTCCCGATAGCCCACGCCCGACAACGCCATCAGGCGCGGGTACATGGAAATTGCCGTGAAACCGGGGATCGCGTTGAGTTCGTTCACGTACAGGCGAGACGTCCGGCGCTCCAGGAGGAAGTCCACCCGGGCCATCCCCTCGCAGGCCAGCAGCTGGAACGCCGCCACCGACAGCCGCCTGGCCTCCGCCGCCAGATCCTCGTCGAGGGGCGCAGGGGCGAGCAAGGTGCAGGCATTGTCCAGGTACTTGTCCGCATAGTCGTAAAACTCGTGCCCCGGGACCACCTCGCCGGGCACGCTGGCATGCGGCGGCGAGCCCCCCAGCACCGCCACCTCGATCTCCCGGGCGTCCAGCCCCTCCTCCACGATGACCAGGTCGTCGAAGACCAGGGCGCGCTCCACGGCCTCCGGCAGCTCGGACCAGCTCTTCACCTTGCTGATGCCCACGGACGAACCCAGCCGGGCAGGCTTCACGAAGAGCGGCAGGCCCAGCTCCCGACATCGCGCCGCGCAGCCGGCAGGCTGCCCCCGCCACTCCGGCTCCCCCACCGCCACGAAGCGGGCCGTGGCCACCCCGGCCGAGGCCAGCACCCGCTTGGTCAGCACCTTGTCCATGGTGAGGGCCGAGGCGGCCACCCCGCACCCCACGTAGGGCAGGTCCAGCATCTCGCAAAGCCCCTGGATGGTGCCGTCCTCGCCGTAAGGGCCGTGAAGGACGGGAAAGACCACGTCCACCTCGCCGGCCAGCAGCCGCGGGTCGAGAGCATGGCGACCGGCAAAGGGCGCCACCGTGTCCGGGGTCGTCCCGTCATCCTCGAGCAGGGCGGCGGAGGTCGCCTCGTCCGCCCACCGCCCCTCCCGATCCACGGCACAGGGGAGGACGGCAAACCGCTCCGGATCCAGGTTCCGCGCCACCGAGCGCGCGGAGATGACGGAAACCTCGTGCTCCCCCGAGCGCCCGCCGAAGACCAGGGCGATGCGGAGCCGGGCCGTCACCCGCCGACCTCGCCCCACAGCCGCCGCACGCTGGCCAAGGCGCTGGCAAAGGGGCCTTGCCGCTTGCTGTCCAGCAGCTTCTCCAGCTCCCCGGCGTCCAGGTAGAGACCGCCGCAGTCGGGGCAAATCTCCACCTCAACCCCCGAAAGCGTGGTGGTCTCCATCCGCTGGCCGCACTTGGTGCAGTGCATGAAGTGGAGTTCCTTCAGGCGCGCCCGCTCCTCCGCAGCCTGCTGCCGAGCGTGCTCCTCGCGGAGCTTGCGCAGCCGCTCCATCTCCTGGCGTAGGAAGTACTCCTCCTCTTTCTCGCTCGGGTTGAACATCCGCTCCCTCCTTGGCCGCGCATCTTAGCGCCAGCCGCGGCCGTTGTGAACGAGCCACGACGGCAGCTCGGAGAGGTCCCGCAGCCGTGCGACCGCACTGGGAAGCTCGGCACCTTCCCCCCCCGCGCCAACCAGCACCACCCGAAGCCCAACCCCGGCGCCGGCGGCCGCGTCCACCGCCATGTCCCCCACCAGCAGCGCGCCGTGGGCGTCCACACCCAGTCTCGCCAGCACTGGCGTCACCGCTGCCGGGTCCGGCTTGAGCGCGCCGGTGACGTCGGGGCCGCTCACCACGGCCACGAAGCGCCCCAGCCCCCAGTGCTCGAGCCAACGGGCACTCCAGGAGGCCAGCTTGTTGGACAGCACGCCCACCCGGCCGTTGGTCCCGGCCCAGGCGCAGGCCAGAGCCTCCGCCGCGCCCGGCAGGGGGGGCGTGGCAGCCAGCGGAATGCGCTCGTAGGTCTCGAGGTAGCGTTGTCGCACCCGCTCCACGCAGGCCCCGTCGCCGCCGTCGCCCACGGCGTCGGCCACCAGCGCCGCGGCGCCCCGGCCCACCTTCCGTCGCACCCACTCGAGGGGGCGGGGCGGCAGCCCCTCCGCCGTGAGGGCCGAGGCCAGGGCATGGTGGATGGCCGGGAACGAGTCCGCCAGCGTCCCGTCCAGGTCGAAGAGCACCGCCCTCGGCCAGCGCTCCTCCGCCTCGCTCCCCGTTGCCGGCCTCACGTGCGCTCCGGGTACAGCAGGAACCGTCGCCGCTCGGCGCGAAACTCGACGCAATGGCGCCGCCACGCCTCCTCCACCTCCGACACGGCCACCTCCCCCACCACCGCACGGCGAGCCAGGTCGGACCCGGTGAGCAGATCGATGGCTGGGACATCGGCCACGAACTCGTAGGGTGCCTCCCGCCAGCCGAAGCGTTCGGGGTGGAGCGCGCGCACCTGCTGCAGCAGCCGCACCCCCATGGCCACGACGCCGGCAGCGCGGCGGTCCAGCACGTGCCACTCCACGCCGTGGCAGACGGTGCCGGCGTGCTTGCCGAACTCGGGGCGGAAGCGGGTGGGGCGAAAGCGAAACGCAGGGGGACCGAAGCGCTCGAGGGCCGCCGCCAGCGCCTCGGCGTCCAGCCACGGCGCGCCGATGAGCTGGAACGGCCTGGTGGTGCCTCGCCCCTCGGAGAGGTTGGTGGCCTCCACCAGGCAGGCGCCGGGGTAGACCCGCGCCGTGAGGGGGGTCGGCATGTTGGGGGACGGTGCCACCCACGGCAGCCCCGTCTCCTCCCAGAGGTGGCTGCGCCGCCAGCCGCGGCACGGCACCACCGTCAGGGCCAGGTCCGGCAACCGCTCCGCCCGGACGAGGAGCGCCAGCTCCCCCAGGGTGAGGCCGTGGCGCACCGGCACCGGGAGCTCGGAGACGAAGGAGCGGCAGCCTGCCGCCACCGGCCCCCCCTCCAGCTCCTCCCCGCCGAGGGGGTTCGGCCGGTCGCAGACGATGGCCTCCACCCCGCAGCGCTGGCACACCTCCAGGGCGAGGGCCATGGTGGCGGCAAAGGTGTAGTAGCGGCAGCCGATGTCCGGCAGGTCCACCACCAGCGCCTCCACGTCTTCCAGCGCCTCGGCGGGGGGGGCAAGGGTCTCGGGCCCGCTGCCGTAGAGGGAGAGGACCGGCACGCCGGTGGCTGGCTCCGCGTCGTGGGCCACCGCTTCCATGTCCTGCGCCACCCCCCACAACCCGTGCTCCGGTGCGAACAGCCGCACCGGGCGGCAGCCGATGCGGCAGAGGGCGCGCCAGGCGCTCTCGAGCTGCCGGGTCACCGCCGCCTGGTTGGCGAGGAGGGCGAAGCGCCGACCCCGCAGCAAGGCAGGGTCGGCCAGGAGCACGTCCAGCCCGGAGAGGACCCGCGGTCTCACCGGCGCAGTATACGGGCGCCCCGCCCCCCGGCGCCGGGAAGGTGCGGGCGACGCTCCCTCGACCGAGCTACAATGCCCGGCCGGTCGGAGGGATGAGCCATGGAGCCCAGCGAGTTCGTCGCGTTCGTGGAACGGGCCAACCCCAACACGGTCTTTGCCCCGCTGGGGATTCGCGTCTGTCGTTACGATCCCGACGCGTTCCAGGTCACCCTCGACATCGACCACCGCCACCACCAGCACCTGGGGATGCTCCACGGCGGGGTTTCCGCGCTGCTCGCCGAATCCGCCGCCTCCATGGCCGCCGCCGCCAGCGTGGACATGCACGCCAACACCATTGCCGGGGTGGACCTCAACGCCACGCACCTGAAGGGCAAGCGCAGCGGCACCATCACCGCCACGGCCCGGCCGCTGTTCCGCGGCAAGACCACCCACGTCTACGCCATCGACATCGTCGACGAGGCGGGGGATTTGGTGTGCGCCGCCCGCTGCACCATTGCCGTGCGCCCGCGCAGCACCGCGGCCCCCGAGGGGGAGGGCTGAGCCTCACACCATCTTGAGGAGGTGGCCCATCTTGGCCTTCTTGGCCTCCAGGTAGCGCCGGGTGTGCTCGGTGGGCGGCACCTCCAGCGGCACCCGCTCCACGATCTCCAGGCCGTACCCCTCCAGCGCCACGTACTTGGCGGGGTTGTTCGTCATCAGACGCATCCGCCGCACCCCGAGATCGCGGAGGATCTGGGCCCCCACCCCGTAGTCGCGCTGATCCGGGGGAAAGCCCAGTTTGCGGTTCGCCTCCACCGTGTCGTCGCCCCGGTCCTGGAGTTCGTAGGCGCGCAACTTGTTGACGATGCCGATCCCCCGCCCCTCCTGGAGCAGGTAGAGGAGAACCCCCCGCCGCTCGGCGGCGATGCGTTCCATGGCCGTCTCGAGCTGCGCGCCGCAGTCGCACCGCTGGGAACCGAACACGTCGCCGGTGAGGCACTGGGAGTGGACCCGCACCAGCACCGGCTCCTCCGGCGATATCTCGCCCATGACGAGCGCCACGTGTTCCTCGGCGGTCACCGAGGAGCGGTAGGCGTAGAGGCGGAAATCCCCGTAGCGCGTCGGCAGGTTCGGTGCCGCGATACGTTCCACCAGCCGCTCGTGGCGCATGCGGTGAGCGACGATGTCGCGCACCGTGACGATCTTCAGCCCCAACTCCCGGGCGATTTCCTTCAGGCGCGGCAGGCGCGCCATGGAGCCGTCGGTGTCCATGATCTCGCAGATCACCGCCGCCGGCTGCAGACCGGCCAGCCGCGCCAGGTCCACCGACGCCTCGGTGTGGCCGGTGCGTTTCAGCACGCCCCCCCGCCGCGCCCGCAGCGGGAACATGTGGCCCGGCCGCAGCAGGTCCGAGGGTTTGGTGGCCGGGTCCAGGCACGCCCGTACCGTGGCGGCCCGGTCGGCGGCGGAAATCCCGGTGGTGACGTGGTGGCGCGCCTCCACCGAGACGCAGAAGGCGGTCTGGTGCGGGGAGGTGTTGTGCTCCACCATGGGGCGGAGATCCAGCTCGTCGCACCGCTCTTCCGTGAGGGCCAGGCAGATCAGGCCGCGACCGTGGATGGACATGAAGTTGATGCTCTCGGGGGTTACCTTCTCCGCGGCGATGGCGAGATCGCCCTCGTTCTCCCGGTCCTCGTCGTCCACGATGATGACGAACCGCCCTTGCCGGAACTCCTCCGCCGCCACCTCCACGGGCACCAGCTCGCCGTTGGCCTCACCCAAGATTCGGCCCTCCCCCCTTTTAGGACGCCCCCTCGCTGCCGATCACCAGCGGGATCCGGGCGGACCGCGCCACCCCTGTCACCGCGTCCCGCAGGGTCACCTCCAGCACGTAGCTCCCCGCCTGGCGAAACCCGGTGAGCGGCAGGGCGTTGCCGAACATCCATACGTCACCGTACACCTTCGACAGGTTGACCTTCTGCGGCGGCAATTCGCCCAGCACCTTGTCGTCCCGCGACACCTTGACGAGGAGCTCCACGTTGGGCTGCGGCTCCGCCCCTTGCCCGTCACCGGCGGCCGACTCGGGCGCCACCAGCCCCGGGCGGACCACGTAGCAGAAGTAGGACACCGAGTCCTTGGCCGTGTACCGGTCGCCCACGTTGGGGAGCACGTGCCACCCCCCCACGTTGAACGGATCGCCCAGGTGGGCGTTGACGTCCTGCCGCACGTCGATGCCCCAGATGAAGGGCGAGATGTAGGTGGCGTCGGCTGCCAGGGCCTCGATCTCCGCCTCCACCGTGGTCACCGCCACCGGGCCTTCCGCCCCCACCAGCGCGAGATCCACGAGCCACTTCCCCGCCCCCACCGGCAGCGCGAGCTCCCAGGCATGTCCGGCTGCGGTGGCCACCGGCTCCATGGCCTTGACGAACGTACCCTCGTCACCGCCCCCGGCCCGCCGGACCCGCCCCACCAGCCGCGCTCCGCCTGGCACACCCTGAGGGACTTGCAGGAAGACCCACAACGGGTGCACCGCCTCGGTCTGCACGCCGGTCACCGCCCGCACCGCCGCCCCCTCCGGCCACGGCCGCGGCTCCACGGCAAAGACCGCCAGATCGGCGGGGGTGGCGGCCTTCGAGCCGCGCAGCATGCCCAGCTTCGGCACCTCTTTGAGGTTCGGGTGGAGCAGCAGCGCCTCGGGCATCTCGTTGAGGGCCCGCATCGCCGCAACGGTGCGGGAATCGGAGCGGGCGAACAGGTAGTCCTCGAGACCGATGCGGCTCTGGAGGAAGATGAACGTGATCTGGTCGGCCTTGATGTCGCCCGGGAACTGTCCCTGGCGGTACACCCAGACCTCCGCCCCGGCGCCGCCCTCGCTGGGCGTGTTGGCCTCGCCCTCGGACTCCAGCCGCCGGACGAACTCACCGGGGGGTAGCGCCGAGCGATGTGCCCACGGACCCATGACGATGAGGGTATGGCCGCGATCGCTCAGGGAGCCGGGGACCTTGCCGTAGCCGAAGTGGGCGTCGGCGTACTCCACGCGCCGGTCGAACTCCACCTTGAACTCGTTGACGGCGGTCTCCAGGTCGGGGTCGCGCCTGGCCCAGAAGAGGTCGATGAAGGCTTGCGCCTGGTCGTCCGAGGTGAGCTTGGCGTACTCCTTCTTCTCCTTCTTGGTGAGGAGGAATCCTGCCGGCCCCTTGGGCCACTCCTTGTACTTCTCCGAGAGTTCGGCGCCCGCAAACGCACCCATCGTCAACGCGGCAACCGCCAAGAGCATCACCTTTCGCATCGCTGTATCCTCGTTTCCGTCCGGGGTTCGGCCCACCGCCCGGGCGGCGCCATGATACACCCATCGGCAACCCCAGGACGATCAGAACGGGTTGCCGAAGGCGAAGAACAGCTCCCCCGCCGACTCCCCCACCTGCCGGTCCAGTTTCCACCCGTACTCCAGGCGCACGGGCCCGATGGGAGTAGTCACCCGCACCCCCAGGCCCGCGCCCCAGCGCAGGTCGGCCACCGTCATCCTGCGCCAGGCCGACCACACGTTGCCGCCGTCCACGAACACGGCGCCTCCCACCACCCCCGCCAGCGGGAACCGCCACTCCACGTTGACCAGGGCGAGCCCCGCCCCCCCCAGGGGGTTGCCCGCCGCGTCCAGCGTCTCGCCGACGATGCCCAGGCGATCGATAGGGAAGGCCCGGTGCGAGATCCGCCCCCCGGCAAAATACCGGACGGCGATGGGGAGGAGGAGGTTGTCCGGGGTGTCGTGGAATCGGTGCTTGGGCTCGATGCCGCCCAGGCGGGTGCTGCCCACCAGCACCCCCCTCCCCAGGCTGGCGTACCCGCTCGCCAGCAGCGATACCTTGTGGAAGGCGGCATCCGCGTCGAAGATGGGGAACGCGTTCTGGTACTGCAGCGAGAGTTGCACCCCCCGGTGAGGGTCGAAGACGTCGTCCCGGGAATCGGCCTCCAGGATGGCGGTGAGAGAGGCGATCTTCGCCCGCTGGTGCTCGCGCTCCAACTCCGAAAGGATCTCCGCGGGCGCGGTGGGGTCGGTGATCTCGTAGTCGTATCGCAGGAGCGCCCGCCGCGGCAGCCGCCTGCGGTCGCCGAACTCCACCCACATGCCCCGGCGCAGGAGATCGTACGTATCGTAGGTCTCCTCGGTCCGGAACACCGAAACCCAGACCGGTACCCCCACCAGACCGAGCTCCGCCGGCTCCCGAAAGCTCACCTGCCAGCGCGCCTCCCGGGCCGAGTAGCGAGCGTCCAGCGAGAGGGCGCGGCCGGTCCCGAACAGGTTGAGCTCCGACCAGCTCAGTGACACGCTGGTGCGCGCCTCGGTGTCCCAGCCCAACCCGAAACCCAAGGACCGGGTGGGTGCCTCTGAAAGGTCGAGGACCAGGTCGCGGCTGCCGCCCACATCCGAGCCCGGCAAGGGTCGCGTTCGCGCCTTCCTGAAAATGCCCAGCGCCAGCAGCCTGCGGGTGGCCGCGAGGGTGTCGTCGGGGGTGAGGACCTGCCCTGGGATCAGCCCCGCCACCCGGTCCACCACGGCCGGATCGGTCCTCCCCAGCCCCGCCACCACGACTCGCCCCAGGACCACCTTGGCGCCGGGTTCCACCGCCACGGTCACTGCGCACGTCGCGGCGCTGCACTCGTGCCGAGCCGTCGCCCGGGCGTCGGCGTAGCCCGCCCGCTGCAGCACATCCGTCAGTCTGCGCTGGGTTGCCTCCTCCGCGGCCTGACTCCACGGCCCCCCCACCACCAGGGGCAATTCCGGCTCGGCCAGCTCGCCGGGCCACCCCTCCAGCGAGAACTCCCGCACCGTCCATCGAGGTCCCAGGCGCACGGGGAAATCCACCCGCACCCCCCGGGCGCCGCGCACCAGGCGCACCGGCTCCACCTCCACCTGGGCATACCCCTCCGCCATGAGTGCGGCCCGCAGCGATGCCGCATCGGCGGCCAGCGTGGCGTCGTCCACCGGTTCGCCGCGCATCCGGCCGAGGCGCCCGGTCCCCACGGAAAGATGCGGCCGCAGCCGGGCCCAGTCGATTCCGGCGGCGCCAGGAAAATCGACCCCCTCGATGGGCAGGCGCGGCCCGAAATCCGCGCGGAGGCGCAGGGTGCGACCATCCTCGCCGTCCTCCACCTCCCCTTCCACCTTCGCCAGCAGGTGACCGCGCCGCTGGGCCCACGTGCGGACGGCCCGCACGGTGTCGCCAAGAGTCGCCTCGCTGAACCCCTCGGCACCGTCGAGGAACGGCAAGGCTTCCTGCCGCAGCGCCTTGGTCAGCCGCTCCCCGGCCCAGTCCAGGCGAAAGCGGGGACCGCGCTGCACGTCGATGGTCACCGTGGCCCGATCCCCTGAGCCGGAAACTCTGGGCAGCCCCACCTCGGCCTCCCAAAAACCCTGGCGGCGCAGGTGCCTGGCCAGTGCGGCCCGGGCTGCCGCGAGGGTTCGCTGAGCGAGCCGCTCCCCCGGCCGCAACCCGGTGGCCTTCCAGAGCTCCGGCGGCGAAAGGCCCGCCGCCGGCGCCTCGATGGCCCCGGCCAACAGCGGCGGCCCGGCGTTACCATCCAGGTGAACCGCCACCTCGGCCGTCCCCCGCTCGAACTCCAGCGTGCCCTCCAAAGTGGCCTGGGGGTAGCCGTCGGCTCTGAGCACGGCGAGCGAGCGGCGCACGGCCTGCTCGAAGTCGGCAAGCCGCAGCACCGCGCCGGGGTGGAGGTCGGCACTCTGGCGCACCAGCCGTTCGTGCCGACGCGACAGACCGGCCACCGAAACCCGGGAGATGGTGGACGCTACCTGCGCCTTCACCCGCACCACCACGCCCCCCTCCCCCTCCTCCACCTCCACCACCACGTCCTCGACGCGCCCGGAGGCGATGAGGGCATGGACACCGCGGCGGACCTCCAGCCGCGACAGCGTGTCCCCGGGCCGGATGCCAAAATCCCGTCGCAGCCGTTCCGGCTCGGCCACCCCCGGCGCGTCGATCACCACCTCCCGCACCGGCAGACTCCCCCACGCCAGCGCGGCGGCCAGCGCGGCGCCCGTCAGTACCGCCGCTTCCACTTCACCTCCATGGAGTAGGAGCCGTCGCCGTCGCGCATGGCTTCCAGGTACACGCCGGGGGCCAGACGCCAGCGGGACACCACAATCTCCTCCCGGTTGGCGGCGAGGTTGGTGGAAACGGTGACGCTCCAGTTGGGGTTCAACTGTTTGACCACCGTCACCCGGGCGGTGGGGTCGCCGGTCTGCGACAGCACCGCGGGATCGATGCGCAACTGGTCGAGATCGAGGAGCGTCCGCGCCCGCCCGGCCACGGCCCCCGTTAACTGCTCCAGCAGGAGTCCCCCTGCCACCGCCTGCCCCTCGCCCACCCCGGCTCGTGACACCGCGCCGCCGGAGGAGATGAGCCCGAGGATGTCGCTGTCCGGCAAAGGCGGGTTCGAGGAGAGGGTGGGCGTCAACCGGTCCAGCGTCCCGCTCACCGCTGCGGTGACCTCCCAGTAGTCCACCGTGCCGCGGATCAGCACGTCGAGGTAAGGGGCAATGGCGCGCGGGTCGGCAAACGTCACGATGGCGTGATCCACGTCGTAGCGCACGCCGGAGAGGGTGATCTCGCCCCCCGGGAGAGCCGTCAGCTCCCCCAGCACCCCCGGGAGGGAAGAGGTGCCGACGATCCGCAACTCCCCCTCGAAGGCAAGCCGAGCCGTGGCGTTCTCCACCAGAAAGGTACCCGGCACCCTGACGGCAAGGTTCAAGGAGACCGGCGCCTCCTCGGCGGCCGGCAGGCGCTCGGCACCCAGCAAGGCGTCCAGTACCAGGCTCTGCAAGCTCACGTTCTGGCGGTAGGAGGTGGGCTCCACGGTGCCGCTGCCGCTGAGCACCAGCGCCGCGAGCGGCCCGACCAGCCGGACGCTCCCTGACAGCGCCGGGGCCAACCCCTCGGCGAGCGGCCAGCGCACCGATGCCACGTCCACGGCCAGGTCCAGCTCCACCTCCGGCAGGAACGTGACGGTCCCCGAACAGGTGCCGTGGCCGCCCGCGGCGACAAAGCGCACCCCGTCCAGCTGCAGCGAGCCGTTCACCAGGGTCACCGCACCGTCGATTCCCGTGACGCGCCCCGGCACACCGGGAATCGTCATTGCACCGTTGGCGATCGTGGCCTTGCCCACAATCTCGGGGGTGGCATCGGTGCCACCCAGCTCGGCCTCCAGGTGCACCCGCCCGCGGGGCTGGGCGTCATGCCATACCAACCCGAGAAGCTCCGCCGGCAGCTCGCCGGTGACCCGCCCGGCCAGCTCCCCGGACGGCCCCCGCTGGAAGGTCAGGGAGAGCGCCACGTCAGGCCCGGTGAACATCGCCTCCCCCACCGACACGGCACTGCCCGTCACCGAGAACGGTGCCGGCCGCACCAGCGAGGCGGTGCCGTTCTCCAGCACCAGCGTGGCCTGCTCGATGCTCCCCCCCACGCGCAAGGGCTGCGAGGGGGCGAGGACCACCTCCCCCTGCCCCTGCAGTGTTCCGTCAAAGGGGATGGTGCCGGCGCCGAGTTGCTCGCCCACCATGCGCCACGAACGCACCGAGAAGGACGTACTGCCCCGAAACCCCCGCCCCTCCCGAGCGAGGGCCCCCGCCACCCGCCACGCGCCGGGTCGTTCCAGCTCCAGGCGCAACCCCTGCTGGTTCAGCTCCAACTCGCCGCTGGCTCCCCCTGGCGCGCTCACCAACAGCCGCCCGCCGGGCGAGTCGAAGGGGAAGGCGCCTCGAAGCGAGCAGTCCAATGCCCCACCCAGCAACCCCGCCAGGGGCGGCGACAGCCGCTCCAGGGCAAAACCCTTGAGCTCTGCCACTACCGACGCCTGGCAACGGGAGAAATCCACATCCACGTCGGCCGAAAGCGGGCCGACCTCCAGGTTTTCCAGGCGCACGGCCCCGTCCCCCACCACCACCTGCCCCTGCCCGGCGCCCAGATCCGCGCCAGCCACGCTCACCCCCTCCAGGGTCAGACCCACGCGGCCCCGAGGGCGACTCAAGGGACCGTTCAGAGTGCCAGCAAACCCCACCCGCCCCTCCACCGGTGCGGGGATGCCGCCCCACCGGGCGAGGCGAGACAGTGGCACCCCCCGGCCGTGGAAACGGAGGTCGAGGGTGAGCGCCTCGTCCAGCAGCATCCGCCCGCTTACGCTCACCGTGCCACCACCCACCTGCACCACCCCGTCCTCCACCGTCACGGTGCCGTCCACCACCGCAAAGTGGCCCACCAAAGAGTCGGCCTCCAGCGGCCCGAAGGCCACGGGCGCCAACGCCGCGTCGCCGATGACCCGCACTTGCTCGAACGGCCCGCGCAGCACAAGGTCGAAGGCCGTCTCCCCCACCAGCTCGGGGGGGAAGACATCGCTCCCCACCCAGTCGCGGAGCAACCGGGCCACGGTGGCGACAGGCACCCCCTCGCCGCGCACCTGCCAGCGCGGCACCCAGCTCCCCAGGGTGAGCGTACCGTCCCAGCTCACCGATCCCCCCGCCACCCGCAGCGCGCGGGCGTCGAAGCTGATAACCCCGGGCGTCACCAGTTGCGCCACGACCCGGCCCCCCACCGGCACCTCGCCGCCGGTGGGGTTCAGGTCCGCCACAGCGGTGCCGGAACCGCGGCCAATCTTCACGCCGTCCCAGGTGAGCTCGGCATTCACGTCGCACGCCGCCGCCATCCCCCCGTCGCCCACCCCCAGCTGCCGCAGAAACAGCGCGAGGTCCAGCCCACGCCCCCGCATCGCGACCCGGTGGCGCCAGGGAGGTGCCAGACCGGTCAGGCGGTACGAGCCCTCCACCGAGCCCCCGGCGAATCGCCCCTCTTGGAGTGAACCCTCCACCCCATCGCCGGAGACCTCCACCTCGCCCCGCAGGTCGGTGATGGAAAAGCCGGCCGCCTCCACCCGGGGTGCCGTCACCTCCATGGCCAGTCGCAGTGCCGGGGCTGCGGTTAGTCGGAATCCCCCCTCCACCCACCCCGCAAGCCCCGCCGCCGCACCCACGGCGGCGTCGAGGGTGGCAAGGTCGAACCCCACCGTACCCTCTGCGGTCACCGTGCTCGCCACCGCTCGGGCCTGCCCCTCCGCCCGCCACCCAGCACCGGCCCCCCGTACCCGGCCGATCTCCCAGCCCTCGGGGGTGAGCCGCCCCCGGCCGCTCACGGCCCCGCTGATGGGGGCGAGCCCCGGCACCTGGATCGTCACGGTGTCGGCGTGGAACGTGGCAGCACTCACCGGTCGGCGAGTGGTGCCGCTCCACCGCGCCTCCACCCCCGAGGCACGAAACACGATGCCGTCGGGGAGCACCAGCCGCTCCACCTCGAGATCCTCCACCTCGAGCTGGCGCACCACCACCCGCACCCACAACCCCCGCCGCTCGCCTCCGCCCTCCGGGAGCGCCGCGGCAACTTTCACACCGGCCAGATGGAGAAAGGACAGCACGAGCTCTCGGTCCCCCAGGTCGAAACGCGTCACCGCGGTCTCCGCCACCCGGGCCGTTAGCACCTCCTTCCCCCTCTCGCCGAGACGCACCCCCAGCAGCGCAATGCGGGGCGGGTACAGGGATATTCTCACGTCCTCCACCGCCACCGGCATGCCCACTGCGGCGGCGATCCGTGTTGCCGCAACCTGCGCGAGCCACCCCCGCACCCTGGGGTGGCCGAGCGCCTTGAGGAGCGCTGCAAGGATGACGACCCACACCGTCAGTGCCACGAGGACACCGATGGTGGTGCGCGAGAGGTGAGGCCGGCGTCGCCCCACCTCACCCCTCCCGGTCGCCCCACTTCAGCTTCTGATGGAGAATGGCGAAGAAGCTACTGCCCGGTTCGCGCACCAGCGCCAGGGGCTGGTCGGCCCGGCGCACCGTCACCCGCCCCCCCGGCGGCAGCGGGAAACCCACCTGCCCGTCCAGGGTCACGTACACCTCCTCGGCACTGGGTTGCACCCACGCCGAGACGGTGCAGGAGAGCGGCACGGCCAGGGGGCGGTTGGCGAGGTCGTGGGAGCAGATGGGGGTGACGAGGAGCGCCGGCAGCGCCGGGTGAACGATGGGGCCCCAGGCCGAGAGGTTGTAGGCGGTGGACCCCGTGGGGGTCGCCAAGATCAGTCCGTCCGCCCGGTACCGCGAGAGGAACTCGCCGTCCACCTCCACTGAGATGGAGATGATGCGCGCCAGCGCCGCCTTGTTGATGGTGGCGTCGTTGAGGACCAGGTAGCGGCGCTGCCCCCCCTCGCCGTCAAGCAGCACCTCCAGCCGGTCCCGTTTCTCGCTCACCAGCGTCCCGGCGAGGATGGCGTCCAGCAAGTCGAAGGCCCGCTCCGGTGCGTGTTCGGTGAGGAAGCCAAGGGTGCCGAGGTTGATGCCGCACACGGGGGTACTGGTCGGGCAGCCGCGGGCCGCTGACAGGAAGGTGCCGTCCCCCCCCAGCACCAGCACCAGGTCCACCGCCTCCCCCAGCCGTGCTCGGGGGGGACCCGGCGGCCACTCCAGCGCCGCGGCAGCCTCCATCTCGGCCACCGCCTCGACCCCGCGGCGCTGCAACTCCAGGGCCAGCTGACGCGCCAGCAGCACCGCGTCGCGGTTGGAAAGCTTCACCGCGAGCCCGACCCGTCGCGGCGGCGGCACAGCGCCGGTATCAGCCCCCATCACCTGTGCTCGAACCCTCCCGATCCCCTGCACCCTGCCGGGCGGAAATCCGCCGGACGATCTCCCCGGGCTCTGGGAAGCGCCCCTCCCGGTGCTTGGAAAAGACCAGCGCCCCGTCCACCCGCACGTCGAAGACGCCGCCGGAACCCTTGATCAGCACCGCGTCCACCCCCAACGCCGACCTGAGCTCGGCCGCCAGACCGGCGGCCCGTGGCTCGTAGTTTCACACCACGCAGTAGGTCACCTCGACCCGCATGCGACCCTCCCACGCGCAAAGTGTACGCTGTCCGCGCCACCGATGCACCCGACTCGCCCCGAAATCGCTTCCCCAGGGCCGGGCGCGGCGGCGAAAACCCAAGCCGCGCCGCGTCAGCGCCGCGCCAGCCCAGCCAGGAGACCCTTCTTCCGCAGCAGATCCAGCTCGGGGTCGAGGGCGAGATCGAGCCGATCGAGCCCGTACTGATCCCGGGCCCGCAGAAACCACCCCAGCGCCTCCTCGGCCTCGCCCATGGCGCACCAGGCGCAGCCAATGTTGTAGGCCAACCGCCCGAGGGCCGGAGCCTGGCGGGAACGCCACAACTCCCCCGCCTCCTTCAGCGCCGCGGCCGCCCCGGCCCGGTCCCCTGTGGCGGCCCTGCTCTTGGCCAAGGCCAACAGGCGGTACGGCTCGCCGGCGCTGTCGCCCCGAAACGACTCCAAGACGGCCGCCGCCTCGGCGGCCCTCCCCAACCCTTGCAGCGCCTCCCCCCGGGCGAGCAGCAGCGACGGATCGGCGGGGGCGTTGGCGAGCCGGCGCTCCGCCTCGGCCAGGACCGCCCGCCGCTGGCGCACCACCTCCTCGTCCCAGCGCACCAACGATGCCCACCACTGGATCGTCTGGTAACTCACCAGCTGGTCGCTGGTGGAAAAATCAAGACGCTTGCGGATCGCCCGGGCGAGCGCCTCGCGTGCGGCCTCCCCGTTCCCCTCCATCTGCCACGCGCAGGCGGCGACGAAGGGGTAGGAGAACCGTTCCGGAAAGCGCGCCTCCCCCTCCGCGGCGGTGGCCCGCGCCGCGGCGGTGCGGCCGCTGAGCAACTGGTTCATGGCCAGTTGCTCCCAGGTTGGGCTCCAGTCCGGCTGCCAGCCGCTGCGGATCAACTCCTCGAGCAGCGGGATGGCCTTCTCGGGCCGGTCCACCGAACGGTAAGCCCAGGCCGTGCGGTACATGAGTTCACCGGAGTCGGGGAACCACCGCCTCGCCCGCTCGAGGGCCTCCAGGAGCCGCTGCAGATCCTCGGAAAGGAGCGACTCCGCCACCTCCAGCACGGCAAGCTCCGCCCCTTGCGGGTCGCGCACGAGGGAGCGACATGCCGCCAGAAGTTCCCGCCCCTCCCGGAAGCGAGCTTGGGAGCCGGCCACCTGCGCAAGGTAGACCAAGGCCGGCCAGAAGCGAGGGTCGGCCTGCCGGGCTTCCTCCAGCAACTCCCCGGCCCGCGCCATGCGGGTGCGCGTGTAGTACTGGAGCCCGTCGCGAAACGCCCTGGCGGCCGGCAACGACGCCGTGCGCCGGACCAGGAACCCGTGCAGCGCGTCCTCGGCCTCCAACTGCCGCCGGATCCCTTCCAACTGGAGCGCGGCCGCCACGTGCTGCGCCACTGTCTCCACGCTTGCCGCGCCGTCGCCCTCGCCGAGGTTCTCGTCCAGCGCCGCGACGATGGCCCCACGCCGCCGATCCTCGAGGGTGATGTGGACCCGCTCCCCGTCCCCGGCCCCGGCGGCGCGCACGTGAACGCTCACGTCCTCCTGCCCCTCCAGTACCGCCTGCACCCCCTTCGTCTGCGTCGCCACCGCCAGCAGCCGATCCCGCAGACGGTCGGCCAAGGCCGACCGGCCGCCGCGACCCCGATCGTCATCGGCCACCACCGCCACCCGGAGGTCCCCGGCAAAGGGAGGGGCCCGACGGATCTCAGCCGGGCGGCGCACCACCAACGTCACCGCCAGCGCCAGCGCCAGCACCCCCGCCGCCAGCGCCGCCGCGGCCCAACGGCGCCGGCGCGTCGCCCCCGGTTCCTCCCCCGCCAGGGTCGCCACCACCTCTGCCATGGTGGGCCGGGCACCCCGCTCGGCGATCAGGCAGCGCTGCAGCAGGCGCCGAACCGGCCGGGGGGTGGTTGCCGGCAGGTCCGAGAGGTCCGGCAGACCGGCCAGGACTTTGCCCACGATCTCCGGAACCGACGCGCCGTCGAACAGCCGGTGCCCCGTCAGCACCTCGCCCAGGCAGCACCCGAACGCCCAGACGTCGCACTTCTCGTCGCACTCCTCGCCCCGCACCTGCTCCGGGGCCATGTAGGAGGCGGTCCCCACCACGATCCCGGCGGTGGAGACCGCCTGGGTGATGTCGCTGTCACCCGCCTCCTCCCGGCGCCGGAAGAAGCGCGCAAGCCCAAAATCCACCACCTTGGCGGTGCCGTCGGCGGCGAGGAGGATGTTGGCCGGCTTCAGGTCCCGGTGGATGACGCCGCTTGCGTGGGCCGCCTGCAGGGCGCTGGCCACCTGCAGCAGCAACGGCACGGCCTCGCGCGGCGGCAGCGGTCCCTCGGCCAGGCGGGCCGCCAACGACCCCCCGTCCACCAGCTCCATGACCAGGAATCGCAGCGGCTCGGCGGCGTCCTCCCCCGTCCCCGCCATGTCGGCGAGACGCCACTCCCCCACCTCGTAGATCTGGGCGATGTTGGGGTGGTTGCAGGCGGCTAGCGCCCGCGCTTCCCGCTCGAAACGCCCCACCCGCTCCTCGTCCCGCACCACCCGCGGGGGCAGCACCTTGACGGCCACCTCTCGCCCCAGCCGCGGGTCCCGTGCCCGCCACACCTCCCCCATCCCCCCCTTGCCGAGGAACGACAGCAGCTCGAAGCGCCCCACCTGCATGTGCGGTTTCAGCGTCACTGCTCCCATGATAGTCCGCGGGTGCGTTCGGGGCTGGCCTTACGAGCTACCGCTGCCGGACCCGAGCGGTGGCGGCTCCCCGGGGAGCACGGCCTCGGCGGCCACGGCCTCCAGGCGTTCCCCAAGCCGACCCGCCAGGCGCATCGACTCGTCGTACTTGCCCCGCGCCGCGTCCAGGTGCCTGCCCACCACTCGAAACGCCTCGGCAAAGCGTTCGTACTCGTGCCGCAACCTCCCCAGCTCGCCGAGAATCTCCCGGGCCCGCGCCTCCACCTGCATCCCTTTGAGCCCGGTGGCAATGGTCATGAGGTACGCGTAGAGGGAGTTGGGGGAGACCGGCACGACCCGGCGGGATGTGGCGTAGGCGAGCAGCGACCCCTCCTGGCCGAGCGCCTCGTCACGGATGATCACCTCGTAGTACACGTTCTCCGCCGGGATGAACATGAGGGCAAAGTCGTAGGTCCCCTCGCCGGGGCGGATATACTTGTCCGCCACCTCGTCGATGCGCGCCCGCACCGACCGTTCGAACTCCCGCCGTGCGGCGCGTCGCTCCGCATCGCTCTCCGCCGCCGCCAGGCGCTGGAACGACTCCAGGGGAAACTTGGCGTCCACGGGCACCAAGCGATCGCCCAGGCGGATCACGGCGTCCACCTTCTGCCCCCCTTGGAAGGCGTACTGGGTCGCAAAGTACGGCGCTGCCAGCACCTGCCGCAGGCACTCCTCGAGCTGGGCCTCCCCCAAACCGCCGCGCAGCTTTGGCGCCTTGAGGATCCCCTGGAGCTCGTCGATCTCCCGCCCCAAGGCCTCCATTCGGGCGGCCATCTCGGCCACCTGACCGAGCTGCGCCCGGATCTCGCCGAACACCTTGGTGGCCCCTTCGAACTGCTGGCCCAGATTCTTCTGCGACTCGCCAAGCTGGGCGTTAACCGCCTTCACCAGCCCCTCGAGCTGGGTCTGGAGCGTCCTCCTGGCCTCCTCCAGCTCGCTCCGCAGTCGCTCGCCGGTCCGTTCCTGCCCCCCCTGCACCCGCTCACCGAACTCCCCCAGGCGGGCGTGGAAGCGCTCCACCACCGACGCGAACTGGGCCAGGGTCTCCCGTTGCCCCTCCGCCATGGCGAGCCCGAGCCGGCCGATCTCGTCCCGCAACCGGCTCTCGTTGCGCCCTGCTCGCCACAGCAGCACCGCCACCGCCACCACCGTTGCCGCCAGCAGCGCCACGAGCCACGTCTCGCCGCTCACTGGTTCTGCCCCTCCGTGCGTCCCCGGCCACCCCGTCCCACCCGCGTCGGCCGCGCCTCCGCTGCCACACCGTACAGCCCCCGCACCGCGGCCTCGGCAGCGGCGGCCAGGGTGCGCCGGTCCTGGTGGGGAGGCTCAAGCGGAAGACCGAAGCGCACCCGGGCGCCGATCCGCCGGTGCGCGGCCAGGTTGAGGAGATGCGCGAGAAACGGCTCGTTGTCGTACCAGCCAACCTCGTGCCGCGTCGCCTCGGTGAGGGGTGCGTCGTCCAGCGTGAGGTACTGGATTGCCGCCGGCACCACCGGCACCGCGGCCTCCACTGCAGCCTGGAAAATCCCGGTGCGGAACGTCAGGATCCCCGTCCCATCGGTGGACGTTCCTTCCGGGAACGCGATCACCGTCGCCCCCTGCCGCAGTGCCGCGGTCACCTGACCAACTCCGCGGTAGCCGGCGCGGCGGTTCTCGCGGTTGATGAAGATGGTCGCCCCGGAGGCGGCCAGCGAGCCGAATACCGGCCAGCGGCGCATGTCGTGGCGAGCCGCAAAGATGCACGGGAAGAGACCGCCGATGGTGACGATGTCCGCATACCCCTGATGGTTGGCCACCACGAGACTGCCGGCGGAAGGCAGCTCTCCGTCCACCTCCACCCGCACGCCGAGGCACCGCGCCCCGAGCCGCGCCCAGCGCGCAATGTAGGGGGCGGTGCGTCGCCAGCGTCGGGGGAACGGCGTGAGCACCGCGTGCAGGCCGCTGGCCACCACCAGCCACGAGCCGATGACGAACCACTGGAGCCGCCACAGCGACCGAAATCTTTCCGCTGCAGTCACGGCGCCTTTGTACCACAGCCCGGCCCACCCCGCCCGCGAGGCCGCCAGCCCCAAATCCGCGGGGTGGCTCGGCCATTTTCCGCCCAGCTGGTGGGGCGCTCCGGGTCGTGATAGATTTCACAGCGGCTGGGCCCTCGCCAGCCGGAGGTGTCGCGTGTCCGATATCCGCCCGTTCCGCGCACTGCGCCCGCGCCCCGAACTTGCCGCCAAGGTCGCCGCGCCGCCCTACGACGTCATCTCCTCCGAGGAGGCGCGCGAGCTGGCCGCCGGCAACGAGCTGTCGTTCCTGCACGTGACCAAGCCGGAGATCGACCTGCCGCCCGACGTGAACCTGTACGACGACCGGGTGTACGCCAAGGGGGTCGCCAACCTCCGCCGCCTCATTGCCGAGGGCGTGCTCGTCCGCGAGGAGGCCCCGTCCTACTACGTCTACCAGCAGCGGATGGGCGACCATGTCCAGGCCGGCGTGGTGTGCGCTGCCTCCTGCGCCGAGTACGAGCAGGGGCTCATCAAGCGCCATGAGTTCACCCGCAAGGACAAGGAGGACGACCGCACCCGCCACGTGGCGGAACAGAACGCCAACGCCGAGCCGGTGTTCTTCACCTACCGCAAGCGACCCGAGATCGACGCCCTGGTGGACGAGGTCCGGGCCGGCGCCCCGATCGTCGACATCGTCACCGAAGACGGCATCGGCCACACCGTGTGGATCGTCCCTGCCCCCTTGACCGAGCGGGTCACCGCCCTGTTTGCCGCGGTCCCGGCCCTCTACGTGGCCGACGGCCATCACCGGACCGCCTCGGCGGCCCGCGTCGGGCTGGAGCGGCGCGCAGCCAACCCCCACCACCGCGGCGACGAGCCGTACAACTATTTCCTCGCCGTGCTCTTCCCCCACGACCAGCTGAAGATCATGGACTACAACCGGGTGGTCAGGGACCTGGCCGGCCTCACGCCCAACCGCTTTCTCCAGCTCCTCTCCAACGCCTTCACCGTGACCCCCACCGACTCCCCTCGCCCCGCGGCTCCCCACCAGTTCGGCATGTTCCTGGACGGCACGTGGTACCGCCTCACCGCCCGGGAGGGAACCTTCCCGGAGGACGACCCGGTCCGCTCCTTGGACGTGTCGATCCTGCAGGAGAACGTGCTGGCGCCGCTGCTCAACGTGCGCGACCCCCGCACCGACAAGCGCATCGACTTCATCGGCGGGATCCGCGGTCTCGGCGAGCTGGAGCGGCGGGTCCGGGAGGGGTGGGCGGTGGCGTTCGCCCTCTTCCCCACATCCCTGGACCAGCTCATGCGCGTGGCCGACAGCGGCGCGGTGATGCCCCCCAAGTCCACCTGGTTCGAGCCCAAACTGCGCTCGGGCCTACTCCTTCGTACCCTCGACGTGTGGTGATCCGGGGATCCCCCGAGAAAGGACGAGCGGCATGTTGATCCTTATCTGCGACGCCTTTGACGCGGCCTTGCCGAAGCGCCTGGAGGCCTTTGGCGAGGTCACCGACGACCTCGGTCGCCTGGCCGAAGCCCACGTGGCCCTGGTGCGCTCCAAGACCAAGTGCACCGCCGAGTGGATGGCGGGCGCCCCCAACCTGAAGCTCATCGTTCGCGGCGGCGTGGGCATCGACAACATCGACGTGGCCGCCGCCAAGGCCCGGGGGATCCAGGTGCGCAACACCCCCCAGGCCTCGGCCATTGCCGTGGCGGAACTCGCCTTTGCCCTGATGATCGCGGTACCCAACCGGCTCATCGAGGCGCACAACGCCCTTCGCCTGGAGGGGAAGTTCCTCAAGAAAGAGATCAAGCGCACCGAGCTCTTCGGCAAGACGTTGGGCCTCGTGGGCATCGGCCGCATCGCCTCGGAGCTGGCGGTCCGCGCCCGCGCCTTCGGCATGCGCGTGCTGGCCCACGACCCCTACGTGAACTCCTCCGAGGTGGCCATTCTCACCCCCACCCTGCGCGAACTGTTCGCCCAGAGCGACTACATCTCCCTCCACACCCCGCTCACCGACGAGACCCGGGGCATGATCAACGCGGCGGCCATCGCCCAGATGAAGGACGGCGCGGTGCTGATCAACACCAGCCGCGGCAAGTGCATCGTCGAGGAGGACGTGGCCGCTGCCCTCGCCTCGGGCAAGCTCGCCGCCTACGCCACTGACGTCTTCACCTCCGACCCGCCGCCGCCCGACTCCCCCATCCTCACCGCCCCCAACGTCATCCTCACCCCCCACATCGGTGCCAGCTCCAAGGAGAACCTCGCTCGCATCGGCGACGAGGTGGTGGCCATTCTCAAGGACTTCAAGGTCTAAGGCGCAACGGCAAGGAGGCCCATCATGACCCATCGAGTCATCAACTTTTACGCTGGTCCCGCGGCCCTGCCGCTGCCGGCCCTGGAGCGGGCCCAGGCGGAGCTTCTGGACTTCGAGAACACCGGCATGTCGGTCATGGAGATTTCCCACCGCGCCAAGGAGTACGACGCGGTGCACAACGAGGCCATCGCCCTCGTCAAGGAGCTCCTCGACGTCCCCGACAACTTCAAGGTCCTGCTGCTCCAGGGCGGCGGCAACCTGCAGTTCGCCATGCTGCCCATGAACATCCTCCACTCCGGGCGCAAGGCCGACTACATCATCACCGGCCAGTGGGCGGAGAAGGCGTACAAGGAGGCAAAGATCGTTGCCGGCGACGCCGCCCGCATCGTGGCCTCCACCAAGGAGGAAGGGTTCCGCCGCCTCCCTCGCCCCGAGGAGATTCGCATCAACCCGGACGCGGCTTACGTGCACTTCTGCTCCAACAACACCATCTACGGCACGCAGTGGAAGACCTTCCCCGAGACCGGCGGCATCCCCCTGGCCTGCGACATGTCCTCCGACTTCATGTGGCGCCCCTTCGACGTGCGCCCCTTCGGCCTGGTCTACGCCGGCGCCCAGAAGAACCTGGGGCCGTCGGGGCTGGTGGTGGTGTTGATCCGGGACGACTTCCTGGAACTGTGCTCCGACAAGCTGCCCTCCATGCTGCAGTACAAGATCCACGCCGACAAGAACTCCCTCTACAACACCCCGCCGTGCTTTTCCATATACATCCTCCGCAACGTCCTGGCCTACAACAAGTCCATCGGCGGCCTCGCGGTCATCGAGGCCAACAACCGCAAGAAGGGGGAGCTGCTCTACGGGTGCATCGACCGCTACCCCGAGTTCTACCGCGGCTACGTGACGGTGAAGGAGGACCGCTCCTTCATGAACGTGGACTTCAACCTGCCCAGCGAGGAACTGGACGCTGCCTTCGTGGCCGAGGCCAAGAAGAACGGCATGGTGGGCCTGAAGGGGTACCGCACCCTCGGTGGCATCCGGGTCTCCATGTACAACGCCGTCACCGTGGAGCAGGTCGCCACCCTCGTGGCGTTCATGGAAGACTTCGCGAAGAAGCACGCCTGAAGGGCCCGGCCGCGGCCACGGCGGACCGCTTCGTGCAACCGTTGAGGGCGAGGGCGGGTTCCCCGCCCTCGTTGTGCTCCCTTCGTGTCACGCCACCCTCTTTGTGTGTGGCGCAGAGCCCGGCGGGGCTCTGGGTGCCGAGCGCTGCCTGCGGGCGCCGGGTGGTGGAGGAGGCAATCCAGGAGAGGCTCTCCCTTCGGGCCTCGGTAAACGAGACAACCGCGTGCTGCCAGAGGCACGTCTCCGTGAAGGTTCGGACGAAGCGCTCGATCAGGCCGTTGCGCTCAGGCGGGGAGGGCGTGTTGCACGCGTGACGGACTCGCTTGTCCTTGCACGAACCGCGGAAGCGGCGGGGGTGGAAGATCACTCCGTCGTCGTTGCCCACGCCTCGCGGTGGTCCTGTGAGTCGTGGCGTACCGACGCGGTTGACCCAGGCCTCCTCGCTGGCGCCCCCGGGCCTCCGTGGCACGCCCGCGACGGCGAACTCGACGCCGACGAGCTCGCGGTTGTGGCGGTCGATCACGGCGGCCAGGTGGCTCCAGCCGCCCTGGCCGCCGCCGCTGCGGGTGAGTCTATGGCCTAGCGCTCATTGGCACGCTTGGTCCGAGACACCCACCCTCCAGCCGCCGGTTCTCCTGCTCGATCTCGCGCAACCCCCGTGCCTCGCTCACGTCCATCCCGCCGTACTTGGGGACGTGCCTTCCGCGATCCCCAGCTCCCGGCACAGGTCCCTGACCTGCTCCCCCGACTCGGCCCGCCGCAGGATCCGCATGATCTGCTCCTCGCTGTATCGGCCCCGCCGCCTGCGCCGCTCCCTCGGACCAGTATCTTCCTTTCCCTGGGCTGGTAGTCGGCGAACACGTCACCGCAGCCCTTGGAGCCAGCCCCCGGCTGGGCCCACACCTTCTCCAGTCTCGACAAAGCCACGCGGAGGCCAAAGCGGTTTCGCGCAGATCCCTTATGAGGCCAGCAACCGATCTTCTGGCAGATTGTTAGGCCAGGCTACATGCTCGGCAAATATCCCTTCTCTCCTACCTCTCCTGCACCCGCTCTAACCTCCACTGGCCCTCGGGCGCTTGCTGACGCCGAAGCTAAGCGCCGGCGGTACGCCGCCCGCTGGAACGCTCTGTTCTCCATAGTAGTTTACGTGACCAGGTACCCCTTCTTTTCCGCCAGAGAAATGGTCGCAACCGTTCCCGAATTAAACTCGAGACAATCGGACTCGATGCCATCACTGAAGATGATCCCGTTCTCTGGCATCTGCGACACTATGGTGAGAGGAGTGTCGGCAGTGATCATTCCAAAGGTAATGTCTGCCCCCGAAGTCTTGCTGGGCCACGGTTCGCGTACCGAAAAGTAAAGGTAGTCGGACTCCCAACCGAAGGACAGTTCGTCGTTGATCTTGACCCTTCGCCCGGACACCGATGACACGATGCCCCTGGCACCGGCAAGTATGCTGCGCAGCCATCCTGTCGATCCTAGTCCAGTAGAAACAATGACCCCACTGGACGACTGGCTCTCAGCACGCTCACCGATACGAATCGTGTAGCGGGCTGATATGTGGCTGCGCGGACCGATGAAGATATCGTTAACCCCGTGCAAGGTCTGCCCAGTGTTGAGCGTCGCTTGGGCCATAGTAACTGCGCGAATTCGCCGCTTCCCCGCAAAAACCTCGGGTACGATTCTTCCCAGGTCCGAAACGCTGAACGGAAGCAGCACGCCCTCCCACCTAGCCGGATCCGGATTCACCCCGATCACCAACTGCCCGTCCAGATATTTCAGCACATTGGCCACGAGACCATCTTGACCCAAAACAACGACGGTGTCTTTGCCGCCAAAGATGAAGTTTGGTACAAAGGCGCGGTCAATCACCTGAAGGCGCCCCAGGCGGGATAAGATGCGCTCTGCTTCCCCCACAGCATACTTGTACCTCGAGTCCTCAGTTAGGTAGTCCGAGAAGTCCGCCCCCAAGTGTTCCACATAGAAACGCGCCTGCTCTGCAGTATTGAAGCGTACAATCAGTTCGTCCAGCCGGGTGCGTCGAACTATCAGGACAATCTTGTTTTCAGTCACTCGCTCCTTCATTACGAATCATCCCGAGAAAGTAATTCCCGCAACAATTCAGGGGACACATTCAGCTGACCGATCTTGTCGGCACTCTCCGCCAGCTCCTTGAACGCCAGCGCAACGAGTCGCCCAGGTTCCATTCCCACGCTGGCAAGAACCTGAAGGGTCTTCGAATCAGTTTGCGAGAGAGCTTTCATGACGGCAGAAATAGCGTAGGCCTTCGCATCAGCCTCCTCGCGAGCATTAGCCGTGGACAGTACCACCAGGTTTTTCTTCTTTTCTTCGAGGGCGATCGCGGCAGACATTTCTGCTTCTCTGATCTCGTGTCTCTTCTGCTGGACGGACTTTTCGGCATCCATCTGTGCCTCTCTGATCTGGCGTTTCTTGTTTTCGACGGTGATTTCTGTGTTGAGTTCGTTTTCCTTAATCGCACGCTCTTGCTCGACTGCCGCGTTTCTCCGGGCGTAAATAGCGTCGTCTGCCTCGCGGAGAATCTGTTCCCGTGCTGGAGCCTCTAACGCACGTGCTGTTTCCGGCGTGGGCTTAATTGCGATAATGGACAATCCGAGCACCTCAATTCCCAGAGATGCGATAACTTCCGAGCCCTGCAGACCCTCACGGAGAGATGTAACGAGCCTGTCCGATTGTCCCACCGCGTCGCGGAGTGGGAGGGACTTGAGGGTCGTACGCATGAGTGCTTGCGCGTGATTGATGAGTCTCTGTGGAAGTTTCTTGGGGTCTTCTGACGAATAGCCCTTCCCGCTTGTGGAGAGCGTGAAGTTCATAAGGTTTGAGAGTTTCTTTGGATCAGCCACACGATAGGTGATCTGGCCTTGTACGGTGACTTGCTGAAAGTCGGCGGTGACCTCTTCGAAGATAAACGGAACGTCCACGCTGCCGATGGGGACGAGCACCAGAGACGTCGTCGGCGCAAAGTAGAAGAACGATAACCCTGCACCTTCTCGCACAACCTTTCCGCGTTTGAACTGCAGGACGAAGTCGGTTGGCTCTACCTTGATGAACCGTATTCCGAACATTGTTCCTCCTTCTTGCTTTCGCCATTGCTGTTGCTGGCGAACTATGGCGTAAATGTTTTCCGCCTAACATGCAGCTACCACGTAGTATCCGCATAATACGCATCGGCGCCGTGGTCGTCAAGTCTTCGCGTCGCCTCCTGGCGACACTTCCTGGAGTTGGGTGGAAGCCTCACGGAGGAAGCTGCTCGAAAAGCGAAGGGGGACGAGATGGCTGCCCGAGTGAGGAAGCGACGGTGGAGTTGACCTTGGCTGAGAGAAGAGGCTTGCTAAAGGCTTCTTCTGGGAGGTAGGAGAAAGCAACGAAGAGAGACCTTCGGGTCATTGTGCATGAGTTGGTGGCAGCCAGTGGTTCCAACCGCCGGTACGCGGCGTGGCGTTTGCGCTCCCACGGCAACAGGGTGCGCCTTGCGAAGCGCGTGCTGGGGTGACCTGCCCCCATTGTGTGGCCCACCCATTATGAGAGATCTCGAGGATCATTGGTTCGGGGCTGGGGGACGAGCTGGGCGGAGCGCTGGGGGGAAGCGCGGAGCCCAGCTCGGTGAGCGGCCTCGTCGGGTGTGCACCCGCCGAGGCTTCGTTTCGGCCGCTCG